>MAAC01009533.1_pt1 | contig 230129 bp, 207 predicted proteins | sample 1115981 | NCBI WGS metagenome assembly MAAC01 (sample SAMN04961126, study PRJNA320927) | seawater metagenome | isolation source: sample BD02T64 sea water enriched with oil for 64 days | place: USA:Gulf of Mexico | collected 2013-07-27 | reverse complement strand
GTGGGGTATTACAGCCAGACTCGGCCGCATCGACATAACCGTGGGCTAAGTCCAAATACAGTGGAGCAGTTGTACTGGGCTGACTACTAAATCGTGGCCAGATTTACTTGACCACTACAAGGTGGTTTGCGTGTCACTTATACCTATGACGCGGCCGCACCTAGTAATGTTCCAGAGCCTACTGGTATTGCTCTGTTGGGTTTAGGTCTTGCTTTTATGGGTCTGGCTCGTCGTAAAAAAGCAGCGTAATCGTTTATTTGTAGTTGCGTTATATAAAAAAGCCGCTCTTTTGAGCGGCTTTTTTTGTTGTAGTGGGAATCAAAATTGTACTTTTGGAAAGCCTACAGTGATGTTCTGGAAAGGTGGCTTTAATACTAGCGCATCTGTTTCCCTATCACTACGTTGAAGAAATTCCCGTAATATTTCCCGGTCGTGTCCGCCCAGTGTGGGTGCGTGGTAGTCGGGTTTTTCGGGGTAGGTGCTGGCCCTTGCCAAGGCGGGCGTGATCGAGAAGGGCGGTGGTGTTCGCTATTTTGGAATGGGAGTCGTATAGAGCGCCAGGAATACTTAGCCTCTAATATTCTGCACAAACATAATGATAATTAATAAAGGGCAAACAACGCGGATATAGCCCGGCCAGATTTTCCAGAACAGGCTTTCTTTTGCACCCGCGAAGCCCTCGCTAATTTCACCCAGTAATTTATCGCGGTGCAATACCCAGCCGGCAAACAGGCAGAGCATAACGCCGAGCAGAGGCTGGCTGTATTTTGTGGTGGCGGTAACCACGGTGCCAAAGAGTTGCTCGACGTTAAATAAAATCAATAGACTAATCCCGAATATGATACTGGCGACAAGTCCGGTGGCGCGGGGGCGGCTGATTTTAAATTGCTCGAGTGCAAAGGTAACGGGCACTTCGAGCATGGAAATTGATGAGGTCAGCGCGGCAATGCTTAATAACAAAAAGAAAATCAAACCGATAAAAGCACCGACAAAGCCCAGTGAATTAAACAGCTCAGGCAGGGTTTGTAAGATTAGATCGGGCCCGGCAATCAGGGTGTTTTCGTCGCTGTAGATTTCGATGCCTCGATGTCGGGCGACGAACATGGCGGGAATAATCAGCAGACCCGCGAGAAAAGCGATGCCGGTATCAATCAGTGCAACATAAGCGCCGGTGAGTGGCAGGTTGTCAGTTTTACTCACGTAAGAGCCGTAAATCAGCATGGTGCCAACACCGAGAGAGAGTGAGAAAAAGGCCTGTCCCATGGCGCTGGTGAGTAGGCTGGGGTTGGTGATAAGACTGAAGTCGGGGACTACATAAAGACGCAGCCCTTCCATCGCGCCGGGCAGGGTGAGCACGGTGGCGACCAGACCGAGCATCAATAATACAAGGGCGGGCATCAGCCGCGTTGACCAGCGTTCAATGCCATCTTTGACGCCACGGGCGACGATGGCGGCGGTGAGTACGGAAAACAGTGCGCAAAAAAGACTATCGCGGATCAGGCTGGACTGGGCAAACCAGTTTGTGTCTGCGGGCTGGCCAGTGATATTCACCAGCGCGGCGGGTACCTGTGCCATTAACCAGCCAGCGACAATGGCGTAAAAACTGAGAATTAAGCTGGCAACGAGTACCCCGTACAGGCCCGTGGCTCGACCGAACATTTTCAGCGCAGGCCGGGTGGTTAATTGGGGCAGGGCGCGGACCATATTATGCCGGGTGTGGCGACCGATGATCAGCTCGGCCATTAATGCCGGGTAGGCGAGCAGGAAGGCGAGGACGAGATAAACCAGTACAAAAGCCCCGCCGCCGTGGCTGGCAGTTTGGGTGGGGAAACCCCAGATATTGCCAAGGCCCACCGCTGAGCCGGTCGCGGCGGTGATAAAACCGAAGCGTGAGGAAAATTGCCCGCGCTCATTCGACATGGTTCTTCCCCGTCATAAACGATCTGCCTGCTGGCTAGCAGACAGGATAGCTCTTGCCACTGTGAGCGCGCCTGAATGGAAACGTTTATTTGAAAACAGGCTTGCGCTTTTCTCTAAAGGCGGTGACGCCTTCTTTGGTGTCGTCATCGAGAAACAGAAAGGGCATAACGTCTTTGGCGTAGGTCAGGTCGTCGCCGCCGAGCTCGCGATTGTAGATTGATTTGGCGTAGCGTATTGCCATTTGCGGTTTGCTAGCCAGTTGGTCGGCCAGTGCAAAGGCTTCCTGTAAGAGTTGTTCATGGGGCACCACTTTTAATATCAGGCCCATGTCCTTCACTTCTTCGGGGCTGAGCTTAACGCCAGTCATACTGATGTATTTAGCTTGCTGGCGTCCAATCAGCTTGTTGAGGCGGGCGATGGCAAAGCCGGGTAGCAGGCCGAGCTGGATTTCGGGCACTGAAAAAATGGCTTGTTCGGAGGCGATAATAAAGTCACAGGCAATAGAGATTTCAAAGCCGCCACCGAAAGCGTAGCCATTCACCGCCGCGATAACGGGCTTGTTGATTTGCTCCGGCAGAGCGAGGATGTCGAGCACTTCGTCGATAAAGTTTTTGGCGTAAGTGGAGGTGAACTCGAAACCGCTGATATCGGCACCGGCGCAGAATGATTTCTCGCCAGCTCCTGTCAGCACGATCACACGGATATTGTCATCATTGCGAGCCTGATCGAGCGCCTTGCAAAAACCGGAAAGAATCCCCTTGCTCAGAGCATTGAGTTTGTCGGGCTCGTCAAAAGTAATAAGCGCGGTGCTGCCTTTGGTTTCGTAATTAACGCTGTCAAATCGCATGGGCTGGCCTCTATCTGGCGGAGTGATGGTGTTAGGGGTAATGCTGGAGGGGATAGTGCAACATTATCTACGAGGCTGACAAGTTGCAGCCCCGTAGAGAATTATTAATAGTCATTAAATGCAGCAGCCCAAAGGCAAGACGCTTATTTGGCCTTTTGTTTGTCTAGTGCTTTCGTGGCAAGGCGGTTTTTAATCGTTTCGAGAAAGCCTTCCAAGATGGAGTAAACAGTGGGTACTACAACCAGCGTTAGCAAGGTGGATGACAACATGCCACCAATCACCGCAACGGAGAGTGGGCCGTTGGTTTCGTGTCCGGCACCAAAGCCCATTGCCGCTGGCAGCATGGCGAGAATAACGGTGAATGAGGTCATCAACACCGGACGCAGGCGAATTGGGCAGGCGTCAATTAAGGCATCGTCGATGGACTTACCCTCATTGCGCCGTTGGTTGGTCAGGTCGACCAGCAGAATCGCGTTTTTGGCCACCAGCCCCACCAGCAACACCAGGCCAATCATTGAATAGGTATTCAAGGTGTTGTCGGTCATCCAGAGCAGGGCGATGCCGCCGATCATGGCCAGCGGTTGGGCGGTCATGATAATTAAGGGCTGCAAAAACGAATTGAACTGGCTGGCCAGCACCATGTACAGCAAGATCGTCGCCAGCGTGAAGGCGAAGATCATATTGCTGGCGGTTTTGCCGAATTCCTCAGCCTGACCTTTAAAGGCCAGAGTGTAGCCAACAGGCAAAATCTCGTCGGACAACTGTTTGACGGTGTCGATAGCCGCCGCTAGAGGTATTTCGGGCTTGCCGTAAAAAGGCGCGGAATAACGCAGATCCAGTCGTGAAATTGATGCTGGTCCCAGCGTTTCTTCAAGGTGGGCGACGGTGTCGATGCGGATCATCGTGCCGGTGCGTGAGCGCAGGTAAATGCGGTCGAGGTCATCGGCCGACTGAAAGAAACCGTCAGCCGCTTTAAGGCGCACGTCGTAGCGCTCTCCATCGCCGGGATCATCGTTGAATTTGGCGACATCCATACCGCCAATCATCACGTTCACCGCCTCGGCAATATCTCTACTGGAAAACCCAAGGTCGGCAGCGCGGGTGCTGTCGACGCGCAGCTGATACTGGGGCAGGGCCAGGTTGAGATCGAGATCGATATAGCCAATGCCATCAACTGACGATAGTCGTTCTTCGAGCTGATAGGCGAGGCGGGCGACCTCATTCAGGTTGGGGCCGTTAATGGCAAATTGCAGGGGTTCGCCGCGCTGGCCACCCATTTTTGGAATGGGTGCGGGAAAGGCTTTGACGCCGGGAATAGTGGCGAATTTTTTGCCGAGAATGGCAATCAGTTCCTGCTGGGTTTGATCGCGTTCTGAGGCGGGTGTCATGCGCACAAAGCCCATGGCCGTGGTCACCTGACGGCCGCTGGTGCCGAGGCCGAAGAAAGCGCTCATGATGACATCGTCGTGTTCGGCGATAATGGCTTCGACTTCTGCCAGGCGATTACTGGAGTATTCCAGTCCGGAACCGAGGGGGGTACGCACGATGACCATAAAGCTGCCTTCGTCCTGCCCTGGGGAGAATTCTTTGCCGATATCCTTAAGGAAGAAGGTACAGCTGTAGACCAGTACCCAGGTGATAATAATAACAGTCCAGCGAAAGCGCAGGGCCAGACTTAATAGTTTGGTGTAGCCATTCTCCATGGCGCGAAAGCTGCGTTCTAGCCAGTAATAAAGGCCGCCGGTATGTTCTTCAACCTGTAAGAAGCGGGAGCAAAGCATCGGCGTCAGGGTCATTGAAACAAACCACGAGACCAGTACGCCAACGGTGACCACGACGGCAAAGGAGGAGAAAAACTGGCCAATAATACCGCCGAGAAAAATCACCGGCACAAAAATAGAGACTAGCGAGAGGGTGGCAGCCAGTACGGGGAAAACAACTTCAGCAGTACCATGGATGGCCGCTGAGCGGGGGTCGGGGTCGATAGATTCCCGGTGTCGATAAATGTTTTCCAGTACCACAATGGCGTCGTCCACCACAATACCAATCAATAGTAGTAGTGCTAACAGGGTCATGGAATTGAGGGTGTAGCCGAGAAAGTAAATACCGGCGATAGAGCCAAAGAGTGAAATAGGAATAGCGATGGCGATAATAAGGGTGGAGCGAATGCTCTTGAGAAAAATCCACACCACAAAAGCGGTCAGCACGGTGCCGAGGATCAGGTGTTCTTCCAGAGCGCCGACCATGGCGCGGACAAACAGGGAATCATCCGAAGCGACAGTGAGCTTCATGCCGGGGGGCAGTTGTGGGCGTATTTCTTCATTGATACGGCGCATGGCTTCGTCGATGATTTCAACGGTGTTTGCTTCGGCAATTTTGGTAATGCCGAGGCCGACGGTGAGCTCGCCGTTAACACGGGCAAGACCCCGGGGATCGGCCATGCCATCTTCAACGTCGCTGATATCACCGAGTTTAAGCGGCGCGCCATCGCGATAGGCAACCACCAGGTTTTCCAGATCGCGGGGGTCGTGATACTCCATGTCGAGCTTGACCATGTGCTCGGTTGCACCACTGACCAGAAAGCCACCGGGCATCATAAAGTGTTCATTTCTGACCGCAGCCAGCACCTCGGCAGTGGTGACATTAAAGGCCGCCATGCTATCGAGATCGAGATTGATGCGGATCGTGCGCTCGCGTTTGCCGCCAATTTTGACTTCGCCGACACCATTAATGGTTTCGAGGTTTTTTTTAATGGTATTAATGGCGTAGCTGTTGAGCTGCTGCATCGTGCGGTCGCCCTCCAGTGCCAGCCACATAATGGGCGAGGCGCCGAATTCGAGTTTGGCAACGATGGGTGGATCGGCATCGGTGGGCAGTTGATTGATCACCTGGTTAACTTTGGACTGCACCTCGTCGAAGGCAACGTTGATATCTTTGTCCATATCAAAGGTGACGATGACGCGGGAATTGCCGGGTGAGGAGGTCGAGGAAATATGCTCAATGCCGGGTACAGCGTTAACGGCAGTTTCGATAATGTTGGTGATCGAGGCATCAATAACGCTGGGGTTGGCACCAATCAAATTGGTCTGCACCGCGACCAGGGGGAACTCAGTGGAGGGATAACGATCAACCCCGACCCGCGAATAGCCGATGACACCAAAGAGAATGAGCACCGCTGACAACATGGTGGTCAGTACATGGCGCTCGATGGATAGCGATGGCAGATTCACGGCTAGTTTGCCCCGCTAACGGTAACGGGGGAGCCGTCGGTGAGAAAGCCCGCGCCATTCACGGCGATGGTTTCACCGCCTTTTAAGCCCGCAGTGATTTCGATGCTGCCATCGATATATTCGCCGACCTCAACAATTTGTTGGTGGGCGATACCGTTGGTGATGACATAGACCACTTTGCCAGCCGGGCGCAGCACCAACGATGTTTTGGGTACGAGGATGGCATTTTCGCGGGTGGTGAGAATAATTTCACCGGTCACACTGGCACCCGGTTGCCAGGGGCCGGGGTTGTCGATAATAGTGAGAATATCGATTGCCCGATTGCGTGAGCCCACTGTGGGTCTGATTTCCTGTATCGAACTTTCAATGAGGACGTCGGGTGCCATGGGTGACACTAGTCGAAGCTTGAGCCCCAGGGTTAGCCGGTTCGCCAGGGTTTCAGGTAGCGGCAAACGTGCCCTGAGCTTGTCGACTTTTATGATGCGAAATAGGGGGTCACCAACTTTGAGGAAGTCGCCGGGGCTGGCGAGTTCTTCATCGACGATACCGTCGTAGGCAGAAAACACACGGGTTTTGGTCAGGCCGCGCTGCTTTTGACTACTGCGCGCCTTCGAGGCCTTGAGTTGCTCCTCAAGTGAATCTAGCTGTGCCCGGGCTTCATCGTAGCGGTCAATAGAAATGAGTTTGTCGTTAATTAGCCTGGTAAAGCGTTTCACCGTGCGGCGCTGGTTTCTCGCCAGGGCTTCAAGCTGGGCGACCTCGGCATCGGCAGCCTGAGCGGCGATGGCGTAGTCTTCGGTGTCGAGTTCGGCGAGTAACTGCCCCGGTTTGACGTGCTGGCCGGTAATCACAAAGCCGCCGATATAGCGGCCTTCAATTTCGGCGGAGACTTCTGGCCTGATGATGCTTTCCAGCGAGCCGACAGAATGCTCGATGACTTCAACAGTCGTCGTTCTGGTGAGGGTTGTACTAATAATTGTTGCACGGGGTGCGGGTCTGGTTTTTTCTGTTGGTGTTGGCGTAGCGTCCTTGCTGTCACCGCAAGCGACTAAAAATAAAGTGATGGCAAGAGCAGGTAGCCATAGACGAAAGTTCAAGCTCATATTAATCCTTTACTCAATTGTGATGCTATACGCCGAGCAGCATAAGCTCGGCAACAGGTCGGTCAAAGCAATTTTACTGTTTTTGAAAGACACGAGTTGGCGTATTTGAATTATTTTACTGTCGTGTTGCGGCGATATTCTGGCGCGCCTTTTCTAGTTATCGCCCGACGGCGTAATGAGAGAGGGCCATCTGTAGGCGTCGTTGGGCGAGCTTTTCAGTTCTGAATGGTACCATGGCGTACCCTTGAGTATAAGCCTCTTTAACTGAAGGTAGTATTGTGCCGGGCCAAGTCAAGATTCTCCGTGTTAATTTAGTTGATCCAGGACATTTCTCAGGTGAAGTTTTTTATTGCTAAGGTTTATTGCTCTATGGTTGAATCCAGTTCACAGTTTATTTTATTTCTATTTTCATAAACACTCGATGGGCATTTTAACAACAGCCATACCCGGGGTGTTTTGACCACGAGCATTGGCTTTACTGATTGTTAAATTAGAAGCTGATTCAATTAAGTACTGTTTTAATTAACTATTATTTTAAGGGGAAACCATTGGCTACTTGGAAAGAAGAAACGCAAAACCTGGCCGGCTCCGACCTCGTTATGATCCGAGGTGGTTCTGGAAAACCACTACTGGTAATTCATGACGAGCTCGGCTATACGGGTTGGATGAGTTGGAATGAAGAGCTGGCTAAAGACAGGGAGCTTATTATTCCTCTACAGCCAGGCTTTGGTAAGTCGCCGCGTCAGGATTGGATGTGGCGTCACCGCGACCTTGCCAACTATTATCTGAATGTTATTCGTGAGTTGGGTCTGGAAAAACCCGATGTACTGGCTTTTTCTGCCGGTGCTTACACCGCTGCTGAAATGGCTGCTGCCAACCCCGAGCTGCTTGGCTCTATTACGCTGGTTGGCCCCATGGGCATTAAGCCAGATGAAGGTGAGATTTTCGATATCTTCGCTGCCACGATTAAAACCTGCTTACGCAAGACCGTGTTTAATCAAGAAGCGAAAGAGTTCAGTGAAATTTACGGCGGTGAAATGTCGGCGGAACAGTTTGAGTTGTTTGAAGATGCCCGTGCTGAGAGTGCGCGTCTCGGTTGGGAACCCTATATGTTTAACCCCAGCCTACCCGACCTGTTACGCAGTGCCAAAAACACCAAGCTACCGACTTTGCTGATTCGTGGTAGTGAAGATGAGGTCGTGCCTCAGGATTGTATCCGCAAGTATCATGATGCTCTGCCTCAGGCCGACATTGTGACCATTAAGGGTACTGGCCATCGCCCAGAAATTGAAGATAGCGCAGAGTTTGTTGCCGCTGTTAAACATTTCCTCGCTTAATAAGAATTGGAGACTAATTAATTATGCAAATTGCACATTTTACCGAGCGCCCCGTCCGTTATCTTGCCGAGGAGCCCGTTCTGGAGAACCGCGCTTTCTTTGGCGTTTCTAACAAATATTACGACCGTGAAAAAGCGGCTGATGACTATAATTTTTACCTCGACGAAGCGTGTTTCTGTGAAGAAGTGGGTTTTGATGCCGTAGCGTTGAATGAGCACCACGGCAATCCTTTTTGTTCGGGTAGCGTTGTTAATATTGAAGCCGCAATTTTGGCGCGTATTACCAGCAAGGCTAAAATTGTCATCATTGGCAACATGTTACCCGGCGTTAAACATCCGCTGCGTGTTGCGGAAGAACTGGCCACTATCGACACCATTTCCCGTGGTCGCCTGGTCGCAGGTTGGGTTCGCGGTGCCGGTAGCGAGCAGTTCTTTAACAATGCCAACCCCGCCTATAACCGTGAAATGTTTAATGAAGCCCATTCGTTCATCATGGATTGCTGGACCAAAGATGGCCCCTGGCGCTATGAAGGTAAGCACTTCCACTATCGTCATGTGAACCCTTGGGTTAAGCCCTATCAGGAAATGCCCCAGCAGTGGATTCCCGGTGTATTGAGTGCGGAAACTGTTATGTGGTGTGCTGAGAAGCAATACCCTTATCTAGGTCTGGGTACGGCTCTTGGCCCAACGTGTGACTTGTGGGATATGTATGCCGATAAGTCTGCAGAATTGGGTTATCAGGCTGGCTCTGAAAACTTTGGTTATCTGTTACCTATCTTCTGTGCGGACACCGATGAAAAGGCACAGGATATTGGCAGGGGCTTTATTTTTGGCGGTGGTCAAAATGCCTTTTCTCGTCCTGAGCACACTTTGCCTCCAGGTTATAACTCTAAGAGCGCGATTCGCATGCTGGGTCAACAGCCTGGTGGTAGCTGGTTGGGCGTGAGTAAAGAGAAGTTGATGGCTGGTGCCGATGATAGTTGGGACGCCTCAGCCTATGATAGTTTACGCGCCAAGCTGGTCGCCGGTTATGATAAGGCTCAGGACAACATGCAAACTGTTGTTGGTAGTCCTGAAACGTGCGCTCAAAAAATCAAGGATATTCTTAGCGTTATTCGCCCGGGTGTCTTCACTTGCTTTGCTGTTCAAGGCAATGTCAGTGATAAAGATCGTCTGCGCAGTGTTGAGCTACTGGGTAAAGAAGTGTTGCCAGAAGTGCGTAAGTTTGCCGACGAAATCGGCTTGTTTGGGCCTTTCGATCGTACGCCAGGTAGTGTCAAGTTGGCACCGGGCACCAAGCGTGCACCCGTTTGTGATCGTGAAGCACTCGCTAAGCTAAATCTGCCCTGATTATTATTGGTAGATTAAAATAAAAAGAGCGCCTACCTGAATTATTAGGAGGCGCTCTTTTTTTGCTTGTTATTTATGCTTTAAACGTTTTCGTTTAGCCTTCCAGAGAGAAGCCCGCCGTCAAGCCGCCATCGGCAATAAATTCAGAACCGGTTGAGTAAGAGCTATCGTCAGAAGCGAGATAAGCTGCCAGTGTCGCCATTTCTTCAGGCTGGCCAACACGTCCTAGTGGCACCTTGCCAAAAATGTCATTCATTGCTGAATCATCCATGCCTGTTTGAGTAATCATTGGCGTGTGAATGCCGCCGGGGTGGATAGAATTCACACGAATATTATCGGGCCCCAATTCCATGGCGGCCACTTTAGTCATACCGCGCACGGCAAATTTACTGGCACAGTAGGCTGTACCGCCACTCATGCCAATCAAGCCGTCAATGGACGAGATGTTAATGATTGAGCCGCCACCGGCATCTTTCATCGGGCCTGCAACAGTCCGCATGCCGAGAAATACGCCGAGCTGATTGATTTCGATGACTTTCATATAGTCGGCGACACTGCTTTCAACCAGAGGTTTGATTTGGACGATGCCTGCGTTATTGACCAGTACATTGAGTTTGCCAAAGCGCTCAACAGTTTCTTTAACGGCGGCGGCCCATGAGTTTTCATCGGTAACATCCAGATGAATGTAGTGGGCAGCGTCACCAATTTCGGCAGCGACTGCTTTGCCTTCTTCATCAAGTACATCAGTGATAACGACCTTCGCGCCTCGTGAAGCGAACAGGCGTGCTTCTGCGGCACCCTGGCCCCGTGCTGAACCGGTGATGAGTGCAACTTTATCTTGTAAGTTATTCATTGTTTATCCTTATGTTATTTTTTACCAAAGAAAGAGGGTGCAAAAAGGCCTGTCAGTTAACAGGCCTTGCAGGTGATTATGTCTGCTTGTGTTTAACCTTCCAGCGCAAAGCCCGCTGTTAATCCACCGTCGGCAACAAATTCCGACCCCGTTGAATACGACGCATCATCAGAGGCGAGATAGGCTGCCAATGTTGCCATTTCTTCTGATTTGGCAATACGACCAAGAGGTGTTGATTTAAAGGCGCCATCAGCTTGTTCTTCGCTGATACCGATGTCACCAAGGATTTTGGTTTGAACACCGCCGGGGTGAAGTGAATTAACACGGATACCGTACTTTCCCAATTCCAGTGCAGCAACTTTTGTCATGCCGCGCACGGCAAATTTACTGGCGCAATAAGCGGAGGCACCGTACATGCCAATCAAGCCGTCAATAGAGGCGATGTTTACAATGGAGCTATTGCCGTCTTTTTTCATGGGCTCGACAACTTCGCGCATGCCAAGAAAAACGCCTATCTGGTTAATGTCGATGACCTTGCGGTAGTCCTCTAATGAGGTTTCGTGAACCTCTTTAGGCGCGGTAATAATGCCAGCGTTATTGATCAGTACGTTGAGTTTGCCAAATTTTTCGACAGTGGCAGCAACCACGTCTTTCCAGCCTTGCTCGCTCGTGACATCGAGGTGCATATAGGCTGCAGAATCACCGATTTCGGCAGCCACTGCCTTACCTTCTTCATCGAGTACATCCGTTAGCATCACTTTGGCGCCACGCTCGACAAATAGTCGTGCTTCTGCCGCGCCCTGGCCACGTGCGGCGCCGGTGATTAGTGCTACTTTTCCGTCTAGAGCTCCCATTGAATCTTTCCCCTGAGTTGTTGTTATGGAAATACATAAGGCGTTATTGCCCTGTATAAATGGTTTATTAGAAGGGTAAATATAGAGTCTTTTAAACAAAAAGGCGAGTGATAAGCGGGGTATCAGAATCGACTTTCAGCGGGTGAGAAGAACTCGGTGTGGATTTAAGATTTGTTTGCAGGATGTTGCTTGTGTAAAGATGGTAATAATAAAAATTTCTAATAAATAAATTTCAGGAATTCATTATGGATACTGGCGTTTTAATGCTTTTCAACAATCACCCGAACCTGCCGATGGCGGATTACGCTATGTATAAAAAGGAACTGGGTATTTACGAAATGGCAAAGCCCCTGGCACAAAGACCCGCAGTGCAATGCCACCGATGTGCCAATGCTTGATAGTCTGCCGGTACTTCAGGCCGCAGAGGTTGGCCAAGCTGCCGCTAAGATCGCTTAAACCAAGTCTTAAGCACGACATAAAAGTCGCCCTTCATAGTTGAAATTCAGTATTACTTTTTGCGGTGTGGATTTACGTCTTATTATTTCTTTTGTTAGGCAGGCCCGGCAGATAGACTGCTGGGCTAAATTTTTCATTCTAAAAGGTAACGTATCGTGGCAAGACTCAGTAAATTAAGTCGTTCAGTTAAAGGTAGTGTGGTTCATGTAACCGGTGCAGCCAGTGGTATGGGGCGGGCAACGGCTATTCTCTTCGCCGATGAAGGGGCGAAGGTGGCAGTGACTGATCGCGACCAGGAGAAGGCCGAAGCCGTGGCGAAAGAGATTAATGACGCCGGTGGTATTGCCAAAGCCTGGGGGCTTGACGTAACAGATGCGGATAAAATTATTGAAGTCACAAACGCTATCGGCGCTGAGTTTGGTGGTTTAGATATTCTTGTCAACAATGCAGGTCTGGCTGTATTTGTGAAGATTGATAGTGATAAATACGAAGAGCGCTGGCAGTTTGGCATGGACGTACTGATCAATTCAGTTCAGCGTTTAGTGCGGGCTTCACTGCCCATGCTGCGCCAGGCTGAGCACGGACGTATTATTAATATTGCCTCCACGGAAGGTCTCGGAGCGACCGAGCACGGAGGACCTTACACTGCCGCTAAGCATGCAGTTGTGGGCTTTACTAAATCGTTGGCTGTCGACCTGGGTCGTGATGGTATTACTGCCAATTGTGTTTGTCCTGGCCCGATTAAAACGCCGTTGACTAATTTTATTACCGATGAACAAAAAGCCACTTTTGCCCGACGTCGCGTCGCTGTGCGTCGTTATGGCGACCCGGAAGAAGTGGCTCATGCCACCTTTAATTTTGCCCTGCCATCAGCCTCATTTATGACCGGTGTGATTATGCCGGTTGATGGGGGATTGTGGATTCGTAACGCTTAAACGAAGGGGCGCTGAAATGACAGACTGGCAGATTGGTGATGTCAAAATCACCAAAATTATTGAAGAGGATTCCCCCGTTCCCGGCAAGTTTGTGCTACCGGACGCGACGCCCGAGAAGCTACTCGAGATCGACTGGCTGAGCCCTCATTTTATTACCGATAGAGGCTGGCTGAAGATGAGCATTCACGCCCTGATTATTGAAACACAGGGTGTGAAAATTATGGTCGATACCTGTTTGGGTAACGATAAAGAGCGCACCACCGAAGCCTGGGCAATGCGCAAGGGTTCCTTTCTTGAAGATCTGGTGGCGGCGGGCCATCCCCGTGAAAGTATTGACTATGTGATTTGCACCCACCTCCATGTCGACCATGTGGGCTGGAATACCATGCTGGTTGATGGTGAATGGCTGCCGACCTTTCCCAATGCGCGCTACCTGTTTGGCCGCAAAGAATGGGAGGCCTGGGAAAAGGAACCCGATACCGAGCATTTCGGCCCGGTCTTGGAAGATTCCGTCAAGCCGGTGATTGATGCCGGTTTGGCTGACCTGGTTGCCTGTGATCATCGCGTTAATGATGAGGTGTGGTTTGAGCCCACCCACGGCCATACGGCGGGGCACATTAGTGTGCGTATTTCTTCGGGTGGCGAAGATGCCATTATTACCGGCGATATGACCCACCACCCTTGCCAGCTAGCGCACCCCGAGTGGTCCTGTTTCGCTGATTATGATCCACCAAAAGCTATCGACACCCGTTGGGATTTCTATGCCAAATATGTCGATAAGCCGGTGCTGGTCATCGGTACTCATTTTTCACCACCGACAGCGGGCTACATCGTCGCCGATGGTGAACGCTACAAATTGAAATGCTAAAGAACTCCACAAATTAAATTGTATTGAGGAAGAAAGAATGAAAGCCACAAGATTTCACGGTGTCGGTAAACCGCTCACTATAGAAGATGTACCCGAGCCCGAAGTTGGCCCTACTGGCGTGCTGGTACGCATATCGGGCGCGGGCGTGTGTCACTCCGACCTGCATGTTATCGATGGTGAAGTGGGCACGCGGCAGAAGCCTATTACCCTTGGCCACGAAAATGCCGGTATTGTCGAAGTGGTGGGCAGTGACGTGACTGACGTTGCCGTTGGCGATGGTGTGGCGGTATTTGGTGCCTGGGGTTGCGGCAACTGTCGCTTCTGTGAGCAGGGTGAAGAAAATCTCTGCCAAAACCCTATTTACCCAGGAATTATGGTCGACGGCGGTTGGGCCGAGAAGCTCTACGTGCCGCACTCCCGCAATCTGGTAAAGCTCAATGGTCTCGACCCCGTTGTCGCCGCACCGTTGACCGATGCCGCGTTAACCCCTTATCGCGCCGTTAAAAAGACACTGCCGAAGTTGGCCCCGGGGCGCACCCTGGCGATTATTGGTGTCGGTGGTCTCGGTCACATGGCTCTGCAAATAGCCAAAGCGTTGGCACCCTCTGCCCGTTTGATTGCTATTGACCTGAGTGACGAAAAACTGGCCATGGCTAAAGAGCTGGGTGCCGATGTGGTTATCAATGCCAATGGTGATGTCGGTGCCGAAGTGAAGGCGGCGACGGATGGTGCCGGTGCCGATGCCATTATCGATTTTGTTGGTGCCGATGCCACTTTGAAAAGTGCAGCGGCGAGCATTGCGGTTGCCGGTAAAATTGTTGTTGTCGGTATCGCCGGCGGTACGCTGCCCTTTACCTTTTGGGATATCCCCCTTGAAGTGGAAGTGACAACCAGTATTTGGGGCAACCGTCAGGAATTGAAAGAAGTGCTTGAGCTGGCTCGGTTGGGGCATATCACCCCGCATATTGAGCGCCAACCATTGGAAGCGATCAACGACGTTGTAGCACGTTTACACGCGGGTGAAATTAAAGGCCGTGTGGTACTGACACCCTGATTACGGGGTTAGCCATCTATCTTTAGCCCTCGACCTTTAGCCCTGGATATTTAAAACATAGGAACTGTTTAGCTTATGCCTTTATCGCCACCCCAGTCTCGACAGCATTTACACACGCGCACCATCGATTTAACGGGTTATCACCGCCATGACAATTTGTGGGATATTGAGGCTCACATTGTCGATAAAAAAACCTACACCTATGAGAATAAGTGGCGGGGTACGGTCGCCTCGGGGCTGCCTGTGCATGATATGTGGATACGCTTGACGATTGACTGGGAACTGGTGGTGAAAGAGGTTGAAGTGGTGATGGATGTTCAACCCTACGACATTTGCTCCAATGTGCTGAGTAATTTTCAGGGTATTGTTGGGCTTAAAATTGGGCCTGGTTGGAACAGGCGCGTACGTGAGGTGGTCGGCGGTGTGCTGGGTTGCACGCATCTTGCTGAACTACTAGGCCCGCTGGCGACAGTAACTTTTCAAACCTTATCGGCAGAATATGCGCGTGAGTTGATGGGCCTTGAGCCCGTACCCCGAGGGCAAAGGGACGAAAGTGAAGTGCCTTTTATGCTCAATGGCTGCTACACCTGGTCACCGCAAAGCCCGATAGTGCAAGAGGATTACCCCAAATACTATGAAGCACCGGCGTCTGTTGAGGTGAGAGATATTGATGTCATTGAAAGTAACAGTTGATCCATTGGCCTATTTGCACTCCTTGTTTTTTGTTCGGCTTCTGACCGTGATGGAAAGACAGCAGTGAGTAGCGCCGTTGAACAAACCTTAGGTGTTAAACGTTTTGGGCGTATTCTTCGTATCCCCACACCGACGCCCTTCGGTGTCGGTGATATTAATAGTTACGTTATTCTGCCGGAGCCGGGTTCTGATGAGCTTGTGCTGATAGATACCGGCGTTGGTACTGATGAGGCCTGGCAATTCCTGCAGGCGGGCTTCAATGAATACGATTACGCGATTGAAGATATTACCCTGCTGCTATTAACCCACGCTCACACGGATCACTTTGGTCAGGCCAGTCGCATTCGCGATGTTTCTGGCTGTGAAATATGGGGTCACGAAAATGTATATTCCACCGTAGAGGGCTTTCTACCTTCTGAAGAGCGTATAAAGGAGGAAAAGGCATTTTTGCGGGGTTTTGGTTTTAGCGCAGAAATGTACGATAAAGCCTATGATTATCGTGAATTTATTGGGGAAATATATAAGCCCTGCAAGCTCGATCGAGAGTTTAAAGATAATGATGTGGTGCCCATTAACGGCTTTGATTTAAAGGTCATTCATACCCCCGGCCATTGCCCCGAAGAAGTCGTTTTTTGGCAGGTGGAAAGCCGACAAATGTTTTCCGGCGACCACCTGTTACCTGATGTTACTCCTGTGTGCCTGTTGGATTTCCCCGCATCACCGGGTGCAGAACGCACGCATACTTTATCCCAATATTATCAGTCGGCAGATAAAGTGATCCCCTACGATATAAGTCATATTTATCCGAGTCACGGCGATGTATTCGAGGATCACAGAGCGTTGATTGCCGGTTATAAACTTTCGACAGAACGTCGCTTACTAAAGATATCGAAGATCCTTGAGCAATACGGGATGTTGACTCCCTTTGAGGTAGGTCAATACCTCTTTCCCAAAGTGTGGGAGGATCAGCTTTATGCGGTAATCTCAGAAGTGATGGGCCATCTTGACCTTATGTTTGACGAAGGTTTTGTCACGATGCACGAGGTGGAAAGTGTGGTTCACTACAAGTTACACCGCGTGCCCCGCCCCGGCGCTATTTTTAAGCCAGTATCGTATTGAAAACGAGAGGAGTACAGCCATGAATCACGGCAAATCTAACGAACTAATTGGTACCTCGATGGTATCGTTTGAAGGTGCCATTACCTGCCTTTTACAGCGGGCCAACAAAACCTTACGGGGTATTCACACCGTAGAAGTCGTCAGTAAAACAGTCTCTGTATTGGCCAGCGGTGAGTTCGAATATTGCGTTCGTGCTTTGTTAAAATTTGATATGGCCCCCCCTGATGTTCTACACCTATAGGCGTTGATGATGAGTGTATTGAGTGTGTCAAATGTAAGTGCTGCATCCCCCGTTAGTTTTCAGGATGCTTTGCAAAGAGGTTATGCCAGAGCGAGCCAAACTTTGCGTGGAATTGAGACCATTGAGCTCGTTGCAGAGAGAGCGAATGTTGAAGCGGGTGAAGTGAAAGAGTATGTCGTCGACTTGAAAATCCTGTTTACGCTAGAGAAGTGATATTCAGTTCTCAAAGTTCGACTTTCTCTAATAATAATAAGGGTCAAGCCCTCTAGTTTCAGGGTGTTTGATGATAGCCTGCACTCACCGGCGATCAGTGGTGGTTTTTCTATGATCTGTCTTGCCGGGGTGTGGTAGGGCACAGTTCTTGATGGTTCAAAAGATGCCCTCCGTAAGTAAATTGTTCAGAACAATAAACTGGCTAACGGGTGTGCAAAATGGATGATATGGATGAAGAGGTTCTCCAACTTTTCGTAGAGGAGTCTAGAGAGCATTTAGCAGGTATTGAAGATGACCTGCTGGCGATGGAGTCGATGGACGGACTCGATGAAGATCTTGTCAATCGGGTATTTAGAACCTTGCACACGATCAAAGGTGGTGCTGGTTTCTTTGACCTCATTAAGCTGCAAAACCTCGCGCATTCTATGGAGAATCTGCTCGACCTTATTCGCAAGGATGAGCTGGAGACGACGAAGTTTATCGTATCCTCCCTACTTGCCGGTGCCGATACGGTTGCCAGTATGGTCGATAATCTTGAAGCCTCGAATGATTATGATATTTCCGATCATTTGGCTGTTTTTGATGGCATTCTCAAGGGCGATACAGCGCCTGAAGAAGCGGTACCTGTCGCTAGTGACGATGCGGTTACCGGTACGGGCGAAGAACAAAAGGTAGAGTTAGAAGTATCTGCAGAACCTGAGCCTGCATCAGCCGAGCCTATATCAGTTGAGGACAACAGCCCGACTGAAGAGCCCAAAGTGTCCACATCTGAGCCAAAGGTTGAGCCTGCGGCTAAAGCTGTTGTGGAGGCCGATAAGGCTAAAGCACCAGCCGCTCAAGCTGCGCCAACAAAAGCAGCAGCGTCTACTGGCGATCAAAGTATACGTGTTCATTTGTCACTGCTTGATCGTCTGATGGAGTTGGCCGGTGAGTTGGTTCTGACCCGTAATGCCTTAATACAGAGCGTTGAAACGGGTGACCCCGCTTTATTGCAGCCAGCAGCGAAAAAGGTGGATGCCATCACCTCGCAATTGCAGCGTGCAATTATGTCGACGCGTATGCAAACCATTGATATCGTTTTTAGTAAGTTTCGGCGCATCGTTCGCGACTTATCCGGGCAGCTCGGTAAGCAGATAAACCTGGAGATTTTAGGTGAAGATGTAGAGCTTGATAAAACAATCATTGAAGCTCTGGGCGATCCGCTGACCCACCTGGTGCGTAATTCTATTGACCATGGCCTGGAAATCCCTGCCGAAAGAAAAGCGGCGGGTAAACCACCTTTTGGCCAGTTACGCTTACATGCTTTCCATGAGGGGGGGCAGGTCGTTATTGAAGTTAGCGATAATGGCGCTGGTATCGATCCGCAAAGAATCGCCAATAAAGCGATTGAAAAAGGCATGGCGAGCGAAGAAGAAATCGCACGGATGAATGAAAAGGATATTGTTCGACTGATCTTTCAGCCGGGCTTTTCCACGGCAGAAGAGGTGACGGATATTTCCGGCCGCGGTGTCGGTATGGATGTGGTACGTCAAAATTTGGCTAAAGTCGGCGGCGTTGCTGATATTGAATCGGTACTGGGCAAAGGCACGACGATACGAGTGAAGCTGCCTCTGACCCTGGCAATTATCCCCAGTGTACTGGTTGGAATTAGCACTGAAAACTTCGCCATTCCACAGGTAAACGTGGTCGAAATGGTTGGTGTTGCCCCTGATGAAGTCAAAAGTAGAATTCAGCATGTTGGTGGTGTCGCTATGCTGCGTTTGCGTGGTGAATTGGTGCCTTTGATTGAGCTGAGCGATTACTTTGGCATTAATCAAACTTACCGTGATATGGAAACCGGTACTCTAAATAATGAAAGACGAGATCTCCTTGCTGATCGTCGAGAAAATGATGAATTAGACGAAGAGAAAATTAACGCCCGCCAGGGACTTGAGCGTAGAGAGAGTGCGGACAGTAGTGTCAATATTGTCATTGTGGCGGCGGGTGCCTTTAAATACGGTATTCGCGTCGATGAGCTTCATGAATCAGCAGAAATTGTTGTTAAGCCACTTGGCATGCATTTTCGTGGCAGTGATGAATTTTCTGGGGCGACGATCCTTGGCGATGGAACGGTGGCACTAATCCTCGACGTAGATGGTGTGCGTAAGCTCAGCGGTGCAAGTGAATCACAGCAGACCGAAAGTGATATGCGCACACGCGATAGTGAAGAAAGTCGCGATATAGATTCATGCTCTATCTTGATTATTCAACATGCTGAAGATGAAGTGTATGCAGTACCCCTGCAACTGGTTGCTAGAATTGAACGGTTCTCTACGTCAGATTTACAAGATGTTGGTGACCGTAAAGCTATCAGCTATCGGGGTGGGATTTTGCCGCTGCTTTCTTTAGAAGGAATTGTGAGTTCGCAAACATTAGATGTCAGTGCTGGCGAGTTCTATGTGATTGTTTATACCGTTGGCAATGAAGAAATTGGCCTAATGGCTTCTGATATCAGGGATATAGTCGATTATAAAGACACGATTGATAATCGCACCCACAAGCGAGCGGGTATCGCGGGCTCAATGATTGTTAACGGTGAAATTTTACAGTTCCTGGATCTTTACGGAATACTTGAGCTGGACGACCCTGAGTGGACTGAGCACCTTATTGGCGGGTCTGAAGACACAGACCTTACGATATTGTTAGTCGAAGATTCTCCATTTTTCCAATCGCAAATGAAGAAAGAAATTGAGGCAGCAGGCTTTGTTGTACTGACGGCAGACGATGGTTTGCTGGGACTTGAAGTGCTGCGAACCCATCCGGAAATCAGCATGGTGTTGACAGATATTGAAATGCCCAATATGAACGGTTTGGAAATGGTTCGAGAAATTAGAGCCAAGTCAGAATACGCAGGTTTACCTTTGGTGGCCGTTACTTCACTGGCTGGTGCTGCAGCTGAGCAAAAGGGTATAGACGCGGGAGTTGATGAGTATCAGATTAAGCTCGATCGTGAACAGCTTGTTGATGTTTGTCGGCGCCTGGCAAAACCCCGTGCGGTTAACGCATAAGAATCAATTGAGGAGCATAAGTGATGAGTGAAGATTTGTTTTTGGAAGATACCGAGATTATCGTTTTCAGAGTTGGCGATATTACGATTGGCTTGCCAATTACAGAGGTGAGAGAGATTTTTAAATCACCTACGATTACTCCCGTCCACACTGCCTATTCTTATGTTAATGGTGTAATTAATTTACGCGGCAGTATCGTTACGATTGTGGATTTAAGTAAGCGCATGAGCTTACCCGTAAATCAGAAGATGAAGGCAGTACATATTGTATTAGTAGAGTTCGGAGAAGAGCTGATCGGTTTATTAGTTGATGGCATTGAGGACTCAGTATTTGCCAGTAGTGATGATTTTTTTCCTGTTCCCGCTACTGTAAATGGTGCAGATAGTAATTATTTTCGGGCCTTATTTAGGCGCGATGAGGATTTAGTGGCGATGCTTGATCTAGAGAACACCCTGGATACTGAGGCTGCATAGAGGTGAGCCTAAGGCTGTTAGTAGTCGATGATTCTGCGATGTATCGACAAGCCTTGAAAGGAATTGTGGATACAATACCGGGTGTTGAGTGTATTGGCGTGGCCTGTGATGGAAAAGAAGCATTAGAAAAAATTCTCTCAGAAAACCCCGATGTTGTAACGCTTGATATGGAAATGCCAGTTATGTCTGGTATGGATGTCATTAAAACAGTAACGGCTAAAAACCTAAAAACAAAGTTGGTTATCGTTAGTGCATGTTCGCAATCCGGAGCAGAAGTGGCAATTAATGCGCTGAAGTTAGGTGCCTACGACTTTATAACTAAGCCTAACCGTTTAGGCGGGGGTGGTGCCAAAGAAGACATTCGTCGGCAGCTAGCAGAAAAGCTGGAAGCCATGGGGAATGCATTGACGAATGCTGTAACAATGAAAGATCATTCAAAGAAACGTAAACGCCTTCAAGGGACGGTTTTGGCGAATATAACAGTTAAAAACTCCCTTTTATCAAATGCGTCCACATCCGAACTATCGCCTTCATATAGGAATAATATACCCCCTGAAGCCATTGTTATGGGTTGTTCGACGGGTGGGCCCAAAGCTTTATTGAAGTTATTTTCTTGTTTGCAAGTGCCATTAGACGTTCCTGTATTTATTGTGCAACACATGCCGCCGCTGTTTACTCAAACATTGGCAAAATCAATTGATGAGATTAGTGCAGTTTCAGTGAAAGAGGCTGAGGATGGAGATAGACCATTACCAAACTATGCCTATATAGCCCCAGGTGGACGGCAAATGAAATTAGTTAGGAATAGTGTTGGAATAGAAATAAAAATTACAGACGAGGAATCTGGTAATTTCTGCAAGCCATCTGTTGATTATTTTTTTTCGAGTGTGGCTGAATTATATGAGTCGCGTGCTCTCGGTGTTATTTTGAGCGGCATGGGGTGTGATGGTCGGGAAGGTTTGCGCAAGATGAAAAACCATGGCGTGCCTGTGTTTGGTCAGGACGAAGAAAGTTGTGTTGTTTATGGGATGCCCAGAGTTGCATATGAAGCAGGACTCGTTGATAAGCAAGTAGGCATTGATAAAATGGCTTCAGCTATTATGGGCGCTTTGATGCCACCACAAAATGGATAGCATTGGCAATACGGTGATGACTGATGGCGAGTTGGATCAGTTTATTGATCATGTAAGGCTCGAGACAGGTATCAATCTGGATACATCAAAGCGTTATTTACTTGAATCAAGATTGGGCCCGATTCTGCAACAGTTTTCAATGAATTACTCCGAGCTATTAAGGTCCGTCGTCATTGGTGGTTCGATCGAAAATCAGGCGCTGATTAGCGCAATTACGACAAATGAAACGTATTTTTTCAGAGATGAACACCCATTTAACCTGTTGAAGTACAAGCTTATCCCAGATTTTTTACGTAACAATCAGAATGCTGTCGTTAGAATTGCCAGTGCAGCGTGCTCCAGTGGTCAGGAAGCTTATAGTATTGCGATGGTCCTGAAGGAAACCCTTTTTGACCTGACGGAACGTAGTGTGCAGGTTCAAGCATTTGATATTTCTGATGATATTGTCACTGCGGCGAGCAAGGGACAATACTCAAAGTTCGAAGTTGAGAGGGGCTTGTCGGAAGAAAAAATACACCGCTATTTTGATTGCGTAGAGGATCGTTATCAGGTGAAGGCGGAGTTGTGTTCAATAGTGTCGTTTAGCAAGCAGAATATACTGAAGCCCGCAGGCATGATGGGGAAATACAATATTATTTTTTGTCGAAATGTCGTGAATTATTTTGGCTTGAAGGATCGGGCTTTATTATTTGATAACTTGGCGGATATGCTGCTGCCAGAGGGTGTATTGGTGATAGGTGCTACAGAATTCATCAATGATCAGACGGGAAATTTTGTTAAAAAAAGTGATAAGGGTTCTGTGTATTACGAAAAGATAGATTAATGCCAAAACTGAGATAGGCTCGGACTTTTTTTCGAGGTGTTATCGGTAATATGGCCTCATTAGCTTGATTGTTTTAAGTGATTACGGAGTTGGTAGATGAAAGTTCTTGTTGTTGATGACAGCGTCGCTATGCGAATGATTGTTAAAAAAATGGTTAAAGCTGCTGGCTTTAGTGCTGATTTTATAGAGGCTGCAGATGGGCAGTTAGGTCTTGATAAAATAAAATCAGACTCACCTGATCTAGTCTTGTGTGATTGGAATATGCCAAATATGTCAGGCATTGAATTGCTGACAGCCCTCAATGATGAAGGTATCACTGTGGACTTTGGTTTTGTCACAACAGAATCATCGGATGAGATGCGTGCGAAAGCGGAGGGCTTGGGGGCTAAGTTTTTAATTTCAAAGCCATTTACCAAAGAGTCCGTTTTTGATGCATTAAAGTCATTCTTCTAAAAAATTGATAATAAGGGGTTGCTTGTGAGTTTTAGTACGCCGTCAAAGGCTGAATTGAAAGATATGCTGGGTATGCTTTTTGCTAACCTGGATGTGCAGGATTGTGATCCGGTAGCATTAGATAGCGGTGACCTATTCTTCGGTTTATATCTAGATGATAGTGATGCCCCCGTGACCTTAGTCGTGTGTGACCTGGCATTTGCAGCCTACATGGGAAGCTCGATGACGATGCTGCCACCGCCAGTGGCAGCTGATGTTATAAAAAGTGGGAAACTTGAAGATATGATGGTTGGCAATCTTAAAGAGGTTATGAATATTGTATCCAGACTTTTCATGCTGCGAGGTGGTGGTCACTTAAGGTTCGCGACATTACACCCTGCCAGTGAAGCGCAACCCGATAGTGTTTCAGGCTTGTTGGGAAATATTGATAAACAAGTCTTTTTTGATGTGGAAGTCCCACGCTACGGGTCTGGTAAAGTTGGGTTTATTACTCCAGCAGATTAGTGACAACGAATTTGTGGTGGTCAAAATAAAAGCTGAGGAAGTAAACAGGTCACGGATGATGCTACCTTATAAAATAAAAGTGTTCGGAGTGTTATAGCTATGATTGAATTCCTGAAAAAAATATTTGGAACAGGGGCTGAAGAGTTTCTAAACCGATATAGCTTGGCGGGCCGTATTGGAGGGCTTGCGTTTGGGCCCATCTTGGCTTTGGTGGCCTTTTTGATATTTACCTCCTTTGGTGCTTATCAGGATTACCAGCAGAATGTGCAGATTGAACGACTTGCTGAAATTTCCAAGTTAATAGGTAACTCAATTCATGAAACACAAAAAGAAAGAGGCTTAAGTGCTAACTTTATTGGTTCAGAAGGTTCTGAGGCTTCAGAAACACGTCTTAAAGCCCAGTGGACTTTAACTGATAAATCTATCGAAAGTTTGAGCCTGGCGCTTGACAATGATTTGAGTGCATACGGTGAAAGCTTTGTCATACAGGCTGAGGCTGTCAATCAAGCCCTTGAAAAGTTCAAAGATGCTCGAGATTTTGTAGTAACAGCTGATTTTGTAGCGATTAAACGTGAAATTATTAGGCGTGCGGCATTACTTTATGTTGAGAGAAATGTACTAACCCCTCTTGTTCCTCTAGCTGATGATGCGGGCTTGCAATATGCAAATATAGAAGGTGAGTTAGGGTCCTTAGTTAATGAGATGCTAGGTCTGGCGTCTAGCGCTGAAATGAGTGCAAAACTTTCATCGTTATCTACTTTACTGAAAGTGAAAGAAATGAGTGCGAATGAGCGTGCTCTTGTGGTGACTGCTTTTAGCGATGGGCTTTTTACAGCTGAAGCATATTCGGAATTTCTTCGCCTTAAGGGTGCTCAGGATACCTTCTTAACCGTATTTAATAGTAGTGCTACTGCGACAAATGCTGAGGCATTTGTAAATACAGTGGGTGGAGATGCAATCGTAGATGCAGAGGATGTTCGTATTTTTATTACGGATATGGAGGGCGGTGACATGACGGGGTCTGGTTATACAGGTATCGAATGGTATGACATGTCGACGCGTAAAATTAACCTTATTAAGTCTGTTGAAGATATTGTGACTGCAGATATTGTCTCTGATGCACATGAAAAAGCATCATCTGCATTTTTTAAAGTGCTAGTTTTCGGTGTTGTCGCCGTTATCGTTGCTCTTCTCGCATTTGTGGTATTTATTGTATCCCGGAGTATTTCTAAGCCATTAGAATTGATGAATAAGGCTATGCTCAGATTGGCCGATGGTGATATGAATATAGAAGTGCCTTGCCTGGGTTATGGTTCTGAGGTTGGCCAGATGGCCAGTGCTGTCGACAATTTTAAGCAAGGCCGAATAGAGCGTTTACGTCTTGAAGAAGAAGCGAAGGAAGCCGAGCTTAAACAGCGTCAGCGAGAGGAGGATCAGCGAATAGCGTCTGATAAAGCCAAACAAGCTGAACGGGAGCGGGAGCGAGAAACAGCTCGGGGCAGGGAGGCGAGAGCAGAAAAGCTAGAGTCAAGAATTGCGGAATTTGATCAAAGTATTATTGAAAAAATGGCTTCTTTAAATACTGCCATTACCGACATGGAGCACGCTGCTGTCACTTTGTCTGATACAGCTAAGCAAACAGAAACACAAAGTGTTGCTGCCGCTTCAGGTGCTTCTGAAGCATCGCAAAATGTACAAACGGTAGCTGCTGCGAGTGAGGAAATGGCCTCCACAGTGGCTGGTATTAATGAGCAGATGAATCATTCTTCTCAGATCACGGGTCAAGCGATGGATACAATTGACTCAACAGCGCAGATTGCTATTGAATTACAAAGCTCATCTCAAAATATTGGCAATGTGATTGACTTGATTAATGAGATCGCTGAGCAGACTAACTTACTAGCGCTTAATGCAACGATTGAAGCGGCGCGTGCGGGGGATGCAGGTAAGGGCTTTGCGGTTGTAGCGTCGGAAGTTAAAGAATTATCTAACCAGACTTCATCGGCAACTAATGATATCTCTGAGCATATCAAGCGCTTACAGGAAATTAGTGCGAGCGTTGTGGTATCCGTAGACAAGACTCGCGATGCCTTAAAGGAAAACTCCGAGGTTGCACTTAATGTGACTGGTGCTGTGGAGCAGCAGGCTTTAGCAACTCAAGAGATCTCGCAGAATATTCAACAGGTTGCGACGGGTACAGCTGATGCGAGTAGTCAAATCGCCCAGGTGCAAGGTGGCGCTGCGACAGTACTTCGATCGTCTGAACAAGTACAAGTTTCTACTCAGAGTATCGCTGGGGATAGCCAGGAACTGAAAGCCACTATCGAAGAGTTTCTTTCTGATATTCGTGAAATCTAGGGCTCAACCGCGCTCCGCTTTTAAAGGGAGCGCAGCTGTGCTGTTACAAGTCTGTATTTGTACATCTTCTTCCATAGCCTCTGCTGACTTAAGCTCATATTTTCGTAGTATCGGGTTAAGAAATACTCTTTAAATAGAGTGCTGAATGAGCACTTCTGACAGTAGTCTTCTTCCTTTTATATTACAGTTTGCTAAAAAAGGATTCCACTTGGTAGACAAGCTGACCCGAAAGAAAGAGCAGCCCAAAGCCTATGGATTTTGGAAAACAGTTCTGATTGTTCTGTGCGGCCACATAGGCGTAAGGCCGTCTAAAAGTAGGCAGGTAGATTTTGAGCGTGCTAATGGCGTACATGTCTTTGCCGTGGCGGTAATTTACTTTTTATTCGTGATTTTTTCATTGATCATGCTGGTGAATTATATTGTGAAATAAGTATTTTTCGAATCTTGTTTTGGCAAGTTTTTAATTGACCTTCCCTTCGATATTGCAAATATTGTTGACTTCACTTTTACTGAGCTCTCGGCTTTGTCCCGCTAACAAATCCTGATCTAGAATTAAGTTGCCAACGGATTGTCGGTGCAGTTCTAGTACCGCATTTTGAAAGTGGCCAAGCATTCTTTTAATTTGATGGTAACGGCCCTCGGTTAAACTGATCTCGCAAACATGGCTGCTTATAATGTTGAGTGCAGCTGGCTTGGTAGTGATACCCTCGTAATTAAAATATATACCCTTAGAAAAGGCGCGAATATAGCTTTCATCAAGGGCTTTTTCTACTTCAACTCTATAGCGCTTATAGATTTTATTTTCTGGTATTGAAAGCTCTCTAGACCAGCGGCCATCGTTGGTTAGTAAGATTAAGCCCGTTGAATTGAAGTCCAGGCGTCCTGCAATATGCAGTGTGTGGCGGTCTTCTCTTTTCAGTAAGTCAATCACGGTTTTATGGTGTCGGTCTTTGGTGGCACTGACGACGCCTTTAGGCTTATTCATCATTACATAGCAGGGCTTATGGTCTTGTAGCACTTGTTCATCGAATATAACGTGAGAAAACTGATGAATAGTTTGCTGCACATCTCTGGCGACACAACCATCGACGAGTATTCGTCCTTGGGCTAATAAGGGTCGTATTTTTTGGCGCTTAATACCGAGATGTTGACTCATAAAACGATCAAGGCGTGTACGAGCCGACGTCATCTCTTGCCTATCTTTAGTGTTGATTTATTTCTTTTCAAGTTGCTCCTGTTGCCAATACGCTGTTAGTGAACAGTGTGGGTGCTGGTCATAATTATGCTGATGGAGTAGCTGGGGGGATAAGCCCTTGTCAGCGTTTGATGACCTGACAAGGGTGTTGATTTTATGGGTGTTAATCGGGCAGTGTCGCCAAATTAGGCTCAACTTTCTGGAAGCCAGCGAGGGCAACGATGGGGTGTTCTGTATTGCTGGAGAAGTCGGTGATTTTGCCCCAGTTTTCGACGATTTGCTCCAAGCTAATACCGTGGGTCAGGGGTAGGGTGACGCCTTCACTACGCTCCCAGCGCACCTGTGAATACCAGCCGCCGCCGAGTTCAAACAGGTTGCCATTAGCGGGACACTCTTCGTGGCACAAATAGGCGACCAGTGGGCTGACGAACCCGGGGTTAAGGGCCTTGACCATCTTCTCTTCGAGAATGGTTTCGGTCATACGCGAACCGGCAAAGGGTGCGATGGTGTTGCACTTGATGTTGTACTTACCGCCTTCCTGGGCGAGGGTTTGTGCCAGCCCGAATAAACCGAGCTTGGCCATAGCGTAGTTCGCCTGGCCGAAGTTGCCGTAAACACCGGAGCTTGACGCGGTAAAGACAAGACGTCCGTACTGCTGTTCGCGGAGGTATGGCCAGGCGGCGTGGGTGACCTTGAAGGCACCTTTAACGTGGACGTTGTAAACCTGATCCCAGTCATCCTCGGTCATCTTGTGGAAAGAGGTGTCACGCAAAATGCCGGCGTTGTTAATGACGATGTCGATCTTGCCGTAGGTGTCCATAGCCGTTTGTACGATTTTATCGCCGTCGGTTACCGAGTCGTAATTAGCGACAGCTTCGCCACCGGCGGCTTTAATTTCTTCGACCACTTTGTCGGCGGGGCTGTTACTACCGCTGGTGCCTCGACCCTGCATATCGCCGCCGAGATCGTTAATTACCACCTTGGCGCCACGGCTGGCCAGTAACAGGGCGTGAGACCGGCCCAGGCCACCGCCACTGCCGGTAACAATGGCTACTTGGCCTTCATAATTTAGTGTATCGCTCATGACTCTTTCCTTTTTGGTTTTACGCTGTTTAAAATGCTGTACTTGATTTTTGAATGTGGAATAAGGGCACTTAAATACCATAGATAGTACTACTTGTCAGTTCTTGGCTGACCACACAGGGAATTTGAACGATGCCATCAAAATACATCAGTCTCGACAAAGCGCTTTACGACGCTGTATTGGCGAATTCTTTACGTGAGTCTCCCATTTTAGAACAGCTACGCATCGAAACCGCGATCCTTCCCATAGCCGTGATGCAGATTTCTTTAGAGAACAACAATGGTTGATTTTACTCGCCCGCAACGAAAAATCATTCATTGTGACTGTGATTGTTTTTATGCGGCGGTGGAGATGCGTGACGATCCCTCGTTGGCGAACTTACCCATTGCCGTCGGTGGTCGTGCAGAACGCAGGGGTGTGATCGCCACCTGTAATTATGCTGCTCGAGAGTACGGCATACACTCGGCGATGGCGACGGCTCGTGCTTTGCGACTATGCCCCGATTTAATTATTGTGCCGCCCAACTTTACAAAGTATCGCGAGGTGGCACTGCAGATTCGCGATATTTTTTCTGATTTTACCGAGCTGGTCGAACCGCTTTCCCTCGACGAAGCCTTTCTCGACGTCAGTGCGACTGAGCTTTATCAGGGCAGCGCTACCTTAATGGCCGAAGCGATTCGTGCCCGTATAAAAGCGGAAGTCGGCATTACTGTTTCTGCTGGTGTGGCGCCGAGTAAGTTTCTCGCTAAAATTGCCAGTGACTGGCGAAAGCCCGATGGGCTGTTTGTCATCACCCCGCAGCAGGTTGATGCCTTTGTGCTGGCCCTACCGGTGGGCAAGTTATTCGGCGTTGGCAAAGTCACTGAAAAGAAATTGCATCAACTCGATGTCAAAACCTGTGGTGAATTACGCGAGATTAGTTTGTTGAAGTTAAGCGAACACTTCGGCGTGCTGGGCAAGCGTTTATTTGAATTGAGCCGGGGCATAGACAATCGGCCGGTGAGGGTCGACCGGCGTAGGAAATCCCTCAGTGTTGAAACCACTTTTGTTGATGATTTACCCGATGCTGCCACCTGCATCGCGCGCTTGCCTGCCTTGTTCGAGCAGCTACAAACACGCTATCAAAATGTGGATGACTCTTATCAGGTGAGTCGCCATTATTTAAAAATGCGCTTTAGTGATTTCACCAGCACCACAATCGAACGTGAATTACCTGATGGTATGACACTCGAAGGTTATAATGGCTTATGTGAGCAAGCCTGGTGGCGGGGTGAGCAGGGCGTGCGTTTACTGGGTATCGGTCTGCGTTTTGTCGATTCGACACAGGGGCAGGTGGGTCATCAGTATCCCCTGGTTTTTGAGGCGGATTCAGATGAGAGTTGATACGTTCTCGTTGTAAAACAAACAGGAAAACAGGTATGGAACAGTCTGAGCTTAAACAAAACAGTGCTAAAGATAACAGCGCCGATACGATGACCAATATTAATCTTGACCGGGCTCTGTGTCGTATTGCCCACATCCACAAAGGTATTGTTGAAGTGTTGCGCTATCCCAAGCGGGTGATTAGCGTCACCTTTCCCATTGAAATGGATGACGGCTCTGTACAAATATTTAAGGGCTGCCGGGTGGTACACAATCGCACACTGGGGCCAGGCAAGGGTGGTATTCGCTTTCATCCTGACGTTGACCTGAATGAGGTAAGCGCACTGGCTGCTTTAATGACCTGGAAGTGTGCCTTAATTGAAGTGCCCTTTGGCGGGGCTAAAGGCGCGGTTATTTGCGATCCTAAAAAACTATCCTCCCACGAACTACGCCGTATTACCCGGCGCTTTATTAGTGAGCTGGGTGACAATATTGGCCCCTATATTGATATTCCGTCCCCCGATTTATACACCAATGAACAAACTATGAGCTGGGTCTTCGATACCTACGACGTGATGCACAGCGGCAATAATAATCGCGCGGTGGTCACTGGTAAGCCGGTCGCACTCGGCGGCTCCGTGGGGCGGCGTGAGGCCACAGGGCGAGGCGTGTGTTATGCCGCCCGCCACTTTATAGGCAAGCACATGGTGCCCGGTCTGAGTAATTTGAATGGCGCTACCGTGGCGATTCAGGGCTTTGGTAATGTCGGTGCCGTCGTCGCCGAGCAAATGCATTGTATGGGCGCTAAAATTATTGCTTTGAGTGATTCTCAGGGCGGCATCATCGATAAGGAAGGATTAAACCTGGCAGAGGTGGCAGCCTATAAACGTGAGCACGGTTCTCTCATCGGCTTGCCCGGCACCATGAGTACTACCAACGATGCACTGTTGGAGGTTGACTGCGACATACTAGTGCCAGCTGCCCTCAGCCATCAAATCTGTGCTCACAATGCTGAACAGATTAAAGCGAAACTGGTGGTCGAAGCCGCCAACGGGCCTATTACCCCCGAGGGAGATCGCATTCTTGCTGGCAAAGGTATTCAAGTGTTACCTGATATTCTTGCTAATGCCGGTGGTGTCACCGTCAGCTACTTTGAATGGGTGCAAAACCTCGAAAACCAGCAGTGGGAACTGGATGAGGTGAATGAGAAATTACTGAAAAAAATGAATAAGGCCGTTGATGTCAGTGTCGAGCGTTTAAAATCCCTGACTGCCGAAGAAGGTGAGCAGTCAGAAGATGGCCATGCTTACCCACTTGACCTGCGCACGGCGGCATTAATTATTGCCCTTGATAAATTGGTGGCAGTAACTTCGCAGCGGGGGATTTGGCCTTAAAAGACTCGGAGCTTTGTATATAGCTATTTATCGAGTTTCCACTAGTGTGTGATCTTAGTGGGGGGAAGCCGGCCTTACGTAGTAAGGCCGGTCTTTAGTCGGGATACTCATTACTAGCCGTATGTTTTTTCGAGCGGTGTGGCGAATACGCGTTTTCTTGATATTAAAATAATTGCACCGAGAGAAAGTAATGCCAGGCTAGATGGCTCGGGTACACGATTAAAAAACACACTGTTTATTTGAATATTGGCATCTCTTCGAAGTGGGTCTGTTCTTCCGCCCCACTTGTCATTTAACCACTTGTATTGAACGGTATAATTACCGGTAGTGGCAATTTCAACCCTGGAGAAACTATGATTGATTTGTTCATCGCTGGCATCAATTGTAAGAATCTCTTCAGTGATCAATGCGGTATCAGTTAAGCGACTGCGGACTTTAAAGGTGTCGTACCAGTTAACATCCAGGTTGCCACGGTTGATGACGTTAAGGCCAATATCCCAGACGCCTTTAGTCAGGTAGGCTGTGTACTCGGCCCAATGCCTCGCCCAGGGTGAATAAATAGTGTTGTCCTGGGGTTTAATCCAGCCGGTCACTTTCGGGTTTCTTTGATACGAACGACTGATATTCGAATACTCATCGCCCATTTGAATGATAGTTGCATTACTTATCGGCATTGCCTGCGTCAGGTTTGACAGTAGAAGTATTGGAAGAAAAAACAAACAGTATTTCATAAAGTGACCCGTATAAATAATTTTTGGGTTGGTCTCGCAGGCTTACGAGGTTCTATTTCTGTAGTTGAAACAAAAAGTCGCATTAGAATTTACCAATGCCCCTATTCGAATAGACCGTATTATATTTCTATAAGATGGTTTTTTATTTCCACTAACGACCGATGGCTTTACATTACGATGGAAGGCTGAGGGTGGTTAATTAATTGTGATGTGGGTCAATGTTTTCTTGGCCTCTATAGCTGGCGGCTATGCTTATAATTACCCATGGTTTTGCCAGTTGGGTTTTGTAATGTTTTCTGGAGAGCCGTTTTTACGGAGGACTTTCTTTATATATTGAGAATGACATTGTGAGAATAGCTGAATAAAAATGCGAGACGGTTTTTTTATATCAAGGCTTAGGCTACTTGTCTAAGTTTGCTGAATTCATAAAAAGGGAATAGACGTTTTAATTATTTTTAAGTCATTGTGGCTATAGTTTTTCGAAATCTCGACAGCGCCAAACCAAAAAGGACTGAACCAATAAGAGCGATAGCGAGGAATTGCGGCCACACAACACTGAGCCCGGCATCGCGATAAAGAATAGCCTGCGACAGGGCGACGAAATGTGTATTCGGCGCTGCTAGCATGGCCAGTTGCACCAGTTCAGGCATGCTTTCACGGGGTGTGCTTGCACCGGAAAGTAACTGCAGGGGCAGCAGTACTAGCATCAGTAATAAGCCTAATTGCGGCATTGATCGGGCAACGGTGCCGAGAAATATTCCCATCGATGTTGTGGCGAACAGGTGCAATGCCGTGCCACATAAAAATAGCAGCATCGAGCCCTGAATAGGTACTGACAAGAATCCACCAACCACAATTTTAAGTGAGAGTGCGCTCGCGACCAGCACCACCAAAGCCATTGACCAGACCTTGGCGCTCATAATTTCAAAGGGTGTAACGGGCATGACTAGCAGGTGTTCGACGGTGCCGTGTTCCCGCTCGCGAATTAAGGCCGCGCCGGTGAGCACGATGGAGAGCATGGTGATGTGGTTGATGATTTGCATAATTGAGCCGAACCACGATTTGTCCAGCTGTGGGTTGAAGCGCATATGCAGATTAAGATCCACCGGCAATTGGGGGGTGGCGCGGTAGCGCTGCACGAAGGCGCGGACTTCTGCATTAATAATCGTTTGAATATGGCCGCTGCCGGTAAAGGCCTGGCTCATGCGTGTGGCATCTACATTGAGCTGTAGTGTTGGTTTGCGACTAGACAGTAGGTCGCGCTGAAAGTTGGGTGGAATATTGAGGGCGAAAATATCGAGGCCGGCATCCATGCGCGCATCCATTTCGGCGCGGGTGATTAATTCAGGTGACACAAAATGGGGCGGATAGAACGCGCTGGCAATGCGCCTCGATAGCGGTGAACGGTCTTCATCGACAATGGCGATGGTCGATTTATTGAGGGTCTCCGGCATAGCTGTGGCTGCGGTGTAAATTGAAATGCTAAAGGCATAGGCAATTAATATCAGCATAATCGGATCGCGGATCAGGCTACGTAGCTCTTTTAAACCGAGGTAAAGAATATTACTGGGACTCATCAGCGCTCCTGCTTTTTAAGCAGCACTGCGGCCAGGCCGAGCAACACAGGCACGGCTAAAACCAGAGGCGTAAATGAGGCGGAGAGATCAGCAAAATCGAGGGCTTTGGAATAGGTGCCTCGAGAAATCGTCAGGAAATGGGTGGTGGGGTAAAGCTCACCGATAAGCCTGCCCATACCTTCCAGGGACGAGACGGGGTCTATCATGCCGGAAAAATTCACAGCGGGCAGGATGGTCAGCAAGGCAGTGCCGAAGATAGCGGCGATTTGACTGCGCATAAAGGAGGAAATTAACAAGCCCATTGCCGTTGCGGCACTGACATAAAGCAGTGCGGCGGCGGCCAGTGTTAAAAAACTGCCTTTTAGAGTTACCCCGAATACGCTCACCGCAAGCACGGTGAGCAGTAAAAAGCTCAGCGCAGAAAGCACGATATAAGGTAGTTGTTTGCCCAGTAGAAATTCAAGCCGGGTGGTTGGCGTCACGTAAAAATTTATGATGGAGCCAAGTTCTTTCTCACGAACGACACTCAGTGAGGCTAGCATCGCGGGTATCAGCATCAACAATAGCGGTATAACGGCAGGCACCATTGCCACCACACTTTTAACGTCGGGGTTGTAGCGAAAACGGGTTTCGATGGTGAGTAGCCCTGCTAATCCACTAGCATCACCGTAATCAGCCTCACGTGCTTTGGTACGCAACCAGTGGGCATGTATGCCGCGTACATAGCCCTGAACTGTGTCGGCGCGGGTGGGCATGGCGCCATCAACCCAGGCACCGATTTCAACCTGTCGTCCCCGAGCGATATCGCGGGCAAAGCCAGGGGGGATCTCCAGTGCCAAACTGAGTTTCCCGGCGCGCATACGCCGATCCAGATCCTCGTAGCTAATAATGGGCGCCTGTTCGCTAAAGTACGGCGAACCGGCAATATTCGTTGCGTAGTCGCGGCTGAGTGAGCTCTGGTCCCTATCCAGCACGGCAAAGGTAAGATCTTCAACATCGAAGGTGATGCCGTAACCCATGACGAACATCAGGATGACACTACCGAGTAGTGCCAGGGTCAGGCGCATCGGATCGCGGCGCAGTTCCAGCGTCTCGCGGCGTGCGTAACTGCCCATGCGGCGCGGGTCAAATATACGCCGCCAACCGTGCAGGCCACTGTTGCTGCGTAACTCTGCCTGACTGTCGAGCGGACTGGTTCGCTCGCTGGGTAATGACGTATTACTTCCTGTCTGCTCGCCTGCACCTGCAGCCATCAGGTAGTCGACAAAGGCATCTTCGAGAGTATCGCTACCCTTTAATGCACAGAGATTTGCCGGGGTGTCCGTGGCCAATACCTGGCCCGCGTGCATCAGCGCGATGCGGTCACAGCGCTCGGCTTCGTTCATAAAGTGGGTGGAGATAAAAATTGTCACGCCATCGCGCCGTGATAGTTCGGCCAGTAGATTCCAGAATCCGTCCCGCGCAATGGGGTCGACGCCAGAGGTGGGTTCGTCGAGAATCAAAGTTTCGGGCCGATGGATCATCGCTACCGCGAGTGATAAACGTTGGCGGTGACCCAGTGGCAGGGCATCGGGCAATGTGTTGCTAACGTCGTTCAAATCGAAGCGCGCCAGCATTTCGGCCACCCGCTGGGGGATGACTTCACTCGGCACATGAAACAGACGGGCATGCAGTGTCAGGTTTTGCACCACAGTTAGTTCGCTGTACAGGGAAAAAGATTGCGACATAAAGCCGACCCGGCGGCGAGTGGCCAAATCGTGAGGGTTGACCTCCTGCCCAAACAGATAGCCCTTGCCTTCACTGGGGGGCAAGAGTCCCGTCAGCATTTTCATGGTGGTGGTTTTGCCGCAGCCGTTAGAGCCGACGAAGCCGAAAATTTCACCCCGTTGTATCTGTAAATTAAGGTGATCGACAGCGGTAAAATCGCCAAAACGCATGGTCAGATCTTTTGCTTCAATGGCGATATCTGCGCCCTTGTGACCATCGCTTTGCAGGGGCGGAATCTCTACGGCCTGATAGTTGTAGCGTTTGCTTTCGGGCAACAGGGCGATAAAGGCTTCTTCCAGAGAGTTTGTGCCGGTGTGCTCGAGCAAGTCGTCGGGCGTGCCCGTGGCCAGTACGCGGCCGGCATCCATAGCCGCTAGCCAGTCAAAGCGCGTTGCTTCTTCCATGTAGGCGGTGGCGACCAGTACGCTCATGTGCGGCCGGTCACGGCGAATATTGTCAATTAATTCCCAGAATAAGCGGCGCGATAAGGGGTCTACGCCGGTGGTTGGTTCGTCGAGAATCAGCAAGTCGGGATCGTGGATAAGCGCGCAGCACAGTCCGAGCTTTTGTTTCATGCCGCCAGAGAGTTTGCCTGCAGGTCGAGTAAGAAAGGGCGTAAGCCCCGTGGCATTAGTGAGCCGAGCACTGCGCTTTGCCAGGGCCTCGCCATCGTGTCCAAAAAGACGGCCGAAGAAATCGATATTTTCAGTGACCGAGAGGGTGGGGTAGAGGTTTTTGCCCAAACCCTGGGGCATGTAGGCGATGCGCGGGCAGACTTGCCGGCGATGTTTGGCAGAGCGCATATCGCCGCCGAGTACCTGCAAGCGGCCTTGTTGCAGAGTGCGAGCGCCCGCGAGTAATGCTAACAGGCTCGATTTACCCACGCCGTCGGGGCCAATCAAGCCAGCCATGCAGCCTGCGGGAATATCCAGAGTAATGCCGTCTAGCGCATTAATGTCGCCGTAGCGCAGGGTTAAATCACTGAGGCTAGCGACGGCGACAGGCTCTGTCGTCTCGCTGCCGTGATGTGGGGTCATGCTTATTCCGGCAACTTAATTTGCAGCTCAGCGGGCCAGGGGCGATCGGCAATGCGCACATAAGCCATGCCGGGTACGCCGGTTTTCACCTGCTGAATATGCTCACGCAAAAGTGTTGGATCGATTTGCGCCTTGATGCGAAATACTAGTTTCTGGCGCTCTTCGGCGGTTTCAACTGTTTTCGGCGTGAACTGAGCGACCGATGAAACAAAGGTTATTTTTGCGGGCATCACGTACTGGGGTATCGCATCGAGAATAATCCGTACTTCCGCACCGAGAGGAATGACACCAGCGTTTCCCGTGGCCAGAAAAAAGGTCATATAAACATCGCTCAAATCGACCAGATTGAGCACTGTGCCGCCAGCGCGCAGGATTTCACCGGGCTGGGCAACGCGATATTGCACGCGTCCATCGCGCGGTGATTTAAGTTCGCTGTCGTTGATATCTGCCTGAATGCGCTCAACAGAAGCTGTTTTTGCAGCTACCTCAGCCTGTGCAGAAATGACTAACGAGCGGGCAAAACTGAGGGCGGCTTCGGTCGCGGCTACCTCAGCTTTTGCCGCGCTAACAGCCGCTTTGGCGCTGAGGAAAAGGGCACGGTGTTCGTCGAGTACGGATTGGGCCACGGCATCTTTAGGCGCGAGTTTTTTGGAGCGGGCCAGGCGTTTATCGGCGACATCGAGTTCCGCCTCGCGTTGAGTGACGATGGCCTGAGTGGCGGTTTTTTCGGCTTCACGCTGGGTAATTCGGCTGTGGCTCGTTGTTACGCCAACTTCTGCTTTCTGTAAATCAGCCTGAGCTTCACGTAGTCGGGCGTCGAGTACGCGACTATCCATTTTTGCCAGCACTTGCCCGGCTTTAATAAAGTCGCCCTCGTTAACCAGAATTTCCTCAACGCGGCCGGGGATTTTGCTCGCCAGGTCTATTTCCACCGCTTCAATTCGACCATTGCTGCCTGCTATACCCTCGGGCAGCCCATTGGGTTGCAGTGCCTGCCAGGCGAGAAAGATGATCACGCCAAGCGCTGTAATGCCGGCAGTTCGTAGTACCCACGTTGTCGTTGATGTCATTGCTGGACTCATTCCCTTGTCGCTAAGACTTTTGGGAATTATGGCATGGTCTGTCAGCAATGTGGGTTGACGAATAACAAGGCGGGGCTGCTCTGTTACTTTATTTTAGTTGGCTAAGCGCGTATTTACATGTGCTTCATGGTTTCAATACTTTCGAAGTCAATTGTCCGCTTAGTTACTGGGTGCTAACATTTGTACGCACGTTAATTAGGGCCTTATTATGGATGCAAGAATTCAATTTCGAGGTGGCGAAGAAACAAAACGCCTGGCCCAACAAATGGCTGAAAGCCAGGGCAGCACCCTTAGCGATGCCTGTCGCGAGCTTGCAGAGCAACTTGTTAATCAACAGCGTAAAGCAATGTCTCATGATGCCTGGCTGACTGAGCAGGTAAATTTGGCTTTTGACAAACTCGATACAGGGCGATCTACTTTTATTGAGCATGACCAGGCCAAGTCTGAAATGGTAGAGCGCAAAGCTAAAATTTGCAGTAGAGGTTAATGGGTGATTTGTTGGGAATTAATCTGACCCCGTTTTCTATTAATGATGCCCTTTCCCTGGCTAACCATAAATTTCTATATTCAGGCTCTTATTAAATGAAGTGGCTTGAGCGTTGGCGAATTCGTCGTACCTTGCGCCACCATACTATTGCCTGGACGCTTTGGTCGTCATTAATGCACAGCGCTGCAGTTTTCCAGGGCCTGAGTGCTGCTGAGCGCGCGCATTTACGCGTATTAACCAGCCTTTTTCTACACCGAAAAACCTTGAGCGGCATGCAGGGCTTAAATATATCGCCAGAGATGGCGGTCGTCATTGGCGCTCAGGCTTGTCTGTTGATATTAAAGCTTGGGCTGGACTATTACGATGGCTGGTCGACGGTGCTAGTTTACCCCTCTGCTTTCAGGGTGACGCGGGACATTAGTGATGATATGGGTGTGGTTCGCCGTCAGGAGCAAATGTTGAGCGGGGAATCCTGGTCGCGGGGGCCGGTGATTCTTTCCTGGGATGATATCGAAGCCGAACTCTCTTCCTGCCACGCTGGGTACAATGTTGTGGTCCATGAATTTGCCCATAAGCTCGACATGCTCAACGGTCGCGCCAATGGTATGCCACCCCTGCACGAGGGCATGTTGCGCGAGCAGTGGACGACGGTTTTTAGCCAGGCTTTTGAGCGCTTGCAAAAAGAACTCGAACACCACCGGCCGGGTATTAAGGCTTATGGTGCGACGGCCCCGGCGGAGTTTTTTGCCGTGGCGAGTGAGTATTTTTTCACCGATGGGCAAACCCTTTGCAATCATTATCCGGCGGTCTATGGTCAGTTGGTGTCTTTTTATCGCCAGGATACGGCTGCAAACCATCGGGGTCAGATACCGTCTTAACACTCCCCTACATTCGCTCCATGGTTTCAATACCCAGCAATTCTAGACCTTTTTGCGGGGGTGTTACTGATCTGCAAGCGGCTGGCGCGAGTCTTTGCATCAATATCGGAGCGCAATATGGGGCAGTGTACGTAGAAACTCATATAGGCGCTGGCGAGGTCGTAGAGATAGTTACACGGTTTAATCGGAGTCTGTCCCCGATTGCTTCGATCACTCAGTGTCAGCCAAACAAATTTTCGTCGCTGGCATCGCGACAAAACCCGGCAGAGATTCCACCCGCTTTAACCAGGCACGAATATTTTTATATTTTTCCAAAGAGACATCCCCTTCTGGCGCATGGGCAATATAGCTATAGCAGGCAACATCAGCAATGGTTCGATGAGACGCCGCTAAAAAGTCGTTATCCACCAAAAGCGCCTCCAGAATATCAAACAGGCTACTGGCCGTTGCCTTACTTGCTTCATGGTCGAGTGGCGCTTTAAAAACGGTAACGAGGCGGGCTGAACACGGGCCACGAAAGACTTCGCCAGAAGCAATCGATAGAAAACGTTGGACTTTTGCCGCGCCTATAGGGTCAGTTGGCAGCCACGTTTCATCGCCGTATTTTTTAGCGAGGTAAACCAGTATTGCGGTGGAATCCCAGACGATCTCACCACCGTCATCAAGTACTGGAACCTGACCAAAGGGGTTAAGCCGCAAGTAGACTTCTGACTTTTGCTCTCCGCTCAGTAAATCAACCGTCTGTAACTCAAAAGGAAGACCAAGTAGTTCAACCATTAAGCGCACACGATGCGCATGGCCTGATTTTTCAAAATCGTAAATAACAAGTGGGGTATCCAGCTTTGGAGAATTAGACATAACGTGCTCCCGTAATTGCAAATATAACAAACTGAACCGATCGTTCGGTTTTAGCTTACAGCAATTACAATGATGGGATCAAGTATTGAAAAAAGACCACCTCTCAACAACCCTCAATGATAATTTAGTCGACTTCTAAAAATCGGCCAGGCAGCTCCTTAACCAGTCGATTAAAAAGTGATTTAGAATGGAGTGTCCGGGAAAGAACCAGCGCGCCTTGAATAGATATAACAAGTTCTTCGGCACGATGGCGAGCGATTTTTCCTGGAATACCTGCCTCTTTGGCCAGATTGGAAAACATATTGATCATTGCCAATGTGCTTTCTTCAAGCGGGACTTGAAAAAGTTTCCCTGCCGCACCAACACTAAAAATATTGATCAGGCAAGACCGCTCACCATTGGCATAAAATAAAGACAGGCCCTTAGCGCAGGTATTTAATCGCTGAAAGGGTGTCTGCTTTTTTTGGCGTAAAGGCGTAAAGACCATTGTATCAAAACTAACTAGAACGGCTTCCAAAGCCGCCGCAGCCATATCTTCCTTCCCTTTTGGGAAATGATGATAAAGACTCGAACGCCCCAGTCCTGTCGCTTTAGAAAGCAATGAAAGGCTCGTGCCTTCATAACCATATTCACGAAAAACAGCAATAATTTGTTTGACCGCTTTTTCTTTTGTGGTGATAGACATGCGCTATATACAACTATTTAGAAAAAACGAGGTCAGGTCTTTCAATGACATACATCCCTTTCTGTTCACTATTCGACGCAGTAATGGAAGCTTAGCACTAGCCTACATCCGCTCCATAGTTTCAATACCCAGCAATTCCAGCCCTTTTTGCAGAGTGTTTGCGGTGGTGTTACTGATCTGCAAGCGGCTGGCGCGAGTCTCCGCATCAATATCAGAACGCAATATCGGGCAGTGTTCATAAAAGCTCATATAAGCGCTGGCGAGGTCGTAGAGGTAGTTGCACAGGGTGTGCGGGAAACCTTCTTCGGCAACGTTTTTTAAGGTTTCGTCAAAGCTGAGCAGGGCCAGTGCCAGGGTTTTTTCCTGGGGGGTGGTGATGCGAATGTCGCCGTCAATCTGCCCGCGTTCTAATTCGGATTTGCGAAATACACTGCAAATACGGGAGTAGGCGTATTGCAGGTAGGGGGCTGTGTTGCCTTCAAAGCTGAGCATGGCGTCCCAGTTGAAGATGTAATCGTTGGTGCGAGTTTTGCTGAGGTCAGCATATTTCACCGCGCCAATGCCGACTTTGCGGGCGATTTCTTTGCGCGTGGCGGCGTCGAGTTCAGGGTTCTTTTCTTCGATTAATTGTTCAGCACGACTTAAGGCTTCGACTAATAAATCAGCCAGTTTTACCGTGCCGCCGCTGCGGGTTTTAAAGGGTTTGCCGTCTTCACCCATCATGGTGCCGAAGGGCAGGTGTTCGAGTTTCATCGTGTCGTCAACAAAGCCGGCTTTGCGGGCGACGGTAAACACTTGCTTCATGTGCAGGCTTTGGCGAGCGTCGATAAAGTAGAGGGCGCGGTCGGCTTTTAAAGTTTGGCTACGATAGCGCAGGGCGGCCAAGTCGCTGGTGGCGTAAAGGTAACCGCCGTCAGACTTCTGCACAATCACCGGGCTAGGGTTGCCTTTTTTGTCGGCGAGTTCGTCGAGAAACACTACCTGTGCGCCTTCGCTTTCACAGGCTAGGCCAGCCTTTTGCAGGTCGGCAAGCACCTTGGGCAGGTCGTCGTTATAGGCACTCTCGGGACGAATATGTTCGTGGCTGAGGGTGACGTTGAGCTGGCGATAAAGGGCTTCGCTGTGTTCGACAGAAATATCGATAAACTGCTGCCACAGAGCTAAACAATGGGCATCGCCCGATTGCAGGCTGACCACATATTGGCGGGCTTTATTGGCAAAGGTGGGGTCTTCGTCAAAGTGGCGTTTGGACTGCTGATAAAAACCTTCGAGATCACCCAGGGCCAGTTCGGGCTTTTCGCCTTCGCCCAGTTGTTCTTCGAGTTCGGCGATTAACATGCCAAATTGCGTGCCCCAGTCGCCCATGTGGTTTTGGCGAATGACGGTGTGGCCGAGGTGCTCAAGTACGCGGGCAATGGCGTCACCAATAATGGTGCTGCGCAGATGGCCGACGTGCATTTCCTTCGCCAGGTTGGGCGAGGAGTAATCGACGACAACGGTTTCTGCCTGTTCGGGGGCGCTGGCTACGGCGGGGTTTGTTTGACTCAGCGTAGTGGCGAGGTAGTCATCGCTAAGGTGAATATTGATAAAACCCGGCCCAGCAATTTCCACGTTGTCGGCAATGCCTTCCAGCTTGAGATTGTCGACAATCTCGGCGGCCAGATCACGGGGCTTGCGCTTCAGTCGCTTGGCGGCAGCGAGTGCGCCGTTGGCCTGAAAGTCGCCGAACTCGGGTCGCGGCGGCTGTCATTGCCAGCCTGACTTTTTGGATCAGTGTTTCGCGAATATTCATGCTTGCTCGGCCTGTGTTTGGACTGGGGATTTTAGTGCCAGTGGCGTCGATTGCAACCGGCTTTTTCTGCAACGAAGGCCCGGCCATGTATTTGCTATTTAAACACGGTTATATTGATCCTTTCAGGTATTCAAACGAGAGAAGAAGCAGTGCATGGTTTCATTTCAAACACTTTATGACGCAGCCCTGCGCAACTGGGGTGAAGAGAAGGTGACAACTTTATTGCCGGAGGTTAGTAGCACCGATGCGCTGCGAGCCACGGGCGATGATCGCTATCTGTCAGCAATGGCTCGCTGTGTGTTTCGAGCGGGCTTTTCGTGGAAGGTAATTGCCAAAAAATGGCCGGACTTTGAAACGGTTTTTGGCGGCTTTGTACCCCTGGCACTGGCGAACTATTCCAACGACCGTATTGATGAGTTAATGCAGGACACCCGCATTGTGCGCCATCGCACCAAGATTAACTCGGTGCGGGACAATGCTCTGTATATTTGCGATATTCAACAGAGCCACGGCAGCTTTGCCAGCTATATTGCCGACTGGCCCGAAGAGTCCATCGTTGAGTTGTGGTTTGAACTGAAAAAGCGTGGCAGCCGTTTGGGTGGCAATACCGGGCCGGGCTTTTTACGGCTGATGGGTAAAGATACCTTTATGCTCAGCAAAGATGTCAGCGCTGTGCTGTTGAACCATAAGTTGCTGGATACTTTAAGCCCCAATTCAAAGCGGGATTTACTCAAAGTGCAGGCGATATTTAATCGCTTTCAGCAGGACAGTGGCTATCCGCTGTCACATATCAGTCGCATTATGGCGCTGAGTTTACAGCCGCAAAATTAAGCTGGGGGGAAATCGCAGGCATAAAAAAACCCGGCAATCACCGGGTTTTTTTACATCAGCCTATAAAGGCCAATGAAGCGTTAGCCTTTAAAAAATTAGGCTTCGTCTTTCAGGTAGCGCTCGCGTGAAGATAAGATTTCAGCGTAGGCGTCTTCTTTTGTGCCCCAGCCGCTAACTTTTACCCACTTGCCAGCTTCGAGATCTTTGTAGTTTTCAAAGTAGTGCTGGATTTGCTTGAGCAGCAGCTCGGGCAGATCGGTGGCTTCTTCAATATCGTTATAGATAGTGGTTAGCTTGCTGTGGGGTACGGCGATCAGCTTGGCGTCAACACCCGACTCGTCGGTCATGTTGAGGATGCCAACGGCGCGGCTGCGGATCACAGCACCGGGTACCACGGGGTAGGGGGTAACAACCAGTACGTCGAGGGCATCGCCATCTTCAGACAAAGTCTGGGGGATGTAACCGTAGTTGGCGGGGTAGAACATGGGCGTGGCAACAAAACGATCGACGAACAGTGCGTCACAGTCTTTCTCAACTTCGTATTTGATCGGCGCGTGGTTGGCGGGGATTTCAATGACGACGTTGATATCGTTGGGTAGATCTTTACCAGCGGGAATACTGTTGTAACTCATGAGCAATGCCTTCTGTTGATTAAAATGAGGGGTGCCAGGGCCGATTAATAGAGCCTTTTGATGTGCGCTTCTCAGTCGATAAATTCATGACCTACAGATAAGGCGCGCGCAATTATACCGACGACTATTTTCCATTGCCAATGGTCAAATCACCATAAGCTTAGATTGTCCGTGATAATTTGTTCGTTGCGCTATTGATAAACTGGTTTAGAATACGCGCCTCGCAAATAACACTTGCGAACTCCTAAGGGGTGGCTACGGCCTGAGACAACAATTCTGGCGCATTATGTGAACATTATGTGAAAGAGTTGATGGACCCTTGAACCTGATCCGGGTAGTGCCGGCGTAGGAATAGGGTTGTCACAATCTTGCCTTTTTACGCACTTTTTCTTTACGCACCTCCGGGTCTCCATTTTTATGCATTACGGCGACTCAAATGAAAAACACTTGTTTTACCGGCCTTTTGGTCACTTCCCTCAGTTTTATTAGCCTTAATTCTCTATCTGCTGTCGCAGATGATTCCAACGCGGGCTCGCTGCAGGAAGTCGTCGTTACTGCGACCTTTCGCGATCTCGACATCCTCACCGTACCCGCCAGTTTGAGCGTACTCGACCAGCAGGTCATCGCCGAGCGCGGGGCAGAGCATCTGCAAGATGTGCTCAACGCTGCACCCAATGTGAATTTCGCCGGCGGTGCCTCGCGGGGTCGTTACCTGCAAATTCGCGGTATTGGTGAGCGCAGTCAGTTTGTTGATCCAGTCAATCCTTCAGTGGGTATGTTGATTGATGACATTGATGTTAGCGGCATGGGCAATGCGGCGACACTGTTTGATGTGCGACAGGTGGAAATTCTTCGTGGCCCACAGGGCACGCGTTTTGGTGCTAATGCACTGGCCGGTATGGTGAATATTCGCTCCAATGATCCGACAGAAGATTTTGAAGCAGCGTTGAGTTCGGGCTACGGCAACTACGATAGCTGGAATATGGGTGGCGTGATTAGCGGGCCGCTAAGCGAGGGCCTGTTAGGTCGCCTGGCCGTTCAACAAAAGCGCAGTGACGGTTATATCGATAACGATTATCTGGGTCGGGATGACACCAATAACATCGACGAGTTGAGCACCCGGGGCAAATTGCGCTGGCTGGCCAGTGATGACCTGAGTTTTGACCTCACCGGCATGTATGTTGATATCGACAATGGCTACGATGCTTTTTCGCTCGACAATACGCGTCATACTTTGTCCGATCAGCCGGGGCATGACTCCCAGGAAACGATAGCCTTTGGCCTGACCAGCACCTGGACAGGGCATCGGGCCTTTACCCTTAAAACAATGCTCAGCTGGTCCGACTCCAATCTGGAATACGGTTACGATGAAGACTGGAGCTACAACGGCTTATGTACGGGCACTCCCTGTGCGGGTGGGGAATACTCTTCTACCGATAACTATATTCGTGACCGCGAAGCTAGCCGCGTTGAGCTGCGCCTCACTTCAACGGAAGCGGGTCAATTGGCGGGCACTATCGACTGGGTAGCCGGTGTTTATTATGACCAGAAAGATGAAGACTTAAGCCGTAAATTCTACGACTGGGTACTTTATACCCCGGCAGAGTTTGATAGCCGTTATGAAAGTGAAAACATCGCGCTGTACGGTCAGCTATCGAAGCCTTTGAGTGAGCGTTTAACCCTTACCGTTGGTGGCCGCTGGGAGCGTTTCGACGCCGACTATAAAGACAGTCGTGCAGTAAAAGCTTCTCCCGATGATGACCTTTGGGGTGGACAGATTAGCCTTGAATACAGTGTCGATCACAACACCCTGGTTTATGGATTGGTATCGCGGGGCTATAAAGCGGGTGGCGTTAATGGTGAGGCCGTAGGGCGAGCGGCGAGCAATGGTTTTACGCCATCGGTCATCGCTTTTCTTAATGAGCGTTTAGAATTTGATACTGAAACGTTGCTTAATTATGAAATCGGTTTGAAGGGTTCTTATCTCGACGATACTCTGCAATTGCGCGTCGCTGCCTTCTTTATGGATCGCGACGATATGCAATTGAAAGGCTGGTATAACGAGGGGCCTACCTTTGTCGATTATATCGACAATGCCGCTAGTGGTGAAAACTGGGGAATTGAATTTGAAACCGTGTGGCAGCTGACACAGCAGCTAACAGTGTTCGCCAACCTTGGCTGGCTCGATACTGAAATCGACAATTTTATTGTCAAGGGCAGTAGTGGATTGATTGATAAAAGCGGTCGCGAACAAGCGCATGCGCCGAACTACCAGTTTAATATTGGCGGACGTTATGATTTTGGCGATGGCTTTTATGCCCGACTTGAAGCGGAAGGCAAAGATTCCTTTTACTTTTCCGACAGTCATGACCAGCAGTCGGATAGCTACGAGCTATTCAATGCCAGCCTGGGTTACCAGAGTTTGCACTGGGATATTACACTTTGGGCGCGCAACCTGACCGATGAAGATTACGCCACTCGCGGCTTCTATTTTGGCAACGACCCGCGTAAATTTTATGCCGATGAAGAATACGTTCAGTACGGCGAGCCAAGAGTTTTTGGTGCCAACGCCACTTACCGCTTTTAAGGAGTTTAATCCCTATGTTACTCAGTGCCGAAATCAGTATGTATCCCCTGGCGGAAAGTTATATTCCGCCGATTGATGGGTTTATTGAGAAATTAAATAGTTACGCCGAATTAAAAGTCGAAACCTTTCCCACCTGCACGGTGATTATGGGTGAGCAGAAAAAGGTGATGGAGGTACTGCAAGACGCCATGGCCTGGAGCCATGAAAAATACGGTAAGGCTATTTTCGTCACCAAATTTATTCTCGATTACGAGGCGCTTTAATTGCTCGACTTTCTCGTCACGGCGCAACAGCAATTGCTCGCCACGTCGGTGTGGGAATTGCTGGCAGTGCTACTGGCCCTTGCCTATCTATTATTAGCACTGCGGGAAAACAGCTTGTGCTGGTATTGCGCTCTGGCCAGTACCGCTATTTACACCGGCTTATTTTGGGACGTTAGTTTGTTGATGGAGTCGGGGCTCAATGTCTATTACATGGCTATGGCAGTTTATGGTTGGTGGCAGTGGCGAGAAAATAAGTCAGGGGAGGGTGCAATAAACCCCAATAAAAATGCCATCGAAATAAGCCGCTGGCCACTGCAAAAGCATTTTTTGGCCTGGGCTGTGATTGCAGTGCTGACCCTGGTATCCGGTAGTTTACTGGCCAGTAAAACCACTGCAGCCTTGCCTTATCTCGATTCCTTTACCACCTGGGGCAGTGTTTTGACGACCTGGATGGTGACCCGAAAAATTCTTGAAAACTGGCTCTACTGGATCGTTATCGACGGTGTTTCCATCTTTCTTTATATCGACCGGGGCCTGCATTTGACGTCGCTTTTATTTGTCGCCTATGTGATTATTGTGGTGTTCGGCTTTTTCGCCTGGCGCAGGCGTATGTCTGTGGGCGAACCAGAGGGCCTGGTTGTACAGAGCTGATAACACGGGACGTTAATTGCCGATGGAAGCTTGTCGGAGAACCAGGATAAAAATAATAAATGCCTCTTTCTGAAGCTGCTCGTACTGCCTTCGATACCTGGCCCCAATGGCACCTGGCACTGGATTGTCCGCCGACCATTATTCGCCGTTTGCCCGGTGGTTTGACCAATCAGCATTACGTGCTCAAAGCCGGTAGTTTGCGCGTGGTGATGCGTATCAATAATCCCGATGCGGCACGCCTGGGTATTAATCGGCAGCGGGAACAAAAAATTCTCGAAAAGATTAATGGCAAAGCTTTCGCCCCCGCCGTTTTTTACTGCGAACCCCAGCAAGGGGTGCTGGTGACCGAATATGTGGAGGGCACGCAGTGGCAGCCAGATAGTTTGGATAACCCCGTTAAAATCGATATGTTGCTTGAACTTATTGCCCAAATTCACACGGTGAGTACGGGTATCCCCCTCTTTGATTACAGTGCCCATGTGCGTAATTACTGGCAGCGTTTGTTAGATAGCGACCAGCCCTTTCCGATGAGTGCCCAGCGCCTGTACCGCAGTATTGAATCTCGGCTATCGGCTTTTCAGGCGGCAATTAAACAGCCTGTGCTCTGCCACCACGATTTAACGCCAGCCAATATTATTGAAAATTCTGAGGGCCAATTAATCGTCCTCGATTGGGAATACGCCGGTGCTGGTCTGCCTTTAATTGAGGCCATCGGCGCCAGCCGCTATTGGCAGAATATTGCTTTTAGCGAGCGCATACTCGAGCACGATGAAGAGAGCGAAGCCTTGAAATTAGCGGGTGATATTGTTGATTTCTATGAGCTGGCCTGGCAGCACTTACGTTAATTTCTAGGCGTCTGTCGGCTTTAGGTGCTGGTACCCCCTTTGTATACAAACATTGCATATTCCCAGTTCAGCAGGTTGAATAAGCCATTCAACAATTAATATCGCCTCTCTGTTCAAAAAGAGCCGGCGGAACAATAACAACTATTTTAGGGGCGTTAATATGCAACCGTTAGAAGGTGTTCGAATTATTGAAGTGACAACCAATGCCTCCGGGCCACTGGCGACCGGACTGCTGGCTGACCAGGGTGCCGATGTGATTCGGCTGGAAACTATCGATGTCGGTGACCCATCTCGCCATGTGGGTGGTGTGCGCGGCGGTGTCACGGGTTACAACGGCTACATGAATCGCAATAAGCGCTCTATCGCTGTCGATTTAAAGGACGAGGGTGTGCGGCCTTTGATCTATGACTTAATAAAAACCGCTGACGTTTTTGTGCAGAATTCGCGCCCCGGTGCGTTGGAACGCTCGGGCTACGGCTTCGATGAATTACACAAAGTGAATCCTGATCTTATCTATCTGTCTATTTCAGGTTTTGGTCCTGACGGCCCTGCTGCGGGCCTGCGTGTTTATGATCCGATTATTCAGGGTACGTCAGGCTTTGCCTATGCCCAGGGTGTGGGTGGCGACGCGCCTGAACTGGTCAAGACCATTGCCAGTGACAAAATTGCCGCGTACACCGCAGCGCAGGCCATATCATCGGCACTGTTTGCCCGTGAGCGCGGCACAGTGGGTGGGCATAAAATTGATGTGTCTATGCTCGATGCCAGCCTCGCCTTTTTGTGGGCCGACGTGTACTGGAACCACAGCTTTGTTGGTGACGAGGGCTTTCAGCCGAAACCGCTGATTTCTGAATTTTATCGCGTGGTAAAAACGGCGGATAGCTATATCACCACGATTATTGTCGGTGATGTCGAGTTCAAAGCCGCCTGTGAGGCCCTCGATATGCCCGAGCTATTAGAAGACTCGCGCTTCAACACCTTGATGGAGCGCTTCACCAATTACGGTTTGATGTTGAATGTCATCGAGAAAAAAGCCGTGTCTATCAGCACCGCCGATCTGGTCGCTCGCATGGAAGCTGCAGGTGTGCCCTGTGGTGCGATTAATACTTTTGACGACGTGCTGGATGATCCCCGTGTTGCCCATTCCGGTTCCATTATCGAATATGACCATCCCCGTGGTGGGCGTATGCGCCAGGCCCGTCCACCGGCCATATTCAATGATGAGCCCGCCGGTGTGCGTCTGCCATCACCGGCTTTGGGTGAGCACACGGATGAGCTACTGGCCTCTGTTGGCTGTAGCACTGAGGAACTCGCGAGTTTGCGTAAAGCGGGGGTTATTGCTTAGTCGTTTGAAATGGTGACCCCTCAGCTCGGCGGCGGTTTCCCGACGGCTGCTGAGCCCTTTTTACACCACTTGCATATTCAGGCTCGGTTGTACGCCTGTAATCAGTTAAAATGCCCGTCGCTAAACAGGCCGGGCAATGACGTGAACAATGATCTGCAGAACCAGGAACACGCCGCGCTAATCGACAGCGTGAGGCGATGGCTGCTTGATGTGGTGATTGGCTACAACTTTTGTCCCTTTGCAAAGCGCGAAGTTGATGCAGGTCGAGTGCGTTATCAGGTCTTAGCGGGCCGCAAAAGTAAGGCTGTCATTGTTACATTACTTGAGGAATTGGCCTTCCTTGATGAGCACGAAGAGATTGAAACGACACTGTTGATACTCGCTGATGGCTGGCGTGATTTTTATGAGTATTTGGCCTTACTCGATAGTGCTCAGCAAGCCCTGGAAAATGCCGGTTATGAAGGGGTTTATCAGTTGGCGAGTTTTCACCCCGATTATATGTTTGAGGGTGAAGCCGCAGATGATGCCGCTAATTACACCAATCGCTCGCCGCTACCGTTGTTACATCTACTGCGCGAAAGCAGTATTGATCGGGCTGTCGCTAGCGACCCCAATGTTGACCAAATTCCCGAGCGCAACCAACAGCTAGCACGCGCTAAAGGCGCTGATTTTTGGCGAGCCCTGTTGGCGAAAATTAATTCCTAAACTTTTCAATGTGTACTGATATGCAAGGTGTTTTTAAATGTTAGAAGAACTGGGTTTACATCACGGCTTACAGGGTGCGTTGAAGGCGCTTAAATTGGTCGAGCCGACGGATGTGCAAGGGCAGGTAATTCCAGAGGCATTAAAGGGACGAGATCTTTTGGTCAGTGCCAAGACCGGTAGTGGTAAAACCCTGGCCTATCTCATCCCCAGCGTGCAGCGAATTCTGTCTGAAAAACAGACGGCGAATGCCGGTACTTTGGTGCTGATTTTGGTGCCGACACGCGAGCTTGCGCGACAGGTCGAAAAACACTTTGCTCAGCTGGGTAAAAATACGGGCTTGCAAGCGGGGGTGATTATTGGCGGCAGCGATTTTAAATATCAAAAATCGATTCTGCGAAAAAATCCCGAATTTATTATTGCCACACCGGGGCGTCTGGTCGAATTAATTAAAATCGGTAGTGTCGATTTAAATTCATTGCAAACACTGGTGATTGACGAGGCCGACCATATGCTCGATATGGGTTTTCGTGGGGATGTTTTGTCGATAGTTGAAGCTTGTACGCCCGATCGACAAACGCTATTGCTTTCAGCGACTTTACGCCATAGCGGCGTGACGAGTATTGCCAGTGAAATTCTTAATGATGCCACGCAGATCACCGTGGGTAGTGAGCGCAGCCGACATGTGCATATTCATCAACAGGTGATACTCAGCGACGATAAGAGCCACAAAGAAAAACTATTGGTTCATCTACTGAAGTCTAATGCCGATGTTGACCAGGGGCGTGAAAAAACCCCGATTCCACCGGTAGAAACTGTCGCAGCCGAGGTAGAGCCTTCTACTGATGAAAGCCCCGCGAAATCGCCCTGGGGGCAGGCCAAGGTGAGAGTCAGGCCCCGACAAGTTGACCCCGAGGAAAGTGCCGATGAACAAACTGATGTATTGGACGCGAGTCCCGCACCGGGCCAATCCAGAAAAACCCTGGTTTTTACTAACAAGCGCATTACCGCTGGCCAACTGAGTGCATTACTTCGTTATCATAAATTTCGTGCCGGGGTACTGCACGGCGAATTGAGCCAGGAAGAACGTAATTTTATGGTCACTCAGTTTACTGAGGGGAAAATAAACGTACTGGTTGCCAGTGATGTGGCGGCGCGAGGTCTTGACGTTAAAGATATTGATACCGTGATTAACTTTGATTTCCCTCGAGGTGTTGATGACTACATTCACCGCGTAGGGCGCACGGGTAGAGCGGGGCGACAGGGTCTGGCGATATCTTTTGTTAGTGCCAATGACTGGAATTTAATGGCGGCGATTGAACGTTATACCGAAACGGCTTTTGAACGACGCACGGTGAAAAGTTTAAAGGCAAAATTTACTGGGCCGAAAAAACTAAAATCCAATGGCAAGGCGGCGGGCAAGAAGAAAAAAATTAAAGGGCAGGATAAGAGCGCGAGTCGTCATCGCAATACAAAAAACAAGGGTAAGCGCAAAGCTAAGAGGGCGGGTTCAGAAGGAAATGAAGGTGCATCACTTGTTAATGATGGCTTGTCGCCATTGATGAAGAAAAAGACCTGAAGGTAATACCTGCTTGGCCGCTGATTAAAGGATCAGCGGGTCGGCATACTGGCCCATAATGTCGATAATTTCAGGTACGACAGACATGAAGTGTCCGGTTAGTTTTGGGTCAAAGTGTTTGCCGCTTTCGGTACGAATTAGCTCTAGTGTATCGGGCACGGACCAGGCTTTTTTGTAGGGGCGAACCGAGGTGAGCGCATCAAAAACATCGGCCAGTGCCGTGATGCGGCCCATTACGGGGATGGCTTCGCCCTTAAGGCCGTAAGGGTAGCCACTACCGTCCCATTTTTCATGATGCGTTAGGCAAATTTCTTTTGCCGTTAGCAGTAAGCGGGATTCATCACCTTCCAGAATTTCGGCACCTATGAGGGAGTGGGATTTCATTATTTCCCATTCTGCAGCCGTGAGCTTCCCTGGCTTTTGTAAAATGTGATCGGGAATGCCAATCTTGCCGATATCATGCATAGGTGAGGCATTGAGTAGCAGATCGCAATCAGCCTTATTCATACCACTGGCTTCGCCAATCAATGCGGCAATTTTACTCATACGAATAATATGCAGGCCGGTTTCGTTGTCCCGGTATTCCGCAGCGCGACCTAGGCGACGTACAACCTCAAGCCGTGAATTACTGAGCTCCTGGGTACGCTTGTTAATTTCACTTTCAAGCAAGCTGTTTTGATCGCGCATGTACGTTTGAGCACGGCGAACTTCGAGTAAATTGCGTATACGCGATAATAGCTCATGGGTATCAAAAGGCTTTGAGACATAATCCAGGGCAATGCTATCCAATGCCTGGTGGCGATGTTTACGGTCTGGCTCAGCGCTTAATACGAGCACAACGGGCTTGTCACCTTCCAGGGTTTCAAGCTGTTCCATGACCTCATAGCCATCCATGTGGGGCATGTTGATGTCGAGCAGTAACAGGTCAATGGTGTTATCTGTGCAAAGCGTGAGGGTGTCTCGAGGATCTTGCGTTGAAAGCACTTGTTTATAGTCGGAGAGGTCGAGCAGTGTCTCGAGCAGCTGGATGTTGGCTGCTTCGTCATCGACAATCAGAATATTCATTGATTTTAGATCGCTTAGACCCATGCTACTGGATTCGATTTTTGCCGAATTACTTGATTCCATTACCGCCCTGGCCAGATAGTTTAATAAATACTTACAGCCATTCTAGTTGTTTCCAGTCGATTCTTGCTTTCCTTTAGCTCTGTTTTGTTATCTGGTTCCGTTTAAGTTGGTAAAGTGTGGGAATAGACTTATACACCGTAGGCCATAGGGCTATTGCCGCTAATATAAGAAATACTGGCGTTTAAAATTAGGTATAAGGTAAGGACTTTTCAAACAGCTGAGTTTGGCCGTTATAATGGGCCACAAAGCATAAATGAGTGTGAAGAAAGAATGATTAATATTGGCAAGACGTGTGTTTTAGATGTGGTTAAAGAGGTGGCTTTTGGCTTTTATCTGGATGCGGAGGAGCTGGACAATGTCCTGTTACCGAGCAAATATGCACCGGATGGTCTCGCTATCGGCGATTCTATTGAGGTTTTCCTCTATCTTGATTCTGAAGATCGACCCTTGGCCACTACGCAGAAGCCAAAGGCTTGTGTCGGTGAGTTTGCGTATTTGAAGGCGGTGGACAGTACTGGTATCGGTACGTTTTTGGACTGGGGGCTGGAAAAAGATGTGCTGGTACCTTTTGCTGAACAGCATCGACCTATGGAGGTAGGTAGTTCTTACCTGGTCTATTTATATGTCGACAGGGTTGATGGGCGGATTGTCGCTTCATCGAAAATTGATAGCTTCCTTAGTGATGACGAACCCCATTCTTACAATCCTCAGCAGCCGGTTGATTTGATTATCGCCAATAGTACTGAGCTGGGCTATAAGGCCATCGTTAATCATGGCCACTGGGGTGTGTTGTATAAAAATGAGGTCTATCAGCGTTTAAGTTTTGGTCAGTCAATAAAAGGTTATATTAAATACATTCGCCCCGATGGAAAGATTGATTTGAGCCTGCAGGGAGGTCAAGAGGCTCGTGATAAAAACACCCAAACTATTTTGAACCACTTGCAGGAACAAGGTGGTTTCGCAGCCGTACATGATAAGTCTGACCCACAATTGATTGCCGATATTTTTGGTATGAGCAAAGGTGCTTTTAAAAAATCGATAGGCGGCCTCTATAAGCAGCGAGTAATCCGTATTGAAAAGGATGGCATCTATCTCGTTGACGAATCGTAAATAGTACTTTTCTCATACATTCAATAAGAGTCATCTATAACTATTAATGAGTAAATCCTGCCTCACTTTTGGTATCGGTAAAGAATAGAATGGCCTTATATAGCCGTAGCGGCTATGGATGAAAAACGCATGATTATGATTGATGACAGTACACCTTAAATTCCCTTGCACAATAAAATAAGAGGAGCTAAACATGGAGCGTGATTTATTTAACGAAGAACAGGCAATATTTCGAGATTCTTACCGTAAATTTTTGATCAATGAAATTGAACCCCATCGTGAGGGTTGGCGCGAAGCGGGTATTGTGCCTCGGGAAATGTTTAAAAAAATGGGCGAGCAAGGTTACTTGTTGACCTGGGCTGATGAGCAACACGGTGGCCTGGGTATTGAAGACTTCCGCTACCAGCAAATTATGATGGAAGAAGATGCCACCTATGGCGAGGCGGGTTTCTTTCATACTTTGCACAGCCGCCTGGTTGGACCTTATTTAAAGCACTTTGGCAACGCTGAACAGCATGCTCGCTTTATTCCCGGTGCGGTATCGGGGGAGAGTATTCTCGCTGTTGCCATGACCGAGCCCGATGTCGGTAGTGATCTGGCGGGAATGAAAACCAATGCCCAGGACAAGGGCGACCACTGGTTGCTGAATGGTTCGAAGACCTATATTTCCAACGGTATTAATGCCGACCTGGTGATCGTCGCGGCAAAAACAAATCCCGATAACCCCCGACAAATTGGTCTCTTCGTTATTGAGCGAGGCATGGAAGGTTTTGAACGGGGGCGCAACCTGAAAAAAATGGGCCTCAAAGCGCAGGACACAGCCGAGCTATTTTTCAATGATGTTAAAGTCCCCAAGGCCAATGTGCTGGGCGATGCTCACAAAGGCTTTCACTACTTAATGCAGGGCCTGGCGGAGGAGCGTTTAATCGGTGCCGTTGGCTACGTCGCCTGCACCAAACGGGCTTTTGAAGTCACCCGGGACTTTGTGGTTGAGCGTAAAGCCTTCGGTCAGCGCATTGCGGATTTTCAAAATACCCGCTTTAAGTTGGCCCAGCTCAGTACTGAAATTGATATGGCCCAAGTCTATATCGACCACTGCGTGCAAATGCACAACCAGGGGCGTCTCACCGGTGATATGGCTGCCAAGGCCAAGCTCTATTGCAGTGAGCTAGAAGGGCGGATGATGGACGAAGGCGTACAGCTACACGGCGGTGCAGGCTATATGGATGAATACGAGATTTGCCGGCTTTATACCAATGCGCGTATCTCGCGTATTTATGCCGGTAGCTCTGAAATCATGAAAGAGATTATTGCCCGTTCAGTTTTCGCTTAATCGTCAACAGAACATATAGCCCTTTGCCATTGCTCAGGGTTGTATATTGACTATCAAAGGCTCGAGAAGAGTCTTCATTTCAGGGCCTTTCCTCGTGTAATTACCATCCAGAGGCACGATAGTGATAAAGCCCTGACGATAGGCAAGCGTGTCCGACTGTGCAATGTCATTGGTGACAGACTGAGTTTTAAAGATCGGTAAATAGATCTTGTCATCATCTTTGGATGGTGCATAAGCAATTTTAAAATAGGGCGCCTGCCCCTGCTCTTTCATCACAATGCCTTTGATTTTCTCGGGCGGAAGTGGTGGATAATTAATATTTAATGCCAGACCTTTGGGTAACAGTTCGCCGTTTTTACACCGCTCCTGTAAGAGTCTGTCGACAAGCTTGACGATAAAGGCTGAAATACGCTGCAAGTGTTCAGTGTTTTGTTTCTCGCTAAAATTTGGGCCGAGAGGGTCTGTGCTAATAGCAATGGCGGGGATCGGCGGGTTGATAACTTGTATCGCCGCCGTGGTCGCACCCACCGTACCGGATATACCCGTGGCAGGGCCGAGATTAGCGCCTTTGTTAATTCCCGAAATCACCAAGTCAGGTGGATTTCCTGGTAGGTAAAGGGCGCTAACAGCGAGGACTACAGATGTTGCCGGGCTCGCACTAATGGCATAAATATTGGCCTCAACTTGCTCGACGTTTACCGGGGCAAAAGTAATGGAGGCGCTGCTACCACTGGCATTTTTGGCCGGAGCAGCGAGCACAACACGGTGTTTGGCTTGGCTGAGGGCCTGTTGCAGGGCGACAATGCCCGGTTTATTAAAGCCGTCGTCATTACTTAGAAGTATGTTCAGCGGGCTATTGCAGGTTTCGCTAATATTGTTTGGTGGCGATAAACCTGTTCCACCTGTGGCGGCCAAGGGTAATAAGCTGGTTAATAGAAAGAAGACGGTGATACCGGTTCGAATAAGCGTTCCCATTATTAGCCCTGTTTTCTTGTCTTTGATTAATGCTCGCATCGCAACTACTTTATTACAAGTTACTAATAAGCCCTTGCCAGAAATTGAGCCGTTTATGCGTAATAATTTATAGAGAATCTGATGTGTGTCAGGTGCTCATGTTGTTTAACATTCGTTAATGCTTTTATCATGAAAAAAATAATTAGCACTATACATAGTGTAATAACAGGGGAAGGGAATGATGAAAATAGTATTATGCAGCCAAGGCTTTAGTGCCATTCACAATATGTTGAAGGCTCTTTTGCCCGACGACGAGATTGTTTGTTGCGCACCTGATGAAATCTGTTCGCTGGGTAGTGATGCCGATGTTCTGATTCCAGCTATTACGGCCCTTGGTGACGCTGAATTGTCTTTGCTTAAACTCAAGTTGGTACAACAGTTTGGTGCGGGGCTTGATGCTATTGATATTCCCGCTGCCAGTAAAAACGGTGTTTACGTTGCCAATGTGCCCGCTGCTGGTACCGGTAATGCTGAATCTGTTGCGGAGGTCGCGGTAATGTTAATGCTGACCCTGGCTCGGCAATTCCCCAAAGCGCAGCAGAATATTCGCGATGGTGTAGTGGCTGGGCCAACGGGTTGGTCGCTAAAGGGGCGTACGGCGCTGATCGTTGGTTATGGCGGTATCGGGCGAGAAGTGGCGCGTAGGCTTAGTGGTTTTGAAATGGAGGTGCTTGCTGTATCGCGTAGTGGGCCAAAAAACACCGAGCAAGAGCAGGCTATCCCGCTTGCCCAGCACGTCAGTGGCGAGGCCTTGCACAAGCTGTTGCCCCGGGCGGACTTTGTCATCCTCGCGCCACCCTTGAATGACGATACTAGAGGCTTGATGGCTGCGGAAGAATTCACTCTGATGAAGGCGACAGCCTTTGTGGTCAATGTGGCACGTGGTGGCGTGATTGACTACCAGGCCCTGTTAGACGCCTTAAATAACAAGCAAATCATGGGTGCCGGGCTTGATGTGTTTTGGCAGGAGCCCGTCGACCCTGCTGATCCTCTCTTCGATCAGAACGTGATTGGCACCCCCCATATTGGCGGTGCAACAGATTTGAGCTTTAAGGGTATCGCCAATAAAGTAGCAGAAAATATTCGCCGTGTGGGGAGGGCTGAAATGCCGGTGAATTGTGTTAATGCTCATGATTGTCGCGATAATTAATTGTGGTTATTAAGGTCATAAATAAAATTAATGGTAGAGGTATGCTTGGTCCTACGAGGTTGCTGGTTTTTTGTCTTTTACTGATAGGGCTATCTGCCCATGGCGAAATTTATAAGTGGACCGATGAACAGGGTCAGGTACATTTTTCAGACAAAGCACCAGAGACGGTTGTGGCCGAATCCATTGGTGATGAATTAAGGATTAACTCTTACCAGGGCACCGAGGTCACAACGTCACAATTTCTTGGCCAACGAGATGCCGATAGACGAGAAAAAGCACGCCTTAACCGCCCTTCTGTAGTGATGTATAGCGCCGTTTGGTGTGGTGTATGTAAGCGTGCAAGGCAGTATTTTAGAGCCAATAAAATTGGCTTCAGGGAGTACGATGTTGAAACATCGGAAAAAGGAAGAAAAGACTTTCTGCGGATGAAAGGCCGTGGTGTACCGATTATTTTTATTGGTAAAAAGAGGATGAACGGCTTTAGTTCAGCGCGTTTTAAAAAAATTTATGGCGCTTGATAGTTGGCCGATAATGGTCTATTAAATAATTTAAAGTATCACGCAAAAGTGTATTTTTACGTATAATCACGCCCGCGAATATGCAGATGTTACTTTATGCATCACTTGATCTGAGATAGGGAGGTGGGTATGGCTGCCGAGGATTTTAGGCAAAGTAAGCGCAGAGACTGTGAGCGTCGTTTGGATGAAAGACGGCTTATCGGTTTTCTATTTGGCAGTACCGAATGGCGTCAGAATATTGAGACGCAATACTTGATGTGGCCGCGCATGGATAGGCGGGCTCTTGACAGGCGGGCTCTCGAGCGACGTCATCTTTCCAGAAGGCAGTCTACGGAGGTATTCACAAAGCGTCAGCCCGCAGTCAATAAAAATAACGCTCGAGATATCTTAACGACAGATGAGAAGGCGATGCTTGCCGGTTTATTTCACCCGGGCGAGTCTGATCACGATTAATCTCGCTCGCATTTTCTGAATGACAGCGCTGCTGTCAATTAATCAAGATCAAATGAGTAGTAGAGATCCAGGCTATTTTCCAGGCTAGTGACTAACTCCAGCCACAGGCGTGTGCGTAGATAGAGGCGGGTGGTCAGCACGTCAATGGGTTCGTGCAGGCCGACACCGTAGGACAGATAAATTTTGTCGCCGATATATCCGCTGACAGTGGCTCGGGTGCCAGTAGCGGATTCTTCAGTCCCCAACGTAATGTTATTAAGACCGGGGAGCTGGTTTATGGGGTTTAATAAACCGCTCTGGTTGACAATGCTTGTGCCAAGAGACAGCGCCATGGCTGTACCATCCCCCTCCGCGTCGGAGCTGTTACTTAAACCACTGTCGCGGGTCAAACCTTTGCCGCGGGTTAGGTATGACAGGGCTTCAGCTTGCGGCATGGTGGGGTCGGAGTAAATTTGTAGCTGGGGTGTGGCGAGATTGCCCTGTACCTCGACACCCACAGTGATCTTTTCATAACCGACGTGGCGTTCGGCACGGACATTGAGTCGGGGGTTATTCAGGTCACCGGTGAAACTGACGGTGCCTCGTTTCACCGCTAAGCGTTGCCCGTAGGCATGAAACTCGCCGTCGAGTACCTTTAAATCGCCAAACAGTTGCAAAGGGTGTTGTACCTTCTGTCGGAGGTGAAGATCGCCGCCCACAAGTACATTTAAGCCATGGCCAACGACGGCGAGCTGATTCTTAATGGCCACGTGCAGGTCTATGGCCATATCAAAGGGGCGCTCCTGCTGGAGTGGCTTTCCCTGTGCATCAATCTCTATCGCATCAGCAGACAGGGCAACGCCGCCTTCGGGGAGCTGGTCAAATTCCACAAGGCCCTCGTGCAAGATGAGTTGACCGTCGAGTTTTAGCAGGCCTTCTCTTGCGCGTAGATTAATGTTCTCTGAAACAAGCAGTGTCGTGCTGGGGGGCATTAGAATACGCTGTTGACTGCCTTCTACATTCAGTGTGATGGCTAGCGCGGGTTGAGATACCAGTTTACCGTTGATGTTGAATTCGCCCTCACCCATCTTGCCCTTGCCCTTTAATTCAGCCCAGTCACCGTGCAGACTAAGTTCAAGATCCATCGCTTTAATTTCACTGGGGTTACTGAGAGCTGCAAATTGTCCATCGGTAATATGGACAGAGCCATGGCCCAGGGCCTTTTCAGTACTACCCGACAGCTCGACAGTGCCGTTGATCTGGCCCTGTAGTTGCGATAGTTTTGGCAAAAATGGCTTGAACGCGTAGAGCTGTAGCTGGCTAAAAATGAGTTTTCCATCTATAGCGGTATCTTTATCACGAGGCAGTTTTAAGTCGGCGCTAATGGTTTTGTTGCCCGCTTGTTCAAGGTTAGCCACGCACTGTATTTCTTGCGAATTTAGCGTGAAGTTAGCATCCGCTTTATCCCAGTGCAGAAATGCTGGCTCATGCTCGTCACGCGAGGGGGCTATTTGCCCTGACTGCAGGGTTAATTCCCCCTGTACATGAGGGCCTTCCTCGACAGACCAGTGACTTTCTAGCGAGAGCAGTAGTTGGCCCCGCATCGCGATATGGGTTGGTAAGAGCTTTTCGAGAAAACTGATGTCACCGTTTAGCTCAAGACTCCCCCCACCTTCTGTGCCAAGAATAAAGGCCCCGGGGCAGAGCTGGACATTATTTCCTTGCCAGCAATGGGCTGCAATTTTAAATTGTGGGGTTGCGGCCTCCCCGTTAAGTTCCACCGGTTGAGCCAGTTGCCATTGCCCGAGGGGTGTTGCTAGCTGAGTGGGTAGTAGTTGGCCACGCCAGCCCCCATTGTTATTGATGGCAGCACTGGCGGCTTTACCCCTGAATTCCAGTGTGCCTTCGATATCACCATGGCTGCTCACACTAAGAGATTGCCCCTGCTCATTCCCTCTGGCGACGATGCTCAGCTCACGGAGTTGGCTTGAGCCAAGGTCTACGTTGTCGAGATGCAGGTCTAAAGTAAAAGGTTTTAATGCGGCAGTGTTTGGCGCGTAGGCGTGTAAGCCGTACAGGTTATAGTCACCCTCAATGCTTGTTTGCCCAATGGTTATATTCTGCCATTGCAAGCTTTGGCCTGTGCCTTTAAAGACAATCTGCTGAGTATCGGCGCTCATACTCGACGCTAGTATCAGAGAACCCGCAGCGTCAGTATGCCAATGGCTTAGATCATCGATAGTGAGAGTAAACTGAGGACTTTGCTTGAGACTGTCATCGGCGATGAGAAGCAATTTGGCATTGTTCAGTTCGGCGCGTAATTTACTGTGTGTAATACGCAGGTCATTGTCGATGTTAGCGTAACCGTTAATGATGGCGGGTAGACCATTAACGTCGCCGTGCAAGTCCACTTTATCAAGTGTGAATAGCCAGTCATTCTTATTGGCGCTACCACTGGCCTGCAAGCTTCCCGCCAGGCGGCCGGATATTTGTTGATTGATGGCGGGCAATGTAAAACCGGGGGAAAGGGCTGCCAGTGTCCACTTTAGCTCTTCGTCGTAAAACAGGCTGCCGCTTAGAGTCAGGTCGCTATCCGCTACAGAGCGGTTTTCAGCAGCGTCGTCTTGTACCGTACTGTTTTCAATAGGGTCATTGGCGATATTGCGTAGCTTGGCCTGTTCGATGAAGAGATGGGATTGCTCATGTCGGCCTTGCAGGGATAGCTGCAGAGCCTTGTAATCAAGTCCCCGTGCTGCCGCTTGCAAGGTAAAGGATTGGCTATGTCGTGTGCCTTCAGCAGAGAGCTGCACAGGGCTCAGCAAGTCGCTTTGAAGTAGTTCTTCCGGCAAGTCTTTAGGCAGCCCCGGCAGGTTTCGCAATGGCAACGTGTCGGACCATTGGGCGCTGGCCTGTAGTTCAAAAGGGAGCAGTGGGTCGAGAGTGTTTAGCTTGCCCTGCAGATTGATTGGTTGATTGTCGTGCAGCTGTGCATTGAGGTTCAGCGCGGCTAAGTCGCCGGAGACCGCCACATCGAATGTACGCTGATGAAGGCCTTGCCAAATTGAAGGCTGTGCCAGTTCAAGCTGGGTATCAACCGTCAGGGGCCAATTATCGATGAATTCAAGGCTGCCTTTTAATCGGACATTTGCTCGCGGAAGATCATTAATGGCAGCCTGGCTTATTTGTAGCTGCGTGTTGACCCAGTGTGCGGTCAGACTCAGCGCTTGCTGTTGAAATTTGAAACCGTAAATGTCCCAGTGCAGCTGTTGCAGCGAGAGCTGGTTAACGACAAGCTCCAGTGGCAAATCGATACTTGGCAGGGCGATGTTATTCGATGTTACGAGTTTAGCGGATGAGGCGTTATTAGTGGGCAGATCGCCGGTGAGCTTGTCGTCGAACGACAGCTCATGCAATTCCAGAAAAGTATTTTCAATACTGGCCCCATTAACCCTGATTCGTGAGCCGCTAATGCTGACCTGAGCACGGGTTTGTCCGTGACGCCACGATCCCCCTTGCCAGTGGACGCTGGTGTTAGCGATGCTCAAGTGCTCTATTTTTATGTTTAATGGAAAGACGATTAACGCTGCGACTGCCGCTTTGTTAATCATATCGGGTTTATCTGTACTCACATCATCTGCAGGCAGTGCGTGTACTTCCAGTTGCGCTGCGGCAATATTTTTAAAACAGAGCTGGCCTGACCATAGGCAACTCGCCGTCAATTCGGTGTTGATGTCACTGAGTTCAAGGGTGATATTTTCATTACTGAGGCGTAAATGGGAGAGGTGTAGTTTGCCCAGCAGGGTGCCTTTGGTGTGCTGAATTTCGAGAGGCGTGGTTTTGCTCAGTGTATTTAATAGCGTTCGGCTACCCGCTTCGGTAAACGCCACCGTTATCACCACTGTTACAAGTAATAGCAGTACGCAAGTGATAAATATTGCGGCGTGCCAGAGCCCCGTTTTTCTCAAAATTCTGCCCCAATATTGAGGTGCAGCCGCCAATCGGGATTGTCGTTACTTAAGCTGTTGGCCAGTTCAATTTTAATAGCCCCGGCTATGGTCAGGTAGTGAACACCAAAGCCGGCACTGTAATGGGCGTCAAAATCACCTTCGTCGAAGGCATCACCAAAATCACTGAACAAGGCACCACGCCACTGCTTAGAAAAATAATATTGGTATTCCATACTGGCGGTCATTAAACGGTCGCCACCCACCACCAGTGTTGTCTGTTTGCCATCGGGTAATACGCCACTTATTTTGTTGCCGATTGCCTGGTAGGCAAAGCCACGGATACTCTGTGCTCCACCGGCAAAAAATCCCAGAGAGGGTGCGAGATGTTTACGATCATTACCATCAATAAATACTGCGCCCAGCTCTGCTCGTGTCACCACACGGTGCCGGGCTTTCAGAGTGGTGACATAGGTGAATTTTCCGTAAGCACGCAGTAAATCAATATCGGAGCCGAGATCTTCACCACCGGCCTCGAGCTGATAAAACTGACTGAAGCCACTGAGGGGATCGGCGAAAGGCCCTGTCCTGAATTTATGAGAAAAAGTCAGGCCTGGCAGTAGATAAATACTCTGTGTTTTCAAGCTCTCTGCATCCCAGCTTTCATCGAGAGCACGCAGGGAATAGCTACGTATCCAGTTACCGTCTACTAGTGTTTCTCGACGTATCGACAGTTCTTTCTGTTGACTATCGAGGTCGCCGAACTCATTTTCTTCCTTGCGAGCACTCAGTAGCAACGTGTCGTTTATCGGATGTGTTAGGGGGATCTTATAGGTCACGCGCCCACTGGGGTTTACGCGCGAATATTCCAGGCGAGTTTCTTGGCTATGGCCATGACTATTAATGCGCGGTGTTCGCCAGATCAGGGACGTGCGTTCTTCAGTGTCAGTGCTGTAGCCAACGCCGATATCAATACTGTGGCGTTTTGCCGGGAAAAGACCCAGCTCGATAGGCACTTGATTATCTTCAGCTTCAGTAATCAAGGGCTTGAAAATAATACTGGAGAAATACTGGGTACGTTGTAAGTTGGCCTGAAACTCCTGGATTTGTGCTAAATCAAAATAATCACCTTCTTTGAAGGTTTGGAGGGACTCTTCAAGTGCGGCATCGAGCATGTTTTCATCAAAGCGGACTGCGCCGAAACGGTATCGCGGCCCGCTGTCAAAGTATACAAGTATCTGGGCTGTGTTTGCGCCGGTATTAACATTAATACGGCTTTTAGTGATGCTGGCGGTAAAATAACCGCGTTGCTGAGCAAGGTGCATCAAGGATTTTTTGTAAGCTTCATACCTGCCGTGGTGAAGAATATCGCCTTCGTTTATGGGCGTTGATGAGATTAAGGCTGTAAAAGCCGGGTCATCAAGGGCATCGCCCATAAGTTGAATGTCTATATTGCCAATCAGTACGGGCTGATTTGGGGTGACGCTGATAGTGAGTTTCCAGGTTGGCTCACTGCGTTCGGTATTAATGACTATATGGGGTTGGTAATAGCCGAGTGCCTGTAGGCTCTTCGTGACTCTATTGTTCAGGTTTGCAAGAAAGTACGAACGCTCTTCAGGTGTTTCTGGGCTCTCTCCCAGCCAGGCTTTGACATTTTTTTTCAGCTCAGTCGAAAGCCCATTTAGCGAATAGTTTAATGTGCTGCCATAACACTCAATAGTGCTGGTGAGTAAAAAGAGAGTGAGAAGGGCTGAGGTGATTTTGGGGGTGATAAGCGAGCCTGGTCGCTGCGTACTGTGTGAAAGACCCCTGCGGGTGTGAGCTTTGAAGAAAGCATAGATTAATGGCAGAGCCTGCTTTACTGCGTTGGTGCGCCTCGCATGAATTGAGGGTGAATGGCTTCGCTTCACTAATCGGGTGCAATCGTGGCGAAGATTGACTTGAAACATACTTTTCTTTTGTTGAAGTAATGGATAGGTAGCGTATCGAATTTTACACTACCCGGACTCATCGCATAAATGGGAAAGCGTTTTTTGATAAAAGAACAGCCAGGCGGTTGCGAGATTGGATGGTCGCTTGAAGGCATATATACGTTTAACGTGCCAATTTTAATATTGAGTGTTAACTCGAATGAAGGTTTTACTTCCCCTCTCCAAAAAAGAAAGAAAAAGTCAGTGCCCTATCAGGTATTGGCTAGCTGCTGTAATCCGGGGATATCCAGAATTTCAATTTCTTTTTTATCAACAGCAAGAATATTTTGTTTTTGAAAGCGGCTGAAAACCCGGCTTACTGTTTCGACAGTTAGGCCCAAGTAATTACCGATGTCAGCGCGGGACATGGGCAGGCGAAAGCGAACGTTTGACAGGCTGCGTTTGGCATTGCGGGAGGAAATGCTCAGTAACAAAGTGGCGACACGTTCTTCTGCACTGTTTTTACTGAGCAGGGCAATCAGCTGCTGGTCATTGGTAATTTCTTTGCTCATCAACTTGAAGAAGTGGCGTTGTAGCGAGGGCAGGGTCATGCTCAAGTCCTCCATGCGCTCGAAGGGGATTTCGCAAATGGCCGCTGTTTCCATGGCCACAGCTGAGCTGATGTGGTGGGTGTGCGCGATGCCGTCCATGCCGAAAATTTCGCCGGGTAGATAAAACCCGGTGACTTGTTCTACGCCCTGGTCGTTAACACTGTAGGTTTTTATCGAGCCGCTGCGAACCGCGTAAACGGAGCGGAATTCGTCGCCACAATTGTAGACGTAGTTGTCTTTATGCAGGGGGCGGCCGCGTTGGACGATATCATTGAGACGGTCAACTTCATCGAGTTCCAGGGCAATGGGCAGGCAGAGCGCATTCATGCGGCAATCCCGGCAATTGATTTCGGCACTGTGTGGACATCGCTGTGACATGGTCAACCCTCTGCTAATCTGCTCAGTTGCCCATTGTAACCCGTTTTTTATACTTTCACGTAGCCTGTTGTGAGCGGCTGCTTGAGGGTGCTAATTAGGCCGGTAGGACGCCGAGCAGCTTATCGCAGATAGTTGAAAGGTTGACGATACCCTCTGAGTTTAATGCCAGGCTGTTGGCTTCGCTCTGTAACCATTCTTTGGGAATTAGCGCGCTTAGTTGCCGATGTAGACTGGGATCGATGGAGGTAATAGCGTGCTGGCAAAGGAATTGCTGAATAAGTTGGAAGTTAGTTTTGTTTTTGGCAGGTAAGCAAAAGTGATTTTGTACTGGCGATGTCCTATCACCCAGCATAGACACGTACTGTTCGCTGGACGGCGTATTGTATTGATAGTTATCTGCGCGCAGGCTCAGTGCCGCGACACCGAAGCTCAACCAAAGGGGGATTGGCTTGGCCAGATAGCCCCAGGGCGTCGCTTCAAGTTTTGCTCTCTTAGGCAAACGGGCAATGGGGTGAGAGGGGGCAAAGAAGCTGTTATTGCCGCAAACGCGCCACCCACAATCGTCGAAATATGCATTGATACGGGCCAGCTGGTTTTGACTGGTGAACCTGTCTTGTAGAGACTCCGGGCCGTTTTTCTGACTCAAGACCTCTATGTGGGTGCAATGGGAGTTTTTCAGTAAGTTAAATAGCCGGTCGATAAAGTCGGGGTGAGTCTGGTCGCTAAGTTTGATCACGCAGCTCAGATCGAAGGACTTGTAATCGGCGAGCATTTGCAGAGCGGTTTCAATGTTTGACAGGCTACGATCACAGCTGGCGATACTGGCATCAATATTTAATTGAATGGCGTTAAAATTTAAACCTTTAATCAGGGCGAGATTGTTTTTGTTCAACTCCATCGGCGTCACCGCCATGCCCCGTGTTGAACCCTCTTGATGATGAATGAAGTGGCTGCTGAGACGAAAACATAACTCGGTGATGGCCTCGGGTGAAAACTGTTGTAAGGGGCTGCCTAACCACCAAACAGATGCCACCGGTTGATGTCGCTTGTAGAGCGAACGTCGCAGCGTCACCTCCTGACAAATTAAATGCTCGTAGTCGTCGACTCGCTGCAGAGGGCAGTAAATATTGATGCCAATTGGCGTGATACTACTTAACTCCGCACCATTTGGCTCTACGGCTGAAGACTCTTCGGCAATGCTTTCGTAGAGAGGAAAAAGCGAAGATTTAAAACCCGTCGTGAGGGAATGCTGAATGTGAGAGTTACTAAAGTTTGTCATCTAGATTGCTGGGCGGGCCATCAAGCGGCTCTTTTACCGTAATAATATGAGTGCTGACTCTAGAGCGCATCAATGGTGTGGCATATGATTTGTATCAAACAGCATTCTGTCGTTGCTATATTAAATGGCTTTACTTGATATGCTCACACTTAAAGCCTGATCAGTTATACGCAGTGATTTAGGCACTTTTATTAACCCTTAGCATTCAATATTCAAGCGATAATAAAGGGAGTGATTGATGGAAAATATACTGGCTGTGATAACCCACTGGGATGATGCCGAGGCTGTTCTTGGCGAAGCTGAAAAGCTTGCTGCACGATTACATACTGGTCTTGAAGTTTTAGTGCCAGTGCATGACCAGCTCGGTGAGTTAAGTAAGTATCTTAACTGGCAGGACTTTAGCCAGTTGCAGGGAGAAATCGTCGCAGCTGAAAGAACGCGCCTTGAGAGTCTGTGCGCGGATAAAGACTATCGCCTGCATGTGGAATGGACGACAAAAGTACATGCCACTATTGTTGAAAAAGCTCAGAATTATGGCGCCGGTTTAATCGTCATGATGGCGAGCCACGATCCGCTGTTATCGGTACTCATTCATACCCCGGATGACTGGCACCTGTTCCGCGATACGCCTTGCCCGGTGCTGGCGATGGTCAAAGACCGAAAAGCTTGTCAGCAAGTGATAGCGGCGATTGATGCACTGGATAATCAAGAGGCCCATCAGCAACTCACTGCGCGCTTGCTCGACAGTGCGGCTGCCCTGGCCAAGGCCGAAGGTGTTCCCCTCAAGGTTTTAAGTGTGGTGCCCGATCCCGCTCTGGTTTATGCCGGTATTGCTAATGCGCCGATGAGTGGTGACTTTTTACTCGATACCGTGGCCATTGCTGAGAAAAAAACGCAGGCACTGGTCGAGCATTTGGGCATTAGTCCCCAGGCCATTGAGGTGGTGACCGGGCGGGTTGAAGAGGTGGTGAGCCAGAGGGCTTCACAGGAAAATGCCTTGCTGGTGATTGGTAATGCCGCTAATAAAGGCCTGAAGGGTTTATTAATCGGCAATACCGCAGAGCGTATTCTGCGCGGTATGAAGACGGATATGCTGGTGGTTAACTAAGGTCGACTTTCAGGCCCTTAGTGCGAATCGTAGGGTTTGCCCCAAAGTCGCAGTAGTCGTTGTGCGCGTCCGCAGTTCCAGCTGTAAAACTTATAGCGCTTGGGATTCTTTTGGTAGTAATTCTGGTGGTAGTCCTCGGCGGAATAGAACGGACTTGCGGCGGTGATCGCCGTTTGCACCGGCGTGGGTAGTGCGTCACCGTCATTGAGCTGTTGCTTACTTTTTTCAGCCAACTTGCGCTGTTGATCGCTGGTGTAAAAAACCTCACTGCGATACTGGCTGCCCCGGTCGCAGAACTGCCCACCGCCATCGGTGGGATCAATGTTTTTCCAGAAAATTGCGAGTAACTTCTCGTAAGAGATTTTGTCAGGGTTATAGACAATCTGCAGGGCCTCGGTATGTCCCGTTTTGCCGCTGGATACTTGATTGTAGCTGGGCTCGACCACCGTGCCGCCGATATACCCCGAGGTGGTAGAAATAACGCCGTCCAGGGCATCAAAGGGTGGCTCCATGCACCAGAAGCAACCACCGGCAAAGATTGCTTTCTGAGTGTCGGGCTGTGCGTACAGCGCGGGTGTTATTAAGCAGGTCAGCGCAAGAATGGCGAATAAGCGCCTCAGTGTTTGTTTGAATCTATTGCTCATTTTGCTTTTCCTTCTCATATTCATAGGGTCTTGATCAACGGGTCGGTTATAGGTTCGATGAGCACTTCTCTAATTCGTTCCCGATGGGAGCTGTATTTATCACTTTCATAAAGACCCGCTTGATTGACCGCAGCAAGATAATAAACCCGGGTACGTTACTATACGGCTGCATGGCTTGTGCGCTTTGTATTTTCCCTGATATTTAAAAACAACTTGGATTCAAATAATAAATGCAATAAAAAAGGAATAAATATGACTTCTCTCGAAGCGCACATGCAGGTACTTGAAGACAAAAATGCTATTCGTGAACTTACGGTGAAGTTGATCTTGTACCACTTTCGTAGATGATTAATTTTGTTACAGGTAACAGTGTTGTTGAAATTTGTCTGGTTGAAGAGTGCAAGGCCTTTACTGCCAGTGGTCATTACGATGGTGTTTATCGACGTGTCGATGGCGAGTGGACGTTTGCCCGGTGCGATTTTTACCTCTATCACAGGGTGCTACTGGCAGAGGGTTAGGCGGGCCAGACTTAGTCATTCCTGATGAAGTGAGTGAGCGAGCGAAACAAAAGCGGCAATGGATGGATGCAACACCTGGGCTGAAATGATTGAGCCCAGGTGTTGAATGAAATACCCAAAAAACACTGAAGTGTTCAGCGTTGTTACAGCACTGCTAGTGCTTGCCACCTTTCTTGCAGTCTTCTTTCTTACCGTGCCCGGAAGGCAGGACATCGTAGATATAGCCCGCAATTTGCTGGCGGCTTGATTCATTGATGGATTGCGGTGGCATTACACCAAATTTTTCAACCGCATGGTGCAGCATGGCCGCATCAGCGTCGGGGGCCTTCACCCAGGCTGAGATTTTTTCAATAAACTGATCACGATCTGGATAGGTTTTCAGGTAATGCTTCTTCACCATCGCCATGGGTGGCGCCAGACGCTTAGGATGGCCACCATCACCGTGAGCCTGCTTGCCGCCACCGGACTTTTCTCCCGAATGCTTACCCTTGCTGCCTTTGTGGGGCTGATGACAGGCCAGGCAATGGTTTTCAAACAGGGCTTTAGCTTCGCTGTTGGCTTCAGCGCTACCGGCAGAATTGCTATGTTCACTAGCAATTAACTGGGTGCTTACTGACAAAGCGGCAAGGGTGATGATCGTTTTTATAGGCATTTTCATCTTATTTACTCTTCTTTTTGGGGGCGCTAAATACGTCCCCAATTTTTTACAGGGCCTATTCTCGGGCCCTGTTTATAAGCCTTATGCTAAGGCAGTGCTTGGCTCAAGTAAGTGATAATTATCAAGCCATATCTCCTAGCCTGATTACTACTTATTTGCCTTTGTAGACCGGTGGCCGCTTTTCTATAAAGGACTGCACACCCTCGGCGGCATCGTCGGTATTGGCTAGCGCTTTCATCACTGGAATAAATTCATCAACGGCGGCTTTGGGGCTGTCGAAGTAGTAGGCGCGAGAGCTTTGCAGAGTGGCTTGCACGGCGAGAGGAGCCTGTTTGGCAATCTCTTCTGCCAGTTCCAGGGCGCGATTAAACTCTTCGCCATCGTCGACGATTTCCTGAATAAAGTTATAGCGTAGGGCTTCTTCGGCATTAAATTCATAGCCCGTTAACAATACCTTCATGGCGTTGCCCCAGCCCGCACGTTCAACCATGCGGAAGGTGGCACCGGCTGCGGCCATTACACCGCGACCCACTTCAAGCTGAGAGTAGCGCGCACTTTTCGCTGATACAACAATTTCTGTTGCCAGCATTAATTCAATGGCGGCGGTGTAGCAGATGCCGTTCATGGCGGCGACCACGGGCTTGGTGCGGAAAGGGGGCTTGAGTGAAAAGGGGTCAATGCCATTGGTGGGTAAAATAGCTTCGCCATTCTTCATGGCGTCGGCAAATTTTGGCAGGTCGAGACCGGCGGTAAAATGTTTGCCGTGGGCGAAAAGTACGCCGACCCAAAGCTCACTATTGTTTTCCAGTTCGGCGTAGGCATCGGCCAGTTCGCCAAACATTTTTGGCGTAAAGCCGTTGTATTTTTCGGGGCGGTCGATGCCGATTAAAAAGATGTTACCGCGCACTTCAGTACTGATTTGTCCGTCGGGGTGGCGTTCGTTTTGCTCGGGTGTACTACTCATTACACAAGTCCTGTATTGATGTTTTGTAAAATTAAAATGGCTTAAAAAGCATTAAATAGTTTCTGGCTTTTATACATTGTTATGTGCCCTTAAATACCGGCTCGCGTTTTTCCATCATCGCGGCAATACCTTCGTGGGCATCATTAGAATTAAAGGTTGCCGATTGATGAAGAGCCTCTTCCGCTAGCCGCGAATGGGGATCCCAGTCGAGATTTTTAATGATCGACTGCTTCATTAATTGCACGGCATTGGGCGCGCAGGCGGCGATCTCTTCCGCTAATGCCAGGGCTTTGGGCCATACTTGTTCGTCGGGCAGGGCATAGTTAAAGAGACCGATCTTTTCGCCTTCACTGCCGCTAAAGCGCCGTCCGGTGAACATCAGTTCATTGGCTTTTACCAGGCCAATAAGGCGGGGCAGAATGTAGGACAGGGACATGCCGGAGTGCATGCCGAGGCGGGCGAAGTTGGCACCGTAGAGGGCATCGCTGTTGGCGACGCGAATATCACTCAGCAGGGCAACACCGAAACCACCACCAATGGCGTGGCCGTTGAGTGCGCCGATCACCGGTACCTTGATATTCAGCAGTTCCATGCACGTGCTGTAGGTGTCGATTAAGCCTTGTTGGGTAAACGGTATTTTTGAGTTTTCAGCGCCGCCTGTAAAGTCACCACCGGCGCAAAAGTTTTTCCCGGTGCCGGTAATAATAAGGCAGCGAATATCAGTGTCTTTTTTCGCGTCGTCTATCGCCTCCTTCAAGGCCTCAAGCATGTCGGGTGTCAGACTGTTGCGATTGGTGGGGCGATTAAAAACAATTTGTCCAATTAATGCGTGTTGGGGCTTGTCAGTCTGTGGAGTCCCCTCAACAATTTTGTCACTTAAACGGGCGTACCAGGCAGCTTTGTCACTCATCTTTTATTGCGTCCAATCAATAATGGGGAGTGGCGACTTCGTGGTGTTCATAGCCTTCATCGCCGGGTATCAGCGGTGGAGCGCCTTCTTTTTCTGCTTTAATGGGCAGGATTCTTGGTAGATCGCGAAACTGTGCCACCGCATCGAGTAGGCTCTGGCTTTGCTCATGCCCCGTTAAACCCTGAATATTTTTGATGGTGGGGAAGAAAATTTGGAAGCCTTCCTCCTTGCGTTTGCGCAGCGCTTCAGCGGGATTTACCCAGCATTGGGAGACCACTTCATGATTGTCGATAATCGGCTCCTGCTCAGCGGGAGCGCGGCAAATAAAGAAGCGGGTATCGAAGCGGCGGGGCATGACGATGGGTGTTACCCAGTGGCTGTAGTAGAACATTTGGTCGGTGGCGAGGGTTAATTCTTCTTTGCGGCATATTTCCAGCAGGCTCATTTCGCCTTTGTTTAAAGCCTCCCGATAGTCGACAAAGCGTTGTTTAACCTCGGGGGAATTAAAGCTGACGATTTTCCCGCTCTTGTCGTAGGCCAGTAAAATACCGGCCTCTTCAAAGCATTCGCGAATACCACCCATCCAGTAGGCCAGACCATATTTGGGCATGCCGAGTATGGCGCTGGCGTCTTTGTCGGTGTGGCCGGAATAGAGGGCTTCGTATTCTTTGTCGGCGTCGTGTAAATCGACTTTGCCGCCGGGGAAAACAAAGGCACCGCCAAAGGATTCCGATTTACCACTGCGTTCCTGCAGTAATACTTCGACGCCATTGGGGGAGTCTCTTAGCAGAATAACGGTGGCGGCATAGAGTAGTTCTGGGTTATTCATGGCTTTTCCCCTGGGTTGTCGATTATTGGATACCGATTATTTGTAGAATAAAGTTTGGCTTATTTATTAGCCATAAGCCAGCCCGTCGCCTTCTTCACCAAAGGCTTTGGCCTCTTCACGCAATTTGAATTTCTGGATTTTACCACTCGGCGTGCGCGGTAGCTCACTTCTTATTTCCAGCCGCTCGGGCCAGTACTGTTTGGCCATTTTAGCGTCGCCGAGGTAGCGTTGTAATTCATTTTCGTCAAATTCACTGCCGGGTGTTAGCGTTACAAACAGGCAGCCTCTTTCGCCCATACGGGGATCAGGCATACCGACCAGTGCACACTCCTGAATGGCGGGATGTTTGTAGAGAAATTGCTCAACTTCGACGATGGGGACATTTTCGCCACCACGAATAATAATATCTTTTGAACGACCCGATATTCGAATATAACCGTCTTCATCTTTCCGGGCCAGGTCCCCCGAACTTAGCCAGCCCTGACTGTCGATAGCCTCATCGGTCAGGTCTTTACGCTTTAAATAGCCACAGCAATTAAAGGGGCCGGCGGTTTGCACTTCGCCTTCCTCTCCCTGAGCGACTTCATTACCCTCGCTGTCGACGAGGCGTAGCTTTACACCCATGCGCACACTGCCGTCGGTATTAAATATTTTGTCGTCGGCGTCTTCAGGCACACAAATGCAGGCGATTAAGCTTTCGGTCATGCCGTAGGCACCATAGACGCCACAGCCGAGCGCTTTGCGTGCATCTTCTGCCACAACGCGAGGAATGGGCGCGCCGCCAGTGACAAAGGTGTGGAAGTGGCGGGTATCGTATTTACTCACGTCTGGGGAATAACTCATATCGGCGACAAAGGGGGTCGCGCCCATGGTGAAGGTAATGTGCTCGTCCTGAACAATTTGCAGAGCCTTGCTCGCTTCCCAAATATCGCTGTAAACCACTTTTGAGCCGAGATACATACCGATCAATATACCGACCAGAAAACCGGTTTGATGGGCCAGGGGTGAGCCCATGTACAGGTTGTCATCTTTATTCAGGTGATAACTCGAGATAAAGGTCTCGGTGCATGAAAGCAGGGTGTTAGAGGTGTGCATTACGCCTTTGGGTGAGCCGGTGGTGCCGGAGGTGTACATTAACTGCACCACTTCATTGGGCGTTGCGGCGAGGCCTTCGAGGCAGACTTGGGCATCCATTTCATCTTCCCAGCGGGTGTTGAGCAGGGCCTCTTCGAAAGAGTCGGGATTGCTGGGGCCACCAATAACGAGTGTATGAGCCAGCTGCGGTAACTCGGGTTTGATCTCGGCCATCATGGCCGGGTAGTCAAAACCTCTGAACGACTTCGGCACAATGGCAATTTTGGTTTCCGCAAAACCCATCATGTAAGCGACTTCACGGTGGCGAAAAATGGGCATCATCGGATTTGTCACCGCGCCAATTCTTAAGGCCGCCAAATGAATCGCTAAAAATTCCCACCAATTGGGCAGCTGGCAAGAAATGACATCGCCGCGATGAATGCCAAGTTTGAGTAAACCCAGAGCCATGCGCGTAACGGTGGTATTTAACTGGCGGTAAGACAGTACGGTGCGTAGCCCGGTTTCGCTATTGTGGTCGACAACGGCAATGTGCTCGGGACGTTCGTTGACGTGGCGATCAAAATGGTCGAGTAAAGTCTTATTTTTCCAATGACCGGCGGCGGTCATTTCGTCAATGCGTTGCTGAGAGAGAAAGGGTGTGATGCTCATGAGTTGGCTCGATTGATTATTATTGAATAATGTAAATAGGCTTACATTATTCAATAATGTCATCGTCCCTTCAATGTTATTGATTCGGGAGTTTTACTGAGCCAGCTTTTGGGTTTTTGAAAGGGGAGGGGGCAGGGAAGGGAAGCGCTAACCGTCGATTAGCAAAGAGCCATTGTCGAGCAGGGTGTCGAGCAAAGCTTGATCCTGGACTTCAAGCGTTCCCAGCTCGCTTATTTGTAGGCTGCGGGAATCGGCAAGTCTTGTGGCAAATGCCTGGGAGCAGGGATAGAGCTCACCGTCCACAGCCAGGTTTGCAGGATCACCAGCTAGCGCAGCGAAGCGCGAAGCGGGATGGCGGGTGAGTAGTGTATCGCCGTCGAAATGGATACTGGATGGGCTGTGTTCTTCGGCGTCATCGTCAGGCTCAGTTTCTAAGTCAAGGTCGGGATACTTCCGCGTTGTCATAAAGCGAGCAAACCATTGGGCTAATTGTTCTTTGTCATCGAGCTGGCGCAGTAGCAGGTTTTTGACTTCATCAATAAAGCTATCGTCAATAACACCCTTCGCCATTGTTGCGGTGAGCGTAGGGTCACGGTAAATCAGTTCGCCTGTGCCGCTACCGTTGCCGCTGCTTTTAGAGAGCAGCTCCGTGGCAAGGTCGCCGATTAATTCGCTGGCGCGGGGCGCGCGAAAGCCGACGGAGTAGGTCATGCACTCGCCTTCGGCAATACCCCAGTGGGCGAGGCCCGGGGGTAAATAGAGCATGTCGCCGGGTTCAAGCAGCCACTCTTCACTTTGTTCAAAGTTGTCGATAATGCTTAGCGCTGGGCCCTTTAATAAAGGGGTATTGGCATCACAGTGTTGGCCAAGTCGCCAGCGTCGTTGACCGTCTGCTTGCAGTAAAAACACATCGTACTGGTCGAAGTGAGGGCCGACGCTGCCCTGGTCGGCGGCGTAGCTGATCATTATGTCGTCGACGCGCCACTGGGGTAGAAAGTCGAAATGGCGGAGCAGATCGTGAACTTCGGGCACCCATTGGTCGACGGCTTGTACTAGCAGTGTCCAGTGACTGGCGGGCAGCGACTGAAAGGACTCTTCGGCAAAAGGCCCGCACTGCAGTGTCCAGTAGGGCGAGGCCTTACTCTCAACAATCAGTCGCGATTCAATATCTTCTTCCAGCGCCAGCCCAGCTAATTCGTCAGCCTCGAGGGGAGAGCTGAAACCGGGCAAGGCCTGGCGAATTAACAGGGGTTTGCGCTGCCAGTACTCGGCAAGAAAATTGTCGAGTCCGCCGCAGTCGGCAAACCACTGTTCAGACATTGAATGCTCGCCCAGGTCCGGCATTTAAATATTGCGTGCCTGTTCGCTGGCGTTGCCGGTGTAGCTTTGGGGCGTCATGGCCAATAATTCTTGTTTGGCCGACTCGGGAATTTCCAGGGTTTTAATAAACACGCTGAGAGTGGCCTGAGTAATATCCTGTCCACGGGTTAGCGCTTTGAGTTTTTCGTAGGGCTCGGGCACAGCGTAGCGGCGCATCACGGTTTGAATCGGCTCGGCGAGAACTTCCCAGGAATTATCGAGATCATCACTCAGGTTCTGGGCATTGAGTTGCAGCTTGCCGAGGCCTTTTTCAATTGAGCTGTAGGCAATCATGCTGTAGCCGAGGCCGACACCCATATTGCGTAGCACGGTGGAGTCGGTGAGGTCACGCTGCCAGCGCGATACCGGCAATTTGGCGGCCAAATGATTGAGCAGCGCATTGGCGATGCCGAGGTTGCCCTCAGAGTTTTCAAAGTCGATGGGGTTCACTTTGTGGGGCATGGTCGATGAACCGACTTCGCCAGCAATGGTTTTTTGCTTGAAGTAGCCGATGGAAATATAGGACCAAATATCGCGATTGAGGTCGATTAAAATAGTGTTTGCCCGGGCAATTGCATCGAACAGCTCGGCAATATAATCGTGGGGTTCAATTTGTGTGGTGTAGGGGTTGAGGCACAGACCCAGCCCGGTGATAAATTGATCGGCATTGGCTTGCCAGTCGATATCAGGATAGGCACTGAGGTGGGCGTTGTAGTTGCCCACGGCACCGTTGACCTTACCGAGAATTTGTACGGCGCTAATTTGTTCGATTTGGCGGCGTAGACGGGCGACCACATTGGCGAATTCTTTACCCATCGTCGTGGGCGAGGCGGTTTGCCCGTGAGTGCGCGACAGCATGGCGTTGTCGGCAAAGTCGTGGGCGAGAGTGGCGAGCGTACTGCAAATGTTTTCCAGCGCTGGCAGCAGGACTTCGTCGCGGCCGGTTTTTAACATCAGGGCGTGGGAGAGATTGTTGATGTCTTCCGAGGTGCAGGCGAAGTGGACAAATTCGCTGGCGGCATTGAGTTCGTCATTAATAGTAAAGTTGTCAGCAAAGTAATCTTTCAGAAAGTATTCCACCGCTTTCACATCGTGATTGGTGGTGCTTTCAATGGTTTTTACCGCTGCGGCGTGGCTCTCGTCAAAGTTGGCGAGTAACTGCTCAAGAAAGTCATTGGTGGCTGCAGAGAATGGGGGCACTTCGCTAATGGCGGGGTGCTCGGCCAGTTGTTGCAACCAGCGCACTTCAACCTGAACACGGTATTTAATTAAGCCGAATTCGCTGAAAATGGTGCGTAATGCACGGGTTTTAGCGCCGTAGCGGCCGTCGATGGGAGAGACAGCGGAGAGTGCAGAGAGATCCATAAATGTTGTCCAGGTGCGAGTAAAAAATAAAGCGATTAGTGATGAACTGACTGATTGAAGCTGATATTGCGATTAATGCGAGGGCTATTTTAGCGGATTTTGCCGCGCTCTGTTTGCTGAGCGCTGGGCGCTTAGCGGGCCTCCTGGCTTAAAGTCTCAAGGTGCTTGAGTATATGGCCGCGATAAACAATGAAATGCCAGCGTCGACCACCGAGCTGGTGCCAGAGTATGGCGGAACGTATCGCTGCGAATAATAGACAACGCACGCGATTAGCGACCGAGGTTTGCTGCAGGTGGCCAGCCTGGCCGCTAACTTGAATGCGATAGCGTTGGGTGCTGATGGTGTTTTGATAGACATCGGCAATATTGGCGATAACATTTTCGTGGTTTATTGAAAAATGTTCAGATTGCGTTTTGGCGCGTTCAATGCCTTGGCCAATTTGTTCGAGCATGGCCGGGTTTTTAGCCACTTTGCGTTGTAAATGCATCACCCCAAGCACATAGCGCAGGGTGTCGGGACGGCGGCTTTTGGTCTTGTCTCGAAACAACTGCTGAATGGTTTCTATACCCGTGCTGAGATTGCTGGCAGCGTTGTGTTCGCCGTAGTTGAAAACGGCCTCGGTCGATGCCGGGTTCTGTTCCAGTAAGCTGTTGATTTCAATACTCAGCTGTTCGCTGGGGATGCTGCCGGTGCGCGCTAAATTGTCGACTAACTGGCAGGCCTGGAAGACGCCCGCCAGCGCAATGGCCTGGTCTCGTGTTGGGGTGTTTAACATTCTGGGTTCCAGCTGCTTTCGATAACGCCACCACCGAGGCAAATATCGCCCTGATACATGACCAGCGATTGTCCGGGTGTTGCTGCCCGTTGTGGTTCGTCGAAGGTGGCAATGCAGGTGTCGCCATCCTCGCTGACGTCAATATGGCAGGCCTGGTCACTTTGGCGGTAGCGCACTTTTGCCATGCAGGAAAACGTTGCGCTAGCGGGTCGGGGGTTGATCCAGTGTAGCTGGCCAACCTTGATGACAGAGGTGAACAGTAGTGGATGGTTATTACCCTGGGCAACAATCAGTGTGTTGTTCGGTAGATCTTTGGCGACCACATACCAGGGCGCTTCGTCGGCTGTTTTAACGCCGCCAATACCCAGGCCCCCGCGTTGCCCGAGGGTATAAAACATTAAACCCTGATGCTCGCCAAGTAGAATGCCCTCGGGTGTTTTCATCGGCCCGGGTTGTGCGGGTATGTACTGTTCAAGAAAATCTTTAAAGCGGCGTTCACCGATAAAGCAAATGCCGGTACTGTCTTTTTTATTGTGAGTAATTAGGCCGTGTTCTTCAGCCAGTCGCCGCACTTCCGGCTTCTCTAACTCACCCACGGGGAAAAGCGTTTTTGCCAGCGCCTGTTCTTCAACGGCATGCAAAAAATAGCTTTGGTCTTTGTTGCTGTCGAGGCCTTTACGCAGCAGGGTGCGGCCGTTCTCAAGACCTTTGCGCACGTAGTGGCCGGTGGCAATAAAATCGGCACCCAGCAACTCGGCGTATTCGAGAAAAACCTTGAACTTGATTTCCCGGTTGCAGAGGATGTCGGGATTGGGAGTGCGCCCAGCACGGTATTCGTCGAGAAAGTACTCGAAAACGTTATCCCAATACTCAGCGGCAAAGTTCGCGCTGTGCAGGGGAATGCCCAGGGTGTTGCAGACCTTTTCCGCGTCACTCAAATCTTCTTTCGCGGTGCAGTATTCGGTGCCGTCGTCTTCGTCCCAGTTTTTCATAAACAGCCCCTCAACCTCGTAGCCCTGTTGCAGTAATAGCAGGGCGCTAACGGAGGAGTCGACGCCGCCGGACATGCCGACGATGACTTTTCTGGCTTTATTGGTAGCGGGGGTTTGACTGTTTGACATGAATTTGAATGCTGACCTGAGAGGCTAAATACAAAAAAGCCATTCTACCGATAATCGTTAATGATCTCTAATGGATAGCGCTTGCCCTTGCAATAATCATCGAGTGTTTTTATAACCATTGGGCTACGCATCTCAGTTTGCCGAGCGCGTAATTCAGCTTCGCTAAGCCACAGTGCTTCGATAATATCGCTGTCGAGCACCGCCTGTTTATCTTCTTCTATAGCGTCACAGAGAAAAGCCATGCGGTAGTAGGTGACTTTATTGTGAGGGGAGGTGTAAATACTCATGCCGAGTAGGTGGCTGGGTTCAACTCGCCAGCCCGTTTCTTCAAAGTTTTCCCGTTTGACGGCTTCAATCAATCCTTCGCCAGGCTCGACATGCCCTGCCGGCTGGTTAATAACAATGCGCTCACCATCCTTTTCTTTTACACATAAAAAGCCTCGCTCGCCGGGTACGAGTGCGGCGACAGTTAAGTGGATCTGATTAGGCATATCAATGTCCCTTCGTTTGTCGGCAAGGCCAGCATTTTAAGAGGAGGGTCTTTTTCTTGCGGGTCTCAGCTTGCGTTTTGCGGAGTGGCTGCGTCGGGGTTTGGCTTTGGGCGAGGCGACATTCATCTGCCGATGCTCCCCAGGTTTGAGCCGCTCTATAGACCATTCGCCAATTTGAATGCGCACCAGTCGCAGCACCGGAAAGCCAACATGGGCGCACATGCGTCGCACCTGCCGGTTGCGGCCCTCACGAATCGTTAGTTCTATCCAGCTTGTTGGAATATTTTTGCGTTCGCGAATGGGCGGTACGCGGGGCCAAATATCGGGCTCATCGACTCGGCGCGCTCTAGCGGGAAGGGTGGGGCCGTCTTTGAGCGCGACTCCAGCCGCTAATTGCTCCAGCGAGAGTTCTGTGACATCACCTTCGACTTGAGCGAGGTAGGTTTTTTCCAGTTTGAAGCGAGGGTTGCTGATGTGTGCCTGCAGAGAACCATCGTCGGTTAACAGCAGTAGACCTTCGGAGTCACGGTCAAGGCGGCCTGCTGGGTAAACGCCAGGCAGGTCAATATAGTCAGCCAGTCCTGCATGCCCATCAGCCGCAGTGAACTGGCTGAGAATACCAAAGGGTTTGTTGAGCAGAACCAATGTCGCCATAACGTGTGTTTGATCCTGTTGTTGCCTTTGCGGGCTTTTAGTGGTGACTTTCGCTGGGCCAACACCTGGGGTTACAGGTGGTTACCATTTGCCGATGACGTTGAAAAACACCCCATGGCTATCGTAATCGAGATTGGTCAGGTCATCTGAAAAATCAGTAAAGTTATAACCTATGCCAGCTTTAGCATTATCACCGAAGTGGCGATAAATCGCGGTCAGAAAGCCTGTTTTGCGATCCTGAGCTTCCTTAACATCGAGTATACGGGCTTCGATTAATGCGTCCCAATGTCTGATGACGTGCCAGTCGAGGCGCACTATACCCAGCTGGGCAGTGCTTTTAAACCAATCGCCAGTGCCTCTGCCAGTACGGATTTCGCCAATACGTGTGGCGTATTTGCCACCGATCGACCAGCGCGGTGTTAGGTCATAGGTCGCATCGAAGGCTAATACGTGGCTGCGTTGTTCCAGTTCATTTTGCAAACCACTCGCGGTGAATTGATCGGATGGTGCTTGATCTGCCAGGTATTTATATTCGATCAAGGCATTAAAGTGATCATTATCGATGGGGCGATAAGCGTATCCCATAATGGCTTCAACAAAATCGGCATCAAATGTACTGCCGTCGCTGCTGTCACTGAGGGCTAAATCCAGTTGTAAACGCATTCGCCAGTCGGGGTTCATCATATAGGCCAAATGGTTTCGTACTAGCCAATTGCGGCGCACCGTGCCATCACTATCGTCGCGGCGAAATTCCAGATTGCCGCCATATTTAATGTCATCGTAAACATAGTCGGCTGAGAGGCTAGCCGCTTGACGTTTAACCTCGCTAGTTTCAGTGTTGATGCGACCATTTTCGATGGCTAAACCAAAACTCCACTGTTCACTGGGCGTTAAATCAACGCCGTAGGCATGGGTTAGACCATCGCCACTATCGCCGTGGAGTAGCTGTTCTTCACCATACACACTCACCCAGTCGGAATAGCGAGAGCGTACGCCAGAAACCAGTTTACCCTGCCGGTTGCCAATACCCGTATTGGCATTATCGGGGTCCAGGGCATAGTTAATATAAGTGGTGGTGCGGTCGGATAAGCGATAATCCCCGCCGAGCAATGCACCAAATCCACCACTGCCGGAAGAGGCTTCGCCCTTTAATCCAACGCGATCATTCAGCTGATAGTGCCCGCCCAGACCACCCCGATTATTGTCATTGCGATCACCCGTGCGCAGGATGGTGCCCTGGCCAAAGCCGTAAATACCCCAATCTTGATCAAAGCCGTAATCAAGCTGAAGGGCTAAATCGGCACGGTTACCACTGTTATGGTTGCTCGATGTGACTATGCCCGCGTTATCTTCGCGGCTTTCTGCACGCAGACCTGCACCAAGACTCCACATATCGTCTATGCGATGGCGTAAATTGGCCTCGCCAACTTCATGGTCAATACCGTCATTTTGTCGGGTGATATCGATTTTCAAATTCAGGTCATCACTGTCGCCGAGCGGTACGCTCAAGTTGCCGCCCAGTTGCCGGGTGTCGACGTTGGTTAGCTGACCGGGAGCAGAAAAATATTTCTGTCGATTGCGTAAATAAACGCCACCGTTACCGTCCGTCTCAAAACCGAGATCTGTTAATTGAAAGCCGCTTTCTAGTTGATAGGCATTCGCCGATTGATTATTGACGGTGCTAATACCCGTTGGCGAAAAGCTCAAACCGCCGTCTAGTGAACTGCTGGCACTGACACCGGGGCCTTCCGTTTTAACGGCCTCCAGGCGAATATAGGTTTCAGGAGTATGGCGATAAAGCACATCGATACCGGCGAGGTTCTGATCATCCTGGAAGCGCTGTTGATGGGAACCGGTGACACCGAGCCTCACCGAATCACTGATCCAGTGGGTGCCTCGTCCGCCAACAGCCAGGTCGCTAAAGTCTGTGAGATTACCGACATATTCGTAATCGACGACGAGATAGACCGGATGCCCCGAATAACTTCCAGCACGTACCAGTTGGCTATCATCTGCGGTAGAAGGAAGAGGGCGGGTTAATAGAATTCGTCCCTGAATAGCATCTTCCTGATAATCCTGACCAGCAACCAAGGTGTTAACACTGACCACGATGCCCGAATCTTTGTCCCGAACTTCTACCTGAATACGTTCTGAGCCGGTGACAATATCTTGATGCTCAAGGTAGTAAAGCGAACCACCGGTGCCACGAAATTCTTCGCGTGTAGCTTGCGTACCCGGCTCTGCGGCAAAGACATTCAAGTGTGTATTACTTTCACTTTGCGTGTTAAATGACGCGCTATTCCAGTCGACAACGGCGCCGTACAGGCCTCGATTAATTTGTGCTAAATCGGTTTCCTGCTGAACAATTTTGAAGTTGCCCCACATAGCATGGGAGCGTTCATCTTCAATTTTTGCGTAGAATTTACCCTGCGTTGGCGCATCTTCTATCAGCGTACTGTCATCACCATAGGTTGGATAATAGGCGCTGTCATCAAGGCGACGCAGTAAACTGCGCGGATCTTTATCCATAATGGTCGAGAAAATATCATTCAGAGCTTGTTCCCGGGTATCAGCGCTCGCTGTTACTGTGTATTTATTGCGCCATTTACCTTTGGTATAAAAAGCTAAGCGGCCATCAATAAAACTGTGGTCGTTGAGGTGCTGTTCATCTTTTGTTACCAGGGCCGCGTTACTGTCAGCTTTGTAGCTTCCGGCGGTGATGTCGGCCAGGCCGACATAAAACCAATCCTGGGTTTTAAATTCGATTTGTCGCCAGTAAAGCGCGCCATTCTTTTGCTCGTCGAGGGTTGCCACTTCAATCGTATGATGACCATTTGGTACGATTTGCTGCGCTACAAACTGCCCATTCTTATCAACAGGAATCTGCGTTCCCATAAAATAAACAGCGTGCCCTGAGGGTACGGTGTCACCGCTTACCGTTACCGTACCGCCCTGTACAGGTATTGTTTGTTTTGCCAGCCGGGATTTACCGTAAGCGATTAGCTCGCCCTGTGTGGCGCTGAGTTGATCATCCACGGGTATTTTGTGTTCAATCACCTGCCACAGGGGCAAGCTCGTGGTTTCATCAAAACGCCCTTCGTTATCGTAAACACGCAGACGATAATGTAACTTCAGGGCGTGCTCTGTTGGTGCGACCCATTGCCCCTCAAGGGCATCGTTTAATGAGATGACGGCCAGCGGTTTGCCCAGTGACGATGCGTTGTCAGAGAAGACGCGGACTTCCGCACGCGCTATCCAGGCAAAGTAATTACTATAGCCGATGAACTTTACGCGCTGTCCGGGTGTAAAGGTGGCAGGCCATGCGCTGACATCGAGCATAGGCTGTGCCGACAGATTGTCGTACTGCATGCGTATATTTGCTTTAGATAATTCGACATCGGTACAGCGCTGTGTGTTTTCGCCATCTTTTGTCGATTGATCCAGGGGTTCACCATCAATACTAATGTTGAAACCCTCCGCCGATACAGTTCGTGGTTTAGCGTCACCCTGGCAAATTAACTGCCGGTTCATCGCCATCCCGGTACTGTGTGAATTAACGGGCACATCAGCTTGTCGATAGGTCAATAGGATTTCTACGCGGCGATTTTTAGCCATGCCTTGAGGTGTCGCATTACTGGCTATGGGTTCTTTACTGCCCTTGCCAACTGCGCTGATAGCTTCATCTGATAAATTTAATTGCTGCTTAATAAACAAGGCGACCGCTTGTGCTCGGGCCAGAGAGAGTTGTTGATTATCTTTATGCCAACGTTGCGCTTTCAAAGACAATAACTGGTTGTCGGTATGGCCAACCACTGTCAGTGACAGGTCTTTTTTATCGTGTAAATGTTCCAGTAACTTTTCTATACGATCCACTTTTTCGGGGTCGAAATCAGCACTGGCAGAGTGAAAGTGCGCTGATGAAATGTTGACTTTCACCTGTTCCAGATCGTCATTCGAATAACCTTGCTCTTCGACCAGTGGTAGCGAGGGCAGGGACCACAATGTCACTTTTTCAGACATTAACTGGCGCTCGGTATTCTCGCCCAATGACGACAAGCGTACATCGCTGTGGTCACTGTAGGCCGCTTCTTTACGCCACTCGGGGTGCTGGCAGTTTTCAGCACCAGTGGCATCCCCGGACGCTGGGCAAGCGTCGTCGCCAAGCAGTGTTTGAGTATTAAAAACAAGGGGTGATGCCATCAACAATACAGCTAAAAAGCGATTCATTATTTCGCTCCTTTTATGGCTTGTTGAAGGGTGTTACTAATGCGCCTATTTAAGAGTTCTTGCTCAATAGTCAATTCGTAGTTTTCACAATCGCACTGTTGCCATGCGGCTGTTGTTTCATCGACAAATAATTGCAGCCGTTGTTGAGCTTCAGATTGATCCTCCTTTGTAGACATAACGTAGGTTAAACGCAGTATCGATGGTTTATCTTTGAGGAGATCAACGAGGTTCTTGAGTTGCCGTACAGCGGCTGAACTCAGCTCACTACCTTGCTGATTAAAGTGAGAGGCGTTGAGATCGGCGCGTACGACTCTATGCAAAGCGACACCAAAGTTGAGCTTGACCAACTTACCGCGAGTCATGCGAACGACACGGGGGTTTTCGGTGGTTACTCGATAGCCCGAGGGTAGAGTTCGCTCGTCAAGCTTCATTATAAAGTTGGAGCCGTGCAGCTCATTGGGCACATCGGCGCAGGCTATGTGAAAGCGACCGTGTTGGTCAGTGGTGACCAGTAAACCGCGAACCGTTGCCACTCGGACACCGGCTAAACCGGGTTCTTCGTTATCCTGATAGCCATTGATATTGGCATCGTCAAATACTTTGCCAATCAGGTCTGAACAGTCGAATAGCGGATCAGGAATAACCCTGACGGTTGCAGAGCCAATATTGGACACTCTGGCATCAGCGACGGTGTTGTTGGCCCAGGCCTGGTTTACAAACTCGCCCTCATTGACGCCGGAACCGATAATTAAGATCAGTTGAATCGTCTTTGTTTCGGCCTGTGTAAAGGTTAAACCGCTCCAGGTGAGGTTGCGACCTGTGGCGAGGGGTTCCAGTTTGACCGCATCCACGCTGGCTGATCCTTTGACATATTTAAAGCCAGGGGGGATGTGATCCTGCAGCGCGATGTTGGTGAGTGTTGCTGTCAGCGTATTGGTGGCCGTAATGGTGTAGGGCACGAGTTCGCCACGTACCACGTCTTTCTTCGGCGTTGTTTTGGAAATCGTAATGGCGCCTTCCAAAATAGGGTCGATGGGTAGGTGGTTATTGACGATGCCCACGCCCGCAAGAGTCAGGTTAACGTCAAAATAGTAGGTCGTTGCCTGAGAGCCTGAGGGGGCTTCGGGTTGGCTCTGAATCGCATCAATATTGGGCGCGACATCTGCAACAGGGGTGTAAGGGCCACCTGCTGTTTCAGGAATAATGGCCGAGGGTGGGGGTAGATACCCCGCCGGTTCAGTCACTTGTAGCGTGTATGTTGTACTACCGGGACAGCCTACGGGGGCGGGGTTGACTAACAAAAACTCATAAAACCCGGATGCTCCCGTCACCTGGTTATTATTCGCACCGACCAGGCAATTATTGGCGATGGGTACGCCACCACTTAACAAGGTGACCGTGGCACCGGGAATAGGGTCGCGGGTAATCGAATCATAAACAACACCCGATGGGTCTAGTGGCAAGCTCTGTTCTAGCGTTGTGGTTCCCGCTAACAACGTCAGTTTGTTGAGGCTTCCGTCAGTATGTTCTGCACCTGCTGGGTTGTGTGAGGCGTGGACAACACCGCTGGTGGACGTACCCCCCTGTTCATTGGGAACCGGTTGGCCAAGGGCGGCGCGTGTTATCGGTTCCATAAACCTGAGTCGATACCCTGAACCCGGTGCCAGCCCCGTAAATTCATAGTGGCCATTGGCATCAGTCGTTGTTGACGAGATGAGATGGCCTTCTAGCAGCAGCTCAATAACCCAGTCGGCAACAAGGTTTTCCCCCGAGTCTTTTATGCGATTGTGATTGGCATCGCGCCACACGTTGCCCTCAAGTGCGGCTGCCGCTGCAATCGTGGTCGGGTCGCTATCGTCGTTATTACCTTCAAAGCCGGGTGGTTCATTACCGCCTGCAATGACGACGTTGTTAATTAAGATTTGACCTTCGAGACCACTGTCTACGGCTACTCTCAAAACAATATCGCTGCCTGTACCGCCGCTACCAGTAATTACCTGCTCACTGGTACAGGTGACAGTCTGGCTGGCAACCTGGCAAATCCATGCGCCTGATGTCGGCCAGTGAAAAGCGCTCATTCCCGCAGGTAAGGTATCGACAATCGTAATCGTACCCGATGAATCCAGGGTGCCTATATTACTGGGGGACAGGATGTAGAATCCGGTATTGGAATCGGCGCCAAAACTCGCTGGGCTGTGAGTCTTGCTGATTGCCAGGTCGACAGCTGAATTGGGCATTTCGGCAAAATTATTATTTGCCGACACGGTATCGCTTCCGGTTAGAAGGACAGTGGCAATAACACTGGGCGTGGTCGCGATATTTGTCGCCGTGCCACCCAGAGTACCCGCAGAGGTAATGCCACTGGTCGTGCCAGTGGGCTGAGTTGGCTGCGTTAAGGTGTAAGTGCCTTCCGGTAAGGTGCTAAAGCTATAGGTGCCGTCGTTGCTTGTGGTGGTCGTTAAACTAACGGCGTTACTGTTAATGTCGGCGCCGGTGAGGTTAATGGTTTGCCCACCAATGCCGTGATCGGGTGTATTCAGCGTGCCGTTATTATCAAAGTCGAGAAAAATAGTGCCAGAAATACGACGGGTAAAAGGAATTTCTGCAAAATTATTTCCGGTCGCGAGTGTATTCGGCGGCAAAATAATACCGGCAATTACACTGGGTAAAGTGGCAATATTGCTTGCCGTTCCCGCAGTACCACCACTGCCTACGGCACCAGCAGTAGTTTGGCCATTGGCGGTATTGACGGGCTGAGTCGGCTCGCGAACCGAATAAGTGCCCGGAGCCAAGCCGCTAAAACTGTAGGCGCCATTAGCATCACTTGTCGCAGTGCTAATCACTGTGCCTCCACTATTCAGTAATTCGATGCTAGCACCTGCTATAGCTGCATCAGAACCATTCTGAACACCGTTGTTATTGGCATCGATAAAGACGATACCCGAAATACTTGACGGCACAATTTCTGCGAAATTATTGCCGCCGCTACCGCTTATTTCACTGCTCAAGCCATCGCCGTTGAGTACGATATTAATAACCTGGCTACTGCTCGCTGTTGGATTAGATGCGCTACCAACTGAACCTGTACTACTGTTAATAGCGTTAATTGGGCCAGCAGTTGTCGTACCATTGGTGGTGTTAACGGGTTGCTGTGGCTGACAAACGGAATAGCTGCCCGCGGGCAACTTCGCAAACAGGTAGTTGCCCTGACTGTCGGTGGTCGCCGGATTCGTTAAGCCTGCAGCAGAAAAGAGGGGGGCCGTACAATCTACACCGGCGTGAAGCTCGATGGAAACACCGGCAACGGGGGTGTCGGTGCCGCTGTTAAAACTGCCATTGGGTGTCACATTGTTGTCTTCAAACACCTTGCCTGAAATAAACCCAAGGGGGCTAATTAGCAAGCTGCTATTTGCGGGTTGTTGGTTGTCACCTGCAGTAGTTCGTAGGTTGCCAGCGGGAATGTTGTTGATATGTTCACCCGCTGTATTGCCGGTCACATCAACACTAATCGTACAACCGCCAGCCGGAATCGTTGCGCCATTGGCATAGCGCACCGTTGCAGATCCTGCTCCAGCAGTCACTGCACCCGGGCAAGTCTTGACAATATTGGGTATGGCTGCGACGACAATATTGCCCGGCGCAGTTGGCAGAATGTCTGTAAACAAACTTGTTAAAGTAATATCGCTACTGTTGCTGTTGTCAAAAATAATAGTCAGTGTTGAGGTTCCACCCACGGGGATAACCGCTGGCGAAAATTGCTTATCGATACCGGGAGGTGTGGCGATAACCAGCTCAGCCGACGTGGGTTCCTCATTGCTGACCCCTTCATTGGTCGTCACCGCAGCGCCCGTAATGGTATTGATATAGCTACCCGAAATATTACTCAGTACATCCACACTCACCGTACAAAAGCCGCCAGCAGGAATAATTGCGTTCGCCAGGCGGACCGTTGTTGCCGAAGCCAGGGCATCAACAAAACCACCAACACAAGTGGTACTGGCATTGGCTGTTTGCGCGACCACTAAATTTGTTGGTAAGGCATCGAGGAAGGTGGTGCCGGTTAACTGTTGAACGTTGGGGTTATCCAGGCGGATGGTCATCGTTACGGGATCACCCGGATTGGCAGAATCTGAGCCGGTGGTAAAACTAACGGGGTTGCCGCTATCCAGGGTTTTATTGGTAAAGGCTGTATGAATAGTCAGTGGTGCTTTTGCCAGTAACGTATCACTGCTGGGCTGGGAATTGCTCACCGATTCACCACCCGCCAGCGCAGTCACGCTGCCGGCGGGAATAATATTGGTATATTCACCTTGCGCTGCAACGGTAACGTCTATCTCTGCGTAACAAGATTCTGCGGTGCTTCCCGACGAGGCAATGATATTGCCGCCGCTAATGTGTACCTGGTTGGTAGAGGGAGAGCTTACCGTCGCACCCGTACAGGTTGTTGTTGGGTTTGCACCACCTGGCACAGTGACACCCGCCGGTAAGGTATCTATGACAGACACATTTGCCATTGGCAGGGTTGTTGGGTTGAAGAAAGTAATTCGCAAGCGCGAGCGTTGTCCCGGCTTCACAACATTTGGCGTGAACTTCTTAACCACGCCGATATTGCTCTGTGTGGTTAAGCTGGTCGTTGCCTGACCACTGTTCGTTAAACCCTGGTCGGTGGTAATTGCACTGACCGGGATGAAATTAGTAATACCGCCAACAGCCGTTGACGTTACATTGAGTGCGACCGTACACGAAGCATTAGCGGCCATAGTGACGCCGTTAAGTGATACTTCAGTACCGCCGGCAACGGCAGATACCACACCGCCCACACAGGTGGTACTCGCATTAGGTGTTGCCGCTATGGCCATGCCATTCAATGGGCTGCCAGAACGTCCATCTACGGTAAAGAAATCTGTTACCGACAAATTGGTTACCGCCAGGTTACCGTTGATAAAAGTCAGCGTCAGCTCACTAGTTTGACCGGGAAAAGTTAAGGTGCTCGGGTTGGTTGCTTTAGCAACGCTAATAGCCGTTGGCGACTGATTACTTAATACAGCACTGATGGCCGCGACATTACGCACACCACCGTCGGCGGTAATACTGCCGCTGGGTATGGTGTTGGTCCAATTGGCGCCACCAGTGGCGACAACATCAAACAACACATCACATGAACCAAGGCCCGCAATGTTCGCACCTTGCAGAGTAAGACTGCTCGTCCCTACCGTTGCAGCGCTAAAAACCGGTGACCCCGCACAGGTAGTACTGGCGTTGACCGGGTTGGCTAGCACCATCCCCCCTGGCAGTGGATCCGTTACCGAAACATTGGTGAGCGCCACCGCGCCAGAATTTGACAGGCGCACCGTAACGCGGGATTGCCCCCCGGTAGACACGCTCGAGGGAGTGAAACTTTTTGTCGCAGCTAAGGACGACAAATACACCAGGCGCGCATTATTAGTATTAAACGGGTTGATAGCGCCGGTCGTGTCGTTGGCAAATGTCTGTGTAGCGGCAAGCTGGGCGACATTGTTGTAGGTGCCCGCTGGACCAATTACATCGACATTTAACACACAGCTACCACTGGCACCTGTGCCGTTATTAGCCCGCGCTGGAACCGTCGCCCCGTTTAATGCCAGTGAAGTGGTTCCGGCTACGGCGGTGATTGTACCGCCACAGGTGGTTGAGGCATTAGCCGGACTGGCAACTTGTAATTGCCCAGTACCATCTATGGGGAATGTGTCCGACAAGGTCACATTCGTTAAAGGGTTTGCAGAGATATTTGCCAGGGTCACGCTTAAGGTAGCGATGGTTCCCTCAGACAGAGTAACGGTGCTCGTTGTGCCATTAAATTGCTTAGTCGCAGAAAATACCGTTGCTTCAGTCCGTGTACTGCTCGGACTAGAGCTGGTGCTCGAACCATTACAAGTCGCACCGCCGTTGTAACAAACCTCATTGGCGTTGATGGTGTTAACCGTTGATACATTGTCTGCGGCATTGGGATCTACCATTGCCCAGAAAGTTACGGTACAAACTCCCGGCGAATTAATGCCAGCGCGGGCCGGCAATGTGCCAATAGTAAACTGCGCTGAGCTAGCGCCTAAGGCGCTTGTTTCTGTAAGCGCACCACAGCTTCCAGGTAAGCTGGGGTTAAAATTATTGCCATTAATATTGCCTGTTAAATAGGTGAAGTTTGTCGGCAGTGAGTCATTAATAGTGACATTGTTAATAGCAGAGCTCGAAAAGTTCTGCACTGTCACTGAATAAGTGACTGGGTTACCAGGCGCCGCCTGGGACGGTGATGCTGTTTTCAGCACACGTAATTCATCGGCGACTAATACAGATGCGGAACGTGACTGACTAACAATACCGGCAGTAGACACACCTACAGCGCCTTGAGCGATGGTATTTGTGTAACTCACCGGTACCTGTGTTGTCTGTGCAGCAGCAGTAAAATTAACCGTGATCGTGCAGAAACCATTAGCGGGAATAGTACCGCCAGTTAAGGTGATACCGTCACCACTGCTAATGGTATTAACCGAACCACCCGCGCAGCTTGTGGAGCCACCCGTTGCAACAAGGCCCGAACCTAGCACACCTGCACCGCCACCTATGCCCACCACCCCATCAATAGGGCTATCGGTGAATGTAGTGACCGTTAAGTCGGCGTTAGCGGTATTAGACAGCGTAATCGTAAAACTGTCGGACTCTCCACTAGACACCGTTCCATGGGCAAAAGATTTTAAAACAGTGAGGGGCGATTGAACCGTTATATTTCTCGTTGCATCACTGGCGGCGGGTATCCCCAGGTCATTGGTAAAATCACTGCTTCTATGAATTCGGTTTGTTTGAGACCCGGTTGAAAAACTGCCATTACTACTGGCTGCTTCGATATCGACAGTGAAGGTACAAGTACCATTGGTAGCACCTGACTTTGCGGGAATGGTACCTGTTGCTGAAACACTGGAAGCGCCTGCTGAGGGGCTAAAAGTCGGAGCACCGCCACCGTTGTTACAGCTGCCAGAAGCGTTGGGCGCAGATGCCACGTTGATTATGGCAGTACCGTTGAGTGCCGGGAATGTATCGGTGATACTAAAATTAGGGATTGCAACGCTATTACTGTTAGACACGGTAATCGTTAATGTAGCGGGATTATCGCCAAGCCGTACGGTCGACGATGAAAAGGTTTTACTGATGGTTGGCTTGTTAAACGCCAGGACGTCAAAACTCTGGCTCACGGCTCCGGCGTTTGAAACCGCGTTACCGTCATTACCGGTTACGGCTCCACTTGCAATGGTATAGGTATACGTTGCGCTACTACCGCTCGAGGTTCCTGCTGTGATGGGAATGATGATAGTACAAGTACCATCTGTACTATTTGCATTAGCGGGAATAGTACCGCCTAAGAGGTTTATGGCCTGTGTATTGAGGGCTGCAGTGAGGCTTCCTCCACCTGCTCCCGTTGATGGACCTGAGGGATCAGTACATTGATAAGTTGCAGCGCCAGAAATTCTCAAACCATCGGGAAACCCTGCAGGCAATGCTGAATTAAATGCAACGCTAGTGAGTTCGGCGCCGGGATTACTATTGCTGAGCGTAATTTCTAACTGTGTTTGTCCGCCGGGGTAAATAGCGGTTGGCTGTCCCGTAACCAGTGTTACGGATGTGTTTAATGCTGCCAATGCAGGTAAAGAAAAAAAAGACAAAAAGAGTATGCGTAGTAGGGCTTTCATGAAAATCCAATATTTAAATCATAAGGTGTTTTGCGCGATTTATTTTAAGCAATAAAGATAATTAGCCACAAATGAGAAGTGATGATCAGCGCATGTTTTCAGAGTTGCGCTGACGCAATGGTCTGTGCCTCAAAGAGGTAATCGTTGAAGTTGTGACGAATGCCGGGTGCTTAGACATGCCACGTTTTAGGGCGAAATATTTGGAGCTCCCCTTAGGGAGGATGCGACTAAACGCAATAGCACAGTCTGAAGGGACTTATACACGCGATTTTTGTAGAGTGGAGAAGGTTGAAGATGTAATGCTGGGTCAGTATTGATGGTCGAACGGCACTGGTTTTTACCGAGTCCTTCACAGGCCTGAAATTTAGCCGTCGACCGTCATGCAGCCCTTACGTAAACCTGTCGTTGAGTGCGAATACAAATGAGCCGGGTTTGGTCTGCCCTGGCTCAGTATCCGGTAGCGAGTGAGGTCATTAGCCGTGGCTAATGTGCTGGATTAATGATTAAAGTTTTCGACCGCACTTACCGGCGCTTCATGATTACCGGTTGGGGGTTGATCGCTACTTGTCGTGTTCGAGCGAATATTGGCAGCATGTATACCTTTGCTGCCCTGGATGAGATCGAAGGTAACACTCTGTCCGGCTTTGAGCGTTTTGTAGCCCTCCATTTCTATTGCAGAATAGTGGGCGAAAATATCGTCACCCGTTTCTTCGGCCAGTAGAAAGCCATAACCCTTGGCGTTGTTGAACCACTTTACAGTACCTTGCGGCATAACTAGATGTCTCCTTAATGCATTTATTTTTATAATTTTTTAAGCCGTTGAACCCGTCGGGTCGTGTAATTCCTACCGTGCTATTCCTTCGCCGTATAAGAACACAACTGACTTATCTGCTTTATTTCAATCCCTAAGGCATGATATGTCAAGTGTTGTCGCTGATCGAGCGTATCTCTGTGTAGGGCGGTCGACAAAATCCCCGCCCCAGTGATGAAAGTTATTCGCAAGCGGCGTATGCTATGCCTATGTATAAAGCTCAACAAACAACGACAGAAATAGTAATGCAACGTATTAAAAGCACACACCTGCAAAGGGATGACGACGCTAATAATGACACGGGAGGTGACACCACCGCCGTTGTCGACGCGATTAAGCCCAGGTTAAAAAAACCCCCTATGTATAAGGTCTTTTTGCTTAACGATGACTACACGCCGATGGAGTTTGTGGTTGAAGTGCTGCAGCTTTTTTTCTCCCTCGACAAAGAATTTGCTGTTCAGGTGATGCTTAAAGTGCACACAGAAGGCAGGGGTATTTGTGGGGTTTATACGCGGGAGGTCGCTGAAACAAAGGCGGGCATGGTGAATGGCTATGCGCGGGAAAAAGAGCACCCGCTACTTTGCGAAATTGAACCTTCTGAAGATAATGACGATGACGACCTTTAGCCGGAGTAGCGCATGCTAAGTCGAGATTTAGAAAGCACCTTAAATACAACCTTTCAGGGCGCTAATACCAAGCGCCATGAGTTTGTTACCGTTGAGCATTTATTGCTGGCGTTACTCGACAATGGGTCGGCAGTCGATGTGCTCAATGCCTGCGGCGCTGATTTAGACGTATTGCGCAATGACTTGGGTGAGTTTATTGAGTCCACCACACCGCTGTTACCCGAGGATGACGAACAGCGAGAAACCCAGCCAACCCTGGGTTTTCAACGGGTGATTCAGCGCGCTATTTTTCACGTTCAGTCTTCGGGTAAAAATGAAGTGCAGGGCGCGAATGTACTGGTGGCTATTTTCAGCGAGCAAGAAAGCCAGGCGGTTTACTTTCTGCGTTTACAGAATATTTCGCGCATTGATCTGGTTAATTTTATTTCCCACGGCATTGCTAAATATGCCAACGAGTCTGAGCGCGAACAAGGTGATGTGGATAGCTCGGCCAATGCCGATACGCCTGCCGGAGAGAGCGCGGCCCCAGAAGCGACCTTGCTGGAGCAGTTCAGCAGTAATTTAAACCATCAGGCAGAACAGGGTTATATCGATCCACTGGTGGGGCGTAGTGCCGAGCTGGAGCGAGTGGGTCAAATCTTACTGCGCCGCCGTAAGAATAACGCGCTGTTGGTGGGTGAGTCTGGTGTTGGTAAAACAGCCATTGCCGAAGGTCTGGCGAAGCTGATTGTTGAGGGCAAAGCGGCAGAACCGTTGGCCAATAGTGTTATTTATTCCCTTGATATGGGCGCTTTGCTGGCCGGTACAAAATACCGTGGCGACTTTGAAAAACGCTTTAAAGGATTGCTCGCCGAGTTAAAAAATGAAGAGCACGCCATTCTTTTTATTGATGAAATTCACACTATTATCGGTGCGGGTGCCGCATCGGGTGGGGTGATGGATGCTTCCAATTTACTGAAGCCTCTACTCACTTCTGGTCAGCTGCGCTGCATTGGCTCAACCACCTATCAGGAATACCGGGGTATTTTCGACAAAGACAGAGCTCTGTCGCGCCGCTTCCAGAAAGTTGATGTACCCGAGCCCTCGGTTGCGGAGACCGTCGATATTCTTAAAGGTCTGAAGTCTCGCTTTGAAGAGCACCACGGTTTGCGTTACACCCAGGGTGCGCTGAAATCAGCGGCAGAATTGTCAGCAAAATACATTACCGATCGCTTCCTGCCCGATAAAGCCATAGACGTACTTGATGAAGCGGGTGCCTTTCAGCAGTTACAACCTGCCTCGAAACGCAAGAAAACCATTGGTGTGGTCGATGTTGAAAATACCATCGCCAAAATTGCCCGTATCCCGGCGAAGAGTGTTTCCTCCTCCGATAAAGAGCAGCTACGTAATCTTGGCGACAAGTTGAAACGGGTTGTTTTCGGTCAGGATGAAGCCATTGAATCCCTCGATTCCGCTATCAAGCTTGCCCGTGCCGGCCTGCGTGAGGCGACTAAGCCGATAGGTTCCTTTCTGTTTGCTGGGCCAACGGGTGTGGGTAAAACAGAAGTATCTCGCCAATTGGCGCTGACATTGGGTGTTGAATTGCAACGCTTCGATATGTCGGAGTACATGGAGCGGCACACCGTTTCACGCTTGATCGGCGCGCCTCCGGGCTATGTCGGTTTTGATCAGGGTGGGCTATTAACTGATGCTGTAACTCAGCACCCTCACTGTGTGGTGCTACTCGATGAGATTGAAAAAGCCCATCCAGATGTATTCAACCTGCTGCTGCAGGTGATGGACCACGGCACGCTCACCGACAACAACGGCCGCAAAACGGATTTCCGCAATGTTATTTTGATTATGACCACCAATGCGGGTGCTCGCGAAATGAGTCGCACGTCGATGGGCTTTACTGTGCAGGACAATAGCAGTGACGGTGTGGAAAGCATTAAGAAGATGTTTGCCCCCGAGTTTCGCAATCGTCTCGACGCTATTATTCAGTTCAAGTCATTGGGCAGCGATATTATTGGCACTGTGGTCGACAAGTTTCTGGTTGAACTGCAAGCTCAGCTCGATGATAAATCTGTCGGTCTGGAGGTTGATGACGATGCGCGTCTGTGGCTCGCCGAGAATGGCTACGATGAAGATATGGGCGCTCGCCCCATGGCCCGACTGATTCAGGAAAAGCTGAAGAAGCCACTGGCCGAAGCCGTGTTATTTGGCGAGCTATCCAGCGGTGGCGGTACGGTGAAAGTTACGCTTGTGGATGGGGAAATAGCGATTGAGGTTGTTGCGTCAGCCTAAGCCTTTCGGGTTTTGTTCACAGGGCTTAAAAACTGTGCTGATGAAAGAAAAAATCGCTGGATAAACAGAAATGCGAACATAAAAAAACCGGGTCATTTGCCCGGTTTTTTTATGTCGATTGTTTAGCGTGCCCGGTAGGTGATTCGGCCTTTGCTCAAATCGTAGGGCGTCAACTCAACTTTGACCTGATCGCCGGTCAAAATACGAATATAGTTTTTACGCATCTTGCCAGAGATATGTGCGGTCACGACATGACCGTTCTCCAGCTTTACGCGGAATGTGGTATTTGGCAGGGTATCAATGACCTCGCCGTCCATTTCAATATGTTCTTCTTTCGCCATGCTATTGCCTGACTCCAACTTTGCTTGTAAACATCGGGGCGGCATTATGCACTATTAATAATCGCTGGGCAAAAAAAGAACCGCCCTGGTGTAGGCGGCTCTCAGAGGGTGCGACAATTTTCAATCAGTAATTACTTTACGGACGGCTTGCCGCCAGTTGTCAGTCGGCTTACTTCGCGGTCAATTGTATACAAGCCATGGCCCTCGGCTGTAATCAGGTCAATGCGGTCGAGAAGCGTTCTGAACTTATGCTCTTCCTCATGTTGTTCGGCTACATACCACTGGAGGAAATTGTGTGTTGAAAAGTCTTTTTCAGCAAGAGCGACTTCTACTAGAGTGCTGATATCGTGAGATATCTGAAGCTCATGCTCAAGGGTGACTGAAAAAAGTTCTCTGACGTCCTTCCATGTGGTTTGTGGTGCATCGATTTGGCCAAGCTGAGGCAAGGCACCCGTTTCAAGCATGTAATCAAAGAGTCTTTCCAGATGCATTTTTTCTTCATCTGCCTGTAAGCGAAAGAAATCGGCGCAACCGTCATACCCCTTACTTGAACACCAGGCGCTCATTTGCATATACAGAACCACTGAAGAGGCTTCGCTGTTTATTTGCGAATTCAGTTTTATTGTGAGGTCGTCGCTGAGCATCGTGTATTCCTTAAGAGCAATGAGAGTCGAAAAATTTTACCATAGTCGATGCCTGTTTTTTGACTTTGTGTGGGCTAAAAAGGCGTGATTTGATGTATCTCGACTGGCTTATGGCGGCTGGGCTGAAGCTAAATTTTTAGCCAGCGGTTCTCAATATATAGCTCGCTGGGGCGAAACTTCGACTTATACGTCATCTTTGCACTATCTCTGATCCAGTAGCCCAGATAGAGATAGTCGAGCTCTTGTTCCCGGGCCATTTCAATTTGTCGAAGGATGGCGAGAGTACCCAGGCTGCGCTCTGACAGGTCGGGATCGTAGTAGGTATAAATGGCTGAGAGGCCATCATCGAGCCAGTCACTAACGGCGCAGGCGATTAGCTTTTCATCGAGTCGAAATTCAATAAAGCGGGTACATTCCCAGGGCTTGCCGATGAAGTCGCGATACTGAGTCATGGTGGCGGGGTACATGTCGCCATCACTGTGGCGGGTATCGATATATTTTTGGTAGAGCGCGTAATGCTCATCGGGGTCGATATTTGGTTCGATATTAGCGCTGATATCAACGTTGCGTTTCAGGCAGCGCTTCTGGCTGCGCGTGGGTTTAAAACCGCTGATCGGGACGCGCACCGGAATACAAGATTTGCAGGACGCACAACGCGGCGCGTAAATATATTGCCCGCTACGGCGAAAGCCCATTGTTGAAAGGTGGCTGTAAGTTGCCGTATCCAGCGGGTGTTTCGGGTCGACAAAGGCAGTGGTGGCCTGTTTATCGTCGAGATAACTACAGGGGTGGGCCTCGGTCAAATAGAGCTGGATTTTGTGCAAATCCGGTGTGATATCTCTGCTCATCTTCCGCCTTATAGAGGGTGGTTTGCAAATAACGGCGTGTTTGTGATCCCGTTGCGTTCTTGTTAATTGTTGGCTTTATAGAGGTGTGGATCTTCTTCAGTGCTGACCTTAGTTGAAATCAGCTTGGTAGGCCAGTCTATTGTAATGTCGGCGGCTTCGTTAAGTATGGCGATAAAATCCTCGCGGGCCATTGCCTGTGCGCCAAGGGAGTTAAGGTGATCGTTTTCTACCTGGCAATCAATCAGTACAAAGCCTGCTTTTTCGAGACCTTTGGCAAGGTGACTAAAGGCAATTTTTGAGGCATTGCTGGCGCGACTGAACATCGACTCACCACAAAATACATTGCCCATCGCCAGGCCATAAAGCCCACCGCAGAGTTGATCGTCTAGCCAGTATTCAACGGAGTGGGCATGGCCTGCTTCGAACAAGCGAATGTAGGCGGCGATCATTTCGGGGCTAATCCAGGTGTGGCTTTCGCCGGGTCTTTCCAGGTGCTCGGGGCGGGGTTCTGCACAGGCGTTGATAACACGCTCAAAGGCCTGGTCAGTGGTGACGCGGTAGCCGCCCCGGCGCAAGGTTTTGGCCAGGCTCTTTGAAATATGGATTTTCTCGGGGACGATAACGGCGCGAGGGTTGGGGCTCCACCAGAGGATGGGTTGCCCCTCTTCGTACCAGGGGAAGATGCCCTGTTGATACGCGCTGAGCAGGGTCGCGACAGACAGGTTACCACCGGCGGCAAGCAAGCCGTCGGGCTCGCTTAACGCAGTGGCGGGGTCGGGAAACAGTGGGTGAGCTGGGTCGAGCAGGGGTAGTTCCACGGCTTCAGTTTGCCCCTTTCTCTTTTAACAAGTGCTTTAAAGTTCGTCGAGGTATTTCTCTGCATCCAGCGCCGCCATACAGCCAGAGCCAGCAGAGGTGATCGCCTGACGATAGGTGTGGTCGGCAACATCGCCTGCAGCAAAAACACCGGGCACACTGGTCGCGGTCGCATTGCCATTAAGGCCGCCCTGAATAGTAATGTAGTTATTGTTCATGTCGAGCTGCTCGATGAATATGCCCGTATTCGGCACGTGGCCGATGGCGATAAAAACGCCGGGTAATTCGACCTCGGTCGTGGAATCGTCGACCGTACTTTTGACCCGCATACCGGTTACGCCAGCCTCGTCACCCAGTACTTCATCGAGGGTGTGATTCCACATGATGGTGATGTTGCCGTTTTCGGCGCGCTCCAGGATTTTGTCCTGCAGGATTTTTTCTGAACGCAGTTGGTCGCGACGGTGTACCAGTACCACTTCGCTGCAAATGTTGGCCAGATACAGGGCTTCTTCAACCGCTGTATTGCCACCGCCAATGACGGCCACTTTCTTATCACGATAGAAAAACCCATCGCAAGTGGCACAAGCGCTCACGCCTTTGCCCATAAAGGCTTCTTCCGAAGGCAGGCCTAAATACTGGGCCGAGGCACCGGTGGTGACAATCAATGCATCGCAGGTATAGGTCGAGCTACCCTGTAAACGAAAAGGCCGTTGCCTTAAATCAACTTCTTCGATATGATCAAAAATTACTTCTGTATCAAAGCGTTCTGCATGTTTTTGCATTCTTGACATTAACTCTGGGCCCTGTACGCCGTCGGCGTCGCCGGGCCAGTTATCGACATCGGTGGTGGTGGTTAACTGGCCGCCAAGTTGTATGCCGGTGATGACGACAGGGTTGAGGTTCGCCCTGGCGGCATAGACAGCCGCTGTCCAGCCTGCCGGGCCGGAACCAAGAATAATTAAACGATGATGTTGTGCGTCCGCCATAATGCCTCACTAATTTGATAGAGCTGCTAATTGAAGAGCTGGGTGGGAAAGGGCTGTATGATAATGAATCTTATGGGTGAGGCCAAATTAAGCGTGTATTAAATATACACGTATTATTGACTCTGAAAATCCCCGTCTGATTTGCTGCCTTGGATAGTGAATTAAATAGAGGGAATCGGGTCTTAAATCGACAAAACTGGCGACGAGAAAAACATTGAGTAAAGCGTCCACTAAAAGTAAAACTGGCTCCCGCACGAAAACGGAAGAGCAAGAGAAGATGTCTTTTCGTAAGCGTCTTTTGAGGCAGGAAGGTGCGTTAATTGGCTGGATTGTACTCTGTGCCTATTTGATGATTGCCTTCAGCTCTTATTCAAAAGATGACGCCAGCTTTTCCTATACCGGGGCAGTCGGCGGTATTACCACTAACGCAGCTGGCCCCGCGGGTGCCTGGCTCGCCGACATCTTCTTTTCGCTCAGTGGTTATGTTGCCTATCTTTTCCCCCTGTTACTTGCCGTTCGCGCCTGGAATGTTTTTCAGCAGCGAAAAATTGAAGACGCCGGTTTTGACGGTGTGACCTTTATTTTGCGTTTCATCGGCCTGGTACTGGTGATGATTTCGGCCACGGCATTGATGGAGATTCACCACGGCGGTGAGTCGGCTCTGCCCCATGGTGTGGGCGGTATATTGGGTAGTAGTGTGGGCGTGGCGGCGGCATCTGCCTTTAGCTATCTTGGCAGTACCTTGTTATTACTGGCCATTTTCCTCTTTGGTGTGACCGTCTTTACCGACCTGTCATGGCTGGCTCTGGTTGATAATTGTGGCCGTTTAAGCCTGCTGCTCTACAATAAACTGCGGCCTATGATTGTTGAGTTTTACGATAAGCGCCGTGATAAGCGCAATTCGGAGGCCGCAGCAAAGTCTCGCGAGGAAGTGTTCCAGCAGAAAAAACAAAAGCTGGAAAAGCGCAAAGAGCCGGTTATTTCTAAGCCCCTTATTGCCCCCGCGCCGAGCAAGCGTGTCGAGGCTGAAAAGCAGGTGCCATTGTTTAAGGATGTGCCCAGTGGTTTGCTACCGCCGTTAAACCTTCTCGATAAAGCCTCTGAGAGTAATAACCTGGGTTTCTCTCGGGAAGCACTTGAGGCAATGTCCCGCTTGCTCGAATTAAAATTGCTCGACTTTGGCATTGGTGCCGAGGTGGTCGAAGTGTTGCCCGGCCCGGTGATTACCCGTTTTGAAGTACAGCCTGCTGCGGGTATTAAAGCCAGTCGTATTAGCGGCCTGTCGAAAGATTTGGCGCGCTCTCTGGCAGTGATCAGCGTGCGCGTCGTTGAGGTTATTCCCGGCAAATCGGTGATCGGTATTGAAATACCCAATGAGCACCGTGAAATGGTAATGCTCGGTGATGTGCTGTCATCGCGGGTTTTCGATGAGGCAAAGTCACCGCTGTCTATGGCCCTGGGGCACGATATCTCTGGCGAACCAGTGATTGCCGATCTCGCCAAAATGCCTCACTTGCTGGTGGCGGGAACCACCGGCTCGGGTAAGTCGGTGGGCATTAATGCCATGTTGGTGAGTTTACTGTTTAAATCCACCCCGGAAGAAGTGCGATTGATATTGGTCGACCCGAAAATGCTTGAGCTGTCTGTTTACGACGGTATTCCCCACCTTCTGACCCCGGTGATTACCGATATGAACGATGCGGCCAGTGGCCTGCGTTGGTGTGTTGGTGAAATGGAGCGGCGCTATAAATTGATGGCCGCACTGGGGGTGAGAAATCTGGCAGGTTATAACCGTAAAGTAGAAGAGGCTGAAAAAGCCGGTGAGCCTATCAGTGACCCCTTATGGCAGCCTGATGAGAACGTGGCACTTTTTACTGAGCCGAAAACGGAAGCGCCCGCGTTGAAGAAACTGCCCTACGTTGTGGTGGTGATCGACGAGTTCGCCGACATGATGATGATCGTCGGCAAGAAGGTCGAGCAGTTGATTGCCCGCATCGCACAGAAGGCGAGGGCGGCAGGCATTCATTTAATACTTGCCACCCAGCGCCCCTCGGTTGATGTGATTACGGGTCTGATTAAAGCTAATGTGCCGACGCGGATGGCCTTTCAGGTTTCGTCCAAAATTGATTCGCGCACTATTCTTGACCAGGGCGGTGCGGAGCAACTACTCGGCCATGGTGACATGCTGTATTTGCCCTCGGGCACCAGCGTGCCGACGCGTGTACACGGTGCCTTTGTTGATGATCACGAAGTGCATAAAGTGGTTGCCGACTGGAAGGCCCGGGGTGAACCAGAATATATCGACCAGATTACCGATGAGGCCACCACCAACTCTATTCCTGTGCCGGGCTATAGCACGGAGGGTGAAGGGAGTGGCGACGCTGAAGCGGACCCCCTATACGATGAAGCCGTCGATTATGTGTTGACCAGCCGTCGGGCGTCGATCTCCTCCGTGCAGCGCAAATTGCGAGTGGGCTACAACCGTGCCGCTCGCTTGATTGAAGCAATGGAAGCTGCTGGCGTTGTTAGTGGCATGAATACTAATGGCAGTCGCGAAGTGCTGGTGCCAGAGCGTGGGGGTTAAGTTGATGAGTACGTTTGTTGTGTCACGACCAAGTTTTTTTGCTTTACAACAAAGTCGCCTTGCCTGTTCACTCTGCCTGATGCTGGCTTGCCTGTTACCACCGGCAGTCTTTGCCGAAGAGGTCGCTGCCGCACAATTAAAAGCATTGTTGCAGCCACTCATCACTTTGCGAGCGGATTTCCGTCAGCGTATTTTCGCTGCCGATGGCTATGAAATACAAAATAGTCAGGGCGAAATGCAGGTGGCTCGACCGGGTAAATTGCGCTGGATTATCGCCCCACCCATGGAGCAGTGGCTGATTAGCGATGGCAGCACCCTATGGCTCTACGACCCCGATCTTGAACAGGTGATTATTCGACCCTTTCAGCAAAGCGTTGCCGATACACCGGCGATGTTGTTTAGCGGCGGAGCAGATCAGCTCGAACAAAGTTATACCGTTAGTGTTAGTCGCACAGATACCGCAGCCACTTATGTATTGAAACCCATTGCATCGACCGGCCTCTACGAGCAAATCGGTCTGGTTTTCGAGGGCGAGACACCGACGCAAATAGTGATTGTCGACTCCCTCGCCCAGCGCACAGAAATTATCCTCAGTAATGTACAGCGCAACGTGGCGATGGATGCTGAGACGCTAGATGCGCTGTTCAGTTTTATTCCGCCGCCTGGTGTCGACATCTTGCAAGATGACTGAATCCCTTTTTTCATCCCCTGTTGAAGAGTCTTATCAACCGCTAGCGGCGCGCATGCGACCGCGCAAACTTGACGACTTTTTTGGCCAGCAACATTTGCTGGCACCGGGCAAACCCCTGCGCGATACCATCGCTGGTGGCAAGTTGCACTCAATGATTTTCTGGGGGCCGCCGGGGGTGGGTAAAACCACACTGGCACGACTGATTGCCGAAACCACCGACGCCAGTTTTCAATCGATATCGGCGGTCTTGTCTGGGGTGAAAGATATTCGTGCAGCGATTCAGCAGGCCGAAATGGAGCGCGCACAGTACGGGCGCAATACCATTTTATTTGTCGATGAAGTGCATCGCTTTAATAAATCCCAGCAGGATGCCTTTCTGCCCTTTGTTGAAAACGGCACCATTGTTCTAGTCGGTGCAACCACCGAAAATCCCTCCTTTGAATTAAATAATGCGCTTCTTTCCCGCTGTCGAGTTTATGTTTTACAGGCACTGGATAATGAGCAAATTGCCGGTGTGATTCAGCGGGCCCTGCTCGACACCGAGCGTGGCTTTGCCGGTCAATTAAGCATTAGTGATGACGCCCTGCAGTTATTGGTCAATGCCGCCGATGGCGATGCCCGCAAGTCCCTCAATCTGCTCGAAATTGCCAGTGACTTTGTTGCTGTGTCCGCTGAGGGTGAGGCAAAAACTATCGAGCGCGCCCAGGTTGAACAGGTGATCACCACCGACACGCGGCGCTTCGATAAAGGCGGGGAATATTTTTACGACCAGATTTCCGCCCTGCATAAAGCGGTGCGCGGCTCATCGCCCGATGGTGCGCTGTACTGGTATGCACGAATGATCGATGGCGGCTGTGATCCACTGTACATTGCCCGCCGCGTGGTGCGCATGGCCAGTGAAGATATCGGCAATGCCGACCCCCGCGCTCTGCGTATCGCCCTCGATGCCTGGGAGGTGCAGGAGCGTCTCGGCAGCCCCGAGGGCGAGCTGGCCATCGCTCAGGCCCTGGCCTATATGGCAGCGGCGGCAAAAAGTAATGCGCTGTATACGGCTTTTAATGCGGTGGTAGCAGATGTTAGATCTATGCCCAGTCACGAGGTGCCCCTGCATTTGCGCAATGCACCGACCAAACTGATGAAAGAGCAGGACTACGGAGCTGAGTACCGCTATGCCCACGATGAGCCAGAGGGCTTTGCCGCTGGTGAAAACTATTTTCCCGAAGCGTTGAAGGACAAGCAGTATTACTACCCCGTCGAACGGGGTCTGGAGCTGAAGATCGCTGAAAAGCTGCGGCATCTACGCACGCTGGATGAAAATAGCCCACAGCAACGCTATGCTGAAAATAAGACAGCCAAGAAAAGTCATGAGGAGAGCGCTTAGTGCAATGGTTAGCCGTAGCCCTGGGTGGCGCGTTGGGAGCAATGGGCCGCTATGGCGTGGGTTCAATACTCTTCCCCGTAGAGGGCAGTCGCTTCCCCTTGTCGACGCTGGTGGTGAACGTGCTCGGCTCAATAATAATGGGCGTGTTGTACGTGGTTATTGTTGAAAAATCACTGTTGAGTGGGCAGTGGCGCGAACTGCTGATGATCGGTTTTCTTGGTGCCTTTACCACCTACTCGACTTTCTCCCTCGACGCCCTGGCTTTGTGGCAAAATGGCCACCTTGCGCTGGCGCTGTTTTATGTCGTGATTACCTTGTTTTTGTGCCTCGGCGGCACGCTTACCGGGCTTGCGCTAACACGCCTTATTTAGGTTTAACCCCAGGAAAACCCCCTCATGCTCGACCCGAAAACCGTCCGCTCTGAACCCGAGCGCGTTGCTGAACAACTCAAAGTCCGTGGCTTTATTCTCGATGTCGCGGCCATAGAAACCCTTGAAAACCAGCGTAAATCGTTACAGATTAATGCAGAAGCACTGCAGGCCGAGCGCAACAGTCGCTCGAAAAATATTGGTAAAGCCAAGGCCGCCGGTGAAGATATTGCCCCGCTGCTGGCTGAAGTCGATCAGTTGAAAAGCGACCTTGAAGCGGCAGAAAAGAGTTTGCAGGAAGTGCAGCTTGAGCTTGAGTCTCTGCTCAGTGGCATCCCGAATATTCCCGACGCCGAAGTACCCGCCGGCAAAACAGAAGACGACAACGTTGAAATTAATCGTTGGGGCGAGGCTCGTAGCTTCGATTTCCCCATTCAGGATCACGTCGACCTGGGTGGCAAGCTGGGCCTGCTCGACTTTGATGTGGCAGCGAAAATCACCGGCTCCCGTTTTGCCGTTATGCACGGTCAGCTGGCGCAATTACACCGGGCCCTGATTCAGTTTATGTTGAACACTCACACGGTGGACAACGGCTATAACGAAGTGAATGTGCCCTTTATCGTCAATAGCGATTCGCTCTACGGCACCGGACAGTTGCCGAAGTTTGAAGAAGATTTATTTAAGTTACGTGCCGACAATGAGTTTTATTTAATTCCCACGGCTGAAGTCCCCGTGACGAATCTCTATCGCAATGAAATTGTCGATGCCGATAAATTGCCCCTGAAGTTTGTCTGCCACACACCCTGTTTTAGAAGCGAGGCGGGCAGCTATGGCCGCGATACGCGAGGCATGATTCGCCAGCATCAATTTGAAAAGGTCGAGCTGGTGCAATTTGTACGACCCGAAGCGTCGGAAGCAGCGCTGCTGGGTTTATTGCGCAATGCTGAAGATATTCTTGAAAAACTCGGCTTGCCCTATCGCACGGTGATTTTGTGCGGTGGTGATATTGGTTTCTCTGCCGCCCGTACCTATGACATTGAAGTGTGGTTGCCCTCGCAAGATAAATACCGCGAAATTTCTTCCTGTAGTAACTTCCGCGATTTTCAGGCACGCCGTATGAAGAGCCGCTGGCGCAACCCCGAAAGTAAAAAGCCTGAACTGTTACACACGGTTAATGGCTCCGGGCTGGCTGTAGGTCGCACACTGGTGGCAGTGATGGAAAACTATCAGCGCGAAGATGGCCGCATCGATATCCCCGAGGTGTTACAGCCGCTAATGGGTGGCTTGCAAGTTATCGGTTAGGGGGCGTTAACCTATGGATTATTTACCGCTATTTCATCGCATCGCCGCCCGGCCCTGTTTAGTTGTCGGGGGTGGTGATGTCGCTCTTCGAAAGGTGCGCACCCTGTGTGAAGCGGGTGCCCATATCAGTGTTATTGCGCCGGCTATTTGCCAGGGCATTGCCGATATGGCGATGGAATACCCGACGCTGCTGACCTTGTGTGAGCGGGCGTACGCTAAGAGTGATCTCGATAATGTTGTGCTGGTGATTGCCGCGACTAGCGATCAGCCTTTAAATGCCGCTATTTCTGCCGAAGCCCAACAGCGTAATATCCCCGTCAATGTGGTCGACAATCCCGCGCTGTGTAGTGTCATTTTTCCAGCCATCGTCGACCGCTCACCGATTCAAATCGCCATTACCTCCAGCGGCACTAGCCCGGTAATGACGCGCCTATTGCGGGGCCGTATTGAATCCCTTTTACCCGGTAATTTAGGTGCGCTCGCGAAACTGGCGGCACGTTATCGCAGTAAAGTTAAATCGATGTTGGCGGGCGAAAACCAGCGGCGTCGCTTTTGGGAAACAGTGCTCGACGGCGAAGTGGCTGAGTCGGTTTATGCCGGTAATGACGCGCTGGCTGACCAGCAGTTATTGGCTCAGCTTGAAGTGATGGTAGCTGATGCGGATTCAGAGGCTCAATCCAGCGGCGAGGTTTATTTGGTGGGTGCCGGGCCGGGTGATCCTGACTTGCTCACCTTTCGCGCCCTGCGTTTAATGCAGCAGGCCGATGTCGTCTTACACGACCGCTTGGTCTCACCTAAGGTATTGGCCATGGTGCGCCGCGATGCCGAGCGTATTTATGTCGGCAAACGTGCTGGTGATCATGCCGTTAGCCAGCAGAATATTAATAGCCTGCTGGTCGACCTGGCGAAACAGGGTAAGCGTGTATTGCGTCTCAAGGGTGGCGACCCCTTTATCTTCGGTCGCGGTGGTGAAGAGATTGAACGGTTGGCAGAAGAGGGCGTGCCTTTTCAGGTGGTGCCGGGTATTACCGCCGCCTCAGGCTGTGCCAGTTATGCCGGAATACCCCTTACCCATAGGGACTTTTCCCAGTCGGTACAATTTATTACCGGCCACAAGCAAGACTATAAACTTGATTTAAACTGGCCGAGTTTAGCGGTGCCCAATCAGACCCTGGTTTTTTACATGAGCCTGGTGAGCCTCGGTGATATTTGTGCTGAGTTAGTGACGCATGGTTTACCCAGCGATACGCCAGCAGCGTTAGTTGAAAAAGGCACCACGCCTGAGCAGCGTGTGGTGATTAGTGATCTCGCTAATCTCGCCGATAAAGTGGCAGGGCTTAACGTCCGAGCGCCAACCTTATTAATTATTGGTCATGTGGTGAGTTTGCACAAAAAACTCGCCTGGTTTAATACTGAACATACAGAGCAGGAGACGCCAGAGTGAGCGATTACGATGTAGATTTATTTGTTATTGGTGCCGGTTCCGGTGGTGTGCGTACAGCTCGCATGTCTGCCCAGTACGGTGCAAAAGTCATTGTTGCTGAAGAGCAATATCTCGGTGGCACCTGTGTCAATGTCGGTTGCGTGCCGAAAAAACTCTTTGTTTATGCCTCCGCGTTTGAAGAAGAGTTTCGCGCTGCCGCTGGCTTTGGCTGGACAGTGCCGCCTCAAAGTTTTGACTGGCCGACCCTGCGCGATAATAAAACCCGCGAAATCGAAAGACTCAACGGTATTTATCGCAATTTATTAAAGCAGTCTGGCGTCGAGTTAATTGAAGGCCGCGCACACATCACCGGCCCCCACAGTGTTGCTATTAATGGTCGTGAATACAGTGCGCGCAATATATTGGTGTGCACCGGCGGGCGACCCTTTGTGCCTGACTTCCCCGGTAGCGAGCATGTGATTACTTCTGAGCAGGCTTTTTATCTCGATACGTTACCGAAGCGTATGGTCATCGTCGGTGGTGGTTATATCGCGGTGGAGTTTGCCGGTATTTTCCACGGCCTTGGTGTTGAGACGCATCTGCTCTATCGCGGCCCCTTGTTTTTAAGGGGTTTTGATGAGGATGTACGCAATCACCTCGCCGAAGAAATGGCAAAAAAAGGGGTGCATTTACATTTTGATACAGATATTAAATCAATAGTAAAAGACGATAGTCAGGAGCAAGACCAGCTGACGTTAAATCTGGCCGATGGCTCGACGATGGACGTCGATAGCGTGATGTATGCCACGGGTCGCAAGGCCAACACGCAGAACTTGGGTCTTGAAACGACAGGGGTCACCTTTGATTCACGGGGCGCGATAGAGGTTGACGACTATTTTCAAACAGCGGAGCCCTCTGTTTATGCCCTTGGTGATGTCATTGGACGCGTCGAACTAACGCCAGTAGCGATTCGCGAAGGCATGGCGTTGTCTGAGAATTTATTTAAAGGCGGATCGACGACGGTTGATTACGACTTCATTCCCACCGCCGTGTTTAGCCAGCCGACTATTGGCACCGTCGGTTTTAGTGAAGCCGAGGCGCAAGAAAAGTACGGCGAAATTAAAGTCTTTGAATCTCGCTTTAAACCGATGAAGCAAACCCTTGGTGGCATCGACGAAAAGATTTACATGAAGTTGATTGTCGATGCGGCGACGGATCGCGTGGTCGGCTGCCATATGCTGGGCGAGGCGGCGGGTGAAATAATTCAGGGCTTGGGTGTGGCGATTAAAGCGGGGGCGACAAAAGCTGACTTTGATGCCACCGTGGGTATTCACCCAACAGCTGCGGAAGAGTTTGTGACTATGCGTACAGAGCGTTCCAGCTAGCTGATTGTAAATATTTAGACAATAAAAAAGGCTGCAATTGCAGCCTTTTTTATTGTCTGGTTTAAGCAGCGCAGATGAAATGCGCTGCTTAATTCACGGTGATATTCAATACGCTTAGTAAAGAATCTCTTAATAAAGAATGATGCCGCGAATGTTTTTGCCAGCAACCAGATCGTCCATGCCTTCTTTAACTTCGTCGATGGTGTAAGTACGTGAGCACATGCGATCCAGGTCCAGTTGTCCTGTTTCGTAGAAGCCGAGTAACTTAGCAAAATCAACTTTGGCATTGGTGCTACCGTACATGCAGCCGCAAACTTTCTTAGAAGACAGGGGCATTTCCAGCGCGCTGAACGTGTATTCCTGCTCAGGGCTGCCGGCACCTACCATGCACGTGGTGCCGCCGCGACGTGTTGATGCGTAAGCCTGTGCGGCAACAGCGGGGAAACCAATCACTTCAAACGCATAGTCAACACCAATGTCATTGGTGATTGCCATGATTTGAGCAACGGGGTCAGTACTGGCGTTAACTGTGTGAGTCGCGCCGAATTCACGGGCCACGGCCAGTTTTTCGTCACTCAGGTCAACGGCGATCAGTGGGTTAGCACCGGCAATTTTAGCGCCCTGCAGAGCAGAGAGGCCAACACCACCACAGCCAAAGATAGCAGCACTGCTACCGGGCTTAACTTCAGCCGTGTTCAGTGCTGCACCGGCACCTGTCATTACACCGCAGCCAACCAGGGCCGCTGCTTTCAGGTCGTATTTCTTATCGATGGCAACCACACACATAGAGGGGCAAACCACTTGCTCAGCCATATTGCCCAGTGCTGCGAAGGCACCGATATATTCGCCATTCAATTTTACACGGCTAGTGCCGTCGGGCTGCATGCCACTGAATAGATCTGTTGCCGTACATAGCCACGGCTCGAGGTGCAGACAGAAGTAGCATTCACCACACATGGGGATGAAGGAGGTGATGACATGATCGCCAACGACTACATTGGTTACGTTTTCACCGATTTCTTCAACAACACCGGCACCTTCGTGTCCGAGCACAACAGGTGTGGGCATCGGCAGTTTGCCATTGATAACCGACATGTCTGACTGGCACAGGCCTGTGGCTACCATGCGAATGCGGACTTCATCAGCCTTCGGTGGGTCTAGTTCAATTTCCTGTACTGAGTATTCGTTAGGCGCGGTAAGTACCACTGCTTTAGCTTTCATTCTTGAACCCCTGAGTTAATACCGTTTGAATTTGAAGGGACGATTTAAAAAATCATACCTGCTCTTATTGCAACAAGGTTGTAATAGATATGTTGTTGCCTGTACCGCAAATGATGGATGCAGTTGAGCAGGCGAAATTTAGCACACAAAAAGTTATGTATATAGTCCTGTTGGTAAGCTAAGCCTATGGGATTTTTAGCAACGTACTTTTGCGGCCCTTGATAATGATCAGGGGCTTTTGTCGAGCCGAATAAGCCGTGTTTAGGTTTGCCTGTTGGGTAGCTCGGCTACAGTTTTGGCGTTCTTGGGGATGTATGAAGTTGAGTTTGAGTGTGAGAAGTTGACGTAAATTGCCTATATTTCTCTGTTTTATTGGTGTTTTTAAAGCTGTTGTTTTTTTACAACCTATAAATTTACTGTAACTTTCTGTACCATGTGCAGCGCGAAATTCACAGTCTAATGAGTATCTGCTGGCCCTTAGTTGGCGCATACTTATCCAAACAATAAATTTGGGGGTAGCATGACCACATCAAAATCGAAAATTATTTATACCATCACCGACGAAGCGCCAGCGCTGGCGACTCATTCCTTACTCCCCATCGTCAATGCTTTTACCGCAGCGGCTGGTGTCGATGTTGAAACCAGTGATATTTCACTGGCTGCGCGCATATTGGCTACCTTCCCCGAAAAACTCAGTGCCGACCAGCAAGTGCCCGATGCACTGCAAGCCCTCGGCGAGCTGACGCAAGACCCTAACGCCAACATTATTAAGCTGCCCAATATCAGCGCCTCTATCCCGCAGCTGCAAGCGGCTATTGCCGAGCTTCAGGCCAAGGGCTACGACATTCCCAGCTACCCAGAAAGCCCCGAAAATGATGACGAGGCTGCTATTCAGGCGAGTTATGCCGGTGTTCTCGGTAGTGCGGTGAACCCCGTTTTGCGTGAAGGTAACTCCGACCGCCGCGCCCCGGGTGCCGTTAAAGAGTTCGCTCGTAACAATCCCCATCGCATGGGTAAGTGGAGTCAGGCTTCACGCACTCACGTTGCTCACATGCGCAGCGGTGATTTCTACGCCAGCGATATTTCCTGCACCATGGATAAAGCCACTACGCTGAAAATCGAGCTGCACACAAAAGACGGCAAGGTCGGCGTATTAAAAGAAGTCCCCGTGCAGGATGCCGAGGTCATTAGTGCGCAGTTTATGAGCACTAAGGCCCTGCGCAAGTTTCTCGACGAAGAAATGGAAGGCGCTCGCAATGCGGGTCTGCTGTTCTCCCTGCACTTAAAAGCGACGATGATGAAGGTCTCTGACCCCATCGTCTTTGGTCATGCAGTCACCGTTTACTTTAAAGACGCCTGGGAAAAGCATGGCGAAGACTTTGAGGCTTTGGGCATTAACCCCAACGACGGTCTGGGTGCAGCCCTGCGTAAAGTCGATAAGCTGTCTTATTCAAAACGTGCTGAAATTGAAGCCGATTTACGCCAGTGCTATGAAACCCGCCCCATGCTGGCGATGGTCAACTCCGATAAAGGCATTACTAATCTACACGTGCCCAGCGACATTATTGTCGATGCCTCTATGCCAGCGATGATTCGCGACAGCGGCAAAATGTGGGATTCCCACGGCAAGCTCGAAGACACTAAAGCGGTGATCCCCGATAGCTGCTACGCCACTATTTATCAGGAAGTGATCAACTTCTGTAAGCACCACGATGCCTTCGACCCCACCACCATGGGTACAGTACCCAATGTTGGTTTAATGGCGCAGAAAGCCGAAGAATACGGTTCTCACGATAAAACTTTTACCCTGCCTGCCGACGGCACCATGCGTGTGGTTGATAGTGAAGGCAAGGTTTGGCTAGAACACGAAAATGTCGAAGCCGGTGACGTATGGCGTATGTTCCAGGCCAAAGATGCACCGATTCAAGACTGGGTGAAACTGGCCGTTACCCGCGCCCGTGCCAGCGGTATGCCTGCAATTTTCTGGCTCGATGAGCGTCGCGGTCACGATGCGCAAATGGTTAAAAAGGTTGAAAAATACCTGCAGGATCACGATACCGAAGGTCTGCGCATTTCCATTCTGCCGCCCGATCGCGCCATTCGTTACACCATGGAACGCATCAAGCTGGGCAAAGACACCATCTCCGTGACGGGCAACGTACTGCGTGACTACCTGACCGATCTCTTCCCCATTCTTGAGTTGGGCACCAGTGCCAAAATGCTGTCTGTCGTGCCATTAATGGCCGGTGGCGGATTGTTTGAAACAGGGGCGGGTGGTTCAGCACCGAAGCACGTTCAACAGTTTGAAGAAGAAGATCACCTGCGTTGGGACTCCCTTGGCGAGTTTTTGGCCATTGGTGTTTCTCTAGAAGACCTCGCTATTAAAAACGACAACAAGAAAGCCGCTATTTTGGCGAAGACACTTGACCAGGCGACGGGCGAGTTGCTCGCTAACGGCAAGTCGCCATCGCGTAAAGTGCGTGAACTCGACAACCGTGGCAGCCACTTCTATCTGGCCATGTATTGGGCGCGGGCAGTCGCAGCGCAAACGGAAGATACCGAGCTGGCCGCCAGCTTTGCTAAATTGGCCGAAGGCCTTGCCGCAAACGAGCAAAAGATTGTTGATGAGCTTATCGCCTGTCAGGGTAATCCTGTCGATATGGGCGGCTACTTCCAGCCAGACGATGCCAAAGTTGAAAAGCTAATGCGTCCCAGTGCTACGCTTAATGCTTTGATAGATGCGGCCCTTTAATCTAGCACTTGAATTGTGCGTTTTGATTCAGCCCTTTGAACGAAGGCTAAAAGTACAGTGACTTTACCCGGATGCGAGCCAATTGCCTCCGGGTTTTTCATTTAAACGAAACGGCTTTTAAACAACGATGACACACAGTAAAACAAAAACCAGTTTCTATCGCCGTCTTTACGTTGCACATTTGATTAGCACGGGCATTAATACCGTGCCGCAAATTACCCAGCTCACCGGCATGCCCCGTCGCACTGCGCAAGACACCATTGCCGCCCTTGAAGAGTTGGCGATTAACTGTGAATTTGTCGGTGCCAAAAAAGATGGCGGCTATAAAATTAATGACTGGGGTGCGATTAACCCCCTGTGGATTAAAAGCGAGATCGCGCATATTTGTGAAATACTGGAGTACCCAATACCGGAGTACAAGCAACTCGATTAAGTTACTCGGGAGACTCTGCGATTCACCTCTACAATAATAAAGAAAGAGAATAGACGTATGGAAGAGCGCTTTAAAATAATCGTCATTGAGCATGAAGAGAATGTTCGGCAGGGTCTTGTCGCCGTTTTCGAACACCATCACTTTGATGTCGAAGCGACAGATAATGCCGTTAGCGGCTATGAAAAAGCCCGCAGCGGTGAGTTTGATCTACTGCTGCTCGATGCCCGAATGACAGAGATGGATGCCGCCGAAATCTGCGCTGGCGTCCGTGCACTGCATCCCCGGCAAGTGATTTTTATGCTCACCGCCGACTCGGATGACAAGGCCCTGGTTAAAGGCCTGACCCACGGTGCCGATGACTACACCAGTGTGCCCTTCGCCTATGCCGATCTCGTACAGCGTGCCAAAGCCCTGCTGCGCCGCACTCGCCTACAAAACAAAAGCCAGTCGACGACGCAGATTAAACTCGGTGACAATATTGAAATTGATTGCGCTAGTTTGTCGGGGCAAGGCCCTCAGGGGCAGCTTGAATTCACCGCCCGAGAAATGTGTGTGCTGGAATACCTCTATGAACACAGGGGTAAAACCGTTGAGGCCTATGAGCTACTGAATCAGATCTGGGGTTATCCCCGTTATTTGAATACTGAGACGCGGGCTGTTGATATTCATATTGCGACGCTGCAACAGAAGCTTGAGCTTGATTCTGAAAAGCCAGAGTTTTTAAAACGGATGGGGGATGGGGCTTATCAGCTGTCGGTTTAGTGGGGCAAGTATCACCCTCTATGCCGGACACGTCGTAAATACGTTCTTGTAGACTCGTAGGCAGCACCGTTGGTAACTTCTCCTGCCCCTGTATCGCCTCAAATCGCCTACTCCTGGCAATGCAGTCGTGCTGTTGACGGCCCGGCACAGAAAATGCCGCTTGCGTGTTATTATTCTTGGGAGTGCGCGTTTAGCGCGGCAGGGAATTCTGGATGCCTAAAAATAATATTTTAAATCGAATGCTTGCAAAGGTACGGCGGATATTAAGTTCGGCAAAGTACGCATACGAAGTATAAAAATGTTGGCTGTCAAACGAATCACCATTCATGGAAGTAAAGTATGAACGAAATAATTGTTAGGGAAGAACCAGCGTTACCAGCACTTCCTGCAACTGTACTACCTGCCCTAGAGCAGCTTACTACAGCCCTCGGAATCCCAAGAACCGCATTGGCAAGTACTGAAGAAATTGAATACGCATGGCGTGATCTACCAAGGGAACTTCGAGAAATACCGGAAGTATTGAGAGGCGAGCTAATTGCAAGAATGTGTGTCGCTGTTAGCACAGGATTGTTTGATGGAGCAATGAATTACATTTGGAATGCGGCAGTTCTGCATTTGCGAGATAAAATTAGAACATTTGGTTTGCCTGTTGTAGCCCAAATACAACAAAATGATTTTGAAGAGAAACATTTACTTGAGCTACAAGATAGTAGGTTGTTGGAGTTATGTTTAAAGCTCAACATAATAGATGAAGATGGGTTTTTCTTCCTAGACCAATGTCGAGATGTTAGAAATAATTTTTCTGCTGCACATCCCACTCTAGGAAAGATTAATGATAGAGAATTTACGACATTTTTAAATCGCTGTGTTCGGTATGCACTAGCAGATACCGCCTTACCAAGAGGGGTAGATATTGGAGCGTTTATATCTACTGTCAAAGGCCCGAGGTTCAATGCCCAGCAATGTGGTATATGGGTTCAGCGACTCACTGAAACTCATGATGCGCAGAGGCAAATGCTTGTGGCTATGGCTCATGGCATTTACTGCGATCCAAATACACCAGAGCAAGCACGACTAAATTCTATTGATCTTTGTGGAGGCTTATTACATGCATTTAATGCTTCAATAAAATCAGAGCTTATTAATAGTCATTCCGAATATGTTGCTAAGGGCTATCAAGATAAACATGCTGGATCACTCCAGTTTTTTGAAAAACTAGGTTTACTTGGCTTATTGAATGAGTCAGAACAGCATCACATATACACTCGCGCAATTAGTCGTCTCTGGGATGTGCATAATGGCACAAATAATTTTTATAATGAGCCAGCTTTTGCTGAACGGTTATTAGAATTATCAGCTCAAGGGGCGGTTCCAGAAACAGCACAAGAGCAGTATGTTCAGACAGTTGGTTGTTGTAGGGTCGGGAATGGTTACGGTGTATCTAACGCGGCAGTGAGATACTATGATCAAATGATCCAAAACTTTTCACCTAGAGAGATTTCAACTCTTATTCAATCGGCATCCACAAATACTAATTCACTTGGTCGTCGTGTTTCAGCTGGTGGTTCATATCGTATGAATTTTAAAACTATGCTTGCCTTGCTCGATGCTGCCAGTATTCCAAATGTTGTGAGTGCCGCATATGCCCAGTTTATGCGCTAAAAAACCAGCTAACAAATAGTTCCAGCGAGAAAGTTAAAGTACCTACCTTCAGCAGATAAACCCGCAAAAGCCGCGCTAAAACAATATCCAGCATAAAGTGACACAAATCAATGGGGTCGGAGTCATTGATGCGCCCTCTCTCTTTACACCAAAATGACGGCTGATAAGGGTAGGTCAGCTAAGGCATCGTGAGCTAAGAAAGTACGCATCTCTATTGCGGCTTATTTCGAAGCCAGGTTGTGACAGATCGCATGTTTAGTAGTATGCTGAATAATACTATTTAGAGTGTTGTTAAGATCTGGGGAAAGCGATGAACACAGTAACGGCGAATGAACTAAAAACCAAAGGCATCTCAGCGGTCGAAACCTGCTTGAAAGACGATGAGGAGGTGATTATCTCCGTGCGGGGTAAAGACCGCTACGTGGTGATGGATCTCGATAAATATGCCAGGTTACGTGAATACGAGTTGACGGTAGCCCTGCAAGAAGCCAGGGCCGATGTAGAGGCAGGCCGCACCATTAGCGAAAGTGTTGCCGAGCATATGCAGCGTGTAACGAATGATTAGGCTGGTCTATCCTGAAAGCTATCTTAAGCGGGCGAAAAAGTTTTTAAAAAAACATCCTGAGGTTCATAAGCAGTACCAGAAAACCCTGGAGCTGCTGGAGCTTAATCCCCATCACCCTTCGCTGCGGCTGCATGGCTTGCAGGGGCGGCTCAGTGGTTTATCGTCGGTTTCAATCACCATGAGTTATCGCATTGTGCTGGAGTTGGTGATTCAGGAGAACGATATTATCCTTGTTGATATTGGTCATCACGATCATGTGTATAAATAGCAAGAGCTATAGATGAAACATAAAGCCATCCTCTCCGTTTCTGTCACTGTCACCTATGTCTGCAATGGCAGCTCAGAACACCCTGAGTGTTTCAGCGGGCAAGCTTTGGGGCAGGCTCGGCTCAGCGAATTTTAATAACCTGCTAGCGTATAATTACTTTTATTTCCTGCCGGCGCTCGTATTAACAGAGCCGACAATTTTCTAATTATCCCCACTGTTGGAGTCAGCTTTGAGCGAACCCCGTAGCTCGCGTCATGGGCTTGTTGTTATCGTCACCCTGTTTTTGACTCTGGGCTTGCTCTACGGCATCTGGTATTCCTATTCGGTTTTTCTGGTCGCACTTATCGAACACTTTGGTTGGTCGCGTTCAGTGACAGCGGGCGCGATGTCGGTGTTTATTCTTAGTCACGGTCTATTTGGCCCTTTTGCAGGGCGGTTGGTAGAGAAGTTCGGCCCTCGCCGTTTAATGATGAGCGGGGCAATTGTTATGGCTTGTGGCTTGTTATTAACTTCGCAGGTGAATGAGTGGTGGCAGTTGTATCTATCGTTTGGTGTCGTCAGCGCCCTGGGTCTTGGGGCCTGCGGCTGGGTGCCTTCGGTAATTCTTACTGAGAAGTGGTTTCCCGATAAAGTCGGTACTGCATTGGGTTTTGTGACGGCGGGTATTGGTGTGGGTATTTTAACCATCGTGCCGCTGAGTAATACGTTGATAGAACATTACGATTGGCGTTTGGCTTTTCAGGGTCTGGCGGCCCTGGTGGTTTTACTGATTCTTCCCGCCGCTTTCTTTTTGTTGCGTGAACCTCCCGTTGCGCCTTCCCCTGTTACCAGGCAGGGTTCTGGCGGGGACGGCTCTGACCCTTTTATTCCAGAACGTCCCGTCTATGACTGGACGGTGGCAACGGCTATGCGTTCCCGCAGCTTTCGCTTTGCGGTACTGGCTTTTTTCTCGGGGGGCTGTCTTGCACAGCTACTGATCATGCATCAGTTTGCCTTCATGGTAGATCATGGTGTGGCGAAAACCATGGGCTCAATTATTGTCGGTGTTATTGGGATCACCAGTATTCCCGGCAAGATGATGTGGGGCGCGTTGTCTGACCGTATTGGCCGCGAGCGAGCCTTTGCGGGTGGAATGATTCTTATTGCTTTGTCGGTGGGTGCGCTGGCATTGGTAGGCGTTATACCGGGCTTGTTGATGCCCTTTGTGTTTGCGGTTTTGGTGGGTGTTGGCTATTCGGTGAATGCGCCGATTATTCCCTCCGTTTCACGAGACCTGTTTGCGGGGCCGCGTTTCCCCAGTATCTTTGGTACTATTTCGCTGTTCTCGTCGCTGGGTGGGGCTACGGGTTCGTGGCTGGGCGGTGCTTTGTATGACTGGTCCGGTGGCTATGAATGGATGTTGCTGTTCGCTGTCAGCTTGACAATAATTGCTCCGGTAATGCTTTGGTTTGCGGCACCTCGACAGCCTGAGACGCCGCCAGCACCCTAAGCGGGTATTGTTAATTACCTCTAGCAGCATTTATGCCCTGAGCTTCAACGTGTTTATATCTGTGGCGTAGCCGGCCCGATATGCTGCCTTTTAACAGATTCCGGGCGAACAGCCCCGTTAGAGTAATAATAGTTGTTTTCTATAGAGTCGAGAGGCGTTATCATTTAGGTCGTGCTCAGCACACAGTCTATTTGCGACCTGCCTCTTACTGATTTGAGATTTACCATGCGTCAACGGCTTTTCCTGATTATTACTTTTTTACTCGCTACTGTGGCTTGTGGGAGTAAAGACCCTTCTTCGGACAGCAGCGTGCAGTCTAAAAATGACGTTATAGAGAGTACTGCGCCCCAGGAGGTGAATGTTTACTCTGCGCGTAAAGAAGCCTTAATACTGCCGGTGCTTGCGCTTTTTACCGAGAAAACGGGCATTAAGGTTAACCTGCTGACCGGTAACGCCGATGCGCTTATTTCGCGTATCGCTAACGAAGGCGAACTGGGTTCGGCAGACATTCTGATTACCACGGATATTGGCCGCCTGGTTCGCGCTAAGCAGCTGGGCCTGACGCAGGCTGTCAGTTCAGATGTACTCAGCCGTTATATTCCCACTAATTTGCGTGACCCCGCAGAGCATTGGTTTGCACTGACGACGCGAGCGCGGCCCATTATGTATTCTGTCGCCAGAGTTAAACCCGAGCAGTTGAATGATATTGAAGGGCTTACCGATGAGGCGTGGCGGGGAAAAATCTGTATTCGTTCTTCCAGCAATATCTATAATCAATCTTTAATTGCCGCAATGTTGATACAGCAGGGTGAAGCGCTGACGGCGGAATTTGCCAAAGGCCTTGTCGCTAATTTTGCCCGCCCCCCAAAGGGCGGTGATAAAGATCAAATCAAAGCGGTTGCGGCAGGCCAGTGTGATATCGCTATTGCCAATACGTATTATCTCGCCGGCATGCTGAGTAGCCGTGATGGAAAAGAAGTTGCGGCGGCGAGTGAGGTCGGTGTATTTTGGCCAAATCAAAGTAATCGCGGCGCGCATATTAATGTGTCGGGCGCATTGGTCAGCAAATATGCGCCGCATCCTGATGCTGCCAAAGCGCTATTGGAGTTTATGCTGGATAGCGAGTCTCAGGCCTGGTATGCGAAGCACAATCATGAATACCCGGTAAGAGAAGGTGTTGAGCAGAGCGACGTACTGAGCGGTTTTGGCGAGTTTAAGGCGCAGCAGGTTGATCTCGAAAAAGTGGGCGAACTAAATGGTGACGCTCTGAAATTAATGGACCGAGCAGGGTGGAAGTAATTATTGCGTTTTCCTGCCTTCGGTATTTGAAAAAGCTCAGATAGCTTGAAATTACCCGCAGTATTGAAAGATGGCTGGACCTGGGCGGCCGGTGTTCCTGCATTACTTTTATTTGTGCCGGTGCTGGCCATATTCGCCAGCCTCTTACATATAGAGTGGGATGTCTGGCGGCATTTAGCGGAAACCGTTCTCGCCGATTATATTCGCAATACACTACTACTGGCATTCGGCGTGGGCGCTGGCAGTTTGGTGATTGGCACGTTGCTAGCCTGGTGTACCACACATTATGAATTCCCTTTACGGCGCAGTATCGAGTGGTTAGTGCTACTGCCCATGGCAATGCCCGCGTACATTATTGCCTACTGCTACACCGGGCTACTCGACTTTGCCGGCCCCGTGCAAACGCTGTTGCGAGACACTTTCGGTTGGCACAACGGTGACTATTGGTTCCCAGAAATACGTTCTTTGCCGGGTGCCATCGTTATGTTGGCCCTGGTGCTTTATCCCTATGTTTATATCCTTGCGCGCACCGCATTTTCTGAGCAGTCGGCTTCACTGTACGAAGTGAGCCGTTCACTGGGCCGTAGACCTCGTGATCATTTTTTAAAAATTGCTATTCCTCTGGCGCGGCCCGCTATTTTAACCGGCACGGCACTGGCGATGATGGAGGCTTTTGCCGATTACGGAACGGTGCAATACTTTGGTGTTAATACCTTTACTACGGGTATTTTTCGCACCTGGTTTGGAATGGGCAATGCAATTGCCGCTGCACAACTCTCTGCACTGTTAGTGAGCTTTGTGTTGATTCTTGTGTTTTTAGAGAAATATTCTCGCTGTAAAAATGCCTATTATTATCAGGGGCAGAAAAGTACTCGCCCGAAACATCATTCCTTAGCACGCTGGCCGTCTATTACTTTAACCCTGCTGTGCTTATTACCCTTTATTTTAGGCTTTGGGGTTCCCGTTATTATGTTGCTTGGTTGGGCTTTTACGGTTGGCGTTCAACAAATCGATCAGCGTTTTATCACGCTGCTATTTAATAGTTTTATGTTAGCGGCTATTTCAGCCCTTATTATTGTGGCCATTGCCCTGGTTTTTGGCTATGCAAAACGCTTGCGGAAGAGTATCGGCGTTGCGCTGCCGATTGATCTGGCCAGCCTTGGTTATGCCGTGCCCGGTACGGTGATAGCGGTGAGCGTGTTGTTGATACTGACCTGGTTTGATAAAAAGCTGGATGCTCTTCTACAGGATCTATGGGGTGTGAGTAGCGGCTTGCTCATATCGGGCTCTATTGCGGCCTTAGTTATTGCCTACTCTGTGCGTTTTCTGGCGGTGGCACTGAATAATATTGAAAGTGGTTTAGGGCGTATTAAACCCAGTATGGATCAGGCGGCCCGTTCCCTTGGTGCTAGCCGTAATCGCGTGTTGTTTAAAGTGCATTTGCCGATGTTAAAGGGGAGTGTGCTGAGTGCGCTGCTACTGGTTTTTGTCGATATCGTTAAAGAGTTACCGGCCACGTTAATCTTACGTCCCTTCAACTTTAATACGCTTGCGGTGCGCACTTATGAGCTAGCTTCCGATGAGCGCCTGGCAGATGCAGCCCTGCCAGCCCTGGCTATTGTACTGGTCAGTATTTTCCCCGTGATTCTTCTGACGCGGGCCATACAGGCAAGTAGCAAGACCTCCGGGGATGAGTAAAAAAGGTATGTCGTATGATGCTTAAAATAGACAATATGTCGTTGGCCTATGGTGACAATATTGTTTTAAACAATATTAATTTAGCCCTGAAAAAGGGCGAGAGTGCCTGCCTAATTGGCCCCTCGGGCAGCGGGAAAAGCTCTCTCTTGCGCGCCATCGCGGGCTTTGAACAAGTACGAAGTGGTGAGGTTTCTATTGATGGTGTACGGGTTAGCACTACTGAATTCACCGTACCGCCAGAGCAGCGCAAAGTGGGCATGTTGTTTCAGGATTTAGCCTTATTCCCTCACCTGACAGTACAGCAGAATATCGCCTTCGGTTTGGCGGGCCTGAGTAAAGCGGAGGCTGATGAGAAAATAGCCTCCTTACTTGAATTGGTGGGCTTATCAGATTTTGCTGGCCGCTATAGCCATCAATTATCGGGTGGTCAGCAACAGCGGGTAGCCTTGGCGCGGGCCCTTGCCCCGGAGCCAGACCTGTTACTTCTGGATGAGCCTTTTTCGAGTCTTGATAGTGAGTTGCGCCAGGACCTGGTTGCAGATGTTTTCAGAATACTGAAAGAAAAAAATATCACTACCCTGATGGTGACCCACGATCAGGTAGAAGCCTTTAGCTGGGCTGATAAGTTGGGCGTGCTCATTGCGGGTGACCTGGCGCAGTACGGTGCTCCCCTGTCGGTTTATCGTGCGCCCTCCTCAAAGGTCGTTGCCGACTTTGTCGGTTTAGGTAGTTTCGTTCAAGGTAAGGTGCTCGCTGACAATAAACTGCAAACGGCAGTGGGTACGGCCAGTTATACCGAACAGAGTAGCGCGAGTATTGGTGCTGATTTACAGGTCTTAATTCGCCCAGAGAATATCCAGATAAATAATGGAAGCTCCATTAGGGCTACGGTTGTCGAGCGCTTGTTTCGCGGTGAAGATAGTCTGTTAACACTTGAGCTTGAGAGTGGCGAAAAGTTATTACTGTCCAGCGCCAACAGTGAGAGTTTCAGTACTGGGCAAAGTGTTGGTATTGAGCTTACATCCCAGGCCGTCGTAGCTTTTAGCACCAATAATAACGCTTAGAATTCATCGGCTGTTCCGAGCTCATCAAATGTCCAGAGTGTATTGGGCTATCAATTCCCGGTTCGATTACGATATATTGACTCGGCAACCAATTGTAAACGGTTCAGGCTTTTGTCTTTGTAAAGAGAGCTGCACTGTAACCAAATAATTATAACTACAGGGAAAAACCATGAAAGACGTTCAAGGTAAAGTCGCCTTTATTACGGGTGCCGCCAGCGGTATGGGTTTGGGTATGGCACGGGCATTTTCGGCTGCCGGTATGAAAGTCATGCTCGGTGATATTCAAAAAGATCCGCTCGACGCTGCAGTCGCAGAGCTAAAAGGCCAGGGTCGTGATGTTGCCGGTGTGGTGGTTGATGTCACCGATAGAGATTCGGTGTTTGCCGCAGCGCAGGCAACAGTCGATGCCTTTGGCAAAGTGCATGTCTGCGTGAACAACGCCGGTGTTGGCGCTGACGGTAGTGCTGAAAGTACCAGCGAGAAAAACTGGCGCTGGACTATCGACGTCAATATGTGGGGCGTGGTTTGGGGCCTGCAGGCCTTTATGCCGCTGATCAAAGAACATGGTGAAGGTGGCCATGTCATCAACACTGCGTCGATGGCGGGCATGTTTAGCTGGAAGAACCTCAGCGCCTACAATGCCTCGAAGTACGCAGTAGTCGCCATGTCTGAAACAGCGATGGCCGAACACACTGAAGATAATATTGGCGTGTCCGTACTGTGCCCCGGTGTGGTGAATACCAACCTGGGTACTTCTGCCCGCAACCGTGGCGATGATTACGGTGGTTCTACCGATAAAAAGTCTGAGCAAATGGTCGCTATGTTGAAAAAAGGCCTCAGCCCCGATGTGGTGGGCGAGCAGGTATTGGAAGCCATTATCGACGACCAGCCCTATATCTTCACTGACCCCGGTTTACGCAGTTGGGTAGAGAGCCGCTTTCAACGCATTCTCGCGGGTTACGACTGGGCCGATCAGTGCGAAGCACTCAAGAAGGCAGATCAGCAAACAGCCATCGATTTATAAATCGATGCTTAACCTGGGCAGCACGGCTGTGTTGCTCGGGTTTTTCTGTGAATGCAATACTATAAAAACGACAGTGATACTCATAAGAAAAATAGACGAACTGGAGCTAGGCCATGAAATACCGAACACTGGGTAGTAGCGGCGTAAAAGTATCGGCCATTGGGCTAGGCTGTATGGGGATGTCAGACTTCTACGGCCCGGCCGATGAGACGGAATCCATCGCCACCCTGCATCACGCACTGGCGGCAGGGCTAAATTTTCTCGATACCTCCGACGTTTATGGCAAAGGCCATAACGAAAGCCTCATTGGTCGCGCCATTGCCGACCGTCGTGGTCAGGCTTTTATCGCCACCAAGTTTGGTATCGCCGGTGCTCGACTAAGACCTGAAGGCGGACTGGAAATGAAAATTGACGGCCGCCCCGAATATGTGAAATCAGCCTGCGATGCTAGCCTTAAACGTCTCGGCATAGACTGCATCGATCTTTATTACCAGCACCGTGTTGACCCCAATGTGCCGATAGAAGACACCGTTGGCGCGATGGCTGAGTTGGTTACTGCGGGCAAGGTGCGCTTTTTGGGTTTGTCAGAAGCCTCTGCCGACACGGCTTTAATTCGTCGTGCTAGCAAGGTGCATCCTATTGCCGCACTGCAAAGTGAATACTCATTGTGGACTCGCGACCCCGAGGCCGAAGTGCTGGGTGTGTGCCAAGAATTAAATATTGCTTTCGTCCCTTACAGCCCATTGGGTCGAGGCTTTTTGACGGCCACTATTACTGATACTGCGGAGATGAGCGATAAAGATTTCCGTAAATCTAACCCGCGCTTTCAGGCGGGCAATATTGAAGAGAATTTAAAACTGGCCGATAAAGTTAAACAAATGGCCGCTGATAAAAATTGCGCGCCTGCGCAATTGGCACTGGCCTGGCTGCTGGCGCAGGGCGAGCAGATACTCCCTATCCCCGGTACGCGCCGCATTAAAAATCTTGACAGTAATATTGGCGCGGTTGATGTTGAGCTGTCACAGGCTGAACTGGCAGAAATTAGTCAGGCCTTTCCCGCAGGGTCTGCAGCGGGCAGTCGTTACGCGTAAATCAACTTTTAAAGTGAATAAAAATCGTCGTCAATTAAAGGTAAAAAAGTTGTGCAAAAATATTTAAACAATAGCGAAATTATTGATTGGCGAGACCCGGCTGTGTCAGCGAAAGCGGTGGATCTCGCTGGCGATCTTCAGGGTGATGAGGCGATAGCCAAAGCCTGCTTTGTTTTTGTGCGCGATAGTATTAGTCATAGCTGGGACAGTCAGCAGAACCCGGTAACCTGCCGTGCTTCGGCTGTACTCGAACATGGCACCGGCTATTGCTACGCCAAGAGTCACTTGCTAGCGGCTTTACTGCGGGCCAATTCAATCCCGGCGGGCCTGTGTTATCAGCGCTTAACGATTGATCACGATCGTCCACCTTTCTGTTTGCACGGCCTGGTGGGTGTTTATCTTCAAAAGCACGGCTGGTATCGCATTGATCCGCGGGGTAATAAGCCGGGTGTTGACGCGGACTTTTGTCCGCCGCTCGAAAAATTGGCTTTTCCTATTATTATTGGCGGCGAAGCTGACCTGCCGGAAATTTGGCCCGAGCCCCTGGCTATTGTTGTTAAGGCTTTGCAGGCGGGTAAAGATTACCTTGATGTGGCAGAAAACCTGCCCGACGTTGACCTTATAGGTTGAACTTATAAATAGGTGATTTCATAAATAGATTATCTTATAAAAAATCGAATTGATTAATACCTAACTAATTATTAATAACTAAGGAATACGTCGATGAAATTACCGGAAGGTGCTTATTTAAAGCTCAACCCCGAAGATGAATACATGCACCCACTGGGCAGCGAAGTTAACTTCAACGAAAGCATGTACTTCAATGTCTATGACCCCAAGGGCAAGATCGGCGGCTGGTTCCGTATCGGCAACCGGGCCAACGAAGGTAATGCAGAAATGACGGCCTGTATTTATCTGCCCGATGGCTCCATTGCCTTTATGTTTCAACGGGCAAAAATTGCCAACAACGATGCCTTTAAAGCCGGGGGTATGGAATTCATTATCGACGAGCCTTACAAAGCATTGACCGTGAAATACAGTGGTGAAGTACTGCTGATGAAAAACCCCAGTGAAATGATCGATCCCAGTAAGGCCTTTAAAAACAATCCGAAATTACCTTGCTCGGTAGAGTTAAGTTATCGCGGTGTGTCGCCCATGTACGGTGGTGAGCCGGTGAATGCCGATGGCTCGCCCCTGGAAGACAATCCCAATGCGGGTTTTTATCTCGGTCACTACGAGCAGCACATTGCGGGTACGGGCAAGATTGTTGTCGGCGACAAAACTTACACTATCGACGGCCTGGGTTTGCGTGACCACAGTTGGGGGCCACGCTATTGGCAGAACGTGCAGTTCTATCGCTGGTTGCCGATGAACTTCAGCGAAGACTTCGCCATTATGTGCCTCAATAAAACCCTCGGTGACGGCACTAAACTGATCGGCGGCATGGTGCTGAATGAAGGGCGCTACGATTTGATTCGCGAAGCCACTATCGAGACCGAGTGGGATGACAACTATTACCAGAAGACCTTAAAAGCCTGGGCGAAAACAGACCACGCCGAATACGAAATTGAAGGCCGGGTGATGTCTTTAATTCCTTTGCGTAACCGCCGCACCCTCGACGACGGTACTGAGTTGATGACGCGTATTACTGAAGGCATGACTGAGTACCGCTGCAATGGCAGGGTTGGTTACGGTTTGTCGGAATACCTTGACCAGATTATTGATGGCAAACCGAATGGTATCTTCTCGTGAATAAGGGGGTGAATAAGGAAGATACAACGCCGGGCTTGAGTGACAGTGAAGTTGCCGGGTTATTAGCGGAAGAAGCGGCAGCTTATTTTCCTGCCGGTAAGGCTGAAAACATCGAAAAAATGTCCGGCGGTGCCTCCCGTGAAACCTGGTCTTTCGACTGGCAGGGTGCAGACGGCAGCAGCACAGGTTTGATTTTGCGCCGCGATCCCGGCAATACCGGTAGCACCGGGGAAGAGGGTTGGCGCGGCGGTAAAACTACGTATTCTTTAGATCGCACTACCGAGGCTGAACTACAGCGCACGGTGTATGAAGCCGGTGGACTGGTGGCCAAAGTTCACTTTGCCCTGCCCGAAAATCACACCCTGGGCGGCTGTTATGTGATGGACAGGATTGAGGGCGAGGTACTGGCGCCACGTATTTTACGCGACGAGGCCTACAGCGGTGCGCGCCTTACGATGGCACGGCAGTGTGGTGAAATTCTTGCCGGTTTACACGCGGTCGACCCGGCGACGTTGCCGAAGAATCTGGTGCAAATGCCCGTCCAGCCTTTAGTGGCTTATTACCGCGAATTGCTCGATGGTATTAGCGAGTTTTATCGTGACAACACAAAAGTGGGGCGACCCGAATATCACCCGGCCTTTGAATTAACCTTTCGTTGGCTCGAACAGAATATGCCGAAAGATGCGCCCTCGGGCCTCGTTCATGGTGACTTCCGCAATGGCAATTTTGTCGTTGGCCCGGAGGGGATTCGCGCCGTACTCGACTGGGAGCTGGGCCATGTCGGCGACGGCATGGAAGACCTCGGTTGGCTCTGTGTACGCGCCTGGCGCTTTGGCCAGCACGACAAGCCGGTGGGTGGATTTGGTCAGCGAGAAGATTTATTCGCCGGTTATGAAGACGCCGGTGGCCGTAAGGTCGACCCCAAGGTGGTGCATTTCTGGGAAGTGCTGGGCACGCTAAAGTGGGGCATTATTTGCATGTTTCAGGCCTATAAACACCTGTCCGGGCTGATCGATTCCTTCGAACATATGGCCATTGGCCGCCGTGCCTGCGAAAACGAAATTGACCTGTTAAAACTGATAGAGGAAGCCTAGTACTCCATCAACGTTGTATTGATGGATTCAGCGTTCCTGTGGTGTTTCGCAACCAGGCGCAGTGCGTATACAATGTTAATACCTTGTCAAGCACTGCAACGCCGTTGCGGGACACCACAGGAACGCCCGAAGGGTGAGCCTGTCAGCGCCCATGCCCGCGTTGTGCCTCTTGCGAAGGGCTACGGCCATTCGCTGCGAGACACGCCTCGCCATGGACGCTGACAGGCCCACTGAACTCATCAATACAATGTTGTTGGAGTACTACCATGCCACAAGATAGAGCCAGTGCCGAAGAACTACTGGGCGGGGTTGAAGCCTTTTTACGTAAAGATGTATTGCCGCAACTCAGCGGTGCGAGTATTTACAAGTGCCGTGTTGCGGCGAATATTCTCAGCATCGTGCAACGTGAATTAGCCCTGGGTAACGGGGCCGATAGTACTGAGCTACAGAGTTTACAAAAACTGTTGGGCAGAGAGGGTGAGGGTTTTGATACCTCCTCGCGGCTGGATGACCTTAATGCCGAGCTGTGTACCGATATCCGTAGCGGTAAACTCGATGAGCAGCGTGATGGGGTAATGAACCATGTGCGCAGTACTTTGCAGGACAAGCTGGCGATTGCCAATCCAAAGTATGCAGGTTATCGGGAGAGTTTGGGTGAATAGCCAGGCACGGTCGTTTCGTCATAGAGCCAACGTTCGTAAGGAAATTAAATAATAAAAATAGTTTTGTTGTTGGGAAACCCTATTTTAAAACTGTAAGTGGTGGAATCAGGTTCCACCAATAATCACCTTCACGGCAACAAGCTTTGTAAAGGCATTTTTGTAATTCCTCTGTCAGAACTATGGATGCTTTTTCGAGGGCCGCCTAGTATCAAATTAGAACGGCGGCAGTAGCGATTACAGGTACAGGCGTTTTGTGATGTTGGTGTGTTACAGGCTGAACATGGCCGTTAGCGGTAACCCTGTGTACGAATAATTGCTTTAGCCTGAGGGCTTTGTAGAAAATAAAGGAAGGCTTCGGCAGCGCTATTGTTACTCCCCCTGTTTAACATTACGGCCATTTGTTGAATGGGGCTGTGCATTTCTTTTGGCACTTGCCAATGAGAGCCGCGCTCACTCTTTGGTAGAGCTAGCACCTGGGTTTGCGCGATAAAGCCCAGCTGGGCATTACCTGATACGACAAACTGAAAGGTCTGGGCAATGTTTTGCCCGGTGACGCGATAGGGCTTTGTGGCATCGACTAGCTGCATTGTTTTCAGAGTTTGCAGGGCGGCCCTGCCATAGGGTGCCGTTTTAGGGTTGGCGATGGCGATGTGGCGTATGCCTTTCTGTTGCCAGTTGCCAGCGCGTAAAACATTGCCCTGCGGATCAATAAGCTCGGACTGGCTGCTCCATAATACGAGTCGGCCAGTGGCATAAATAAACGGGCTGTCAGCGACGGCGAGACCTTCTTTGATTAATTGACGAGGCCGTTGTTCATCGGCGGAGAGAAAAACATCGAAGGGCGCGCCGTTATGTATTTGCGCAAACAGGGTGCCGCTGGAGGCAAAGCTAGTGACCAGGCGATGGCCGCTTTGTTGTTCAAATAGTGGCTTTAATTGCTTAATCGTCCCCGCAAAATTGGCGGCAATGGCGGCGGTGACCTGCTCTGCATGAATACTGAAAGTGGGGGCGATGGTGAAGCACAGGCATAGAATGGCTTTCTTTCGTAGTGATTTAAGTTGCAGTAATTTCAGCTGCGGTACTCGAGTCGTAAAAATAATGGCAAGGGTTTGGAGCATGAATAGCCTGCAGACGTTAGCAGTTGGGTAAACAACAAGTTGGCGTGAATGATGCTCTCTTTGAAATCATCTCAAGCATACTGTTTTTTTGTAGAGGCATCCTTATAATTTGCCCTGGTGCCAAGGCTGAGCATCAGGGTAAGTACCCAATATTAAATTTGTAATGGAGTGTTGTCTGAAAATAAAAAGTAAAGAGGGACATGGTGATCTGGCTGATTATGTTGCCTGCCCCTCCTGTGACGTGATGTTCGATATTTCGATATTGAGTAATGGTGAGTCGGCACGTTGTTCCCGCTGCGGACACTTTCTGTCCACCTATCGTGTCGATGAAACGAGCCGGGTAATTGCCTATACCAGCGCCGCACTTATCCTGTTGGCACTGGCTTGCCGTTATCCCTTTATGTTTTTCAAAGCGAGTGGTCTGGAAAGCGTGATGACTTTGCCGCAGACAGCGCTTAACCTGTGGCGTGACGGCATGCCAGATCTGGCATTTTTGGTAGGGGCCTTTATTATTTTGATTCCAGCGCTGGTGCTTTTTTTAATGTTGGCGTTGAATATTGCGCTACTGACTGAACGCCATTACCACTGGCTGCGGCCCGTGGGGCGGCTGATTTTCACTTTGCAAGGCTGGTGTATGGTTGAAGTGTTTTTCATTGGTGTACTGATTAGCCTGGTAAAAATTGGCCATATGGCAACGGTCGTCATGGGCCTTTCGTTTTGGGCCTACGCTGTATTTAGCCTGCTGTTTGTTTTGTCCTTGTCTGTGCTCGATCGTGCTCAGTGCTGGCGGCGCATTGAGGCTCTACAGCCATGAATGATCCAGGGGCTGATACAACGATAACTTCTCCGTCGATTTCACCATCAATTTCACCCATGACGGCTGCCTCACAGGGGCTTGCCTCCTGCCATCTTTGTTTTAAGCTGGCTGACGCTAACCTTCATCTTTGCCCGCGTTGTGGTGCTGCTCTGCACTTACGTAAATCGAATAGCATAGGGCGTACCCTGGCGCTGTTGTTTACGGCCTGCATACTCTACATTCCGGCCAATATCTTACCTATTATGGTGACGGATCAACTGGGCCAGCCAACACCAAGCACGATTATTGGCGGCGTGGTGTTACTGCTTGATATGGGCTCTGTAGCGATTGCCGGGGTGATTTTTTTTGCCAGCGTGATGATTCCTTCTACTAAATTGGCGATGATGTTTTACCTGTGCTGGAGTGTGCGTAATGGCCCGCCAGAGACTGTTCGTCAACGCACTGTTTTATATCGAATTACTGAGTTTATTGGCAAGTGGTCAATGATTGACGTGTTTGTGGTGGCGATATTAGTGGCATTAATTAATTTAACGAACTTAATCGTTATCCACCCGGGAACAGCGACCATTGCCTTTGCGAGTGTGGTGATGGTTTCGATGTTAGCGGCGGAAAGTTTTGATCCACGATTGATGTGGGACCAACGGGAAAATAATGATGAATGAAATGAAGGCGACTGTAAGTAGCGGCAGGACGTTTTCTGCAATCTGGATTCTGCCGTTGGTGACTCTCATTGTGGGTGTAGTGATCGTTGCTCACTCGTTGCTGACACAAGGGCCAACTATTACCATTGATTTTGAAAGTGCAGATGGCTTGGAGGTGGGTAAAACCAGGGTCAGATTACTGAATGTTAATGTCGGCCTAGTGGATAGTGTCAGCATTAAAGAGGATTTGTCCGGTGTAACGGCGACCATCAAGCTCGACCAAATGACAAAGAAACTGCTGGTTGACGATACCCGCTTCTGGATTGTCCGTGCCCGTATTGGTGCAGAGGGCGTGTCGGGTTTGAGTACCATCCTGTCGGGTGCCTATATTGAGATGGCTCCCGGTAGCGAGGAGGTTAAGAAGAAGGCTTTCGTTGGCCTTGAAAACCCACCGCTTACGCCTGCTGATGCCCCGGGACTGCGCTTATCACTTTACAGTGATCGTGCTGGATCAGTAAGTGCGGGTAATTCTATACTTTACAGAGGCTATCCAGTGGGCCGGGTAGAGGCTATGGCGTTTGATCCAGAACGAGGGCAGGTGCGCTACGATATTTTTATTGATGCCCCGTATCACCAGCTGATGGGTAGCTCCACGCGCTTCTGGGATACCAGTGGCATCGCGATGCAAGTCTCCGCCGATGGTCTGGAGGTGGAAATGGGCTCCATGGACACCATCTTGCTGGGTGGCGTGGCCTTCGGGTCAATTCCCGGGCTATCGTCAGGCGGCCCTGTAGAAAGTGGTAGAGCATATAAACTTTATAAATCCTATGATGACATTCTCGAAAACCCCTATCGTCACGGGGCATATTATGTCGTGTCATTCTCTCAGTCACTACGCGGTCTGGTACCGGGCGCGCCAGTGGAATACCGCGGCATAGAAATAGGCCGTGTGGAGCGTATTTTACTTAAGGAGCTAGCGTCGCAGGGGCTGTCGGAGGCGGGGAGGGCTATTCCCGTATTAATTTATGTCGAGCCGGGCCGCCTTGAAATCGGTGATAGCAAGCAAGCGGTCGATGGCTTAAGAAAGGTTATCGCCAAAGGTGTTCGCGCCAATGGTCTACGTGCTTTTTTGGAAACGGGCAATTTACTCACTGGCAAGCAGCTAATCAGCATTGATTATTTCCCTGATGAAGAGCCTGCACAGCTGGGTGAATTTCAGCAATACAGTGTCATCCCCACTATAGAAACGGGTATTGCCCGGCTAGAGCACCAGGTGAATGACTTCCTAGAAAAGCTCAATGCCTTACCGCTTGAGCAAACCGTTGTCGGCGCTAATAAAGTCCTGGGCAGAGCAGATGATACGCTGGCATCGTTGACCGCGGCCATTGATTCTGTGAATCGTGTTCTGGCCAGTGAAGATACACAGGCTTTACCTGAGGAGTTTGTTGATACGCTGGATGATTTGCGTACTGTTCTCGACGGGCTTTCACCAAATTCTAAAATGGCGCAGAGCCTGGGTTCTTCTGTTGGCACCTTGAATGCGACGCTAAAAAGTTTGGACACATTAATTCGGAAGTTATCAATTAGCCCCAACTCGCTAATCTTTTTTACGACACCTGAATCTGATCCTATACCTGAGGCTCACGCCAAATGAAGTTTTTATTCTTTATAGCAATACTGTTAATCACTGCTTGCTCAAGTTCTATCCCCACTTTAAATCAGTATTTATTGCGTAGTGACAGGTCCAGTCAATTTGCCGTTGAAAAGCAGACTAAGGTCGTCGGGTTGGGAACTGTGGTGGTAGCACCTTATATTGATGGCCTGGGTTTAGTACTGGAGACAAGTGCTGGTGAGGTGCGTCCGGCCCGTGACCATCAGTGGGCTGAGCCTCTACGAGATAGTTTACGTGCATTTATCGCGCAGGAAATGTCTACGCAAGCGGGGCAAATTATTCGCTCGAACAATAGTGGTGAGCGGGATTGGCAGCGTCGTATCGATTTGCGCATAGATCAACTCCACGGTACAGCCAATGGCGAGGCTCGACTGGTTGCCTACTGGGTAGTGATAGATACTGATGAGCGGACGGTTATTTCTGAAAATGGCTTTTCTGAAACAAAAGCCCTTAGTGCGAATGGTTACAGTGCCCTGGTTGCTGCGGAAAAAGCTTTATTACAAGCGTTAGCTATTGCCATGGCCGCTACGCTTTAAGCCGTTTTTGAGTGCGATTCCTGGTCTAGGAGCTACAGTTTTACTTGGCTTGATCTGTTTTTTTTAAAAAAATCTACGGCAATACCATATTGACGATGGTAATTACTGTGCCAATAAATATTACCGTAAAAATAATACCGGCAAAAACAAAGGTTTTGATATTACCGTGTTTGAAATCTCTTTCACGGTTGGCGTTACTTTGTACGCCAATGGCTGCCGACAGAGTGCTTTTCAGTAAGTCAGTGGTCTTAGGCTTTTTCTCTTCTTCCACTAATTGTTCACTTTTAGATTGTTCGTTCATCAGCAGCTCCTTAATCAGGGTTGTAGCCTAGCACTGGCGCTAACTCGCGTTCGAGCTGTTTGGTGCTAGAATTTTTACGCTGCGCCAAACTGTCGATCTGGTCGCGTTGTATTTTTCCGGTATTAAAATAATGGGCTTCGGGGTGGCCGAAATACCAGCCACTCACTGAGGCGGCGGGGAACATGGCATCACTTTCGGTGAGTGTTATGTCGGCATTTTCTTCGGCATTTAATAAAGCAAAAATTGTGCGTTTTTCGGTGTGATCGGGGCAGGCGGGATAGCCCGGTGCGGGACGAATACCCTGATATTTCTCGCCGATTAGAGCTTCGTTATCGAGAGTTTCATCGGCGGCGTAGCCCCATAATTCTTTGCGCACGCGTTGGTGCATGTGTTCTGCCAGTGACTCTGCCAGCCGGTCTGCCAGGGCTTTCACCATAATGGCGTTGTAATCATCACCTTTGGCTTCGTATTCCTTTGCAAGTTCGTCGGCGTTAATGCCAGTGGTGACGGCAAAGGCACCGATATAGTCTATTTTCCCCGAGGTTTTGGGGGCGATAAAATCGGCCAATGATGTCAGCGGGGTATCATCTTTGCCTTTGCGGGTTTGCTGGCGAATGTGGTGGGCGGTGGCGATGGTCTCTCTAGTAATGTTCTCGCCGGCACTGATAGCACTGTATATTTCAATGTCATCACCGTCGACGCGATTGGCCGGCCAAATACCTAATACCGCATTGGCCTTGAGTTTATGGTTGTCGACCAGGTCGCGGAGCATGGCCTGGGCGTCGTCGAATAAATTCTGCGCCGCTTCACCGACGACTTTGTCTTTGAATATTTTTGGATATTTTCCGACCAGACTCCAGGTAATAAAAAAGGGCGTCCAGTCGATGGTGTCGATTAACTCATCTAAAGGATAATCTTTAAAGACCTGCACTCCGATAGTTTTTGGCGGCACCGGCTCGTAGCTTGCCCAGTCGTATTGCCAGCCGGCTTCGACGGCTTTCTCGTAGGGCACAATGTCACCACGGGGTGTTCTATTGGCGACACGTTCGCGCACTACCTCGTATTCGGCGGCGGTGTCATCGTAATAGGCCTGACGTTTTTCTGGGTTCATCAGCTTGCTGGCAACGCCGACGGCACGGGAGGCATCGGCGACATAAATAGCCTGGGCGAGATTGTATTTAGGGTCTATTTTTACAGCGGTATGCGCTTTTGAGGTGGTTGCGCCGCCAATCATTAAGGGTACGTCAAAACCCAGTCTTTCCATCTCAGAAGCAACATAAACCATTTCATCAAGGGAGGGAGTGATAAGGCCCGATAGCCCAATAATATCGACCTTTTCCTCTTTGGCGACGGTGAGTATTTTGTCGCAAGGCACCATTACACCGAGATCAACCACTTCAAAATTATTGCACTGCAGTACCACGCCGACGATATTTTTGCCGATGTCGTGGACGTCGCCTTTTACCGTAGCCATTAATATTTTGCCGTTACTGCTGACGTCGCCGTCTTTTTCCTCTTCAATAAAAGGCTGTAAGTGAGCGACGGACTGCTTCATTACCCGCGCCGATTTAACCACCTGGGGCAAAAACATTTTGCCCTCGCCAAACAGGTCGCCGACCACATTCATGCCATCCATCAACGGCCCTTCAATCACATGCAGGGGGCGTTCGGCTTGCAGTCGAGCTTCTTCGGTATCTTCAATAATGTGGGTGGTAATACCTTTCACCAGGGCGTGTTCGAGGCGTTTATTCACATCGAATTGACGCCAGGCGAGGTCTTCTTTCTTTTCTTTCGCGCTGCCGTCACCGAGGTAATCAGCGGCGATGGCGAGTAGGCGGTCGGTACTGTCATCGCGCTTGTTGCCAATCACATCTTCGACGGCCTCACGCAATTCGGCAGGTAAATCATCGTATACCGCGAGCTGGCCGGCGTTGACGATGCCCATGCTCAAGCCCGCCTTAATAGCGTGATAAAGAAAGACGGAGTGAATCGCCTCGCGCACTGGATTGTTGCCGCGAAAGGAAAAAGACACGTTGCTGATGCCGCCGGATATTTTTGCACCGGGTAAATTGGCGGTAATCCAGCGGCAGGCTTCAATAAAATCGACGGCGTAATTGTTGTGTTCTTCAATACCGGTGGCAACGGCAAAAACATTGGGGTCAAAAATAATATCGTTGGGATTAAAACCGACTTCGTTGACCAATAGGTCGTAGCTGCGCCCGCAAATGTCGATGCGCCGCTGTAAATTATCGGCCTGACCGTCAGTGTCAAAAGCCATGACAACCACGGCAGCACCGTAACGCTTGCACAGTTTGGCCTGTTCAATAAAGGGTGCTTCGCCTTCCTTCATGCTGATGGAGTTGACCACCGGCTTGCCTTGAATACACTTCAATCCTTCTTCAATAACGTGCCATTTGGACGAGTCGACCATAATCGGAATGCGGGAGATATCCGGTTCCGAGGCAATTAATTTCAGGAATGTGGTCATGGCTTCGACGGCATCAAGCATGCCTTCGTCCATATTAATGTCGATAATTTGCGCGCCGTTTTCGACCTGTTCCAGGGCTACGGCGAGGGCGGTTTCGTAATCGCCCTCAAGTACCAGCCGCTTAAAGCGGGCTGAACCGGTGACATTGCAGCGCTCACCGACATTAACGAAGAGGGAATCGCTATTGATGGTGAAGGGTTCAAGGCCGGAGAGGCGGCAACTTTGTGCTTCGTCGGGCACCGTGCGCGGCGCTTTATGTTCACAGGCCGCAATGATGGCGCGAATATGATCGGGGGTGGTACCACAGCAGCCGCCGACAATATTCAGCAGGCCACTGTCGGTGAAGCCCTCAATAATTTGCGCTGTTTCTTCCGGGGTTTCATCGTATTCGCCAAAGGCATTGGGCAAGCCGGCATTGGGGTGGGCGCTGATTAACGTGGGGCAAATATTGGACAGCTCTTCAATATGGGGGCGCAGCTGCTCTCCACCCAATGCGCAGTTGAGGCCAATGGAAAAGGGTTTTGCATGGGCGAGACTGTTCCAGAAGGCTTCGGGGGTTTGTCCCGACAGCGTACGGCCACTGGCATCGGTAATGGTGCCGGAAATCATAATCGGTAATTCAATACCCAACTCTTCGTAAACATCCTGCACGGCAAAAACAGCGGCCTTGGCATTCAGCGTATCGAATACGGTCTCAATCATAATGATGTCGCTACCACCGGCAATCAGTGCGCGAGTAGCGTTGCGATAATCTTCAGCCAGGGCGTCGAAAGTGGTATTGCGGGCAGCAGGGTCGTTAACGTCGGGGGAGATGGAGGCCGTGCGACTGGTCGGCCCAATAACGCCGGCTACCCAGCGAGGCTTCTCGGGTGTTAGTAGGCTGAATTCATCAGCGGCTTCGCGGGCAATTTTTGCCGCTTCAAAGTTTAGCTCGTAAACGATGGCTTCCATACCGTAATCGGATTGCGAGGCGCAGGTGGCATTAAAGGTGTTGGTCTCGATAATATCGGCACCGGCATCGAGATAAGCGCGGTGAATGTCGCGAATAATCGTTGGCTGCGTCAGCACCAGTAAATCGTTATTGCCGCCTAAATCCTGATGCCAGTCGGCAAAACGCTCACCACGAAAGTCGGCCTCGTCCAGCTTGTGACGCTGAATCATGGTACCAGTGGCGCCATCGAGAAAGAGCAAGCGACTGGCGACGGCTTGATGAAGTGCTGCGATACGATTTTCGAGAGTGTTCAACAGATTATCCAGTTTTGATAGTGCGAGAAAATAACGTTTCATTTTAGCAGCTTGCTTTACAGAAGGCTCGCTACTGCTGAATTGAGGCCAGCGATTGATAAGCATTGAGTGTCGAGCTGAGGCTTGCTAAAATACATGAGTAATTTACTCAGGTATAGGTAGTCGTAATGAGCAGTATCGAAATCACCGAATCGGCCCAGGAATATTTGTCCGACTTACTGCTAAAGCAGGATTGCGAAGGCATTGCCATTCGTCTTTTTATTGCCGATCCGGGCACGCCGAAAGCGGAGACCTGTATAGCCTATTGCCGTCCCGGTGAGGAGCAGGAAGAAGATCAACTTCTCGAGCTACCCAAGCTAAAGGCCTATCTCGATAAGCGCAGTATTCCTTTTCTGGAAGACGCAAAGGTCGACTATTCTGCTGATCGCCTCGGTGGCCAGCTCAGTATTCGTGCCCCCAATTCCCGCATGCCGCGAGTGAGTGATGACAGCCCGGTAGAGGATAAAGTTAATTACATACTGCACAGCGAAATCAACCCGGGGCTTGCCGCTCACGGCGGTAATATCAGCCTGGAAGAGATGGATGGTGATATTGCAGTACTGCAGTTCGGCGGCGGTTGTCAGGGTTGTGGCCAAGCTGATGTCACCCTGAAAGATGGGGTTGAGCGTACTTTGCTGGAGAAAATCCCCGAGCTAAAAGGCGTGCGCGATATTACCGATCACAGCGATAGCTCTCAGGCCTTTTATAAATAAGCCGTCACTTTTTCACCACAGCGCCAGGCTGTGGTGACTTCTCATCTTCCCCCTTATGTCTTGATCTTATTTAGTGGTATATTTTCGACCTCGTTCGAAAGTAAATAAATCCTCATGCCACGACCGCCCGAATACAATCGACTCGACGTCGTTAACTCTGCCATGCAAGTATTTTGGGCTGATGGTTATGAATCCAGCTCGATACAGAAATTACTGAGTGCCATGGGCCTCAACAGGGGCAGTTTATACGCAGCTTTCGGCGATAAAGAGGGGCTCTTTCTCGAAGCTCTCGACATGTACGTCGAAGAGGTGGCGGTGACTTTAAAGGCAACACTGTGGTCGATTGATGACCCTCTGCTCGCCATCCGCAGCTTTCTTGAAAGTGTCTGTTTGATTGAAGATGAAATGATTCGCTCACGGGGCTGCTTACTATTTAACAGTATTTCTGAGTTTGCTCACGTCAATCATCACTTGGCCGATGAAGCGGAACAGCGCACGAAACCCCTCAACGCCTTGTTTGAAAAACGCCTGGCTGAGGCTCAGTCATTGGGTTTACTCGATAATAAAAAATCACCGAAGGCGATGGCCGACTATTTATTGACCCTGGCCGTTGGTCTGCGCATGCATGCCAAGATGAATACTAGCCGTGAGACCTTGCAGGGCATTATTAATGTGGGTCTTTCTGCGTTGTAGTTTTACGGCGGTAGCGTTAATGTTGGCCGGTGTCACGTTATTGAGTGAGTGCACAGATGGCAGGTGGTGTGGTGTGGCATGGAAAGATTTGACCCCTATTTGCGTTAAAGTAAACGTATAGAGCTTCCTCTATACTGTGCAGCGTTATGACAAAGGATAGGCCGCTAGCCAGTGGCCGTAGAGAATAAAAGGAACTCATTATGGTAAAACCGTCGGTAATTATTAGTAAGCTATTGCTCGTCATTTTGTTTTGTCTATCCCATGTGGTCGCACACGCTGAGGATGCAGTTTTTAGTGAAGCTGAACTGGATCAAATGATGGCGCCGATTGCCTTGTATCCAGATTCTTTACTCGCGCAGATTCTTATGGCATCGACCTATCCGGCAGATGTCGCTGATGCTGTTAAGTGGTCAAAAGATAATCCGAAGCAGGAGGGAGACGCTGCAGTTAAGGCCGTACAGAGTAAATCCTGGGATCCTAGTGTTATGGCATTGGTTGCTTTTCCGCAAGTGTTAGCCATGGCTGGAGACAAGCCGGACTGGGTGCAAGACGTCGGAGATGCCTTCCTGGCAGATTCAGATCAGGTCATGGACACTGTCCAGAAGTTGCGTAAGAAGGCAAAGGACGCTGGCAATCTTGAGACCACGAAGCAACAGAAGGTGGTTGTCGAGCAGCCTTCAAGCACCGAGACAATCATTATCATCGAGCCAGTTAACCCTCAGATTGTCTATGTGCCAGCCTACAACCCCGTTGTTATTTATGGCGTTTGGTGGTGGCCCCACTACACACCTTATTACTATCGGCCCGTTGGTTATGGCTTTGGTTCTGCCGTTGTGGCGGGGATAGGCTTTGGTATTGGCGTTGGTATTACGAACTCTCTATGGGGTAACTGTAACTGGGGTCGTGGAGATATCGACATCGATATCAATCGGCACAACGAAATTAATATCAATAGCAATAGAATTGATGCCAGTCGTAAAAATAATAGCTGGAATCATAATTCGAATAATCGCCGCGGTGTACCCTACAAAGATAAAGGCAGTCGTCAGAAGTTCAATGCTAAACGTGATGGTGCCGACCAGCGAGAAAGCTTTCGAGGGCGCGATACTCAGCGTGACAAGGCGCGCACTACATTGAACCAGAGAGCGGTTGATCCTGCTAAAGGTCGCACTGAACTACAAGGTAGAAGTGGGGATCAGGTGAGGAAGTCGCTCGACAATGCGAATCGTACCGGTGGTCTCGGCAGTAATACGAGAGATACTGGCGGGGCTCGCAATAAGGCGGCAGACAGAGGACTGAGTACTAGGAGCACGGCATCGCGAGATAGCGCACTCAGGGGCTCAGGAAATGCACGACAATCTCGTCAGAATATTAGTCGCGGCAATACCAGTCGAGGGTCTATGCGCAGCTTTGGCGGTGGACACAGTGGCGGTCTTGGCGGCGGACACAGGCGATAGGAGACCGATATGAACTATAAAACTGATAAAACGCATCAGGCTATTGTCTGTAGACACCTCAACCTGGGCAAGTCCCTGTTTGTAACGCTGGTAACCGGCGTGATGTTAATGATGATGTCCTGTACAGATCCAGATACGACAGATGCAACATTGGTGATTGATCCGGTTGTCGGTCAGTCTGTTTTTGTTACCGCTGACGATGCTGCGAATGCCTTGGTTAAGGCTATCGAGAGCCGGGATGAGGAAAGCCTGGGTCAGCTACTGGGAGATAATTATCATCAGGTTTTACCATTAGATAACGTTGATGATGGTGACGTCGATAATTTCATTGCTGCCTGGGAACAGAGTCATTCAATGTTATCGGAAGGTGATAATAAAAGGCTATTGGCAGTTGGTGATAATAAATGGACCTTGCCTATTCCAATTGTTGCCGGTGAATCAGGCTGGTACTTTGATGTGGAGGAAGGTGTTGAGCGAATGCTTATCCGGCGTATCGGCAGGAACGAGCTCGCTGCTATGCAGGCAGTACTGGCTTACCATGACGCCCAAATGGAATATGCCGAACAGGATCATAATGACAACGGCAAACTGGAATATGCTCAGCAGTTCGTCAGCACACCGGAAACCCATGATGGACTGTATTGGCAAACCGAATCTGACGAAACCTCCAGTCCGCTAGGCCCATTAATAACAGACCACACCTCGAGTGGTGGCTACCACGGTTATTTTTACAAGATACTGAAAGCTCAGGGCGAGCACGCTCGGGGTGGCGCATACAACTATATGATGGGTGACGATATGCGGTCTGGTTTCGCACTGATTGCCTGGCCAGTAGAATATGGTGAAAGCGGTGTGATGAGTTTTCTGGTGAGTCAGGCGGGCCTTGTCTACGAACAGAATCTGGGGCCAGATGGAGCGGGTATTGCTGGTGAAATACAGGAATATGATCCCAGTCCGGGCTGGATATTGGTTCAAGAGGTCAGTGACTCACAGGCTAGTTATCGTAAATAGCTTGTAGTAACTCAGGTTGTTTTTTCTATGTCTGCTGTAAATCGAAAGTAAATTTCTAACAAAGGGAAATGGGTTAAGCCTTTGCGTGCGACATTTACAGCCATCACATTAACTCATGCCCATAGCCAGACCAAAAAAAGGGGCTCTTCACAAGAAGAGCCCCTTTTTTATCTTTCAATATTTACAGCAGTAAACAGTAATTAATCCGCCTTTAATCGCTTCGGCAACACATCTTTCAATTTATCGTGCATGTCGAGAATAGATTTTTCGGTCGTCTCCCAGTCAATACAAGCATCGGTGACTGACTGGCCGTAGACCATGTCGTCACGATTGGCCGAGAGCTTTTGATTGCCTGCCACCAGGTTGCTTTCGACCATAATGCCGACAATAGACTGGTTGCCTTCGACGATTTGACTGGTGATGTTTTCCATTACCAGTACTTGCAGTTCATGGTTTTTGTTGGAGTTGGCGTGGCTACAATCGACCATAATGTTGGGTGCAATGCCGGCTTTTTCCAGTGCTTGCTCACACAGTGAAACACTGACTGAATCGTAATTGGGTTTGTCGTCACCACCGCGCAACACAATGTGCGAATAGGGATTGCCGTTAGTTTTGATAATGGCAACGCTACCTTCAGAATTAATGCCGAGGAAGCGATGGGGCTTGGCCACAGATTTTAAGGCGTTGGTGGCGACAGTCAGGCTACCGTCGGTGCCGTTTTTAAAGCCGACCGCAGAACTCAGGCCGCTGGCCATTTCCCGGTGGGTTTGCGATTCAGTGGTACGTGCGCCAATGGCGGACCAGCTGATCAAGTCTTGTAAATACTGAGGTGAAATAGGATCGAGGGCTTCGGTTGCCATTGGCAGGCCCATCTCAGACACGTCCATTAATAACTGGCGGCCGATATGCAAACCATCAGATATTTTGAAGGAGTCATCGAGGAAGGGGTCGTTAATCAAACCTTTCCAGCCAACGGTAGTGCGGGGCTTTTCAAAATATACGCGCATGACCAGCAGCAACGTATCGCCGACTTTTTCGGCCAGTGTTTTTAAGCGCTCGGCGTAATCTTTGGCGGCGTCAACATCGTGAATAGAGCACGGGCCGATGACGACAAATAAACGGTGGTCGTTGCGGTCGAGAATCGCCTCTATATCCTTTCGGCCCTGGGCAATTGTTTTTGCCGCGGCTTCACTGAGGGCAACATTTTCTTTTAATTCGTTGGGCGTCAGCAGGACTTTTTGTGACTGAATGTTGAGGTTTTCGAGTGTGCGTTGAACCATAACGTTACGACCTGGATGATTTGGCGGGGTGCGACAAAGCGTTGACGTTCTCAATGTTTGCTTGCACCGGGCTAGTTTCGTTGTTTTGTAAAAAGGGTCGTCATTCTACTGCAAAAGTAAAGACAATTGGGTGAAATGCGTACGGATACTATTGATCAAGAACAATTTCCAGGTGGGATAAGAGTGGGAAATAAAGCGCGGCTTTAATTTTGAGAGGTTTGTCACTCAGATCACTGTGTAATTGGCTCAGGGTTTGGGCGTAGTGGGCGAGTTGGGGTTGATAGGCCTGGCGCTGTTGGCGGAGAAAATCGTCCAGTGTTTGCCCTTCTGCGGGCATCGCCGTTTTGTAATCCACAATCCACTGAGTGTCGCCAATAACAAAGCAGCGGTCGATAATAGCGCTGCCAATATGGCCCTTTTGATCGCGGTAGTTGAGGGAAAATTCACAATAACTTTGCGGGTGGTTGCGGTCGAAGATCCAGTGCTGGGCGTGATCGGCAAGGCAGTTATCCAGAGCTTCGTTGAGCACTTGCAAAGCCTTTTTAGCGTCAATAATACCGACCTGTTGTATCTGTATTGCCCAGCTTGCCCGCTGTTGTTCAATGCGCTCGGGCGTCCATTGCTCGATACCCTCAATCACCAGTAAGCGCAGTGTGCGGTGTAGCAGGGTACCTATTTTTCGTGGGTCGTTACTGCCGGGCGGGTTGGTAGCGGGCAGTGTATTGTTGGCGTTTACACGAGGGGTGCTTGTGCTAAAGGGGCTGCGCCAGTCGGGGGGCAGTCGAAAGCTGTAGCTGTGATTCGTCGTCGGTGTTTCAAGACGTTCTGCTGACGCGTCTGTATCAGCCGGTGAACGGGCCGGGTGCAGGGTAATCGCGCAATGATTCAATGGCAGAGGCTGTGCGCCTTCTGCTTCGACGGTGACATGTTTGTGCAGTACCGGCCACGCCGAGGCGAGCAAGCTACCAGCGGCGGGGTTCTTCGTTGGCTGGCGAAATAGCAGATGTAAGCGCTGGATGGCGCGGGTGCAGGCGACGTAGAGCACTCGCGTATTTTCAAGACGAGATTTAATCGCGTCTTCGCGTTTGAGGTGGGTGTAAAGGGCGTCGTCCGCAGAGCCCAGTTTTTGCGGTGGCGACAGTAAAAGCTGAGTGATGCCGTCTTTATTGACTCGCTCGCGCCACAGTAATAGCTCGTGGCTGTTGTTGGCACCCCGGCGATCCAGGCCGGGAATAATGACGGTGTCGAACTCCAGACCCTTGGATTTATGGATGGTCATAATTTGCAGAGGGGCGGGATGAGGGGGGCTGTTTGTAGCTGGTTCCTTATTAGCTAAAGGCTCTTCATCCGCTAAAGGCTCTGCATATAGCTGCTCAATGGCGTGTTCAAAGCTGGGCCAGTCGTCGATGGTGACGGCACCTTTACTGTAACTTTCTAGCAGGTCGAAATACTGCTGGCATTGGTGAAGGGCGATGCTGGCGTCTTCGCCCGTGCCGAGTGCAGCGGGGCCACCGAGGGCCAGCCAGGTGCCTTCAATCCAGGTGCGCAAGGGTTTGCGGTAGCGTTGCTGCCAGGCATTGGCGATGACATCGGCAACTCGGCCAATAATTTTTTCGCCCTGCGCAGATAATGGCTGTCCGTGATGTTCGCCAGTGCTTTGATGATTCAACAGCTGTAAAAGCAGCAGGGGATATTGCGCCTTTTCGGGTATGGGGTTGGCGTTAAGGGGGGCGGTGGTGATGGCCAGCAGGTCGGCTAAATCCAGCCCACACCAGGGGGCACGGAGGATGGCCAGCCAGGCAATACGGTCTGCCGGGTTGAGCAGGGCGCGGGTCAACGACACCAGGTCAATAACCGGCATGGCCGAAGCCAGTGGGTCGATATCTCTGGCTAGCCAGGGCAGGTTGTGGGCGCGTAATGCGGGCAGTATTTCACGTAAATGGGCGCGCCCTCTGACCAGAATGGCGATGCTGGCGTTGGGGTTTTGTTCTCTTGTTTGCAGGGCGTGCTGGGCAACCAGTTCGGCTTCTAAAAGCGCGCTGTCTTCATCGTCACTACTCAATACGTCGATACTGACGGCGGGGTCATTTAAAGCCGGCTTGAAACTATCGGAGTGTTGATAAGACACCGCACCGCGCCCGCTATCCATCACCGGGGGGAAGGCCTCGGCAAACACGTCATTGACCCACTGAATAATATTGGCCTGGGAGCGAAAATTCACGCTGAGATCGAGGGGCTGTAATTTCAGGTTGCCGATGGGATGGGTGCGGGCATCGAGAAACAGGCCGACGTTGGCGTTGCGGAAACTGTACAAGGACTGCATGCCGTCGCCGACAATAAACAGGGTGCGGCCATCGTCGTTCTGCCAGCCACTCGTGAGTAGCCGCAACAGGCTGAATTGCACCGACGAGGTGTCCTGAAATTCATCGATAAGAATATGATTAATTTGCGCATCGAGGCGCAGGGTTAAATCGGTGGGTTCATCTTCAGTGCCCAGAGCTTGCAGGGCATTAATGGTGATCTCAGAAAAGTCGCTAGCGCGTTGCTGCTGGAAGACCTGTTTCAATTCGATGACCAGGCGCGGTAATAGCTGAGTGAGTGCTTCGAGCACTTGCCACTGGGCATCATCGTAGTGGGCGGGGGGCAGTGCGCGGATATCACGCAGTGTGTCGAGCAGGCCGGTTTGCTCTTTGGCCCAGTCCCGCAGTTCTGCCCATTCTGTTTTACGTTGCGCGGCGAAGTCGGGCTGCAGTGAATCTTTTTTAGTGGGAAAACCGGACGACTTATTAATGGTTTTGCGCCAGTCGTCATCCTTTTTCAGCAGCAACTCGACGATGCCCCGCCAGGCGGGTAAATCACTACTGTGGGTTTCAGGCAGGCCCGCAAGCCCTAAACAGGTGTTGTTGTCAGTTGGCAGGTGCATGGCGGCATAGTCGGCCAGTTGGGCGAGATCACTGGCCCGCTCGGCAAGTTGCGCGGTGGCGAGTTGCAGGGTTTCATCGATCAAACCCTGCAGTGCGCGTTCCAGCAATTCGCGTTTATTACCCGGTGAGAAAATGATACCGAGCCATTGCTCACGGCGGCTGAGTAGGCGCAGCAATAGGCCTTCAAGGCGGGGCAGGTCGTTATCGAAATGCACCAGTAAGGTTTCCAGAGCATCACTCGTGATACCGGGTGTTTCGAGTTCGGGCATCACCTGTTGTACGGCCAGTTGATAGGCGGCCTGGGGGTTGTCACTGGGTTCGGGCAATTGGCCGATGCCGAGATCAACCGCTAGCTGGCTAGCGAGATGGCGACAAAAACTGTCGATAGTGAGAATGCGTAGCCGGTTGGGGGCTTCAATTAAATTCCAGCCCTGCTGTTGATCGCGGGCCAGTGCGCGGAGTGCCAGGTCGCGGTTTTGCTGATCGTAGTCGTTGTCGATGGGCGTGTTGTTCTGCGCGGCAACCAGTGCGGCGATGAGTCGAGCGCGCATTTCCCCGGCGGCTTTACGGGTGAAGGTCATGCACAGCACTTCTTCCGGGGCATTGGCCTTTGCCAGCAGGCAGAGCATGCGCTGGGTGAGCAGGCCGGTCTTGCCCGACCCCGCAGGTGCGGCAACGGCGAAAGACCGGTGGGTGTCGAGGGCTTGGAGGCGGGCATGGGCGTCAGCGGGTGGGGGCATCGGTACGAGTCTTTGTTTTTAAGGAGGTGTTAAGGGGGTTTAAGGGCACTATTTCTTTTTCCAAGAAGATGGCATCTGCTACTTGAATTCAGGTGTTTCAGGATCACGTTGCTGAATTTCCGGCCAACGGTTTAAAGGGAAGAGATGGCTCTGGTAGAGCAGTGCCGCGCCGGTGTAAAAAACAATCTCTGTCTGACCGTCGAGAAATTCCTCGGCCAGTGTTTCGAGCTGTTCGCGCCACACATCGAGGCAGTCTTCCCAGCCCTCGAAATTAATTTTTGTCAGTGGCTGCAGGCCGGGAATAATCTCCGGGGTTTCACTCACGCCTTTGGCGGCGACACTTTTTGCCGTGGAAATTTGCCCGAAACACAGAGCGCCAATTTGCTCGGGCAGGCCGAGGGCATAGAGGGGGAGCTGGGGTTCTTCCAGCCGCTCACCGGCCCAACAATTAATAGTGGTGTCGCCGGTTTTATAATCAATTAACACCACGCGTTGGTCGTCGAGGCGGTCGATACGGTCAATCCGCAGGCTTAAGGGTAGTCCGCCGATGGTCATAAACAGCTGTTTTTCAGGGGCCAAAACGCTAAAGGCCTGACGTTGCAGTTCGATGTCTAGCCACTGCTGCAGCAGTTGTTTAAGGCGTTGGGTTTCGATGGCGGCAAAGCGTGGCCCGAAAATATCGCTGCGACTTTGCTGTAAAGGGCGCAGCGCTTCAACGATGACGCCTTCAATGGCACTGTCGAGGGCCTCGCTATCCAGCGCTTTAACACTGGCTTGATCCTGAAAGCGTGTCCAGAATAGTTCCAGGCATTTATGCACTAGATTGCCGCGCTCAATGGCGGATAGTCCGCTACTGGGCTGAGCCAGTGGCCGTGCTCCCAGCCGCCATGTGGCGAAGGCATTAAAGGGGCTGCCCGCTTGGGCTTGCAAAATGGCGGTGCCGCCGCGAACGCTTTGCTCGCCTACTTCCAGGGCTGGGCCTTTGCTCACGTCTACTTTTTGTAGGTCGACCGTGGGCAGTGCTGTGAGCAGGGGGTGGTGCAAATGGGGCATGGCGGGGCTTGTTTGCGGTAGTGATTCAGGCAGCAGACGCGAGGCTTCAAGCTCGGTATCGCCATCCTGACTTGCGTAGCTGAATATGAGCTGTTGAGTGCTGTGCTGAAAGTCATGCAGCAGCTGTTTGGCCAGTGTTAGCTCCTGACTGGCGTTACTGCGGGGTAGTTGGTAACGCTGTTGTAAATCAACCGGCACTAAGGGATTGATAGATGTGGGCTGGGGCCATTGCCTGTCGTCCATGCCGGTAATCCACAGTTGATCGAACGCAAGACCAGCTGCTTCGAGCAGACCGAGAATTTGAATTTGACTGTCGTTAGTTTGCGCTTGAAATACCGTTGCCTGGGCCATGCGCGAGAGTTGCGTGAGTGCGGCACTGGCACTCAGCGGTTCTGCACTGGCGTCAAGGGCGGCGAAGGCCTCGAGCAGGCTGAGCCAATGTTGGTGCTGCTGGTATTCGATACTGTCGAGGGTGCGGGGGCCGGGCCAGCCGAGAATATCGAGGCGCTGGGTAAATGTTTCAGCCCAGGCACAAAAAGGGGCAGTTTTGGGCTGGCGGCGTACGTCTTCACCCAGAGTTTGCCAGGCCGCTGCAAGTGACGCGTATTCGTCATTTGGGCGGGGTAAATCAGCGGGGTTTTCACTTTCGCCACATTCAGTGCTGATTTGTCTTTCTGCTTCAGCGAGGCTAGCGCGAAAGGCCGAGGGCGTGTGCATCAGTTTATTACTATCGCGCAACAACAGTTCGCAGTGAGCTTTTGCGATTAGGCCTTTATTTAATGCTGAAGTGGGAAGGTCATCTGACTGCGCTTCTTCAGCCCGGGGGGTAGCAGTATTAGAAGTGCTACCCCAGAAGGGGTCGTTGAGCACACGGCACCAGCGATCCAGAGGCAGGGCTTCGGTTTGTATGCGTAAAAGTGCCAGGGCGCTTTCAATTAAAGGGGTTTGCCCCAGGGGGCCACCGGCGGAAAAGTTGAAGGGTGGAATCGCGCGTTCGCGATCGGGCAGGCCGTGTTCGGGCATGAATACATCATGGAAAATACGTGAGACCTGCTGTTGAGTCGATGCCAGATTGCCGAAGACGATACCGATGCGTTGCCCAGGCTGCGCTGTATGTTGTGCTTTGGCCCATTGCGCGGCAGCGGTGATTTCACTTTTTAAATCGGGGCAGGTTGTTAGCGCGATATCAGCTGGTGTGGCTTTAGGCGTATGGCTGGCGACATCATCAGAAGCGGCATCAATAATCTCCTGGTGTAAGGCCGGTAGCGTTTGAAAACCGACCAGCCGTATCGCCTTATAGCCGGCATAAGTACCCTCTTTAAACGCTTGTGCAATCAAGCCCTGGGCTTGTTCCCAGGTTAACAAGTGCTGTTGATGTAAGGCTTGCTGGAAGGTGTCGAGCCAACGGAGAAAGGATTCACTACCCGGGTGGTGGCTGTTACTTAGTTCATTGAGAGGTACCTGGCAGCGTTGTAGTTGTTGCCAGGTTTGCTGGGCGAGTTCGGCCAGTGAGGCGACATCGGCTTCTATGGGCAGTAAAGCATCTTGTGAGATGGCGAAGCGCCACATTAATAGCTCGCTGTGACTGTCAATAACGCTGTGGGTCAAGATAGGTTTCGCAGCGGTATGACTTTCAATCAGCTCGGCCCAGCATTCATTGAGCCAGCCCTCAAGCGCCATAACCAGGGGTTGACGCCAGGTCAGCAGTCCCTGTTCGACACAGTGCTGTCCCCAGGCCTGTGTGATATGGCGTGCCAGACGGAAATTAGGGGTGAGAATTAAATGGCCTGCTTCAATGCTAGAGATCAGTGGCGCAATATCAAAAAACGGTAGGGGCATGGGGGCTTCTTGTTTTGCCATTCAATTAATGAGAATTGGCATCATAGCAATTTCTACTATAGATACTGGATCAGGGCTGCTTGAGAGTGAGTGATTATGGCGCGGAGTGTGTCAGGAAAGGTTTCGTTGAGCGCCGATATTTGATGGTTGTTGAGGCGCAGAATAGCTTCAGTTGTAAATATGATTGCCACGGCAAGCCTTTGTTTGTAGGCGTAATGCTGACAGGGAGACCTGCTCCACAGAACTACGAGGGCAAATTAATTAGCATGGCGCCAAAGCTAAGGGACAAAGGGTGGAAGCAGGCGATAAATGGAAACCCAGTGGCAGTAAGAGCATATTTGACCAATGTTACGTAGGCTAAAGCGAAAAGAAATATCAAATGATCATAGGAATAGCGTGTTGTTAAATATGACTAAATTGAAATTAGTGTGTACGGTTTTTTGTGCAGCGATACTAGTTACCGCCTGCGCACCAGCACCTTTGAAAACATCAGAGCACCATATTAACCCTGAGTCGAGATCTACAGTCGGTGAAATACCAAAGCCCGTACTCGATCATCAGCAAGCTATTTCAATACCGACTACAAATAAAACGGGTAATGAAAGTGGTAACAACGCTGACTATATGGATGAGGTCTACTCTGTTGTTGTTAATAATGTGGATCTTAGGGAGCTGCTGTTTGCCCTGAGTCGAGATGCTGAAATTGATGTTGATATAGCATCAAACGTTAGCGGCACCATTACGATGAACGCAGTAGACCAAACACTGTTCCAGATACTTGATCGTATGGTTCGGCTTTCAGATATACGTTATGACATGAAAAGCGGCGTATTACTGATCGAAAGAGATGCCCCGTATTTTATTCACTATGATGTGGGCTATTTAAATATGGGGCGATCGAGTAGCTCTAATGTCTCGATATCGACAGAAGTGGCAACAACGGGAGTTGGTGTCGAGAGTGGAGGATCGAGTGGAGGCAGTGGCAGTAATAGTTCGAACACCTCCATAAAAAACACCTCGAGTAATAATTTCTGGCAAACACTAACGCAAAACATTGATGCGATTTTGAATGGAGGTAATAGTACGGATTCTGCATTTACCACGCAGGGGAGCCAAAGTTCTGGTGATACTGAGTCTTCTGAGATAGACAGTGAGAGTGACGGTGGGCAGGAACAAGAAGGCCCTAGCGTTATTGTTAACTCAGAAAGTGGCCTGATAGCGATAAAGGCGACAAAGAAACAGCATCAGGAAGTACGCCGTTTTCTGGATCGCGTACTTGATGGTGCCAAAAGGCAGGTGCTTATTGAAGCGAGTATCGTAGAGGTTACATTAAGTGACGCCTATCAAGCCGGTGTCAATTGGGAGCGTTTAGCGCAGGTCGGATCGAGTGGCTTTAGTTTTGCGCAAAACCTGATAGGTAATAATTTAACGGAAGCCCCTGTTTCAACACTAACTTACAATAGCAATGGCAAGCATGACTTCAGTGCGACCGTTAAGATGCTGAGTGAGTTTGGTGATATTAAAGTGCTATCAACACCAAAATTAATGGTCTTGAATAATCAAACAGCTTTACTAAAAGTGGTAGACAATATTGTCTATTTTTCAGTTGAAGTGGAAGAGGATGTTCAAGAAAACTTCATTAACAGAACAGTTACAACGGAAATTCATACAGTACCCGTTGGCCTGGTGATGAGCGTGACACCGCATATTTCCCGTGTTGGTGAAGTGTTACTGAATGTTCGCCCGACAATATCAAGAGTTTCTCGGTTTGTGGAAGACCCAAGTCCGGCTTTGGCTGCAGCCGGTGTGAAAAGCCTTATTCCAGAAATTTCAGTACGTGAAATGGAGTCAATGATGAAAATTGACGGGGGTGATACAGCAATAATTGGGGGCTTAATGCAAGACGTACAGGATGACGGCACCGCGGGTGTCATTGGCTTGTCAAGGCTGCCCTATATAGGGGGCTTGTTTAGTTATAAAAATAATAAATACACTAAATCAGAGTTAATAGTATTTATTCGCCCCGTCATTATTGAACAGGCGAGCTTGAATAGCCCTGAGCTATCACCCTACAAAGATTTATTGCCAGGTTCGTTTAATTCAGAAGTTACGGAGTAAGTGCTGTGAGCTTGCTACTTGATGCTCTAAAAGAGGCGGGTACTCATCGTAAGACGGCTGTTCAGAAAGCAGAGGAACAAGCTGAACCCTACGATGGCGACTTAGAGCTCGAGCTTGAATTGGATGTGGAAGATATTGATGAAGCGGTGCTAGAACTGCAGGACGATCATGCTGAAACAGATGTTGAAATAAAGTCGCACGAAAAGAATGTGGAACCCGGTAACGATGAGCAGAAACACAAGAACGTAGAAGCTGAGTTAGATACCCCCGTTGTTGAGCTTGAAAGCCAAGCGGCTGAAGAACAAGTTGAAGCCCGTGTGAGAAAAGATCCACAAGGTGAAATCAGCAAGGTTGATGAGCCGCCGCCTAATCAGGTCGCCAATGCTGTGTTTCGTAACCGTACTCAGACTAAATTTGGATCTTCAAAGATTATTATTGCCAGTTTGTTGATTATATTTGCAGTGCTTTTAATTGCTTACCTAAGCTGGACGTTGACTAGCGACTCCTTATTTGAAGAAAACACAACTATTTATAACAACCCTGTAAGGAGTGAGATGGATGCTCCCTTGGTTTCAGATGACATAAAAACAGTTGTTGATAATTCGAGCGAATCGGAGATGACGCCTGCTGGCGGCGCTGCTAATACTTCATCAATACATAAAAGTGAAGATAAAAAACGCCTGGATTTAAACGGGAATACACAAGTCAATCTTCCTGTCGGTGGAAATCTTGAATTAGGAACGTATTCACATGGAATTGACCCAAAAAAGGTGGGCGAACAGCGGAATGATGTTGCATTAAATGAATCATCAGTGCAGCCAGTTGAACAAGTTGTTGATGAAATAAGTATTAGAAAGCGTAAGGTTCCCAATAAAACAAGAAGAAATATCACTCAGGCAAAGCAGGCGATGGCAGCCGGAGAATGGAGGGTGGCACAAAAGAAATACAGTGAAGCTCTTGCTGGTTCGTCAGATAATGTAGAAGCCTTAGTTGGAATGGCAGACGTACTGAGTGTGCTGGGAAAAAGTGATAGTGCCAGGTCTCATTATTTAAAAGCGCTAGAGAAATCGCCGGGTGAATTGAATGCGAGTGTTGGCTTGTTAAACCTGAACGTTGATAAAACAGCGCTTAGCCATGGTAGCAAATTGAAACAATTGTTGGCGGAAAATCCAGGCCAAGCCTTTATCCATGCAAATTTAGGTGATTACTACGTTGGTCGTGAAGAATGGTCTGCAGCACAAGCAGAATATTTTGATGCCTTTGCGCTGCAGCCAGTGAATGCTGATTACGCATTTAATCTTGCTGTTTGTCTGGATCAACTGGGGAAAATGAAGATAGCCGTGCGATATTACAAGCAGGCATTAGCACTAAAAGTGAATGGCCCTGGCCGGTTTGAAGAGAAAGCGGTATTGAAACGCATTAAGGAATTGAGCAGAGGTGGAAAATGAGTGCTCAACCAAAGGTTAGAAAGAGGATTGGCGATCAGCTGATCGAAAGTGGGGTTATTACACCCGATCAGTTAAAGATTGCTGTTCTTGAACAACAGCAAAAAAATGAAAGGCTGGGTAACGTTCTTGTACGCTTAGGGTTTTTAACAGAGTCTGTTTTAAAAGAAGCGCTAGGCGAAAGCTTAGGTCAGGATAGTGTTAATTTACAAGAAGTAGTCCCCGATCCTGATGCGATAAGTATGATTGATAAGTCACTGGCGGCACGCCTTAAAGTCATGCCAATTAGTTATGTGCCGGGCGAACAAAAGCTACTTATAGCAATGCCTGATACCTTTGATATTCTCACCATCGACCGAGTGGCAGTTGTACTACCTGAAGGTGTGCGTGTTGAACCCTTACTGGCCAGTGAATCAGAAATTATGCTGGCGATTGATCAATTTTATGGCTTTGAATTGTCGATCGACGGGATACTCAATGAAATTGAAACAGGTGAAATTGATTTGCGGGTAAATGCCGTTGAGGGGAATGAATACAGTCACCCAACAGTGCGCCTAGTTGATGCCTTTATGACGGATGCTGTAAAGCAGGATGCATCAGATATTCATTTCGAACCTGAGGATAACTTTTTACGGGTTCGTTATCGTATTGATGGTGTTTTGCGCCAGGTTAGGAGTCTACATAAAAAGTATTGGCCTTCGATTGTCGTGCGTTTAAAAGTATTATCTGATATGAATATTGCCGAAATGAGAGCGCCTCAAGACGGTCATATATCTTTGAAAATTGCAGGAAATCCGATTGACTTTAGGGTGGCTGCCCAGCCTACATTGCATGGCGAAAATATTGTCCTCAGGATTTTAGACAGAAGTAAAGCTATCGTCCCTCTGGAAAATTTAGATATTACAGAGCACCACCGGAGTTTGTTTAAATTAATGATGGCTAGACCCGAGGGGATTATTCTTGTTACGGGGCCAACAGGAAGTGGTAAAACAACAACTTTATATTCATTGCTTAATTATCTAAACAATGAAACCGTTAATATTATGACATTGGAAGATCCTGTTGAATATCCGATGCCAATGATTCGACAATCGTCAATTAATTCTGCGGTTAAAATGGATTTTGCTGATGGTATACGCTCTTTAATGCGCCAGGATCCAGATATAATTCTGGTTGGTGAAATGAGAGATAGCGATACGGCGCACATGGGCTTTCGTGCAGCAATGACGGGCCACCAAGTTTTCTCTACATTGCATACGAATTCTGCGATAGGTGCATTTGCAAGGTTACTTGATATGGGTGTTAAACCAGGAATGATAGCCGGTAATATTATTGGCATTGTAGGCCAGCGCTTGGTGAGAAAGTTATGCATGGAATGCCGTGTGGCTGATAGTCCAAATGAACTGGAAGAAATGTTACTTGATATTGATGATGGTGAATCTGTTCAAATATACCGTGCAGTAGGATGTAATAACTGCCACCAACAAGGTTACAAAGGTCGTTTATCTCTATTGGAAATATTAAAAATGGATGAAGATCTTGATGACCTCATTACGAATATGGCATCCACAAGAGAGATTAATAAACTAGCGGTTACTAAGGGCTTTCTTCGCTTGGTAGATGATGCAATAGGACGGGTGAAGAATGGTGAGACAACCCTGGATGAAGTGTCTAGAGTTGTTGATTTTAGCTCAAGGTTGAGTGCATAAATAATGCATGAGTATACCTATAAGGCAATCGATGCCAGGGGCAAAAAAATTGTCGGAAATATCGAAGCCAATAATATCGATGATCTTGAGTATCGCCTGGATAATCAGGGATTTTATTTTGTTAGTGCGAAAATAAGAAAAAAAGGTCTGGATATTTTCTCTCGTCGAAAAATAACACGACGACAATTAATTGTTTTTTTTATGTATCTTGAACAAATGGCTGATGCTGGAATCCCGATTGTCGATACACTGGTTGAAATGCGTGATAGTGAATCATCAGATCCAATGCGCAAGGTTCTCAGTAGCCTTGTTGACGATATTTCAGCAGGCCAAACTCTGTCTGGTGCAATTCAGGAGCATAAGGCGGTTTTTACTGACTTGATGGTTAGTCTTATTAGGGCAGGTGAAGAGTCGGGTAATATGGGGGAGATATTTGGCGAGCTGAAAGATATTATTGAATGGCAAGATAATATAATTAAAAAAACAAAAAAATTAATAACCTACCCCTTGTTTGTTAGCATTATAGTTTTTGGTGTTGTTTGTTTTTTGATGATCTATCTTGTCCCGCAGTTGATTGGCTTTATTTCATCGATGAATCAGGAAATACCATTATTGACACGAGCTCTTATTGTCGTTTCTGATGTTTTTGTAAATCATTGGATGGTTGTTGTTCTATCGCCGATATTTATTTTCATGATGATCAAGTTGATTCTAAAAAGAAATGCTAGGTCAAGATATTTATTTGATAGGTATAAGTTGCGTATCCCACTGTTTGGAGAGGCAATTAACAAGTTAATTTTGTCTAGATTTTGTAAAAGTTTTGCTCTTCTTTATGATGCGGGTATTAGTGTCCTAGATTGCCTTGCAATCAGTGGTAGTGTTGTTTCAAATGTGTATGTTGAAGAAGAGCTGGAGGATATACGGAGTAAAATATCGTCGGGTGAAAGCCTTTCCGATGCATTTTCAGCAGCAGAAATTTTTCCGCCTTTAGTACTGAGAATGCTTAATGTAGGTGAGCAAACGGGGGATTTGGGTGATTCATTGCTGAGAATTAGCGATTTTTATAGTCGAGATGTAACGGACTTAGTCGATAAAATACAGGTGATGATAGAGCCAGTCATGACCGTCATAATGGGTATTATACTCGGCTGGATTATGCTTGCAGTATTGGGCCCTATTTATGACATTATTAGTACGATTCAATTCTGATGAAAACAAAAACAGTTTTTTGCCTTAGTGATAGTTGTTTGACGATTTATGCTTGTTCATCAAGTACGGTTAGTGTTGTTGATACTTTTGAATTTGCTGATAAGTCAAGCCAGGTACGTTTCAGTGCTCAGGTTGATGATTATAAAATAAAGCCCAATTATTTATTGTTAGATCTGTCATGTGAAGATTATCATCAAGAACAATTACCCCATGTAATTGGGGGTGACCGAAAGCGTCTCATTAAGAGAAAGCTTGAGAAGCTTTTTCCTTCAGGACAGTATTCATATGCTGATCATGTTCGACGATTGAAGCTTGGTCGGTACGATGATATATATTCCATGTCGGGTATTGCGGACTCTTCTCCCGTTGATCCTGCGATTGACTTTATAGTCAAGCAGGGGGTTGAAATAGCTGGCGTATATTCCTTGCCTTTACTCGCCGGCAAGACGATTCAGGCCATAGTTCACAAGCCGCAAACCCTTGTTGTGTCATGTGATGAGGAGCATGATGGTCGCTATGTTTTTCGACAATCTTTTGTTGATGAAGGGCATTTAATATTTAGTCGTCAAACATCCATTCTAACGAGTGATATTGATAAAGTTGCGGATCGATTTCGTAAAGAAATTGAACGAACCTGGCAATATCTGAATAATAAAAAAACCTTTGTTACCGGTGAGCGCATGGAGGTTCTGATGGTTCTTCCTCCTGCCCTTGACTCAATTTTGAAGTGTCAGGCTAGCGCCTCTCATTGTGATTATTTATATGTTGATTCTACAGATTTATATTCTCAAAATGGCTGCGATTCATTACCTTTAGCTCGGGGTTTATCGGCGCTAGGATCATTTTTAATTGCAAAGCAGTTTTCTATAAAATCGCACTACAAGCCTATGGCGCTAAACCTTCATCATAAGCATCAAAAAATCAATAGAGCGCTCACTAGGGCTTGTGTTCCTGTTGTGGCACTAATGTTTGCTGTTATAGCCCATGATTTAAAGAGCCTGAATGATATTGAAAAATCAGCTGAGATACTGAAAGTTAAATACTCGCAAGTTGAAGATGAGCTTAAGTCTTATCAGGAAAGACACCGCTATGTTGGTGTATCACCACAAGAAATGCAAAGTATGGTTGATCTCCGGCAACAAGTTGGCTATTCAGAATCTCTTCCGGGACATGTTTTTACCGTAATAAGTAAGAGCTTTTCTAATTTTGATGATTTAAATTTGTCAAAAATTAAATGGCGTATTGGCAGGCTTGGTGAGGCTATGGTTTCGCAGAAAAATGCTCCTATGGGTAGGAGCGAGCGTGATTATTCCGTGGACGATATGGGAGCTTCCAGCGATATGGATTCGGCTTCACTAGTAGATGAAGCCAGGGTTATCATTAGCATTGAAGGGACAGTTAATAATTTTGCGGGTGATTACCGGGGGTCTATCGAGCTTATTGAGTCATTGAAAAATAGTCTTAGTCGCCAGGATGATGTGGAAAGTGTTGTTGTGACTAAATTGCCTTTGGACATAGATTCAAACATTAAGGCAAGCCGTTCCCTGTCGAGTCAAGTGATTCCTGGATTTTCCCTCGATGTCACTTTAATAAAAAAGGCTCCTAATGCTTGATATTCAATTTTTGCTGATTCGAGGCAGGCTTGGGGTTTTTTCTTGCGTCGTCGTACTTTGTTTAGGGCTGGCCTACTTGAGCGATATGAAGCTTGATCGTGCTCGTGATGAAAATCGTCTTTATGAAAACAAAATTAGCGTCAAGAAAAGTGCTACTGCGAGTTTGTTGAATGATACTTTACTTATCGAGAGATACCACGAAGATTTTAAATCCTTATCGTCAAGCGGGTTTCTAGATAAAGAGAATCGTTTATCCTGGATTGAGCAACTTGAACGCACCGCGAAAAGGTTACAACTTCCAAACTTAGGGTATCAAATCGACCCCCAGCGTCAGGCTGAGAGTGAACGGTTTTTACCCCCTAATAATGTAGACCTCTTACAATCTTCACTTAGTTTTGAATCGAGCCTTCTTCATGAAGGGGATTTGGTGACACTGATACAAGATCTTGAGAGTTTGTCATCGGGCTTGCTTGTTATTGAGCACTGCGAGCTTAGTAAAATTGCTAAAAACTTTGATATTTCAGGCGTACATAATTTTAGTGCTAATTGCGATATTTCTTTGTATACAGCGAAATACCAGGGTCTTTCTACTCAGCAAATGGGCGGTGAGCCATGAGGTGGTGTGGTGTGTTAATAATTCGGCAAGCTGGCATTCTCATATTATTATTTATTGTATCGACACCTGGTTTTTCATTTGGTGACCTAATGACGACATCACAAGAGCGTCTAAAACTTGATCGGCAGCGCAAAGGGTTGAAGCCTTATTCTATGTCTGTTATTCGGGCTAATACATCAGCTGATGAGAGAAGCATCCTGGTTTTGGATGGCCTCGTTAAACGGCATGGTGGCCCAAATACTATTTGGGTCAATGGTGATATTACTCAAAGACCCGCTGTTGCTGGTGTCACTATCGATGCTAATAAGCTTGTTGAAAACTCTGTGATCCTAAAGTTATCAACATCTAGCGCGCCTCTATTACTAAAACCCGGACAACGCTTTGCTATTGATGGTGGAGGCATCAGTGAAAACTATCGCAGTATTAACCACAAGCCTTATTCGTCCGAAAGTCTTTTGGTTGATGATGGTGAAAGCTTTTCAGAAACTATGTCTGAAATAGAATAGATTACCCTGTGTCTCGGTCGCTTAAAATTAGTCAGCCAGCCTTGAATAGCGGAGCGGCACTTCTTATTTTGCTGATGATCATCACTATTAGTGCCGCTTCATTTTTACTGACAGGGACGAGCCGACTACAGGGATTACTTGATAGACCTTATAAAAATTCGGTAGTTCTTTCTCAGGCTAAGGTTGCACTAATTGCCTATAGTCGACTTTCTGATACAGACTTGAGTAGTGCCACAGGTCTCAGACACCGTTATCTTCCGTGCCCAGACCTGGATGGTGATGGCCTCGAAGAAACGCCTTGTGGCACTTCAAGTGCGGAAGGCTGGTTGCCATGGCAGACACTTGGTTTACCTCCTCTCAGAGATGCTAGTGCTACTTGCTTGCGATATTTTGTTTCTTCATCTTATAAACAAGGGGCTGGCGTAGTCCCAAGTATTGATCCATCGTTGCCTGCCGGTGACTTTACGCTTAACAATCCCAGTCAGGTTATTTCTGCAAATGCTGTTGCTGTAATTGCCGCGCCCGGAAGTGTATTGCTTGGGCAGTCAAGAACGATGGCATTAGGTAGTCGTACCGAATGTGGCAGCTCACTGTTGAGCAATGCTGTCAATCAAGCTGTCAATTATATGGATACATTAGGGGCTATTAATAATTCTCTGCCACCAGGGTTTATAACAGCTCCGCAACAAGTTGATGCGCTTGTCAATTTTAATGACACCCTGGTTGCCATATTGCCAGGTGATTTGTAGCGACAGGAAAAGGTATGAGTAATGCGAGGAGATAGCTGTTTGTCGGTAAATAAGAGTGGCGTAACTTTTTTTAAGAATTGTCAATCTGGATTTACTTTGCTCGAAATGGCTGTGGTTATGGTTGTTTTAGGCTTGCTCATTGGTGGATCTCTCATTCCCTTGTCGATTCAAATGGAAAAAAAAGACAGGGATTCCACAGGCAGACAACTTGAAGATATACGCGAGGCACTAATAGGCTTTGCACTTAGTAATGGGCGCTTGCCCTGTCCAGATGTTGATGGTGATGGTGTGGGCGATGGTGCTGTAACTTGCTCTAATGCCGAAGGAGACTTTCCATGGGTAGATATGGGTCTGGGTCAAATAGATGCCTGGGGGCAAGCCTTTACTTATCGAGCCAGTAGTAACTTTGCTGATGCAAGTGATGGCACTGGGTGCTCGGCATCCACGCCTGGTATTTCATTTTCGCTTTGTTCTGCAGGTAGTATCACAGTGCTAGATGGAGCGGGGGGGAATCCTGTTGCGCTCTTATTACCCGCCATTGTGATTTCACATGGAAAGAACTGGGCCACAACATCTAGCGCGGATGAGGCTGAAAATACTGATGGGGATTCTGTTTTTATTGACCGGATCTATTCGTCTAATTCAGCATCGACTTTCGATGATTTGCTTATTTGGGTTCCACCCCATGTGCTAAAAAGTAAAATGGTTTCAGCGGCATTACTGCCGTGACACGGCTCACAATACATATGTATAGAAGTATTAATTGCCGTATTGATTTGTATACTAGCATCGTACGATTAATTAATTATTTGTTCATATAAAGGATGGTGATGAATACAAAAAGATTTTCTAAAAAGGCCCGTCAATCGGGTTTTACTCTGGTTGAAATTGCTATCGTATTGGTAATTATTGGCTTGATTCTTGGTGGTGTGCTCAAGGGGCAGTCGCTGATTGACAATGCTAAATATAAAAACTTCGTCAAACATATCGATAGTGTTCGTGCGGCAGTTTTAACTTTCCAGGATCAGTATCGTGGTTTACCGGGTGATTTGTTGAATGTCAGTGCCCTTCCTGCTGGAACTGTGCAAGGTAATGGTAGTGGGAAAATCGATGGGGGTCATTGTAATGCGACAGGCGAAGAGGCATGCCGTGTATGGTCCCATTTACGCTACGCAGGAATGATTGCTGGTGACCCTACTCTGGATGGCGAAGCGGCTAACCCAACACACAGTTATGGTGGTCCCGTGAAGGGGGTCGGATACGGGAACTGGGGAAATGGTATTTATGAACATAAAATTACGGTTTATGCTCTGCCTGGTGATGTGGCCCAGCGCTATGATAATGAGTTTGACGATGGCAAGGCTAACTCTGGCGACATAAGTGTTTACGGTGCAACTGGCGCAGACTATAACTTGACAACCACAGTTACACTTCAAGTTGCCCTTTAGTAGGGCCTTACTTAATGCCGGTGGTGACTCGCCGGCGGGCTTTCAATAGCTTGTTAGCTTTATCAGGATGATCATTTGACTAACAATGTTCTATCAGAACAACGCCTGGAGCAGCGGCTCCCGGCCTTAAATTCTGCTGTAAAAATACGTCGACGTGGATTAGGGTTTAATCCATGGCGTTATGATTTGAATTTAATCGATTTAAGTGCCAATGGAATGGCGCTGCTGTCGCCTGGTTTTAAGCTTTCATTACTACAAAAAATAGATTTTGAACTGAGCTCTGGTGGTTTAAGTACTTCTGGTTGCGCTGTTGTTTGTAATGCGGGACATCATTCAAATAAACAGCGCTACGGTTTGCTATTTATAGAAACAGATGATGAATTTGATGCTTTCCTGACTGGCGAGGACCTATCCTCTGTTGAGGTTATGCGCCTCGGTACAGAAATTGCTGAGCAGTACATGTATCAGCGCGTATCTAAGGATGACGTTTTGTTTCGTGTTCAAAATCAGCGCATGATTGACGCCATCACGACTTTGGCACGGCGGTTAGGGCAGATGGGTCTTTATATAAACAATGAGCAGGGGCAGGTTGTGCTGCCTGAAGATTCAATTGTGGTTGTTAAAAATGGTGGCTTGAGTGTGCCTTTGATAACGGGCGGTAGTAGTGACATACAGCGTACGGATATCAATCTTGTTTATAATAAGAATAGTGGCAGTGTGAGTTATAAAATAGCGGATGATCAACTGTTTGATAATATTATAGGTTTGCTTAATCATCTGTGTCGTTGTTTCGATCAAATATCAGCACCTCAATAGTCTGGTAGTTACATTCAGTTCCTGCTTTACTTTCCTTCGCCCGATCACCTGAGATTACTGCCTGAATATGTACAGTCAATTTTTTGGTTTGCAAGGGCCTCCTTTCCGCATCACCCCTGACACTTCTTTTTTTTACTCAGGCGGTGAGCGCGAAGCTTTAATAAATGCCATTGCCTATGCTATTTCCCACGGTGATGGAATTATTAAAGTTGTTGGTGAAGTGGGCAGCGGAAAAACCATGCTGTCAAGGATGTTGGCAAGCCAGCTCCCCGATAATATTACCCTTGTTTTTTTGCTTAATCCTAGCCTTCAAGCCCGTGATTTGGTGTATGCCATTGGCCGTGAACTTGGGCTTGAGCTAGACCGTACTTGTACTAAAAGTGATGCTCTGCAACGGGTGCAAAATAAATTACTCGCTATGCATGCCAATAACCAACGGGCTGTTGTCTTTATCGACGAAGCTCAGTGTATGCCGCTTGAAACACTGGAAGAATTACGTCTGCTGAGTAATCTTGAAACAGAAACAGATAAGTTATTGCAGTTAGTCTTATTTGGCCAGCCCGAGTTAGATGAGCATCTTTCTGATGCGTCTGTTCGTCAAATCAAAGAGCGTATTATTCACAGCTTTTATTTAAAGCCTTTCACTCTTGCTGAGGTAGGCGAATACTTGTCATTTCGTTTGCATAAAGCGGGTTATAACGGCTCCCCTTTTTTTACTGCCGCAGCATTGAAATTATTGACACGGTTTTCATCTGGTCTGCCGAGGAAGCTAACGATATTGGCTGATAAGTCGCTGTTAGCAGCCTTCGCTGCACAGTCAAGATCTGTTGATGCATCACATGTTCGTTTGGCAGCAAAAGATTCGGGGCAGCTGAATAGCGGGTCAAAATATATACGGGTTTTACTTGTGCTCGTTTCGGCTTTTTTAGTTTGGGGCCTTACTGTTTATAAGCCATCGGTGGGTAATGTTGGTTTAGGGGATGCGGTACGTACTGAGACACACCTTGGTGCTGTTGAGGAAAGTGATTCGACCCTTAATAAAGAGCAGCCTGCTGCTCTCGAAATCGGCCACTCACTACCTGCGGAGAAACCTATCACGGCCTCTGTTCCTGAGATCAGCTCAGTTTCAGTGCTTAAGAAAGGCCCGGTTACAACAGAGCCTATCACCATTGAGGCACTGACTCTTAAAACACAGCAATGGATGGTGGCTTCATCTGGTGCCGTTTACACTATTCAGATCCTGTCGGCTGAAGCGGAAGATGATCAATTTCTCGAACACTTTTTTATGAATGTTAAGCGGGACATTGGTCTCAATGAACTTTATGTTCATCCTATGCGGGATGGCGGTAAACCTATTTTTGCTGTGACTTTAGGTGGCTTTGCTGATTTTGGCAAGGCTCGAGAATACCTGGCTTCTCTCCCTGTTTTCATACAGCGCTATCAGCCCTATATAAAAAATATAAGCAGTTTTAAAAGTCGAGATCAATAATCGTTCTAGTACGCCATTAACCACATGATGGCGGGAGTATTACGTTTTAATGTACTCAATCTCCGTTAGTTTAAATCGCTGCAAGGTTTTATGAAGACAGTCTATAGCTGCGCTTTGTGTGGTGAAAATGGCTGTATTTTTCACGTCTTTTAATGTTGTGTTTGTTGTTGTAAGGGTGGGCAGTAATGCGTTGACTCTGCGTGCGATGGCTTCTCCAGAATCAATCCAATTAACTGAGCGTGGTGATGCGCTAATTAATTGTTCTTTGATTAAAGGGAAGTGTGTGCAGGCAAGGATGATTGTGTCGAGCTGCTCATTGTCAAACAAGGGTTTTAAAATACCACTAAGCTCTTCTGCTCCAGGCAGTGTGCCCCGTAGTGCTTGCTCGGCTATTGCTACTAGTTCAGCGCTACCGCTGCATACCACCTCGCAGTCGCTCGCAAATTCTCCGATTAGATTTTTTGTGTAGGGCCTGGCAACAGTTCCAGGGGTGCCTAGCAAGCCGATAACTTTAGTCTTCGATTGCAGTGCTGCAGGTTTTATTGCAGGCACCACGCCGACGATAGGGATGGAAAAATTCTGGCGAATATGGGGCAAGACAAGAGTGCTTGCTGTGTTACAGGCGACGACGATGATATCGGGCTGGCATTTTTTGATGAGTGCTTGCAGTACTTTGTGGACACGCTCAATCAAAAACTCGGCACTTTTGGTGCCATAGGGGAAGGCCTGATTATCAGAGGCGTAAATATATTGACTGGCAGGCAGCGTTTGCTGCAAAGCTTGAAGAATACTTAAGCCGCCAACGCCGGAATCGAAGACCAGAATTCTAGCCAGTGCTGTATGTGTCAATTTCTTGAGTTGCCTCGTGCGGGTGGGGTTGTCTTCTAGACGACAACTATTTTACCCCATTGATCAGTGCTCAGCTGTTAAAATCCTTTGCATGACTTCTTTTTCACCTGACTTGCTATTCCTTTGGATTTGTCTTGCCGCACTTATTGGTGGGGCTTTGGTTGCTGTGCTGTTTTATTGGCGGTACAACCTGCATCGCTCGACCATCCGCGTTGAAGTTGCCATGTTAGTTCGCGACAAGCAACACCTGACGGAAACTGTAGAAAACCTGCAGGCTGAAGTACTTGATTTGCGACAGCAGAATCTCACCTTAAATGGAAGTAACAGCGCTCAGTCTGCACAGCTGGAATCTGCACGGCTTCACTCTTTAGAACAGTCCACTTTATTGGAGCAAGCCCGCAGTTCTTTCGGAAAGGAGTTCGAGAACCTTGCCAACCGCATATTTGATAATAAGCAGCAGTCGTTCTCGCGAACCAGTAAAGAGACTTTAGATAGCACTGTCGCTCCCCTGCGCAAAGATCTCGCCGACTTCCGTAAAAAAGTGGAAGACGTTTATGACAAGGAGAGTGCTGAACGGAATCGGCTGGAAGGCAAGATTGGTGAGCTACAGCAGCAGACCCAGCAAATTGGGCAGGATGCCATAAAGCTCGCCAATGCTCTGAAAGGGGATAATAAGTTTCAGGGCAACTGGGGTGAGTTGATTCTCGAACGTTTACTTGAGCAGTCCGGACTGCGTAAGGGGAGAGAGTATAAAACCCAGGTGGCCCTGCAAGATGAAGAGGGCAGGCGGCGCAACCCCGATGTGATTTTGCACTTGCCTGATCAGCGCGACATTGTTATCGACGCCAAGGTCTCGTTAAAGGATTACGAACGCTTTTGTAGTAGCGATGATGAAAGTCAGCGTCAGCAAAGCCTTAAAGCTCATATTGCTTCTTTGCGCGGCCATGTTACGGGGCTTAACCGCAAGGCCTATGAGCAGCTTGAGGGCATCAATACTCTGGACTTTGTGTTGATCTTTATTCCTGTCGAAGCGGCTTTTATGTTGGCGATTGAACACGATCATCAGCTGTTTAGCGACGCTTACGACAAAGGCATTATTTTAGTCAGTCCCAGTACCTTATTGGCGACCTTGCGCACCATCCATAATATCTGGCGCTATGCTGATCAAAACCTGAATGCAGAAAAAATAGCTGTTCAGGCTGGCGGCCTTTACGACCAGTTCGTTTTACTGGCAGAGGGGCTGGAGGATATCGGCAAGCACCTGGACAAGAGTCAGGATGCCTGGACGATGACCCGTAAGCGCCTGGTTTCAGGTCGGGGAAATCTGCTTAAGCGTGTTGAGGATCTGAAAACACTGGGTGCCAGAACCCGGCGTGATATGCCGGCAGCACTGCGAGACGAAAGCCAGCTGGCCGAACAAGCTCTGCTGCCGAATGTCAGTGATGAGAGTGAACTGCCACAGTGAACTATCTGTGTGAGCGGCAATTAAGAGCGTTAAATCTTGCAGCATCTTGAGGTTGTAGGTTTTGTTTTTACGGCTATTCTCCCCGTCTATTTACTCACGGCACTCGGTGTTTTACTGCGCCGCATGGGCTGGTTGAGTGAAGGTTTTCTGGAGGACAGCTCACGTATTGTTTTTAATTTTGCCGCCCCGACGATGCTGTTTTTATCCCTGTCGAGTGCTGACTTAAGTATTACTGAGGCACCACGTTTTCTCGCGGTCAGCGTGGCCCTGTTGGTTTTTTTCTCCCTGCTGGCCTGGGCCTTGTCGCGAATCATCGTTGCGCAACGCGTCGATAGGGGTGTTTTCATTCAGGGGGCTACGCGGGGCAATTTGCTGATTTCAGGTCTCGCCATGGCCTACAATGTATACGGTATTGAAGGTGTGGCGTTGGCCTCGCTGCCGATGGGTATTTTTATTATTTTTAATAATATTTATTCCATCAGCATGCTTAAGTTTTATAGCCAGAAAGCGGGCAGCTCGGCTAAAAACTATCTGTCTGACATCGCTAAAAACCCCATTGTTATTAGCGTGCTACTGGGTACGATAGCGGGCGCTTTCAAACTACAACTGCCCGATGCATTGGCGAACAGTGGCAAGCTACTGGGGCAATTGACAGTGCCGCTGGTGCTGATTAATGTCGGTGCCTCACTGGACTTTGCTCAATTACGCAGCCCCAGTTTGGCGGGTTGGGGGGCGGCTTTATATAAGTGCCTGTTAATGCCTGTGTTGGGTGTGCCTATTGCCTGGTACTGTGGTTTGCGGGGTATGGAGCTGGGTATCGTATTTCTTGTTTTGTCGTCACCGACCTCTACTATTAGCGTGGTATTTGCTCAGGTCTTTGGTGGTAATGCCAAAATGGCGGCCAACATTGTTTTGCTCGGCGGTCTGTTTTCTTTCGTCATTGTCGTCTGTGGCCTGATCTTTTTAAGAACGCTCGGCCTGGCGTAATTTCTCTATATAACGAATTCTCTTATTTTTAACTCAGAGGTGGTCTGTGGTTTTTTTGATCGTATTGGCGGTGTTGATTGTTGTGGCTTTGGGCGCTTATGCGCTGCATCTTCATCGTAAAGTACAAGCGCTGGATGTCGAGCGTGAAAAGGTAAGACTGCTCTTTGAACAGCAGCTCAAGGAAAAGTCAGAAGAGACGAGTAAGAGCATTATCATTTTGGCCAAAGGTGTAGTGGCGGACGAGTTGAGTATTACCGAGGCCTGCCTGCGTATTTCCTGGCTGTTGACGCAGATTAACCCTGAGGCGCGCGAGGCCGAAGCTTACAGCGTGTTTTATCAGGTTGCCGATGCCACCGCCCATATTCCCATTCTCGATGCCTGGAAAGCGCTGACTCGCGAGCAGCGCAAAGCCTTTGACCGGGAGCGACTGGAGACAGAAAAAGCCTTTGGGGACTTCGTTCTCGATGCCGCTAAGAAATTACTCGACGAGGGTGTGCCTAAGTTTAAGCCCGCCAGTGACTCTTCCGACCTCTTCTATTCAGCCTGATTATTCTCGAGGGGTAGGCGTTTTTTCAACACGGCACCGGCCTCAAGGTGGTGGGTATAGGGGAATTGATCAAAAGCGGCGAAGTGCTCAATGCTATGGCTGCTATCTAATGCCAGCAGATTGGCATGCAGGGTTTCTGGATTGCAGGAAATGTAAATAATGTTGTCAAAGCGGCGCAGCAGTTCGACTGTGTCGTCATCAAGTCCGGCTCTGGGCGGGTCGACAAAGACGGTCGAAAAACTGTAGCTTTTCAAATCGATATGGCGCAGGCGACGAAAGAGTCTGACTTCGTTCAGCGCTTGAGTAATCTCTTCGCTGGATAGCCGCACAATCTCAATGTTTTCAATCTTGTTCGCTTCGAAATTATAGGTCGCGGAGTTGACCGATATTTTGGCGATTTCTGTGGCGAGCACACGCTCAAAATTCTGCGCCAGCACGGCGGTAAAATTGCCGTTGCCGCAATAGAGTTCCAGCAGATCGCCGCCAAAGTTTGCGCTGTGTTGGCGCGCCCAGTCGAGCATTTTCTCGTTCACTCGGGCATTGGGCTGGGTGAAGCCCGTTTCTTTTTGCTGATAGGTGTAAGTACGCCCGTCGATGTCTAGTTTTTCAATGACATAATCTCGGCCAATAACAACCTTCTGTTTGCGGCTGCGGCCAATAATATCTGTCTTCATGTGGGTGGCAAGTGCGTTGGCGCGTTCTTCCCAAACCGTATCCAGCGAGCGGTGATAGAGTAGGGTGATGACGGCTTCGCCGCTGAGGGTCGTTAAAAACTCCACGCTAAACAGGCGCTGGCGCAGAATATCGCACTGGTTGATTTGCTCAAGCAGTGGCGGCATTAAGGCTTCGATTGTGCTTGATCCGGCCGGAAATGCGTTGATGATGTAAGCCTGCCTGTGCTCGCCCTGGCGGTACATGGCGTAATCGGCGCGGCCATCCTGCTGCCAGATTTTAAATTCGGCACGCATGCGATAGTTAAGTGGCGCGGAGGGGTAAGTGTCGAGTGGCGGCAGTGCAAGCCCTTGAAAGCGTGCCTGTAGGTCGGCCACTTTTTCTTGTAACTGTTGGTCGTAGGTGGCGGGATCGATAGCAGTCACAGTGGCTCCGGCAAAACGTTTATTATAGCGTTAAATACTGAGGGGGCGCTGTTAATCACAGTGCTTAATAGAAGCCTTCAGCGATAGACGGAGTTGTGAAAATGATTAGCACACTGACATTCGATGTTACGCGACAGGGTTTGCTCGATATCAGTGCAGAACTGAATGCGGTAGTACGTGAGGTCGATCTGGAGGAGGGGCTGTGTACGCTTTTTATTCAGCACACTTCTGCAAGTTTGTTAGTGCAGGAAAGTTATGATCCGTCGGCGCGAAGAGATCTTGAGAGTTGGCTCAATCGTTTGGTGCCAGAGAACGATCCGCTCTATACCCACACACTTGAAGGTTCCGATGATATGCCCGCTCATATTAAAGCGGCTTTAACGGCGAGTAGTGTGTCAATCCCAGTGATTGCTGGCGAACTGGCGCTGGGCACTTGGCAGGGTGTTTATCTCTGGGAGCATCGTCACCAGCCAGGTAGGCGACGGATTATTATTCACTTGACGTAGGGGCCTGTTGGTTGTTAAAGAGGTTACCCGTTGGTTCTTGTGCTCATTGAAAACTAGCGACATAATCGGCTTAGTTTGGTGGTGTCTTGTGGCGCGATTGTAAACCAGACAGTTTGAGCGAAATGTTTGTCCTTTGGACAAGGATTGCCAGAACAGGTCGATAAAGGCCTGGCAGGGTGAATAACTATAACCGTTAATTAGATACGTGGGAGATCAGCATGGCTTATCAACGGCCCGAGTTTAAAGAGCAATACGAGAATTACATTGGTGGTGAGTGGGTTGCCCCAATCGATGGAAAATATTTTGAAAATACGTCGCCGATTGATGAAAGCTTCATCGCGCGTATTCCTCAATCAACCTCAAAAGATGTTGACCTTGCGATTGCAAAAGGTTGGGAAGCCTTTGAGACCTGGGGTAAAAGCTCCCCGGCTGAGCGCAGCATGCTGATGTTCAGAATTGCCGATCGCCTTGAAGAGAACATAGAATTACTGGCTGCCGTTGAAACCTGTGACAACGGTAAGGGAATTCGTGAGTCTTTAGGTGCTGATTTAGTCCTGGTTATTGATCAATTCCGCTATTTTGGTGGCTGCATTCGTACTGAAGCCGGTTCTGTGACTAACATTGATGCCGAGACGGTGACAATGGAAGTTCACGAACCTTTAGGTGTCGTTGGCCAGATTATCCCCTGGAATTTCCCACTGCTGATGGCAGCCTGGAAAATCGCACCCGCTCTGGTGACAGGTAACTGTGTTGTTATCAAGCCGGCTGAGCAAACGCCTGTTTCACTGCTGATTATGATGGAGATTATTGCTGACTTATTGCCGCCCGGCGTACTGAATGTGATCAATGGTTTCGGTGCTGAATGTGGCAAGCCTTTGGCTTCTCACCCCGATATTAAAAAGGTGGCCTTTACTGGCGAGACCAGTACCGGTCGTTTGATTATGCAATACGCAGCGGAAAATATTATCCCCGCAACAACGGAGCTGGGTGGTAAGTCGCCGAATATTTTCTTTGAAAGCATCATGGATGAGGACGATGAGTTTCTTGATAAGGCCGTCGAAGGGCTGGTGTTTTTTGCCCTGAACCAGGGTCAGGTCTGTACCTGCCCATCCAGAGCTTTAATTCAGGAAAGTATCTACGACAAGTTTATGGAAAAGTGCCTGGCGCGCGTTGAGGCTATCACCATGGGCGACCCCTATGAGTTGAGCACAATGATGGGCGCACAAGCGTCGAATGATCAGTACCAAAAAATCCTCAGCTATATCGACATTGGTAAGCAAGAAGGGGCTGAGCTACTTTGTGGTGGTGAGGTTTATGAAAATGAACTTTATCCCAATGGTTATTACATCAAGCCCACTATGTTTAAAGGGCACAACAAAATGCGCATCTTCCAGGAAGAGATTTTTGGCCCGGTGCTGGCTGTCACTACCTTTAAAGATGAAGCTGAAGCGCTGGAAATTGCCAACGATACACAGTTTGGTTTGGGCTCAGGCCTTTGGTCTCGTGATATGCACCAGGTGCATAAAGTCAGTCGAGGTATTCAGGCTGGTCGCGTTTGGGTCAACTGCTACCATATTTACCCAGCGGGTGCTTCTTTCGGCGGTTACAAGAACTCCGGTATTGGCCGGGAAAACCATGCAATGATGTTGAATGGTTATCGCCACACCAAAAATATATTAACGTCTTACAGCAAAAACAAGCTGGGTTTTTTCTAAGCACCTGTTAAGTACGATTCGGTATCATGCTGAGTCGTAGGCTTTAAAAGAAAGAGGTTTACCATGCCCGTTGAGCGAGTGAGTGTGACTGAAGCAGCTGTCGAAGTAATTGATCGTTTGCGCAGCGAGCATGGTGAGCTGATGTTTCACCTTAGTGGTGGTTGTTGTGATGGGTCTTCGCCCATGTGCTACCAGAAGGGTGAATTCCGCCTCGGTGGACGCGATCTTTATTTGGGTGACATCCATGGCTGTGGCTTTTATATGCATGCCGATCAGTTTGAATATTATAAAAACAGTCATACGACAGTTGATGTTGTTAAAGGACGTGGTTCGAGCTTCTCTCTTGAAATTCCCCTGGGTCTACGTTTTATGATTCGCTCGCGGATTTTTACCGATGAAGAGATGGCTGATTTACGACCGGTTGTCGCGGCTTAGTAAAAAGCGAGAATACAGGGCAAGAAGCGCCTTTATTTGGTCAACGTTAGTTGTCGATACGCTAGTTTATCCTCCGGCATCTATGATGGTTGAGCCTTCGCTTGGCAGCGTCTCCTTATTTCCTCGTTCCAGGGACGCTTGATTATGTCGATTAAAATCAGGGGCCTTTAGTCAATATAATAATTGAGTTTGCTCACAGCCTCCCTTGTCCCTCGATATCGAGGCCGGAATCTACTGTGCGTGGGGCCGTCTTCTGAGGTATTGTCGCGGAATAGTTTAAATACCCCCGCAGAAACAGATGAGATTGAAAGATGACTACCAGCAAGCTAGATAAGCACCTCGCCGAGCAACGGGTCTATATCGCCAAACGTGAAAAGGGTTATCGCGAAAAATCATTGAAGCTCTATCCCTGGATTTGTGGCCGTTGCACCCGCGAGTTTACCCGCGCTAATTTGAGTGAATTAACGGTGCATCATCGCGATCACAATCACGACAATAATCCCTCTGATGGTAGTAACTGGGAACTGCTGTGTATTTACTGTCACGACGAAGAGCACACCAAATTCGTTGATTTTATTCGCTACGGTAGCAGTGAAGAGAGTGAAGTTGCCGCCGCGACCTTCAATCCCTTCGCCGACTTAAAAGAGCGAATGAAGCAGGGTAAGTGAATAGAAAGCCGGTTTTAACTGAATGTGATTTTATAAGGTAGCTGAAATGAATGAGTCAGAGCCTCTGTTAAAAGGCATTAAAGTCTTAGAAATAGCGACCTATATTTTTGGCCCTGGCTGTGCGGCCATCCTCTCGGATTTTGGCGCCGATGTGATCAAGATTGAAGCGCCGGGGCGCGGTGATCCGTTACGCTATGCCCATAAAGCGCCACCCTTTATACCCCTTGAGTTTGGCTATATTTGGCAGCAGGATAACCGCAATAAACGCAGTATTGGCCTCGAGATGAAATCGGCCGAAGGGCGAGAGATACTATTAAAGCTAGTGAGAGAGGCCGATATCTTAATCACTAACTTTCCCCCCGATGTACTGGCGCGACTGAATATTCGTTATGAAGACCTCGCGCCCGAAAATGAAGGCCTGATCTATGGGCAAATCACCGGCTTTGGTGAAAAAGGCCCTGAAGCCAGTGCGCCGGGTTTTGATGCCACGGCCTATTGGGCGCGCTCGGGTTTAATGGATACCGTCCATACTGCCGACAGTGAGCCCTGTATGTCTTCGCCGGGTATGGGTGACCATCCCAGTGCCATGACTATGTACGCCGCGATTATGACCGGGCTCTATAAAAGAATGCGCACGGGGCGCGGTGGCAAGGTGCATAGCAGTTTGTTGGCTAACGGTTTGTGGACGGCTTCCAGTTCTCTTTCTTGTGTTTTGGCAGGTGGGGGCGCAGTCGATAATCCGAGCCTCGGTCAGCCTACGAATGCATTACTTAATCACTATCAAACTCGCGACGGGCGCTGGTTGCTGCTGGTTCTTTTACATCAGAACAAACATTGGCCAGGTCTGCTCAAGGCTTTGGAGCGGGATGATCTACTTGCCGACCCCCGTTTTGTTGATATCAAACAGCGCAACGATAATGCTAAATTACTCGCCCCTGTTCTGGCAGAAACCTTTAAAACACGCGACCTGTTTGAATGGCGCGAGCGACTACAGGCTGAAAAGCTAACCTTCAGCGTGTTGGCCACTATGGAGGAGGTTATTGATGATCCACAGGTGCTGGCCAACGATATGTTGATTGATGTTGAAGGCCACAACTATGGACGAGGTCAGGCGGTGAATAGCCCCTTCTGGGTAGAGGGTTCCGATAAAGTCCCCGCGCATATTGGGCCGGAGCCCGGTGCTAATGGTCCCGATATATTGCGTGAGTTGGGCTACAGTGAAGAGCGTATTGAACAGCTAAGTCGTCAAAAAATTATTTAAAAACCGAGACGATAGACTTGTTCTTGACGGGATGGCTTTTACTGCCTGTTCTTTATAAACAATTTTCCGGCCTCGGCAGCCCGGCAATTTTACTCGCAACCCGTGCCGGACTGGGTGGGAATAATTGCATTAAATAAATACTGCGGCCCTTTTCTTTGCCCAGGTTTTGAGCGATGTATTTCACCAGGGGACGCATGGGGGGCGCGAGCTCGAAGCGCTGGTAAAATTCTTTTAATAGATAAATGATCTCCCAATGAGCCTCACTTAATTCAATGTTTTCACTGGCAGCCAGTTGCTGGGCCGCTTGCTCAGACCAGTCGGCGAGGTACTGTAGATGACCATCGCTATCGAGTTTTAAAGTCTTATCCATGCTTAAGTGCTGCTCGTCGAATGATTTCTTGCCGCATTTAATACCAGCTCTGTGTGGCCGAAGCTTCTGCGGCAAGGGCGACAAAGCCCGCATCGTCTGTTACTTGAAATGCGGGTAGCAGCGCTGAGTCGTCGAGCCCCCGTGCTTCACAGTCAGCCCGAAGCACATAAAAACGTGCGCCATTGGCACTCAGTTGCTTGATTCTCTGGCTGTAATCGGTCTCATCTTGCGAGCTATTCAGTGCCCCGTAAACGCCATTTTCGATCAGTAGTACGGCATCGTTTGGGGCTGCTACACGCAGGCAGTCGCCAAGGGCGCTGTGATTAAAGGCTGATTTATTCACGGTGTGTAATAACATTAAAAACTCAAAATACTTTTGCTAGTGGCGAGCAGTTCTTGCACGCGGGCCGTGTTAATGATTTTTCCGGCATTAATATCAGCACTGCTCAGGTTTCTTTGTTTGAGGGAGTTTTCATCCACCCAGATATCGTCAACATCATAAAGCGCTAGGGCACTGGCCATGGACGCCTGGTTTTTACAGTCGATAGCGCCACTGTCCTGCGGCTCAAGCAGTTGCCACACACCTTCGTTAATATAGAGCACGTCAGTTTTAGCGCCCATGACTCCACAGGCTAGCGCCGCTTCCAGTCCTTCCCTTGCCAGGGCATTGCCGTAGGGCGCATGGCGAAATACCAGCAGTATGCCTTTGTTGGCAGACTTGCCGGTGAGTTGCTTATCCAAAAGTAATTACTCGATCAGCGTTTAGGCTGGCATCAACCAGCTGGCCCAGTCCTGATAGTTCGTGCCCATCAATAAAATTGCCACTGGTTTTACCGTGTCTTTTTGCTTCTTGTTCATTGAGCACCCCACGTCGTGTGGCGGCAGCAATACACACCACGGAATCGAGATGATGTTGTTCGATCAGTTCCTGCCATTGCTGGGGAAGGTTGTTTTCATCTTGCGCGGCGCTCACGAGGGCGGAGGCATTGTGTACTCCGTCGTGGTAGAAAAAAAGTCGGTAAATACTGTGCTCATTAGCCAGTACGGCACGGGCAAAACGCAGGGCACTGGCTGATGCCTGAGTGCTATAGGGTGGGCCTAATATAAGAAGTGCAAAGTTCATAAGGGCTGCTGTTTGTTGCGCTTAAGCCGGTCTACGAGCGCTGGGTTGCAGGGCATTCTAACAAATCCTGTAAACAGATTTATTCTGACATGCGGCCGGGTTAAACTTTGCTCAACCACCGGTTAAATACGCGTATGGAAAGCAATGCAATGAGGTTTAGAAAGTAGTGGCTGATAAGGGCTTAGAGCACGAGTCGAATGCCTGCAGTATTCCATCTCGTCAGCCCAGCGCGGCGGGCGAATTGATTTTTGACGAAGCATCTTTACGTGCGGCTCTGGTCGATAAGAACTTGCTCAACGCTGTTGACTTCGCTCGTGCCCAGCGCGTACACAGTGAAAATACCGACGAATCACTGGTCGCGCTTCTGGTGCGCCTGGGCATGGTCTCCGAGCGTGCCATGGCTCAGACTCAGGCTGATATGGCCGGGCTGCCCTTGCTCAAGCCTGATGACTATCCCGCACAACTAGTCGAGACAAGCCTGTCTCTACGCTTTATGAAAGACCAGTGCCTGCTGCCTCTGGCGATGACGGGCGATACCCTTGAGTTGGCAGTGGTTGATGTCAGCAATGCTTACAGTCTTCGCGCCGTCGCTATGGCCTGCCATTGTGAACTGAAATTGAGTGTCGGTTTAGCGTCTGATATTCAGGCAGCGATTGAGCGTCTCTACGAACAAAGCGAAAACGCGGGTGACGAGAGTGTCGATCCCGGGGCCAGCTTTTCCGCCGTCGATGTCGCGAAGCTACGGGATATGGCCAGCGAGGCACCGGTCATTCGCCTCGTCAATCAAATTATCCAGCGGGCCGTCGATAATCGTGCCTCCGATATTCACGTCGAACCTTTTGAGCACAATTTAAAAATCCGCAATCGCATTGACGGTGTGTTGCGCGACGAGCCATCGCCACCCCGTGAAATCGCCCCGGCAGTGATTTCGCGGATTAAAATTATGGCCGATCTCGATATCGCCGAGCGGCGCTTGCCCCAGGATGGTCGCATTAATGTGCGTGTACAGGGCCAGGAGCTGGATGTGCGAGTTTCGACCGTACCGACCATGTACGGCGAAAGCGTGGTGATGCGTTTATTGCAGCGTGATAGCGTGACCCTCGATTTCGACAGTCTCGGCTTCACTGCCGAGCAGCGTGCCCGCTTGCAAAAAGAATTGAGCATGACCCACGGCATGGTGATCGTTACCGGCCCCACCGGCAGCGGTAAAACCACCACGCTTTATACGGCATTGAATTCACTCAATACTGAACAGCGTAAAGTCATCACCGTTGAAGATCCGGTGGAATACAACCTTGAAGGCATTAACCAGATACAGGTTAACGCCAACATTGGGCTCGATTTTGCCAGTGCGCTGCGCTCCATTGTGCGCCAGGACCCCGACGTAATAATGGTCGGTGAAATGCGGGATTTAGAGACGGCGCGCATCTGTGTGCAATCGGCCTTGACCGGTCACCTCGTGCTGTCGACTCTGCATACTAATGACGCGGCGGGCAGTGTTACGCGCCTGCTGGAAATGGGCACCGAGGACTATCTGCTCAACTCGACCTTAAACGTGATTCTCGCCCAGCGCCTGGTGCGTTTACTTTGCCAGCACTGTAAGCAGCCCTATGAGGCCGAGGCGCGAATTATTGAAGAGTTTGATCTGCAACGCATACTGCCTGCCGGTCAGTCTTTGAAATTACACAAGGCAGTGGGTTGTGAGCACTGTGCCAACACCGGCTATCGCGGGCGGGTGGGTATTATTGAAATTCTCACCATCAGCGATAAAATCCGCAGTCTTATTCTGAGCCATGCTAGCGCCGGTGAAATCGAAGCCGTGGCGCGGGAAGAGGGCATGGCCACCATGTTTGAAGATGGTTGTTTGAAAGCCACCCAGGGTCTCACCACCCTCGAAGAGGTGGCTCGAGTGATACAGGAAGGCTGATGCCCCAATTCGACTATCGTGCCGTCAACGCCCAGGGCGAGCTGACCAGTGGGCAAATGACCGGGGCTACCGAGGCCGCTGTCATTACTCAGCTGCAGGCCATGGGGCTGATACCGATTTCTGCCCAGCTTCAACAGGGTGCTGGGCGAGCGAGCGGCAGGGCTTTTTTGTCACTGCGAAAACCTTCCCTCGGCCATAAAGATATTGGCGATTTTACCCGCCAGTTATCGACTCTGGTGGGGGCTGGGTTGTCTCTCGACCGCAGTCTGGAAATTATTGGCGGCGTTTCATCGAAACCCTTAATGGTTGAGTTGATCGATGAACTGCAGTCGGCGGTGCGCGGCGGCCGGTCGCTATCAGAAGCCCTGGGTGAGCAATCGCAATTATTCGCCAGTTTCTATATCAACTTCGTGCGCGCCGCGGAGTTGTCCGGTGATCTGGCCAAAAATTTAATGGAGCTATCGACCTATCTCGACAAGTCCCACGCCCTGCGTGAACAGCTAAAGTCGGCCTTAATGTATCCGCTGATACTGGTGGGGGTAACCCTCTTGTCGCTGGGTATTATCGTACTTTTTGTACTGCCTGAATTCGCCGCCCTGTTTGAAGATATGGACGCGCCACTGCCGGCATCAACGGCCTTTGTGCTCGGCGTGTCCAACTTCCTACGAGACTACGCCCTGCTGATTATTCTTATTATCGCTCTGGGTGTGGGCTATGTGCGCAAAAAACAGCAGGACCCCGCCTGGCTGTACCAGCGGGACGAGCGCCTGCTGCAATTCGCACTGCTCAGTGACTTGATCAAGAAAGTGAATATGGCGCGCTTTAGCCGTAGCCTCGGCACCCTACTGGGTGGCGGTGTGGCTTTGCTCCCTGCTATTTCTGTGGCAAAAGACAGTATGCAGAACAGGGTGTTACTCGATAAACTTAATACAGCTTCGAGTATTTTGCGCGACGGTGGTGGGCTCGCCGAACCCCTGCTACAAGCGGGCGTATTTCCAGAATTTGCCCTGCAAATGATTCAGGTGGGCGAAGAGACGGGCCAGCTCGACAAGATGTTAATACGGGTAGCCGACATCTATGACGACGAAGTGGCTACGGCCAGCCAGCGTTTGTTGTCGATACTCGAGCCGGTGATGATTATCGGCCTGGGCATCGTTATTGGCGGCATTATTATGTCCATATTGGTGGCTATTCTGGGTATTAATGATTTGCCCATGTAGTGGCTAATGGGCGTTTTTATCGCAGGGCTATTAGGTGATATTTCAAATTAACTAGGTTTTATAACTTGATGAAATTAAATAAAAAAATCGATATTAATAAAGTGCTTTCTAGTCGTGCTAATGGCTGCCAACGTGGCGGGCGACAGGGCGGCTTTACCCTGCTCGAGCTACTCGTAGTACTGGTTATTCTCGGCTTTCTGGCAAGCCTGGTCGGCCCCCAGGTACTGAAGCAGATCGGGGGTTCCAAGACCAAGGCGGCCATCTTACAGATAGAGGAGTTTTCCACGGCTCTCGACCTCTACCATCTCGACGGGGGGCGCTATCCGAGTACGGCAGATGGCCTTAAATCACTGATTGAAAAACCCTCATCGGCGCGTATTTGGAACGGCCCCTACCTGAAGAAAAAAGTCATTCGCGACGATCCCTGGGGCAATTCCTATCACTATGCCTCGCCGGGTGAGTACAGTGACTTCGATCTGTTCTCTCTGGGCCGCGATGGTCGAGAGGGCGGTGAGGGTGAAGATGCCGATGTCTTGAGTTGGGAATAGTCAGGTCTATTGTTCCTGGCTTGCTCGCCCGATGCGCCCTTACTTAGCCATGTCAGTATCGACGGTTTGCCACTCATGAATGGACCGTGGCGGCGTCAGTTTTTGTCCGTAGAGCGCCAATCGGGTTTTACCCTGCTCGAACTATTGGTCGTGCTGGTACTGCTGGGTATTATCGCGGTGCTGGTTGCGCCCGGACTCGGGGGAAGCTTGCAAGGTGCAAAACTTAAAACCCAAAGTAGAGAGCTTGTTACGGTATTTCGACGCTATCGTGGTGAGGCGGTTGCGCAGGGAAAAATCATTACCCTCGATTTTACGCGAGAGGAATCTTACTACTCGGTTGATGGTGAGCAGGTGATTCTCGATGAGGGCTTGAGCCTGGCCTCCCAAGTTTCTGCCGATAATAATGCACATGAAGAGTTCGGTTTTACTGGCTCAAATCAAATGCCCGATAGTCGCGGTAATCGCCTTGCGTTTTATCCAGATGGCAGCTCTTCGGGTGCAGTGCTTGAGCTGCGCTCGGGTGATAGCTTACGTTATATCCGCGTTGACTGGTTGACCGGGGAAGTGAGCTTGCCCGACCCTGTGGAGCATCAGGTTTCTCTTGAGGCGGAGCTGCCGTGAGTATCCTTGCTAGCATGTGCGACAGGCCAGTCGCTTGAAGTCCGCGCCAATACAAATGACAAAAGCCCGAGGCTTCACACTGCTAGAGGTTGTTGTTGCGCTCTCTATATTGGTCATCTGCATGACGGTGATTATGCGTATTCTGGCGGGGTCCAGCCGTTTGGCGGCCCTGAGTGGCGACTACTACACGGCTGTGCAAATTGCGGAGTCAAAACTCGCTGAGCTGCGTGTGCTTAAAGACTCGGGCACCTATATCGATACTGGCAGTACAGAAGGAGACAGTGGCATAGAGGGTTTTGACTGGGTGGTGGAATCAAAACCCTATCGCAGTCGTGCCGATAACCCTGTTTTCCCCGCTGATATTGCCGATCACCCATTAGCGACTCACCAGCTTTATCAGCTTGATGTGAGTGTGTATTGGGGAGCATTGCATAAGCGAGAATTTCGGCTTTCGAGCTTGCAACTCAGGGCGAAGGGCGAGGCTGATTTGTGACGATAAGCTGTAATACAAGCCGTAGCCGGGGTTTTACTCTGGTAGAGCTGCAAATTGCCATTGTGATTATGGCGATAATTTCTATTTTACTACTTGGCGCTTTGCGTCTGACATCCCTAACCTGGCGTAAGGTTACTGACCGACAGGATGCCGCCGAACATCAATTTCTGCTGAGTCAAATGTTGCGCCGCCATATAAGCAGTGCTCGTTTGATGAAAGTCAGGATGGACTCCGGCGGTATGGCCGACAGTTTTATCGGTGGGCAGGGTTACCTCCACTATGTTGCGCCTTTTCCTCGTTTTATCAACAACGGTGAGCTGTACTGGTGGACTCTAAAAATTGACTGGGATGAGAGCGCTCAACAAGACGTACTGGTGCTCGACTACCAACCTTTTGATGCGAACCGTAGCCTGTCATTTGACGCTGACTCGAGTCTGACTATTGAAGGGAAAACAGGACAGCGCCTGATGATAGCGTCGGATATCGACACTCTGGTGCTGGCTTATTACGGTGTTGAGGGCGGTGATTTTGCCAATGATGATGCGCAGTGGCTTGGCGAGTGGAACCTCATGTCCCTTGATGGGAGCCGTGTAAATTCTCCCCTCCCTCAATTACTGAACCTGAAAGTGGGGGTTGTCGAGCAAGAGGTCTATCAGCCATGGCCAGAAATCGTGATGGCCCTACGCTATGCCAGTGAAGCTAATAGCGTGAATAAGGCGACAAAAAGTGATAAAGACGAGTAGAGAGAGGACGAGTTGTGAGCCGAGAAAATCTTGCTGAAGCATCACGTTTAATACGTCAACGTTCTGTAATTGGCGTGTTTTGTTCGTGAAGCGTTTGTCTTCAGCTTCACTACGACAGCAGCGGGGCGTAGCGCTAATACTTGTGCTGTGGTTTATTGTTCTGCTTGCCGTTCTGGCTTTAGGTTTGTCGAAGGTCAGCAGAAATAGTGCGCAGACGACTCGACAGTTGAGCGGGGCAGCCCAGGCGCGTCATTTGGCGGAAAGCGGTGCGCAGATGGTATTAGCAAATTTGCTAATGGCGTCCGATGATCAGCGCTTACTCGGTGATGGCGAAGAATTTAGCTTGTCATTCGAGCAGGGTATAGTCGATGTCGTGCTCTGGAATGAAAGTGGCAAGGTTGATATAAACAGAGCGACCGACGCTTTATTATCGCGTTTACTCGAGGCTTTGGGTTTACCCCTTGAGCAAAGTGAAGCTTTGGCAGCGGCTATTGCCGATTGGCGTGACGAGGATGAGCTGGTTCGTTTACAGGGTGCAGAAGATGCAGATTATTTTGCCGCCGGTTTGGCTTATGGCGCCAAAGACAGCGCTTTTATCAGTGTGAGTGAGCTGCGCAAAGTATTGGGTATGAGTGAAAGTATTTATCAGCAACTTGAAGCTTATGTGACGATTTACTCAAAGAGCTCGGGTGTTAACCCTGAAGTAGCGCCATTGCCCGTGTTGTTGGCGGTGAGCGATGCTAGCGTCAGCAGTTTGAAACATTATATTAATGAACGTCGTCGTACCCATCGTTCAGGTTTGCCGTTGCCGCCTGAACCCGCTATTGATAAGGCTTTTGTAGCGAAAAATAAGAGTGCTGTATTTACACTGTCGGCACGGGCCGTCATCGAACAGAATAGTCGTGGGGGGCAAACTACGGTCTTTAAGTTAAATCAAAATAAAGGTAAGGCGAGCGTGAAAACACTTTATTCGCAGCCTTATGCGCTAACAGTACATGAAATGGAAAGGCTTAATATGCGTGTGGAAGAGCGATAACGATGGCTGGATTTATTCCCCCTCACCGCCAGCAGCAGTTTCTGAAGGCCTGCGCTGATTTTTTTAATAGCTGGTTGGCGGAGCTTGCCTTACTGCTTCCTGTGTCCTGGCGCAATGCGCTATCAGGTAAGCAGGCATTGTGTCGACTGACACTTGATGCGGGTCATTTGAAACTTGCTGTTGAGGCGCAGGGGCGAGAAACAGCCATGGGGCGTATTGTCTCTTCGCAAGTCCCTGCTTGTTCAGTACGCCCTCTTTCCCAAGACGATATTTCAGCACTCGAGATGAGTATCGAAGACCAGGCCCTGTCCGCAGAGCAATTGATGGCGAATATAGCCACGCTGGGCTCTGATGCTCACGGGCGGGTGGTGCTGGAGCTGAGCGATGATTATCTATTGATTCGAGATATTAGTTTGCCGCTGGTCAGTGATAGCGATATCGACAGCGTGTTAGCCCATGAGATTGATCGCCTGAGTCCTTTTGCTAAAAATAATGTTTGTTACAGCTATGAAGTTCTGCAAAAAGATCAGCAGGCCGGTAAATTAAAACTACGCCTTGTTTGTCTTGAAAAAACTGAGCTTGAAATTCTGCTAGAGCAGTGTGAAAGTCTAGGTCTTAACGTTGCGCAAGTACAACAAAGAACAGATAAAACATGCGATAAAGCATTTTCCGTGGCGTCGAATTTATTGCCACTTGATAAGCGCCCATTAAAAGAAAAAGTATGGAATGGTACTAATCAGATCGCGGTTGCACTGGTCATTGCCTTATTGATGACAGTGCTAATCCTTCCTGTTTGGCTTTATGAAAAACAGATTGACGCACTCAATAAAGAGGTCAATGCCTTACTGGATAAAAGTAAAGTTGTTAGAGCTAAGCAAGCACGTTTGGTGATAAGGCTTGATATTCACGATGCCCTAGTAACGCGAAAAAACACTGAACTTGAAAAATTAATTATTTTACATAATTTAACACAAGTCATTCCTGATAATACCTGGTTGACTCGTGTCACCATTAGAGGTGAATCCGTTGAAATTGAGGGTGAGTCTGATAAATCCTCAGACCTTATTGAAAAGCTTGAGTCTCAGGAAGCCTTTCATCAAGTCGAATTCGCGTCCTCGGTAACGCGAAACTCGCGTACCGCAAAGGAGCGTTTTCAGATAAAAATGCAATTATCTAATAAGGCTGCAAGGCTTGACGATGAAAACTCTTCTGCGGCTAGAGTTGACCGTGAAGCGCAAGTTGCAAGGGGACGTGCCAATGAATGAATGGCCCCCTGTTCTGCGGCGTATTGTGGCAATGAGTCTACTGATTGTTTTGCTCGCGGGTATTGTTGTTTATGCCGTATTGCCCTGGTACGAGCAAATCAACCTGCGTCAGACGCGGGTGGACATGTTGCAACGTCAGTTACTGTCTACCAAGACCTTGCTGTCGAATGAAAGCAATATCGATGATGAATTAACTAAAATAGGCCGCTTGAGTGGCGACGATTCGCTACTGTTTTCATCGACTAAAGTGGCACTGGCGGCGGCTGATTTACGTGAGTTTATTGGCGAGGTTGTAGCCGATAGCGGTGGTCAACTGATTAGCGTACAAGAATATGAAGCCGCCAGTTTACCGGATACCCAGGCAATTGGTTTACGAGCACATTTGACAGGTGAGGCGCAAAATTTAAGCGATATACTCTATGCGCTTGAAACGGCACGCCCAGTGATCTTTATCGATAAACTGACCGTAGCAACGAGTCGGCGCAGCGTTGTGAGAAATAATCGGCGAGTTCGATCAAGGCCAGCATCGCGTTTGGCAAAGCGTAATAGCCTCGATATTCGCCTGGATTTAAGTGCTTATATTATGGTGGCACTATGAGTAATAAGCTCTGGATTGCCTCGACGCCTCTAGGTACAGCTCTGCGTTGTGCCACTATCGTGTTGTTACTTCTATTGTTGGCTGAGGTGGTGTTTTTTTCACTGCAAGGTAGTCTTGCTGGCCAGCTTCGTTCAGGCGCTATGCCCAGTTTTGAGACGCTCGCAATAGTAGAAATGTCGCCGCAAGATGATTATGACGAATTAGTGCAGCGGGCTTTGTTTAGCTCGGATAGGAAACCGAAAAATTCTGCTCAGCAAACACAAACACTGATGACGGGCAAGGCTTCTGAAAACTGGCTGTTGGTGGGGGTGATTAAGAGTGGTGAGGCAAGCTATGCCATCTTCAGTGAAAAGCTAGGTGAAAGGCGCTTAAATCTGGAGTTAGGCATGTTGCTTGATGGATGGAAGGTGGAGGCAATTAGCTCCGATCAGGTGGGCCTGATAAAAGATGGAGAAGAAGACTTGTTACGTTTACTGATTAGTGAGCCAAAGAAAACCCCTAAAAGAGCTGTGAAAAGATCAGCTAGATCGCCAGTCCGACCGGAGAGGAGAAGAGTCTTGAATAGCAGGGCTGCAAGTAAGAAATGAGTGACGTTTAAGTAGTCTCGGTGCAAATTGAATATATTTAATAGCCTGGTGTTGAGTCTGGGTTTAACGATGGGAAAAAGAGAAACGTGAAAAAATTAATGTGTGCTGATGCATTGATAGCGCCGAATCGATTTAAATACGGCTGCACAGTCGCCTTGTGTGCCGTATTGTTTCTGGGAGCCTGTGCTGAACAGCCTCTGATAGAGAGGGTCGACGAAGAGTTGTTAAAACAACAGGCTGTGGAAACACAATCCTCCGTGGCTATTGTTGGTGTATCAGCTGCTGAGCGACATGAAATAAATGCTGCTGAGAATGGAGAAAGTAGTACTGATCTTAGGACAAACGCAGAAAGGGCCGCTAGCGAAACCTATTTGGGTAATGGTCGTTTTATAGCGAGAGGGGCTAACAAGTCTTTCATTGCTAGTGGTAAAAATGATGTCACCTTGAATTTTGAAGCTTCGCCTATTCGAGAAGTAGTGAAAACTATTCTTGGCGATATTCTTAAACTGAATTACAGCATTGATGATGGAGTGAATGGCAATGTGTCGATGCGTACCACTCAGCCCATTAGTCGCGATGCTTTACTGCCAACCTTAGAAAGCTTGCTGCTAGTCAATGGTGCGGTATTAATAAAAAATCAGGGTTTTTACGAAATCCTTGCTGTTAGTGATGGCGCGATCCCGGCCAGTTTGGCAGCGACGACTAAGCTGAGTTCCGCCAATGGATATCAAGTGCTAGTAGTGCCTTTGCAATTTATTGGCGCAGCACAGATGAGTAAAATTATTGAAACTGTAAAAACCACTAAGACGAAAGTAGTAGTCGATGACTACCACAATATATTATTGCTGGCAGGGCCCTATGGTGAATTGTCGAATATTCGCCATACGATTGGTGTTTTTGATATTGACCAGTTACAGGGTAAATCGGTCGGTTTTTTCCGCCTTGAAAATGTTGATGCGCCGACTATATTAATTGAGCTGGAGGCAATATTTGGCGATAAATCAGAGGGGCCATTGGCAGGTCTGGTGAGTTTTTTAGAAATGGAAAGACTCAATGCCATTCTTGTAATCAGTGCTCAAAAACGGTATTTGCAGGCCGCTAAAATCTGGATACGCCGGCTTGATCAGGCAGAGAATATGAGCGGTGCCAATATGTACGTTTATCAGGTGCAGAATGGCAGGGCAGAAAATTTGGCGGATATTCTTAGTCAATTATTCGATAGCAAACGCAAGTCTGGTCTTAGAGAGTCGGCACGTTCTGACAATAGAACAAGCTCAAAAAGTCAAAAAGATAATGTAGCAAAACCGGGCAGCAGTACGAGAACAAGCGCCAAGGCACGTGTGCTCGATGTTGGTGATGTGACTATTATTGCTGATGTAGAGAATAATGCCCTGGTGATTTCTTCTAGCCCTTCCGATTATAAAGGTATTGAGAAGGCCCTTAAAAAGCTGGATGTGCTGCCCCTTCAAGTATTGGTTGAAGCATCAATTGTCGAAGTGACCCTTGATAAAGAATTGAAGTACGGTCTGCAGTGGTTCTTTAAGAACAGCTCTGGCCGGTTCAACGGTGTTGGCGGGCTAAATATTCCCTCCAGTGGCGTGGTTAGTGGTGCTTTGAATGGCGTGCTGAGACCGGCGGATTTTACCTATGCGCTATTTGATGCGGCGGATACGCGGGCGGTATTAAATGCGGTGGCTGGCGATTCACGGCTCAACGTTCTTTCGTCGCCCTCATTGATGGTGCTCGACAACCATACGGCGACGATTCGCGTTGGTGATCAAGTGCCTATTCGCACCTCTGAAACCACCAATACCTCCTCTGACGATCTCAATACCACGAGTCAAATTCAATACCGTGACACTGGCGTAACGTTGGAAGTCACTCCGCGCGTTAATAGCGGGGGAATGGTGATTATGGATATTACACAGCGGGTTGATGATGTTAATCAAACGGATAGTTCGGGTATCGATTCTCCCACCATTATTCAGCGTGAAATCACCACGAGTGTTGCGGTTCAAAGTGGGGAAACTATTGTGCTCGGCGGTTTGATTCGAGAGAACAAACAGAAGGCTGACCGGGGTATTCCTTTCTTAAAGGATATCCCCATAGTCGGCGTCCTTTTTTCCGGGGCTGAAAAAATTGAGAGTAAAACAGAGCTGATAGTAATGATTAAACCGGTGGCGATTGCCAGTAGTAATGATGCCAGAGCGGTTACAGAAGAGTATCGCAAAAAAATGCAGGGTGTCGATTTTAGTTATCTGGATTAGGTCTATCCTAAAACTGTTGTCAGTGTACTAAGGTACTGATTTCGGCCGGACTGTTTAGTCTCCTGTCCAGCAGCGCCCGTTCTCAAGCTAGTGTGGCAACTTCCTGTTTAAACTCTTTTTGGTAATTGTTAGTCTTACAAGGATGACAGTTAAAACCTGATCTATTGAATAAAGGAGAATAACAATTAGCACACTAGAGATAAGGCCTTCAAGTTACGATTTCAGTGAAATTCACGATGCCATGCAGCGCTATGTCGATGACAATCTGGTCAGCGGCCTGTCGGCGGTGATTCTAAAAGGCACCGATATTGTCGATGTGAAAACCTGGGGCTACATGGATATTGAAGCCCAAACACCAATGCGTGATGATGCTATTTTCCGTGCCTATTCCAATACCAAAATCGTCACCTCTGCTGCGGCGATGATTCTCTACGACGACGGTGCTTTTGATCTCGATGATCCGGTCGAAAAGTACATTCCTCAGTTCAAAGACTTGAAGGTGCTTAAGAAGGGTGCGACAGAGCTCGATGACACCGAAGCCCTACAAACGCCGCCCACCATTCGCCACCTGCTTACCCACACAGCGGGCTTTGCTTACGGTTTGTTTATGACCAACCCGGTGGACAAGGTCTACGTCGACCAGCGCATGATGGGCATGGAATCAACACTGACGGAAATGATCGATAAGCTGGCCAAATTGCCTCTTCTGTATCAACCCGGTGAAGAGTGGCAGTACAGTATTAGTATCGATATTTTGGCGCGTCTGGTGGAAATCTGGTCGGGTAAAAGTTTTTATGCATTCCTCAAAGAGCGCATCTTTGAACCCCTGGCGATGGTCGACACAGGTTTTGACGTGCCGCCAGAAAACCACCACCGTCTGACCACTCACTATTCCCCCGTCGACTTGCGCGACCCTATGACGCCGGGGCTTAAATCGTGCCCCGATATAATGATTGGCAGCGTACTCGAACCGAAAAGCTACCATTCCGGTGGTGGTGGCTTGGTGACCACTATCGCTGATTACACTACTTTTATTCAGATGATTATTAACGGTGGGGAGTGGCAGGGGCAGCGTATTTTATCGTCGCAATCCGTTGAGTTAATGCACACCAATCAGTTACGTGAAGGGCTGAAAGTTAAGCTACCCACCTGGGATATGCCCAATACGGTGTTTGGTCTGGGTTTTGCGATCAAAAACTCTCCCGCCAAAGGGGAGCCAGACAGCGCCATTGGTGAATATCATTGGGGCGGTATGGCGGGAACTCACTCGTGGGTCTCTCCTCAGGCTGGGGTATCGGCGCTGATATTTACCCAGCGCGCCTACGGCTTTTGGCATCCCTTTAGTCACGAATTTAAGCGGCTGGTGTATAAAGTGGCGGGTTAATAATTATGGCGTCTGGACGGGCATTCTTCGTATCACCGCGCTGTGATAAACTGAGCGTTCAGGTATAGACCTGAGAACAAACAATTACGAACAAACTCCGAGCTACGGGGCTTCTAAGCATCACTCGCCAGTTAATGCGCGAGTGAGTATGAACCCGACGCCGTGAATGCTGCCTTTGCTCAATACGATAGGTGTTGGCAGGCAGACGATTCAGAGGGATAGTGGGGAAACCTCCTGTCCTCCCGACATTGGAAAGGTGTTTGATATGCTACAAGACTACTTCGGACGCGAGTTCCGTTACTTGCGCCTGTCTATTACTGACGTTTGTAACTTCAGCTGCAATTATTGTCTGCCTGATGGCTATCAAGGTGATAGCGGTTGTGCGGGCGGTGGCTTTTTGCGCCTCGAAGAAATTCGCAATATTGCCGCTGCATTTGCCCAGGCGGGTACACGCAAGATTCGCATTACCGGCGGTGAGCCCTCGGTGCGTAGCGACTTACCCGAGATTATCGCCGCCGTTAAACAAACGCCAGGTATTGAAAAGGTGGTGATTACGACCAATGGCTATAAATTGCCCGAGCGTATTGATAGCTGGGTTAAAGCTGGTCTCGATGGGCTTAATCTGAGTATTGATAGTCTCGATCCGTCAATATTTCAGGCCATTACCGGTCACCATCGCTTGCAAGAATTACTCGATGGTCTCGACCGCGCTGCCGAGCTGGGCCTGACATCCATCAAAGTAAACGTGGTGATGATGCGTGCTTATAACGGCAATCAAATCGATCAGTTTCTCGCCTGGGTCAAGCATAAACCGCTGACGCTACGTTTTATCGAGTTAATGCAAACGGGCGATAATGAAGAGTTTTATCAGCGCAACCATGTCTCTGGTGAGAGCATTAAACAGCGGTTATTAAACGAAGGGTGGGAGCAGTCTATACGCACGAAAGACGCAGGCCCGGCCGAAGAGTTTTCTCACCCCGACTACCAGGGCCGCATCGGTTTGATCATGCCCTATAGCAAGGACTTTTGTGCCAGCTGTAATCGTTTACGCATCAGTGCCACGGGTAAACTGCATCTTTGTTTGTTCTCAGATAAGGGTATCGACTTGCGCGACCTCCTTCAGCATGCCGATCAAAAAGACGAATTAATTGCCTACATGCAAGCGCAATTAAATGACAAAAAAGTTAGCCATTATTTACAGGACGGTTACACCGGTGGCACCAGCCATCTGGCAATGCTGGGTGGCTAGTACTCCAACAGCCTTGTACTAATGAAGTGATAGTAAGCGAAATGATGGTAAGAAAAGGAGATTAAGTGATGGCAAAGAATTACGCAGAAAACTTTCAGCCTTTGACGATCGCCGTATTAACGGTTTCCGATAGTCGCGATGAAAGTACGGACACCTCGGGTAAGTACCTGGTCGATAATTTACTGGAGGCGGGTCATCAGCTTGGCGAGAAAATTATTCTCAAAGATGAGCTTTATCAGATCCGCGCCCTTGTCGCCCGCTGGATAGCATCGGATGATATTCAGGTTGTACTCATTACTGGCGGTACTGGTTTTACCGGACGGGACTCGACACCCCAGGCCGTTGAACCCTTATTCGATGTGACTATTGACGGTTACGGCGAATTGTTTCGTCAAATTTCCTATCAGGATATTGGCACTTCTACTGTGCAGTCTCGGGCACTGGGTGGGCTGTCTAACGGCACGCTGGTGTTCTGTATGCCCGGCTCGACCAATGCTTGCCGCACCGCCTGGGACGGTATTATTGTCCAGCAACTCGATGCCAGTCATCGTCCCTGTAATTTTGTTGCTCAGTTAAAAGTAACCAGCGGCGTTGACTGCGGTAGTCGCGAAGAACTCGATTGAACCCGTTTCAAATAAAACAAAAGGTCTTTTATGTCTGAATTGAGCCACGTTAATCAGGCGGGCGAAGCCGCTATGGTCGATGTCAGTGGTAAGGCGATCACTACGCGCATCGCCGTTGCCGAAGGTTATGTGCGCATGCGTGCAGAGACTCTCGCGCTAATTCAGGAGGGCGGGCACGCCAAGGGTGATGTGCTTGCCGTGGCGCGTATCGCCGGTATTCAGGGGGCCAAACGCTGTCCCGAATTAATCCCTCTTTGCCACACCTTATTACTGTCAAAAGTGCAGGTCGACTTTGAAGTTCAGCTAGATAACAGTGCTATTCGGATCGAGGCCCTGTGCAAGCTGGATGGTAAAACGGGTGTTGAGATGGAGGCGCTTACCGCGGTATCCGTCGCCGCACTAACCCTGTTTGACATGTGCAAAGCGGTTGACCCTGGTATGACCATCGACGGTATTCGCGTATTAACGAAAGAGGGCGGCAAGACCGGCCCCTGGCAACGCAGCGATGGGAATAGTGACGGAGAGTCAGCGTGATTAAAATATTATTTTTTGCTCAGTTGCGAGAAATGCTCGAACTGGAATTGCTTGAGTTCGCCCTGCCCACAGCGATCAATGTTGCCCAGCTAAAAAAACAACTCGCTGAAAAAGGTGGTCGCTGGCAGTTGATGTTTGCTGAACAAGAAGTGCTAGTAGCCGTTAATCAAGTCATCGGTGACGACGACACTGTGTTGAAAGAGGGTGATGAGGTGGCATTTTTCCCGCCTGTTACTGGGGGTTAAATAAGGAGTCTTAACTTGATTCGAGCTTAATAGGGTTATTTTAAGCTTTTATTCATGCGGTCAACCCAGGCCATGCCAATAGCGGAAACGACAAAGGTGAGATGAATGATGACGTACCACATCAGCTTGTCATTCTCGATTTCGCTGGCGTCCATAAACTTTTTTAGTAAATGAATTGACGAAATAGCGATAATGGAGGCGGCAACCTTTTGTTTAAGCGAGCCAGCATCCATCTTTCCCAGCCACGATAATTTTTCCTCACCGTTTTCGATATCAATACGCGAAACAAAGTTTTCGTAGCCACTCAGCATGACCATAACCACCAGCCCGCCGACCAGAGAAAGGTCAACTAAAGACAGTATTACCAGTACGAGGTCAGATTCACTGGCGCTGAAAACAAGTGGGAAAAAGTGTATGGCTTCCTGAAAAAATTTCAGTGTGAGTAGTACTAGCGCTAAGCTTAAGCCGAGATATAAAGGCGCAAGTACCCAGCGTGAGGCGTACAAAAGTTTTTCAATGGCTGCTTCCATGGTATTCCACGTTAGTTTATTTAATGGGGCGAATTATACGCCAATGTGATCTTACTTCCGTTAGAAAGTCTGTCGCTTAAAATGTAACTTTTCTCAATAATAACATTGGCAGGCCCTAGTTCAGGGCTTTGCTAATGGTTGATGGTTCTTCCGTCTTTATGCCTTCTTGGCTTTCAATAATAGGTGCTGTGGCGCGAGATACTCTAAGCAGCAAGCCCATTTTCGGATGATCAAAATAATGCAGTTTGTTTAGCTTTAGTCGACTGGCTTGTTTAAGCAGGATGATTTCTTCGATTTGTCGCTGAGCAGGGTTGATGGGGCTAGTGTCTGCGGTGATAAGGTTATCTTCATCGGTGTTTGTATCAACCAGCTCTGTGGTCGGTGTGGGTAGCAGCGGTATAGGAGGCGTGGGCCAGGGTTTTAGTGCCGGGTGTGGCAGAGTTACCTGCGAGGGATCGAGCGGGCTACTTTCACTTAACCTGTTGTTGTTTAACGGCTCAATACTTAGGGTTTCAGTGTCCGGTGACGGGAGCTCCGGTGATTGGAAATCTGGCGAATAGGTAACATGCCAGAGGTTGCTTTCCAGGTGCAGGTAGCTGGAGAGATAAACCCGCAGGCTACCGCTGAGCGCAGTGTTTTCATCGCTGATATCAATGTTGATCCACGGTGCATCCGCTGGCGCTATCCCAGGCTGTCGCCAGGCTTTGTGGAAAAGTATTTTGTAAACGCCGGTACGTTTTAGGGAATAAACATCTGCGTCGAGTTCACGTTCGTTCTCCGGTAGGGCGGTGAAATCAACATGATTAGTATCGAGGTCGATCATATTTTCAGGATAGGCCATCACAATATCCCGCGAGGTGAGTTCATCGCCGAACACATCTTTCTGGGTGAAGATAATGGCTTCCACCCGATACCATTTTTGTTTGGCCTTTACATCGCTCTTCTTTTCGCTGCTGTAGCCAGAGCTTGCGAGTAGGGCGAGGATAGCCGGAGCCAAAAATTTTATCGGTAATTTCATCAGGCGACCTGTTTCTGTTGGGGAGCCAGTAGCTCGAGCAATTCTTCGCAGTTTTGCAGGCGCTCTTCGGCGCTGTGCATATCGACGTTATAACGCAATTGTGTCGCACCTTGTAGCCGAAAGATATCGCCTTGCTGTTGTACCAGTTGCACGATGGTCATCGGCTCGACGGCCGTTTCTTTACCGAATTCGACCGTACCGCCGCCAGCGCCTGCCTGTAGTTTAATAATGCCCAGTTGCTCGGCGCGATGGCGCAGGCTGGTGACGCGGAACAGGTTTTTTACGGGGTCGGGCAAAAGGCCAAAGCGGTCGATCATTTCGACCTGTAGTTCACGCAGTTGTGCAGCATTTTCGGTGCTGCCGATACGTTTATAGAGAATCAGGCGAGTGTGAATGTCGGGTAAATAATCATCCGGTATTAACGCGGGGATATTTAAATTGACGTCGACTACCGGGTTGAGGGCACTGTCGATATCGGGTGTTTTTCCCTGTTGGATAGCGTGCACAGCGCGTTCGAGTAAATCCATGTACAACGAAAAGCCAATGCTGTGAATGTGGCCACTCTGGCCGTCGCCGAGCAATTCACCGGCGCCGCGTATCTCGAGATCGTGAGTAGCGAGGGTAAAGCCGGAGCCGAGTTGGTCGGCGGCGCTAATGGCTTCGAGTCGCTTGTGGGCATCAGTGCTCATTTGCTTGGGGTCGGGCGTTAACAAATAAGCGTAGGCCTGGTGGTGTGAGCGTCCGACCCGGCCGCGCAACTGGTGGAGCTGGGCGAGGCCGAGCTTGTCGGCTCTATCGATAATAATGGTGTTGGCGCTGGGCACGTCGATACCGGTTTCGATAATCGTGGTGCAAACCAGAATATTACAGCGCTGGTGATAGAAATCGGCCATCACTTTTTCCAAATCGCGCTCGCGCATTTGGCCGTGGGCAATATCAATGCGCGCCTCGGGCAACATGGCCTGCAGTTCACTGGCCGTGCGTTCAATACTTTTCACCTCGTTGTGCAGGTAGTAAACCTGGCCGCCGCGCAGTACTTCGCGCAGTATCGCTTCGCGCACCACACGGGTTTCGTTTTGGTGGACGAAGGTTTTTACCGACAGGCGACGGGCCGGTGGCGTGGCAATAATTGATAAATCACGAATGCCGCCCATGGCCATATTTAAGGTGCGTGGAATAGGGGTGGCAGTGAGGGTGAGTATGTCGACTTCGCTGCGCATCGACTTCAACTTTTCTTTTTGATTAACCCCGAAGCGATGCTCTTCGTCGATAACCAGCAGGCCGAGGTCGCGGTATTTGATTTTGCTGCTCAATAATTTGTGGGTGCCGATAAGAATGTCGATATCGCCGCTGGCGGTTTTCTCAAAAACGGCATCGTGTTCTTTGGCGGTTTTAAAGCGAGAAATAACTTCGATATTTACCGGCCAATTGGCGAAGCGGTCGTTGAAGTTGTCGTAATGTTGCTGGGCGAGCAGGGTGGTCGGTACCAGTATCACGATCTGCTTGTTGTTACTCACGGCAATAAAAGCGGCGCGCATGGCGACTTCAGTTTTGCCGAAGCCGACATCGCCGCAAATCAGCCTGTCCATTGGCTGGGGGCCGGTCATGTCGGCGCACACGGCTTCGATGGCGTCGAGTTGGTCGGGGGTTTCTTCAAAGGGGAATTCGGCGGAAAAGGTACGGTAGTCGTCAGCCGACATTTCGTAGTTGAAGCCTTCACGGGCTTCACGACGGGCATAAATATTTAACAGCTCTGCGGCGGTGTCACGAATTTGTTTGGCGGCTTTTTCTTTGGCTTTTTGCCAGCGTTCACTACCGAGAATATGCAGTGGCGCGGTGTCTGCATCGCCACCACTGTAGCGGCTGATTAAATGCAGGTTGGCCACGGGCACGTAAAGTTTGGCCTCGTTGGCGTAGTGTAGTTCGAGGAATTCCAGCGGCTCGCCGTCCATTTCCATGGTAGTCAAACCGGCATAGCGACCGACGCCGTGGTCGATGTGTACCACGGGTGCGCCGATTTGCAGTTCGGTGAGGTTTTTGACAATTTGTTCGGCACCCTCTTTTTGCCGGGAGCGACGGCGGCGTTGCAGAATTTGCTGGCCGAATAATTCGCTTTCACTAATTAAATTAACCGCAGGGGTGTCGAGTTGCAGGCCGCGCTCAAGGGGGTAAACGGTAATACAGATTGAGGTTTTATCATCACAAAAATCTTGCCATGAATCGACGGCGGTGGGGGTTACGCCAATGCCGCTTAACAGTTCTAGCAATACTTCCCGTCGACCGGGGGATTCCGCGCAGAACAATGTTCGCGCTTCGGTCTCGATAAGAAAGTTGTCGAGTTTATCGAGAGGCTGGCTGGCTTTGCTGTCGATGCTCAGGTCGGGCAAGAGCTGAGTGGCAAAGTTATAGTTGGCACTGGCCGCTTTGAGGTTCTGGTATTGAATGTCGGTGCGCGGCAGTTTGCCGATGGCGCTGAACAGCTCATCAACCGGCATAAAGAGTTGAGAAGGTTTCAGTAGTGGCCGCGTCGGATCAACACCGTAGGATTCGTAGCGGTCGGCCGCTTCGTGCCAGAAGCTGCTGGCGGCAGCGTTAATTTCGCTGTCGGCAAATAAAAGGGTGTTGGCGGGCAGGTGCTCAAACAGGGTGGCGGTGTGCTCGAAAAACAGCGGTAAATAGTATTCGATGCCGCTGGGTGTATTGCCACTGCGAATGTTTTGATAAAGGGTGCACTGGCGGGGGTCGGCGTCAAATTGCAGATGCCAGTTGTCGAGAAAGCGCTTGGTGCCGGCGTCGGTTTGCGGGAATTCTTTGGCCGGGAGAAGGGCGATGCTATCGGTTTTTTCCAGCGTGAGCTGGCTTTCAGAATCAAAGCTGCGCAGGGTTTCTATTTCATCGTCGAACAGGTCGATGCGAAAGGGATGCTTTGATCCCATAGGGAACACATCGATCAGCGCACCGCGCACCGCATATTCACCGTGCTCGTAAACCGTATCGACGCAGTGGTAGCCAGCCCGCTGGAATTGTTGGCGCAAGGCGTCAATGTCGAGCTTTTCGCCAACTTTATAAACGAAGCTATTACCGGCGATATAGCTGGCCGGAGGCAGGCGGTGCATGGCGGTGGAGGCGGGTACTACCAATACACCGCGTGTTATATCGGGCAGCAGGTGCAGGGTTTGCAGGCGCTCGGAAATAATATCCTGGTGGGGTGAAAATAAATCGTAGGGCAGGGTTTCCCAGTCGGGCAGGTGGAGCACCGGCAGCTGTTCGTTATCGCTGAAAAACTGTAATTCCTGTTCGAGGGCGGCAGCGGCTTTAGCCGACTCTGTTAGTACCAGGGTCAAACCATTGTGTTTTTTTGCCGCCGACATAATCGCCAGGGATTTAGCTGCGCCGTAAAGTTGACCCCAGTGGCGGCGATCACCGGCTTTGTTGGCGGCGGGGGTGTTGAATTCAGATTGAGGCATTGGCAATAATTCGGTGGACTGTAATGAAAATGGTTGGATGATAGCGGTACTATTGTACCGTCGCCGTTGCGGGGCGTCATGTGGTGGTGTGAAACAATCAATATGGTTAGTACTGGGGTGTTTTTTCTTTGTTTGAGTTGGCCAGAATTATTACGCGTCATCGCGGGTCTTGTGCGGTAAAACGCTCGAGGTTTGCCGCTGTTGTCGTGCTCGCCTGCTTTAGCGCGCTACTCGTCGCCTGTAGCGACTTGCAATTTCGGCCGCAAAACCTGGCGAAAAGCGATATCGATCTGGTGGCCGACTTACACTATCGAGAAACCCAAAACTTACTGCGCAGCCTCACCGTTAAGCTCTATAAACGTAACCCTGACCAGCTAAAGCATGGGCTGGGGCGAAGTATTGATCAGCGCCTTGCGCAGCTGTTCGCGGAGCCGGGTTATGTGCCTTACAAAGAGCTGTCCTTTGCGCGGGGTACGGATGCCCTTGAGCTGGCGTTGGCGCCAGGCTATAGCGGTGATCGAGTAATGGCGATGATGGCGGGTTTAAATGGCATGATTCGCCACGCCTATAACTACAAAGATGAGTTTTTTATGTTTAATGAACTCGACCAGCAAAAACTCTACGACAGTGCGCGCAATGTTGAGATTCTGGTCTGGCGTTTGGCGCATCCGCGGGGCAATAGTGAGCTTCTATTGCTGACAAATAGCCAGCCTGGCGAGCCAGCGAACCTGAGCTTTGAGCGACTGTTTGGTAAGTTGATCGCCAGTCAGGACATGATGGCGGGCGTCGTGTCGCTCAAAAATGAACGCTTGATCAACCGAGCGGCGCAAAATGTGGCCGCATTGGTGTTTTTCCCGCTTTAGTCCTTAGGCTGGGCTGGGCGATTATAATAGAAGTGATCAACGCAAGGATGCCGAACTTGTTTGTTGAATCCGCTATGTAAAAAAATAAAAAAGCGCCACCGATCGCAATGGCGACACCAGCACCCTCGACTACACCGTCACCACCAAGATAGCTGCGCTCAGCTATCCGGCACGCGCCGCCACTGCCAGTCATCCCGCCATCCCCGGCTTTAGCGTCAACTTCACCTACGACATCGAAGACAAGTTGCACACCATGGTCGGCCCCCTGGGCACCACCAGTAATAGCTACGACCGCCTCAACCGCCTCGTCAGCCACACCAATCCCCATGGGCATCAAGTGCAATATGCCTACGACATCGCCAGCAACCTCACACAAATCACCTACCCCGATGGTAAAACCGTCGCCTACAGCTACGACGCCCTCAACCGGCTCAGCAACATCAACATCGACTGGCTCAACACCAGCGCCACCCCAAGCTACGATGCCGCCGGGCGACTCACCCACATCGCCCACTTCAACGCCAGTACGACCACCTACGCCTACGACAATGCCGACCGCCTAACTGACCTCAACCACAGCACCGGCAGCGGCCAAACCCTGGTGGACTACCACTTCAGCCTCGATGCCAACGGCAACCGCACACAAGCCATCATCGACAACGAAGCCATCCTCCCCACCGGCCTGGTTGACGGCACGCAAAGCCACAGCTATAACCCCGAAAGAAACCGCCTACTCAGCAGCAGCGGGGCGAGCACCCACAATTACAGCTACGACAATGAAGGCCAAACCGAAAATGTCAGCGGCGACAGCAATGTTGACTACCACTTCGACAGCGCCCACCGCCTGGTGGCCTACAACAAAGGCGGCCAAACCAGCCACTACCACTACGACGGCATCGGCAATCGCCTGCGCGCCACGCGCAATGGCAGCACCACGCAATACCTCTACGGTGCCGGTGGCAACCTGCTCGCCGAAGCTGATAGCAGCGGCACCATCACCCGCTACTACATCCACGGCCTGGGGCTGATGGCCTTTGTCGACGCACAAAGCAATCAGCTCTACGTTTACCACCACGACGCCACCGGCCACACCGTGGCGATCACCGACGCGAACCAAAATATCGTCAACAAATACGCCTACAGCGCCTATGGCAAAATACTGGCAAAACAGGAACAAATTAGCCAACCCTTCACCTATGTTGGCCAATACGGCGTAATGACAGAAGCCGATAACCTTTACTACATGCGGGCACGCTATTACGATGCCGAACTGGGCCGTTTTATCAGTGAAGACCCGATCGGCTTTGCGGGTGGGATTAACGCCTATGCGTATGTGGGTGGTAATCCTATTGGAGCAGTTGACCCGAGTGGTCTTATAGAGTGGACTGGTACAGCAACAACGCTATCTGCTGTAGATGCAGTCGGAGCTACCCTCACGAGGTATACATTGACCTCACAACGTATGAATGGGGAAACGGCGACTGTCAAGATTACAGCTGTTGGAGGTAGCCTGGGGCTTGGTGTTGTCGTTGGAGGAACAAGAAGTAATGTTGTTTTTCAAGATGCCTTAAACTTCATTAATCCAGGGGTTTTTAATGGCAATTACGAGGCTATTCAAGCAGGTGTTACTGTTCCATTTGGGCCGGGCTATGGTGCTTCTGCAGTAAATATGGGTAGTGCGGGTTCTATTGGACACGGGCGGATAGATCTTGGTTATGAAGCCAGTATTTCTGCAACAAAAGGCTCATCAACTGTGACGGACATTATTTGGAATCGGGATAATAGTACAAACTTGATAAATACTGGGAAATAGCGCAGTAAATGAATACTCGCATTAAGGTATTGATGGTTATATTAATGGTTAGTTATGTGGGCATGGAGACCTATATTTATTCACCCAAAGACAAGCAAGGTTTTCTGTTTAGTTTAATGTTTGGGTTGGCAATGGTTGTTCTTGTTTACTTGCGAGCTAAAGCGCAGAAAGTTAGTGCTAGTAGAACATTATTATTTCAGACTGCTATGGCATCTGTTTCTTGCTCTGTGGCGCTAATAATAGTGTTGCAAGTTGCTTTGCTGTTTTGTGGGTTTGATTTTTTTGATTTAGTGAGCGCGTGGCTAATTCCAATATTAATTACTGTAGTCTCAATTTTATTTTATCCTTTATGCAAGCAAAAATTAAAAGAATAGAGGTAACTATTCAGAATGTCCTAGTCCTAAGGGGCATCCGCTTGAGAGGGTTGTCGTGCGAAGGTCAAGGGGTCAGGCAACTTGATGCACTACACCGGGCTCTCGTCCTCGGAAGAAGACGCCTCGGGCGACCGCACCACCCGCTATTTTGACGCCAATGGTCGCGTGGTGGCCACCGAAAATGCCACGGGGCAGTTCACCCGCAGCCGCTACGACGGCCAGGGCCACACCCTTGAAGTGGAAGACCCCCACGGCAACAAGAGCACCCTCAGCTACGATGGCCAGCACAACCTCACCCAGGTCACGGACGCCCTCGGCGCCAGCAGCTACCTCGACTACGATGGTGAGCAACGCCCCATCCGCGCCACCGATGCCCTCAACCACAGCGTGGAAACCGACTACGACGCTCAGCATCAGCCCATTCGCGCCCGCGATGCGCTCGCCAATGAGGTGCTGAGCACCTACTACCCCACCGGCATGCTCGACACCCTCAGTGATGCGCGAGGTGTCGAAACAACCTACGAATACAACACCCTCGACCAACCGACGCGCCAGCAAACAGCGAGCCAGCCCCCCGTGGACACCGCCTACGACAACCGGGGCAACCTGCTAAGCCTGACTGATCAGGCCGGTGCCACCACCACCTTCAGCAACGACAGTCGCGGCCTGGTCACCACCCGCACCGATGCCCTGGGCTACAGTGACAAAGGGTCATGACAAAGGGGTCAAATCTTGACTTAACATCTTAAGGCGCTACACTCTACGTATGACACGACCTTTAAGAATCGAATACGAAGACGCCTACTATCATGTAATGAATCGTGGTCGGGGCCGTCAAACAATTTTCCCCAGCGATGAATATTATCAGGCGTTTCTTGCATGCCTGGGGGAAGCCCATGCGCGCTTCGGCCTTGAAGCACACGGGTGGTGCCTGATGGGCAATCACTATCACCTATTGGTAAAAACGCCGCGTGGCAATTTAGGCAGGGCTATGCGCCATATTGACGGTGTATACACACAGCGACACAATCGCCTAAAGAAAACAGATGGCTCATTATTTCGTGGCCGCTACAAGGCTATTGTCATTGAAGCGAACAGCTATCTATTGCAAGTAAGTCGATACATACATCGAAACCCCATTGAGCTTGCCAGGCCGCTAGTCGAAAACCTTGAGGATTATCCCTGGTCTAGTTATGCGGCTTACATCAATAAAGCTACAGTCCCGAAATACCTGGTTCGTGAATCCGTCTATGGTGAATTGGGCAGTGCCCAAAGGTATGCTTCTTATCGCCGTTATGTAATGCAGGGAAACGATGAAGAAACATCGCACTTCTATAGTTTAAAGAATACGCCCGCAATTTTGGGTGATAAGGATTTTAAAGCGCATGCCCAAAGCCAATCGATATCGTTTGATGGTGAAGTAGATAAGCGAGGCCTAAAACACATTGTCCCAATGGCTGATGTTTTGGAAGCGGTTTCTCGTTACTACAATATACCGCTCAAAGAAATTAAAATTGCAAGAAGAGGTAGAGGATTAAAGAGTACGCCAAGAAGAGTGGCCATGAAATTATGCCAGGAATTAAGCGGCGCAACACTAAATGAAATGGCTGAAATATTCCATGTTGGGCATTATTCGACTGTGTCGCAAACGATAAGGCGGCTAAATATTGAGATAACAGAGGATAAGTCTATAACGAATGATTTATATATGTTATGTCAAGATTTGACCCCTTGATTCTTGTTGACTTCTTGATTCTTGGGGCGAATTCATACTAAAAGTGGCGGGCTCTACTTCCAAGTGCGCCACAGGGGTAAAGAGGTGGGGCATTGCCGATCGCCTAACCGACCTCAGTCACAGCACCGGCGGCGGGCAAATACTGGTGAACTACCACTTCAGCTTCGATGCCAGCGGTAATAATGTCTAGTGCTGATGAGCATAGCCAATGCCGATACTCTTTTGCAGTTGTGCAACGACAGGGTGGCTTTCATTGTCACCGATGTCGGCATAATCCATATCATCATATTCTTCCAGAGATTGCTGCCGGTAAGGACTGCTATCGAGTGGGTATAGCGCTTCAAGCTTTGTTATCACCACGCCATCAGAGGTTATCTTTTCAATCCGTGCAGCTAGATTTAGCTCGGGTAACCAGTTCACTTTATATTCAACGCCAGCTATTTCCCCTTGATATTTAAGTGTTTTATAGGTTTTAAAGAAGCCCTTTCCGGTTTGCTTTAGTTGCGCTAGTAAATGTTTAGGGAATAACTGCCTGCGTGTTTCCAGATCTGTTTGTCGCCCTAATATTTTTAAATCAGAGGGCTGGAAGTCCAGCAGGAATTTTTTATCATGATAGATCGCTTGATAGAAAACCGTTTTTTGGTCTGTTGCTGTCCATTTCTCACTAAAGCTGCCTGCTGCATTGGAGACTTCCAGGGATTTATCGGTTCGCCACAAATACCATTTTTCGGTTTCATTTGCTGCATTATATGACTGAAGACCAAATTTTTGTACGGCGGGCTGTACGCTTGTTTCATAAAGGCAAGAGATATCACTGCTTTCAGCATTCACAGCAAATGCTGTGGAGAGAAGTAGGATTGCAGAGATAGACTGCCAGTTAGCGACTTTGTATATTTTCATTGTTTTTCCTGAAGGCCTCATCATAGTGGCTGCGCTTGACAATACGGCATTAAAAAGTGGGGTATGTATTGCTTTGCCTGCACTCGCATACGTTATGCAGAGGTTTTTCTAATTAAAAAGAGAGGCGTTAATATTGAAATTAACGCCTCTCTGCCAAAGCTAAAATAGTTGGTTATTTAATGGGTGTTAATCCTGAACGTTTACTTAAACGCCCAGCTTTGTTCATCACATGGAAAATAACATTTTGCTCAACAGTACTTTGAAACAGGCTGGCGCCTGGGCCTGACGCATAGATTGCGACATCTTCAGCAGAGTGTGTTTCAGAACCTAAAGGAACCATCGCCTCTTGATGGAAGCCCTGGTCTTCGGTATCAATGGCCGTTAGATCTGTTCTTACGCCAGCAGCACTGGGTTCACCGTAGCGTGTATCACCGCCGACCGCTAAATCTGCAAAGCCTAAACCATTGGTGTAGCCAAGCGTGGTGTAGGGCATATCATCCTTTGCAAGCTGAGGATTAGTCTTCGGGCTTCCGGCACTATCATTGCCAATGACTTTACCCAGAATCGGGTTGCCGCGTGTTGGGTAGCCAGCAATGGTAAACACATGACTATGGTCAGCCGTTACAATGATTAAAGTATCCTTAGGATCAGTCATCTCGTAGGCTTTTTTTACGGCATTAGCAAACTCAATGGTATCCATAAGGGCTCTTTGTGCATTGCCAGCATGATGGGCGTGATCAATACGGCCTGACTCAACTTGCAGGAAGAAACCTTTTCGGTTCTTCTCTAAAACCTCAATGGCTTTGCCCGTCATTTCAGATAGGGAGGGCTCTCCACCGGTATCGTAAGCTCTGTCTTCTTCATACTCCATATGGCTCATGTTGAAGAGGCCAAGCAGGTGATCAGTGTTGCTGGTATCAATGGCGTCAAATTGCGCCTGATTCCAAACATAGGCAGAGTTTGGATGGCCATCTAGCCATTCATCGGTTAAATCACGGCCATCCAGGCGCTCTCCTTTACCGCCATTTTCTGGGTCGGCACCTTCAATGCGCTGGATGAAGTTTTTACGGCCACCGCCTAACGCAACTTCAAGCCCATTGCCGTAGCGGTCTTTCAGGTCAATAAGTTGTGATGCAATATCGGTACAACCGCTAACATCGTCATATTTTGATGCGTCGCGATCATCTTCATAGCCGCGCTCAGGAACGTGTGCGTAAGTGGCTGCAGGTGTTGCATGCGTCAGCCTTGCGGTGCTGATAATGCCAGTCGACATGCCAATCTCTTCCGCATGTTCTAATGCAGTCGTAAGGATATTGCCAGAAAGGTTTGAGCAGTTACCGCGCGCCATATCCTGGCCAACGCTAATCACGCCCGCTTTACTTTTCATGCCGGTCATCATGGCGGTCATCGTGCCTGCTGAATCGGGTGTTTGCTGGTTGGTGTTATAGGTCTTTGCCATCGCCTGGTAAGGCAGTGTTTCAAAGAATAACCGGTTCTCTTCACCAGGGTTTCCGTTAAGCTGGCCATCATAAATTCGCGCTGCTGTGACAGTAGAAACACCCATGCCATCGCCTACAAACAAGATGATATTCTTAGCGCGTCGCCGGCTATTGCTCAGTGCTTTGCGGGCAAGCCGCAGGGTCTCTTCGGTCGATTGCTCGCCCTGTTCGTACCAGCTTAGTGATGATTCAATAGTAGCTCCATCCAGTGAGTTCGTAGAGGCATGTAGCGACATCGTCACAGACAGCGCTAGCGCACAGGTGGCCATTTTGGGAATATTCTTCATGATGAGTAATCTCCTTTCATTTTAAGTGGATAGTTAAAGCAGGGATGTAGTGCTAAAACGCATTTAGGTTGTCGCTGTTTTTCTGCGAATAAGAAGCGCCAGTAAAGGGATTCCCATCAGCAAAATTGGGGCTGGCAGAGGTACGCTGGCGATAGCTGCGGATACCGATTCGCTTTCGCCATAACTATAGAGGCCGGCATAAATATTTTCGCTATCACCCGCGAGTAGTTCGAAGCTGTACAATTCGCTGTTTGAGCCGCCCGAAAAGAGTTCGCCTAAATTGGCTAATTCAGATATGGCTAAAATATCACCTAGGTTATAGTCACCAAATAAGTCGATACCAATGAATACTTCGCCATTTTGTTCATCTAAAGGGCGGTCTGTTTCAACACTTCCGCTAAATGAATAGCTCACTAAAAGATCAACAAAGTAATCTGTCGCCGTAGAGATGTTTTCCAAAAAAATACTGGCTGAGGCAGTTGCATCAGATTGTGCGTAAGCATAAGGTGCGCCCGCATAGCCACTTGCCTGGGTATCTATTTCAATTAAGCCATCGCCTGAAAAGGCGGTTGTCACGCCATCTGCAAACGCATCGCCTGTGTTATATGTTGTGTAATCATCATCACTAAAATTGTCTGAATATGAGAGGGTAATGTCGGATAACGCATCGTAATCAAAGGTGTTTCCAGCGCTATCTCTGAAGCTAACGTCGACACTTAAATTGCCTTCCGACACATAGCTGATTGTTGCATAGGCATTTGTTGTGAAGAGACTTATTGCCAGAAGGGAAATTGCTTTTCGGTATGTATTTTTCACTAGGGTTCCTCTTGTTTTTAGCGGGCGATTAAATATAAACACAGTTTTCTTCTCGCTAAATAAGTGCGATTACAGTAGCGAGAAAACACTACGGTTTCGTGAATTTATTGTGTCAGTTAAATGGCAGGTTATTAGTGGGTTTAATCTGAGTCAGCGTTTTCTATAAAGTGGTTATTGACCTTCCTTTTTGCTGTTGTAAATCGCTAGAAGATCAAAAATCAAGGGTTCAGGCTGAACCCCAGGTGGCTTGATAACCAAGTCATAGTTCAAGGAGGCGGGGTGCCGCAAAGCAATAGCTGTCACTACGAAGGTATCGGCAACCATCTTCGCGCCCCTCCATTGCATCCGCGGCTTGAGGTTGATGGCCTTTATCGATGCACAGGCAGGTTGCTTGGCGGTTGCCGCCACGATGCCACCGGTCATACAGTGGCTATCACCGACGCCAAATAAAACATCAGCAACACATACGCCCACGGCGCTTATGGTAAAAAGGAGCAGATTAGCTAGCTCTCCATCTTTGCTCGGCCACGGGTGTGATGGCGGAAGCCGATAACCCGTTGCACTTCGCTAAGTGAATCACGATAATAGCTGCCCAATTTATACGCAGCTATTTTTGGCGGCATGTTATCAATAGCGATATCGAACCCATCCTTCCTGGCAATCACTCACAAGTAGGTAACACAACGTGAATAGACCGCAACCGACTGACTTCTTCAAAGACTGGAAAGAGCGCGAAGCACTGGCAGAGGCAATGATCCCCTTGATCGGCAAACTCTACCGTGAAAACAATATTTCGCTCTATATGTATGGACGCAATATGGTCAATTTGTCGGTGACCGATTTGATGAAGGCACACCGCTTTGTGCGCCAGATTGAGCAGAACGAGCTGTCAGAATTTGAAACTTTCCCGATGATTACGGCGCTGGTAGAAATGGGTATCGGTCCGGCACATATCGACATCGGTAAGTTGACGGTGACGTATCAGGAAAAAGGTGAGGGCCGTGCCCCCAAAGCTTTCCTGACCGAAGAGATGAGCGCGATGATCGCCAAAAACCAAAAGCCATTGCCTGAGCCGCAAGATGTGGTGCTCTACGGTTTTGGCCGCATCGGCCGTTTGGTGGCGCGTTTGCTCATTGAAAAAGCCGGTGGCGGTGATTTGCTGCGCTTGCGGGCTATTGTGGTTCGCAAGGGTAAGAGCGATAGCGATCTGGTGACCCGCGCGAGTTTGCTGCGACGCGATTCAGTGCACGGTTCTTTTAAAGGCACGATTCGCGTTATCGAAGAAGAGAACAAGCTGATTTGCAACGGTAATGAAATTCAGGTGATTTACGCCGGTTCGCCGAGCGAAGTGGATTACACCGAATACGGCATTAACAATGCGATCGTGATTGATAACACCGGTGTGTGGCGTGACGAAAAAGGCCTTGGCCAGCATCTCGCGTGTAAAGGTGTTAGCAAGGTGATGTTGACTGCGCCAGGTAAGGGTGATATTCCCAATATCGTTTACGGCGTTAACGACAATGAAATAAAGGCAGATAGCACCATTATTTCGGCAGCGTCCTGCACCACTAACGCCATTGTGCCAGTGTTACGTGCTCTGCTTGATGAGTACGGTGTTGAGCGGGGTCATGTTGAAACGGTTCACGCTTACACGAACGACCAAAATCTGATCGATAATTATCATTCCGGCGCGCGTCGTGGGCGTAGTGCTGCGCTCAATATGGTATTGACTGAAACCGGTGCTGCCAAGGCCGTCGCCAAGGCTATTCCTCAGCTTGAAGGTAAGCTGACCGGCAACGCGATTCGTGTACCCACTCCGAATGTATCGATGGCCATTCTCAATCTGCGTCTGGGTCGCGAAACCAATCGCGAAGAGCTGAATGAATTTATGCGTCGCAGCGCGTTGTTTTCACCGCTGCAGCAGCAAATTGGTTATACGATTTCGAGTGAAGCGGTGTCGACTGACTTTGTTGGTGATCGTCACGCCTGTATTTTTGATTCCCAGGCAACCATCGTTGATGGCGATAACTGTGTGCTTTATTGTTGGTATGACAACGAGTTTGGCTACAGCTGTCAGGTATTGCGTTGTTTGGAGCAAATGGCGGGCGTGCGCTGGCCAATGTTTCCGTCGGCGAATTGATGTTATGCAGGTCGGCGTCATAACTATTCCGGTGGCTACTGCTCTGGTAAATAGGCGCTGACCTCTTTATAATTCCCGCCCGATTGTTCCGGCTATTATTTGTACGGTAGCCGGTATGTCCCCCATGAAATACGGTGTTTGCTTTCTGGTAGCAGCAGAGCAAGCACTTCTTGTGTGTGGGGCAAAATATTATGTTAACTGTGAGAGCGCTTTCTATGATCAAGATCCGTAGAGGATTAGACCTACCAATTATTGGTGCGCCACAACAAACCATTCACGATGCCCCAAGTGTCAGCAGTGTTGCATTGCTTGGCCCTGATTATGTGGGTATGAAGCCAACTATGTTGGTACGTGAAGGTGAGCGGGTTAAGTTGGGCCAGGCTCTGTTTGGCGATAAAAAAATCCCCGGCGTGCAATATACGTCTCCGGGTGCAGGTGTGGTAAAGGCCATTAACCGCGGTGAGCGCAGGGTGCTGCTGTCAGTGGTTGTTGAGCTTGACGGTGACGAAGCAGAGTCTTTTGTCAGCTACCAGGCCAATGAATTGGCGACTCTAGATCGAGCTAAGGTTGTCGATAACCTGTTAGCTTCCGGTCTTTGGACAGCGCTGCGGACACGACCCTATTCCAAGGCACCTGCGATTGATGCAGTGCCAAACTCGATTTTCGTCACTGCCATGGATACCAATCCATTGGCGGCGGACCCGGCGCAAATTCTTGCCGGGCAGGAAGAGGCATTCAGCAATGGCTTAACTCTGCTGACACGCTTGACCGAAGGTGCGGTTAACCTTTGTACTGCACCAGGTGCGACTATCCCTACTGCAGCTGGCGTGACTCAACATGAGTTTTCTGGCCCGCACCCTGCAGGTCTAGCTGGTACACACGTGCATTTTATTGATCCAGTAAGTGACATAAAGCAAGTGTGGACTATTGGCTATCAGGACGTTGTGGCTGTTGGACAGTTGTTCACTACCGGGCGGCTTCCCGTCGAGCGTATTGTTGCTCTGGCAGGTCCACAGGTTAAAGAGCCTAAATTACTCCGTACTCGTCTCGGTGCCGATCTCAGCGAAGTGTTGGCCGGGTCCTGTAAAGAAGGTGCGAATCGCGTTGTATCAGGTTCAGTATTGTCCGGTAACAAGGCTGGCGGCTTGCTGGCTTATTTAGGTCGTTTTCATAATCAGGTCTCAGTGCTGGAAGAAGGCGCTGAACGTATCTTTATGAAATACATGTCACCGGGTCCCAACCTGCATTCATCGTTGCCGATTTATCTTTCCAGTTTGGCGAAGGGCAAGTTGTTCAAGATGAATGCCAGCACTAATGGCAGTGAGCGAGCGATGGTGCCACTGGGCAATTATGAAAAAGTAATGCCGCTCGATATTTTACCGACTCAACTACTCCGTGCACTGGTAGTTGGTGATACTGAAACGGCCCAAAAGCTTGGTTGTCTTGAGCTCGATGAAGAAGACCTGGCGTTGTGTACCTACGTTTGCGTGGGTAAATATGAATACGGCCCCATTTTGCGTGACAATTTAGCGCGCATTGAGAAGGAGGGTTAGGCCATGGGTTTGAGAAAGATTCTAGACTCGATAGAACCGCACTTTGAAAAAGGTGGTAAGTACGAAAAGTGGTACGCCCTCTATGAAGCGGCGGATACTATTTTTTATTCCCCCTCCAGTGTGACCAAAGCAGGCCCTCACGTTCGTGATGGCATTGATTTAAAGCGGGTGATGATCACCGTTTGGCTTGCCGCTTTCCCGGCCATGTTTTACGGCATGTATAACCTGGGTTTTCAGGCCAATACGGCCATGGCTGCGATGGGCGGTGGTGAAGTTGCCGGTTGGCACGGTGTTTTAATAGGCATGTTCGCCGGTCAGGATGCGGCCAGTATCTGGGACTGCTTTATTTACGGCGCGGCGTTCTTTGTGCCTATTTATATGGTGACCTTTATTGTTGGTGGCTTCTGGGAAGTGCTTTTCTCGATAGTACGCGGCCATGAAATTAACGAAGGCTTCTTTGTTACCTCTATTCTTTTTGCACTGATTTGCCCGCCTGACCTGCCTTTGTGGATGGTGGCTCTGGGTATTAGTTTTGGTGTCGTTATCGGTAAAGAGATCTTTGGTGGCACGGGTAAAAACTTCCTCAACCCGGCGTTAACTGGGCGTGCTTTTGTCTTTTTTGCCTACCCAGCTGCGATGTCGGGTGATGCAGTTTGGACCGCCGTTGATGGCTTCACTGGTGCGACTGCATTGTCTGTGATTGCCAGTGACGGCCTGGCTGCACTGGAAACGCAGATGACCTGGATGGATGCCTTTATTGGTCGAATCCCTGGTTCAGTGGGTGAAGTGTCGACACTGGCTATCTTTATCGGTGGTGCATTGTTGCTGTTAACGCGAATTGCTTCATGGCGGGTAATGCTCGGTGTAATGCTTGGTATGTTTTCAGTATCGACCCTCTTCAACATGATTGGCTCTGATGTTAACCCTATGTTTGCTATGCCCTGGCACTGGCATTTGGTGGTTGGCGGCTTTGCTTTCGGTATGGTGTTTATGGCGACCGACCCCGTGTCGGCCTCTATGACGAATGCCGGTAAAATGTGGTTTGGTGGTTTGATCGGTGTCATGGTGGTGTTGATTCGGGTGACCAACCCAGCCTTCCCTGAAGGTATGATGTTGGCCATATTGTTCGCCAATCTCTTTGCACCATTGATCGATCATTTCGTGGTCCAGTCAAATGTTAAACGGAGGCTTGCACGTGTTTAATAAAGATACCGTTGGCGGCACGCTCAGCGTTGCCCTGATCCTTTGTGTAGTGTGTTCGATTGTTGTCGCTTCGTCGGCTGTTTTGTTGCGACCCATGCAGCAGGCCAACAAAGACCTCGATCGAAAAACCAATATTCTCGCAGCGGCTGGTTTGCTAAAAGAGGGTGTCAGTGTTGATAGCCAGTTTGAAGATATTACGGTGCGAGCCGTTGATCTGAATACAGGGAAATTCACTGACTCTGTCGATGTGGCCATTTACGACCAGCGAAAAGCCAGTAAAGATCCAGCTCAGTCTGAAGAGTTGGTGGGTAGCGATGACCTGGCGAAAATTTCACGTCGCGCCAATATTGCCACTGTCTATATCGTCGAAGGCTCTGAGGGCATTGATAAAGTCATCTTGCCGGTTAAGGGTTACGGACTGTGGTCAACGCTCTATGGTTTTATCGCTCTGGAAGGCGATTTAAATACTGTTGCAGGCCTCGGCTTTTACGAGCACGCTGAAACACCGGGTCTGGGTGGCGAAGTTGACAACCCTGTGTGGAAAGCCAAGTGGGTCGGTAAAAAGGTCTTTGATAGTGAGGGCAAAACAGCACTGACGATTATTAAAGGTTCGGTTGATGCTAGCCGCGATGGTAGTGAATATCAGATCGACGGCCTGTCTGGGGCGACCTTGACTAGCCGTGGTGTGAGTAACTTGATTCAGTTTTGGTTGGGCGACAACGGTTTTGCACCGTTTTTGGTCAAGCTTAAAGAAGGGGAGGCGTAATCATGACGGAAAAAACGAAAGATATTCTGTTTAAGCCGGTTGTCGAAAACAATCCAATTGCACTGCAGATACTTGGTATTTGTTCTGCTCTGGCGGTAACCTCGCAACTGTCGGTAGCGTTGGTTATGTGCCTGGCACTAACGGTAGTAACGGCGTTTTCAAACTTTTTTGTTTCTTTAGTGCGCAATTACATTCCCGGTAATATCCGCATTATCGTGCAAATGACCATCATTGCCTCGCTGGTAATTGTTGTCGATCAGGTGCTCAAAGCCGTGGCTTACGATGTTAGTAAGCAGCTTTCAGTATTTGTTGGCCTGATTATTACCAACTGTATTGTTATGGGTCGCGCTGAAGCTTACGCGATGAAGAACCCGCCAGTGGCGAGCTTCCTTGATGGTATCGGCAACGGTCTGGGTTACAGCGTTATTTTGATCGCTCTGGCCGTAATACGCGAACTCTTTGGTTCCGGCTCTTTACTCGGCATTCAAATATTGCCTGTAGTGAGCACCGGCGGATGGTATGTACCTAACGGTTTGCTGTTGTTACCACCGAGTGCCTTCTTCCTAATTGGTGGCTTTATTTGGGTATTGCGTACCTTCAAAACGGACCAGGTTGAGGCGGCTGACTTTGAGATGGCGCCTAATACACGAGCGGAGGTGGCGTAATGGCTGAATATCTGAGTTTATTTATTCGTTCTGTTTTTATTGAGAATATGGCGCTGAGTTTCTTCCTCGGTATGTGTACCTTACTGGCCATCTCGAAGAAAATTGAAGCGGCGATTGGTCTGGGTATCGCGGTGGTTGCTGTATTGGCCATTACCGTACCGGTCAACAACCTGCTCTATACCTTTTTGCTGGCAGAAGGCGCGTTGAGCTGGACTGGCATTGAGAGCATGAAAGATGTGGATCTGAGCTTTTTGGGGCTCTTAACCTATATCGGTGTGATTGCCGCCATCGTGCAAATTCTAGAAATGGTACTCGACCGTTATATGCCGGCTTTATACAACACTCTCGGTGTCTTCCTGCCCCTGATTACGGTTAACTGCGCCATTATGGGTGCCTCACTGTTTATGGTTGAACGCGACTATGACTTTGTTGAGAGTACTGTCTATGGTTTGGGCGCGGGTATCGGTTGGGCGCTAGCTATCGTGGCTCTGGCGGGTATTCGTGAAAAGCTTAAGTATAGTGATATGCCCCACGGTCTACGTGGCCTTGGTGGCACATTTATGATTGTTGGCTTGATGTCTTTGGGCTTTATGTCCTTCGGCGGCATGAACCTGTAAGGGCGAGGTAGAGAGTTTTATGAATATGGAAAATATAACCATCATTCTTGGCGTCGCGATGTTTTCCGGCATCGTTCTGGCCCTGGTTGCCTTTATCCTGGCGGCAAGATCTCGCCTGGTTAGTAGTGGCGACGTAACGATTGAAATTAATGGCGAAAAAACAGTGACCTCACCTGCCGGTGATAAGCTGCTACAAACCCTGGCTGCCAATGACCTGTTCCTGGCATCGGCCTGTGGCGGTGGTGGTAGTTGCGCCCAGTGTAAGTGCATCGTGACTGAGGGCGGCGGTTCTATCCTGCCCACGGAAGAGGTACATTTCACCCGCCGTGAAGCGGCTGAAGGCTGGCGTTTATCCTGTCAGGTGCCGGTTAAGCAAGACATGAAAATTGTCGTACCCGAAGAAGTCTTCGGCGTGAAGCAATGGGAATGTGTTGTTGAGTCTAACCCCAACGTGGCGACCTTTATTAAAGAGTTGACTTTGCGTTTGCCCGAGGGCGAGAGCGTTGATTTCCGCGCCGGTGGCTATGTACAACTCGAAGCACCACCCCACCACATTAAGTTTAGCGACTTTGATATTGAAGAAGAATACCGTGGTGACTGGAACCACTTTAATTTCTTCGACCTCGAGTCAAAGGTTGATGAGCCCGTTATTCGTGCCTATTCAATGGCGAATTACCCGGAAGAAGAGGGCATCGTTAAGTTTAATATTCGCGTTGCAGCACCACCACCGCGCACTCAGGGTTTGCCCCCCGGGCAGATGTCTTCCTACGTATTCAGTCTGAAGCCGGGTGATACGATCACCGTCTACGGCCCCTTCGGTGAGTTTTTTGCGACCGACACTGATAAAGAGATGATTTTTGTTGGCGGTGGTGCGGGTATGGCGCCAATGCGTTCGCACATCTTTGATCAGCTCAAGCGCTTGAACACCACGCGTAAAATGAGCTTCTGGTACGGCGCGCGCAGCTTGCGCGAGATGTTCTACCAGGACGAGTACGACATGCTGGCTCGTGAAAATGAGAATTTCGAATGGCATGTTGCCCTGTCTGAGCCCCAGCCCGAAGATAACTGGGATGGCCTGACCGGCTTTATTCACAATGTCTTATTCGAAGAGTATCTCAAGGCACACGAAGCGCCGGAAGATTGTGAATTCTATATGTGTGGGCCACCGATGATGACAGCGGCAGTCATTCAGTTACTGCACAGCCTGGGTGTAGAGGATGATCATATTTTCCTCGATGACTTCGGCGGTTAATACGGTGAATTATCGTACTAGAACGGGGCCTTTATCGGCCTCGTTTTTGTTTCTGCTGGCCTGTCTCTACCTGCTCTCAGCCTGTACCCGTAAAGATATTGATCTGTCCTTTGCCGGTCAAACCATGGGTACCAGTTACCACATTACTGTGGTGACCGATGCTGGGCGCTTTCCCGACGGCGTTGAAGGTGCAGTCGCCGAGCTACTTGGGCAGCTCGACCAGTCAATGAGCACCTATAAGCCCGATTCCGAGTTGAATAACTTGAATCGATTGGCGGTCGGTAAAGAGATAACAATCAGTGCCGATCTGTGGCAGGTCTTGCAGGGCGCCCAGCATATCCATGCTTTGAGCCTCGGCGCCTTCGATCCCACTGTCGGCCCGTTGGTTGATCTTTGGGGTTTTGGCCCCGAGGACACCGGTGACAAAGTACCTTCTGAGGTTGAGATAAATGCTTTGATGCCCAGGGTCGACCTTGGGCAATTGCGCCTGGGCAGTGATAATAAAGTCAGTAAGTTGGCGGAAATTGAACTCGATTTATCGGCCATTGCTAAGGGCTATGCAGCTCAGCAAGTGGCGGCTTTATTGAAAGCCTGGGGCTTTGGTAACTTTCTTGTGGAAGTCGGCGGTGAATTACAGCTCGCGGGCCATAATCGCAAGGGCACGCCCTGGCGCATTGCCATAGAAGTGCCGAGCCTGGTGCAGGGTGGCATTGAAAAGGTTATCGCAGTCAGTAACATCGGTATTGCGACATCGGGTGATTACCGCAATTACTTTGAGCGCGAAGGTGTGCGTTACTCCCACACCATTGATCCGCGCAGTGGTAAACCGATTATTCATAACCTGGCTTCGGTGACCGTGCTGGCTGATACCGCCGGGGTAGCGGATGCGTTGGCGACGGCATTTATGGTGCTGGGTGCTGATAAAACTCTCGAACTGGCAGGGCAGCGGGACATTCCCGTCTACCTGTTGGTCAAAACGGCTGATGGTTTTCAGGCAAGTTATAGTGATGCTTTTAAGCCCTATCTGGACGGAGCTGAATAATGTTTGAGCTGGTTTTCACGTTTTTCTTTTTATTGCTGCTGGTTGCCGGTATGGCCATCGGTGTGATTTTCTCCAACAAGCCGATTAAAGGCACCTGTGGCGGCATCGCTGCCCTGGGCCTGGATCGCAGTTGTGATATTTGTGGTGGTGATATGAAGAAGTGTGATGAGGAGCAGGATCGCGTAGCTTCCTTGTCGGATGACTTATCTACCGAGCTGAGCTATGACGCTACAAAGGATCCCGGTAGATAAGTTTGCTGCCTCTAGTTCGTTTCAGTGTCCAGGTTTTTGGCAGTATGCTTAAGCACGCTGTGCAAGACATGATCATATTCAAAGTAGACGATGTAGTCGCGATATTGCCAAGATGAAATAGGTGGCTCGCCAACGGCGTCATTCATGGCCTCGGGCGCGCCAAATTCGTTTTGCACACTTACTCGGCTTTGACCATTTCTGGGTAGTTGCAAGTGCTGATTATCGGCAGCCTGGGTTCCGATGGGGACCTTAATTACCTCGGCAAATGAAGCCTGTGCAATAAAGGCAGTGGTAAAAATAACAGCGAATAACTTTCCCATAATTTACTCCCAGTTTGGGCGGTATAAAGATACTTGAAGGCCAAGATTATAGACAGTCTGAAGTTCGAAAGTACAAGGTTGGGGTGCTGATATGCCGAGTCAATCAAGATTTTGCTACATACAGCGCTTTTTGTCGTGTATCTGCGCAATAGTGTTAGCGGACAGAGTCTTTATTTCCAGGGCCAATCTCACGAGTTCTTTTCGCTAGCGATGGGTATTCGTCTCCCTGTTTTTATTGGCTTGCGCTACATTACCAGTGGTCGATCCGACGGCTTTGGCTCTTTTGTTACGCTGTTTTCTTTTCTGGCGATGAGCCTCGGCGTGATGGTGTTGATCGTTGTGCTATCGGTAATGAACGGCTTTGACCGGGAAATAAAAACGCGCCTGCTCGAAGTTATCCCTCACGCAACAATTAATGTCCCGCATGGACTTGAAGATTGGAAGGTTCTGGCGGATTCCTTACAGCAACATCAAATCACCGCGGCTATCCCCTATATTGATGGTCAGGCCATGCTCACCTCCAGATCCTATTTTCAGGGTGTCAGTGTGCAGGGCGTATTGCCCGATGCCAGCCACAACGGTTTGTTGTCAGGCTCAAGCCCTCTGGCAGCACAGGTCGAAAAACTACAGCCGGGTACTTATGGCGTGGTACTGGGTGCGCTGCTGGCCCGTAGTCTTGGCGTTCAAGTTGGCGACCGCTTATTGCTGACCTTGCCCGAATTGACTGTCACACCATTAGGTGTTTTTCCTCGCGTCAAACAGGTCACCGTACTGGGTGTATTTCAGGTCGGGGCGCAAATCGATAGTGGTGTTGCCTTTATGCACATCAATGATCTTGGGCGCTTGTTGCGAATGGGGCAAAAAGTCAGCGGTTTGCGGCTGTTTTTTGATGACCCCTTTGTTATGCCTGGGCTTTCTTCCCTGCGTGCCGATATCTCGGCACAGGGCTATCAACTTGAAACCTGGCAGCAGTCGATGGCCCAGTTATTCCAGGCTATTCGCACAGAGAAAACTGTTGTCGGTCTTTTGCTGTCAGTCATTATCGGCGTTGCGGCCTTCAATATCGTGGCCAGCTTGGTATTAATGGTGAACGAAAAACGCAAAGATATTGCGGTGTTACGAAGCCTTGGCATGATGCCCCCGACAATCACTGCAATTTTTAGAACCCAGGGTGGTGTTACCGGGATTTTTGGTGTTGCCTGCGGCGTGCTTGCTGGTTGTTTATTGGCACCTAATATTGGTGCTGTGCTCGCTTTTGTGGAAGGCCTGGTAGGCGCGCAGGTGTTCGATCCCGCGCTGTATTTTATTACGGCCTTACCCTCTCATTTACAGTGGCCTGATGTCATTTTAGTTGGCAGTCTGGGTGTGGTGCTCAGTGTGCTGGCGACTCTTTATCCGGCCTGGCGTGCAGGTAAAGTGCCACCGGCGGAAGCCTTACGTTATGAATAATGGCGCTACAAATAATGGAGAGTCGATGAGCAGTTGTAACGATAGAAATAGCAACGACAACAGCCAACTCGTGATCGATTGCCGAGCGCTGTCGAAGTCCTATTTAGAGGGTGACAACGAACTCCGCGTGCTTTCGAATATTAACCTGACGATTAAAACCGGTGAAAAGTTGGCGATTATCGGTGCCTCCGGTTCTGGTAAATCCACCCTGTTAAATATGCTCGGGGGCCTGGATCAGGTGAGTAGCGGTGAGGTCATCGTCAGTGGTCAGAATTTCGCTACGATGAGTGAGTCGCAGTCTGCTCAGTGGCGCAACCAGCAGCTTGGTTTCGTCTATCAGTTTCACCACTTACTGGGAGAGTTTACAGCCCTTGAGAACGTCGCGATGCCACTGTTAATCGGCGGTGTAAAACGTAGCAAAGCACAGCAGCGTGCCCGAGTAATACTCGAGCGTGTGGGTCTGGGTCAGCGTCTCAAGCATAAACCTTCAACCCTTTCCGGTGGCGAACGTCAGCGGGTCGCCATCGCCCGCGCTCTGGTATCTGAGCCTTCCTGTGTGTTGATGGATGAGCCAACGGGTAATCTCGATGCCGACACGGCTGAAACGGTTCTTCAGCTTTTGCTCGAACTCAATGCTGATCTTGGCATTAGTTTCATCATCGTCACCCACGATAGAGATATCGCGGCCCAGATGGATCGCACACTGGTTTTGGAAAAGGGTGAGTTGTACGAGTGTCCCGCTTAATGCGCAGCTATCCGCTTTTTATTGGCAAGCGTTTCTTTAGCGCCGGTTCTTCCCGCAACGGTGCGAATAAACAGCTCGCCTCTTTTATCGCGCTGTTGGCGATTAGCGGTTTAGTGCTCGGTGTGGCCCTGATGATTATTGTGCTCTCGGTGATGAACGGTTTCGATAAAGAAATGCGTACCCGAGTCCTGGGCGTTGTGCCTCATATTCAGCTCTTCAAGCCCGGTGGCATTGACGATTGGGCGGCGCTGGCGAACAGGGTCGGTGCAGCGCCTGAAGTGAGAGAAGTAAAGCCCTTTACTCAGCTCGACGGCATGTTGAATTTCCGCGGTAATACACAGGCCGTGCAGTTGTTGGGTACAACGGGTGACGGTCTCGGCGAAGGCTTTAGTTTGGGTGAGGCTAGTGTGGCTTACCCTAGTTTAAGTGTGGATGAAATTTTGCTACCGCTGCCCCTGGCTGAAAAGCTGGGCTCTAAAATCGGTGCAAAAATCACCCTGATTATTCCCGGCCAACTTAGCCAGGGCCGACAGGCTTTACCTGTAGCTCAGGTCTTTAGCCTGGCCGGTATCTACCAAACCCATACGGGTATAGACACCCGCGTAGCATTGGTGAGTCTCCAGGCCGCAGGTGAGCTGGCTGGCCTTGGCGGGCGCGTCGGCGGCTTGCGGGTCAAAGTTGAGGATGTCTTTAACGCCCGGCAAATTGCCTATCAATTATTGCAGCAATTACCCGATGACTTTCGTTTTACCGATTGGCTGCAAACCCACGGCAATCTTTATCAGGCAATTCAGATGTCCCGCAAGTTGGTGGGTTTACTGGTGTTTTTGGTTATCGCTATCGCCGTATTTAACATTGTTTCAATGTTGGTGATGACGGTTGTTGAAAAGCGCGGTGATATTGCCGTGCTAAAAACCCTGGGTGCTAGCAACTCTGCGGTGCTCGCTATTTTTCTTGTGCAGGGTGCACTGATTGGTGTTGCGGGAACGATACTGGGCGTCTTGCTTGGCGTACTCGGCAGCTACTTTGTGGCTGATATTATTGGTTTGCTCGAGAGTTTTCTGGGCCTGCAGTTTCTCAGTGTCGATATTTATCCTATCGATTATATTCCCTCAGACCTGCGCAGTTCCGATGTCGTTCTGGTGGCTTTGGTCGCATTAGCTCTTAATTTTCTTGCTACGCTTTATCCCGCTTGGCGAGCTGCGCGGCTGCAACCCGCTCAGGTATTACGCTACGAATAAGTGCTTGTGGTAAGGGCTATTAAGAGAGCGGGCGTTGCTTAACTAGAACCTTGCAGGCGCTTTTTCTTGCGAGCTTCCCAGCTTTTTATGACTTTCCAGCGCCATAAAATACGCACGGTTAAATAACCGATGCCACCCATCACCAGGCCGCAGGTAACACCGGCGAGCAACATGGGTAAATAAACATTATCCAGGTTTTCTCTGAGCCATTCCCAGTTGAAGTGAATGGCGTTGGCTGCTGCATCGTGACCAAGCATCCATTGCCCGAGTCGGTGAAGGCCAAGAATCATTGGCGGAATGGTCAACGGGTTACTGACCCAAATAAGAACCAGCGATAGTGGCAGGTTGCAGCGAAATACCAATGCCAGCGCAGTGACCACAAAGGTTTGCCCGGGGATGGGTAAACAAGCACAGAATAAGCCGATAAAAAAAGCAGTGGAAACCGAGTGGCGATTTAAATGCAGAAGGTGTGGGTCGCTCAGGATCGGGCCGAACCAGCGCGATGCCAGAGAGTTTGGATTGGGGTTCAGCTTGACGGGGATTAGCCGGCGAAACAGTTTTCTGGGCATGTAAAGTTGCGGTGCTAGCTCGGTTGAATGTCTCGGTTGACGATAAATGCTCGCTTAATGAAGCGTTGGCATTATGCCCACTTTTTCAGGGTCAAACCATACGCCCAATACTTAATTTGCGTATTAGGTTTTAATATAATAAATGTAAGCTTTCAACGTGATGACGATCAAGATTGTCAGACAATCCGTCTTGAATGCCCGGGTGTTTATTGTTATAAAGTTCGCCCTGTCAGACAACAGCGAACTTTAGCCCGCGATTTAAAACATTGAACACTTATCTTGCCCATCCTGATGCCTCTACCGCAGTCGATATACTGTTTCATCGTCTGCGTGGCGATATTATCTGTGGAGAGATCGCCGCAGGCAGTAAAATTAATGAAGTAGAGCTGAGTCGCCTTTACAAAGTCGGGCGCAGTACCGTACGTGAGGCTTTGGCTCGCCTGGTGTCAGCTTGTCTGGTATCGCGCAAGGCCAATGCGGGTGCTCGGGTTGTCGAGCTTAGCTTGCATGGGCTACTGGAAATCTATCATGTGCGTGAAGCGCTCGAAGGTATGGCTTGTCGACTGGCCGCGCAGAATATGAGCGAGGCTGAAATTCTTGAGCTTCAGCAATTGCTCGAAGAGCATATGCAAAATAGCGAACTGCAAGAGGGCAGGGCTTATTACCAAAAAGAGGGTGACCTGGACTTTCATTATCGACTGGTCATGGGCAGCGGCAATAGCCAGTTAATCCGTTTGCTCTGTGAGGAACTCTACGCCAAAGTGAGAATGTATCGTTACCAGTTTGGTATGCTTAGCCCCAGGGCGAGCGATGCCTTTTCTGAACACCGTCACATCGTACAGGCCATTGCAGACCGCGATGGTGAAATGGCAGAAATGCTGATGCGCCGCCACATACGCGCATCGCGAATCAATGTTGAGCGTCAGATGGATGATGGTCTTGATCTGGCGCTTAAACCTGTTAGGTAAGCAGGTAGTGACTGATAAAAGAGTAGTTAACAAACAACAGTAAAACGTACGACAACATAGGTGATTTATGACGACATCTTTAACCCCCGGCGCTCGTTTTCGCAAGGCGCTAGCAGATAACAAACCTCTGCAAATTCTCGGCACCATCAACCCCTATTGCGCAATGATGGCTGAGCAAATTGGTCACAAAGCCATTTATCTTTCCGGTGGTGGTGTTGCCAATGCCTCCTACGGCCTGCCCGATTTGGGTATGACCAGCCTTAATGATGTGCTCGAAGATGTACGTCGTATTACCTCGGCGGTTGAAGTACCTCTGCTGGTTGATATCGATACTGGTTGGGGTGGGGCATTTAACATTACCCGCACCGTTAAAGACATGATTCGCGCCGGTGCTGCTGCCGTGCATATTGAAGATCAAATTGCCCAGAAGCGGTGCGGTCATCGCCCGAATAAAGAAATTGTCAGCCAGCAGGAAATGGTCGACCGTGTTAAAGCTGCGGTTGATGCTCGCACCGATGAGAGCTTTTTTATCATGGCGCGTACCGATGCCTTCGCACAGGAAGGGTTAGAAAAAGCGATCGAGCGGGCTCAGGCCTGTGTTGAAGCCGGTGCCGATGGCATCTTCGCCGAAGCGGTGAATGAAGAAGAACACTACCGCGCTTTCAGTGCTGCAATTGATGTACCTCTGCTGGCAAATATTACGGAGTTTGGCCAAACACCTCTGTACAATAAGGCTGAGCTGGGCGAGTGGGGCGTCGATATGGTGCTTTACCCATTGTCTGCTTTCCGCGCCATGAACAAAGCGGCGGAAAATGTTTACACCAGTATTCTTGAAGAAGGTGACCAAAAGGCCGTTGTCGATACTATGCAAACGCGCATGGAATTGTATGACTACCTTAGTTACCACGAGTACGAGCAGAAGCTGGATAGCTTGTTTGCCCAGGGTAAAAATAAGTAGCGAAAAAAGTAAGTCAGTTAAAACACAGTAGCGAAAACGACTTCAACAGTAAGTCACATGGATTAACAGTAGAGGAATTGAGCATGGCAACTAAAGTACTTTCAGGCGCAGGCCTACGCGGCCAGGTGGCCGGTAAAACAGCATTATCCACAGTCGGCAAAGAAGGCTCGGGTTTAACCTACCGGGGTTTCGATGTTAAAGACCTCGCTGAAACCTGCGTGTTTGAAGAAGTGGCTCATCTGATTTTAAAAGGCGCACTGCCCACACAAACTGAGCTGGACGCCTACCGTACTACGCTCAAAGGTCTTCGTGGTTTGCCCCAGGCGTTGAAAGATGTACTCGAGCGCATTCCCGCCGATGCTCACCCCATGGACGTGCTGCGTACTGGTTGTTCTTTCCTGGGCAACCTTGAAACGGAAACTGATTTCGACCAGCAGGAAGCCGCGACGGATCGTTTACTCGCCGTCTTTCCCTCGATCATTTGCTACTGGTATCGCTTCAGTCACGACGGCGTAAAAGTTGAGACTGAAACCGATGACGATTCCATCGGCGGGCACTTCCTGCACATGCTGCGTGGCGAGAAGCCCAATGAGCTGCACGAGCGAGTGATGAATGTTTCATTGATCCTCTACGCCGAGCACGAGTTCAACGCCTCGACCTTTACCGCTCGCGTTTGTGCGTCCACTCTGTCTGACATCCACTCCTGCGTAACTGCAGCGATTGGCAGCCTGCGTGGCCCACTGCACGGTGGTGCTAACGAAGCGGCGATGGACATGATTGAAGGCTTCACCAGCGCCGATAATGCTGAAGAAGAAATGATGGCCATGTTGGCACGTAAAGACAAAATCATGGGCTTCGGTCATGCGATTTATGCCGACTCCGATCCCCGAAACGCTATCATTAAAGAGTGGGCTGAAAAGCTCGGTAAAGACGTTGGCGACACCGTTCTTTATCCCGTTTCAGTACGCTGTGAAGAAGTCATGTGGCGTGAGAAGAAGTTGTTCTGTAACGCCGATTTCTTCCATGCCTCGGCCTACCACTTTATGGGCATTCCCACGAAGTTGTTTACGCCGATTTTCGTTATGTCGCGTTTGACCGGTTGGGCTGCTCACGTCTTTGAGCAACGCGCCGACAACCGTATTATTCGCCCCAGTGCTGAATACACCGGGCCGGACATGCGTGCTGTACCGGCGATCACCGAGCGCTAGTACCACTCCTCTGGTATTTGATCGCAATCGAAAAAGGAGTGTCGTGTTAGCGATGCTCCTTTTTTAATTTCAATAACTTACAAGTCATTGGTAATGTGATTTGTTTTATAAAGAACATGAGATTATGAATACTGAATATCGTAAATCCCTACCGGGTACCCAGCTCGATTTTTTCGATACGCAAGAAGCGGTCGATGCTATTAAGCCAGGCGCCTACGCCAAACTGCCCTACGTTTCTCGCGTCTATGCCGAGAACCTGGTGCGTCGCTGTGAGCCTGAAGTGCTGACTGACTCACTGAAGCAAATCATCGAAGGCAAGCAAGATCTCGACTTCCCCTGGTACCCTGCGCGCGTCGTGTGCCACGATATTCTGGGCCAGACTGCACTGGTGGATCTCGCCGGTTTGCGTGATGCGATTGCAGAAAGGGGCGGTGACCCCGCAAAAGTAAACCCAGTGGTGCCGACACAATTGATCGTCGACCACTCATTGGCTGTGGAAGCTCCTGGTTTTGATAAAGATGCCTTTGCCAAAAACCGCGCGATTGAAGATCGTCGCAATGAAGATCGCTTCCACTTTATTAACTGGACCAAGAAAGCCTTTGAAAATGTTGATGTGATTCAGCCCGGTAACGGCATCATGCACCAGATCAATCTGGAGAAAATGTCACCGGTCATCCAGTCCCGTGAAGGCGTTGCCTTCCCTGATACGCTAGTCGGCACCGACAGCCACACACCTCACGTTGATGCTCTGGGTGTTATCGCCCTCGGTGTGGGTGGTCTTGAAGCTGAAACCGTCATGCTGGGTCGTCCATCTTACATGCGCCTGCCCGACATTATTGGCGTCGAGCTGAAAGGTAAAGCCCAGCCCGGCATTACTGCTACCGACATCGTGCTGGCACTGACTGAATATCTGCGCAATGAGAAAGTGGTTTCCTCTTACCTCGAGTTCTTCGGCGAAGGCGTTGCCAATTTAAGTTTGGGTGACCGTGCGACGATCTCCAATATGACCCCAGAGTTTGGTGCCTCTGCAGCGATGTTCTACATCGACCAGCAGACTATCGACTATCTGAAAATCACTGGCCGCGAAGCTGAGCAAGTGAAGCTGGTTGAAACCTACGCCAAACAAACTGGCCTGTGGGCTGACAGTCTGAAAACGGCGGAATACCCCCGTGTGTTGAGTTTTGATCTATCGACTGTGGTGCGCACCATTGCTGGGCCGTCTAACCCCCATGCCCGCGTGCCAACGTCTGAACTGGCTGCCCGTGGCATCTCCGGTGTGGTTGAAAATGAAGAGGGCCTGATGCCTGATGGCGCTGTGATTATTGCCGCCATTACCAGCTGTACCAACACCAGCAACCCGCGCAATGTGATTGCAGCAGCGTTGATTGCGCGCAATGCCAATAAGCTGGGTTTGACCCGCAAGCCCTGGGTGAAGACTTCTTTCGCACCGGGCTCAAAAGTGGCTGAGCTTTATCTTAAAGAAGCGAAGCTCTTGCCTGAGTTAGAAAAGCTCGGCTTCGGCATCGTCGGTTTTGCCTGCACCACTTGTAACGGTATGAGTGGTGCCCTCGACCCCGTCATTCAGCAGGAAATTATTGATCGCGATTTATATTCCACCGCTGTGCTGTCGGGCAACCGTAACTTTGACGGTCGCATTCATCCCCACGCCAAGCAGGCATTTTTGGCCTCACCGCCTCTGGTTGTCGCCTACGCTATCGCCGGTACTATTCGTTTCGATATCGAAAAAGATGTGCTTGGCAAAGATCAAAATGGCAACGACATTACCTTGAAAGATATTTGGCCCAGCGATGAAGAGATCGACGCCATTGTTGAAGCCAGCGTGAAGCCTGAACAGTTCCGTGAAATATACATCCCGATGTTTGATATTAAGGATGATGACGCTGAGAAAGTGAGCCCGCTTTACGACTGGCGCCCACAAACCACCTACATTCGTCGCCCCCCGTATTGGGAAGGCGCGTTGGCCGGTGAGCGCACCATGAAAGGTATGCGTCCACTAGCCGTACTGGGTGACAACATCACTACCGACCACCTGTCCCCATCCAACGCCATTCAGTTGAACAGCGCCGCCGGAGCCTACCTCGACAAAATGGGTTTGCCAGAAGTGGATTTCAATTCCTATGCTACCCACCGTGGTGATCACCTCACAGCCCAGCGCGCGACCTTTGCCAACCCCAAACTGTTTAACGAAATGGTGCAGGAAAATGGTGAAACCAAACAGGGTTCACTGGCCCGCATTGAGCCAGAAGGCAAGGTCAGCCGTATGTGGGAAGCCATTGAAACCTACATGGAGCGCAAGCAGCCGCTAATTATTGTTGCCGGTGCCGACTACGGTCAGGGTTCATCCCGTGACTGGGCTGCAAAAGGTGTTCGTTTAGCCGGTGTTGAAGCCATCGTCGCCGAAGGCTTCGAGCGTATCCATCGCACCAACCTGGTCGGCATGGGTGTGATGCCACTGGAATTTAAAGCCGGTGAAAATCGCAAGACCTACGCCATTGACGGCACCGAGACTTTCGATGTAATTGGTAAAGCTAGCCCCCGGGCTGACCTGACCCTGCGCATCAACCGTAAGAACGGCGAAACGGTTGACGTGCCAGTGACCTGCCGCCTCGATACCGCTGAAGAAGTATTGGTGTACGAAGCGGGCGGTGTACTGCAGCGCTTTGCGGATGACTTTTTAGAGTCTTCAGCCAATTAGAGTTTTCAGTAAGCAGCTGAAAACGTCGGTAATGAGTTAAGAGCTGACCCTTGATATGGCAACGCTGGTTTATTCAGCGTTGCCATATTGCAATTAACTCTCTCCAGAAAACCATTATTTAAAATATTAGATCAGGATAAAAACCATGGCCTATGTACCGCAAATAAAAGTCCCCGCCACCTACATGCGTGGCGGCACCAGTAAAGGTGTTTTCTTTAGTTTAAAAGACCTGCCGGAAGCGGCACAGGTCGCTGGTGCGGCGCGTGACGCATTGTTGCTACGGGTCATCGGCAGCCCCGATCCCTACGGCAAGCAAACTGACGGCATGGGCGGTGCAACATCCAGCACCAGCAAAACCGTCATTTTGGCAAAAAGTGAGAAAGCCGATCACGACGTTGACTACCTCTTTGGCCAGGTTGCCATCGACAAAGCCTTTGTCGACTGGAGTGGTAACTGCGGCAACCTCACCGCAGCGGTTGGTGCGTTCGCCATCAGTAACGGCCTCGTCGACGCTTCGCGCATTCCCACCGACGGCATTGCCGTGATCCGCATCTGGCAAGCCAATATCGAAAAAACCATTATTGCCCACGTACCCATTACGGCGGGCGAAGTACAAGAAACTGGTGACTTCGAACTCGACGGCGTGACCTTTCCCGCCGCCGAAGTGCTGGTCGACTTTATCGACCCCGCCGATGGCGACGGTGCCATGTTCCCCACGGGCAATGTAGTCGATGATCTCGAAGTGCCCGGTGTCGGCACCTTCAAGGTCACCATGATCAACGCCGGTATTCCCACCATCTTCCTCAATGCCGACGAAATTGGTTACACCGGTGCAGAACTGCAAGAAGCCATTAACGGTGACCCTGCAGCACTAACGCGCTTTGAAACGATTCGCGCCCACGGTGCAATTCGTATGGGTTTAATTAAAGATGTCGAAGAAGCCGTGGCACGCCAGCACACGCCCAAGGTGGCCTTTGTGGCCAAGCCGGTTGCCTACACCTCCTCCAGTGATAAGCCCGTAGCAGCAGAAGAAATCGACCTGCTTGTGCGTGCACTATCTATGGGTAAATTACACCACGCCATGATGGGCACCGCAGCCGTTGCTATCGGCTCAGCCGCCGCTATCCCCGGCACACTCGTTAACCTGGCTGCCGGTGGTGGGGAACGTAGCAGTGTGACCTTTGGGCATCCCTCTGGGACTTTGAAGGTTGGAGCTGAGGCCAGTCAGGTCGGTAGTGAATGGGCAGTGAATAAGGCGAGTATGAGTCGTAGTGCCCGGGTCTTGATGGAAGGCTGGGTTCGGGTGCCTGGGGATGTATTTTAAGGGTGTTGCATTGCAAGACCTCGTATCTGACCCTGGTTTTCGCTGATTTTCGTTAACGTTAGGCACACAATTAGGTCAATATATGAAACACATCACTTACCTGTTTTTAATATTTTTTCTTATGCAGGGTTGTACAGGAACAAGATACAGTTACACAACCCTGAGTGAGAAAAATGACGACATATCAGTTTTCCGTGTACAGAAAGGAGATATCACTGAACTATTAGCACATGGAAACGGTTTCCCTGGATCGTGGGGGTATCTTCCTTGGGTAATCTCATCTTCACCAGAAACAGCCAGTGTTGACTGTAAAAAGGCTAGAAGTGTTATTCCATTTCGCGAACCAGGTGTCGTCTTTGGGGGAATAATCTGCAGTTTGACGGCTCACGAGAAAGGTGAAATAACGCTCTACTTTGGCAACAAGTACAACCTTACAGAAGATATCTACGACGAAACAGTTGATGTAATTGTTGTTGGAAATTAATGTAAGCACCGCGCCCAACAAGTCAAAGCACTCGGGCGGCGTAAGCTTCGTCGGTGTTTGAGCCGTTATATGCCATGAGAATATTTGCGCTAATCTTATCTATTGTTTCCTTTTCCTGCTATGCGGAAATCGATTTCGTTAAAGCCCTCAGATAAGGAACTAAGAGGGTCTTTCCTCGCCACAATTAACACGTCATGCTAATTTGCTCTCATGACTAGACCGCTAAGATTAGAATATGCCGGTGCCAATTATCACGTAACTTCACGTGGTGATCGGCGCGAAGACATTTATGACGATGGCAGTGATCGCAGGCGTTGGCTTGAAATGTTGGGTGACGCCTGTGACCGCTATAACTGGCGTCTACACCCAATACTTCAATCGCCGGCATAATCACACAGGGCACCTCTTTCAAGGCAGATACAAAGTCATACATGTCGACAAGGAAAGCTATTTGCTTGAGTTGACTCGCTATGTAGTGTTAAACCCGTTAAGAGCACGGATGGTTAAAAATGTCGGATCCTGGTACTGGAGCAGTTATTCTGCAATGGTTGGGGAAACAGAAGCACTCGCCTGTCTTGAAACGGACTGGCTATTGAGTCAGTTCGGCAAACAACGTAAGCGGACGCGGAAAAAATACATCGACTTTGTGCGTGAAGGAATCGGCGCTCCCTTCCTGTGGGGTGATCTACAGAAGCAAGTATTCCTCGGTAGTGACGAATTTATCAATCAACACCTCAAGGCGATTGAAGAAAAGGAAAGTCTCGATGACATTCAAGCATTGCAAACGCGCGCACTTGCTAACCCCATAGATTATTATCAGAAAAAGTATCCTGATAACATAGCGGCGATTCAGCAGGAATTTTCGACCGGAGCTTATACCCTAAAGGAAATAGGGGATCATTTTGGAAAACGCTATTCAACAATAAGTCGAATAGCGAACAGAAGGGGCTAGTGCAGCATGGAAATAGCTGACCCTGAGCGTTCTCCCGAAAAATTAAATAATTTAAAAACTTTTTGGAATTTTTTCTATGAGGCCACTTATCGCTAGCGTTAAGTCGAGGGATTATATGAGTGTACAAAAAAAACCTGGGTATTTCATTTCGGTTCTTCCGTTGGGTTTAAGGTGCTTTCTCTCGGCAATTGCTCTTGTGCTTGGTGTCTGTAGCGGCGTGAGCGAGGCAACAGAAAGTCCCTCTGGGCAGGTCACGGCTTACGATGCTGACGGTGAGTCACTTGGTTCGGTCAGGTTTGCAAATTCCTGTACTTCTCGGGCACAGCCTTTGCTCGTGCGTGGCTTGGCCTTGATGCACCACATGACCTTTGAGGAAGCACTTGAAGCCTTCAAGGCTGCGCAGGCGGTGGACCCGGAGTGCGCTATGGCGTTTTGGGGTGCTGCAATGACGCACTTGCATCCTTTGTGGCCAGATTCGCTTTCTCCGGAATCTCAAGCTGAAGGGAATGGCTGGATTACTCAGGCACGCAGCGCGGTAAACTCGAGCAAGCGGGAACTGGCATATGTTGATGTGATAGCGGCCTATTACGAAACCGAGGGTGGCGAGCGCGCAAGATTAGCCGCCTATCGCGATGGCTGGCGGCGTGTTGTAGAAGCCTGGCCCGACGATGTTGAGGCGCGTCTTTTTTATGCACGTTCAATACTGGCCAATGCTTCCAGGCGGGACAAGACTTACGCGCTTCAGCGCGAGGCTGGCTCTATTGCTGAAAAAATTCTGGCGGAAATTCCAGACCACCCCGGCGCACATCACTACATAATTCATGCATACGATGTTCCGCCTTTGGCTGAAGCTGCGCTTGATGTTGCTCGCAGCTATGACAAGGTAGCGCCTGAAAATACACATGCTTTGCATATGACCAGCCATATTTTCACACAGCTGGGTTTTTGGGAAGAGTCGGCAGACTTTAATGCGAGGGCACTTAAGGCTTCTGCTGAGCGGCTGTCCAAGGGAGAAATCTCGCTGCACCATCTGCACGCGTTGGATTTCCTTGTGTATGCGGAGTTGCAGCGAGTTAATGATGCACACGCCATTGAGATGTTCGATTACCTGGGCTCATTGCAGCCGCCTTATCAGGATCACATTGCGACGGCTAATGCCTTTACAGCGGTTCCGGCTCGGCTTGCCCTTGAGCGACGGAACTGGGCACTGGCTGCCAATCTTGATCCACACCTGCCAGAACAACTTTCCTGGTCGAAATACCCTTACTTGATGGCGATGGTTGAATATGCCCGAGCATTAGGTGCTATTCACACGGGTGATCTCACGGCTGCGGCGGATTCAATTCAGGCGTTGAGATCTTTGCGTGAAGCCGCTGCTAAAGTATCGGGGGCTTATGACTGGGCGACTCAGGTGGCCATTCGTGAAGATTCAGCGCGGGCGTGGTTATCTTTTGTCAAAGGCGATACAGAGTCGGCGCTGAGCATGATGGCGAAAGCTGCGGAGAGGCAGGTGGCAGTCGGGAGAGCCCCTGGCTCACCGGGCCCGGTTCTTCCTGCTCTGGAATTATACGGTGATATGTTATTACGAGCTGGCGATTATGCCCGGGCTCTTAGTATTTATGAGGCGTCGTTGAAGCAATCGCCGGGACGTTTTTGGAGCCTTTATGGCGCAGGGCGCGCAGCCGATCTTTCGGGAGATAAAGTGCTTGCCCGTCAATATTTTACTCAGCTGCTGAAAAACTGCCCAAGCCCGACGGTATCGATAGCAGAGCTGGATTATGCCCGCGAATTTATTTCGACGAAATAAGCTGACTTCATTTGGCGCCTTTCAGGCAAGGTGTTTGGGTGTAATGGTAGCTCGGGACGGATGTTAGGGAAAATAGAAACGGGGTCAGGTTGAAGCTCCTCCAGTTTAACTGACCTTTCTTTCTCTTGGGTCTTTCTCGCCCTTAATAATTGTATGATCCCACCAAACGATTTTCTAATCTAAAGCACTTACTCGACCGAGTTACAGTGCGGAGTAAATGATGCTAGCAAGTCTAGAGGCTATATTGCCTCTTTTTTTATTGATTGCCCTTGGCTATGGCGCTAAGCGAACAGTGCTTGATGTTAAGTTGCTGCCCGGCCTCAATCTATTCGTTTATTACTTTGCGGTGCCTGCGCTGCTGTTTAATGCGGCTAGCCAGCAATCCATTAATGACTTGCTTAATATCCCTGCGCTTGCGGCGGTAAGCCTTGCGGTGGTACTTACAGGATTGTTCACTTACCTTGGCTTTCGGCGAATATTTCCTTCGACTGACCGGCGCGTCCCGGTCGTGCAGTGCTTAAATGCCGTGTTTTCTAACTTTGCGTACATGGGTATTCCCCTCACCTTTGGCTTGTTAGGGGAGTCTTCTTATGCAGCTACGATCAGCATCGTTTTACTGGCGAATATATTGATTGTGAACGGTTCTCAGCTGCTGTTAGAAGCGTTCGAGCATCAGTCGATCGATACCAAAGCTATGTACGGCATTGTGCAGCGCTCATTACTACAGAACCCCATATTCCTGTCGACAGTCATCGGGTTGGTTTTTTCTAATTACGCGCTGTCGCTTCCGGGCAGCTTACAAAGTGTGGTCGAGATGTTGGCCCCAGCGGCTATTCCTGTGGCGCTATTTTGTTTAGGGGCGAGTTTACAGTTTAGAAAAACTGAAATTTCTTACCCTCAAATTTTCAGTTTGGTGGCTATTAAATTAGTATTGCACCCGGCTTTAACACTGACATGCTTTTACGTCCTGGGTATAAAGGATTCGAGTTGGCTGTTAACGGCAGTATTTTTATGCGCACTACCGACCGGCGCTTTAGCCCACGTCATTGCACTGAAATATCAAGTCTTTGACACTGGCACATCTCAGGTGATTGTCTTCTCCACTCTTTTATCATTAGTGAGTGTGAGTATTTGGGTTCACCTGTTGCTGTAAGTACGTGAAAGTTAATGGGGTCATGTGGCATATATAAAGGAAGCCCCGTCTTACAAGCTATGATTTAGCGGTAGCCATACCTCAATAGTCATTAATTGGGAAGCCCACCTTTAACTCGTGTGTAAACCTCTTCGATTTGGCAAGGTTATTTGATACAGGGGAGGTATGGTCAAGATAAGAGTGCATCGATTTTATTCTACGACATTATTCGTATGGCGGCGCTGTCCTGTCGCTGCCATAAAGCGGCAAAAGGCATCGTCTCGACGGCTATTATTGCCGTATAAAGCGTTTCTTAAACGCACGAGGGCTAAGCCCGATAATACGCGTAAAGGTCTTTCGACAAGCACTAACATCTTAATAGCCAACTTCGTGGGCTATTAACTCAAGCGTTTTGTATGCGTAAAAACTGGAGGTATACGCTGGGTTTAAAGCCAGTGGCTTTGCTAAAGCGGCGCAAAAAAGTTCGTTCTGTTAAACAACTGGCACTTGCTAGTTTGGTGATTCTGATAGTGTTGGGATAATCACGCTGAAGAGTTTGCTGCACATTCAGAATGACATCATCACCATGATTTAAACGCGGAGAAAATTGCTGATAAAAGCGTTGCTCCCGTTGGCCAGTGTCGATAACCAGTATTTTACCCAGCTGTCGAATAACAGTAGGGGACATGAATTGGGCCACTAATTCCAGACCCAGATCTAACCATGACATCATGCCGCCAGTAGTGATGATATCGCCGTCGTTTTTTACAATTTCCTTCAGGTTTAATCGTGTGTCAGGGTGCAAATCAGTAAAGTCATTGGTCAGCCCCCAATGGGTAGTTGCTTCTCGTTTAGATAATAAACCTGTGGATGTAATGATGAAGGCTCCCGCACAAGCTGAACAGAGAATACTGCCTTCTCAATGGCGGTTTTGTAGCCAGTTCAGTAGATCTGGCGTGGGCTACAGATAAAATTTGCTGGGCATGCTGGGTGGTAGAATCACCGCTTCATAGCATTCGCCTTTGCCCTGTAATATATCTTTTATTAGGGGAGTTGCTTCTTCTTGAGAATCAGTGTGCTTTATAAAATTAATGATATCGGCTTGCAATTGAATAGTTAGCCCTTGCTCTGTCGCTATTTAATTAGCCATCAGGAACATTTCCTGCAGGCCGTATACCGCAGATTTAAGTGCGTCGGGATAATCCACTATGGAAGTTTTCATTTCTGTATCTTTGTCGTTTTTGGACTATATTATGTCAATTACGCCACTTAAGGTCAGGGGAAGCAAGTTACATACTATTTCATACTGCCAAGTGGCCTAAAACTAGAGCGATAAGAAATGCATATTGAAGATCAAATCCCCTTGCTTGAAGAGCTGTTATTGGAGTGGAAAAAACGGATTGGCGATGAATATATGGGCTATCACAATCATGTGTATCGACGGGTCCACTTTTGCCTGTCATTAAAAGAATGCAATGATGAGGAGAGGGAGAAAATCATTATCGCCGGGGTATTCCACGATATAGGCATTTGGATAGAAGATACTGCGGATTATATAGAGCCGTCTATACCACCCGCGATGGCCTATTTAGAGCGTAGAAACCTCCAGGCCTGGAATGAAGAAATTACATTAATGATTACCGAGCACCATAAACTACGAGAATATAAAGGGGAACTCTCTAGTTTAGTTGAGCTATTTAGAAAGGCTGATTTGGTTGATTTCTCGTTCGGTGCCTTTAAGTTTGGCCTGCCTAAAACCACTGTTAAAGCAGTAAAAAAATATTTTCCAAATGCGAGCTTTCATAAAAATTTGGCTAAATTGGCTGCGCGCTGGTTTGTTAAACATCCTTTGAATCCAGCGCCAATGATGAAGTGGTAATTGATGAGACCCTGGGATCCAGCGGCGTTCTAGCCGTCAGGTGTACAAGTCGCAGCGGTGTTCAAAGCTCTCACCACAGAGAAAGGTTCTGTGTATACAGCGCGAAACGCAGTGGTAGTGGCGGGCACCCCTAGTGAGGCTTGCTGCTTCTAGTATTGGTAAAGTTATTTGATACTGGGGATGTATGGTCAAGGGGTAAGGGCATTTTCTAAAGGTGGTTTTACCGAGGCATTGATTTTATTCTGCGAAGTTATTCGTATGGGCGTCTAGTCGTTCTGCTCAAAGAAAATTGGGCTAATTGTGACTCTATTGATGGGTTTTTACTGCAGATTGAATGACTTTGTCAAAAACTGTAAAGTTCGCGATCTCATTATTGGAGGTAACTCATGGAACAACAGCTACGTAAAATAGGTGCAATTTTTACTTTTGGTTTTTTTGGTTTTTTTGGTTTTTTTGGTGTTTTCGGCAGTGCGACAGTATCAGCGGTGGAGTTTCGTGGTCACGAACCCCTCGGCTTTACCGTAGAATTCGAACAATGTGAGGAATCTGTGGGTATATACCCCGTTGCACTTTCTGATGTCGATAGCATGGTGCCGGATGATTATATTATTGCATCCCCTGACGGTGAATTGGCATTCGCTATATTCCGTGCGGTTGAGTGCGACGCTATTTTGATTGAAAGTGATAACCAACAGATCTCCAATGGTACTGATGAATTAGTTGTCATCTCTCAGGTTGGTATTGTTATTGTTCCACCCCAAGGCACTGGCGACGCCAATAACTATACCGTTCACTACGGCACTAATTCCAAGAAGCTAGCTAGAGCGTTAAGAAAAGGCGGCGTCAAGGCAAAGCATGTGGCAAATCTTGAATTTGATTATGAAAGTTATGGCGATGGTACAGGAGAGATCTATACAGAAAATCCACGTAGACGAGCCCAGCACATAATGAGCGGCCCTGCTTCAGATCCGGCGATCACGGATCCAGGCATTACCTTCATCGCAAACTGGTGGCACATCGGCCGTAAGGGTAACGTGCTAATGGAAACAACCGTAGATCAAATATTTATGGGTGATGCATCGCAAGTTATAGTGACAACAAACAACAAAACGAAAATTGCCAAAATTCTTGGTGGAACTGTTTCCGCTGCGCCTGTTTATGGCATTCGAGGTGTTTTCTCCAGTGCTACGATGGATATCAGAGCTGAAGAGCTTTAGCCGGAGGTCCTAGTATCAAGTTTGAACCGCGATAAAGGGGACACTACCCTTTGATGATTAACTGAGTCTTGATCTGGCAGAATGTTCTTAATAATTACACGCTGTCAGATCAAGACGGATTTATAGAAAATTGTTTAATCTTTAGATGTTTCTAAGCCGGGCCATTTATCACCTTCTCGAAAAGTTTCTAGTTTGGCAAAATAGCGATTTGATCCCAGCATGCCATCGTAGGGTTGATTATATCGGGATCTGGGATCGTGTGGGCCTTCAAGGTCGCAATAACTCGGTGTACAGGTTGTGCCGCCCATCATGGTCACGGCCTTGGTGCGGTGTACTTCTTATGCCCACTCTTGTTCTGTTTCTTCGATAGTGTCTACGCGGGTGATGCCTTCGTCTAAAAAGTGCTTCACAAGATAGGCGGCCAGGCCCCGGTGACGGATGCTTTTCATTTTCTCAAAGTTGGCTATTTCATAAGTCTGATGAGTATTTTCGGCTGTCTGCTTTGCGCATTCTACGACGATAAATTTTGCCAGTTTCAACCCAGGCATCATCAATGCTGGCCGATGATGCGACCTTTACCACCTCCTCTGATCAATGCAGGGGTGAAGTGTTCATGTTTATCTTGTCGTTTTATTTTTTAAAATAGCAGCAGGGATTATTCACCATTAATGTATTTATTTCTTCTTCTCTGACACCGGCTTCTCGCATGATGGGCAATATGTTGCGCGAGATATGAGTGATATTCCTATTAGGTGACGAGGCATTGAGGTCGTTTAGCAGGCCGGTATCACGACCACGCCAGCATTGAATGGAGTCGTGGGAGAACATAATACGGTCGTAGCCAACACTGAGTAGGCCTATGAATGTAGTGGCATAGTGAATTTGGCCACCTGATAAGAGGTGATAGCATCACTTCAATAGAAAAACAGGTGATCAAACTGCGCTCAGAGCGAATCGGCAAGTCTCCCCAGGGTACGCCAATGACCCCGGATCAGCGACGTATCCGAGAGCTGGAAAAACAACTCAGGAGGGTTGAAGAAGAGAAGGAGATATTACCTCGGTGCCCTTGGGTGAAAAAGGCTACAGCTCTCTTGATGTCCGACTCGATGAGAGGTTCTCGTTAGTCGATAAAATCAAAGGGAGCCACTCGGTATCTCTGGTTTGCGAAGTTTTTGACGTTAATCGCAGTAGTTACAAATATTGGGCAGGGCGCTCACCTCAACTGTCGTCTGATCGGGTTGAGCTGCATAGCAAGGTCAGGGAGGCCTTTGAGG
>MAAC01009568.1_pt1 | contig 244754 bp, 217 predicted proteins | sample 1115981 | NCBI WGS metagenome assembly MAAC01 (sample SAMN04961126, study PRJNA320927) | seawater metagenome | isolation source: sample BD02T64 sea water enriched with oil for 64 days | place: USA:Gulf of Mexico | collected 2013-07-27 | reverse complement strand
ATAGATTAGGACATATACAATATATTGTATACATAAACTTGTATATTTATAAACTTTACAGTCTTCTTATTGAAATATCAAAGGGTTATTGAACACTGTCCTTGAATGATATCTTCGGAATTTAAGACTTTTCCTAAAGAATGGCACTTATTTTATAGAAGCTTTCTGCTTTCAATCCTTTGATTTATTCATAGAGACATCAAGAAATCTTGATAAATTTCTATTCTGTAGAAAATTCATTGATATTTATTAAAGAGGTGGCATTACGAGTTTCAATACTAAAACGTGAGTAATTTATGAAGTATTTATTATTAATAAAATTTTTATCTCTAGTTCCTCGATGGCGATAAGTCTCAAAATAATTATTTTTAAAATTATTTTTGATGTCGATCATCTCCGCCACTGTATTCTCCCTAAATATATTGAGAGTATTATAGAGAAGAATACTTAGATAGTGCAGCCTCTTGAAATAATTACTTTTTGTAATATAATTTAGGAATGAATATCTTAAATAAAATTAAAAGTAATAGAGTCTTCAAGATTGTGATAGTTTTCTTGGCCATATACTTAGGTTTTGATCTAGCTTTTGAAGATGAATTCCTGTCTAAACTTCAACATCCTGGAGGTAGACATGACCTCTTTGGAGATAGTTTTCAACTGTCTGAAGAGGTCTTAGAGAATTATATTATAACAAAATATCCAATTGCTTATGAGAGAAATAGACCTAATTACAGTAATGTTAGTAATTACATAAAATCCAACTCTGATACTTCTTATTATGAGGATAGGAGACTTTTAGATCTTCATAAGTCATGTGGAAACTGTATAGGGAAAGATCGATTAATTACTCCACGTAGAATTGGTTATGTAAAGGCTGAAACAAAACTCAAAGTTTTATACAAATTTTACTATAAGTATGAAGAACGTATGTTGTCTTCTAATAATAAGTTTTACTATTATATAGTGCAAGATGTTGAGTCAGGCCAAAAATATGAAATCCGCGACAATGATCTTAAAGATATTATAAAAAAAGGTTCAACGAATTTACGTGATGATGCCAAATTAATGGTTAAAACTGTTAAAGGTTTTAAAGATGGAAAAATGAACTCTATTTATTATTGTTTATATGAAGGTTATTATTCTGAGTATTCTTTTAATCAGTTTCTCGGTGATTTTAAACTTTCTAGTGAAATTAAATTTGATTTTAAATCTAAAGAATCTCTCAAACATTATATTTGCTTAGATATATCATTTAAGACTGTTGAAGCATATTTAACTTTCGCATACTACATTAGCGACTGGTAACTTTGAGTGGAGAAAACGCACTCCAGTGGTCAATTCTCTATAAAAGAACTCCAAAACTTGATTAACTTTCCTCTATAAAAGAATTGCCATTCTTTCATAAAGGCAGATCAGTCGGCTATTGATAGCTTAAGAAAATAAGAGATCTAATCGAAGGTTAGGGAGTACTTCTTTAAGTCTTTGAACCTTGAGTAGTGTTGGATTAGCTGACTTAGATGATTCTAATTTTTGATAACTAAAAACACTTTTATAATTAAGTAACTTTGCCATTTTTGTTTGCGATAGTTTTTTTTCATGTCTCGCATGTCTAAGAAGTAGAGCGAAGGCAACTTTTGAATTAACAGCTACTGTTACTATTTGCTCAACTTTTTTAACTCTCTTTTTGGGTAGAGGAAAGTCAATTTTAGAGTCCTCTGGTTCATCTAGGTAGAGATTCAATGCTTCTTTCATATTCTCTAATAATTCATCTCTTGAGTCTGCTTGAGTTGAGCAACCTTCAAGTTCAATACACTCGGCCCAGTATCCTTTTTTTTCTTTATGAATTTCGAAGTGGTATTTCATAACTATCCTTCACTCTTTAGTATTCTCTTAAGTAGTTTAGACTCAAGGCCTTTTTTCAATTCTTTGTGCATAGGGATTATCTCTATTTGATTATCCTTTGCGACCTTTACATGACTGCCTTTTTGAGAAATTCGTATCCAGCCATTTTTTAGATAAAGCTTTAACATCTCTTTACCACTTAACGGCATACTGACCTCTTTATATTACCACTTTTAGGTGGTAGGTTCAATTTATGGAAGATTGTCTTTCAACTCTTTGTTTTTACTTCTGCTTCTTAACGAGTTCTTAGTTCAAATTATTCATAGTTTGAAATTTTAAAAGGAAAAAAGCTCTGATTTTTCAAACATGAACTAGCAAAGACGAGCTCCAAACTTATTCATAGTTTTGTAAAACCATAATTAAACATTTTCCATTTGATATAAACCCCAGTAACATCGTACTTTCATAGGCTTATGAACTAGTAATTTTTACTAAGAGCTATAAATGCAGCTGATTTATGTGTATATTGCACAGCGTAATCACTCAACGATTAACGAGGTTAATATGAAGAATATGATGACTTTCCTATGTCTGGCCGTACTTTCAACTCCCACCTTTGCGGGAAGTGTGCAGAAAGTGTTATACGGAAAAGATGATCGTCAGGAAGTAAGTAGCTATCCAAATGAAATGTTTCAAAAACTAGCTCAGTCTGTTGCAGGACGAGTGAGTAAGTATGATCTTGAATTGGAACAAGGTTCAGAATCTTCAAACGCAATATTGGATTCAATTCGTGAACTGCGAGAACTCTATTCTTCACTGGGTTTATCATTTGATGAAAGCTCTTTGACTTCTACAGTAAGTACAGATGCAGTGGCCACTCCAGGTTCTTTTTATAAGTATAGTGCGCAAACTCTTGGGGACAGAATTAATGCTTGTTCTGAAGAGCGATTCACTAAGCAACCAACTCTTATGAGTTGTACTGGCTTTCTAGTAGGTAAGGACCTCTTAGTAACAGCAGGTCATTGTATGACTTCAAACTTTGATTGTTCTGGCAATAAGTGGGTCTTTGGCTTTACTGAAGGCATCGATAAGATTCCTTCTAATAGTGTTTATAACTGTAAGGAAGTTGTTTCTCAGGAACAAATTTCGCTTCCTTTTATTGGAACAACTGATTACGCCGTTATTCGTCTAGACCGCCCCGTAACTGATAGAGCTCCTTTGAAGTTTAGAACTTCTGGGAAAATTAGAAGTAAGGCAGATGTTCTAGTAATTGGACACCCTCTAGGACTTCCTCTGAAGATTGCAGACAACGCTACAGTGAGAGGAACTTTTGGAAAGACTTTCAATGCTAACCTAGACACTTACGGTGGAAACTCTGGTTCTCCAGTTTTCAATGCGAGAACAGGTCTTGTGGAAGGTGTACTGGTTCAAGGTGCTGAGGATTTAGATTATCAAGGGTCTTGTACGGCTTCTCGTAGTGAGAATGGGAAGAAGGAAGTGATTTATAAAATCACACGTCTTAAGGCCCTACAAAAGCTTCACAAACAAGGAAATTTATAATAGTTTAGCTCCTCTTCTAGAGGGGCAAAACCTCTTCTTTTTTATACACCTACACCATTTTCGCTTGAACTAATCTGATATATAAGTTATACCTAATGTTTCTAAACAATTTCCAAGGAATCGTTATGATTGAGACTTCTCAATTACAGACATTAGTGGCCGTGGCACGCGCAAAGAGTTTTTCTAAAGCTGCCGAAGACTTAAGTGTTACTCAGTCTGCTATTTCTCAAAGTATTAAAAACTTAGAAAATAAAATTGAAGTGAAACTCTTCAAACGCTCTGGAAAGAAAGTTGTTCTCACACAAGAGGGAGAGAAGTTATTCTCACTCGCTTCGAACTTCCTAGGAAACCTAGGGGATACTTTAGAAGAGATTCAACATGATAAGGAAAGCATGTCTGGTAAGGTTCGTATTGGAACTCTAACTGGTGTTGGTAAGTCATGGCTCGCTCACGAGATGCTTGAGTATGCTAAGGAGTGGGATGATCTCACTGTACAAATTACTCTTGGTTTTCAAGAAGACCTAGTACGTGCCTTTGAAAGTTACCGTCTAGATTTTCTTATCCTACCTGAGGAATCACTTCCAACTGTTGGAGAGAAGGCGCTTCTTAGTGAAGAGATCTCTACTGTAGTTTATCCAAAGGACGCTGACTTTGAAATTGATCCTGAGAATTTAAACTTAGAGGATCTTTCTCGAATTCCTACAATTTTATTTGAAGAAGAAGATCACCTCTTACAGAAATGGAGTCGTGAGATCTTTGGAAAATTTCCTAAGAAATTAAACGTTCGCTATATCATCAACTCGCACGGAAATATGTTACAAGCTGTGAAAGAGGGAATGGGGATGGCCGTTGTGCCTAAGCACGTTCTTAGTCGTTCTTACTTTAAGGACCACGTAAATACTCTTGGTGAGAAGTATGAAGTTTCTAACGGAAAGTTCTACATTGTTTACCACAAGGGAAGTGAAGACTTACTACGTATTCAGTCGACACTCTCTATGTTAACTAAGAGTGAAAACCCTCTAAATTAAATGAGTGATTCAAAATCTCTTAAAAATTTCTCTGAGCATTATCCTAAAGAAGTTAGGGAGCTCTTATCTCTTATTTTAAGTAAGGGCTTCTCGCTAACTCTAGTTGGCGGTGCGGTGAGAGATTTCTTATTGGACGGTGTTGTCTCAAAGGATTTAGATTTTGAAATCCGTTTATCAACTCATCTTTCTGGTGATGCATGGTTAGAGAAATTAGCGACTCTTGGAAAGAGTCTAACTAAAGATCACTCTTATAAGGTTGAAGTTCTCTCTTTTAATATTCTACGAATTAAAATTGCTGATTATGAAGTTGAACTCTCTTCACCGCGACAGGAAACTTTTCTAGATCGCGAAGCTCTGGGACATTCTGATTTTAGTGGAACTTTTTCTTCGGACTTAAATTATACGGAAGCATATAAGAGAAGAGACTTCACAGTGAATGCCATTGGGATTGAGTTTCTAGTAGGGGATGAGTTTAAACTCGTTGATCCTTACTCTGGTGTGAAAGACTTATCTTCAAAGACGCTTAATTATATTGATGAGAGTTTCTTTAAGGATCCTGTACGTTTTCTTAGGGCGCTTCGCTTTAAAGTAAAACTTGGGTTTACTCTCTCTAGAGAGCTTAAGGATAATATTGTCTACTTTAATTTAGAGAAGCTCTCTAAGTTCTACTTCCTACAAGAGGGAAGAAAAATAGGCCTTGAAAGAATGGTTTATGAGATGAACTTCTCGGTGAGAAAATTTGCTGTAAAACTTCCTGCTTGGGCCAGTGAGTTCTCTAACATAGATACTAGTCTTCTGAGTTGTATAAATTCTCTAGAAGAGCTTTTAATCGCTCATGCTAAGAACTCTAAAACTAGTGTTGAGTCCATTGAAAAACTTGCGAAGGACCTTGGAATAAAGAAGAGTGTACCTAGTGCTCTAATCTCTTTAAGGAAATTAGCTCAACTTGATTTTAAGAAAGTGTGCGATGAGATTTCTGGACTAGAATTTGATAAAGCTTGTGCAGTAGAAGAAATAAATAGTTTAGTTCTTGCTAGAGCTTTAAAGTCTAAGAACTCTAGGGAACTCGTTGGAGAGTTTCTAAGTGCTTCGTTTGTAGAATTTATTTTCTGTGAACTAGAGGGCCTTGAAAAGTTTGAAAGTCTTAAAAGTGGAATCGTTCCAAAACAAAGATCAATGCTAGGAATATATTGTCACATCAATAAGAATTAAGATTTTCTTGATATGATTAATTCATGGAAATCATCTCTTTTAATCAACTAGATACCCATATTCAAAAACAGTATACTGAAGAAATCAAAGCGATCTTCTTTGAGTGCACTTCTGTAAAGAATTTTAGAGATGAAGAGCACCGTGCAACATTTTTTAATAAGTGGTGTGGTGATTACTTAAAACTATCTCCGAGAAATTTCTACTTGGCCATTTCTGCTAACGAAGTTGCAGGTTACCTATCTGGTCACTTAGATTCTGAATTAGCTTTGTCTGAATTTGAAATTCCAGGCGCTGCTGAGTTCACTGAGTATTATGAGCAATATCCTGCTCATTTTCATATTAATTGTGCCCCCCGCCATCAAGGAAAAGGTATCGGTAGGAAATTAATTGAGCATTACGTTTCGAGATTGAGCGAGAGTTCTATCGAAGGTGTTCACTTAATAACTTCTACAGATGCTAATAACCTTGGTTTCTATAGGGCCTTAGGATTTGATAAAGAGATCCTAAGGCCTTTTAATAAGGTCGAGCTCCTGCTCATGGGCCGGGAAATTAGTGCCTAAATAAATTATGTGGCATCTTTTTTAAATCTATGAAACAATAAATGTAGGTAGAGACTAAATAGAGGATAATTCTATGGTCGATTTGCATTCAATTTTAGCTGGTCATACTTCGAAAAACGACGATTCCAATCTTCCGGAATTAAATGATTCTCATGGTATCAGTCCGTCTGTTTCCGAAATTCCTGATTTGTTCTTTGATAGTATTTTACCAAAGTTCAAACTATCTCGTGTCGAAATCATGGTGCTCATGTACTTGTATCGTCGCGTTTGGTGTCGCCCCAACTTATACAAGATGCACGGCATCTCTCAGTTGATGAGTCACACTGATATGGCCAATAATCTTAGTCTACCTCTTGAAGATGTGTACCATGCTTTAAGAAACCTTGAGGATTACAGCTTCATTAGCACTATTAGATCTGGTCAATACTTCGTTCGTAAGTACTTCACTCACGAAAATGACGATAATTTTGGGCAGACCTACGACGATTTCGAAATTTAATTATTTTTATTTATACTTATAACAGCTTTGTAAGATGTTAGTTTTCAAGAGAAAATGCATTTTAAATGAGAAACAAATCAATGGCTTGTGTTGATTTAAAAATGCTCTTATAATTTTATTTATGAGGGAATATGACGAAGACTAAAAAAGAACATATTATTGTTTATTGCGGTGACGACAAGAGTTACTTCCAAACACTGCAGCAAAGATATGCTCAAACTTATTCACATTTAGGAATTACGCTTGTTAAAGTTTTCTCTAATGATGAGGATAGTTACCTTTCTCTATTCGTAGATATCATTGAAATAGCTCCCGTCATTGTCTATATCGATTTTTCTTTCAATACAAAGAGTTTTCTCAAACTCTCTAGACAACTAAAAAGAATCTCTACTTTTGATCAAGTTCCTGTAGTGGGACTGATAGATGGCAAGGATCATCTCAAAGAATGCTGGGCCTCTGGTGTTAATTTCACTCACTTAAAAGGTGGGGAAGTGCACGATGTGGTTTATCATCCCATGTTTGAGGCGATGCCGGACAAGGTGAAGAAACCAACATTCGCTAGAGGAAAGTTTAAAAAACCTCTTTCGGTCGATCTTATCAATGATTTTAGAATTGGTTACATCACTCCAGACTCCATACATGCGGAAGGAAACTTTCCTCAAAAGAAAGGAGATGTTGTTGAATTAACTTCAGCTCTTGATAAGAAGTTAATTCCTTCCAAACACTTCACTGTCAGTGAAACAGATAATAATGATCTCTATTACGACTTTGATTACTCCTATGATCTGTCCTTTAAATTCATTGATGATCCAGATGGAAACGAAGATGCCAAGGCCAAGGCCATGGCGATGGAAGATCCCAAGGCGAAGGCCAACCTTATTAAACAATTAAAAGCTGCAGAGAAATCTAGGGCCGAAGATCATAAGGACCTCCTGCGAATATGTAAGAAGAAGCATAAGGCCTGGGTTGTAGATAAACTGACTTTCTCTAAACCTAAGAAGACCAAAATCTTAATCATCGATAAAGATATGGGCTTCTTAAAGAATGTAAAAGGTTCTCTGGATTCAAAACCTTTCACTATTCGTTTGCAAACAGAGTTAACAGAAGATATCCGCTCTCTGAGAAGGATCTTTCCTCACATTATCGCATTGAACTTTGTGAATAAAGACTTCTTAGATAGTATGCAAAATCCGAACTTAACGGAAATAGAGAAACAAGCTCTTACGGAACAACTGCAAGAACTAGAAACAAGTGCTCTTAATCAAGTGGGAAGACTCGTTAAGAGAATTCGCGCCACTGAAGGTTACACACCTTTTGTTATTATTTTTAACTGTGAAAATTACACTTCAAAGTCGCTGCAAGATACCTACGAGTACCCGCTGATTATTAGTCACACGGGAAACATGGATCTTGAATATATTTTAAAGATGGCGGAGCTCTTCGAAAAGAAACAAGAAGAGAAATACACTAAGAAAGTAGAACAGAAAATTCTCGCTCTTAGAAAAGAAGATCCTAAGAAGTACGGCAGACTCACAAGAGATGATTTTGAAGAAAAGAGATACTACGTAAGTAAGAATGATGAATTAAGTTTTGTTTCAACGAAACTTAGAATTGATGTTCTCTCTATTTCTGAATCTGATATGACTATAGCCACTGAACAAGAATTAAGTCTTGGTACTTATCGTTTAGAAATTCCTTTTAACTGCTCTATTTCTCTAGTGCCAGTCGATGGGAAGAATTTTCAAAAAGATGGAACAAGATTACTTTATAAGGCCTTTATTCACTCCATTGATGAGCTAGATAAGAAAGAAGTACGTCGTTATGTTAATGAGACTTTCTTTGAAGACTTAAATGAAAAGAGAGATAAAGAGAAGGACCAATTTAAAAAACTTCATCAAAGTAAACTCGATCAAATTAGTTTAGATAAAGAGAAGTCTGATGATGAGGTACTTGATGATCAAAATGAAACTGATTGATCATACTTAAGAAAGCTTAAGTCTAAATTTCCTTATTTTCATATACTCTTTTTAAATTTTTTGCTAAATTATTGCATGGAAAACTATAAAATAAGTTTAGAAAGAGAGCATCGCTCACTAGCAAATCACCCTTTATATTCAGAGTTAAGAACTGTTGAGAACCTCAGAGTTTTTATGGAATATCATGTCTTTGCCGTGTGGGATTTCATGTCTCTTTTAAAATCACTTCAAAGAAAAATTACTTGCGTACAACTTCCTTGGACACCTTCTCCTTATTCTAAAGACCTCGTTCGCATGATTAATGAAATAGTCTTAGGCGAGGAAAGTGATACTGACCCCGAAGGTAATGCCTGTGATCACTACACGCTCTATCTAGATGCTATGAGTGAAGTAGGAGCGTCTACTGATTTAATGGAAGAGTTTATAAGAGAATTTAATTTTAATACTTTAGAAACTCCGATTAAGAACTTTGTTTCTTTTAATATGGATCTCGCTCTTGGCGATGAACCTCATAAAGTTGCAGCAGCTTTCTTCTTTGGAAGAGAGAAGTTAATCCCAGATATGTTCACTGGTGTTCTTAATCAATTAAAACAACAGAACACGGTTTGTCCTAAACTCATCTACTATATTGAAAGACATATTGAACTGGATGGGGATGAGCATTCTGACCTCGCCAACAAGTGTATGTTGGCCCTGTGTAAGGGTGATGAGACTAAACTTAGAGAAGCCTATGAGGTTGGTCTTGAGTCTCTTAGACTAAGAACAAAACTTTGGGATGGAGTCTTAGAGAAAATTAAAATTGGACGTTCATCACTTCAAATATGATCAGTTTATTCTTTTCTAGTTTTCTAGCGGCCACTATCTTACCCATAAGTTCAGAGTTTCATCTGGCCTACTTAGGTAGCACGACAGAGAATCCCTACTTACTCATTTTGGTGGCCACCCTTGGAAATTCTCTGGGGGGAATAAGTTGCTACTACCTGGGAAAATTTGGTCGCTGGGACTGGCTTTCAAAGTACTTCAAAATTAAACAATCAAAAATACTCAAGTTTAAAACAAAACTAGATTCATTTAAGGGATGGCCGGCATTCTTCTGTTGGCTTCCTATCATTGGTGATCCCATCGCCGTTACCTATGGGCTCATGAGGTCTTCGCTCACATCTTTTTCTCTCTATATGGTACTTGGAAAATTCTTGCGCTACTTAGTGATCGTACTCATCATCCGATAAAAATTCTCGGCTAATCTATTCTTTTCTTACTTGTTGATCTATTCACTAGTGCGAAAATTCTTTGTCCCTTAAAATATTATTATATTTGCATACATTCATTCGTTCAATTATTTGTCAGGAGGATTAATAATGAAAAAAATGTCTAGTCTTTTAGTAATCATGCTATTTTCATCGCAAGTTTTTGCAGTAGCAAGTTTTGAAAAGAGATTTAAAATTGTAAGAAATGATGATGGACAAGTTATTTCGGTAAAAGAACCTAGTCTGATTTCGAACTTCTCAATTAAGCCTTACATTGAATTTATCAAAGAAAGTCTAAAAACTGAGCAGACCCTAATGAAACAAAAGGGTGATTACGATGCTGAAGTTGAAGAATTACTAGCACCAGATTTCATGGAAAAAGGTGATAAGTCTTCTGAAAATATTGTCTACGTTGTGAACTCAATGAGAGCACTTGAAAATTTAGATATTGATGCTGTTTTTAATTCTCCTAAATTTAAGGAAGTGATTAGACAATATGAAAAGAAATTAGGTTCAGCTCTTTCTTACTTAGATCCAACAATTATTGCTAAGCCTGATAATTCAAAATTCTTCTATAAGAAGCATGTAACTTATCAAGTTGTTAAATGGGCACTTGATTTTGCTAAGAAGAGACTAAGTACAATTCCTCTATTAAACACTGCGAGTTATGTATTAGTTGAAGTTGAAAAAATGGTTCGTGAGAAAAGACTCTACCACCAAAATATGCTTCTTCACTACTTAGAGTCATATCCTGAAGGTGAATTAGGATTTACTAAAGGCGAAGCTGATAATATTTTCTCTTCAATCTATGAAGCACAAATCCCTTGGTACGCTAAATGGGAATCTAATGCTGCTAGTGCTAATTGGGCAACTTACGGTTCAAATAAATTCTACACAGGATTTAGAACGGCCACATCAAAGTTAAGATCTAATAGATTTAGATACTCTTCAATTGATAGAAGATTAAACTATGCTTTCCAGGAAGTTATAGAAAGTGGTGATGAGCAAATTGTAAATCTCGTTAATTCAGAAGCGATGTTCAACGGTAAGCCAGCAGTTGCTTATATTAAAAATAAGCCAAATAAAATTAAGAGAAAGAGAATGATTCTTCAATTAGCTGGTCTTGGTGTAAGTTTCTTACCACTTCCAAACTTTATTAAAGATCTGGCTTCAAAGTATATGAAGTCTTATTATGAGAATCAAAAAATTACAGAAGGTGCGCTATTTGCTTACTTCGAAATTGCTAATAATAAAGAAATGCAATTAGAACTTAAGAAGCAATATATGAATCCTTTTGATAATTCTTTAATTTTAGAATAATTGATATTTAGATAATTTCAATATGATAGGCCCTCTTGCAGGGCCTATTTTAATTTTAGGCAGGTCATTAATTTATTCGTCGTAATATAGGAAATCTTAGTCTTCATTATCTTCGCTAGATCAGCTTCCTCATCAACTGTCCAAACTCCAACTTCTTTTCCAAGCAGTCTTGGAAGCCAGGCCATAAACTTTGTTTTGTAATAGATATCAATATCGTAGCTAGATAAATTTAGGGGAAAGACTTTATAAACTCGCATAAGTCTCACATCCTTCCAAAAGGCATTCTTCTTTTTTAACTTCTTGGCGACTTTTAGACTCTTGGATTTAAAAGAGATGAGACGCAGCAGTTCTGGTTTTTGAGAATTGTACCTTTCAATTAATTTTAATGTTCTTAGATTTGGTTTATCTTTGAGCTCAACAAACGTGTAGAGATTCTTATCTTCTAGATACCTTAAAACAGCTTCTAGGGTAGGGATTTCGCCATCACCTATGAGTTCACAGTTCTCTCTAATCTCTTTTAGGGACAATTCTTTAATCAACTGAGTTAACTTACAAGCTCTGCCTGCCTTAGACTGTACGGTTCTCGCTAATGTCTCATCGTGCATGACAAGGGCCACACCGTCTTGCGTATGCTGAACATCAAACTCAACTCCATCAGCTTGCTGATCTACCGCGGCCATTATGGCAGAAAAGGAGTTTTCAGGATGATTTTCTGTAAAGCCTCTATGGGCAATACATTGTGGTTTTGCATATAATGTTAGAGAAATTAATGATAAAATGAGGCAAGTTAGTATTCTCATAAATGGCTCCTTGTATAATTTATCGGAGAGTTCAAAGAATATTGAAAATCCTAGTTCCTTTGGAGGAAATATATGCCAGTGGCCTTTGGTGCTTACCGCGTAAGTCATAAATCTATAGAACACCAAGATGCTCTCTTAGAGGCCGTTAATAACGGTTGTACTCTCATTGATACGTCTGCAAATTACACAAGTGGTGAAAGTGAAGAACTTATTGGTCAAGTACTCAAGAAGTCTGGAAAGTCTCCCATTATTGTTTCTAAAGTAGGCTACGTGCAGGGGATTAATCTCAAAGTTATGCAAGAGCTCAATGAAATAGGTCAAGCCAAAGAAGAGCTAGTTAAAGTGAATGATGATCTCTGGCATTCAATTCATCCCGATTTCATTAGAAATCAAGTTAACCTTTCACTAGGTAGACTTGGTCTTGAAAAATTAGATGTCTATCTGCTCCATAATCCTGAGTATTACTTCTATGAAGAAGACGCCTCACAGGATGAATACTATAGAAGAATAGAGAAGGCCTTCTCTGAGTTAGAAGCTCTAGTCAGCGAGGGACTAATAGGAAGTTACGGAATAAGTTCAAATAACTTTACCCTTCCTCCTGAAAATGAAAAAGTCACTCACATTGATAGAGTCATGCAAGCGGCCAAGAATGTAAGTTCTGATCATCATTTCAAGTACATTCAATTTCCTTTTAATATGATCGAAATTGAGGCCTTAGAAAATTGGTACCATGGAATGAGTCTGTTAAATACAGCTCAGGGAATGGATTTAAAAATTATGATCAATAGACCTCTAAATGCTTTTAAAGGTGATCAACTAATTCGTCTCGCAACTTACGATAAAACTCATCCAGTAGTAGATGAAACTTACGCTCAGAAGGTTTTTGTCACAGCTCTTATGACTCTTGAAAAGAGATTTAAAGAAGAGGAACCAGAAGAGACGATCTATAATCTTCCCCTAGTAAAACAATTTAACGATATGTGGAATACCGTTAGAACTCAAGATGCAGTCGAGCAATTATACTTCTCTCACTTCTTCCCATTTATCGCAAGAATCTGGGGAGCGGATCTAACTCCTGAAGAGAGTCAGCCCTTCTATGATCTCTATGATGTGTCTCTAGCATACGCTAGAATGAATATGACAAAAGTGGCGAAAGACTTTGAAGAGCAAGCGATTAGTGCCGGACTCATTGAGGCTGGTGAGACCCCTTTGCAAGTAAGACTCCTTGAAAAATACTTAACTTATCCCATTGATTACGTACTAGTGGGAATGAAGAGTTCTGACTATGTCTCACAACTTAAACATCTTTTCTAAGAGGAATAGACCTTGAAAATACCCTTAACACTTCATCAATTTATTTTAAAAAACCAAATGGAATCTGACTCAGGTGTTTTCTCTTCTATTATGGAAGATGTCGCACTTGCTTGTCGTATGGTTGCTGCGAAACTTCGCTACGGTCATATCTCTGGAGATATGGGTAAAGATGGCAAGACTAATGCTAGTGGAGATTCTCAAGTCTCCATCGATATCTTGGCCAATGATATTTTTGTAGAACTTTGTAAGAATAACGGAAATATTCGAGCCATTGCCAGTGAAGAGCTTGATGAGATTCATTATTTTGAAAATGCTAAGGACGGAAAGTATATCTTGGTTATTGATCCACTAGATGGCTCAGCAAACTTAGAAATTAATGGACCCGTTGCCTCTATCTTTTCCATTTGTCTGGCACCTGGGAAAGAGAATATTTCAGAAGAAGATATTTTTGAATGTGCTAGAAAACCCGTCGCCGCAGGGATTTGTCTCTACGGTCTATCCACTTTCTTTTCTTATACAACTGGTGATGGTGTGCATGGATTTTCTCACGATCTCGAGTCGGGAACATTCCTCTACACACATCCCTTTATGAAAGTTTTACCAGTGGCGAAAGAAGTGGCGATTAACTATGCCAATAAGTGTTTTTGGAATAAAGCGATTACTCGTTATGTTGATGAGTGTTTCCTAGGAGAGTCTGGTCCTAGAAAGAGATATTTTAATACTAGGTGGTACGCTAGTGCTGCTGCTGAATTAAATAGAATATTGATTAAAGGTGGGGTTTTTATTTATCCCGCCTGCTCAAACGGAAAACCTCAAGGTGTGCTTAGAAAACTCTATGAAGCATGGCCCATGGCAATGATGATTGAAGCTGCTGGAGGAAAGGCCACTAATGGAGTGGAGAGAATTCTAGATGTTCCTGCCACTTCTTTGCATGAGAAAACACCTTTTGTAATGGGAAGTGTAGAAGAAGTTGATTTAATTAAAGCTTATCACTTAGAAAGTTAAGCACTCTTCATCTTTGTATTCTCAATCAGAAAGGCCACTGCTTTTAAGAGCTTCTCTTCTTCTGCAGGTTTTACCATCCAGGCGTTAATTCCTATATTGCGACCTCGTTCTTTGACTTCATCACTAAACTCTGTAGAGAGGACAATTATGGGAATGTCACAAGAGGTTCCAGAGCTGGCGCGAACTTTCTCTGAAAACTCAAAACCATTCATAATAGGCATATTGATATCTGTAATAATCAAATCAAATGAATGTGCTGCAAATAACTCAAATCCCTCTTGTCCATTTTCTGCTTGATGAATTTCGTGACCTTCTTTTTGAAGGCTATTCTTTATCATTTTTCTAATGACCATTGAATCATCTACAACTAATATCTTTGACATTAATACTCCAAAAAGGATTTAAAAGAATTCTATATCACCATCATTTGATGAGCTTTCTTTTTCACTATCTTTTAAAAATAATAGTGAACTTATATCAAAATTCTTAGATAAAACTAAAGTGTTACTTAGTTCAATAAAAGAATTTCCCAAGACTAAATTCCAATTATCTTTATAAGAATTTTCAGGCACTCCTGCTAGGCACGCATGACTAGTAAGTGATTTTGAAATTATAGGTAAACTTATATTAGTAATAATGTTTTTATTATTTAAGGTTCCTTTTAAGAGACCTGCATACATATTACAATATTCTTTCATGAAATCTTTAGTATGCTCAAATAGAACTGAATCTCTTGTATTTTCAAATACAGAACTGGCCATGGCCAATATATTTATAGTGGTGAAATTTATTATCATCACTCCACGGATATCGTCATTACCCCACAGTATGGCACATCTCCAAATATTTCCAGTCATCACTTGCTCAGCGTTTTTCTCAATTAATGTGATTTCTTGGTTAGAGCTGTGAGCAATAAACCTCTGTAAACTAGTCTCTCTACAAAACTTTTGAATATAGTCTATTTCAGGTTTTCTCATTAAACTTCCACTATGAATAATTCGACTAAATTATAACCTCAAAAAGAGAGAGACAAAATTAAGAGTAAAATAAGTTTTAAAAAAGTAGCTTAAACCTATAATGAATGAAGTCGTAACACTTTAGGAAAAAGCAAATGGATCAGGAACTGTTAGAACATTTAAAAGAAAAAGGTCAGGGGACCTTGGAACTTATCCATACAATGGAAAATTTTCTTCTCATCATTGGTTTTGATGGAAAAGTTCTTCTCACCAGCGATAGCTTATATGATAAGACGAATATTGTTAAAGAAACTTTCACTAATTCACAGTACTATGACTATTTTTTTAAAAATGATGCGACACCTCTTAATCTCTTTGATCTATTGCTTTTAACTGAGAAGGAAAAATCCCTTGAATTAAATATAAATACAGTCGAAGGTGAGCCTCCTATAGAGACTCTTGTTATCTCTTCTTGTATTCTAAAAAACTTCTTTCAAGAAGAAGATTACATACTTTTGCTCTTAGCAGATATGCGAGAACAGAAGAGAAACCAGATGCAACTCATGCACACAAATAAACTTGTCTCTCTTGGTGAAATGGCGACTAGTATTGCTCATGAAATAAATAATCCCATTACAATTATTACGGGGCAGTTAAATATGCTTGAAAAAAGCATACGGAAAATTGATGGTGATACGCAAAAGTCTTTGCAGATTACGGAGAAAATAAAAAAGAACTTTGATCGAATTACAAAAATAATTAAATCGCTTAGATCAATTAGTCGTAAAGATGAACACGTACCTATTGAGAAAATAAAATTGTTCGATATCTTTGATAGTTTAAAAGATCTCTCAGAACAAAAACTCTCAATGAGTAATACCGTTTTCTCACTCGAGGGTTTAAATGAAAAACAAGAGTTAATGGGGCGTGAAACACAATTACTACAAGTCTTATTAAACTTAGTTAACAATTCCCTTGATTCCGTTCAAGAAGAACAGATAAAGTGGGTTAAGGTTATTGTAGCGGAAAGTGAGGATCAGTATTTAATCTCTATTTTAGATTCAGGAAAGGGCATTCCCTTTGAAGTACAGGTGCGTCTCTTTGAACCATTTTACACCACTAAAGATATAGGAAAGGGGACAGGTCTAGGACTGAGTATTTCTAAAGGTTTAATTGAATCCCATGGGGGTAGTTTAACTTATGATAGTAAGTCTCCAAATACATGTTTTAAAATCGTTTTACCAAAGAAGCTAGATACAGAGAAGGTAGAGAATGAAGAAGTATAAATTATTGATTCTTGATGATGAAGAGGATTTATTAGAAATTATCATTGATATCTTACAAGATGGTGGGGTTGCTTCTGTGAGTGAAATTATCACAGTCATCAATGGAATTGAAGGTAAACAAGCTGTTAGTGAGCATGAGTTTGATTGTATCGTATCAGATATAAATATGCCGAGAATGAATGGAATAACTTTTGTGCGGGAAGTGCAAGAAGAAGGTTTTAAAAACCCTATAATATTTCTCTCTGCCCACGGCGATCCTGAAACTATTAAGAGAACTGAGAATTTAGAAATATATAAATTTATTCAAAAACCTTTTGATGGAGATGATCTGTGTGAAACCATTTTGGAGGCGTTTAAGGTAAATTCTTAACACTAGAGAATTTTCATTCCTATTGAAGTTATTCTTAGAAAGAATTACACTCAATTGAATGATGAAACACTTAAAAATTACTATTAGTATTCTTTTTCTAATCTTTATTCTCTATAGCTTGGCCTATAAGAATATCATTGCCCCTGAAGATAAATTGTCGATATTTGCCCAGGCCGCTGATATGGCGATTCCACTCTTTATGCTTTTTTCAGTAGTTCTTATGTTTTTTAAGAGACGTGTTGAAAATAAGGATAAGAAGAAAGTCAGTAAAGAAGATAGAGAGTTCTATAGCTCTATTGGCAAGGCCGATGAAATTAATAAGAAACAGAAGTAAGAAAAGAGCTTATTCATTACCTATATTAGGTGAATAAATTTTTGGTGACTTTATATTATATTTATTTAAAACCTTAGTGTAGTAACCCTTTCTTTTTAATTCCTCAATTCGTGAATCAATAAATTTTGCCAACTTCTTTGACTCCATTTCTTTGTTTGGATTTAAGCCAAACCACAAAGGGTCCTTTTTTAAACACCCTGAAATTTTTAAGTCACCCACATTATAGGTTTTACTCTTCTTAAGGAAATCAAAAACTGAGTTGACAGTGAAAATGAATGTATCAGCTCTTTTTCGTGACACCATGCCTATGGCGCGGTTTATATAGGTTTTATCATAGGAGAGGGTGAAGAAAGTATTCTTTACAGGATTACTAAGATACTTCTTTAGAAGCTTACCGTAAGAATGATCTCTATAGATAATGAGTTTCTTATTAACTAATGAGTTCGCGCCTTTGTAGTTCCACGAGGACTTCTTTCTTGTCCAGAAACAATGAGTTTGATAACCAATTGGAGTGTTGTGATAAGTTAGATCTGGTGCTTCTTCTTTTGCAGGAGATAGGAGCATGTCATATTTACCATGTTTTACAAAATGGATGGCCCTGCTCCATGGGAAAAACTCAGTCTCAACTTTATAAGGTCCCTCTTTAAAAACTTCTTCCATAATGTCATATAGGTATCCCTTCCGACCATTTTCATTCTCGGGACATATTTGTGGACACCAATCAACAGCTGCAACTTTAAGGAGTTTTCTTTTAGAAGTTTTGAAATCTTTAGCGTGAGTGATCTGGAAAGTGAGAACGATCAATAAAGATAGGTAGGTGAGCATAAGTTTTCCAAATAATGCTTGTTTTCTTTTAAGTATACATTAAAAACTTTCAAGTTTAAATGTGCTTGGTTGATCAACTTCTTTTAGGCAGAGATTAGAAATGGTCTTAATTTCTAAGTTATTAAAATAACGAAAAGTAACCGCGTACTTTATTTCTTTATTTTTTATCAAGGTAGTATTGATAATTTCCAGGGAAGAGAGTGACTCCACCTTTATCTACTTCCAGAACTTGATCCGTTAACTCGTGTAAGAAGTGCCTATCGTGAGAAACGAAAATTACAGTACCTTCATAGGCCTTAAGGGCAGTCATAAGAATTTCACGAGATGCAATATCAAGATGGTTGGTAGGCTCATCTAGAACGAGTAGGTTATTTCCCTTAGAGAAAATGACAGCTAAGACGAGACGACTCTTCTCACCACCTGAGAGATATTTAATTTTCTTATGAACATCATCGCCGCGAAAGAGAAAAGCTGCTAGTAAGTTTCTTAAGTAACCATCACTGGCCTGAGAGAGACTTGATTGAATTTCTTCAAGAACTGTGGAATTCGGTTTTAAAACTTCTAGAGAAAATTGGCTAAAGTAACCAACATTTATACTTGGCCCTAACTTTATCTCTCCACTAGTAGGTTGTGTTTCATTGCAAATACACTTTAATAGCGTTGATTTTCCCGCACCGTTCACACCAACAACAGCAATTTTCTGTAATCGGTTAATAGTCTTTGTGAGGCCTTCGAAAATCTTATTTTCAACTCCCTCACTACTTATCCAACTCTTAGCAAGATCTTTGATGACAACAACATCATCACTGCCTCTAGGAGGAACAGGGAAGTCAAAGGAGATACTTTCTTCTTCTGGAGGAAGAACAACGCGCTCAATTTTCTCCAGTTTCTTAATTCTTGATTGAACCTGTGCCGCATGTGAAGCGCGAGCTTTAAATTTCGCGATAAAGTCTTCTTCTTTTTGCAACATGTCTTGTTGTCTCTTATGTTCGGACTTTAATTGATCGAATCTAATATTTCTTTCTTTAATATAGAAATCGTAGTCGCCTGAGTAAGTGGTGACTCTCTTATTGCTAATATCTACAATTTTCTTAACAACATTATTCATGAAACCACGATCGTGGGTGGTCATAAAGACGGCACCTTTGAAATTTTGTAGCCAGTCTTCTAACCAAAGAATTGTTTCCATATCTAGGTAGTTGGTAGGCTCATCCATGATTATAAGGTCTGGATTGATCACGAGAACTTTCGCTAGGGCAATTCTCATTTTCCAACCACCACTAAAGTCTTCTACATTCTTATGGTGATCTTCTGGATGAATTCCCAGTCCTGTGAGGATTTCTTCCGCTCTGGTTTCAAGGTCGTAACCGCCAACTTTTTCAAAGAGCGTTTGCACTTCACCCATGCGGTTTAAAATAGTATTCATTTCATCTGGATCAAGTTCTGGATCACAGAGTTGTTCTTCAAAGGCGCGGAGCTTGACTTTCATTTCTGAGATTGAAGCATCACCTTCAACCACTTCTTCGAGAGCTGTACGCCCTTGCATTTCTCCCACATTCTGTGAGAAATAGGCGAGGCGTAGTCTTTCAGGCATTGAGATTTGCCCTTCGTCTGGCCTATCTTCACCAATGATCATTCTAAAGAGAGTTGATTTTCCTGCACCATTTGGACCCACAAGTCCTACTTTCTCCCCAGGGTTAATTTGAAAGTTCGCCTTGATAAATAAAGGCTCACCACCCTGGTTCTTTGTGATATTTGCTACATTAAGCATTAGGTTTCGCTTCCTCTACTTTAAATGATGAGTAAGTAAGCGCAAGAACCACTAATTGACCGAGGAAGAAACTTCCTAGGAAGATCGCTCCTCCTTCACTAAATCCGTAAGAATGAAGACCAGAGGCGAGAATATAATTTACTCCAAACCAGGCCATCATCACACTCATAAAGGCCCCTGCCACGAGAATAAAGAATCTATTATTAGGAATCCAATTCGTTGATTTCCCGTGAAGAATAGCTATGTATAAACACAGAACAATGAGTGACCAAGTTTCCTTTGGATCCCATCCCCAGAATCTTCCCCAAGAATAATCGGCCCAAACTCCACCGAGAATAATCCCTGTGGCCAGCATAACTGTTCCCGCTTTTAAACAAGTGTAGATAAGTTCACTGTAGTAGTGTTCATCTTTCTTACTCATATGTGAGAATTTCTTCTTGATAAGAACTGTATTGGCCAAAACCCAACTAAGTGCAAGCGCTCCGTAGGAGAGAATGATTGTTGTCACGTGAGTTGATAACCAAAAGTTATCTCTAAGCACTGGAACGAGAGGAGAAATAGAACTTGATAACATTCCCCCTGCAAAGTTTAACATCATAAGAGTACAGACGTTGTAGGCGAGTCCTACAAAGACATAGATTTTCTCATTCTTAAAGTGCCCAATAATAAGAGCGAGAACTAGAGATCCATATCCTGAAAAGAGAACAGTCTCATACATATTTGTAATGGGAGCACGACCCGAAATATAAACTCTAAAGGTCAGTATCGCTGTTTGCACGATCACTGTTAAAATAGCAAAGGCCAAGGCAAAGTGAAACTTTCTAAAAAGAGTAATACAAATTAGACCTAAGAAAGTTAAGCATAGAGCAACAACTGGAAGTTTTAATTTTACGTATTGAAGCTCAATAAGAAACTTATTTCCAACAGTCTTTTCATATTGTTGTTTTGAATCTAATAAAACTTTTAGAAAGGGAGTTTCAGAAACGGCCCTTGCCGCTTTAATTTTCTCTTCACTTAAGTAAGCTCCAATAGGAAGCCATGCTACATCAGTTTTACTGTTTACTAGAGGAACTTGCCAGTTATTGGCAGTCTTTATATCTTTATGTATTTTAATCTTACCAAGTAGACTTCCAAGAGACTTCTTATAGCTGCTAAAATCTTCAGCTTTTCTCCACTCATTTCTAAGAACTGCCGTTTGATCTTCAAGCTCATCATAGCTAATCTTCTTTTGCTTTTCGACTTCTAGTAATTTTTGCAGATCGACGTGCTCAATCTTAGCAAAGAGTTTGATCTTCGTAGGAATCCCAAGACCATTAATTGAGAGAAGACAATAACTCACCGTGGCCGAATTTTCTCCCACTTTAGATTTACCTGTTAGGTATTTCATCATTTCACTGGCGTGAACAAGAAGAGGTTTAATTCTTCCATCCTGTCTTATGGGAATAGCACTTAGGGACTCATTACAAAATTGAGTGTTTGCCGCTAGTGTCGAAAAACTAAGTAGAATTGAGAATAATAGTATTGCTATTTGTTTCATATATTTTCCGTTCGTTATTTTTCTAATTTAAAAAAGTCTGTAGTTTCTGATTTCTTAACTTTCTTCTTATTTAAAAGATAGTGAGCAATCGCTCCTAAGACTAAGAAAATTGAACCTAAGTATTTAAGGGGTCTTCCCTGATCAACATTTACACTGAGAGTTGATGAGTATCTACCTGTTTGGGGATCCTGCGAGTAGCTGGCCTGATAGAAGGTAAAACCAGCATGCTTTAGGGGATTATTCATATATACGTGATGATCAGTAGGTCCATCGCTAGTGAAGAGTTTTACAAAAGACTCATAACTAGCGGGGTTATTTGTTCCTGGACTCTTATCCATTTTAAACTTCGTTAAAATAAACTCAAAAGGAAGTGTGAGGATTTCTTTATCCAGTACAAAGGAGACTTTCTTAGAGTTGATTCTAAGAGTAATAGGTCTATCATTTAAGACCCAGTATTTATTTCCAAGAACGTCGATTTCTAACGCTTTAGTGAGACCTTTAATTAAACTCCCATTCTTTTGAATAGGCATAATTTCTTTTGGAGCAAAACTAGGGAATTCTCTGTCAGCGTGTTTCTTTAATACAAGTTCAAAACCCATCCAAGGCAGGTCTATAGTGTCGCTGTCTTTTTTAAACTCTGCCACATGCCACTTCTCGTCATCAAAGAAGGCCACTTTTCGTCCAAAGGCAAAGAGGTTTGGCTTATCTTCAAAGAGTTTCTTATTAAAGATTTTTAAGTGCGAATTTTTAATCACTTTTAGATTTTCATCTACAGGCCATGGATTAAAGTCAGGGAAGAAGGAGTAAACTTTCCCATTCTCTCTTAAGACCAGAAATTTATTATTCTCACTTGTCTTTCGTATTTTTATTTTTCGCTGTTCAGGAGTGTAACAATCATTCTTCTTACTATCCCAAATGATATAGCCACTCTTTCCTTTAGTGGTAAAGCAGTTGGCCAATCCTTTTGGTAAGTAAGTCACATTAAGCAGACCCATAGTAAGTGACGCTTCGAACTCAACCGCTTCTGGGTGAAGAGAGAGGGTCATTTCCTGAGAAACATTTGGGTTTGAAATAATATAAGTAGAAGAGTGAATACTTGAATTTAATGGATAGGGATTACTTCCCTTTCTCCATGTGAGAATCTTATCAGCAAAGGGGATGAAGTCACCAAGTTGGATATTTTCATACTTGTCATCTAGAGTAGTTCTAAAAGCAGCAAAGGGTAGTTTTCTAGTAACTGTCTTTCCCTCATCATGATAAATAATTCTAAGGACGTCATCACTTAGAATGACTTTTCTATTTGGAGAGTTAGGATCAAGTGAGAGATGACCATCAATTCCTGAGAACCAAGTAATGAAAGATCCACAACCCACCATGATAAGGCCTATGTGAATAGTATAAAAGCCATAGAGTCTTTTCTTGGGAGGCAGTCTTAAGAGCATGGCCAAGAAGATACTGGCGAACATTCCAAATTGCAGTGCCATAAATGGAAAACTTTTATAGAGAACGCGATTTACAAAGTCTGTTCCATAGTAACTTTCTAAGAAAGTTCCCACAATCATCATGAAAGAAAAGAGCGTAATAACGATAACAGCAAACTTCAAACCGCCGATGAATTTCTCGGCTTTTTCTATCTTCTTTTTTAAATCAGAAGGCATATGGGTCCCTAATATTTAAACTCTTCAAAATGGTGAAAAGCACAATAAAATTAATAGCTTTAGTCGCTATCTTCTACCATGATTATACCTTACTAGCAATTTCAAACGGTAAGACAAAAGTGCGAAACTCTAATTTATAAGTCTCGAATATTATTTGATTTTTGAACTTTTTAAAGAGATTTGTTTAGCCAGTCAAAGCAAAATACGAGGGAGTAGAGAATGGGCTGGTGAATGATGTAGATGAGCAGTGATCTCTTACCTAGGTATTCAAGCATTCTAAAGGGTTTTCCTCTAAAGACACTTAGCTGGTGAAAGTTTACACTCCAAAGTCCAAAACCAATGAAGACACAACCGATCCAAGGAAAGAGGGCTATATAATCCATACTAGAATGGGAGAGGACGATCCATGGAATATTTATCTTAAAAATAAGTTTCAATAGTAGTAGCACCACCCCAATGAGTGCTGAGGTTCTTGGGATTTTCATAAAAGGGATAGAGAAGAGTGACGCAGTTGCTATACAGTGAAGTGTGCCAAAGTAAACCCAGCGCGTAGGAAAGAGAAAATAGGTGTAGACACTAATGACTAAGGCTCCCGCTGCAATTTTTCCCCATCTAGGCCAAAACTTCTTCCAATTCATTTTTGGATGGTGAACAAGGGGCATGGAGAGTCCCATCGCCAATAAAAAGAGAAAAACGATGAGCCTTGGTAGCTCAAACCAAAAGAAGTCGCGATTAAAATCTATCTCAACATAGTTAAATAGGTTTAGGTCGTAGAAGAAATGAAATATGATCATTAAGACTATGGCAAAACCGCGAATTTGATCAATGAGGTGAAATCGCTTTATCATAGATAAATTCTAATTGAATAATGAAGGAAATAAAAGAGTGCTTTCCCTTTTAAAAAAACATTTTACGATCATTTTCTATTGTTTCTTGGTCACTTTGTTCGCAGGCTATGGCCAGTCCTTCTATATAGGTCAATTCATCAATTCAATTCGTCAGGAATTGGGCTTTACCAGAACGGAAATCAGTTTTCTCTATTCTCTCGCCACCTTTGTAGCTTCTTTTAATTTAGCTTATTTGGGTGGACTCATAGATAAGATGAAGGTTTGGTACTTTGCCTTGATCACAATTGCCATTATGGTGATCTCGCTCTTTTGGTTGAGTCTTTCCTATCAAATGATCTCCTTCTTTATAGGTTTCTATCTGCTTAGGGGTTTTGGTCAAATTGTCTTAGGTCTAGTGGCAAGCACTCAAATTGCTAAACTCTTTGGCAAGAACCGAGGTAAGGCGCAGACAATGTCTAGTTGGGGAAGAAGTGTGGGGGAAGGGTTATGGCCCCTCGTTATTGGTCTTCTCTTAGTTAAATACAGTTGGCGTGAAACTTTTCAGTTCATGGGCGTTCTCATCATTATAGTCTTGGTGCCGGCAACATGGTTTCTGTTAAGGAAATTTCCTAAATATTGCCTCTACGAGGAAAATGAGTCCGTCCTTAGAAATAGAAGTGATGAATCTAAGAGCTGGAAGTGGATAGATGTGCTTAGAGATTATAAAGTCGTAGGTTTAATGGTGAGTTTCGCCATTCTGCCTTTTGTGGCCACGGGGATTTTCTTCCAACAGGGCTCCATTGTTGAGGCCAAGGGATGGAGTGAAAAAGTCATTCCCCTAAGTTTTATTTTCTTCTCTATCTCTCACATTTTCACGTCCTACTTTGTAGGGCAATTTATCGACCGCTATTCGAGTCGTAAGCTCTTGCCATTTATGTTGTGGCCTTTGACTATTTCGGTGATTCTCTTGGCCTTCTTTGATCAGGCCTTCATAGGTCCACTATCATTTTCCTTTTTGGGAATAGCCGTGGGCATGAGTAGTCTTACGCGTAATTCATTTTGGGCAGAAACCTTTGGTACAGAGTCTATTGGGCGTATTAAAGGAATGGATTCAAATATTTTGGTGGTGGGGACGAGTATTGCACCTGTGTTCTTTGCAAAGCTCTTGGATCTTGGAGTAACATTAAGAGAATTAATGTTGATATTGCTAGTGATCACTTTTTTTGGAAACGTGGCCTTCTATGCTTTTAATAAAATTTATAAGAAATCGGAAAATCTATGAATAAGAAAATTAAATACCTCTTGGCCTTCATCTCTCTTTTGGGACCCCTGCTCATAGGCGGTGTGTATATCCTGTTAAAGCGCACTATTCCCTTTGGTAGTGGGGCTTTGGAGATGTCTATTTTAAAAGAAGCAGTCACCGTTACACGGGATAATGAGGGGATTCCTCATATCAAGGCGAAGAATAAACATGATCTCTACAGGGCCTTTGGTTATGTCATGGCCTCGGAGCGTTTATTTCAAATGGAGATCTTAAGACGAGTGGGCTCTGGAACTCTTAGTGAAATCATAGGCGAGAAAGGTCTTAAGATTGATAAGACTTTTAGAACTATTGGCGTTAGACGCTTCTTTAAAGAAAAATTAGATAGTGGCATGTTAGATAAGGAAATGCTCTCACAGCTTGATAGTTTCTATGAAGGGGTCAATTTCTTTGTGGAAAATGGCGTGCTTCCCATAGAATTTACACTGGCAGGAATTAAACCCAAGAAATTTAGTACCCTCGACGCTTATGCTGTCATTGGGTATATGTCCTATTCTTTTGCAGCATTCATGCGTCATGACCTGCTCAATGATAAATTAAAAAATCTCTTGCCTGAAAACCTGTGGAAGGAAATTCAAATAGAGCCTAGTGCCAATAGTGTCATGACAGCTAAAGTTGAGGGTGGGCTTAAAGAAATCTACAGCACTTTCACCGAGCTCAATGCTTCTTTTGGAGGATTTGAGGGCTCTAATGCTTGGGCGCTAAAGAGTAAGCGAACAACTTCTGGCAAATCTCTACTGGCGTCTGATCCTCATATTGGCTTTTCACTACCAGGAATTTGGTTTGAGGCCCATTTGAAAGTTGATAATGAGTTGGAACCTTTTGATATTTACGGTCACTTTCTTCCAAACATTCCCTTTGCTGGTCTGGCCCACGATCATTTTAAGGCCTTTGGTTTAACCATTTCCTATATGGATGATATGGACTTCTATAAAGAGAAAATTTCTCCTACGGGGAACGAATATGAGTATAAAGGGCAACTCAAAAGTATTAAACGCTACAGTGAAGTGATTAAAATTAAAGATAAGGACGACTTCTACCTACCTGTCCGTATGACTGAGCACGGTCCTTTATTGGATGAAATCATTGAACCTAAGGGAATTGCCCTAAAGTGGACCCTTCATCATCCGCTAAATCAACCACTACTGGCCTTTAAGAAAATGGGAGATGCTAAGACTTTTAAAGATTTTAAAAGTGCCGTCAGCTATGCAGGCTCTCCTGGTTTAAATGTGGTTTACGCAGATGCTAAAGATAATATTGCTCGCTTAAATTTTGGACTCTATCCCATTCGCGCAGCTAATAGTGATGCTATGAGTGTTTTGGACGGGCGGGGATCACAGGAGTATGAGGGTTATATTCCCTTTGAGGAAATGCCCCATGAGATTAATCCTAGTTCTGGAATTGTGCTCTCTGCTAATAATAGACCCATCTCGGCCAATGAAAAGTTTAGAGGTCTTTGGCAACCAAGAGACCGCTTCATTACTTTATTCTCTGCCCTTCATAGTAAAGAGAAGTGGAGTGTAAAGGAGACGATGCAGTTACAAACAAGTGTGTTGAACTCTGAGACGGAATGGATCAGAGAGATTTTCTTAAATGATCTTAAACTTTCTAGACTCAGTGATTTAGAGAAGAAAGCTCTTAGTGAGCTTAGAAATTGGGACCGAAGAGATATGCCCAACCGCATTGGTTCAAGTATTTATCACCAATTGGTCTTGCAGGTGAGTCTCAATCTCCTTGATGAATTAAGTGCCGCAGATAGAGAAAAGTACTGTGGACTCACTTCTAGGTGGTATTTTCTCCAGCGAATGCTTAAACGAGAGGATGCTCAGTGGTGGGACTTTGCAGCAACTGACAAAATTGAAAAGCGAGTCGATATTGTCGAAAAGAGTTTTAAAGAGACTGTGGCCTATCTCGCAAAGACCTATGGGACAGATCTCTCTGACTGGAATTGGGGAAAATTGCACACGATAGAGTTTGTTCATGCCTTTGGAAGAAAGAAACCCTTTGATAAGATCTTTAACTTGGGTCCCTATCCAGTTATGGGTGCCTACAATGATGTAAATAATTTTAGAGAAGTTGGCTGTAGTAATGGATTTAAGGTGAGAGCTGGACCTAGTACTAGAAGAATCATTGATTTTGCCCACATTGAGTCAAGTTATGGAATTCTTCCCATTGGAAACTCAGGTCATATGTTAAGTCCTTTTTACAAGAATCAAATGAAGAGATTTTTGACCGGCAAGTATCGTCTGCAGATTTTTTCAGAGGAATTACTTAAAGATCACACTGCGGGAACTTTAGAACTTCTTCCTGAAAGTAGAGAATAAGCGCCTCTTTACTTTCAATTTCCACCATTCCGCTTCCCTCGTTGCTAAGTCCATGGCTAGAAAGGGGGGAGAGTTCTGTGAAATCTTTTAATTGATACTTACACTGACCCACAATCTTAAGTTGGGTCTGGTATAAACTCATCAGACTAAAAGTTCCCTGTATTTCCAATCTCGTTCTTCCTTTGGGGATAATGAGACAGTTCTGGTCAATCTTGGCGATACATTTCGAATTCTTAATAAAGTGATAGATCTCACCCAAATTTATCCACTCGTGGTCTCTTCTTAGGCCTAGGAAGCCATGGAGAGAAATATGTTTAGTGTTCTTAGAGATAAGGTTTAAGGCAGCATTTAAGTCACTTTGATTTTTCTCACAAGGTAACTTGTGATCCATGGGCAATTTGCTGCTATCACCGTCTCCTATGGCATAAATCACGGGTGCAAGAGGACAGTGTTCTAGACCTTTATCAACAGCAATGATAGGTACTTCTCTAGTAAGTGCATCTTGATAGAGGTGATCTGCTTTAAATGGACAGGGTCCTATCAGTAGAAGTTCTTTAGCTTGAGTAATAGAATCTAATTTGCTTTGAGAGTTCATTGGATTTCCGCTTTTTAGTTTTGGCCGTTACTATGTGTTTGTTTAATTTTAATTGAGGATTATTTAGTTGGAAAGTTTTTCTAAAAGAATTTTGGAATTTTCGAAATCTAAGGATTTTGTGGGTAATACGGGGGAGTTTTCCTTTGTGGTTAAGAGCGCGGAGTTGAATTCTCGCTTCTTTGTGAGCTTAAATAGAGAAAATATCGGCTCCATTAGCTATGAAAGTGAACTTGATGGGCCTTTTTTAGGAATTTTTCATTCGCTCTGTAAGCTTTTTTCAAATTCAAGTCTAGATAGAGTTCGAACTTTCGCTCCAAGAGAGTTAGAGAGCTTTTTAAGAGACTCAAATCAAACTCCATCAGTCCCTGGTGATCAATTTCCTACTCAGTTTATTGAAGATTTTAAGAAAGTCCTACTCAGTTCGTACTTGGCCTTCTTTGCAGAAGAAGACATTTCTGGTTGGTGTGCTAGGGAAAATGCTACTTATGTAGGAAATATAAAGGCGATTAAAGAGTTTTTCACTCTAAGACTCAATATGATGAATTACTTTAGTGAGCAAAATATTGAAGTTAATTTAGTTCATTTAGCTGGGAAGGAAGTGGTTATCGAGTTTATTTCCACTGTAAATTCTCTAAAATTAGCGCCAACATCTTTATCCAATGAAGAATTTTCTGTGCTTGCTAAGATCATAGGGACAATAATTGGGCACGATCAGATAAATTTGGTTGCCGAGTAGCTTCTTAATCGTTAATATTCAGAGTATTACAACTAAATTACTTATTTGGGAGTCCAATGAAAACATTAAAGGCCTTTGTCGTCTTAATTACTTTGTTATCTAGTCAATCCTTCGCCGCTGATGCAGCAAGAGGACAGAAGTTATTCAAAAGCTGTGTACAGTGCCACGGTGCTGATGGTGCAGGAATTGAAAAACAAAAAGCACCACGTATTGCTGGTCAACACGAGTGGTATATCATTAGCTCTATAAAGCAATTTAAGGCCGGTAAAGAGAGAAAGAACCCTCCAATGCTTCCTTTCATCAAAAAACTATCTAATACTGATATTGCTGATCTCGCGGCATATATTAGCACTTTAAAGTAAACTCTTATAGAATTGAGTATAATAGAGGTTCATTTCGGAACCTCTTTTTCGAACAGCAAAGGATTGCTATGAGTTTAAAATTTATTAAGGCCAATAATTCTAAAGATATCAAAACTATTTATGATTACAATATAGATGCTTTCTCTGATTCTCCAGGTTTTAACTGGAACTATGATGAAATTAAGAAAGAAGTCAAAGATGGCTGGGAACTCTTCGGAGTAGAGGATAATGGCGAAATAATCGCGGCCCTCTTCTGTAAAATTGACCAAAAAGTCCTCTATTCTAAGAATACTTCTATTAAAATCTCTCATCAGGGCAGTGGTTTCTCCCATAAAATTAAAGATTTCTTTGAGACAACGGCTCAAGAGAAAAAAGTTCATAAGATCATTCACTACTGCAGTATCGACAACTTTAGAATGTATTCTTTGAACGAAAGTCACGGCTATGAAAAGTCTAACAGGCGTCTTGGAGAAAAAGGACAAGTCGTAGAATGGATCAAAAAAATTAAGAAATGATCTCCCTAGGAGGTCTATTGGCGAAAGGCCTATTCTTCCTAGAGAATTTTTTTTTAAAATAATCGAAAATAACTCAAGTGTTTTCGTTTTCTTTCGATTAGAGTATAAGTAATTAAATTTTAATATTAGAAAAACCACATAATACGAATTTTGGAGGATGTTATGGCAAAGAAAAAAGTAGCTAAGAAAGCAACTAAGAAAGTAGCAAAGAAAGCAACTAAGAAAGTAGCTAAGAAAGCAACTAAGAAAGTAGCTAAGAAAAAAGTAGCTAAGAAAAAAGTTGCAAAGAAAGCAACTAAGAAAGTAGCTAAGAAAGCAACTAAGAAAAAAGTAGCTAAGAAAGCAACTAAGAAAGTAGCTAAGAAAGCAACTAAGAAAAAAGTAGCTAAGAAAGCAACTAAGAAAGTAGCTAAGAAAGCAACTAAGAAAAAAGTAGCTAAAAAAGCAACTAAGAAAGTAGCTAAGAAAGTAGCTAAGAAAAAAGTAGCTAAGAAAGCAACTAAGAAAGCTGCTCCTAAGAAAGCCGCTGCTAAGAAAGCAACTAAGAAAGCTGCTCCTAAGAAAGCTGCTAAGAAAACAAAAACTAAAAGAAAGCCAAATGCTGCTTTCATGAGACCACTTACTCCTTCTGCTGAGCTTGCGGCCGTTATCGGTGCAAAAGCAGTTCCAAGAACTGAAGTAGTTAAGAAGATTTGGGATTATATTAAGAAGAATGACCTACAAAACCCAAAGAACAGAAGAAATATTCTTGCTGACGATAAACTTCAAAAAGTTTTCGGAAAGAAAGAAATTACTATGTTCGAACTAGCAGGAATTGTTGGTAAGCACCTTTCTTAATTTGATTTAAATTTTAAATTAAATATAAGGCCCTCTTTTTTAGAGGGCTTTTTTTTACCTGAAAATTGGCCATGAAAAAATTCTACTACCTCATTAATATTCAATTCATTGGTTTTCGCTACAGCGGTTGGCAGAAACAAACCAATGCTAAAACTGTGCAAGAGATGGTCGATAAGACGTTTCACTTCATCTTTGATCATGATCAGTTTAAAACTCTAGGCGCCGGGAGAACCGACGCTAAGGTCTCTGCCAATCAATTTGCTCTAGAGCTCTTTGTTCGAGATGAGCAGGACCCAGCAAAACTTCTAGCTGATTTAAATACCAATCTACCAGCAGATATTAGAGCACTAGATGTCACAGAAGTGGACGAGAGCTTTAAGATTATTAATGATCCGAAAATTAAAGAATACCAATATATTTTCACCTATGGAGAGAAGATTCACCCTTTTAGTGCACCACTGATGGTCAATTTCTCTGACTCATTAGATATAAATCTCATGAAAGAGGGAGCGAAACTCTTTGAAGGTAGACATAACTTTAAAAGTTACTGCTTTAGACCCAATCCAGCTGGAGAATTTGATAGATCCGTAGAATTGTGTGAGATTGTAGAAAATGATCTCTACACAGCAAGCTTCTTTCCAAAAGAGTCCTGGATACTACAAGTTCACGGAAAGGGATTTATGCGCCAACAGATTCGTCTGATGGTGGGAGCGCTGGTTCGTCTAGGACGTGGTGAGATCACTTTAGAAGATATAAGTGACTCGCTCATAAGTGGCGAAACAGCGAAAGAGGCAATAGGTTTTGTGGCCCCATCTTCTGGACTCATTTTAAATAAAGTTCACTTTGAATAAATCAATTTGGGAGTGGGATAAATGAAAACTCATTTAGGACGTAGGCTAAGAGATATTTTTGATCTCATTGAGTCTGGATATAGTGAAGTTTGGGATACTTGTTGTGATCATGGCCTTCTAGGCCTTGCAGTCATAGAAGAGAACAAATCAGAAAAAGTTCACTTTGTGGATCAAGTTCCAAGAATTATTTCTTCCTTAAAAAGAAAAATCAAATCCCTTGCTGTTATCCCTGAAGCCAGCTTTGAGTTACATGTTTTAAATGCCGAAAAAATTAAAGTTTCCAATGAGAAGTCTCTCATCTGTATATGTGGAGTGGGAGGAGATGTGGCGATTGGTATTATCAGCGAGCTGTTGAATCGTAACGATTTAAGTCAATGTGACATACTAATCTCCGCACAGTATCACATGTTTGATCTTAGAAAGTTTCTAAGAGATCATGGTTTCTTGCTGAAAGCTGAGAAATTGAGTTTTGAGAGAAGTAAGGGTTATGAGCTGCTCTTGGTGAGTCTTAGTAATGGTGAAGACATTGATCCCATAGGCTCAAAGCTCTTTGATAGTAAGAATAGTGAAAGTTTCAAGTACTTTAGAGCACTAGCTTCTCACTACAAAAGAAAGTCGCTAGGGGATGATATGTATTTAGAAACCTTAAAGCTCTATGAAGACTTAGTTTAAAATTCGTAATGGTTTTTAAAATGAATGCTTTCTAGGTATTCGAATATAGAAGCGATGGCATCTCTTTGAGTCACAGAGATGATGAGATGATGATCTAGTAAATGTTCAAGGTCACTGAAGTGTTGAACTTTTACACCGTAAATATTTTTTCCAATTTTCTTTTCATTATTAGTGATCCAGATAAAAGGGATCTCATTTTTAATAAGCTCTTTTGCTAACTTCTTTCCTGTGGGACCTGCTCCCCACAGACAAATCTTCTCAACTCCCACTATTTCTTTAAAAAACTGAACTTTTAGCGGGAAGAATTTTTGATCTCTATACTGCTCTAGATTTCTAGAGGCCCTGTGTTCATGATCACGCCAAAGGTGAGTGACATTCTTAGAGCTGACAATTTTAAAGTCGTGGGTAAAGAGCTTAAAGACAAAGTGATAGTCTTCTGGATAGATAGCATCTTGATAGCCACCTAGCTTATTGAAGTCTTCAATGTATAGTAACCAATTTGAAGAGACTAGTACGCATTCTTTATAAATTTGAGAATAGTGATTATCATTTTCACAAAGGGAGTTTAGCCAATTCTCATATTTTAAAAAACCATTGCCCATATCTTTATGACTAAAGTATTCAACTCTTCCGGTGGCAATGTGATTTCTTCCTGCGTTTTTTAACAGCTCTAGTAGGTTCTCTAGCTTAGTTGAAGGCATGAGGTCATCGGCGTCTTGACGAGTGACATAATCTCCCAAAATATGTTGTGAGGCGGTCTTTAGTGCCTCAATTATTCCAGTCCCTGTATTTTTGTAGACACTAAAGCGCGGATCAGATTTAGAAACTTCTTCTAAAAATTCATAAGAGTTATCACTTGAATGATCGTCAATGGCGATGACTTCAAAGTTGCTATAGGTCTGGTTTTGAATCGATTCAATGGTCTCTTTTAAGTGAGCAGACTCGTTCTTGAATGGCATGAGTATGGATATCAATTCAAAATCCTAATTTATTTCTTTATGGCAGAATATTGAAGCTTAAGCGTCTGATTAATCCATCTCTTCTTCTTAGAGATTTTATAGAGCTCATCGCAGTGAAGGGTGGGGTTTCCATTGGGAAAATCGCCCTGTCCTTTGAGAAAATTGACACAAGTCTTTGCGTAGTGATTTAAGTACTCGGGAAAATTTTGGTGAAAGAGGTTTATAATGGCCTCTCTCTTTTCAGTGACTCTATGGGAGAATACTTCGCCCGGAAGGGGATCAATAAATTTAAGTCTATTATAGACTTTGACTCTTCTGCCATAGTCCTGACCCATGGACATCATAGTTGTCCAGGCACGATTGAAATTATTTCCAATGATAGGATTAGAAAGAATGTAAAACACTAAGTAGGTGTCGCGTTCTAGTTGAGTCATTGCTTCTTTGGCACTAAGGATTTTAAAAGAAAAGTCTCTTAGTCCTTGTTTCTTGGAAAAGAGAAGTCCTTTAAGGTCTGCCAAGATAGAGTGCCAACATGTATTTCCAATACTGGTAGTGATAAAATTATTGATAACTTTGACTTCATCAACTTCTTCGAGGTTTTTCCTTAAATGATTAAATATAGCGGTTTTCACTCTTGGTTTTGGGCAATAGAATTCTTGTAAATCACTCTTTGTAATTTTTTGATAAAAGGTCCAATAATTCTTCGCACTAGAAAAGGTCCTTAAGATATTAACCATAGTCATGGCAAGATCAGGGTTTTGATTGCTAGAATTCCAAAAACTATAGAGCTGATCAGAACAAGTTTGCTTATTTTGTCTTTTTTCAAAACATTGCTCTAGATAGAATTCTACAAAACGATTTCTCTTTATTTGAAAGAACTCGTCTTTTATCAGCTCAGGCCATAGAGCCAATTTTTCAATTTGGGTGAATGAAGAATCGTTTAAAATTCTTTTTTCTAAGTAGAAGTCAATTTGACCTAGGGCCATATTCTGGAGCATCTCACTCCAATACTTTGTTCTCTTGGAGGGACGAATATCTTTGGCATGATTAAGAAACTCTTGAAAGTTCTTATTCTTAGATAATTGTTCTAAATCTCTAATATCGTATTTTTGAGCACTAACACGTAGCGTGAATATGAGTAGGCAGATAAGAATTTTAGAAAAAGTTTTTTCCATCTTAAATAATTGTAATCATTTGAATTCAGTGAGTCAATTTTAGGAGGTATATTTCTCGAGAAGTTCTTGTAGATTTGCTCTTCTATAAGGTTTTTTCAAATATGTTAAATTAGGATCAGCACTAAAAAGCTCTTCAACCTCACTAAGCACTGCTCCTGTAGTGAGAATGCAGGGAATATCCAAAGAATATTCACGAATTTTTAAAATGAGATCTACCCCCGAAAGGCCTGGCATTGTGTGGTCAGTGATAACAAGTTTATAGTTCTGTGGATTGGCGCAAAATGAAACTAGCGCTTTCTCTGAACTTGTGTGCACTTCAACTTCATGTCCCATCGCCTCAATCAGATCGGCCGTCAGTTCAACTAACTTCTCTTCGTCATCCACAATAAGAACAATTTTATCACTCATCTTTTTTCCACGTTTTCATTTTATCACTTCATTTTAAACTAAGGCTCTATTTATGCAAATAAAAAGTTTTCCCGTCGCGGGGCGTCGGTCGTTCAAGTGAAATTATTCTGTACGGAAAGCTAGGCGATTTTCGTCATTTATTGTAGATTTAAGTGTTTAAAATTATAAGTTAAATTAGGTGATTCATGGATATTGAAAAAACAATAGAATTAAAGAATATGCTTGTACCAAGTCTTAAGACAATGGATCTAAAAGATGGCTGGAAAATCATTTTCAATTCTGATTATTCTGTCTCTTTACTTGATGGTGAAAAAATAGAAGTTGGAGTGACAAAAGAGCTCTCTAAGCATTTCGATGCGGCCACAACAGATTTTAGAAAACAAATGTTTCTAAGAAGTGCTCCCTATCTAGTAGGTTTCTTCTTTGGTGAAAAAACTATTAGACTCTATTCTCCAAAATTGAGTTATGAACTCTTTATTATTCCTGAAGTCGAAAAAATTGCTGACAGAAGTACAGAGTTAAATACTCTCTTAAAAGAAATGAAATTTCACACAGAAACTGTGGCCTCTCTTTCTTCTAGGGAATTTCCTTCAACTTATCAACTACTCACTAAGAGTGCTGTTCTGCCTGATTTCTTAGAAGAAGAATTCTATAGTGAAGTAGACCGTGACTCTTCTAAAGTCATAGAAAGACTCATGGTTTATTTAAACTCCTACACACCTAGTTTATTTGAAAGACTTTCTGACTGGGGTTTAGGTCTTACTGCACAGTTTGCTCTTCTTAGAATTCACCTTTTAAAGTTCTTAGCGATTCTTCCTTCTCTTGATCACGATTTAGAGGGACACGAAGTGAAGAGAATTCTTCTAGAGTCCATAAGAAGACTAGTGGACGATACAAGAAAGTCGAAGAGATTAAATTTAAAAGGACAAAACAAGGCACTTCCTAAAACTTTATATGTTTATACAAGAGTGGCCTTCTTTCTTTGTAAGTACTTTCCTGCAAAGCCACTCACTACATTTGTGCGCTTCAAAGTGCGCTACATGGCCAAGAGATTTATTGCTGGCGAAACTATTGAAACATCGCAAGCAGCCTTGAAACTACTCTTTGAATCAGGGCGTGATGTGACTCTTGATCAGTTAGGAGAATTAGTTGTCTCTGAAAAAGAGGCGGATCATTACAGTAATGAAGTGATCAAACTCATTCGTGGTTTTTCTTTACATGTTAAAAAAGGTGATAAGAATGCTGCTGGAATTAATAGGGCACACGTATCTATAAAAGTTTCTGCCCTTTGCTCTGACTTTAAGCCCTATGCCCCAGATTATACTTATGATCACGTGGCCCCTAGGCTTAAGAAGATTCTCTTGGCGGCAAAAGAAGAAGATGTCTTTATTAATATAGATGCTGAACATTATGACTACCGAGACATCGTCTTTAAAGTTTATAAGAAAGTTCTCCTAGAGACTCCAGAACTTCATGACTTCAAGAGTACTGGAATTGTTCTGCAGGCCTACTTACGTGATGCTTATAAACACTTACAAGAAATTGTGTCCCTCGCTACTGAGCGTGGACTCGTTATGCCTATTAGAATTGTAAAAGGGGCCTACTGGGACGCTGAAACAATAGAGGCCGATGCTCATGGTTTTGATGCTCCTGAGTTTTTAAATAAAGAAGAAACTGATCTTCATTTTAGGCAACTCATTATCAAAATCTTTGAAGCAAATCCTCATGTGCAACTTTGTCTCGCTTCTCATAACTTCGCTGATCATGCCTTCGCTGTGACTCTTAGAGAGAAGAAGTTTCCAAGTACACCCATGATTGAACATCAGTGTCTTCACATGACTTATGAGGCCCTTTCAACGGCCATGGCGAAAATGAATTGGGTGGTGAGAAATTATGTTCCCATTGGTTCTTTGATCGTAGGAATGGCCTACTTGGTACGAAGAGTTATGGAAAACTCTTCCCAAGTTGGAGTTCTTACAATCATGCGCTCCCATAAGAAGCAACAATCTCTAGTGACACCTTGTGAGGTTCATAAAAAGAAAATAACCGATGGACACCTTGAGCGTGATAAGTCGCAAACTCATTTAACTGGGGATTTTATTAATGTGGCCCCTGTGCGTACTTACTTAGATGAGCAAAGACTATGGGCCGAGAGTGAACTTGAATTATTTAAAACGAGTCTTGGGAACTATTACCCAAATGAATTTTTAAAGGACGAAAAGAGAACATCTATTCCTTGCTCTTCCGCTCCTTCTATCTGTGTGGGGGAAATTCAATTTGCCTCTATAGATGACGCTAATAGGGCGGTTGAAATTGTGGACCGCTCATACAATGAAGGAAGCTGGGCCAAGTCTGATTGGACTCTGCGCGCCTCTTGTTTACTACGAGCTGCTAACGTTATGCTCGCAAGAAGAAATGAGCTCTCTTCTCTCATTGTTTATGAGGCGGGCAAAGCTATTAATGAAGCGCTTGCAGACGTTGATGAGGCCATCGACTTTATGACTTTCTACGCAAGAGAAGAGAGACGATTACAAAAACACAATAGTCGACTTGATTCTCGTGGTGCCGTGGCGGTCATTTCTCCTTGGAATTTCCCTCTGGCAATCCCTTGTGGAATGGTCGTGAGCTCTCTTGTTGTTGGGAATACAGTTGTCTTAAAATCAGCTGAACAAACTCCTTTAATCTCTCAAGTGCTAGTGGATATTCTTCACTCTTGTGGCGTGCCAAAAGATGTTCTCATTCACTTACCTGGTGAAGGAGAAACAGTGGGGAATGCTCTTGTTATTCATGAGAGAATTGCAGGAATTATTTTTACAGGTTCTAAAATGGTAGGAACTCTTATTGCCTCTAAGGCGCATAAGAGAATATATGATAACAAATTAAATGGCTTAAAATACCCGGTTAGAATTATTACTGAAATGGGTGGTAAGAATGCTGTTATCGTCACTGCCAACGCTGAATTAGATGAGACCGTTTCAGGAATTCTCTATTCTGCTTTTGGCCATGCTGGACAAAAATGTTCTGCAGCTTCAAGGGTTCTAGTAGATAATGCCGTTAAAGATAGACTCATTGAAAGGTTAAAAGAGGCCTGTGCTGATCTTGAAGTTGGTGTGGCCTATGAGTTTAAAACTTCAGTAAATCCTGTAATAACTAAAGCAGATAAAGAAAGACTTATTTCTCAGGTGGCAGAAGCCGCTAAAGAGGCCAACGAATTTGGTGGAAAGGTTCACGTAAATAGAACGGGCGAAGATCTTCCTGGTTTCTGTGTTGGTCCCGCCATCATAGAACTGCCTGCTGCAAGATCTTTGCATAGTGAGAGTTTTGCTACGAGAGAACTCTTTGGCCCGGTTCTTCACATCATAGGATTTAATCACCTAGATCACGCGCTTAAACTCTATAATGGAACAGACTACGCTCTAACAGGGGGAGTGTTTAGTCAGTCTCAAGATGATATTGATTATCTTACGAATAAAATGTTGTCTGGAAATATTTACGTCAATAGGTCTATTACAGGTGCCAGAGTCGGGATAGAACCTTTTGGAGGGTTTAAACTCTCAGGAACTGGACCCAATGCCGGTGGAAAGGCCTACTTAAGTTATCTTCACTTAAATCCAAAGAGAGACTTCAAATGTTCAGAAGTTAAACTAGAAGCGGGGAGTGATTATAGCTTTGATATATCCAGAGCTAGTGGTCTGCGCGGAGTTACAAGAGTTCAGAGAATGGATAAAATTCTCTCTCATATGTTACGCCACTTTGAGCATCTCTTTAGAGGAATCCGCGGTGATGAGAAACAAATTCTCACAAGCTTTTACAAGTGGGTCATGACTAATTACGAAGAGTATCTGAATAAAGAACATTGGAATAAGTTAATTCCAGGACAGCTGAGTTACGATGATTATAAAAATAGTAATACGAAGTCTGTGCTGATTTCATTTAATACTCTTCCTGACTTTGAAATGATTATTGAGGCCCTGGCCGCTATCGTCTCTGGTTCTGGTCTCACCATTCTTTGCCGAAATAATTCATCTTACGACTGGTGGATGGGAATTCGCGATGTAGTATTTGAACATGGTATTTCTAAAGAAAATTTCGAAGTTTACTTTGTTTCAGAAGACCTCTTGAAGAAAACTCTGGGGCATCCTGAAATCAAAAACGTTCTGGTTGACGGAGATGAGTCTTGTCTGCAAGAAGTTATTGAATTTTCTTATAGAAATTCTTCAGAACATAAAGTCATGAGAAACTTTAGCTCGAAATTTGATACAAGTGACATCACAGATTTTAAAAGAATTTGTCGTCAATATGTAAATGTCCGCTCATTTGCAGTGAACACAATGAGACACGGAGCACCTATGGATGTAATATTATGAAATCACTTCTAAGTTTTGGCTGTGGAAATATGGCCCGTGCGATTATTGAGGGCCTTTATAATAAGCAAGCTGAGCTTTCTTATACACTTTATACTCCAAGCCAAAAAAGAGCTATAGAGCTAGCAGGTGTAGTCAATGGTGTTGTGTTAGAAACGCTTTTAGAAGTTCCTAAGTGTGATTACTATATGCTCTCTTGTAAGCCGCAACAATTAAAAGAATTGGCCTCTGAGATTAAGGGAAAACTAAATCCCGATGCGGTAGTGATTTCCATTCTCGCAGGCAGTACAGTTGCTACTATTCAAGATCTCTTAGGAGTCACCAAAGTTCTAAGAATCATGCCCAACACTCCGGCCTTAGTTGGTGCTGGAGTTAATGCCTTTTATTTTTCAGATGAAGTGAGCGCCTCTGAGCGAGAGCACCTCGTTAAATTATTTGATAGTTTTTCTAAAGTGTTTGTCTTTGAAACTGAAGATGAAATAGATAAAATTACCGGCTTTAGTGGTTCTGGACCTGCCTATATTTTTGAATTCTCAAGGATCCTCATTCAGAAAATGGTAGACATGGGAATAGGTGCTGATGTGGCCAGTGAAATGGTGAAGTGGACCGTTTTTGGTGCCAGTAAGCTGCAGCTTGAGAGCAATGAGGGCCCAGAAACCCTAAGAAATAATGTGACTAGTAAGAAAGGAGTCACTTATGAAGCTTTAGAAGTTTTTAAATCAGAGAATATGCAATTAATGGTAGAAAAGGCCATAGATGCTGCTTATAATAGATCAAAAGAATTATCTAAAAACTCCTAGGGGAATCATGAGCGCTATAACTCAAAATATTTTAAATCGCCTACCACCAAAGTATAGAGACACAGCTATGATCAGAATTTTTGGTCTTTTAAAAGTGCCTCTTCTCTTTTGGTTAAGACCTACTGTGATTGAACTTTCTGATAAGCGTTGTGTTGTTAAAATTCCTTACGGAAGAAGAACAAAGAATCACCTAAACTCAATGTACTTTGGTGTTTTGGCCTGTGGTGCTGATTTAGCTGGTGGACTCTCGGCCATGAAAATCATTGAAAACTCCGGTGAGAAAGTTTCTCTTGCTTTTAAAGAATTTGACGCAAAGTTTTTAAAAAGAGCAGAAGGTGATACTCACTTTATTTGTGAGCAAGGTGAAGAAATTAGCGACTTTGTCAAAATGGTCATAGAGAGCGGTGAGCGTCATCATATGCCGGTTAAAATTGTGGCCAAGTGTCCAGATAAGTTAGGTGACGAAATAGTGGCCGAATTTAGCCTCATGCTCTCTCTTAAAAAGAAGTCATAACCCGTTATAGCTGCTCTTGAACAAAAGTTTATGTTTGTCTTGAGTTAGCTTTTTTCATAAGTAGTTTCAGTCAGTTGATCCTTGACGCACATCGTTTTGTGCGTCTTACACTCTGTAAAAGTTTTGTAATTCTCCGCCCCTTCTATTTTCATTCAATTTGACCTAGTTTCTAATGTCGAGAGTTTAATTATCAAAGGATAAGAAATGGAAAAATTTAATAGTAATCATTGGGCAGTCATATTAGGTGGATCAAGTGGATTTGGTCTAGCAACAGCTAAGAAACTTAGTCGTCATGGAATGAACATACTTATCGTTCACCGTGATAGACGTGGTGCCATGAGTAGAATTGAAAAAGACTTTGATGAAATCAGAGCAAATGATTCTAAATTTGTTTCTTTAAATATTAATGCTCTTACAGAAGTTGGAAGAGACGAAGTGATCTCCACTCTAAAAGAAAATATGGGAGAGAACGGAAAGGTTAGACTTCTTCTTCACTCAATAGCTTTTGGAAATTTAAAAGGAATTGCTCCTTCTAAAAATGAATCAGCCAGTGATATTGCCATTGCAAAACTTTCTGAAAAACTAGGTCTTTCTAAAGACACATTAACGAATGCCGTTGATACTCTCTTAGAGGAAGGCGTTAGTTCTCTACATACTCTTCAAACTCACAAGCATTCTGAAATGCTCTTAGGTGAAGAAGATATGGAACAAACTATCTACTCTATGGGGACTAGTCTTCTTTCATGGGTTCAAGATGTCTTTAAAAATGAACTCTTTGCTGATGATGCTAGAGTTATAGGTCTTACAAGTGAAGGGAACACTGTCGCTTGGAAAGGTTACGCTGCTGTTGCTGCTGCAAAAGTTGCACTTGAATCTATTTCAAGATCTATTGCAGTTGAATTTGCACCATACGGAATTAGATCAAATATTTTACAACCAGGTGTGACTCCAACTCCTGCCCTTAAACTTATTCCTGGAAGTATAGGAATGGAGTCTGTGGCAAAACTTAGAAATCCATTTAATAGAACAACAACTCCTACTGACGTGGCCAACTTTATCGCTCTTATGTGTACTGATGAAGCCGCTTGGATTAATGGATCTATCATTCGCGTGGATGGTGGAGAACAAATAGCTTCTCTTTAAATTAGAGTTAAGGTTAATTATTGATGTTGTACTTACATGGCGTTGGACATTTTCATCCTGAAAACATAATTGATAACCAATTTCTGGAAAACTTAGATATTGGAACAACTCATGAGTGGATTCTTGAAAGAGTAGGTATTGAATCAAGACGTACCGTACTGCCACTAGATTATTTAAAAGAGACTAAGAACGCTGATGTGGCCATGGCCCGTGAAGCTTCTCTTTATACTAATGCCCAAACAGGTGCCTTGGCGTCTCGTATGGCCGTTGAAAAAGCTGGATTAAAGTTAAGTGATATAGGCATGGTTATTTCTGGTAGTTGTACTCCTCAGTACAGCTGCCCTGCTGAAGCTTGCACAATTGCAGGTGAATTAGAATTAGAAGTTCCTGCAATGGATATCAATTCTGCTTGTTCATCAATGGCAGCACAGTTGAATTTTTTAAACACTATGCAACCAGATGCACTTCCTGAATATATCTTAGTTGTGAACCCTGAAAACAGTACTCGTTCTATTGATTATTCTGATAGAAGCTCAGCTGTGCTCTGGGGTGATTGTACAAGTGCTATGGTGGTTTCAACTAAGACACCATCTAAAATAAAAGTCCTACATAGTTTCTTAACTTCTTCTCCTAAAGGTTGGGAGAAAGTGACTTTTAGAACTGGCTCTCACTTTAAACAAGATGGAAGAACAGTTCAAACTTTCGCTATCAAAAGATCTCTCGCCATTATTAAAAAAATGAGAGAAATCATTGAAGGTGAGAGAGAAAATAATGTTAAATTTATCGGTCACCAAGCAAATCTACTGATGTTGAATTCAGTTTGTCGTATGGCCGAAATCGATTCCAAGAATCACTTCTTCAACGTAGACAAATTTGGAAACTGTGGTGCCGCTGGTGCTCCATCAGTTCTTTCTCAAAATATTGATTCCCTTGTGGCGGGTGATCTCGTGATCATGGGAGTTGTGGGAGCAGGTCTTAGTTGGGGTGGAGTTTTATTAGAGGTAGCTAAATAATGATGAATTACAATGAATTTTTAGATTCAAGCAGACTTGATAAAGAACAATTACTGGCGTGGGGAAATCAAACTCTAGTGAGCGATGCTCCTGGTTTAATTCCTTCTCTTCCAGCTCCGCCAATGCTTATGTTTGATCGCATTGTTAGTATTGAACATAACGGAAAGCGCGGAAGAATTGTGGCCGAACAAGATATCACTACTGATGCTTGGTTCTTTCAGTGTCATTTTAGAAATGATCCTGTGCAACCTGGTTGTCTTGGAGTGGATGCTGTTTGGCAATTGCTTGGTATGTACTGTGCTCTAAGAGGAGCAACGGGAAGTGGAAGGGCACTTGGTTGTAAGGAAGTTGAATTTGAAGGACAAATTAGACCCTACGATAAAGTTGTCACTTACGATATTGAAGTGAGACGTTTTACTCAGATACAAGGAACTTCGATCGTTATTGGAACGGGGAAAGTTCTTGTTGATGGTGAACAAATTTATACAATTAACGATGCCAAAGTCGGAGTTTTTCCTGACATTCAATATGGCGACTATCCCAATCGGTCTAAGAATAGTACCGGAGGAGTGATGAAGAAATGAGTGAGAATAAAGGAATAGCTTTAGTAACTGGTGGAGCCGGTGGTATTGGTGCCGCTTGTTGTAGAGAGTTAGCAAAAGCTGGATATAGAGTAGGAATTCATTATAGATCAAGTGATCTCTCAGCTAAGAAACTTATGGAAGAACTTCCAGGAAGTTTTCTTATTAAAGCTGACCTTTCCACAGAAGTTGGAGTCGATCATATTTATGAAGAACTTAAGGCCTTAGGTGGAATTGATGTTCTTGTAAATAATGCAGGAATGACAAAAGACGCTCCCCTTATGAGAGCGAAACTTGCTGACTTTGATCAAGTTGTTTCGGTTAATATGAGAAGTACTTGGTACCTTACTAAGAGACTAGGAAGAATGATGGCGAGAAAGTCAGCTGGTCGTATTATAAATATTTCTTCTGTTGTAGGAAGTACAGGGAACGCTGGTCAATCGGTTTATGCCATGACTAAAGCGGCGATAAATAGTTTCACTAAGACTTGTTCTTTAGAGTTTGCTCACTACGGAATTTTAGTGAATTCAATTGCCCCAGGCTTTATTGAAACACCAATGACAGAGAGTTTACCTGAAGAAGAAAAGTTAAAAATTATAGAAAGAATTCCACTTGGAAGAATGGGAAAACCAGAAGACATAGCTAGTATGGTGCGTTTTCTCGCTACTGAGGGAAATTACTGTACAGGGAATACATTTCACGTAAACGGAGGAATGTATGGAGCCCTCTAAAGTTCTAGAATATATTCCACAGCAAAAACCATTTCGTTTCTTAGATGAAATAGTTGAGCTCTCAGAAGATTACATTGTAGGTAGATACACATTTAAAGAAGATGAGTATTTCTACCAAGGTCACTTTCCAGGTGATCCTGTAACTCCTGGCGTGATCCTAACTGAGGCGATGGCACAAACTGGTGTGGTTGCTCTTGGGTTATATCTAACTGCGCTAAAAGTTGGAGAAGAAGAATTACCACAGTGGACAACTTTCTTTACGGATTGTCAGATGGATTTCTATCTACCAGTTCTACCGGGTCAGACAGTGACTATTAAAGGTGAGAAAGTATTTTATAGAAGAATGAAACTACGTTCTAAAGTTAGAATGTATTTAGATAACGGTGACCTTGTAGCAGAGGGAACAGTTGCAGGAATGGGAGTAAAGCGTGGGAACTAGAGTCGTAATTACAGGTATGGGAGTTATTGCTCCAAATGGTCATGGATTAGAAGAATATGAAACTTCTCTTAGAGAAGGAAAATCTGGAATCCGCTTTATTGAAAAAATGAAAGAACTGAAGTTTGGTTGCCAAGTGGCAGGTGTTCCTCAGAATGTTGATGAAATAAAGTCTCGTTATCTTGATGGTGAAAACTTAATGGCGATGAATGACAGTATGATCTATGCAGCGATTGCTGGAATTGACTGCTGGAAAGATGCAGGACTTGGAGAGGTCTCTCCTGATAGTGAAGTCGACTGGGATACTGGGGCCATCATTGGAACTGGTATCGGTGGAATGGATACTATCGGAGAAAAACTTGTTCCTAAAGTAGATGCTGGAAAAGTAAGAAGACTAGGAAGCACAATGGTTGAACAAGTCATGTGCAGCTCAGTGAGTGCTAAACTAGGTGGACTGCTAGGACTTGGTGGACAAGTAACAACGAATAGTTCTGCTTGTACAACGGGAACAGAGGCCATTATCAATGCTTTCTTACACGTTAAAGAAGGCAGATCAAAGAGAATGATGGCCGGTGGTGCCGAAGGTTCTTCTCACTATATTTGGTCAGGTTTTGACGGAATGAAAGTTTTAAATACTAAATTCAATGACACTCCTGAAAAAGCATCAAGACCTATGAGTGAAAGTGCTGCAGGATTTATTCCTGGTTCTGGCGCGGGACTTTTAATGGTTGAAAGCCTTGAAAGTGCAAAAGCTCGTGGAGCTAAAATATATTGTGAAATCGTTGGTGGTCACGTTAATAGTGGTGGTCACCGTGGTGGTGGATCAATGACTGCTCCAAACCCTGAAGGGGTGATGAGATGTATTAGAGAGGCCATGAGTATGGCGAATCTCGCAGCAAAAGATGTTGATGCTATCAATGGTCACTTAACTGCAACTTTTGCAGATCCTAGTGAAATTAGAAATTGGAAGAATGCACTTGAAATTTCAGAGTCAGAATTTCCACTTATCAACTCTACAAAGTCTATGATTGGTCATGCTCTTGGAGCAGCTGGTGGACTTGAGTGTGTTGCTACTGTTTTACAGTTGAATAAAGGTTTTATTCATGGTTCTCTAAACTGTGAAGACTTACATCCTGAAATTCAAAAAGTAGAAAAGAGTGTAGTTAGAAAGACAGTAGAATTTAAAGGGAAAGTTATAGCAAAATCAAGCTTCGGTTTTGGTGACGTTAATGGCTGTGTCCTTTTTAAGAAATATGAAGAATAATAAATCAGTTTATTTATAAGGAGATCAAAATGAACGAAACAGAAATTTACGAAAAAGTAGTAGGACTAATTAAGCCATACGCAAAAAATACAGAGTCTCTTTCGACTCTTACTCAAGAATCTAAAATACTAGAAGACCTAGGAGTCAACTCTGCACGTCTTGTTGATATTGTTTTAGCATTCGAAGATGAATTTGATATTGAAGTAGAGGATGAGGCTGCAGATGAAATCTGGACAATCGGTGATGCCGTCAAGCTTATCAACACAAAGCTTAACTAGTTTACCACTTAGTACAAAATTAAATTTAGAGATACAAAGGGCAGCATCGCGCTGTCTCTTTGTCTTCTTTGGTCCTTTGATGCACTTGTTATTTCACGTTAAGTTTAAATACCAAGTGGATAATTTAAAAGAGCTAAGGAAACAATACAAAGATCTGCTAAAAGAAGCCAAAGGTCCTGTACTAGTTTGTACCAACCACTTAACGTTGATAGATTCTATTATTCAAGGGGTTATTCTCAGTTCGATTCCTAACTATTTATTGCATTTTAGAAGGCTTCCATGGAATCTACCAGAGAAGAAAAACTTCTATCATAAACTCCATTGGAGAATGGTTTGTTACTTAGGAAAGTGTATTCCTGTTACTAGGAAAGCTTCTCCAAAACAGGCTAAAGAATCCACTGACAAAATGCTCTATATTTTAAATAGAGGAGATTTGATTTCAATTTTTCCTGAGGGTAAGAGAAGTCGTACGGGAATAGTTGATGATGAGGATTTCTCCTACGGAACGGGACAATTATTAAAATCACTTCCTAACACTAAAGTCCTTTGTATTTATATGCGTGGAATAAAGAATGGTGGTTTTGCCAACTTTCCTTCAAAAGGTGAAAGATTTCATCTCAGTATGAAAATGACCACACCAACTTCAGAATTAAAAGGTCTTAGGAAAGTAAGAGATCTCTCAATTCAAGTCATCAGTGAAATAAAGAAAATGGAAGAGGAGTACTTTGAGCATGAAGTGTCTAGTCGGAAATGATTTAATAGATCTACTTGAACCTGAAATTAAAAAGAAATCTAAGAACGAGAGATTTATTAAGAGAGTTTTAACTGCAGAGGAATACACTCTCTTAAAAGCTCAGAGTGATCCAGATATCTTTCTATGGACTCTTTGGTCTGCCAAAGAATCTGCCTATAAAATTTTGAAGAAAATTATTCCTGATTTAGTCTTTGCCCACTCACTCTTTCATGTGGAGAAGCATTCAGGAAGTCATGGCATTGTTAGGTATGATAAATATACTATTGATGTCCAATGGCAATATAGTGAATCTTGGATTCACTGTATAGGAACCTTCTCAAAGGAGGGACAGTCGCTCCAGGTTCTAGAATGGTCAGTTGTGGAAACTCAAGAAGTGACAACAGACTTTGTTTTCACTGCTGAAGAAGAATCCTCAATTTATTCTAAAGAATCCAAAGCGGTAAGAGAGTTGGCCAAGTTAACTCTACAAGGGAAATCTTTAGAAGATATTGAGATCCTTCGCTTTCCTCTAGGGGTTCGTTTTGGTCCACCTGAAATTTGGAAGGATGGTCTACAATTAGAGAGCTGGGACCTTAGTATGTCCCACGATGGAAGATTCGTTTCGGCCTTAATAGCAAAAAGTTAACTTTGTCTAAAGTTCAAAGATATTGTTTTTCATGTATAATATCTTATGGAAAAAGTACTCTTAATTTCGCTCTTATTATTTAGCCCACTTTGTATGTCGCAAGAGAAAATTTACCGTTTTGGTTTTATCGCCAAAGAGTCTCGTTCTTCTTTCTTCAAAGAAATTGAAAGGGGATGTATGGCACGTGCAAAAGAACTTCCCAATGTTGAATGTCACTTTGCCAAGATGGAAGAGGCCAATCCAAGAGTGCAAGAAATCAAACTCTTTGAATTTATGGATAAGTATAAAGTTGATGGTCTGGCCTTAACTGTTATTAATTCGGAATACATGCAAAGATCTATTCATAAACATGTTCCTAAAGACTTTCCCATTGTGACTGTGGATGCTGACTTTTCTAAAAAGGTATTGAAAGCAGAACCAAATTTACGTGCGGCTTATATTGGAACAAATAACTATGAATTAGGATTTCAGTTGGGAGAGCTCTATAAGAAGAGTAATGCTGGTGGTATAAATTCAGAATACTGTGTGATTAGTGGTCATAGTTATACTTTCAATTTAAATGAGCGAGTCAGAGGTTTTAATGAATCTCTAAAGAATGCTAATGGTGAAATCTTTACTCAGAATCCAAGATGTCCGCTCTATTGTTTAGAAAATTCTCCTCGCGCCATTAGTCAGATGGATCATATCTTTTCCGTATCACTTGAAAAGATGAAGAAGTCTTCTGTCATTTTCATGGGGGGATGGGCACAGCTTTCTACAAAAGCTTATATTGAAACCATTTCTAGTTATAAGAAATATTTGAAAAATGGAAAACTTTTTTCCTTCTCTTCTGATGCCCAACCTGCACAAATGGATCTTTTAAGAGACGGCCTCTCCAGTGGTAATATAGGTCAGAATCCTTACAAGATGGGTTACGATGCGATCGATATATTACTAGACTTAGTTAAAGGTAAGAAAATCAAGAAGGTCTATTCTACAGGAGTAGTTGTCTGTACTCCAAAGAATTACAAAAACTGTCATTAATATCCTTTAACAACTTCACCTTTGAGAATTTTTATTCCTGAGCTGGTTCCAAGTCTTGCGGCACCGGCAGCTATCATTTTCTTAGCGGCTTCTAAATCTCTTACGCCTCCAGACGCCTTAACAAGAACTTTATCACTCACAGTTGCTCGCATGAGTTCTACGTCACTAAGAGTAGCACCACCTGTTGAAAATCCAGTTGAAGTTTTAACAAATTTTGCTCCGGCCTTTTCTGAGAGTTGGCAGGCCCTTACTTTTTCTTCGTCGCTTAAGAGACAAGTTTCAATAATGACTTTAACGGGAACTTCTCTTGCAGCTTCTACTACGGTCGATATATCTTTTAGTACAACTTCATCTAGGCCATCTTTTAAAGCACCAATATTGATCACCATATCCACTTCACTGGCACCGGCCTCTATTGCTCTAGTGGTTTCAAATCCCTTAACTTCTGAAAGAGTTGCACCAAGAGGAAAGCCAATCACAGTACAAACTCCCACATCACTATCTTTTAAACACTCCTTAGCCGTTTCAATCCAGGTAGGATTAATGCATACTGTCGCAAAGTTGTATTCACTGGCCTCTTGGCATAATTGAACGATTTGTTGCTTCGTGGCATCCGGCTTAAGTAGGGTGTGATCGATGTAAGAATTGATATTATTCATGATGTCTCCTCATGATATAAGCTACTTGATAGAGGGATCATTTGCAATTGTTCAATAGATGATAATTCTGCTAGTTTTACCCCATGAGATCATTTAAGTGGTACTTCCACCCAATTTTTATATTCACTTTCTCCCTGATAGCACTCATCACTTCTCTGGTTGTGTATATCCAGTCTTATCTAGGTGTTTATGATTCTCTTCGAATTTTCGTAGATAAAAATAAAATTGAAGCGGTTCAATTTCTTGAAGCTGATACTTGGGTGACCATTCTCTTTCTTTCGGTGTTAGTGGCGATTATTCTTGCGGGAACAATTATTATCTTTGTTTATTATCAAAAAGTTATTCAGCTCTATAGGTTGCAGCAAAACTTCATTAACGGTTTTACCCATGAACTGAAAACTCCCATTGCTTCCATGAGACTTTTCTTAGACACCTTCAAGAAGCATGAACTCTCTAGGGAAGATCAACTCAAGTATATTGAATATATGATTCGTGATACGGAACGTTTATCTGATAACGTTGGACAAATTTTAAATTTAGGTAGAATTGAAGATAAGAACTTCACCGTGAAAAGGTATCGTCATAATCTCTTTCTTTTTCTAGAAGACTTTCTTGCCAAGAATCCACACCTCTTTGAAGATGGCGAAATAATTGTTAAGAAAATTGATCATGTTGATTATTTTGCGTTAATTGATACTTCATTAATGGAAATGGTTTTCATGAATATTCTCACTAACGCCTTTAGATATAATAATACAAAGAAACCTATTGTTGAAATTAGCTTTCGCTCTCTTGGAAGAAAAATGGCCATTGACTTTGTTGATAATGGAAAAGGAATCGATAAGAGTGAACAGCGAAATATTTTTAGAAAGTTCTACCAGATTGGTAAGACGACAAAAGGTAGTGGGCTAGGTCTATATCTTACGTCTCAGATACTAAAAATACATAAGGGAAGAATAGATATAGAAAGTGAAGGCCTAGAGAAAGGTTCTACATTCACACTATTAATCCAACGAGAGAGTACTAAATCATGAAGAAAGTATTAATTGTTGAAGACGAAAAGCATCTTGCCGAAGGTCTTAAACTAAATTTAAAGCTTCAGGGTCATAATGTTGAACATGCTGAGGACGGAATTGAAGCCCTTAAAATGTGGACTTCATGGCAACCTGATCTTATTCTTTTAGATATTATGTTACCTGGTATTGATGGAATCAAAGTTCTAGAAGAAATAAGAAAGGTTGATCAGAAAATTCCTATTCTCATTCTCTCAGCTAAAGATGCTTCTAGAGATAAAGTTAAAGCTCTCAATAAAGGTGTTGATGATTATCTTGCAAAACCTTTTGACTTAGATGAACTGCTCCTTCGTGTTGAACGACTTTTAAAAAAAGCCGATTGGTATAAAGAAGAAACTCAAAGTGCTCATGTGGTGGAAATGTATATTGGAGAGACTTATAGCTTTTCCAATGTGGACATCGATTTTAAGAAAATGGTGGCCACTGTTGGTGGGAATCCCATTCAACTTACAGAACAAGAGGTTAAACTCTTACAAGTTTTCATCTCTCATATTGGACAACCACTTTCAAGAAAAGAGCTACTTGAGACGGCCTGGGGCTATGATGGTGAAACTTCTACCAGAACTGTGGACAACTTTATTGTAAGATTCAGAAAATATTTCGAAGCTGATCCCAAGAATCCAGTGTATTTTAAATCACTTAGGTCTGTTGGCTATATCTTCGATCCGAAGTAAGTATTTGTGCGGCCAGTTACTAAATGTCGTTGTGTATATGAACATGGCCTTGTAAACTTGTCGGAAATTAAAAATCAACTATCAAAGGAATAAATATGAACCTCTTACAGGGAAAGAAGGCCTTAATCTTAGGCGTAGCAAACGAAAGATCAATTGCATGGGGAATCGCTAGAGCGCTTAAAGCTCAAGGTGCCGATGTTGGTATGACTTTTTTAAATGATGCTCTTAAAAAGAGAGTTGAGCCACTTTCTGAGGAAATTGGAGCGGACTTCTTAGTTGAAATGGATGTGACTAATGATGATCACTACGAGTCACTTTCTAAAGCTGTTGAAGAGAATTGGGGAAAATTTGATATCCTAATTCACTCACTAGCTTTTGCTGATAAGGAAGATTTAAAGAAGAGATTTTCTGATACTTCTCGTGAAGGTTTCAAAATGGCCTGTGATATTTCTGCCTTCTCTTTGATTGGTCTGTGCCAGTCACTTAGACCTCAGATGAATGTTGGAGCTTCTGTTATTGCTCTTACTTATCACGGATCAGTTAAAGTTCTAAAAGGTTATAACGTTATGGGTGTTGCTAAAGCTGCACTAGAGTCAAGTGTGAGATACCTTGCTGATGACTTAGGTCCTGAGGGAATTAGAGTGAATAGTATTTCTGCAGGTCCAATTAGAACATTGGCAGCAAGTGGTGTTCCAGGTCTAAAGAATTTTCTTAAAGACGTTGAAGAGAAAGCTCCTCTTAGAAAGAATGTTACAACTGAAGATGTTGGGGGAGCGGCAGTTTTCTTAGCAAGTTCTCTTGGCGCAGGTGTGACTGGTGAGATCCTCTATGTGGATAGTGGCCTTAGTATTATGGGTGCTTAATCTATAATAAAATTTATTTTTATATATGAATCGCCCTCTTTTGAGGGCCTTTTTATTTCTTAAAGCTCTCTAAAGTTTTTCTCAATAATTTCCGATATTTAATCATGGCAAGAGCAAGATCACTAAGTGATTTCGGAGAGTTAGCTGAGAAAAAAAGCTATGATCTCTTCAAGAGTATTTTGTACCGTTTGGTGCAGGGACTTTTCTTATTCAAAAGAAGAAAAGGGGAAGTTGTTGCGGGAGCTTCGACTTTCTTTACACTCTTAAGTTTCGCTCCTGTTATTCTACTCTTCATCAGTCTCATAGGGCTTATGATTTCAGATTCTGCCACGGCAAGAGATTATGTGATGAATATCGTCCATAGTTCTTTTCCAAAAGTAGACAGTTGGCTCTACTCAAATCTAGAAAACATTATTAATCATCAACTGCAAAATCATGGTTTTAGTTTCTTGGAATTTTCCTTCTTAGTTTTTGCTTCCATGGGAATTTCAACTTCCATTGTCTTTGGTATAAATATTCTCTCAAAAGTTGATCCTGATGGAGGTCTGTTAGGGGATGATGTTCGCTCTTTTCTAGCGGGGTTAGGAATTACTTTCTACATTGTTCTCTTAGTTTTTGTGGGACAAGAAGGGCCGGTGCAAGAGATGGTTAGGATTTTACCTCTAGGTGAATTCTTCATTCTCTTGTTTCACAATAGTTTCGTAAGTTCACTGCTCTCTTTTGTTTTCTTTAGTATGTTCTATAAATACTGCCCATCCATTAAGGTTTCTAATAAAGATGCATTTCTTGGAGGAGGAACTTTTGTTTTGAGTTTCCTCATCGGAAGAAGTGGTTATTGGGTCTATGTGAAATTCTTTAAAGATGATTTAATTAAAGACTACGGTCAATTTACAAACTTTATGATTGCTCTTATTTGGGTCTATTTTCTCATGTGTTGTTTCTACTATGGCGCCAGTGTGGCGTACTCTGGTAATGAGAAGATTTTTGAAGGTCTTAAGAAGAAGAGTAAGAGCAAAAGCAAGGTCAAAAGTAAGAGTAAGAGTAAGGGGAAGAAGTAGTTATGGAAATAGTTAGAAAATCCCTTTTTACTTTCTTAGATCTCTCCATGGATCACTTTCAAATTAATGAGTCTGTGAGAGAGAAGTATCTCACATACCTCATCAGTTCATTTCATTTGGAGATGGACATCATAAAGAAATGGTCTTGTGTAGGTAAGGGGATTGATTATCATACTTTCAAGACTTGGATTGCTAAAGACAATCGTTTTAATAGAACCACCAGAAAATGGCCAAAATTAGAGCAAAGAATTACAAGTCACTATCATCATACAGAGAACGTCTTAGAGAAAATGGTTGAGAATTCTTATGAAGATCTCTTGCTCTTCTATGAGGCACTCTCGTTACTTGCCCTCTTTGATAAGAAATGTTTAATGCCTAGAATATCATTTATTAATTGGGTCGCAGATTGTCTTCGTTTAGAGAGAGGAGATTGCGAAATTATTAGAGAGAATATCTTAAATGATTTTGAGTTGTCTTTCTCTCACGGTGAATTAAGTAAACAAGCAAAGAATGAAGTTTTTCTAAGTGGCATGAATATGGCCCATATCTCGGATGAACTCATAGATAATAATGAAATAGTTTTCTTAGAACAACTCGCAAAGCGTTTTGCTCTAGCTAAATCTATCAATCACGATCTCTACTTCTCTTATCTTTCAAAGAACTTAGCAAAGGGAAAATCAATAGAGTCTTATTCGCTTCATAAAATATCAGCTGTGTTATTAAATCTAATTGGTTGTGATAGCTCTATTGACCAGAGTGAAGTGAAGTGGTTTAAAAAGTACTTAAGTCTTCCTGAGAAGATGAGTGTTAGAAAGTATCTAAGTTCTGATATTTCAAAAGTTATAATGGGACTTAGTAATGAACAGCGAATGCTTTGTTATATCCTAGGACTTGAACTCTCAATGACAGACCAAGAGTTTCATGAAAATGAAAAGTTCTGGTTAGAGAAAATCTTAAAAGGGTTAGACACCAAGTACGAAATTTCAAATGATCTCTTTTATATATACCTAAGTGTAGTAGAAGCACATTTAAATGAAGCCTTTCGTTATGACTCATTCTTTCTAAAACCTTTAGAGTTTTTCAAAGGGAATAGGGCCAAGTTGTGTAAGAATTGGCAAATATCACAAATCTTATTTTCTAAGAAAGTTAAAACCAGTGAATTGTTTAACTTTCTCTTTGAAGAAGATTTCATCATGCAGCAGCAGGATCAATATAATTTTCTGATCGAATTTTCAGAAACGATTATGCACTATAAGCATGACTCTATTGTTTCTGGGAATTTTCATACTCTCTCTAGCAGTCTCTTAACTCACAGTGAGGAAGTTCTCTATAGTGAACTACTACTGAGTGAACTTCTGAAGATTTCACTCTTAGATGGCCAATTAGAGCAACTAGAGGAAGAGTATCTAAGGTCCTTGCAGCATAAGCTTGAAGTCTCTGATCGTATGATGCACCGGGTAGTTTTCTACACTTCTTTTCTCTTAGGTACTGATACCACTCTTAGGCCTCACTTGAATTACAAACGACTCTAGCTTTGACTTTTGGTTTTCATTTTGGTCTCATATAAAGATAACTTTATAGGAGAAACACATGAAAACAATCTTAGCTTTACTAGTCGTTTTAACGTCATTAACAGTTCTTGCCGAAGACAAGTACATATACCCACAACATTGTTCTAACTTTAGCTACGGAAATGATCCAGTAAGCTTTAGCTTTTCAAGTTGTGTGAATAATAACTTTAGAGATATGGGAAGAGATTTTGATCAGCCTCTATACTTAAGCTACTGTTCAAATTTTGGAAACACTGTAAGTTATTCTTATGTTAGTTGTATTAATAATAACTATAGAACTATTTCAAGAAACCTTGAGAATGTTTATCTTTCAAACTGTAGTAACTTTAGAACGGATGAGCTGTCTTACTCTTTTGTTTCTTGTGTGAATAACAATAATAGAGATATTGCTAGAGAGTTAAATAGATAATTTTATTGAGGGGGTTAAATGTCTCCCTCATTTAAAATTCTTCTTGATATAGAAAACTTATTTTCAAATTCATTCTTATAACTCTTTCTCATTTTCTTGCTCGTCTCATCCAAGTATTTTTGTAATAACTCTTTTGATTCTACAAAGTATCTTACACAGACAATTTTCTCATTCGCCACATCTACGTTGTAGTATTTAGCATCACTGAAGCCTTCAATAGTTAGCATCTCTTTAATATGATCCTTTAACCAGATCATATAAGCATCGAAAATTTCTTCTTGCACGTTGATAGTCACTTCGTATTCGACCATGATTACTCCGTTTCATTGTTAAGGTTTCATCCTCTTTAAAGATAACTCTTGTGCTAAGTAAAAGCAGATCACTTGTAATAAGTATCAAGGGTGTCAGGAAACAAACATGTGCTAAGGTATTAATATCACATGTCTTTATCTCTACTAACATTGTTTAAATTCTATACACCCACTGCAAAGCTTACAGGCCTTCTGTAAAAAACTTTATTTTCTGAGAAGATGTCTTAAATCAATTTAGTGAGGTGTGTATGAAGAAACCATTACTTTTAATGCTTATGTTATTAGTGACGGCCTGTAATGAGGTTGAAATTAATCAAATTGTGATCAAGAGAAATGCAGCTGTTTCTGGGAACCTTAAAGGCTCTCTTGAATTAGGTGATGAGAAAATCAAGTTTGATTTAGTTGATTCTGAACAAGTCATAAACCTTGATACTCATAAGATATCTTCAGTATATATGAAAATCAAATATAAGAATTTACTTACTATTAATGATGATAAGTTTTCGCCAGAAGCTGAAATAAGTTTTAAGGGAAAAATTAAAGAGAAGAAAGTAGTCGTTAGTGATGGTGATGTTGAAATTGATGATGAGGACCTATCTGGAGTTAATTGTAAGAACACAATGACAGTGACTAAAGAAGATAAAACACTCATAATTGATTTCACTAAATTTACTTCTCTACTTTCATGTAGTGGAAAGAAGTTAAACCTCTACGGACCAAATGAAATTGGTACTCGTGATTTAAACCCAAATGAAGATTCATTTTTTAAAGGAAATTTTTATTCTCTTGAAGATGATGAAAAGTTAGGTCGTGAGTTTACTGAAGATTTCTTAGCAAAGAATAAGGGATCTGTTTTAGACCAAGATCATGCAACTTCTGAATATATTCAAAACTTAATGGAGAAAATTGCACAAGTCTCTGACATGCCAGATCTTACTCCTAAGGCCTATGTTATTAATGCTAATATTATGAATGCTTTTGCACTTCCTGGTGGATATGTCTTCGTCTTTAGAGGACTCATTGACAGTGTTCAAGATGAGAGTGAATTAGTAGGAGTTCTTGGTCATGAGTGGGCCCATGTTACTGCCCGTCACGGAACTGAGAATATGTCTCGTTCAATGAGATCTATCGGTGCTGCTTTATTAGTTGCAGCAGCAGCTCAGGGTGTAGCCGCAGTAAAAGATGAAGATAAGTATAAAGTTCTTGCTGATATAATAAGTGTTGCCGCTGTTGGTGGAGCTTACCTTTCAATTTTAAATAAAGGGCGTAAAGCAGAACTAGAAGCAGATAGAATTGGTTCTCAATACTCTCAGAGACTAAACTTTGAGCCATGGGGAATTGCTAAAATGTTTCAAACATTTAAAAAGAATTCTACAAGTGGAAATGCCACAACTTTAGAGAAGTTAACAAGTTCACATCCAACTCACGACGAGAGAATCGATCAGGTAGCGAACCTTTCATCTCTATTCTATGATCAGGGTAAGGTTGATTATGTAACGAATACTACTGACTTTGATATTGCTAAGGAAGAGTTATTAGCAATTGCAGCTGATACGAAATTTGGAAGCGAAATCACTGGTAAGGCCTTTGTTGAAGGTCTTGGTAAGATGATTAAAACTGAGATTCATAGTCACTTTAAAGAAGATAATTAAATTGATAGTTTGCGGGGAGAGTGCTCTCTTCCCGTTTTCCTTTAAGAGAAGTTTTCAATAGTTTGGCAGATCGTTCTTAGGAAATGTTTACCATCTTTAGAAATAGCATAACTTTCCTTGTCATCAATCAAAAGTCCATTGTTTGTTAAATAGGAAAACGTCTTTTCAAGTTTTTCAAGACTTTCTTCCTCAATAACTTTTGCAAGGGAGCTTTTCGTTATTATATGGTCACATGTGACTTGGTGAAAGAGTTGTTCGAGACGTATTTCTTTTTCAGATTTTCTATGACCAATAACCTCAGCGAAGGGATTATACATATATTTTTCTAAGATTTTTTCTCTTTGAAAGAGTATATCTCCTACATTTGAAAGAGAAGAGACACCGAGGCCTAAGAGATCTACTGTCTTATTCGTCGTATATCCCATAATATTTCGGAATTGTTTTTCTTGTAAGTTACTATAGTGCCCCATACCTAATAGGGAGAATCCAGAGCTATGAAAAATATCATCTGCAAGAATATATAAGTCGTACATTTCTGAAACATTTAAAGGTTCATATATGCCATAGGCATTTTGCGGACCTGTTTGCCAAGGAACTTTAGCGAGAGGATAGTTGGATATACTAGTAGGAGCGAGCTCGAGAATTTTTGTCGCAGTATTTTCAAACGACTTCTTTGTCTGAAAAGGTAACCCGTAGATTAAATCGATATTGATAAACTCGAAGTTTTCTTCTCTCGCTGTATTAATTGTTTTAAAAATATCTGTTGTATGCTGATGTCTATTTACATTGGAGAGAGTTCTCTCATCAAGATCTTGCACTCCTAGACTAATATTTTTAAATCCATAGTTTGCAAGGGCCCTAAGTTGAAGTTTCTGATCAACCCTGGGGTCACTTTCAACTGTTCCTTTAAAATTTTCACTAACCTTAACGTTTTTAAATATTCCTTCCATTAGATAATTAAGTTCAGTTTCATTTAGATAGGTAGGAGTTCCTCCTCCTAAATAGATTGAATTAATGACCAGCTCATTTGAAAGGGTTTGATACTCTTTCCACTCTTTTAAGATTAGATCTATATAGTCTTTGAATTGTGATCTATCTTTTGTGACCTTTATATTACAACCACAAAAGGTACAAAGGTTTTCGCAAAAGGGGAGATGAATATAGAGGTCTACTTCTTTTAAATTCATAGAAGAGAGTACTTCATCTTGAGTAAACTTATGTTTCCAACTAGGGAGGGCCGGGTAGTAACTATAGCGTCTACCCGGAGCATGAAAATTTAAAAGAAGCTCTTTGAGATTATCCAACACTAGTAGAGAAAGTTCTCGTGAATATATTTGACTGCATTTCTAACGTTATCTTCTGGTGTATGTTGTAGAACTCCGTGTCCTAGACCACAAATCCATTTTTCAAAAGGGACATTACCATCTTGTAGGTCTTGCCACATGTGCTGTAAGTTAGTTTCAACATGTTCCCAAGGTAGGTGTAACCAGCTTGGATCAAAGTTTCCTTGTACGTAATAATCTTTTCCAAGTTCATTAAGCGCCATTGAAAGATCCATTCTCCAATCTACACCTAGAACATCAATGTTCTCATCTTCTATTGCGTGCAAGTAATTGATGTGAGTAAGTTTTGAATAATAAATAATTTTCTTATCCGGATGCTTCGCCTTAAAGGCCTTAGTCACAGATTTTAGCGCTGGGATAATGTATTTCTTATAATCTCTAATGTGTAATTCACCAACAGCAGTGTCAAAAAGGCACATGGCATCGGCTCCACCTTCCACCTGTTGAGTCATGTTTTCTACAAGCTCAGGAAGTAACTTTTCTAGGAATCCTTGGAATCTTCCATCATAGAGTCCTAGTTTTGAACTTGTAAGGTTACCTGCGTGACTCCCTTCGGCTGCATATGAATAGAGCGTAAATGGAGCTCCAACAAAACCTAGTAGAGTCTTTTCTGGTGCAAGACTTGCTCTTAAAAGAGAACAGGCATCTTTTTGAAATTTATAAAATTCCTTCGCAGGAGTCGTTGCTTTAATAAGATCTAAATCTTTTAAAGTATGAATTCTTCTCTCAAGAGTAGGAGGTCCACTCTTATAGCTAAGTCCCATTCCCAATTGTTCAAGAGGAAAGAGTAGATCTGAAAAGAGTATGGCCGCATCAAAACCAAAATCGTCGATTGGTCCGTGAGTAATATCGTTGGCAAGACTTGGTGTCTTACACATTGTCATAAAGTCCGAATCTTTTTTAATATTTTGGTAGTGAGAGTGGTATCTTCCGGCCTGTCTCATAAACCAAACAGGTACTCCTGTCTTTCCATTTGTCATTGTTCTGTCGTCAAATAATCCCATAATTCCCTCTATTTATTTATGACTAGTTTATAGCCAATTCCTCTTATACTTTTTATTTCTAAAACTTTATCTTTTGATGAATCACACCACTTTCTCAGCGTCACAATATAGTTATCTACTGTGCGATTCGAAGGGAATTTATCAGCTCCCCAAACCTTTTCGATAATTTGCTCTCTTGTAGTGGCCTCATTCTGATTATTTAACAGAAGCTGCAAGATGGAACATTCTTTTTGCGATAAGGCCTGAATTTGCCCTTCACCATTTTCAACTTCGAACTTCTTAAACCATATTTTTAAATCACCAAAGCTCAATTCGTCAGGGACGAGTCTCTTGTCATCTTGATGTATCAGTATTCTATTAAGTCTTAAGACTAATTCTTTTAGGGCAAATGGTTTAGTTATATAATCTTCTGCACCTATTTCTAAACCTTCTACGCGTATCTCAGGATCATTGAGTGCTGATAAGAAGAGTAGAACAAAGTCTTTTCGCTCTTTTCTAAATTCGCGCGCTAGATCTAACCCATTCGCATCGGGAAGACCAATGTCCATCAGAATGATTTCAGGACTAGACTCTCTAAAGAGAGATCTTGCTTCTTCACCTGTTGTGGCCAACTGACACTCATGTCCTAGACCATTTAAATATTCTTGGAGAGTTGTTCCAAGATTTTTTTCATCCTCAACGATGAGGATTTTACCTTTTATCATTGATTGACCTTTTTAAATGTAAGCTTTGTTAAAAGGGTGTCTTGAACAATAAAGTTCGCTCTTCCTTGCATTAAGGGCATGAACTTCTTTATAAGATATAGGCCTATTCCGCTGCCTTTTTTACTATTATATTTATAAAAGAGATTTCCTAGCTTTTTAATGTCACCAGTAAAAACTCCTCCATCACAGTAGGAGAGGTCTACATAATTTGAATCACTACTTTCCTTAATAGAGACTTTAATATTATTTGTTAATGAATGGTTCTTAGTATTTTCAAAGAGATTTTTAATAATAAGCTCTAAGGCAAATTCGTCTGCTAAAACTTCTTGGTCATAGAAACTATCTATTTCAACTTTTTGATCATAACCTAGATCTTTATGAACTCGCTTGATTATTCCTTCAAGTTCAACAGCTACAGGACTGAGTGTTCCACCTCTTTCTAATCTAGAAAGTTGTAGGATTTTATCCATTTGAACTTCTAGATTTGTTGTATCTTCTATGAGTCTAGAGGTTAGAGTAGTCAGTTGCTTATGTTCTACAGTTTCCACAAGATCAGTAATGACTTCGGACTGAAGTCTAATACTGGCCAGGGGAGTTTTTAATTCATGAGTAAGGCTTGCAAAGAAATCTTGTAGCGCCTTGGTTTTCTTTTGGTCTTTCAAATAAACCACTAAGAAACTCACACTCAACAGAAGAATGAGAATTATAAATGTTGATGTTTCCCACTTCAACATCTTTATAAGATTTGGCTTTATTCCAAGTTCAGGAAGTCTCACTGACATTTTCTCTATCTTATCTCCGAAAGAATAGAGGAGATAAGACCACCATGTCGCTAACGTCATTGTCGTAGCAATAAGAAGTGATGTGAGAATGAGAAGAGAGTTCCCTTTTTTCAACTTAGCTCCAAAGTCTCTTTTCTAAGTCTGCAATGAGTTTATCATCGTGTGCAAGACTTCCGAATCCTACTTCGTAGGCATTTGGAGAAAGATAAATTCCTTTATTTAAAAGAATTTCAAAGAGAGGATTAAACTTCTCAGTAATATCTGCTGGTATTTTATTTACACAATTAATCTCTTCACCTGGTACGATCCAGAAAAGAGAACTGTGAGACAGAACACTGTAATCAGAAAATTGTCCATCATTGAATTCTTTTAGCCATTTCTTAAAGAGAGTGACAATTTTAGAAGTGTTTTCATTGAGAGCTTCGTAACTTTTCTTATCTAAGAGCTCTAGTGTTTTCAAGCCTCCAACCATGGCCAAAGGATTAGCACTCAATGTTCCCGCTTGGTAAACTCCACCTATTGGGGCGAGGTTTTGCATAATATCGAATTTCGCGGCAATGGCACCAACTGGTAATCCGCCACCGATAATTTTTCCGTAAGTGACAATGTCAGGAATAATTCCAGTGAGTTCAGTCATTCCACCAAAGGCCACTCTAAAACCTGAAATCACTTCATCAAAAATAAGAAGTGAATCATTTTCTTTTGTGACTTCACGTAGAAACGTTAAGAATTCTTTGTCTTGAACTAAGAGGCCATTATTAGCTGGCAGTGGTTCAACTATAATTGCGGCAATTTCACCAGCGTGGTCTTTAAAACATTGAGTGATTCCTTCAATGTCTCCAAGTTCTAAGATTAAAGTATCTTGTGAAGTTCCCTCAGGAACTCCTGCACTTGAAGCTTCACTTGTCCCGGCAAGTCCTGAACCTGCTTTTATGAGCATGCTATCCACATGTCCGTGATAACAACCATTGAACTTAATAACTTTATTTCTCTTTGTTGCACCTCTGGCCAGTCTTAGTGCTGTCATAACAGCTTCTGTTCCAGAGTTCACAAAACGAATTTGATCTACAAACGGCAGTCTACTTAAGAGATATTCTGCAAGGTCTAATGAATAGGGCTCGCAAGCTCCATAACTCCAACCTCTAGAAAGAGCTTTCTTTAGCTCCTCTTCTACAAGTGAATTCTTGTGTCCAAGTATGAGAGGACCAAAACTCATGCAGAAATCAATATAAGAGTTTCCTTCTACATCATATATATAAGCTCCATCGGCCCTTTCAATAAATCTAGGCGTGGTGTGAAGTCCTTTGAAACTTCTAACCGGAGAATGAACTCCTCCTGGAACTAGTTTTGTTGATTTTGAAAATAATTCACTTTGTGTACTCATCTTATTTACCTTGGTTTAACCATTCTCTAAACTCAGTAGCGCTAGTGAATGGTTTTATAGCAATGTTTTGTTCTTTAAATTTTTGATAGGTTTTTCCAAGTCCTGTGCAATGAAACTTGTCTTTAATACTAGGTACTTTATTTACAAAATCTACGTATTGTAAAAAACTTGTCCAATAGAACACTTGTGTTTCTTCAAGACTTTTAATTTCTTCCACACTTAGCTCATTGAGAACTCGTTCGTAACATTTAAAAACTTCTCCATACTCTGAAGTCGCTTTATCGTGGGAAAGTACTGCTAGATCATTCTTCTGTTTCATTTGCGCAATACACTTTGAATCTCTTAGGGATTCTAGCTCTGCTTCTCCAAGAGAATCACTACTTCCATTTACCCACAGGCCTTTCTTAGCGAGTACTTCCATGGTCTTTGTTCCTGCAGTCCATAGGTTTTGTATCTCACTGAAGCTCTCTAAAGCATCTGTGCAATAGGTACTTGTGACAAAGACGTCATAGAACTTATTCGTTTTTTCAATACTTAGCTTCTTCTTTTCAACGAATTGATCAGAGAGGATAGTTTCATGGTTAAACTTCTCTTTTGGAAGTCCAATAAAGGCCTTAGCTCTATTTCCAGTAAAGTCTTCTTTATGATTTTCTAGTTCAAATTTAAAGACTTCTGTATCGTCTGAAATTCCTTGATGAATATGGATGTAATTATCTTCAAATTTTCTGACATTAATTCCTACTGCGAGGTGACAGCCTCCACCATAACTAGCGAAAGCTTTTCTCTCTCTTATGATTTCTTCAACAGTGTTTCTATCTTCAATTAACTTTAACTTTTCTTTAAGCTCAGTACTGGTGGCCAGACTTTCTATAGCCAATGCTCCTTGAGAAGCAGCAGAAGGGAATACCGATTGAGGAAGAATCATGTAATTCAATCCTTCAAGCAGTCCTTTTAGCTCTTGTAACGAAGAGTCTGTATGGGCCAATCTTTCAATTCCAGGAAGTGCCAAAACGATAGCATCGTAATTACCGTCACGTAATTTTGAAATTCTTGTATTCACGTTCCCACGAAGCATTTCAGTTTTTACTTTTAATGGTGTTGATACAGGTAGAAAACGCTCAAGGTTCTTTTCTAAATTAACAATTCTTCTAGGAGAACTTGTTCCTACAATAAACTCTGACTTGTTTTTCAAATCTTTAATGGTTTCATTTTTAATGAAGAGAATATCATGAGCATAGGTTCTCTTAGTAACCGCTGCGAGATCTATACCTTCGGGTCTCTCACTTCCTAAATCTTTATAGGAGTGAACAACGAGATCAACTGCTCCTGTGAGCAGAGCTGCATCAAGCTCTTTAGTGAAGAAATCTTTTCCATCTAGTTGCCACAGAGGTTTGTCAGTAATTAAATCACCTTGCGTCTTTAAGACTTCGAGTTCAAAAGAATCTCCAGTTAGTCTTTCTAACTCATCTTTTATTTGATTACATTGAGTGAGAGCGAGAAGGCTTCCACGAGTTCCAATTTTATAATGTTTTTTTTTAGACAAATTGAAGTTCCTCCCAGCCGAATGGAAAGCTGAGAGCAAATGAATTCTTTCGTTTTTGAACAAGAGTTTCAATCGCTGCGTGGGCCTTTAACACCTTCTGCTGTTTCTTGTGATTAAGCGCTTCACCGTATTCAAAAATATCATCGAGTCGGTAAACACTTTGTTTAGCACTATAAGACGTTTCTACCACACAGGGTGATCCTAAATCAACGAATAAGCGATTATCTTTTTTAGTCCAGTTAGTGAAGAAATCACCATCGTAAATAATTTTGTCTGCACCAATAGTATTCATAATAAAAGGGAACTCTTTCCAAGAAAGTTGATCGTTCCACTTTACTATTTGGATATTACTTTCTGGATATTTCTCTAGGAGCTCTTTTACCTTTATGTCATTTCTTGCACTGAGATATATAGTATATTTTCTAGATAATAACTTAATTAAATCTTCTGCCAACTGACCTGAACCTACGATGAGTACTTTTCCAGAAACAGCTTTCTCTGTGAGAAGCTTACGAGCAATTCCCGCATAAGTTTGTTGTCCGATTTCTCTTAAAAAAGATGTTCTAATTTCTTTAGCATCTTTAAAAAGCTTTTCAAGCACTGACATTACTTGTGAGTTTTTGACTGAGAGTCCTAAATACTCTGAGTAGGACTTCTTAAACTGACTCGTGATTTCATTCTCGCCAAGAAGTTTACTTTTTAAACCACAAATTGTTTCTAAGAGATAAGAGTAGGCGTTTTCACCAACATGAGTTTCCATTGAATCAATCATTTCACCTAAGTGATGAAAGGGAACAAAGTTAAAACCTAGAACTAGTGTTCTTTGACACGTCTTTAAAATGAAGAGCTCTCCATTTTTAGGGTGATCGACAACTGTTCCCGATGGTAAATTTATGACTTTTAATCCGCTTATCATTTCTAACCTTTGAAGGTATTTTACGTGTATAACGCTCGGCGTGAATTTTACGTATTATCAATATATCCCTGTAGTTATACTCTTTTGTCACGAAAATGTAGGTTTGAATTTTTTTTCAAACTGTTTCACATACCCAACTAAATGAGGTATTTGTGTTTCATGAGTAAAGTACAGCATATTGAAGAGAGCGAAAAAGAGCAGAAGCCTTACTGGGAGCGTTGGGGCGAGATTATTATGATCTTTGTCATAAAATACGCACCTAATTGGCTCAAGAATTCTTTTAAAAAAATCGATAAAAAAATTGATGGTGGCTTAAGTTTCTTCATGCGACATTGGGGCAAAACCCCCTTTATGATTGCCATGAGTAAGAAAGTTCAATACCTAGGAATTGAGAAATTATGGGATAAGGGACCAAAGGCCTTTATTTACTTTTTCTTATTCTATCTAATTAGGGATACAATTCTCTACATTATTATCCCCATATTCTTTGCAAAGGTAACAACAAGTTAATCCCTATGTTTTCAATAAATCAAATGTGGCCAATTTTAGGCGGAATTGCACTTTTCATATTCTCTATTAATTTCCTTGTGCTCTCTATGCAAGCGCTCTCTGGAGAACTTCTAAGAGGAATAAATGCAAAAACAGAAATCACTGCTAAGAACTCACTTCTTGTGGGGCTGCTCAGTGGTGCAAGTGTTCTAAGTGTTTCTTCCTGTACCAACTTGATTGTGGGATTAGTGAACTCGGGTATTGTTAGCTTCTATATATCAGCTCTTTATATAATGGGTGTGAATTTAGGAGCTTCGGTCTTTCCATGGCTTTTAACTTTTGATCTTGGAAATTGGTCATATCTACTCTTATTTATTGGATCCATTGGGCATTACTTTATTAGAAATCTATTTGTTAAACTCTTCTCACGGGTGATCTTGGGGATTGGTTTCCTTTACTTGGGATTGAACTTAAGTATCATTTTCTTCTCATCAGATTCCCTCTTAAATATCGAGTCTCTTCAGCAAGCAAGTTTTTTCTTTCTGGTTCTCGCTCTGTTAAGTGGTTTTATTGTATCTTATCTACTAAATAGTACCGCCATACTGATTGGCCTATTCATGGCCTTCTTCTACACTCACAATATCTCGGTAGAACTCTCATGTGCAGTGCTAGTCGGAGCTACTCTAGGACCAAGTCTTAGACTTTATTTCAACTCTAAAAGAGGAAATATTGAAGGGCAGAGGGCTGCACTTTTTAATATTATTCTAAATTCAATTTCAATACCTGTCGCACTTATATTTTTGCACTTCTTTAGTTCGTATTTCTTAGTCATTGAAGAGCTAGTAGGAACTCAATTTGTCCTTCCCATATTCTATTCAGGTATTAATTTAATAAATGTATTTATCTCTTTTCTCTTTTTTAAATTTATTAGAAAAGCTATTCTTAGGCTCATTCGCTCACCCGAAGTGAAAATTCCACAAAAACTTATTTTCTTCGGTGCGGCAAACCAAATGGTTCCAGCTACGTCACTATGGCAGGCGCATAGAGAAATGAAGAAAATGAAAAGTCTTGTAGATAAGATGTTTTCTAGGGCCTCTATCTATATGCATGCTATAGAGGGGAGTTCAAGAGATCTTGCTAAAATAAAAAAGTATGAAGATATCACTGATAATATCAATGATGAGATGAAGTATTTTATCCATGGACTGCTGGAAAACTCTCTTAACCCTGCTCAGACTAAGGAGTGTACATCTCTATTAAATGTGGCCAGTGAATTTGAAAATATAGCTGACTACATCAATAAATTTGTAACTCATAAAACCAAGCTAGTTCATGCTCATAAGTTGTCACAGGACAAGCTCACTTCAATCAACAAGCTCTTTGCTGAAGTTAATGTCTTCTATGAAACTTGTTGTGAAAACCTTGGAACAACTCCTCCTGCAACAACTATTGCTGGGCAAAGAAAAGTTTCACAAAAATTAAAAGAGAACTGTGAATCCCTTCGCTTTTCTCTTGAGTCTGAAGATTTGCTCTACTCTGATATGATCATAGGACTTAGAAAAATTCGCTCTCATAGCTTTAATTTATTTATGCTTAGATAGTTCAAAATGTCACTCATAGTCATAAACATCTCTTCCTTTAGAAAAGTCCTCGTTCAATATACTGATGTGTGATGCATCATTGTTGTAATCCTTTAACATTCAAGGTATTTTATTCCCTCACACATCACTTAATTTAGGGAGACCAGTATGGAACTTGTGTTTAATGCACAACAGATTTTAAAACGTCAAAAAGGATTAACTTTTGACGACGTATTAATGATACCAAGACATTCTCAAATTGCTTCGAGAAGAGTTCCTAATCTTAAAACACTTGCGACTAAGAATCATTCATTAGATATTCCTGTGATCTCTGCAAATATGGATACTGTTACAGGAGTTGAAATGGCCTGTGCTATGGCGAAACTTGGAGGAATGGGAATTTTACACCGTTTCATGAATCCAGAACAACAAGTTGAAGATGTTAAATTAATTCAAAAATTTATAAAAGAAAATGGGCTGACTCTTCCAGTAGCAGCTTCTATTGGAGTTAAAGAGGAAGGTAAGAAACGTGCTGCTCTCTTAGCAGATATTGGCGTAGACATCCTCACAATTGATATTGCTCACGGAGATTCTGTGATGATGTTAGAAACTCTTGAATACGTTAAAAAAACATGGCCACATATTGATGTCATAGCTGGTAACGTTGCCACTGGTGACGGTGTTAGAAGAATGATTGATCTTGGTGCTGATGCTGTAAAAGTAGGAATTGGACCAGGTTCAATGTGTACAACTCGAATTATAACGGGTCACGGTGTTCCGCAACTTACGGCCATTGCTATGTGTGTAGAAGAAGCTGTTAAACACGGAGTTCCAGTTATTGCTGACGGTGGTATTAAAACTTCTGGAGATATTGTTAAGGCCCTCTGTGCAGGTGCTCAGACTATTATGGCCGGATCTCTCCTCTCAGGTACACTTGAAACTCCTGGAGAGTTAAAAGGTGGAATGAAAGAATATAGAGGAATGGCCTCTAAAGCTGCTCAGGTTTCTTGGAGAGGTGAATTACCAAAAGGTATGGCCGCTGAGGGAGTTGATACTCTTATTCCTTGCAAGGGACCTGTTGAAGATACTCTATCTGAATTAACTGGTGGACTAAGATCAGGTATGACTTACCTTGGTGTTGATAATATTGCGGCGATGAAAGAAGCTGGACTCTTTATGGAAATGTCAGCTTCGGGAATGGCCGAGTCTAAACCGCACGGTAAATTATAAAGGAAGACAATGAATCTCTTTAATAGCCAAGAAAAAATTGTTTTATCTTACCCGAAATTAAAAGAACGAATTGACGGAAGAGAAGACTCTAAGGCCGAAAAAGAAAAGGCCCTAAAGATCCTAAAAGAAATTAGGGCCGAATTTTCTAAACCCTATATTAAAACATTTCAAAAATTATTAGATTCAACACTACCTAAATTATACGATGGTGTTAATTTCAACGAAAATGGAGTGGACTTTAAAAATCTTGTTAAAGAAAACTCTGTTGTTCTAGTTCCAAATCACCAATCTCATGCTGATTATGTGGCCATTAATTATATGGTCTTTAAGAAATATGGATTTCCTCTCTACGTTGCAGGTGGAAATAATCTAAATATTTTTCCTATTGGAAAACTCTTTAGAAAATCAGGATGTTTCTTTATTAGAAGATCTTTTGCCCACGATGTTCTCTACAAGACGACATTAGAAGCCTATCTCTTCTACTTACTCATGAATCAAAAGCCGATTGAATTTTTCTTTGAAGGTGGAAGGTCAAGGACAGGAAAACTCCTGCCTCCTAAGTATGGACTGTATCAAATGTTATTTGAGGCCCACAGTCATCTTCCTAAAGAGAAAAAGAAAGATCTTGTTTTTGTTCCTGTAAGTATTGTTCATGAGTATGTTCCGGAACAAAAGACTCTTGCCAAAGAATTACATGGTGCTAAGAAATCGAAAGAAAGTACGGGACAATTATTTGGACTGGTCAAATTATTTAGTTATCAATTCGGCTCTGTTCACATCAATCTTGGAACACCTGTAAAAGGTGAGAAAACGAGTGAAGAGACTCTAAAAGAAGATGTTCAGAATTTAGCATTTGAATGTTTTAGAAATGTCGGCGCTAATATGCATGTCACACCTTCTTCGGTCATAAGTTTAATTCTCTTGGACGAACCTGCTGGGGCCCTTGAGTGGAGTGATATTCTTTCTAAAGGAAAGCAGATTATTGAGTTTTGTGAAACCTATAATATTCCTTATACTGATTCGATGAAGGTGGGAAAACTTGAAGATAGTTTAGGGCGTGCCCTAGATATCATGATCGGAAATAAGAGAATTGAAGTCATTGGGAAGAGCACTAGAAGCCATACTTTCTACACTATTAAAGATGAATGTAGACAAGAAGTTCTCTACTTTAAAAATACTATCCTTCACCACTTCTTAATTCCATGGGTTATAAACTATGCGTGGATAAACCTATTTAGTGGAAGAATTGAAAGTGTTCACGATCTTAAAAAAATATTCTTAGAGCATAGAAGACTTTTAAAACATGAGTTCTACCTGCCAACGATTAAAGATTTCATGGAAAAAACTTTCTTTCTCCTGTCGAATATTACAGGAAGAGAAATTACTTCTCTTGAACAATGCCTAGAGCTCTCTCATAAGGAACTCTATACTATTGCCTCTAGTTTAGGAGCGTTCTCAAGATCATTTAATTATATTATTGAAGCCTACTATACTAGTGCTGTGGCGCTTAGGTCTTTAAACGAACTCCATCCTGATGGATTTAAGTTTGATGATTACTCAAAGAAGTACGTAGAAGTTCATACAGAAGAGAAGCAATTAGGGGTTGTGGTAAAATTTCCAGAATCTAATTCTGAACCTCTGATGAAGAATAGTATGAAGTACTTTCAACACGAGCAAATTGTAGTGAATGAATCTGGTTCTATTAAAGTTGCAAAGACCCAAGTTCTTAAAGACAATATTGATAACTTTGAAAATCTATTATTAGAACTTCGAAGATTTAACTTGCGGTCTGACGCATGAATAATTTCTTAGCTGAGCGCGAAGCTCAAATAAGAAAAGTTCTCTTTATTACAATGGGGCTTAATTGGTTCGTAGCGATAATTAAAATTGCCGCTGGGGTTCAATATAGTTATCTCTCTCTTAAATCTTCTGGGATAGAATCTCTCTTTGATGGAGGAGCCAATATTTTGGCCCTCATTTCTATTACCCTTGCCTCTAAACCTGCTGATAAAGGCCATAATTTTGGGCATCACAAATTTGAAACTCTTGGAAGTATCATTATTGGTATCGTGCTTATTTTCTCAGCTGTTCAAGTTTCTCTTGAGTGGCAAGAAGTGCGTACGGGCTCTGGTGAACATGCTGTCTTTGGTATTGTTCCTCTTTTAAGTATTATCATTTCCATGATAGTGAGCTTCTTTGTCTCTTGGTATGAGGGAAAGAAGGGAAGAGAGTTAAATTCATCACTTCTAAAAGCTGACGCTGACCATACATTTGGTGATTTTATTATTAGTTTTGGTGTCTTACTTTCAATTATTCTTTCTTACTTCGGATTTCTCTTTCCAGATATAATTTTTGGAGGAGTGGTATGTGTCTATCTCTTCTACCTCGCTTTTAAAATTTTTAAGACGAATATTCCTGAAATGTTAGATGCCTCTCCTGTAGTTGAAGAGCCCTTAATTAAATCCGTAGAGAACATAGAGTTTGTCTATGATATCCACCGTTTTAGGGCGAGAGGGAATATGAATTATATGCAAGTAGACTTTCACTTGCATCTCGAGCCAACTCTGTCTCTCATTAAGGCCCATGAAGTTGGGAAAATCGTTGAAGCGAAAATGCGAGAGCTACTAAAGGAATACTCTAACGAAGTGGATATCTTAATTCATATTGAACCTGATGGGACAGAAGATTAGTGAAAACAATAATAGGTAATAGTCGTTTAATATTTGATGAAACTTCCATGAAAGAATTTGATTTTGTAGCAAGTCTTGTCAAGGTGGATTCCTTTATAGAACAATCTCAGAAATTAACGAGGGCCAATGGTAATAGCTATATCTATTTCTTTGCTTCAAGCCTTGATGAGGAGCTGTTTACGAGCACCTCTTGTTGGGTTGGTAGGGAAGTTATAGGATTCTCTCCGTTAGATCTAATTGAGGATCTGGGTCTTGCGACTAAGGACTTTGATAGGGGCGAAATCCATAGTTTTGATGGGCCAGAGAGTCTGAATTTCCACGAGCTATTTAAATTAGAGCAGGAAATTCGCGATGAAAATCCATTTGATTCGACATGGAGAGTTAAAATTAACGTTAAGAATAACTCAACTTTTGCCCTCCAATTCTGGGAATAGTTGATTAATTATAAAAAATAGGCGAAAATTGTAGGAAATTTCGCTTTAACTATTCGTAGCGGCATGATATTTCATATGCTTATGCGAAACATATTTTCATCTGGAGGTGATTTATTAAAGACAAGCGTCGCGGAGGAAGAAAGAATCTTGGTCCTCGTATTAACGATCAAATTCGTATTCCTGAATGTAGACTAATTGGTGACGATGGAGAAGCTTACGGGCTTGTGACATTGCAAAAAGCTAGAGAGATCGCTAATGATCAAGGGCTTGATCTCGTAGAAGTTTCGCCAACGGCTAAACCGCCTGTTGTTAAAGTTATCGACTACGGTAAATTTAAATATGATCAACAAAAACTAGCAAATGAACAAAAAAAGAAGCAGGTTCAATCTGCTCTTAAAGAGATACAATTTAGACCAAATATTGAAGCTCACGATCTTGAAACTAAGCTTAATAGAGCTGAGAAGTTTTTAGAACAAGGTGACAAAATCAAAATGGTTATGCAGTTTAGAGGTCGTGAAATGGCCTATAAAGATCTAGGCCTTAAGAAGTTTAGAGATATTCTGGCTAAAGTTGAAGAATTTGGTGCTCAGATTGAATCTCAACCAAAAATGATGGGTAATAGAATTATTACTATCGTGGCTCCAATCAGAAAAACTAAAGCTGGTAAAATTATTGTTAATGCTCCAATAACTAAATAGTAATTTCAATATGTTACGGGACTTACGCCTGCGTTAAGTCCCTATTTTTTCTTCAATTATCTCAATTATTCCTTTTACAAAGCTATATAAAATTGTTATAAAATGCTGCTTCAATTATTAGTTTGATACACGGCTTATGCCGTAGGTGAAATCACAGGAGATTTAGCGATGCCTAAGATGAAGACCAAAAGATCAGCAGCAAAGAGATTTAAAGCTGTTGGTAATGGTAAATTTAAAAGAAAAAGAGCAAACTTAAGACACATTCTTGAGAAAAAACAAACAAGTGCAAAGAAAAGAGCAGGAAAGACTGACTACGTTGCTAAGAGTGATCTTGGACGTGTAAAAGTAATGTTGCCTTACGCTTAATTAAATCATTATTATAAACAAGACTGAGGCTTGGGACAAGATACTCACTAAAGTGAAGTAGAAGAGCAATGGCCCCCAAGTAATCGTTAAGGAGATTATATGTCTAGAGTTAGAAGGGGTTTTAAAGCCCGTAGAAGAAGAAACAAAATCGCTAAACTTGCAAAAGGTTTTCACTTTTCAAGAAGAACTAAATACAAATTAACAGCTGATACTGTTAAGAGAGCACTAGCTTATTCTTATGTTGGAAGAAAACTTCTAAAGAGAGATATGAGAAGACTATGGATTACAAGAATTTCTGCTGCGGCAAAACAACTTGATGGTTCATACTCTAAATTCATGGGTAACCTTAAGAAAACTGGTTGTGAAATAAATAGAAAAATGCTTGCTGAAATTGCAGCGACTGATTTTGATTCATTCAAAATCATCTTTGAATCAGCAAAAAAATAATTTATAAATTAATTGAAAAATAATTGAAAGCAAAGGCTCCGAAAGGAGCCTTTTTTATTTGTATTTTTCTACTTAGTGACAAGTCACTTCAGCTGAACAATTTCTGGTAGAGTTTCTTGAATACTGTCTACAGTTTGCCACAGCTAAGAGAACATTATCTCCAGCAACACCATAAGAAGTACAGTGTGTCTTGTAAGTCGCACAAGTTACATCCTTAGCGCAGTTAGCACGTCTATTTGTCGTGTGCTTAGAACAAGCTTCTATGGCCGCTACTACAGAATCCCCTGAATGACCTTTTGCGTCGCAAACAACTTTGTAGTCAAGTGCCATTGTGTTTACTGAAATAAGTAGTGCTAATAGAATTTTCATATTTCTTCTCCCGATATTTTGTTGAGTAAATATTTGATCATGGCAAATACTGTTGTTCAATATGAGTTATGTAAAAGACATGTAAAAAAAAAGGCCGTGTATAAAACACGGCCTTTAGATATTTTGAAATTTTGAAATTTAGATTTTTAACTATTGTGAATCAGTAGCTAGACAAGCTGCAATTGCATCTTGAAAAATCTGGTGACCAGCAATAAGCGTAGATGAGTTAGATCCACCTCTTGAAGAACAACCTCCGTGAGTATGAATAGCAACGATTTCATCAGTCGCTTCATTTAAGATTGATGAACCAGAGTTTCCACCCATTGTATCAGCAACGTGATTCATGGCCGAAGGATTTGATCTTGATCCTGCCATTACAATCGCACCTGTATGCGTTTGTTGCGCTAGGTTTCTGATTCTATCGTTTCTGTCCAGTCCGTAACCTGTAATTCTGATGATGTCACCTTTAACTGGAGCTTCGCTTGCTACATTGTAGAATCCTTGAACGTCACCAGCAAATAGACCAGTTTCATTGTTAGGAAGTACTCTCATAACAGCGTAATCGTTTCCAATTCCACCATTCTTATAAACTATTGAAGTTTGATCAATATCGTAAACATCAGAAGCTTTTGGATGTTGAATATTTCCTCTTCTATTAGACATTGGAGTATTGAATTCAGCTACTTTTAAAACTGATTTACAATGACCAGCAGAGATAGCACATGTACGACTAATCATAGTCACTGTACAACCACCACTTCCTGTTCTTGAATCTAGAGCTCTTGCAATTTTTGGATTTGTTGATGGCATTCTGTCATCATTAGCACCACAGATTGATTTATCACTAGCGTAAGATGAAATAGTCATTAGACCTGATACAGCGATGAGCGCCGCAGTTTTGATTAGCATACTTTCCTCCTTGAAAATTTGATAACTTAAAAATGATATCGGAGGATCAATGGGGAGTATACTTACAAATTCTCTCTTTTTCTGTCAGTTTAACTTGTACTTGAGCAACTGGCCCCACCTAGAACACAGAATTTTGCGCAAAATGGGTGATTCAGATGAACATCTTTAAATGATTCTTTCAAGGTATGACCTAATTCAAAAGTTTCATCGTAAGCAATGAGCGTGCATGAGAGGACCACAGGTTTGTCTTGACCCTTTCTCTTTACTATCATTCTCTCAGTTGAGCACATTTGATCTTTAGGTGAGATTCCTAGAATTTGCCAACAGTTGATTGAAATTTCTGGAACATCTTCTTGAGGTTTCATTTCTGGAAATACAACGAGTTTCTGATCAGTTAATTGTAGCTTTATGTTTAAGTCATCTAACAGTTTTTGATAACCAGCAGAGGCCTTTTCACTTGATTCCTTTGTGAGTGATCTGCCGGCGATACTCATATTGAATCCATTTTCTACTAACCACTTAAATGTTCCCATGGTGGAGTCAAAAGTGTTTTCTCCTCGTTCCTGTTCATGAACAGCACTAGTGTAGTGATCTAGCGACACGCGCAGACGTAGTAGGTCTCCGTATTTCTCATGCAGTGCCAATAACTTCTTCTCCCATCTCTTAATAACTTTATGGGCATTAGTGAGAACTAGGACTGGAATATTTAATTTAAGGCTGGCTTCAAGAATATCTATAATAGCGGGATTTAAAAAAGGTTCTCCACCTGTGAAAGCAATATTATCTAATTGCCACTGGTTTTCTCTTATCTCTGCTAGATAAGGGGTGACGTCAGCTAGGGAGAGATAGGTTAGACGATCATTCTTGGGATTTGATTCAATATAGCAATTCTCGCAGGCAAGGTTGCATAGTGTTCCCGTGTTAAACCACAGTGTCTTTAAATGAGTGAAGGGGACTTTTCCTCGTTCATCATTTTTAGCAGTCGTATAAAGGTTTTCCCATTTCTTGTAAGCTGTCATTTCCACTCGTTTAGTTGCCAGTTATAATTTAGCTGTTTCACTGATAGTTTAGGGTTTTGAATTTTCTCTTGGATTGATTTATTTTTGCTCATTCGTTTAGAGATAAATTTTCGGAAGTTCTTAAAATCTTTCTTATACCAACCAAAAATTTTCGAGATATAGAGCTTCTCTCCGTCAAAGTAATTCTTGCTGCGGTCGTTTAAAAATTCATGGGCCGCAGTTTCTAGTTGAGCATCTAGATTCTTAAATGTGAAGGCCTTCTTTTGTAGATTGGGACAACTTATACTGGCACAAACAACAGCGAAGTGAATTCTTGGTTCTTTAAAATTCCCGCGAATCATATCTTGCTCGATCCAATCTAGATGATGTTTTTCTTCTAGGAGAGTGAAGAAACTTATTTTCCAGGCACTCTTAAAGAGTGAACCTAGATCTTTGATTGATTTTAAAGGGTAGTTTGTGAGAATGAGCTCAATGGTAAAGGCATTATAGGCATTGATTAAGAAAGCGAGCTTCTTTGATGATTCCCAGGACTTGTATTCTGCCTTTTTGACAGAACTAAGAGACTGTAAATAATTGTTAAGAAGTTGTTTTTCTTTCTTTAATAAATTGTAGTTAATGAGGGACTGTGAATTCTCAATCTTTACATACTTCGTTAAAACTTTTTGCCACTCGCTGTGAGTATGATCAAAGCCCAAGGCATTGGTTGAAAGAAGAAATGTGAGAAGAAGAATCCACCTCATAGTTTTCCTTAACAGCAGCTTGATTTCTTAGAGTCTTCTGAGAAAGGGGCACTTTCACCACAATCTTCAAAGATTCCTAGATGAGTTTTCATGTCACCTTTGAATTCAAAATGCTCTTTAAATCTTGATTGATTTAACATGAGAAAAGTATTTCCACAGACTTTAAATTCTTCACCCTTTTTGATCAAATGGTGTTCGTCCAATTGAAAAGACTCTGGAGTCTCAGCAATAGTTCCCTTGTAGATCACAGATTGACCGAAGTCTTCACAACTTGGTTCTAGTTCTGCAATTTTAAAGAGACGATAAGTCACTGAGAAGAATTTTATATCTCCCACTTTTTCTTGGAGTTCAGTGTTTTGAATTGTGATCACTTCTGATTCAACATTTCTTGGATCGTGAAACCCTACTTTCTTAGAGAGATTAATAAAGTCGTTCCAGTATAGCGCTCCACTTAAACATTCTCCGTAGAGAACAGGATCTTTTACGAGTTCTTTTGGAACTCTTCTGTCAGAGTAAACATCAGAGAAGTATATTTCCCCCCCTGGTTTTAAAACTCTATAAACTTCTCTCATTACAGCTTCTTTATCTGTCGCTAAATTGATCACACAATTTGAAACGATGACATCAAAGTAATTATCTTCTAGATTGATCTCATTGAGTTTTTCAATATCGCCTTTGATAAATCTAGTATTAGATTTCTTATAACCAAATTTCTCTGTGTGATAATCAAGGTGACGATTAGCAACGTCTAGTTGTTCATCAGTCATATCAACACCGATAACTTCACCTTCTTCTCCCACAAGCTTTGAGAGTAGGTAGCAATCTCTTCCCGCGCCACTACCAAGGTCGAGCACGCGTTTTCCTCTTAGTGAGTGGGGAATAGTCAGACCACAACCATAGTACTTCTGCATCACTTCATCGTGAATGAGTTTCATGGCATCTTTGACGTAGGCTGGATAGATATCTCCAGTACAACAAGCATTAGTCTTTAAGTCATCGCTATGTTGAAGAGTCTTTCCGTAATATTCTTTTACTTCGTCTTTTGTTGTGTCAGCTGTATCACAACAATTTGTGCCTTTAGTCATATATAGTCCTCTTTAGTTATAAGTAAGTGTCGTTTAGCTATTTTATGTTACAAAAATGTTGCAGGCCAAAGAAAAATACTAGGCAAGACCCTAGAATTTCAAAGCTTTATCCATTAGTATAAGTGTAATTTTAATTCTAAAGAAAATTTCTAGAAATGTGAATTCGACAAACTAGTATATGGGCCACTTTAATGAACAACTTTAGTTCAAAAGATTTTATTCAATCATTGAGAGAGGGAGATTCCCAGAGTTTCGATTTGATTGTTCGCGCTTATACAGGACATCTGTTTAAAGCGGCGCTGGGAGTAGGTCTCTCCGAAGAACAATCCCATGATGTAACTCACTCAGCTTGGTTAACCTTCTTTGATGTAGTTCATAAGTTTGAAGGTCGCAGTCATATTCGAACTTTTCTCTTTGGAATTTTCTATAATAAAGTGAGTGAGCTTCGCAGAAGTAATCTCAAATATTCCAAGACTGACCCTATAGAAGATATTATGGAGAGTAAGTTTTCTTCTGATGGACACTGGAAGGAAGGACTTCCTGGGGATCCTGAAGGGATTTTGAGCTCCAATCAAGGCCTTGATATTATTGAAGAGTGTATGGGTAAATTACCTGAACTTCAAAAGGCCGTTTTTCAATTAAAAATAGTTGATGAAGATGAGAGTGAAAATATTTGTCACATTTTGAATATTTCTGCCACTAATCTAAGACAGCTTCTCTATCGTGCCAAAACACGACTGAGAGAGTGTGTTGAAAGAAAGAGTGTAGGTTAGTTATGAAGGAGTCATTTTGTGAAATTTAAAATGTTTTCTTGTAAGGAAATTTCTAAAGTCTCTTGTCATGAAGAAGAGTTAAAAGGGTTTGATAAATTAAATTATAAAATGCATCTCTTCATGTGTGATAAGTGTCGCAAATATGTCGCTGGCTTAAAATTTGTTCAAGAGAAGTTCTCTTCTCTTTTAAAGAGAAGATCAGAGATTAATGAAACTAAAATAAAAGTTTTGGAAGATGAAATCTTAGATCGTTTGAAATCTAAAAATGGGAACGAATAAGTTTTCCATTTTTAAAATGTCTACATTCACCACTCGCATGTAATTCAATGACCCCGTGATACTCAGTTCCATCTGGAATTGAACTCTTGATGGCACTTGCGGCAAGTATGAAAGGGGAAGCCACTACTGCGGCCACACCATAATTCTCTTTTATTCTCTGTTCATCATTGGCAAAGAGAACTCTGTTTGATTCCCAGATACTCATGTAAGGTTGCATGACAGCAGGTACAGCAAAATCAAATTGATGACCTAGCCCTAGTAAATGGCCAAACTCATGCAATAGAACTGAAGACATATCGTAATCTGAATTGGATGCGGCATTGTAACTAAAATCAAAATCTCTTTCGTTAACAATAATATCCGCGTGTAGCATTTCGTAGTAATCTCCTGAACCAGAAGATCTCTTTATTGCGAAGAATTGGGTTATTGCTAGTGCACTAGAGCTGACATTACTAAACCAATCATCGGCCTTATAAACTCCAATCACTGTATCGTTATATGAGCTCAGGCCCAAGGCTCCAAGGCTTGCCGTTGCAGGAGCAGGAAAGATAAAGAAGCCCTTTGAAGGAACAGCATCATCCCAGGCCTTTTCCATTTGTTCAACAGGATTTCTGCCGGCACCGTCTAGGTCACCTGGGTTAAAAGTGAAGTCTGCAGATATATTAATGGTGATAGGGAGTTTTCCATCTGCCCAGCGTATAGGGAGGTTCTGACTTAGGTCAAATGGGGCATTGGCTCCTTGAGTAGAAGTCTCCGTTGAAGAAGGCTTACAAGCGATAACCATGACCGACAAAAGAATGACTAAAACATATTTCATATTAACTGACTCCCTTAGTCCGTTAAAGGGTGAGCAATTAAGCTCAGTAAAGTCTTGTCGGTTATAGAATAAGGGAATTTAGGGTCTGGTTAAAAAAAAAGGGCCCTTTCTAGGGGCCCTATCTATAAAATATACTAATTTACTGTAGTTCTAAGCGTTTGCCTTAGCGTGATCTGCTAGAAATTGAGCTAAACCTTTGTCAGTTAGAGGGTGTTTAAATAACCCTTTGACTACATTAATAGGCATTGTTCCAACGTCTGCTCCTACTAGTAGAGCATCCCTTACGTGAGAAGAGTGTCTAATAGATGCCGCAAGAATTTTTGTTGTAAATCCAAAGTTGTCATAAACTGTTCTGATTTCGTCAATTAAGTCCATTCCACTGTGACCAATATCATCAAGTCTACCAATGAATGGTGAGATATATGTCGCGCCATTCTTAGCCGCGAGGAATGCCTGATTGACTGAGAAACAGAGTGTGACATTTGTTTTGATATCGTTGTCAGAGAACCACTTACAAGCGGCAATTCCATCTTCAGTAAGAGGAAGCTTAATAACAACATTCTTGTGAATTTTTGCTAATTCACTACCTTCTTTAATCATACCTTCTGTGTCAGTTGCTATAACTTCAGCAGAAATGGGTCCATCAATGATTTCACAAATTTCTTTAATTACGTCTTCTTGAGTTCTACCAGTTTTGGCAATAAGTGTTGGGTTAGTTGTAACACCGTCAATAACACCCCATTTCGCAGCTTCACGAATCTCGTCTACTACACCTGTATCTAAAAATATTTCCATGATTTCTCCTATATCTAGTCCTAAAATTGCCATTAGCTTAACCGTCATATTATCCATAGTAAATAGCTAATCGGATATCTCTTCCTAGCTGATTTTTTTGCTATTATGGGTCATAATAGTCTTATGAAATCTTTCGTACTCTGGTTTCTTTTAGTTAACTCCCTTATCTTTTCATGGCAAATTTATGCAGTGAGTGGAGAGGATTATGTGGATTACTCAAAGTTTTCCAAGAAATTAGCTGCTGAATTAAAAAGAGATATTTCTTATCTTGAAAAAACAGAAAATGAAGATTCATTCTATGATGGAGAATTTGACTATGCGTCTTTTTCCGCTCGAGTAACTGACCGCGATAAAACTTCTAATATTATAAAAATCACTTCTGAAAATAGAAATATAAAATTCTTCCGCGCCGGTGATACTGTTCATTTCAATATAGCAAGTTTACAGGACAGGAAGAAATGCGAAGGGCATGTTCGTTCCGTTGAAGATAAGTACTTTGTTATTTTTGTAAAGAATCTTATACCTTGCTGGGGAAAGACAGAATATTTTAGAAGAGGGACTGTTCTTGTGATGACCTCATATCGTTTGGCAGAGAGAGTAAGAGAGGCTTCTATTTATAGGCGAGTGCTACTTAAAAGAAAGAAAGATTTCTTTAAGCAGCTAAATAACGTGAATCACTTTGTGTGGTCTTATAATCAGCAAAAAGTAAAAGTCGCAGCGACTTATGATAGAAAGATGATGCAAGTGAGAAAACAAAAGCAGAGAGCTTTAGAAGAATTACAATTAAATAAGAAAGATCAGATTAAATTACAGAAAGAATTGATCTATAGACTGGATTCTATTGATGAGGATTTAAGTTTCTATCGTATTGAAAAAGATGAATTGGCCATCGATCGTTGGCACTTAGATCAAGACCTTGGTATTCCAGTTGGAAAGAGACCAAGGCCTATTAAACCAAAACTTTAATTCTTGGCAAGATGATTCTTGTATAATTCACCCATGAAACTTTCATTGTAGATATACTGTTCCATATGCGCTTTATAGAGCTTTAAGCTGTATGTAGGGGCCACACCCATCCATTCTTTAATCAGTGTCTCTGGGTGTTTAAATGTTAGCCATTTAAAAATACAGGCCTGTCTAAGAGATTTTGGAGTGAGTTTTATTTGTAATTTCTTTCTATACTCTTCAAATACAATTTCAATTCCTCTAGGACTTAGTCCTCCGGAAAGAATACGGTAAGGATTGGCATTAAAGAGTAATTCTTCAAAGTTTACGGAAGATTTAATTTTAGCATCATTCAACTTTAAAATATAATCGTTATAAACCGTAAGAAAAATCTTTGGTAGCATTATAGTGTAGGGGTCTCTTTTATCGTGGTGAATGAGTACTCTAGTTTTTTCACCGTCTACAAAGATACTACTTGTTTTAAGTTTAGAAAGATCAGAAACCTTTAAGCCGGCACCAAAAATAAGTAACATGACGACTTGATTTCTTTTGGCGAGTAGAGCGCTCATTTCATTTTTAGATTGAGCTTCGTCTAGCAGACTTACCCAGAGAGTTTTTACATCTATAAAAGGAGTTGGTCTTGGGATATCTAAGAATTTTGGTGAAGTAGGAATTTTTCTCACAGGGTTTGATTCATAGAGATTCAATTCAACTAAGTAATCAAAGAAAATTCTCAAGGCCTGTACTCTTCTTCTTCTAGAATTATCTGAAGTGTACTTTGTTTCTAGATAATTTCCATACATCTGAACCTGAGGGATAGAGAAGTTGGTGATATCCATTTTCTGGTCATTCACTCTAAGATAATTATTAAAGCAATCAAGATCCGTTTTATAGTTCTTTAATGTGTTGAGACTTCTTCCTTTGGATTTTAAATTTATAAAGAAATCATTTTGAAGTTGAGCGAGTTGTATTTCTGCGTGTGATCTATCTTGAGTCATTTATACTTCCATATTTATTCTTAAATAGCGCTCCAATATTTTAACTTCGCAGAATAGTCATTGTCTACGTCCAAAGCGATATAAGTTTTTAAAATTAGTGAGGTCACTAAGGGGGAGAGTAAATATTTCAAGGGTTATTTTATTTAGTGATGCACTGTGTTAGATTGCTGCAACTTTGAATCAAATATTACTTAATTTATATAATTAAAAACGCCTTTAGGAGGACGTATGAAAAAGTTTATTTTAGGAATGATTCTCGTATCTAGTGCAACAACAGCAATGGCCAGAGACTTAGATGTAAACATTAATCTTAATAATGACAGATTAAGAAGTTGTAGAGAAAAAGTTAGAGAATTAAAAAGAGAGAGAGTTACTCTTCAAAATTCTAACGATGTTATCTCTGCCAACCTTTCGCAGTGTAGAAGTGATTTAGCGAATGGTGGAAATAGAGGTGATATTAGACGTGTAAGAAGAGAGCTTAGAGAGACAAAACAATCTCTAGATAACGCTAATTCTACAATCACTCGTTTAGAAAACAAAGTAGACAGAAAGAACGAAAGAATTTCTGAGCTTAACTTAAGAATTCAAGATCTCGAAGATCAACTTAATCCAGTACCAGTTCCAAATGATTTCTATACTGTAAATGGAGTTGTTGAAAGAGAAGGTTACTTATATGAAGTCGTAGATGTTGTAGATTTCTTTGATAAATGTGCAAGACAATTCAAGAATATTTCTAGAGCTGATAACGCATCTATTGCAGTTAATTTTAGTGGTGAAAGAACACTATCGACTGGTGGTTGGTGGGTAGGAGCTGGAAGAGTTTGCTCTGAACTATCTTCAAAACTAGCTAGAACAAATGTTCCAACTAATTTAACAGCTAGATACACTGTTCAAGGAAGTGTTGAAAGCACTCTTATAAATATTAAGGCCGATACGAAAACTGAAGTGATGAGAAAGTGTCAAAGAAAACTATCAGAAGCAGGCGTTTCTAGAGCAGATAGTTTTGAAGTTCTAGTAAATGGATCTCAATATAAAGTTAAAACTACAGGTGGTTGGTGGAATGGTTCTGCAACGATCTGTAACGAAGTTGTAAAAACAATAAACTAATTAGCAAGAGCTGAGCCTGACACCCACACCGTCAGATAAAGTTCAATAAAATACCTTGGGCATAAGTCATTATTTGGACTTATGCCCTGGTACTTTTTTCAAAAAGGTTGAATTTAGTAAGCATTTTTGTTAAAAATAGAAAAATTCGAATATTAGTGAGAACACGAGATGACCTTTAATACAAACATGACTTTGTCAGCAGTTTTTGTGCAAGATAATTTTACTAACAAGTTTAGTGATTTTAGTCAGTTACAGGTATTATTAAAGGACCAGCAATCAATTCTCACTCTTCTAAATAAACTTTCTTATACATTTAATAATCTAGATCTACTCTATCAGGCCTTGAGTCACTCATCGTTTGCTCACGAGTATATGCTTGATTCTAGGCAGTCCTACGAAACTCTCGAGTTTCTAGGGGATAGTGTGCTTAGTCTCATTGTGATTGATGAGCTCTTAGCTAAGTTTCCTGCTCTCTCTGAAGGGCAACTCTCAAAGCTTAGAGCATCACTTGTCAATGAGAGCTCCCTTGAAAAATTAGCAAAATCCATCGCCTTAGAGAATGTCATTCTTGTGGGAAAGGGAGAGCTTAAAAATCAAGGTAATTCAAGATCATCCATTATGGCTGACGTGCTTGAAGCACTTCTAGGCGCCATTTATAAAGATTCAAATTTAGAAAGTACTAGAGCTGTATTTCATACAATTGTAGATTTGTATGAAAGAGAGTCTGGAGTGGTTTTCTATAACGAAGAAAACATCATTCAATTTGATTCTAAAACAAGATTACAAGAATTAACGATGGCCCTTTATAAGACTCTACCTACTTATAAGTCACGTGAATGTGAGGGCGCTGAATTTGAAGTGAGTCTTTGGCTTGATTCAAAATTACTAGCACAAGGTATCTACCAATCTAAGAAAAAAGGGGAGCGTGAGCTTGCCGCAAAAATATTAAAAGAATTAGAAACAGAAAATAAGAAATCTTAAGGAGATTACATGTTATTAATTGATCAACATCCGGATAATAAGTCGATTATGGTCGCCGTACTTGGTGCCCCAAACGTAGGTAAGAGTTCACTTATAAACTACTTACTAGGTTCTGATCTTTCAGTTGTTACGGCCAAGGCGCAAACAACAAGAAATAAAATTCACTGTGTATTCACAGTAGATCATACTGAAATCATTTTAGTAGATACTCCGGGTCTACATAAGACAAACCAAGAATTAAATAAGAGATTAAATGAGCAGGCGAGAGAAGGTGTTAATGGCGCTGACTTAAACCTACTTCTTGTTGATCTTACAAGACCTGTGCTTGAGCAATGTCAAAGCTTCAAAGACAATATGGAAACTGATGAGTTCTTAAAAACTTGGGTTATCTTCACTAAGTGTGATCGTGTTGAAAATTATCAAGACCTTCCACTAACTCTTGTTCTCGATAAGATGATGGAAATCCTTCCTGCTATCGAAAAAGGAATAGTTGTTAGTGCAAAAGAAGGAATCAACATGCACAAACTTACTGGTGTATTAGTTGATACTGCAATTCCAGGGCCTCACCACTACGATGATGGTTCTGTTTCAAATAAGAATACAAGATTCTTTGCAACTGAGTATATTAGAGAGCAGGCATTTGAATTACTTAACGATGAACTTCCGTATGAATTAGCGGTAGTTATTGATGAGTACAAAGACATGAAACCTAGAAAAGGCGAAGAGAATCCAAAGATTACTTCTCATATTTCAGCTTCTATTCTTGTAAATAGACCTTCTCAAAGGGCCATCGTTGTTGGTTCCAAAGGTACTATGATTAAAGAAATTGGAATGCGAGCCAGAAAGAAAATTGAAGCGATGGTTGGGGGACAAATTCACTTAAACCTTCACGTGAAAGTTTCTGAAAAATGGTTTAAGAATAATTACATATTAGAAGAACTAGGTCTTCCAAGGGCCACGAATTCTAATAGAGTTTGGCGTAGTAAATAGGATAATGACGATGAAAAATAGATCTATGGTAGTTTCATTAATCGGTAGACCAAATGTAGGGAAAAGTACCCTCTTTAATCGATTAATCCAAAAACAACACAAGGCCATCACTCACGATAAACCAGGTGTAACCCGTGACCGTCACTACGAGATTACGACTTTTGAAGAAGATCATAATATTGATCCTACAGATGTCATTCTTGTAGATACTGGTGGTTTCTATCCTGAAAGAATTGATGAAAGAGGCAAGAATACAGAAGAAGAAAATGCAAATAAGTTCTTTAATATAATGACTGATCACGCACGTATGGCGATTGAAGAGTCTGACTTGGTTCTCTTTGTGGTTGATGTAAGAGAAGGAGCACTTCCTTTTGATACAACAATTGCAGATTATATTAGATCACAGAAGAAGAAATTTCTTGTTGTAGTGAATAAGTATGACACTGACAATCAAGCTGGCGAAGAAGCTGAATTTTATTCTCTTGGGATAAACTCTGATGAAATGTTCTTAACTAGTTCAACTCACGGTCGTGGAATAATTCTTCTTAAAGAAAAAGTTCAAGAGATTGGAAATGAGTTTGCGAAGAGTAAATTAAAAGAAGCTCCAGGAATCTCTATGGGTGTAACACCTAGAGAGCAAGTGGTTTCAAAAGTTGCTCTCATTGGTGCACCAAACGCTGGGAAGTCTACACTTTTAAATCTCTTAGTTGGTTCTGAAAGAGCACTTGTTAGTGATATCGCTGGAACAACAGTTGATCCTATCGAAGGGTATTTTGATCTTTTCTTTGGGAAAGAATCAAAAGTCCTAGAAGAAGATCAAGGATTTTCTAAAAATGACGGATTACTCTTTAGTCAGTATGAAGATTTTAGAAAAAATAATGCTGCTGTTTATCAACAAATGGTTGATGCTTATGCCTTAGAAGAAATGTCTGATAAGAATGCGGGAATGGATCACTTTGAAGTTGATTATGAACTTTCTGATTTAGTAGACGCTTCTTTAGAAGAACAACTCCTTGAGCAAAGTGAAGAAAGAAGTGAAGAGGAAAGTCTTGATAAGAATTTTGATCAAGTTTTTACAGCTCCAGCTGATCTTGAAGAAAGTACGACAGAGCAAGTAGAAGTTGCAGTAGAAGTAGACGAAAATGATGGAAGTCATTGGCGTTCTATTCACCTCGTAGACACTGCAGGGATTAGAAGACAAAAATCAGTAAATGGTTTTGTTGAGTCTCAATCAGTATATAGATCTCTTAGAAGTATTACTGAATCTGATATTGTTGTAGTGCTTATTGATGCTACTAAAGGTATTGGGCATCAAGATAGAAGACTTATTGATATTGCCCTTGAAAAAGGGAAGTCAGTTATCGTTGCTCTTAATAAGATGGATCTAAAAAGGGCCGATCTTAAAGATGAAAAAGCTAAGAGAGAGTGGATTGCTCATTTAAGAATTGATATTCCTTGGTTAAGTTTTTGCGATATTATTACAATCTCTGCAAAACATAATAAAGGATTAAAGCAACTTAAAGAATCAATCAAGAAGACGGTTCTTGTGAGAAATACAAATATTCCTACAGGTGAGCTGAATAGATTTATTTTTGACCTCGTTGAAAGAAATCCAGTGATTGCTAAAGTCGGTGGAGCAAAGAGATTTAAGGTGAAGTACACTTCTATGATTAAATCAGAACCACCAACATTCTTACTCTTTACGAATAAGTCTCAAGGTGTTCCTGACAATTATAAGAGATACCTTAGAAATGCTATTCGTGAAGGATTTAAATTAGATAACACTCCGGTGCATTTAATTCTAAGAACAGGTAACGAACTTTCTAAGAGAATGAAGAAATCAAAAATGATGATTTCGTTTGAAGACTAAGATTACTAATAAAAGCTAGTGAGTATTAGAATGAAAATTTATGCGGTACTACTTTGTTTAATGTCATTTTCTTTAAATGCTAAAGTGATGATGATTTCAGACATTGATGACACTATTAAAAGGTCTCATATTCTAGGTTATATGACTGGTGGGGTTCGTACTACGAACCCTTTCATTGGCATGCCTGAACTGTATATGGCCTTTCAATGTCATGCTGAAGAAACAAAGATCAGTAAGAAGTTTTGTTTATCAAAACGCGGCATGGTTCATTCTAATAAGCGCTGGGTTAGTTATGTTACTGGTGCAGTTGGAAGACTTCAATTATTTGGTCGAGAGTTTATTTCTAGATCTAAGTTTCCAACAGGAACAGTGGCCGGAAGAACTGCTAATTTATCAACATTAAACTTTAAAGCTAAAGAAATATCAGAAATCATTTCAACTCAGGATTTTGATTTCATTCTCATTGGTGACAACGGTCAACATGATGTCGCTGCCTATAAGAAAGTGACGGATCGTTTCTCATCGAAGAACATAGTGACTTTCATTCATCAACTATATTCAGTATATGAGGAAGATAAGGCAAAGCGCGGGGTAAAACTTGCTAAAGGTCAGATTGCTTATTTAACTGCAAGTGATCTAGCATTAGAGTTTTATGCGCGTGGTTGGATTGACTATGAAGATGTCCTGAAAGTTTCTAAGAAAGTTTTCTCTTATATTAATTCTCGAGATGATGATATCTACGAAAAAGTTATTCCAAGCTGGACTAAGTGCGCAGCTTTTGTAAAAAGTTATAAGAGACCAAGTGTGTCTATAGACTCGCAGTTAGATGATACATTGAAGCGCATTGAAAAAAGACTGAATTCTCTTTGTCGTGGTCGCTGGTAGTTAGAACTACCAGTTCCAAATATAAGAAACCATCGTAGTATAGGCATCACCACCTAGATCATCAACTACTGGTTGAAAAGATCCTGTATTCTTATCGTGAAAATTAACGTTGTGATAGAGTATCTCAACTCCTAAGTAGGATTCTTTGAGTTTTATAGGAAACTCTAAACCGCCTCCAAGCCCAACTCCAAGACCACCACCGCTTCTATTTCCAATGTTTTCATTGTCGATAAATTTATTCGTAGTGTACCAGTATTCTAATCGTCCAGTTAAATAAGGATTAGAGTAGGTAATCGCCGTACCAAGATTAGCTGTGTCCATGTAATACTTGTAGCCAACATAAACTCTTAGTTGTCCGACCTGTACTAGACCTGGAGCTTCTCCATTGAAGCCTTCTAAGGTCGTTTGATCAAAGTACATAGTGTGACGAGAGAATCCAATCCCCATTGAAATAGCCGTTTGAAAATCTCTAAAGACAGTTAATTGTAAACCATAACTAGGAATTGCATTTTCTGTAACTATTCCTCTATTTCCACTAAAGGTTGTAATTCCAAGTGAAAAAGAGAAAGTGAAGAAGCGGCCATAGCGAAAGAATCTCTCATCTTCCATGACTTGGTTACTCTCTATATCTTCATTGAAATCTGAAAATATATCTCCACCAATATTTAAATCTTCTTCTTCGGCACTAAAGCCGTCACTTACACCGGCTTGGGCCAAGCATTGAAAAGAAATAAGAAAACTAAGAAGTACTAAACTTAAGTTTTTAAACGTCATCTATACCCTTATAGATAAAAATGGGCCGCGGCCACGATGAATGAATCTCCCACAGTTTGAATGCGAAAATCATCAACCTTATTAAATGAAACTCCAAACTCGAAACTAAAGCCAATACTTGCGAGTCCAGAAAAACTAAATTCACTCCCGAGAGTTAAATCTAGTTGAAAACCAGTCTTTGCTGCATTTCCAGCTCCTTGTTTTTTATTTATAAGTCCACCAAGCATTGCAGCATAAAAATTTAATTGAGGTTCATCAAATATGTTTCTAAAGATCTTTACGCCAGCACCCCAGCCACCAGAGCTGGTGTCAGTGTCAAAACCAATGAGTGCTCCAAGAGCAGTGGACTTAGACTTTTGAATTTTAAAAGATAGTGCAGGAATGCCACTTTTAAACTGGTTAGAGAAGCCTAGACCCAGTCTTCCTATCCGTTCATTGGCAAAACTAGAGGTTGCAAATACTGAAATGAAAGAGATGAGTAGTAATAATTTCTTACAAATATGACTTTGGTTCGTTTTCATTATGCTTCCTTGCACAAAAAAGTTGTGTTTTTTTTCTTCTTTTTTATTCTAAACATTCTTTCTATTTTTGACAACTTAGGGCAAGAATTCTAAAATTTGTAAAATTACTAATATGGATATTAATTAAGCAGCGTAATGCGTTGCAAAATACAAAGATAAGGAATTCTCTATGGCCACTACACCTAATACTCACAATCCTGTGGACGATGTTTTAAATGAAACTGAACTAGGGACTTTCATCTCTAGAAACATGGGACTGATTATCGGTCTTGTTATTGCGATCATTATTGGAGTTTTTGCTTGGGGTGGATACACATCTTTTACAGAAACTAAGAATGATAAATTAGGTTCAATCGTTTTTAATTTTAAGACTACGAACTTTACTAAGCTTGCTGAAAAGAAAATGTCTCCGGCAGATTTTACAAATGCTTTTGTTGTTATGGCCAATGAAGTTGAATATTTTTCTGGTCTAGTTCCTTTTGCCTTAATAGCTAGTGATGAGCTCTATAAGCAGAATGCGATCAAATCTTCTCTTGCAGTATTAAAGACGGTAGAGAACCAAAGTAATCCATTCATGGTTTACTTTGTTCATTCTAGAATGGCGGTAGCCCATGAAGATCTTGCTCAAAATGATCTGGCCATTGCTGATCTAGAAAGAATAGTTAAATCTAATATTAAAGTTATGGAGTCAAAAACTTATTTAGATCTTGGACGTCTTTACTTAAAAAAAGGTGACAAGGAAAAAGCTAAGAGTAACTTTCAATTCGTTATTGATAATTTAGGTCAAGCTGAGTTTGTAAAACTTGCTAAACTCTACATTGCTGACTTGGAGCTATAGTGCACAAATTTTTATTTTTAATTCTTAGTTTAAGTTTTGTTTCTTGCTCTGTTTTAACTCAGATTGAAGGAGTTAAAACAAAGCAACCAGGGTTTACAGTTGTATGGAGCAAGAATAATGATCCTGCTCACCAGACGGGAAACATGCCTATTGCTCTAAATTCTCCTGTTATTCACGAAGGTATTCTCTATGCTGGTCATAATGATGGTCACATGCAAGCTTTCCAACTAGAAAATGGTAGAAAGATTTGGTCAAAGTATGATGATAGTGACTATCACTCTAAACCTGTCGTTTATAAAGATTGGGTTATTTACGGTACAGCGAAAGGAAGGATCTTCTCGCGGCATCTTCTAACTGGAAAATCTCAATATATTGTTGATCTAGGTTCTTCTATAGAGACACAAGGTGTGATTTATAAAGACAGAGTTATCTTTCAAACAAGAAATCATAAAGTCTTTTGTCTAGATGTGACTACTGGGAAAATTCTTTGGACCTATAAGAGGTCTGTCCCTTATTTGACGACTGTTCAAAGAGCTTCAAAACCTTTGATCTTTAAGAATAGAGTTTACATTGGTTTTGCTGATGGATCTCTTGCAGCTTTTAGTTTAGAAGAAGGTGTGATTCTTTGGGAAAGAAAACTCTCTACAGGTAGTAAATTTGTAGATGTTGATTCTTCTCCAATTCTTTTCAATTCGAGACTCTTTGCAGGTTCTATTAATGGAGAGCTTGTAATGATTGAACCAAACTCAGGAGAAATTCTACGAAGATTTCCTTATAAGATCTCTAGAAGCCCACTTGTTCATGGTGGGAAACTCTATGTCTCGACTATCTTTGGCGAAATTCTCAAACTCGATAAGAATTTAATGGAAGAAAGTAAAGTCATGATTAATAAATCTGTTCTAAGTAGCATCATTCCTTGGAAAGGTGGACTAGCGGTAAGTTCTGTTAAAAAGGAAATACTACTTCTTAGTCAGGATGACCTTTCAATTCAATCTACTTTTGACTTGGGACATGCTTATAGTGGTGTCTTGGGTGAGCTTGAAGTCGGTGAGAATTATCTCGCTGCTATCAGTTCAAGAAATCGATTATATATTTTTAAATAATTCTCTAAAATGTTCTGGCCTTGTTATCTAACAAGGCCATTCTTACTATATCAAAGTGTTTCTCTCTAAATTACAGTTTCGCGTTAATATCTTTAAGCTAAACTCATTTTCACCTCTTTCCTTCTTCTTTCTCAAACAAGAAAAAAAAATAATTGTAGAATTGATATCGATCTTTGGAATACAAAAATCATATTAAATATTGCAATTGGAATGAGAAATGAAAGAAGCAAGACAAGCACAGGCCCTTGAAGAAAAGTTTGAACCTGCTCTGGAAGTTCAATTAGAAATGAGTCATGCGGAGAGTTCTGTTCATCATCAAGTAAGGGGACATGTTGGCTGGATGCGTCCATTCATAGATATCATATATGGAAAGAAGAAACATTCTTCGGAATATATAAATTCACAGAAGTTACCAAATATCATGGTTTATGGTGTTTTCATTGTCTGCATACTTCCTATATTTTTAAATTTTCTTGGAATAGATTTTTCTTCACCAAAAGTTAGCCTCGATGCAGCTAAAATAATCAATGTTGTAGATCATCGCTTTAATATACTAAATGGTGCTTTTACTCACGCTCTGCTTGAATGGGCTGCATTTACTACGGCCATATTAACTGTTGTCTTGGCCTTTACTCACTATGCAATTAAAAGAGACCCTGCAACGCCAATTATTGCAGTGGCACTGCTCTGCGCTGGATTCATGGATGCCTTTCATACACTAGCGGCCACTAGACTGATAGAAGCGGCTGCTCCCAATGAGAACCTTATCCCATTTACTTGGGCCATTTGTCGTTTGTTCAACTCTATTATCTGTTTAGTGGGAGTGAGTGTTTTTCTTTTTAGAAAGAAAAGCACTTCAGTAAAATATGGAACTCAGCTCATTGCACTGACAAGTTTGGTCTTTATGGTTGCGGCTTATGTGACTATTCATTTAGCCGCAACATCAGAGAATTTACCGCAAACTACTTTCCCAGGTAACATAATCACAAGACCTTGGGATGTGTATCCATTCCTAGTCTTTTGCTTAGGGGCCTTATTTTATTGGGTCTTTTTTAATAGACGGCCGGGGCCTTTTCTTCATTCTCTTCTTCTAAGTACGGTAGCTGATCTTGCTGTACAGATTCATATGGCCTTAGGTTCAACAGCATTATTCGATAATCATTTTAATATTGCTCACTTCTTAAAAATATTTTCCTATATGATTCCTTTTGCAGGTTTAGCTTTCGAATATATTCGTACATTTAAAACGGCTGAAAGAATATCGGATCAACTCTTGAAGAGGAATCGTGATTTAGATGATTTCACTTATATTGCTTCCCATGATCTTAAAGAACCACTCCGGGGAATTAAGAGCAATATTATGTTTCTAAAGCGGGATTGCGGGGCTGATATAACGGAGAAGGGTATTGCTCGGATTGAACGAGTTACAAATTTAGCTAATCGTATGGAAGATTTAGTTAAGTCGCTTCTTAAGTATTCTCAAATTGAGAAGGAGCGTACACAGAACGAAGTTGTGAGCTTAAATGAGATTGTCGATGATGCAATTGAAAATCTTGAAGTTAGAATTAAAGAAGAGAATGTTCAATTAAACGTAGCGAATCTTCCTGACATTCAAGGGGATAAGGTCAAATTAACTGAACTTTTTACCAACCTTATTTCTAATGGAATCAAATATAATGAAAAGAAAAATAAGATTATAGATATTGGAATTTCTCATTTTCTTATCTCTCCCGGAGCTGAATCTCGTAAGTCTTTTGGACCTACAATATATGTAAGAGATAACGGCATCGGAATTCCCGAAGAACATAAATTAAACATTTTTAAAATATTTAAAAGACTTCATGCTAAGGATGAGTATGGCGGAGGTACAGGAGCAGGACTTACCATCGTTAAAAAAATTATAGATCATCATGACGGAATTATTTGGATTGATTCTGATATAAATATTGGATCAACTTTCTATTTTAAGTTAGGAGAGGAGTAGATATGGAAATGAGTAAATTAATACTTGTGGTGGAAGATTGTGATGATGACTATGAAGTTTTATCTGAATCTTTTAAAGAAGTTGAAATTATAAATGAATTAGTTCGCTGTAAAGATGGTCAAGAGGCGCTAGATTATCTTAATAAGAATGGACGTCAAGGAAATCCCAAAAGACCTGATCTCATTCTTCTTGACCTCAATATGCCAGGTATTGATGGAAGAGAAGTTTTGAGGATTGTTAAGAGTGATTTTGAACTTCAGTCGATTCCTGTTTTTATTCTCACAACTTCTGAATCCGAGCGGGATGTGGAAGATTGCTATAAATTTGGTGCCAATAGTTATATTCCAAAACCTGCAGATTTTGATGGTTTTATTGAGGCCTTAAAAGTCATGAAGGGATTTGTTTTCGAACTCTCTCTCTTACCTAAGAATACTTAAGGACTACTTCTTTGAATGAGAATCTAAAAAAAACCATTCTTATCATTGATGATAACCCTGATGATAGGGAATTCTATTGTGATTGCTTAACCAGCGGTAAGGGGAGTTATCATTTCTTTGAAGCTAGTACTGCAAGAGAGGGGCTAAGACTATTTATTGAATATTCTCCTGACTTAGTGCTACTTGATTATCTTCTCCCTGATCAAAATGGATTGTCATTAATACATGATTTGCACAGAGAGAGAGATAGAGTTGTCCCTATCATTATGCTGACAGGAGCTGGTAATGAAGAAGTTGCCGTAGAGGCCTTAAAAGCTGGAGTTGTGGACTATATAGTAAAGGACCACGTCAATAGTGAGACCATGCAAAAAGTTGTTGGCAATGCAATTGAGAAAGCAAATCTTGAAAATGAACTCATTACCCATCAAATTAATTTAGAATTGGCCAATACTGGACTTAGAAAACATCAGAGAGCGCTAGAAGAGAAAAATAATGAATTAAAGAAAATTTCTGAAGCAAAGGGAATTTTTCTCTCAACAATGAGCCACGAAATTAGAACACCTATGAGTGCCATATTAGGTTTTACTGATTTATTAATTGAGAAAGAAGACAACTATGAGAAATTAGAATTTCTTGATCTAATAAAAGTTTCAGGTCAGGGACTTGTTTGCATTATCAATGATATTCTTACATTCTCGAAACTTGATTCAGGAATGGTTGAAGTTGAAAAAATTGATTTTAATTTACGCGATTTTCTTGAAACAACTATTAAGCTCTATTCCAATGAAGCACAGAAAAAAAACATTAAGCTTGATTTGAAGATTGATAAGGAAGTTATTGTATTTTACCTCGGTGATTCTCATCGCTTAAGACAAATCTTATCAAATTTAATTAGCAATGCACTTAAATTTACAGAAGTTGGAACTATCACCTTAAACGTTTCCAGAAAGTCACAAGGTGATCTTCTATTCGAAGTTATTGATACAGGGATTGGTATCGAAGAAAGTAAATTAGAATTAATTTTTGACTCTTTTTCTCAAGCCGATACATCTACGACAAGAAAATTTGGTGGAACAGGACTTGGCTTAAGTATTGTGAAGAGACTCACTGCTCTATGGGGTGGAGTTGTAGAAGTTAAATCTAATCCCGGAGTTGGATCTACTTTTAGTATTTCTCTTCCAATGGAGGAATCATCAAACATTTCGCTCTTAGATGAAAAGAAAGAATTTAATGTAGAACCTTTATCACAGATTGATTTAAGTTCTATTAAAGTTCTCTTGTGTGAAGATAATAATGTCATTATTAAACTGATGACTAAGTATCTAGAAAAAATGTCTATTAAAGTAGATATTGGAAAGAATGGTCAACAGGGAGTTGAGCTCTTTAAATCCAATGAATACGACATAGTTTTAATGGATATAAGTATGCCTATAATGAATGGGTTGGAAGCTACGGTACATATGAGGAACTACGAAGTTGAAACAAAAAAAATGGCCACTCCAATAGTGGCCGTCTCAGCTAATGTTTTAAAGGAAGATGTTGATTGTTATCTTTCTTCAGGTTTTAATGCACATTTACCAAAACCACTTTGTTCTAAAACCTTACGTGAAACTATAACATTCTTTATAAAAGAAAATCTTGAAATAAAGAATGCCTAACTTTAACAATTAAAGTTCTTTTCTCCGTCATCATCTACACTAAAATCTGCTTCTTTATAGACTTCTTCTTTCTTTTTTACAGGTGATCTATGACTAGACTTCTTGTTAGTTGAAGAATTATCCGAGAAATCCTTTGTAGGACCAAATTCTCGTCTGAATCTTCTACCTTTGGCAAATTCACTTTGATTAGTCATTCTAAATTGGTCGTGAATTTCTTCTTTATCAGCACAAGCAGCACAGATCCATTCAGCGTCTACTGTAGGATTCTTGTGAACGTATCTTTCAACATCAGGTTGTATGAGCTGACAGACTTCACAGAAATTTCTAATTTCTTGATGTTTCTCGATTTTCTTCTTGTCACGTGTTGTTACGGCTTTGCGCATATTCTGTGTTTTAGAAGATTTAAGACCAGCTTTCATCATTGCATCTTTTAAACTCATTACTTCCTCTATCCTTAAAAAGTCTCTATATGAATCATCTATATTACTTATTTTACCATCATTTTCAAGTCTCTAAGCATTGTGTCTAATATTCTAACGTGCATAAAGTTTTGACATTATTGCCAGCGTAATATCATGGAGTTAGGTGACCTAAGTTGGCATAATGCTTGCTTTAATAGCTGGTGTTACCATCATAAATCGGGAGAATTTGAGATGAATTTACTTAAAAGTTTTTTAGTTTATAGTGCGCTTTTATCGACAACAGCAACATTTGCGACACAGACGACAACTAATGTTGTGGCGACACAAAATTTTGAATCTTTTGAGACCAATCAAAGTTGGTACTTAAGTGACTTTGGGTTACAGGGCGAAAATTCTAGAGAGGATTACGTCAGTGATGATAGTGAGATAAATTTCGATATTTCTTGGACTAAGAGAACGAGAAATCACTTAGCAGATAGATTGGGATATTCGAGAAGTGAAATGACTAAAGAGCTTGCAAACTCAATATGTGAACCCAAGATTGAATTTGGTAAGGCCAGTGTATACAGAGCAGGCTCAAGAGATAATATGATTGCTGAACTTGATACGGATCTTCAACATTGTGGGATATCTGGAAATGAGCCCGCAAATATTAGAATAAGATCATTTATTCCAACAAAAATTGGTTACAAGTACAAAGTAAAATTTGACTATAAAATGAGAAGCTATGGTGGAATGACCGAGAAGTCCTATAGAAACCTCATCGTGAGATTTGGTTCAGAATTAGAAAAATTTGATCCTGTATTTAATGCTTTTTCTTCTAGAAGTTTAGAAGTGCTAGCAACAAGAAAATTTTCAAAATTAGTACTAAGAGATAATGGTATTCCTGATAGTTATGGAATCTTAATTGATAATATTTCTGTGGAAGAAGTTGGAAAGAATCATAATTATGATGCCTGCGAAGAAATGTTCAATGTAGGTACGAAAGGTTTTAGAAAGTGTATTGAAGGAGAAATTGATTTAGGTCAAGAGTGTGATTTTTCAAATCTCTCAGATTTACATGTTTTATATAGGCCAGGTAAAGGTGTTGTTGCGAGTAGAAAGAATGTATCAAATGCCTTTATTGATGAAGTTTCAACAACTGGGAAGATCAACTTCTTATCTTTAGGATTAAGAGGAAAAGTGGCCATCTCTTGTAGAATTAATGGTTACTCAGCAAGTTACCCTGTATTTGGTAAAACTTTAGAGCTTAGAGAAATTACTTGGGGTAATCAAAATATGCAATCATACCCAGAGCAAGCAAAAGTTAGAGTAAAGCTTGAGAGTTGTGATGAAGAGTCTTTAAATGGAGTCAACACAATCGCAACTGTCCAAACAAAAGAGAAGTTAACTTATAGTTTCTCTGAAAATGAAGAAGGGAAGAGTTACTCAGGTTGTAGATTAAAGAAATTAGTTGTTAAAGATGTGACTCCAAAGGGTCCTTCTAAAGATGGCTTTGATTTAAATTCTGTAAAGTTTGTAGATTAAAAAATATTAAAATTTATAAAAGAAAAAGGTCCCAGATTTGGGACCTTTTTTATTTAAACTTGTTTTACTGAGAGCGCAATTCCTTGTCCAACCCCAATACACATAGAAGCTAACCCTTCTTTTAATTCAGGATTCTTCTTCATTATATGAATAAGAGTTGTAAGAATGCGAGCACCTGAACAACCCAGCGGGTGACCAAGAGAGATCGCTCCGCCATTTAAGTTGACCTTAGATTCGTCTAGTCCTAACTCTCTGATACAGGCAAGCGCCTGTGCTGCGAAAGCTTCATTAAGTTCGACAACATCAAAGTCACTAACTTTCTTATTAAATCTCTTACAGAGAGTTTTAGTGGCCTCAATAGGGCCTAGTCCCATAACGTTTGGATGAACTCCTCTAACTGCTGCACCTGTCACTTCTACTAGTGCAGTCAGTTTGTGCTTTTTTAGAAATTCTTCTGAAACTACAACAACTGCACTGGCCCCATCATTCATCATGGATGCATTTCCAGCTGTTACTGTTCCACCTTCTCTGAAAACCGCGCGAAGTTTTCCTAACTTTTCAAGGCTGGTATCAGCTCTTGGTCCCTCATCTCTAGCAACAGTGAAAGAAGACTTTCTAAGCTTCACTTCGACAGGTAGAACTTCTTCATCAAAAGAGCCATTCTCCCATGCAGCATGGGCCTTCTTATGTGAATTTAGCGCAAATTGATCTTGATCTTCTCGAGTTATTTTATATTGCTCAGCTACTTCTTCAGCTGTTTCTCCCATTCCAAAGAGTGGGAAGAGTTCTTTCATTTTTGGATTTGGAAATCTCCAACCAAATGTTGTGTCATACATCTTTGAATCACGTCCAAAGGCACTAGAAGCTTTTGAAACAACGAAAGGAGCGCGAGTCATACTCTCTGCGCCTCCAACTACAAAACAGTCTCCAAAGCCAGCATTAATTCTTCCTACGGCGTCCATGACTGCATCTAGTGAAGATCCACAGAGTCTATTGATTGTTGTTCCTGGAACTTCATAGGGGAAACCTGCAAGTACTGATGACATTCTGGCGAGGTTTCTATTATCTTCACCGGCCTGGTTGGCACAACCAACAATCACGTCATCAATTTCAGTTAAATCAAAAGTTGCCTGATCTTTGAAATCTTTAAAGAGTAGCGCCAACATATCGTCAACTCTAACATTTGAAAGTCCACCACCAAGTTTTCCAATGGGTGTTCTCTTGGCATAAATTATATATGATTTGGTCATAGGTATTCCTTTATAAATTTGCTTCTAATCTTAATTTCTGGCTGGGTCTATATCTTTGATCTCTTGTGACATCATAGAGAGTCTCTAAAAGCCGTAAGATGTTCTTAGGGCCAATTTTTTTGACCCACTCAAAGGGACCTAGGGGATAGTTTACGCCAAATTTCATGGCCGTATCAATATCTCTAGGTCTTGCTAGTTTATCTTCTAGAGAGAAAAAAGCCTCGTTGATCACCATTGATATAACTCTTGGATATGTAAAACCAATTCCTGGATTTGAAACCTGGACACCTTCGAAATTTAAAAGTTTATAGAACTCTTCAATTCCGCTCTTTGTGGCCTCATCAATGGCGTAGTATTCATAACAATTATTTGGAGAATGAAAAGCGAGAGAAACTGCTCCTCTTAGTCCTGATATTTTCTCAATAAAGAGCTCTCCCCAATAAGTTGAAAGATCACTGACAATTGGAAAATCAAATTGAATATTTAAATTATTCAAAAGAGTCATTTTCTTATCAGCATCTAGAATCGAAAAATCGAGCACTAGGTCGCACTCATAATCCCTAGACCAATTTTGCTCGAAGGGAGCAACTGAATCAAGGTCATAGAATTCAACATCTAATGTCTTTAATTTCTCATATAACGGGTGATTCTTCGTTGCTAGAACGAGAAACTTCTTATTCGTAGTCATAGAACCCTCCTTTTGTTTTCTTACCAAGTCTTCCACTATCAACCATTTTCTTTTGTAGTAGGTGGGGGGCAAAGCGAGGATCATTATAGTAACTGTGCCATACAGATTCAGTCACAGAGTAATTAATATCAATTCCAATCAGATCCATTAATTCAAAGGGACCCATTTTAAAACCACCACACTTCTTTAAAACGTTATCGATTTCTCGCATCTTTTCCATATCATGGTGATTCGTAATTCTTAGGGATTCTCCATAGAAGTTTCTGGCGACTCTATTGACAATGAAACCAGGGGAATCATTACAAACGGCAACTTTTTTTCCAGCAGTTTCAAACCAAGTGGTAAATTCTGCAATAAGATCAACATTTGTCCAGTGACCTTTTATCACTTCAACTAACTTCATAATAGGAGCGGGATTAAAGAAGTGAAGTCCTAGAAACTTTTCTCTTCTCTCTGCACTCAGACCTTTGGCCATTGAAGAGATAGGAATTGAACTTGTATTTGAAGCTAGAATACAGTCTTTATGACAGAGTTCATCTAGCTTTTGGAAAACAGTATTTTTTATTTCTATGTTTTCAATGATGGCCTCAACCACCAGTGAACAATTCTTATTAAAAGATTCCCAGTTTGTGGCACTCAAATGACTCTTAAAACTTTTTACTTCAGCTTCTGAAAATTTCCCCTTTTTGGAGAGTTTATCCCAAGACTGATTAACAGCTTCAATTGCTGAATCAATCGCCTTAGGATTATTATCTAAGAGTTCTACTTTTAAACCTTGCTGAGCAAACCATTGAGCAATACCGCGCCCCATAGTCCCTGCACCAATGACTAGAACTGATTCTAATTTCATGTTTCTTTCCTAGTTACCTTTGAAGTTTGGTGCTCTCTTATCAAAGAATGCACTTAGGCCTTCTTTGTAATCTTCAGAGTTTCCAAGAAATCTCTGAGCATAAATTTCATTTTTAATACTTTCATTAAATGAATTGTCTCGTGCGTATTGAACATTCTTCTTTATAAGCTCAATACATTGAGGTGCCATTGCATTTATTTTTAGGGCAATTTCTTGTGCTTTCTTTACAACATCTTCGCTCACATCATTTATGAGACCATAGTCTTTCAGTTGATCAGCTAGAAGAGGCTCGTTGAAGAGAAAGAACTCAAGTGTTTTCTGATGTCCCATCGCCTTAACGAAGGTATATGAACTTCCTGCATCAGGAGCAAGTCCTAGTTTAGAAAAACCTGAAATAAATTTTGCTTTTGGAGCGGCATAAATAAAATCACAGGCCAGTGCCACTGATAATCCAGCTCCAGCACAAACGCCGTTAATAGCACCAATCACTAACTTCTTTGAGTCTTTAATACTTTGAACCAGTGGGTTCCACTCAGTTTCAAGTGTTACACCTAGATCTACTGGGGCTTCACTTGCTTGCACACTTCGGTCATTGAGGTCTTGTCCTGTACAAAATGCCTTGCCTGCTGCCGTGAGAATAATAGATTTCACATCTTGATCTTTATTGGCCGCTCTTATTGCTTTTACGATTTCCATTTTAGCTTCAGTATTTAAAGCGTTATAAACTTCTTCGCGACAAATAGTAATAATTTGCGTGTTATCAATATTTTCTGAACTTATATAAGTGTAGTCAGTCATTTAATTTCCTTTGTACTCGGGTGCTCTTTTTTCTAAAAAGGCATTCATCCCTTCTTTTTGATCAAGAGAAGAGAATGTTAAATAAAAATTTCTTCTTTCATATTCAAGTCCATCCCAAAGAGACATCTCTTGAGACTTATTGATGCAATCTTTTATGAGTTTTGCTGCAATAGGAGACTTGTCAGAAATCTTCTTAGCGAGTTCAAAACTTTCTTGCAGAAGTGTATTGTATGGAACTACTTTAGCAATGAGATTCCATTCAAGTGCAGTTTTTGCATCTATCATCTCTCCTGTTAGGGTGAGCATCATCGCCTTATTTTTTCCAATGGCACGAGCAAGTCTTTGCGTTCCGCCGGCCCCTGGAATAGTTCCTATATTAACTTCTGGTTGTCCAAATTTTGCGTTGTCGCCAGCTACGATAAAGTCACAAGACATGGCAAGTTCAGCACCACCACCAAGAGCGTAACCATTAACGGCAGCAATAATAGGTTTGGAGATGAGAGCAAATTGTTTCCACAGTCTAAGTCTCTTATCATTGAGTTGATCAATTGAATTGGACTCAACCATTTTTCTTATATCTGCACCAGCTGCAAAAGCGCGTTCATCACCTGTTATAATAATACATCTCACTTCTGGAAGTTCTTCAAGACGAGTGAGTTCATTTACAATTTCTTGCAGAAGCTCTGTGGTGAGAGCGTTTAGAACTTTTGGTCGATTTAATTTCAAAAGAGCGACTCTTAAATCGTTCTTATAAGGGTGGGTTGTAATCAATTCACTCATATTTATCCATTGGGCTTTAGGAAGAGTATCTTGTTTAGACACGGCGCAACCTATCGTTAATTTTAATATCTTGGTATTTTGGTATAGAAAGAGGAGAGTTTCAAGGTGCGTAGAGTGAAATGACGCGGTTTTCTTTTCACAATGTCTCCATTATTTTAAAGAGTTAATAAGTGACAGAGTTTTTCGAAGTGCCTTAAAATAACCAAAAAATTGATAAATTAGGAAGAGATATGACTATTGAGATATTAAATGGGAACGAACTTATCGTTCAAGGCGGTCTTGAGGCTGGATTTAACTTATACACGGGTTACCCAGGTTCACCACTAGCGGATTATTTTAATATTCTCTACAAGAGAAAAGACGAATTTCATAAGAAGGGAATTCGTGTTGCTATTGCAAATTCAGAAGCTAATGCCGCGGCCATGGCATCTGGGTGTAAGCAAGTTGGGAGAGACTGTCTCGTGGCCATGAAGTCCATGGGTCTACATGTGGCGGCTGATGCTCTCTCAGTTGGAAATTTTGCCAATCCAGGTACGACGACAATTGATCCTAAAACAGGAGAAGAAATCTATTCTGGTGTGGTTATTGTTGTAGGTGATGATCCATGGTCAATGTCGACTTCAACTCCTGCTGATTCAAGATATCTCTACAAACATTTACATATTCCTTTTTTAGAACCATCTACTCCACAAGAACTTAAAGATTGGATGAAGTTAGCGCTAGAGATTTCTAAACGTACTTCTGTTTACCAAGGACTGTTACTGACGACTTTTATGGCCGAAGGTGGTGGACGAGTTGAAGTAGGTCCACATAAAGAAGTTAATGCTGAGATTGTGACACTTGATCCTGCCACTTTTGATCTCTCTAAAAATGTCATGGTTCCTCCAAATTCTCTCAAGGCCGATGTGACCATGATTGAAGACCGTTTCCCAAAAGTTTTAGAAGTCTTAAATGAACTCGCACTTGATAAGACTTATGGAAAAACTGAATCCAAAGTTGGGTTTATTTCCACAGGTGTGGCCTTTGAAACGATTAAACAAGTTTTAGAAGAAGGAGCTCTTCTTGGGCACTTTAGTTTATATAAAATAGCTTGTTCGTATCCTCTTGTTGAAAATCAACTTCTCCCTTATCTAAAGGGACTAGATACTCTAGTTGTTGTTGAAGAGAAGCGAGGGTTTCTTGAAGCTGAGCTGAAGAGTTTCTGTGTTGAACACGATATAAAAATAAAAATATATGGAAAGAAGTTTAATGATGAAATTGGTTTCCCCGCACACGGAGGCCTGAGTTATGAAATCGTTGTTGATAAAACTAAAGATCTGCTAAAAATCTTAAACTTAGATCTTTGCCGCGATTTAAAACATGACTCAATCGATTCAGGATTAGATTTACCAAGAAGACTTCCAACTTTTTGTCCAGGTTGTCCCCACAGAGAAACACTGTCTCTCTTAAAGGAATTAAGATCTGTTTTAAAAGATGAGGAAGGTTTAAATCTTCTCACTCACGGAGATGTTGGTTGTTACTCGCTTTCCTTTCTTCCTCCTTTTAAAGAGATGCATAATCTCTCGGCCATGGGGCAAGGGGGAGCATTAGGTGCTGGAGTTGATATCTTTGCTGATAACCCTTCAGTTGTTCTCATGGGAGATTCAACATTCTTTCATTCTGGTTTAACGGATATTTCAAATTCTCTTCAAATTGGTCACGATATCACTTATATCTTATTAGATAATGACAATACCGCAATGACCGGACATCAGATGAGTCCTGCTTCTGGAATTTCAGTGGAAGGTTATAAGAGACCTCGCCAAAGTATGCTCTCTGTTGTGAAAGCGCTTGGAGTGACTGAGACCCATCAAGTGAATCCAAGTGATCGCTATTTTTATCGCAGTTTACTCGTAAATATTGTTCGTAAAAAAGGTGTGAAGGTTATTGTTTCTGATAAAGAATGTGCACTGACATACTTTGGTAGAAAGAAGGCGAAAGAGAGAAAGATCTTCTCTAAGAATGACACAATTCCTTCGAAAAAATTCTATCAAATTAATACTTCCGCTTGTGAAGATTGTCGCGTTTGTGTGGAGAGTACTGGTTGTCCTGGACTTACACAAGTTCATGATGCTTATGGATCGAAAGTTTCCATAGATCCGCAAATTTGTGTGGCCGATAGCTATTGTACAAAAATGAAGGCCTGTCCTAGTTTTGAATTAGTAGAAGTACTTAATTATCACCCAACAAAATATAAAGAAGGAAATAGTCTCTCCTTCGCAGATGATTCCATTGAAATGCCAACTGTTGAGAAGTCATTCTCTGACATAGCAAACGGCCAAGATTGGCGTATGGTTGTGACAGGGGTTGGTGGCTCTGGCGTGACAACGATTTCCCGTGTTCTCTCTCACGCTGCAAGAGATATGAATGGACGTGATGATCTTGATTTCAAGTTTATGGATCAAAAAGGTCTCGCTCAGAGAAACGGAAATGTGACAGGTCATTTAACTATTTACCATAAAGACAAATCAAAGGGAGCTGTGACTCCACTAGGTACAGCTGATCTGTTAGTTTCCCCTGATCTCTTAGATGCCAGTGGGCAGTTACACTTTCTCTCAACGAGTGGAAGGGCGATCATTGATAAGAAATTTCAAATGCCTTTGTCGATTCTCTTAGATGATGCAGAAATTAAAAAGACGATTTCAGAAAAACAATTAAGAGAAAACTTAGAAGAGAAGTTTGGTGAGCGTGTGACTCTAGCTTCTATGAAGGGCCTATGTAACGATGTCTTGGGAAAGAGTGTCTACGCCTCGGCAATGATTTTAGGAGTCGCTTTTCAAAGCGGTAAGCTACCTTTTACTTTTGAAAATATGAAAGATGCTTTTTCATCTACTATGCGTAAAGAAGAACTTGAAAGTAATTGGGTTGCTTTCAATCTAGGAAGAAAAGTTTATCTAAATGGTGATGAGTCGGTGAGAGATCAATATGTAAAGAAATCGACCACTAAGAAACTCAATCACTTTGCTCTTTTAGAAAAGAGCCTTAAGGCCACTTTCCTACCATGGCACAATAAAGATACTTTCATTGATCTATATAGATCGGCCCACAGCAGAATTATAAAATTACTACCAAATATTCCAAGCACTCATTTAGCCACTTATCTTCACGACATGTACGTCTTTGATAGAGGAATGAATGTTCAGCAGTTTCTAAGAGAAGCGCAAATGATTAAAGAGTTTGTAGATGATGAGTTTCAAGCTATTGCACTTAGGACTATTGCTAGAACATATTGGCTCAAAGATGAAATCTTTGTGGCCCATCAAATGATTTCTCCCATGCGTGATCAATCTGATCACTTAATGTATGAGAACCTTGGAAAATCTTATAAGAAAGAATTTATTAATCGTCCCAGCTTTGATGTCTTTGCTAGAAAAATTGAATTTGATATTAGCCCAAGACCATGGATGTTAAAATTTATGCGTCACATGAGAATTCTTCGTTTGATTCTTCCGGCCTGGCATAGAAAAGAGCGTGAGATCAATTTAGAGATTAGAGAAAAAGTCTTAAAACTTGTGAATAGACCAAGTAAGCAGATGTATACTGATCTAAAGAAGCTTGAGAACGTCAAAGGATATAGAGACGTTCGTTATAAGAGTGCCATAGAAAAAATGAGTTAAGCTTATGGGCACGATTTCTTGTGCCCAAGTTTACAGGCCTTTTTTAGCAGGATGTTTTTTTCCTTCTTGTTTGAGAGGGAAGCTAGTGAATTACAGCTATTTGCAAATTCTAATCTACAACCTTTCTTAAAATAGGCCTTGGCTGTTTTATTGTCTTTTAATTTTAAAAGAATTTTACCTGCTTTTTCACAACCCTGCGCGTTTGCATATAGACATGATTCTGAATAATACTTTCTTTGCGCCTGTGAGTTCTTTTTTGACTTGGTCGCTAAATTAAAACAACTCTGATGTTCTTTAAACTTACATCCTTTTCTCAATGTTTTGATTCTGTCTTTTCCATTTTGGAATTTTGAAAGGGTTAGACAGACAAGTGGACTTTCCTTGGTACAAAGCTTTCCTAATTCTATAATGGCCTCTGGAAGTTTATTTAACTTAGATAGAGAGAGAGCTTTATAATAACAGGAAAGTTGATCTCCTTTCTTACACAGACCTGTGAGATCACCTAATGCTAGTTTGTATTTCTTTTGTTTAAAATTTGCGATTGCAAGATAGGTGCAAGATTTTTGATCACCATTCTTACAAAGGTTGGTGTTAATCTCTATCTCCCCACCACTTGCATTCGGAGCAATTAAAACAATATTTTTACAGGCTCTTAAGTTTCCTAGTAAGCAAGATTTTGTAAATCTCAAATGGGATAAGGAGTAGTCTTTATTCTTTAAGTTTATCTGTGCCATTTTGTAACAGGAATTTGCGTTATTTAGCTGACAAGACTTTGAAAGCATCTTAACATTTTGAGTCTCCATAAATTCATCTTGACATGCTTTTTCTAGTCCTTCTTGGCAGAACTTTATTCTCTTTTTTGGTGCTAAATCGGCGCATGAAATAGTATTTCCTTTTTGACATGATTTCTTTAAGAGTCTATCTCCTAAGACTTTCTGTCCGGTTAGTTTTAAAAGATAACCCTGCAGCCCACAGGACTTGGTATTCTTTAGATGACATGCCTTTTCATAATAGGATATTGCACTTTTTAAATTTCTGGCCTTAAGTTCATTGTCTCCTAACTTTTTACAGGCCCTAGAGTTTTTCTTCTTACATAGAGTCACTAGAGAAGTGATTGAAGAGTATTTATTCTTACTTAAAAGAACCTTTAAAAAACAACCTAATTTATCATTTTGTTTACAGAGAGCGGAAGCATACTTTCTTTGTAGTGAAGGCTTGTCTTTATAGAAGGCATGGAGAAGACCTTTATTACATGCGATTGTCTCACCACTACGACACTGGTTTTTTATGGCCTTGGGATTGGTTTTCTTAGGACCACGTTTTCTTTCAGTTTCAAGTTTAGTATTTTTAAATTTTTCTGAACATCTCTTAGTCACTGCTATAACATGAAATTTCTTTATATGATCTGAATCTACAGGACATTGAATAATAAATTTTAAATCACTTGGTACTTTCTGACACTTTCTTTTAACTTTATTGAGAAGGTTAACTCTGGCATGAGATTTTGCTTCTTTTAATGTAAGAGCATAGGCAAAGTTATAAAATATCTCCATGCCATAGATTTTGAAATTTGTAGGTCTTGATAACTTTTCACCTTTGAAGTTTTGTATTTGATAGCAATTTCCATTCCAACCAAGGCCACTGTTTGCGTAGGAGTTGATATTTATAAACATTAGTAAAATTAGATACTTAGCCATCAGTTCTGCCTCTAGAATTAGTCAGTAAATTATGAAGTTTTAGATATTTTACCTTCATAAGTCATTAAAATCTTGTACATAAATATTTTCCGCTTAATTAAAACCAAGCTAGCTAGTATAATATTGAAATCATTTAAATAAAGGATATCTCATCAAGTTTGTATTCATAACTCTTCTATTTTTCATGCAAGCTTTCACTTCAATTGCTGGCTGTGATCAAGCGGACTTTGGTCCGCAAATGGAAGCCTGTTCAAAAAATCCTTCAAAGAGTTGGAATGGGAACTTATGTCGTTGTATGACAAGTCAAACTTCCAAGAGTGACAGACTTTCTTTTAAAAATTGCTCGGCCATGAAAGATGAGGCCAAGAAGAAACAATGTATGGAAGGATTGGCAAAGAGTGAAGGGCTAGAAGATACTACTTTTGATCCTGGCCTTAACCCAATTCTTTTAAAAACTTTTGAAATCGCTAATATTATTAATGGGGCCATCGTAGGTGGGGCCATGAGTAAGTGCTGGTCTGTTAAAATCGCCAAGTATACGGGAATAGCTTCTACAGTGGGTTCTCTTTACGCATATTTCAAAATTGATGATAAAGCTTTAAAGCTTAGAGAAGAGTTTGAAAAAAATATTCTAAGTGATGATGAGTACGCGGCTCAAAACGAAGTCTTCGAATTTCTAAGAAAAGAACAAAAGGCGATAGCCTCAATAGCTAAGTATAAATCTAATTTACACATGGTCGTGACTTTAGGTTACACCGCTTCAACAGCAGCTGCTCTGACTGAGGGGATTTCAGGCGGAAGTATGGCCGCAGCTGGTTGTCAAACTTCTCTAGGAAGAGTTTCTCCCGTTGCTAGTAAAGAAGATCTTCAAAAACAAAAAGAAGCTGAAGAATTAGAAAAAAAAGAGTTAACAGAAAAGTCTGATGGAAAAAAGAAAGAATTAGCAGAAGCTCAAGGTGACAAAGCTGCTTCCGAAAAATCACTAAAAGATAAAGCAGCTTTTGAAGAACAAAAGAAAGGCCTCGAAACTAAAGAAACGGAATTAAATAAAGAAATTGCGGAGACTACTAAAAAGAATGATGCTCTTAGTACTGAGCATGATACTAAAACGAATCAAGAAGTGGTCGCCTCTAAAAAAATAAAAGAGCTTAGTGGCGAAAAACAAAAATTAGAAACTGCTCAAAAAGATATTACTGCCAAAAAATCTGCATCTAATGATTCTTTTGATCAGGAAGTCGCAAAAAAGGGAAAAACTTATACTGAAGAATATATAAAAGAAAATCAAACTGTGACTCAGAATAAAGCTACTTCTGAACAAATGACCAGCCAAAGAGATTCCTTTAAGCAGGCGAACCCTACAAACGATTCAGTGATGGTTAACGATATTGAATCTCGATTTAATAATGAGATAGATAGTATTGATAATAAGGTTGTTGCAGGAGAACAAGCATTACAAGCTAAGGCGACAGAGTTTCAAAATGATATGACCGAAATTGCTGGTCAGAAAGAAATTGCAAATACTGCTTTCGATCAACAAAGTACAGAAATCACAACACAAGTAAATGCCTTAGATGAGAAAATTGTAAACGTAAAAACTGAAGTAAGTGATCTCAAGGCCGGAATCGCTAAAATTGATGCACAAGTAGAAGCTCTTCCGGACATGGCTAAACTCACTAAAAATGTTGAGGGAGTGAAAACTAATATAGGGGATCTCAATACTAAGATTAAGGCCATTGGTAGTGTTGATACTATAAATACTAATATCAAAGGGTTTGAGACTAAGATAACTGATCTCAACACAGATATTTCAGGATTAAAAACTGATATTGGAGTCATGGACACAAAACTTATAAGTACGAAAGCAGATCTTGCTCAATATGTAGATGTTCAAGGAGCTAGTTATTTAGACAAGAGCTATTTTACAGATGGTCTAACTAAAGTTGCAGAGACAGAAACCCGTTGGGCAGATATGCAGTATCATCAAGATAATAGTGAAAAAATAAATGATCGAGGAAAAGATAGTTTTAACTATTCTGAGGAATTAAATAGTGCCTATAAACTTGAAAATGCAGCACTTTCACCAAGTATTAGTAATAGTCAAAGAAAGTCTCTTTTAATTGAGGCCAAGAATAAGTGGAATAAGATATTAGAGAATACAGCAGATGAATCTTTAAAGAAAAAGTTTGAAAATAGAAGAGACTTTTTAGAAGGTCACATCAACTCAATTGAATCAACAGATAGTGCTTATAACTTTAAGCACTTTATAAAGAATGCTGCAAATCTCTATTTTAATTTTATTTTCCCATCTACTCACGCGGTAGAATCTGGAGGGGATAAACTTAAAACACTAGGTCTAGGAATGATAAAGAGCTCTCTGCTTTCTTATGGAATTACTATGCTCATTAATTGGATTGATACTCAAGGATATCCCATAAAAGAGAAGTTAGGTAAGTTCTTATCTAATTCCTACTCAGTAGCTTTTTTCTCGGGAGTAAATGCTTTCATTAATAAAAAGCTATGGGCAGCAGCTAAGAAACAAAAAGTCGCTTCAGAAAATAATGTTAAGAAATTAGAGGAAATACAGTCTAAGTTTACTTCTGATCAAGCTAAGTATTGTCCAAAAGGTAGAGATGATATTAATGATCTCACTTGTTACTGTTACAACGATGAAGGCGGACAAAATTCAAGTCGTACTAACTCTAAGAAATGCCAGGACCTTTGGGCCAAAGGAAATGTGAACTTATTTGCAGAGTCGTCCGACAAAACGAGGGCCAATCCTTCTCGTAATAGAAAAGGGTGTGTCGCTGCAAATAATCGCTTTGATTTAAGTTGTAAATGTAGAAAGTTTAAAGATCAAAATGGCCAGAATGCCTGTAAGAAAGCAGGATTCTCATCCTCGAACTTTCAAGCAGGGGTAGCTCAAGGATTATCCATTGGTGATCTGGAAAAGAGTTTAAATGGAATTAACAGTGGTTTATTAGCTTCTGGTGAACTTGATTTAAGTAAGGTTAATTCAGCTATTAATAAGGCCGAGAGAGTAAGAGATCTGCTCTATAATAAATTACCCAATAAAAATTCAATTCCAAATCCTGGAAAAATAAATGGAAAAGTTATGAACGCTTATTTAAATACTATCGGTGCCAATAAGAAATTGATTGGTGGCATGATGAAAAATGGTCTTTTAAAAGGACAAGGAATACAGCTCACAGGTAAATCAAACATGGCCCTAAAGAACCCTAATCGTTTAAGAAAGAATCCAAGTTCTCTACTTATGTCTGGTGGTACTGGAATGGGTGGCATTAAGTCTAAGAAGAAATCTTCAGGTGGATCAATGTTTGGAGGTGGTGGAACTGTAGTTAGAGGTTTTGATGGCAGTCCAACGGATTTAAATTACAAGAGTGATAAGAGATATAATTATAAAAACGCTGATATTGTTGGTGGTAAGGATAAGAATATCTTTGAAATCATCACCAGACGTTATCAAAAATCTGGTTATGAGCGACTCTTTGGTGACGAATAGCTTTCACTCATCTATAATAACCTTAAAGGTTAGATATGAGAGAGTCAGTTTGCGCAATTTTTGTTTATAGAGATGAAGTCTTTTCCATTACGAGACAGAACTACCTCTCTGTATTTCCTGGTTATACCGCCTTTCCTGGTGGAAAAATTGATAAGTCAGATAAGGAAATCACAAAGAGCTACATAGGTGAGCTCGCTAAGTTTGAACCCTATATTATGAGTGCTCTCATTCGCGAGATGAATGAAGAGATCAACTTTGATCTTGAAGCAAACCTGGACTTAATAGAATCTATTGATTATGTAGGTCTTGCTATTACTCCTGAATTTAATCCCTACCGATTTAAGAATTATTACTACAGAATTAATTTGAAAGAGAAAGTTGAATTCACTGTTGATGAAGGTGAAGCCTCCGAATCTGGTTGGACTAAGGCCTGTGATTTAATGGCAAGTTTTGAACGGGCCGAAATTATGGCCGTACCTCCAACTGTAAAATTATTTAAGGCACTAGAAGATAATATTCTCTTTGAAGAAGAATTAGATCTATCTCTCCCACATTGTCCAGAAACTGAAGTACCCATGATTGAAAGTATTTATGGAGTGAAGCAATTTCTTCCTCTGTCGCATACTTTCCCTCCGGCCAATAGAACAAATTGTTTTCTCATTGGAGACTCTAAGAGTGTTCTTATAGATCCCTCTCCTAGAGATGAGCAGGAATTAGAAAAGCTTATAAAACACGTTGATAAATTCTCTGTAGATGAAGTTTTTCTCACTCATCATCATCCAGATCATCATGAAAGAAGTGTGAAAGTAGCCAAGTACTACGGTGTGAAAATGGGGATGAGTGAAGATACTTATGAGCGAATTCTAGCGAGACATGGAGAAGATTACTTCTTAGATACGGAAATTCATTTCTACAGTGAAGGAGATATTTTAACTCAGTCTCTGGGAAAAGATATTCAAATCTATGAAGTTCCTGGTCACGATGAAGGTCAACTCGCTATTGCTCCAAGTACTATGAATTGGTTTCTAGTGGGAGATCTCATTCAAACTATTGGAACGGTCGTGATTGGTGCTCCTGAGGGAGATATGCTCAAGTATTTTGAGTCTTTAAATAGAGTTATTGATCTTTCTCCAAAATTTATCATTCCTTCTCATGGGATTGCCATTGGTGGGACTCATAAACTTAGTAAGACATTGGGCCATCGCCAGGAGCGTGAGGATCAGATTAAGAACTTAAAGCAGTCTGGTAAGTCTAATCAAGAGATCTTAGATGTCATTTATGAGGCAATTGACCCAAAACTTCATAAATATGCCATGAAAACCATTGTTGCTCATTTAAAAAAGTTAAATCTTTAGCTATAATATAAGAAAACAACTATGGATGGTGTTCGTTGAAAATTCTTATAATTTTTAGTTTTCTCTTATTTTCTATAAATTCATTTTCAAAATCAAAGATGGTCACATACACAGAGGCCTTCGATGTCTTTCAAATTGTTGATCACCTTTCAGGCTGGCACGAAAATAGCCGTAAAGAATATTATCAGTACTTTAGTAAATCATTCAATATGTCTCAATCAGATAAAATGATGTTAGAGACATATAGAAGAATTCGCTCCAAGTATCATAAAGAATATCCAGCTGCTAATGACTCTCTCTTTAGTGAGGAGGCCATTTCAGGAGATGTCTTTACAAGAACTTTTGCTAAAGTGAAAACTGTCGATAAAGCACTTTCAATTCTTAAGAAAAATAAGAGAGTGAATAATACTGATCTAAAAGAAATAGTAAAAGTGTATAAACACTTTAAGATGAGTATTTCAAAGTTAGTTAGAGAGAGTGCCATTCTAAAGGATGAGGCGCAGAGATTAAATAAAATATTTAAGAAGAAGAAGTTTTCATCCAATATTAAAAAACTAGATAAGTTCTTTGATCTTCCCACAAATAAAATTAAAGGCGGTCGCATCAAACTAGTCTGGTGGCCACCAACAGAGAGACCTATTGTGGATTTTCAAAGTGGGAGAGTCATCTTAAGGATTAATCCTATCAAACACACTAAGTACTTAGATGAAGATTTTATGCTAAAGGCACTGATTCATTCTCTCATCGTGAGCCTTGGAAAGAATAAGAAGGAAAACCTATCGAAAGTTTTCATGGACACATGTCCAAAAATAAAAGAAAGAGGAATCGCAAAATATCTTTGGTTTGAAGAACCTTTGTTAGATGCCCTTAGTAGATATTATCTTCCTTATCTTGGGAATAAGAAGAAATTCAATCCTTATACTGTAAGATCTGAATCTCCGTGGGTGGATGTTTTCTCTAAATATCTCTTTGGATTGACTCAGCATTCCATCGGACGCAAGACTAAATTCACAAGAGAATTTGTCACTATTAGTGCCAGTTATTGCTCCATGCTGCAAAAACTCTAGTTAGTGAGCTAAAAACACTCGTGCGCACGGGGTCAATTGGCTCATGTGCCTTGCCACAATCAGTCATATCTTATTAAAATGATACGATTTTATTCGCTTTTAATAGGATACAGAAATGGATGTTTTAGACTCCCATATCGATACAAATAGTGTCGATTTCAAAGAAAATAGAGAATTCCACTTAAATTTACGAGAAGAGTTTTTAGCTCAGATAGATAAAGTAAAACTTGGTGGCGGTAAGAAGTATGTTGATCGTCATCACAAACGAGAAAAACTTCTACCCAGAGAGAGAATTGATCGCGTTCTAGATGAGGGTTCTCCTTTTCTAGAATTATCTTCACTAGCTGCAAACGGAATGTATGGAACAGATGTTCCCAGTGCTGGAGTTGTTTGTGGAATCGGTCGTGTTCATGGTGTCGAATGTATGTTCGTAGCTAACGATGCCACAGTTAAGGGTGGAACTTACTTTCCCATGACTGTTAAGAAACATTTAAGAGCACAAGAGATTGCTCTTGAGAATAGATTACCTTGTATTTACTTAGTAGATTCAGGTGGAGCTTTTCTTCCAATGCAGGATGAAGTTTTTCCTGACCGTGATCACTTTGGTCGAATTTTCTACAACCAGGCGCAAATGTCCGCCAAGGGAATTCCTCAAATTGCTGTAGTGCTTGGTTCTTGTACCGCTGGAGGAGCTTATGTTCCGGCCATGGCGGATGAATCAGTCATTGTTAAAGGTAATGGAACAATTTTTCTTGCAGGACCTCCACTAGTTAAGGCCGCCACTGGAGAAGAAGTTTCTGCTGAAGAATTAGGTGGAGCTTATATTCATACTCACGAATCAGGGGTTGCTGATCACTACGCAGAAGATGAAGAAGAAGCGCTGATCATTACGAGAAATATCGTAGAAAATTTAAACTATGTCTCTTTGGGCGAAATCGCTGGGCAAAAGAAAATTTCTAAATATAAAGAACCTACCAAATCTAGTGATGAGATTTATGGAATCTTACCTCATGATACTAAGAAGCCCTTTGATATTAGAGAAATTATTTCTCGTATCGTTGATGGATCGGAGTTTCATGAATTTAAAGAAAAATATGGAACAACTCTTGTTACTGGTTTTGCGCGTATTCACGGGCATCAAGTAGGAATTGTGGCCAATAATGGAATCCTCTTTAGTGAGAGTGCTCAAAAAGGAGCTCACTTTATTGAGCTTTGTGGGCAAAGAAAAATCCCTCTCGTTTTCTTACAGAATATTACCGGTTTCATGGTTGGTAAGAAGTACGAAAGTGAAGGGATTGCTAAACATGGCGCTAAAATGGTGACAGCAGTTTCAACTGTTGAAGTTCCAAAGTTCACAGTTATCATCGGCGGATCATTTGGTGCTGGTAACTATGGAATGTGTGGAAGGGCCTATCAGCCGCGTTTTCTTTGGATGTGGCCAAATGCTAGGATTTCAGTCATGGGCGGTGAGCAAGCTGCTGGTGTTCTTACAACAGTTAAGCAAGGTGGTTTAGCGGCCACTGGTAAACCTGCAATGACTGAGTCTGAAGTTAAAGAATTTCAAGCTCCAATCTTAGAGAAATATGAAACTGAAGGAAGTGCTTACTATTCTACAGCACGTCTTTGGGACGATGGAATTATTGATCCTGCCCACACTAGAGATATTCTAGGTTTGGCGATTAGTTCTTCTTTAAACACACCAATTAACGAAAGTAAGTTTGGTGTCTTTAGAATGTAATAGGAAGTTTATGAGTAATTTAATTGAATATATTTTAGAAGATAATGGTTTAGCGACTCTTAGTTTAAATAGAGAAGAGATTCATAATGCTTTTAATGACGAACTTATTAAAGATTTGACTAATAAATTTAAAGAAATGGAAACAGACGATGCTGTAAAAGTGGTGGTCCTTACTGGTAAGGGAAAATCATTTTGCGCAGGTGCTGATTTAAATTGGATGAAGTCCATGGTGAATTATAGCGAAGCTGAAAATATCGCTGACAGCCAGAAATTATCTGATCTCTTTGAAACAATTAATGAATTTTCTAAACCCGTCATTGGGAAAGTTAATGGTGCTGCCCTCGGTGGTGGCGCAGGTCTTGTAGCCGTGTGTGATTATGTCATTGCTAGTGAAGGGGCCAAGTTTGGTTTCACTGAAGTCTTGCTAGGATTAGTGCCTGCGGTAATTTCTCCTTACGTCATAGCTAAAATTGGCGAGAGTAATGCTAGAGCGACATTTTTAACGGGTGAGCGCTTTGATGTCACAAGAGCAAAAGAGTTAGGACTTGTTCATCAAATTTGTCTCGATCGTCACTTCCATGGTGATTGTGATAAATTGGTGGAAAGATTTCTTAGGGCCGCTCCAGGTGCTCAAAAATCGGCCAAGAGTTTAGTTTCAAACGTCTTAAGGCTTAAAAATTCTAGTTATCAAGAAATATCAAAATATACCTGTGAAACAATCGCAAAGAGAAGAGTAAGTGCTGAAGGTCAAGAAGGTATGAGTGCACTCTTAGAAAAGAGAAGACCAAATTGGTCATCACTTAAGGACAAATAATGAAAAGTGAAGTTTTAAAGAAAATTGATAAAATCCTCATTGCAAACAGGGGGGAGATTTCCCTTCGTGTGATGAAGACCTGTAAGGAAATGGGAATTAAATCTGTTTCACTATTTACGGAAATAGAGAGAGATTACCCTCACGCTAATTTAGCTGATGAATGTATCTCTCTTGGGGAAGGTCCTCTTAGTGAGACTTACCTTAACCAAGATAGAATTATTGAAATCGCTAAGAAATGTGGCGCCAGTGCAATTCATCCTGGATATGGATTCCTTTCCGAGAATTCAGTTTTTGCTAATAAAGTAACTAGTGCTGGATTAATTTTCATAGGTCCCCGTCCTGATAGTATGGAACTCATGGGTGATAAGAAAACTTCTAAAGTTGAAATGGGAAAAATATCCATCCCTCTTATTCCTGGTTATCACGGAGATAATCAAGAAGATGACTTCTTAAAAAATGAAGCTGATAAAATGGGTTATCCTGTTTTAATTAAGGCCACTGCTGGTGGTGGTGGAAAGGGAATGCGTGCGGTTTGGAAAGAAGAGGAGTTCATTGAAGCTCTAAACTCTGCAAAACGTGAAGCTAAGAATGCTTTTGGAAATGATATTGTCCTCATTGAAAAATTTATTCAAAACCCAAGACATATTGAAGTTCAAGTCATGAGTGATACCCATGGGAATCACTTACACTTTTTTGAAAGAGAGTGTTCTATTCAAAGAAGGCATCAGAAAGTTGTTGAAGAGACACCTTCAATTGCTTTAACTGATAAAATTAGAAATGATATTACACAAACTGCTGTGAACATCGCTTCAGGTATTAATTATGAAGGTGCTGGAACGGTTGAGTTCATCATGGATGCTGCGGGAGAGTTTTTCTTTCTTGAAATGAATACGAGATTACAAGTTGAACATCCTATTACTGAAATGGTTACAGGATGTGATCTTGTTCAATTGCAAATTCTAGCGGCAGCGGGTTTACCTCTACCAATGAAACAATCTGAAATTAAACAATCTGGTCACGCTATTGAAGTCAGAGTTTATTCAGAAGATCCTGATAATAATTTTATGCCAGCAATTGGAACTATTTCTCATGTGGGTACACCTGAGCTTAATAATGTTCGCTTAGATAGTGGTTACGTAGATGGTAATGAAGTCACTATTAACTTTGATCCTATGCTTGCTAAACTTATATGTTGGGGCGTCGATAGAGAGACGGCCATTAGTAAAACACTTCACTCTTTAGATGAAGTGCCTTTCTTTGGAATTAAGACGAATAGAGACTACCTAAAGCGAATAGTAGGATCTTCGCCTTTTAGAGAGGGTGATACTTTTACTCACTTTGTTGAGACTCACGCTGAATTACTAAAAAATGTTGAATTAAGCGATGAGCAAAAGGCCCTTGGGATTGCAACTTTCTTATTAAATTCAAAAAGTACTAAGGCCTCTGGTGAAACGATAGATTCATCTTGGCAAAGACTACAAGGGTTTAGAAATATATGAAAAAGAAATTGGTATTAAATGGTGAAGAAGTTGAAATTAATGTTTTAACTAATCGTCACGGCCAGGTTGAATTTACTTTTAATGGTAGAGATTATTCGATTAAAGCAAATCAGTTAGGTCCACATAAAACTTTTTTGACTGGAACTCTAAACGCTAGAGTGATTCATACTGATCATGATTTCATGGTTGCTGGAAAAGAGTTACGAGTAGAACCACCTAATAGTTCAAGATCAAAGAATCGCACCGATACTGGGGGTCATATGCTCTCTCCAATGCCAGGAAAGATCTTACAAGTTCTGGTTAAAGTAGGTGACGTTGTTAAGAAAGGTGATTCCCTCATTGTTATGGAGGCCATGAAGATGGAGCATACAATTAAAGCTTCTGAAGATGGTGTTATTTCTGAGGTTCATTTCGGCGAAGGCCAATTGGTCGCTGGTGGAGTTGATCTCGTAGATTTAAATTGTGAGCAAGAGGCTTAAGATGTTTAAAAACTTACCAAAAGATGTTCGTATCATTGAAGTGGGTCCAAGAGATGGTCTACAAAATGAAAAGGTTGTTCTTTCTACAGAAGATAAAGTTCAATTTATTGATAAATTAGTTGTTGCTGGTTTGAAGAGCATTGAGGTTACAAGTTTTGTCAGAGCAGATAAAATTCCTCAGATGAGTGATGCGAAAGAACTCTTTGCCACCATTTCCAAGAAAGAATATTTTAATGATATTCATGCTCCATGTTTAGTTCCCAACTTAAAGGGAATGCAGATCGCAATAGAGCAGGGAGTAAAAGAAGTTGCCATTTTTACCGCAACTTCAGACACTTTTAATAAGAAGAATATAAATGCAACACTTGCTGAATCTCTCAAGAGGTTTGAACCCGTTGTAGCGCTTGCCAATAAGCACAATATGAAAATTAGAGGATATGTTTCAACTGTCTTTGGTTGTCCTTATGAAGGAGAAACTTCCGTTGATGCTCTTCTTAGTACAATTGCTACTTTAAAAGATTTCGGTTGTTACGAAGTATCTCTAGGTGACACTATTGGTGTTGGTAATCCTCTGCAGACAAAGAATATCCTTGAAAGAGTTTTTAAAACCTTTTCTGCTAAAGATATTGCCCTTCATTTTCATGATACTCGCGGTATGGCCTTAGCTAATATTTTAGCAGCGCTTGAATTGGGAGCTCTCAACTTTGATGCTTCTGCTGCAGGTCTTGGGGGCTGCCCTTATGCTAAGGGAGCTACCGGAAATGTCGCCACTGAAGATGTCGTTCACATGTTTGAAAGTATGGGGATAAATACTGGGGTTGATATGAAGAAACTCGCGGCCTCATCTCAATTTATTCTGAATAAACTAAATAAAGAGACACCTTCAAAATATCTAAAGGCCTTTCTCTCAACTGGAATTTAATATGTACCAAAATAGTTTTTCGCATTTACTAGTAGAGAAAGAGAATCACAATTTATTTCTGACTTTAAACAATCCTGACATGGCCAATGCTATTACAGATGAGATGATTGATTCATTAGTAGAAGTTCTTACATACGCCGATGAAGACGATGATATTCGTTGTATTGTTCTCACTGGTGCTGGAAAAGTATTTTGTGCCGGAGGGGATATCAAAGCAATGGAAAACTCCACAGGTATGTTTGCTGGAGAACCGGATGAATTAAGAAGAAGATATAGGCGTGGAATCCAAAGAATTCCAAGAGCAATTGAAGCTCTTAAAACTCCCATCATTGCTATGGTTAATGGTGCGGCGATTGGAGCGGGATGTGATCTTGCTATGATGTGTGATCTACGTGTATCAAGCGAAAAAACAAAATTCGGAGAAACTTTTTCAAAGCTCTCTTTAGTTCCTGGTGACGGGGGGACATTCTTTTTGCAAAGAGTTGTGGGTTACACTAATGCCATGGAGATGTTTCTTACTGGTGATATTTATAGTGGAGATTCTATAAAGGAAATGGGTCTCTCAAATTATCAATATAAGAGCGCCTCACTTTTAGAGGAAACAACTAAGCTTGCTACTAAAATTTCAAGTAATGGTCCTATTGCCATTTCTCTCACAAAAATTGCTCTAAAGTCTGGAAGAACTTCTAACTTAAATGATCAACTAGAACTCTTAAGTTCTTTTCAAGGTATCTCTCAAAGAACTAGTGATCACTTCGAGGCGATTGCTGCTTTTAAAGAGAAGAGAACTCCTGTTTTCACTGGGAAGTAATTAAGTTGACAGATAATTATTAAATAATAACAATAAGATAGAAACTTTTTCTTATTGGAATCTATGATTAAAAAAACGCACTTATTATTTTTGTTCGTAATTTTTTTAAACCTATCGTGTTCCCAAATTCGTTATACTTCAGAAAATACTATTCCTACTTATATTTCATCTAAGAAACATCATACTCGTAAAGTTAAGACCACTGGTCTTAGGAAATTCTATTTGTGGGGACTCATACCTAGAGAACATACAGTCAATTTAGATAGTGAACTCTCTGATACTGCTCTCCTATCTAGTGCTAAGATTGAAGTTGAAGAGTATCAAGATGGAATGGATGTAATTTACACATTTTTAACTCTTGGCCTCTATCGACCCATTCGCTACAAAATTACTTCATGGGGAGTTAAAGAATGAAATACCTATTTATTCTTCTGTTACTCGTAGGCTGTACTCATAACACTCGTCTTGTCTCAAAGGGTTGTTTTGGGAGTGGGAAATATAGTGAAACAAATGCAGAGTATAAGAAGCATGTTGAAGGGGTTTTTTATTTTGGAATGTCTGATGAAGTTTCTTTAAAAGAGATTCTTGCAAAAGAAAATATTGATTGTCGAAAAATCAAGTATATGAATTTTACTTGGAAACAAGGATTCTTTGAGTCTCTAGTCAGTGTTCTCCCTTTAATGACTAGTAAAACATTAATTATAGATTACGCCCTTAAGTAAAGTACCAAGGAAGGTTACTTTTAGTTTGAATAAAACGATGGCCATGGATGGCCATTTTTTTGTCACATCAACCAGCAAATAGTCACTCATAGATATGTATAAAACTATTATTGTTGCTTTCTTCTTTCTAACCTTCATAAGTGCCTATGGCATGAACGGTTTTAATTTAGAAGGAACGTTGATTCCAAGAAAGAATATTTTAAAAGGAGGGCCTCCTAGGGACGGGATTCCCGCTATTAATCATCCCTTGTTTATTTCTAGTGATAAGGCAGAGAAGATCTATTCTATTGATGACTATGCCATTGTTGTGAGTACAGCTAAAGAAACTAAGGCCTATCCTATTTCAGTTTTAAATTGGCATGAAATAGTAAATGACATTGTAGGGGACACTCATCTGGTAATTTCCTATTGTCCTCTTTGTGGAACGGGTATGGTGTTCTATTCGAAGCAAGAGAATGCTCAATTATCTTTTGGAGTTTCAGGACTTCTCTATCAAAGTGATGTTCTCTTATATGACAAACAAACTGAAAGCCTATGGTCTCAACTTCTCCTAAAGAGTGTAAGTGGTAAGTATAAGGGATCTAAGTTAAAGATTTTTCCTTCAATGCATGTGCGACTAATAAAATTTTTAAAGGAAAATCCAAAAACGAGAGTTCTCTCTAAAGAAACAGGTTTCTCCCGAGATTATAGTAGGAACCCTTACGCAAATTACGAAAAAACAAATACCTTATATTTTCCTATAAATGTTAGACCAAAGAAATATCACTTTAAGGAATGGTCGCTAATTATTCTTTCGAAGAATCCTGTTATTGTACCTATGAGTTCTCTTAAAAACTCAAAGGGGAGAGTTCTTATAAAAACTAAAGGTGAGAAAGTTCTCATTCAATATAATAAAGAAACACGCGAGTTAAATTGTTTGGGTCAGGTGAGTCAGTGTGTGAGCGGTTATTTTTTCGCTCTTAAAACATTCTATCCACAGGCGAAGATTCACCGCTAAGTGCTCTATTATACATAGAGAGTCATGACGCTATAGGACGTTATTAAAGGGTTTCTTTACCTTTAATTCTTCAGAGGATAGTATCTTTCACACATACACACACAAATTAACACAGAGAGAAATTATATGAAAATGATCATTGTCGAAGGTAATATTGGGGCCGGAAAATCTACGCTCACAAAAGAATTAGCAGATAAGATAGGTGCTAAAGCTTTCTATGAGCCAGTGGAATCTAATCCTTACTTAGAGCTGTTTTACAAAGACCCTAAGAAGTATGCCCTTCCAATGCAATTCTATTTAATGTCTATTCGTTATGAAATGCACCTAGAGGGAATTGAGCATATTTGGAGAACAGGACAACCTTGTATCTTTGATAGATCAATCTATGGTGATTATATTTTCGCAAAGAAGAATTGGATGGACGGGAATATGTCTGATCTTGATTTTGAAAATTATAATAAAATGAGAGCTGTCATGACAAAGAGTCTCATGGTTCCTCATACGACAATTTACTTAAAGAATGATCCAGAAATTACTTATAAGAATATAATTAGTAGAAGCCGTGACTGTGAAGCTGGTATTCCTATGGATTACCTGAAGGGACTCGATACTCTTTATAAAGAGCTAGCAATTGATCTGGCAAATATGGGTAGTGATGTGGTTGAAATTGATTGGAATGAATTCAAACCAGTTGATTATGTTCTAGATAGAATGAATTATCAAGAAACTGAAATCCTTTATAATCTCAAAAAAAAAACAAACCTAGTAAATCTTGATCATAGTTCTCTATAGATCTAGGTAAACTTAACTTTGGGAGCACTATGATGCTCCCATGTTTTAAATCGTATAAATGAATTTAATTACTTACTCGTGTGCGCACCGTGGCAAAGGGTTTGGCCCTGCAAGGTGTGTATTTGTATAAGTGCTAGAGCGTCACAACCTGTTGAAGCTTTATTAATCGCTCTAAATGGTGTATAATGACACCAAAATTCAATAACTTATTTCTAAATAACAAACTGATAATTTGAACTAAGGAAAACCCATGTCTAATTTCTTTGAAACTTACAACAAACATGTTGAAGAAAGAAAAGCTGAAGGAATACCACCTCTTGCTCTAACTAAAGTCCAAATGGGAGAAGTCTGTGAACTTCTTGAAAATGTCCCAGCTGGTAAAGGTGAAGAACTACTAGATCTTATTACTAATAGAGTTAATCCTGGAGTTGATCCTGCGGCCCAAGTTAAGGCCGAATTCTTATTAAAGATTGCTCATGGTGATAGTACTTGTGAGCTCATTGATAAGAAGCACGCAGTTAAACTCTTAGGAACTATGCTTGGTGGTTATAACCTCGCAGGTCTTATAAATATTATGAAAGGATCAGATAAAGAGCTGGCTGAATTAGCCGCTACTGCTCTTAAGCACATGGTTCTTTCAATAAATATTTTTGAAGAAGTAAACACTCTTGCTGCTACAAATAACTTTGCAAAGACTGTAGTTGAATCTTGGGCCAACGCTGAATGGTTTACAGCAAAAGAAGACATTCCTACTGAAATAAAATCAGTTGTTTTTAAAGTTGATGGAGAAATTAATACAGATGATTTCTCTCCAGCAGCATATGCCTTCACAAGAGCTGACATTCCTCTTCACTCAAATTGTATGGGAGGAGTTTTATTTCCAAGTGGACCAAAACAAATTCACGACCTAAAAGATAAGTTCAAACTTCCTGTGACTTTTGTTGGAGATGTTGTTGGAACTGGTTCTTCTAGAAAATCTGCTTGTAACTCTCTTCTATGGCATATCGGTAACGATATTGATTTTGTTCCAAATAAGAGAGACGGCGGAGTTATTATTGGAGAAACTATTGCTCCAATTTTCTTTAACACTGCAGAAGATTCAGGTGCACTTCCTATTCAAGCTGACGTTTCAAAGTTTGAAACTGGAAAGATTATAATTGTTCATCCAAATGCGGGAAAGATTACTGATGAAAATGGCAACACTCTTGCTGAGTATTCAGTTTCTCCTGACACTATTCTAAATGAGTATAAGGCCGGTGGTCGTGTACCTCTAATTATTGGAAAGCAGTTAACTGGTAAAGCGCGTGAAGCACTTTCTATGAGTACGATTGAAGAGTCTGGAATATTCACTAATCCTATAAATACTGTTCCTAAAGATGGGCAAGGCTATACGCAAGCTCAGAAAATGGTAGGAAAAGCATGTGGTGTAGAGGGAATTCTGCCTGGAACAACTTGTCTTCCTAAAATGACTACTGTTGGTTCTCAAGATACAACTGGACCAATGACTGCAAATGAGATGACTGAGCTTGCTTGTTTAAAGTTCAATGCTGATTTAGTTATGCAATCTTTCTGTCATACAGCAGCTTATCCAAAACCAACTGATGTGATCACTCACGCAACTCTACCAGAATATATTTCTAATAGAGGAGGAGTTTCTCTAAAAGTTGGTGATGGTGTTATTCACTCTTGGCTAAATAGATTACTTGTTCCTGATACTGTTGGAACTGGTGGAGATTCACATACTAGATTTCCTATGGGGATTTCATTTCCTGCAGGGTCTGGTCTCGTGGCCTTTGCTGCAGCTCTTGGAGTTATGCCGCTTGATATGCCTGAGTCTGTTCTGGTTAAGTTTAAAGGTGAGTTACAGCCAGGTATCACGCTTCGTGATGTTGTGAATATGATTCCTCTAAAGGCGATTCAGTTAGGACTTTTAACTGTTGAGAAGAAAGGGAAGAAGAATATCTTCGCTGGTAAGATTTTAGAAATGGAAGGTCTTCCAGAGCTAAAAGTTGAACAAGCATTTGAGCTTACTGATGCTGCTGCTGAGAGATCAGCTGCAGGCGCATCTATTAAATTAAATAGAGCTCCAATTGAAGAGTATTTAAAATCAAATATTAAATTAATGGAATCGATGATTGAAGGTGGCTACAAAGACGCTAATACATTGAAGAAGAGAATTGCGGACGTTAAAGATTGGCTAGCAAATGGTGTCCTTATGGAAGCCGATAAAAATGCTGAGTACGCGCACGTTATTGAAATTGATTTAGCTGAAATGACTGAACCAGTTGTTTGTTGTCCAAATGATCCTGATGATGTGAAAGTTCTTTCTGATGTACAAGGTGATAAAGTTGACGAGGTCTTTATTGGATCTTGTATGACTAACGTTGGACTCTTCCGTGCCGCTGGAGAAATCTTAAAAGGTAAGGGACAAGCTGGAACAACTCTTTGGATTGCTCCTCCAACTAAAATGGATAAAGATCAACTCGTAGCTGAAGGTTACTATGCAACTTTTGCAGCGGCCGGAGCAAGATTAGAAATGCCTGGTTGTTCACTTTGTATGGGGAACCAAGCTAGAGTGAGAAATGGTTCGACTGTGTTTTCAACGTCTACTAGAAACTTCAACAACCGTTTAGGAAAAGATGCGCAAGTTTATCTTGGATCATCTGAGCTTGCTGCTGTTGTTGCTCTCTTAGGTAAAATGCCAACTCCTGCTGAGTATATTGAAACAATGACTCCAGCACTCGAAGGAAAAGAAGAAGCTATTTATAAGTATCTTAACTTTCATGAGATGGATGATTTTACAGTTTAAAAAAGATAGATTTAATTATAGAAAAAGGCACCTATAGGGTGTCTTTTTTTTGGACATTAATTTTAGTGTTTTGGTCACTTGCAAGAAGTGACCAAAACCAAATATTTAGACTAGTTTTGAGATTTCTCTTTCAATTTTTAAAATTTTACGAAGTGACTTAGGTCTTAGATAGTCACCTTCTGATTCAATTATCTTTTGAATGTCTAAACGAAGATTCTCAATACGACTACTTTTATTCTTTTGCGTTAGCGGTATCCACAATTTTTTCTTTGCCATGATTCCTCCTTGAAATCTTTGAATAGAACTATTATCGTTTCTAGGTGCATGACTCTCAATATAATTTAAAATTAATTCAGCTGATTTAGTTGAGTAAAACTCTTCTAAATATAGTTTCTCCTTAAGATATTTGACGACAGTACTTATTCAATCATAAAATAGAGATTCGATAATTTAGTCCCTTGGAGACCTTATGAAATTTCTTGTTCTGTTTTTACTTACGTTTAATGTTATGGCCAACACTCAATATGGAACTGCTATAACTTTGAAGAAAACTATTTCTTTGTCACAGGCGATTAAGTCCAATTCAAAAGAAGAAGTTCTCATAGAAGCAAAGGTTGGAAGTGTTTGCAAAACGAAAGGTTGTTGGATGTCTCTAGAAGACAAGTCAGCTGATTATCGTGTAACTTTTAAAGATTATAAATTCTTTGTTCCTTTTTCTTTAGTTGGAAAAAATGTTCTAGTACAGGGGAAAATAATTAAAAAGAAAATGTCTCTAGCTGAAACGAAACACTATATTGAAGATGCAGGGGGAGACCCTTCAAAAGTGACAGAAGGAAAAACGGAATATCGTTTGGTGGCCTCTGGAGTTAAAGTCCTTAAATAAATTGTTTCTACGTGGAAGAGTTTAAGAGTAAAACTCTTCCAGAGCACTAATGAATAATGTCGCTCTTTTTGGAAAACCATTTTCTCTATAGTAGGTAAGCTTCTCAATTACTTTTTCAGCAAAAGGTGAGGAGTCATAATCTGAAAGTGAGAGGTTATCAACGCTCACTTTGAAAGGATAATTACAGGCCTCGCTAAAAGCTTTTTCAAGTGCCTGAGGTTTTACTTCTACATTCTCAAAAATCTTCTGTTGATCTAAGTCTCTTCCGTCTGGATTATACCAATAACCAAAGTCATCCTCTTTGCGTCGTTCATTGCCGGCCACACACCAATGGGAAATCTCATGCAGGGCCGAAGCGAAGAAATCACTTCTGCAAATGAGCTTATGTTCTTCATTTTCTCTTTTTGCCGCTTTATAGAAGGGTTCATCTGCACCAAAGATAAGTTCAGTCTTGTAAGACTCTCTAAAAGTTTGGTGGAAAATAGATTGAATATCTTCGATTTTAAAATTCATTGCAGGCAAGTTACCCTAAATGAGTTGATTTTTACATACTTTCAAAATATAAAAACAAAAAAATGAGAAACTTTTTAACTGTTTAGGCATGTCTAAGTACCTTATATTACGTAAGTTCTGGTAGCAGTATTTACTATTAGTAAATTTATTGAATTATATTAATTAATTTTTAGTTTCATCAAATCTACTTCTTGTGTAGAACTGTTTTAACGAAAAGAGGGAAACAAACTTAAGGAGTAACCCATGAAAAAGATGATAACTATTTTAGCACTTTCAGTAATGACTTTAACAACTTTTGCACACAACCCTGCAGCTCAAAACCAATCTGCACCTAAGAAAATGAAGAAGGTAGTAGTAAAAGGTAAGAAAGCAAAAGCTATTTACATGGCATTAGAAGTTGAAGAAATTACTAAAACTGGTGGAAAGTTCACTAGAGAAATAAAGAAAGTTGGTGCTTTAAGATGTGTTAAAGCGATAAAGAAAGCGAATACAAGCAAAGTAAAATTTAAGTGTATTCTTAAAGGTAAGAAGAAAACTAGAAGAGCTGGTGGACAACGTGGCGGTAGAAACCAGCAACAACAATCATAGTTTACTCTTTGATTAAATTCCATAAAACGCCCGAGTCGTACAATTCTCGGGCGTTTTTTTTTGCATTTTAATATTTACTTACGCATAACTTACGCATACAATTCTTGGAAACAAATAAAAAGGTAACTTTATTATGACCAAAGAATTAAACGTCATCCAAGTTCTCGGGGCCCGTGAACATAATCTCAAAAATATTGATGTAGAAATTCCTAAAAAGAAACTCGTAGTGATCACTGGTGTTTCTGGATCTGGAAAATCATCCCTGGCCTTCGATACTATCTATGCGGAAGGGCAGAGACGTTATGTAGAATCTCTTTCTTCTTATGCCAGACAATTTCTTGGTCAAATGGAAAAACCTAAGTACGACACGATTAAAGGACTATCGCCTACAATTGCTATAGAGCAAAAATCAGCAAGTAAGAATCCAAGATCTACTGTTGGTACTATTACTGAAATTTACGATTACCTGCGAGTACTCTTTGCTAGAGTAGGGACACAGTACTGTTACGACTGTGGAAAAGAAGTTGGAAGAGGAGACGCTGAAAGTATGGTCTCCCAGGTACTAGACATTCCAACAGGCACAAAAATCCAACTGCTAGCTCCAATTGTTGAAAATAGAAAAGGTGAATATAAAGATCTCTTAGATAAAGTAAGAGCTGAGGGATTTGTGCGCATAAGAGTTGATGGAGTGATTAGTAATCTCTCTGACGTTCAATCTCTTGCAAAGAATAAGAAACATAATTTAGAAGTCATTGTAGATAGATTAAAAATTAAATCTGGTGAAGCTTTTAAGTCCAGACTAAGAGATAGTATTGAACTTTCCCTAAAACACGGAAATGGACAACTCATCGTACATGTTGATGGACGCGAAGACATGCGCATGAGTGAGCAGAGAAGTTGTTGTGGTAAGGCCTACCCGGAACTTGTACCACAATTATTTTCTTTTAACTCGCCCCTTGGAATGTGTGAATCTTGTCACGGAATAGGAAACGTAACTACCATCGATGAAACTAAACTTATACCCGATGCAAATGTCCCTATCTGTATGGGTGGAGTTCGCGCGTGGGATAATTACTTTGATAAAAATGGAAATAAGAAAGAAATGAACTGGGGATTGGCCCGCGTAAATGCCTTAGAAGAATGTTGGGGACTTGATCTTTCAAAATCATGGAATAAAACGCCTAAGAAACTTAGAGAGAGAATACTCTATGGATCTGACGATCCTAAACATGAACTTCGTCTTCTCTGGACGGGGGATGGTAGTGAATATAATTGGTCCTCTCAATATGAAGGACTCATTCCAAGACTCATGCGACTTTTTCTTAAGAGTAAGAACGATGGAAAACGATCTTGGATTTCAAAGTACACTTCAGTTCTTCCTTGTCATGATTGTGGAGGGGAGCGTTTAAAGAAAGAAGTTTCCTCTGTTAAAATAAAGAAACTCTCTATTACGGATGTGACAGAATTTAGTATAAAAGAGGCGCACGAATTCTTCTTACAATTAAATCTTAAAGGAAATCAAAAACTCATTGCTGATGAACTCTTAAAAGAAATTGTTTCGAGACTAGGATTTCTTGTGAATGTGGGACTCAATTATCTCTCTTTAAATCGTTCAGGACCAACTCTATCGGGTGGAGAAGCGCAAAGAATTCGCTTGGCCTCTCAAATTGGTAGTGAACTCACAGGGGTTCTCTACATTTTAGATGAACCTTCTATTGGACTTCATCAAAGGGATAATAAGAAACTCATCGATACTCTGTGCCATCTGCGTGACATTGGAAATTCAATTCTCGTCGTTGAACACGATGAAGAAACAATGGAAGCGGCTGATTGGATTTTAGATGTGGGTCCAGGTGCAGGTAGACTGGGTGGTCAAATAATGGCGCAAGGAACTCCTGCTCAATTAAAGAAGAATAAGAGATCTATTACTGGAAGATTCTTATCTGGAAAAGATTGTATTGAAGTTCCTGCAGAAAGAAGAGAGTCTGGAGGGGATTTAATAAAAATAGTTAAGGCCTCCGCCAATAATCTAAAGGATGTCACTGCGGAAATTCCGATTGGTCTCTTTACTTGTATCACAGGAGTTTCTGGAGCTGGAAAATCTACTCTCATTAATCAAATTCTCTTTCCTGCACTAAATAACCTACTTCATGATTCGTCTCTAGAAGTGGGGGCACATAAGAGGATTGAAGGACTAGAGTTTTTAGATAAGGTTATTAATATCGATCAAAAGGCAATTGGGAAAACTCCAAGAAGTAATCCGGCCACTTATACAAAAGTCTTTGACCTTGTTCGAGATTTCTTTGCTATGCTTCCTGAGTCAAAATCACTTGGTTACAAGAAGGGGAGATTCTCTTTTAATGTAAAGGGTGGACGTTGTGAAGAGTGCCAAGGGGATGGGTTCATCACTGTGGAAATGCACTTCTTGGCCGATGTGATGGTGCCCTGTGAAAAGTGTAAAACTAAGAGATTCAATGAAGGTACACTGCGAGTTCTTTACAAAGGTCACTCTATTGCAGATGTCTTAGATCTCTCTGTCGAGCAAGCTAAAGAGCTCTTTTCTGTACATCCAAAAATTGCCAAAATTCTAGATACTTTAATGGAAGTAGGACTCGGTTATATAAAACTGGGGCAACCGGCGACAACTCTCTCTGGTGGAGAGGCCCAGCGAATTAAGCTTGCTAAAGAATTATCAAAGAGAGACACCGGTAGAACCCTCTATATATTAGATGAGCCAACAACAGGACTACACTTTAACGATATAAGAAACCTCTTAAAGGTTATTCAAAAACTCACTGATGCTGGAAATACTATTGTAGTGATTGAACACAATTTAGATGTCATCAAGAGTTGTGATTGGGTGATTGATCTTGGTCCGGAGGGGGGACAAGGTGGAGGAGAGATTATTGTTGTAGGATCTCCTGAGGATGTCTCAAAAGATAAGTATGGTCCAACAGGAAAATTTTTAAAGAAGTTATTGTAGAAAAGGTACGTCGTACCTTTTTATTTTTAAGCTGTATCGTCGTTGAGGTTGTCCATGAGACTGGCAAAGAAGTCTTTCTTATAGGTGTCGGCCTCTTCTTCGGACATATGACCAAAGGTGGTACGGTCTTGGTGAGTGAAGAATCCTTCTTTATCTAGGTCAATTATGAAACGACTCACGTGTCTAGGAGTTTCTTTACCGTAGATCTTTCTCTCTTTTGCGTAGGTCATAATGAGCTTTTGCTGTGCTCTGGTGATTCCCACATAACAGAGACGCCTCTCTTCAGAAATATCTTCACCATTTTTTATCGTATTCTTGTGCGGTAGGCTTTCCTCTTCAACACCAACCATGTAGACCGTGTCAAATTCAAGTCCTTTAGAAGAGTGAAATGTCATCATAGTCACTTCGTTCTTTCTCACATCATCATCTTCATCTTCTTCAGTATCTTGGTTATCTTGTAGAAGAAGTTTTTCTAAGAAGTTCTTTAAAGTCGCTTTTTCACCATTGTACTTAACAAATCGCTCTGCTGATTCAATGAAGAACATTACATCATTTCTTCTTCTCTCTACTTGTTTTGCACTGTCGTATTGGCGTTCAATAAACTTAAAGAAATCAATGTCTTCAAGAAGTTTACTAATTGCTTGAGGAAGGGGATGAAGCTCAAAAACTTCTTTGAACTTTTTAATGATATCCGTGAATTCTCTAATGTTTTTTTCACGATTTGGATCAAGCGCTGGATATTGGTGCAAGGCCTCAAAGAGTGAAATGTTTTCTTGTTCACCTTTTTCAAGGTATTTTTCGAGCGTACGTGTTCCTATTCCGCGATTTGGAATATTTAAAATACGTCTTAATTGTAATTGGTCTTTTGGATTATAAATAACAGTTAAAAACGCCATTATGTCTTTAACTTCTTTCTTCTCGTAGAATTTTTGCCCACCAATAATTGTATAGGGGATTTGATTCATACGAAAAATTTCTTCAAATGGTTGTGCTTGTAGATTTGATCTATAGAGAATGGCAATGTCTCCTAAGTGACCACCATTGGACTGATGTTTTGTAATTTCATCGGCCACGACTTCCGCTTCGTGTTCAGTACTTCCCATGGCCCAAAGATAAGGCTTAACGTTACTCTGTCTTCTAGTCCATAGAGTTTTATCACGTCTATTCACGTTTTGATGAATGACCTTATTGGCCAGCTCTAAAATTGGACTCACTGATCTGTAATTTTCTTCTAGGATTACAACTTTTGCTCCAGGAAAAGCTCTTTCAAAACTTAGGATATTTGTAATATCTGCGCCTCTAAAAGAATATATCGCCTGGTCATCGTCGCCAACCACACAGAGATTATCGTGAGTAGAAGTTAAGGCACTGATGAGATCAAATTGTAATGAGTTGGTATCTTGATACTCATCAACCATGATATATTTAAATTGTTCTGAATATTCTTTGGCCACTTCTGGAAAATCTGTAAATAACTTAACGGTCATAAAGAGTATATCGTCGAAATCAATGGCATTGTAGAATTTTAACTTCTCTTGATAGTATTCATAAACAAAGAGAAGAGCGTGATCGTAGGGATCTTCATCATCAAAGTACTCACTATCTGCGAAGTCATGTGGAGTAATACCTTGATTCTTCAATTTTCCAATTTTGGACATGATGATCTTTCGATCAAATTCCTTGCCGGCCTTAAAATGTTTTAGGGCCTCTCTAACTATTGAGATTTGATCTGCAGAATCATAGATACTGAAGTTCTTATGGTAACCAAGTTTTGTAATTTGCTTCTTTAATATTTTAACGCCTAGCGAGTGAAAAGTCGCCATGGTTAGACCTCGGGATTTCTTCTTTCCGAGTAAACCTATGATTCTCTCACGCATTTCTTTTGCGGCCTTATTTGTAAAACTTAGGGCCAAAATAGATTTTTGATTGATATTAAGATTATCAACCATGTGTGCGATACGATATGTAATAGTTCTCGTCTTCCCACTACCAGCGCCGGCCAGTATTAGAACTGGTCCTTCAATTGTGTCGGCAGCTTGTCTCTGCGCATCATTTAATCCACTTAATGAAATCATAGGACCCTACAGTAACGGATTGAAAGGGCTTAGCCAATGACAAAAGTGAGAATATAACTAGGCAGAAACACTGCTCGTTGGTACTATTTTTCGGCAATATATATAACTGATAAGAACTGAAAGAGTAAATAAATATTAAAGAAGAGGGATTTGTTATGGCAAAGAAGAAAGTTGCAAAAAAAGTAGCAAAAAAGAAAGTGGCTAAGAAAGCGACAAAGAAAGTTACAAAGAAGAAAGTAGCGAAGAAAGCGACGAAGAAGAAAGTAGCGAAGAAAGCGACGAAGAAAAAAGTTGCGAAGAAAGCGACGAAGAAAAAAGTTGCAAAGAAAGCGACGAAGAAAAAAGTTGCTAAGAAAGTGACGAAGAAGAAAGTTGCGAAGAAAGCGACGAAGAAAAAAGTTGCGAAGAAAGCGACGAAGAAGAAAGTTGCTAAGAAAGCGACGAAGAAAAAAGTTGCTAAGAAAGCGACGAAGAAAAAAGTTGCGAAGAAAGTAACAAAGAAGAAAGCAGCACCAAAGAAAATTAACTCGGATAAGGTTTTATTCAATTCAATTTTAGAGCTTGTTAGAATAACTTCAACAGTCATTCCTGATGATGTTCAAAAAGTTGTTTTAGAAGCTCTTGATAGAGAAGAAGAAAATACTACTGCTGAATATGCGATGAATATCATTAAAGCAAATATCGCACTTGCCAAGAAGAAGTCTCAGCCTATTTGTCAGGACACAGGGACGATTCTCTTTTATGTTTCTCATCCTACAGGTTTTAATCAATCAAAGTTCAGTGACACTGTTAAGAAAGCAGTAGTTAAAGCTACTGAGATTGGATACCTAAGACAAAATTCTGTTGATTCATTAACAGGTAAGAATGAGACAATGAATATTGGTCCTGGTCATCCAGACATTCATTTTCATGAACACAAAGGCGCTGGCGTTGAAGTTAGACTTATGCTTAAAGGTGGCGGTTGTGAAAATGTTGGAGCTCAGTACGCTCTTCCAAATACTGCTCTTGAAGCTGGACGTGATTTAGATGGTGTAAGAAAAGTTATTCTTGATGCTATCGTTAAAGCGCAAGGTAAGGGTTGTGGACCAGGTGTTCTTGGAGTGACTATTGGTGGAGACAGGGGAGCTGGTTATGTTTTCTCTAAAGAACAACTGCTAAGAAAGTTAGATGATACAAATAGTATTTCAGAATTAGATGCTCTTGAAAAAGATATTGTGACGACTGCTAATAAATTAGGAATTGGACCAATGGGCTTTGGAGGAAAGACTACTCTTCTAGGTTGTAAAATTGGAACACTCAATAGATTACCAGCAAGTTTCTTTGTTTCAGTTTCGTATATGTGTTGGGCCTATAGAAGACAAGGTGTCACTTTAGGAAAAACAAGCGAAATTAAATCTTGGTTATACTAGTAAGGACTAAAATATGAAAAAACTTCAGTACCCATTTAAAAAAGAAGAAATTAGAGACTTAAGAGTTGGTGATATGGTTTTAATCTCTGGAAAACTTTTTACAGGAAGAGATGCCGTTCATAAGAGAATTCATGATGGAACTAAACCTCCAGTGAGTTTCGAAAATCAAATTATTTATCATTGTGGTCCAGTTGTTATTAAAGATAAAGAATCTGGAAAGTTTGAAGTTAAGGCCGCAGGTCCTACGACTTCTATTCGTGAAGAACCTTACCAGTGGGAAGTCATGCGTGACTATGGAATCATTGGAGTGATTGGTAAAGGTGGCATGGGTCCTAAAACTCTAAAGGGTTGTGCAGATTATGGATGTGTTTATTTTCACGCCATTGGTGGAGCAGCACAAGTTCTCGCCGAAAAAATTGATTCAGTTGATAATGTTTACTGGGAGGACCTTGGTTCGCCAGAAGCTATCTGGGAGCTTTCTGTCACAGAATTTCCTGTTGTTGTAACGATGGATTCTCATGGTGGTTCATTGCATGCTGAGGTCGCGGCAAGCAGTGAAGAAAAGTTAAAAGATTTGCTTTAAACATAATTTTTAAAGGAAGAGTAATGAAAGGTTTAAATAAAGTAGTTACAAGTTATGAAGAAGCACTAGAGGGACTCTCTAATGATCAACTTCTCATGGTTGGTGGTTTTGGCCTCTGTGGTATTCCAGAAGGTCTTATCGATAAAGTTGTTGAAGTTGGAGTTACAGGGTTAACTTGTATTTCTAATAATGCAGGTGTTGATGGTTTTGGTCTTGGTAAACTCTTAGAGAAGAGACAAATCAAAACGATGATTGGCTCTTACGTTGGTGAGAATAAACTCTTTGAAGAATTATTTCTTAGCGGAAAGATGGAAGTTATTCTAACTCCTCAAGGAACTCTGGCTGAAAAGATCAGAGCAACTGGTGCAGGAATCCCTGGTTTTTATACGGCCACGGGTTATGGAACTCAGGTTGCTGAAGGTAAAGAGACTAAAGAATTTAATGGAAGAATGTATGTTCTTGAAGAGGCCTATCCTAAAGCTGATTTTGCTTTAGTAAAAGCTTGGAAGGCCGATAGATTTGGGAACCTCATCTTTAGAAAAACAGCGAGAAACTTTAATTCAATGATTGCTACTGCTGGAAAAATAACAGTAGTTGAAGTGGAAGAGATAGTTGAAGCTGGAGAGCTTGATCCTAATCAAATTCACGTTCCAGGTATATACGTAGACCGTGTAATCAAAGGAACTTTTGAAAAGAGAATTGAGCAACGTACTGTTAAACAATCATAAATAAGGTGATGAGATGGCACTAAGTAAAGATCAAATAGCAATGAGAATTGCAAAAGAATTAAAAGATGGATTCTACGTGAATCTTGGAATCGGTATTCCTACTCTGGTAGCGAATTATGTTCCTAAAGATATTGAGATTATGCTTCAATCTGAAAATGGTCTTCTAGGTATGGGAGAATTTCCTACTGAAGAGAATGTTGATGCTGATTTAATTAATGCTGGTAAACAAACTGTGACTTGTGCAACAGGAGCAGCTTTCTTTGACTCTGCTGATAGTTTTGCCATGATCCGTGGAGGTCATGTAGACCTTACAGTTCTTGGAGCTTTTGAAGTTGATCAAAACGGAAATATTGCTTCTTGGATGATTCCTGGCAAGTTAGTAAAGGGAATGGGAGGCGCTATGGACCTTGTTGCTGGCGCTGAGAATATTATCGTGGCGATGACTCATGCAAATAAGCATGGTGTTTCTAAGATTCTTAAACAATGTTCACTTCCTTTAACAGGTGTGCAATGTGTGAAGAAAATTGTCTCTGATTTAGCTGTACTTGAATTAATTGATGGAAAGTTTCATCTCATAGAGAGAGCTCCTGGTGTTTCTGTAGAAGAGATTCAAGAGAAGACAGAAGCTGAACTTGTGATCAAGGGTGATATTCCAGAGATGACATTTTAAAAGACTTTTAAACCGAAGGCCTTGCGGTCTTCGGCAATTTTTAACTTCTAGTTATTGTTACACCAAACGGGGTTAGCCGGAGGTAGGTTGCTAGGAGTACATTGACCAACCCATTCAGATTCACCAGTTTCTGGATATCCTATATAAGTTGTATAACCCATAAACCAAGTGATCTCTTTTTCATTTCCTAGTAAATTAAAATCACCCATAAGCACTTCTGGAACATTACCGTCAACGCTATAACACCAACCGTGTGCTCTCAATTTATAATCTGAAATCACTTCTAGAGCGATATCACCAACTGGAGAGTTGAAAATTTGAGAAATTCCATAATCACTTGCAAGATTTTGAATATTGTACTCTTTTAAAACAGTATGGCTTAATTCACCAACATTATTAAAAGTCCCATTTACTTGGGTCTCAAAGAGAGGAGTGGTGGAACATGCACCGATGATTTTGAACTCTAGAGCATTAGTATTTAGAGTTAAAAGCATGAATAAAGCTAGTTTAGCGATCATTTTGCGTCCTTTTTTTCACTTTTAGTAATTGATTTAATCACTTATACTTAAATGTATAAGAAATGTTCAGCTTTTGAAGTTTTTACAAACGACTGCCTTTTGCAGGCCTTATTTGTCAAAATGAATATTGAAATACCCCATGGATAGGGGTTGTCCACATTAAGGAGGATATATGAAAAATCTTAAAATCTTAGGTCTATTTAGTGCCTTTCTCTTTTCTACATTTACTTCAGCAGGCGTTTTAATTGAGCCATTTGTTGGTTTCGCTGCAGGTTCTGGTGATTATGCACGGACAGGTGCTACCACTCGTGAGACTAAGGAAACTTCCATGCAATTTGGTGGTCGTCTAGGTTATCAATTTCTTGGTTTAATGGGAGGACTTGAATATAGACGCTCTTCTGGATCTTATAAGTTTGATGGTCCTTCAACTCTTTCTTTTGGACTACAACCTACAAAGGCAGATTACTCAGGTTCTGAGTTTGGAGTTTTTGTTGGATATAACTTTCCTATTCTCGCAAGGGTTTATCTAGGTTACGCCTTTAATACAAAGTGGGAAATTGATACTACAAACTCTTGGCGTGCTGGAAAGGGAGATGAAATCTCTGGTAGCACAACAACGCTAGGTGTAGGTTTCACAGGCCTTCCTTTTGTAAGTATAAACTTTGAATATAGAATGATTGCACTTGATAAGTGGAAAGATATTTCTGCCAATACAGAAACTGTAGTGGATGAAAATATCAATCAATTATTTGTAGGGATTTCTCTACCACTAGATATTTAATATTTAATATTTGATTTGTATTGACCTCAATCGAGGTCAATACTATTGAAGTTTCTTTTTAAAGCTAAAACCCTGTCCGTATTCAAAATGTGTTCTATTCCAAACTTTTAATTGTTGTCCACTCTCTGAGTCCACTTGCGCCTCAAAACCTACTGGTGGAGCATCTTCTTTTTGAATGCTAACTCGAACATGTTCTACGTATTTGGCGCCCTTAGCAGTGATAATGATCACCCCTTGAGTCTTCTTAATAAGTACCTTAGTACCTTCTGGAAGTATTGTTAACATTTTATTAGCGTAGAGGTTCTTCCACTCAATACTTGGTGTATTTACATAAGATAAATCCCACGGAGAGTTTTCATATTTCGATCTTAGTGAACCGGTGAGGATTCTCTTACTTGGTCCTATTGTTTTCTTTACTGGTGCCTTAGAGGCAGGAGCTCTTTTAGATGAAGAGACTCTTGATTTCTTCTTCTCAGTCTTTGTGGATTTATGAGTTGTGATCTTTTTGTCTTTTTTCTCGTAGGTGTCCCAATTTGCTTGTTGGTCTTCTGGTGGACTAAGCAGTTTTAGTCCAAAATAAACTGGAATACTAAGGGCAAATATAAAGGCCATAATCTTTAAAAGTTTCATTAGTCGATCACCGTAAATTGATAGTTAATAATTTGATAAGGGTCAGCTCCAGAGTATTTATAGTCTTTGTACTCATCACCATTTTGCTCAAAAGGAGTGTGTACGTTTGGAGTATAAGTGTTTCCTGTCGCTGTACTCGTTATATTGTGACAATCTTCACAGTTAGTGAAAGTTGCTCTTAAGCGACAATTAATAGTTGTTCCAGGGGGAATAGAAGGACTTATTTCTAAGAAGAAGATATTAGATGCTTTAAATTGATTATTACCGTCAGCATCTTGAAAAGTCTCGGCCCATGTTTTCTTAGGATCAATTTTAGAATACCAACCTACGTCAGCTCCTTTTGGAGATCTCACGAGACAGTCTTTCTTATTTCCTATTCCTCCAAGACATTCACTCTCTTCAATTGCCTTAGAGGCCATGAAAGTTTCTTGGCTTACCCAGATGGCCGAACCAGAACTACTATCTTGAAAGAAGCAAACAGGATCAACAGATTCTGGATCAGTTCCTGCTCCGTTTTCAAGAGCTTCTGTTGAACAACTTGCAGTGGAAATTCCACCTTGACTTGAACTAGGGAAGTTATCACTTAAATTATTACAGGCCTGTCCGCTATCCATATGGTCCCAGTCGTTGGCCAGTATGCGAACTCCAGACATTACACTATTTGAATTGTTGTAGAGATTGATAAGAACTCCTACGAGCTCTCCCGGACTAATTTGTCCATTTCCATTATTGTATTTAAGGTTACCATTTTCAAAAATAGTACTACTCAGAGTCCCATCAATGAATCCTCCAGTTAATGCTTTGGCAGCTTCATTCATATCTGTGTAGCTATCAAAAACAAAAGCGGAAGAAGTACTAGGTCTAATATCTGTAAAGAGTTGGTTCTTTTTAATAAGAACTGTCTTTTGTCTATTGAGGTCTTGTACTTTTTGAATTGTTTCTACAATGGACCTGCTTCCATTCATGTCATAATTTTTAAAGAGAAGTAATCCATAATTATCTAGTAATTGCTCTAATCTTTGAATGTTATAAACATTGAAGTTACATAGCGCCGGATCAGTGGCAAGTGAAGATTTTGTAAACCTTGCAAATGCTTGAGAGAATCTTCTAAAAGTAATAGGTTTATTCTTTTGTAACCATTCTCTTCCGTTTTCAAATGAGTGATTAACACTACCTGCTGCAAATCCTTCAATTCCCGTACTTGTAAAATCTCCTAGGTAGGCGAGAGACTCCATAAGAAGTTTAAACGTGTATGATCTAGCTGCTGAATTACTAAAAGAACAAGCAACTTCTAGATCTTTTGTAAAGGCCACTAGAAAGTGAGACATGATTTGTCCAGCGTAGTGAATTTCTTCTTGTACTAGAGTTGGCTCATTGGGATCGTAACCTAGATAAGTTGGGTAAGATAATCTTCCTGTTACAGTTTCACTAAGTCCCGGCGCATGGAGAGCATCACTCTCACTCATAGGACGCGAGAGATTTAAGAATCTTCCCTGGGCCCATTCTCCCATGTGGGTACGGCCTGTCATATAGTAACTAAAGTAATCAGCAATACCTTCGTTAATCGCTTTACCTTCATCGTATGAGAAGTAACCCAGAGATGAATCTATACTAACGGTTCCTGCTGCATTATTTCTAAAGTTAAGAGCATTTGCCACAAAGGCGTGACCAATTTCATGGTAGAGAGTTGTAGGATCTTGCACGAACTTTACGTTGGTGTAGATACTGTCAAAACCAAGACAAATTGAATAATCCGATGGACTAAAGAATGCATTGTTTGGAAGGTCATCACATACGGCGTAACCTCTAAGTGGTCTCGTACTGTCCCAAAATGCATTGTTTAAATAGAGAGTACTTGGAAGTGAAGTTTGTAGACCAGAAGGACTTAATCCGTAGTATTGGTCATGAACATTAAAGAGATCACTATTGTATTTATCAATAATCCAGTTCATATGAGTAAACATTTGAACTTGGTTGAATTCATTTGTTGAAGTGTGAAATCCCCATTTCCCATCAGACGCCTGGTGAAGGGCGGTGAATTTGTCTTTCTTAACTTCAAAACAAAAGGGGAGAGATCCACAACTTTCTTGGAGATATTGATTGGAGGTCACATAATCTTGACCTTGTTTTAATAAAGTATTTAAGTTGGTATCTTGTGATAGATTGGCGTTTCCAGAGAGAATGATAGGATTGTCATGGAGCACTCGTCCATATCCTACACCTACTGTTGAAGATGTGTTAGTTACCCCTGAGGCACCTGAAGACTTCTTAGAACCACCACTTTGGCTAGGTACACAAGAAGTTAAACACAACGCCATAACGACGAGTGCAGACTTGTAATAAGTCTGCTTCGACAGAGATTTTTTAAAAGTTCCGTTTCTTTTTAATTCATCCATGTTTTACTTACGTCCTACTTGCCAAATCCCATTTGACCAGAAAAGTCGGTTCCACCGAGCTGTTGCATCTGTTGAAAATAACTTTCTGCACCTCTTTGTGAGGCATTAGCTGCTTGACACTGAGTGTCCGCAACTTTTTGTCCGATTCTTTGCCAATCACCGTCTAGTGATACATCACTTAGGCTAGCGATAGCGCGATCGATTCTTTTAAATTCTTTTGTTTCTTTATTTTCTCTGTCGTCATATTCATCTTGAAAACAAGTTGAAGATTCAGACTTCATACAGGCCTTAGCAGCATCCACTACAACGCTATTTATATAAGCTCCACAGAAATCACCTTTTTTAACATCAACTAAGTGTTTAGATAATTCATCAGAGTCGAGTGGTTCGTCTTCTTTTGCACTTTTTAATTCTTTTTCTGCAGTTTTCAATTCTGTTCTAGCTTCCGCAATTTTTTTATCAAGTTCTGTAGAACCTTTTCCTGTTTCTGCTGCTGCTAATTTCTTTCTTGCATCTTTTAGTTCAGAAGATTCAGGTGCTTTTTTAGTTTTTAATGCCTCTAGTTCCTGTTTCGCTGAAGCTACCCCTTCATTTGCTTTCGCAAGATCATCTCTGTGTTGTTTAGATGTAGATAAATCAGATTGCTCCGCTTCTTGAAGCTCATCTTGTATTTCTTCAAATTTATTTTCAGCAAACTTTAATCTTCTTTCTAAGGATTTATTAGATCCTTCCTTTGTGTTGTCATGTGTTTTAAGGGCCTGTTCCGCTGTCAATAATGTCTTTTTGGCCTTTACTATTTCGTCACTATTAAAATATTTACTCTCTTGAATTTCCAATTCTCTTTTAGCTGAACTAACGGAATTTTCTAAATTATCTCTTTCAACACCTTGATTGTTAGGAGCGTTAATCGCCTCTGATTGAAGAGTGTCACGTGCTGTTCTTGCTGCGTCTCTTAAAGATCTCAACTTTAATATTTCAGGTTTTCGACTTGAACTATTGCCCTCCACCTTCAATACCTTTGCTTCTGCATTAGTGATCTTGGTATTGATCTTCTCTGTCTCTTTCGACATTTTTTCAGAGTGAGCAATCCCATTTGCTTCTATTGCAGATTCTAGTTCACTCTTTGCTTTTTCAAGAGCAAGACTTTCACCTTCGCCACTATCATCTTTTTTAGCTTCCAACTTAGAAAGCTTTTCTTTGGCATCATCCACATCAGTTTGTCTACCCTTAGTCTTCTTCCCTTGAGTAAGGCTTTTAAGAATTTCTTCTTTTGACTTATAAGGCCTTTCATCAGAGTCAGTAATTTTCTTATACTCTTTAAGAGTGTCGGCAAAATCAGATTTAGTGACTTTCTTGCTTAGTTTGCCGTTACCTTCAAGGTACTTCTTAATGTTAGATTTTTCTTTAGCAAGCTCTGGAGGAATATTACTCATGAGCTCTTTTATCATTTTTGATCTAGCATCGTCTGAATCACCACTTCTACAAAGTTTTGCTAAGCTAGAAGGCTTGAACTTATTGTCATCGTCTTCGGTACCAGCTTCTCTTTCACTTTGTGATCTTGCACAGAGATTATTGTAGTCACTAAGAGCTAATTCAGTATCGTTAGAGAGGTGAGTGGAGACTCCGGCCATATCTTCATATAAAGACGCAGCTGAGTTTGATCCTTCACCACAACCAGCAGCTGGGTTAGAGTTACCAAGTTGTCCGAATCTATTACAGAATTCTCCAACTTCTCCCATCTTCTGTTGTTGAGCTTGTTGTTGTTCGGCGTTCCCTTGAGCTACAGCTTGTCTGTATCCATTCTCTACACCTGCACAGCTTTGCGCTAGACCTTCCCATTTTGCTTTTTGAGTGTCCATTGCTTGTTTTTGATTACCGATGTAATCATCAATAACACCTGTGATTTCTCCTGATTGTTCTTCAAGAGTATCTTTAAGTTTTCCAATTTGATTAGGAAGATCTTTCATAAAATCAAGTGATCCACCACCAAGAAGATCAACTCCAAATTCACTTTCCGCAGTTTCTGGCATTTTAATAAATAGCCCTTCTGGGTAGCTGAAGTTAGCACCTGGGAAATATTTCTTAAGGTAATCAGCGTCAGCTAGTACCTGAGCTTTAACTTGCTTAAGGTAAGCTTCTTCTCTAGCAACAAGAGCAGTTACGTTCTTGTTATAAGTTGCTTGCATGCTTTTTACTTTTGATTTTCTATCTTCAACAAGAGCAGTCGCTTTAGCGTAACAAGTTTTTACTTTGTCAGAACAACTAGCAGCATGTTTCACACAAAAGGCATCTGAACCTTGTTCAAAGACTCCAGAGTCAGAACAAGTATTTGTATTTTCAGATCTTCCAGAACAGTTGATAATTGAATCATAAATTTGATTACCAATGGCCGCTGAGAAAGTAGCTTCAAGTTCTTTGAGCTCGTTCATATAAGTCTTAGCTCTTTTGATTTTCTTCTTTTGTGAAACTTGTCCAGATTGTCCTGGAGAGAAAGTGTCATCTTGATCAAACTTAGTCTCACACTGAGAAACCGTTTCTTGAAAGAGACCGTAGGGAGTTGTCACAACTGTTTGTGCTCCACTATTTTTGTAAGAGATTGAGACGTCAGAACTGGCATATTGCTGATCTAACTGCTTAATTCTCATCATCTTATCTTCAATGAAAGAATCTGAATTTAAGATATTTGATAATGCCGTTCTATAGTTATTTAAAGCAATAGACCTATCTCCACTGCCACCAATTCGAAGAGAACTTAAAATTCTCTCTGGTGAAATAGCGACACCTTTGTCGGCCATAGTCACACATTCGTTAATGTATTTCTTTTTAAAGAAGTTTTCAGCTCCATTTGAAAATTCAGCAAAGTCTGTACTGAAGTTTGAATCCATTGGCGGGATTTCATATGAAGGATCAATTTTTCTAAGCTCTTTTTGAATTCTATTCACTTTGCTATTCATTCTTGAGATTTCAGTACTGATAATACCAACTACTGGCTTAGCAACACCCATTCTCGCAAGATCAGCTCCATTTATCGAGTTGTCTCCTGAGGCCACATCTTGACGCCATTGCTCGATACCTTGAGTTTGAATTTGGTTTTTAATTTTTTGAATTTGTTTATTTAAATCAGTTTCAATATTTGCACGATTCGATTGAAAGTCGCCGGCCTTTTTAGTCGTGGCGGTTAATCCAACTTTTATTCCATTGAGTCCAGCTTTTGAAGCCTTTGCTAAATTGTCTGTTCCAATTATATTTTGACAAGCAGGTGAGAAGAATTCAGAGAAGTCTTTTGTTCTAGCGTCAATGTCTCCACTTGCTCCACCAAAGAGTTCTTTATGGACATCTTCCATATCAGTTAATAATTTCTTATTTTGTTCTTTAAAGAATTGTGACTCTTTAGAAATTTTATCCATAAGAGCTTGTAGAGAATTTAGTCTATCTTTTAAACTTGTCACCATTCCTTGCTTAGCATCTTCTAAACATTGAAGACCCACTGGAAATTTTGAATTCTGTGCAGGGGAAAGAAGTTGTTCATACATACTAGTGTATGTTTGACCAATTTGTTTATAAGACTGAATAGACATTAATTCTTGTGGTGAAGATATATTTCCTTGGCAAATTCCTTCTGGAAAAGAAGATCTTGCTTGTGAGATTTTACAATGAGGAAAATATTTTGAGGGAATCACTTGTGGTTGTAGAGCAGACATTTGTGCGGCCAATTGCTGTGAGCCCATTGTCTGTTGCATAGATTGTTGCATCTGCATGAGTGCTGAATCCATGATGTCTGAACCATAATCAACCCAGCTCTTTTCTTTTTGAGCAAAGCCTAAAGGAGAATAGAGAAGTGCAAATATTGAAACAGTAGCTGACGCCCGTCTTAGTGAACTTCTTTTCTTTGATTGTAGTTTTTTATTAACCGTCATCATCTCTTTATTCCCTTTAGTGTTGATTCTTAAAGACATATATTCACTAGCTTATCGGGTGTTTAGTAAAAATATTTAAGTTTCTACTTACTATTTTAGGGTGTTAATGCGCCGTGACCAAGAGAAGAACTCAATTGAGTAATAAACTTGGCTTTAGGACCAAAACCTGTAGAATAGTGTTAGTAATTTTAGTAACTTCCGGCGGTGAAGCGAAATTCGTCACTTTTGAGTTTTTTGGGCCATTCGCCCACATTATGTGGAATTTCCTGTATTAAGCCGTCATTTCAACGTGTTAGATTATTTTGTCTAGTCTTGGGTAAGTATTTGAAACTATGAGTGTCTTATTAATTCGCTTGATTGCATGGTTAAGTGACTTTTGTCTATCAACCGTGATTTTTCATTATCTTCTATCCTTTGATGGATTTGTAAACTTCCACAATGAGATTTCTTTTCAAATCAAAAACTATGGAGTTTCGGTTCTTACGGCCAACTTCATTGCAGATACAGTCGCCATTTTCTTACTCACGATAATATTTCGCTTCTACTGGACTTTATTACTCGGTCGTTCTCTTTCGCAAAGTTTACTGGGTCTTAAGTCTACAAGTTCATTTCTGTGGGCCAGAGTAGGTGGAGGACTTAGATGTGTTTTAGAGCTGGCCATTCCTTTGAGTTTAGCTGACTTGCCAATGCTTCTGCGTTCAAAGAAGACGTTGAAAGAATATATTTCAGTGACCGAGTTAACGTTTAAGCCAAGTCTTTTTATTTATCCGGTTAGTTTAATCTTTATTCCCTTCTGTTTAATACTCTCTCTTAGTTCACCGCTGCTTCAGAATCTCACTTTTATCGATGGAATTAAAATTTCTTTCTCTAAAGAGAAACTCGAACCCATTGATAATAGAACTGACTTCTCAAAGTTTACTCACTACCCAAGTGAAAATTTTAAAATGAGCTCTTTTAGTTCAATCAAAGAGAGTCATCTACTTCTGGTTCCCTCTTTTGAAATAACTAGAGAGAAGAATAAGTTAAGAATTCGTCCCTATCTGGTTATTCACGATGAGCACAGGAGAGTTCAGGGAGATTTAAAACTTAGACAAAGGCTGTCTCTTAGAAAAATAATTGTTATTGCCAGTGAGTACAATCCTCTGTTTTCTAATTTCTATCCCGAGCTTAGTAAAATTTTAAAACGTCCTAGAGATTTCTATGGAATTAAGAAGTATAAGAATAAGTTTGGTGATCAAAAACTCTTGAATCCAATTGCTAGGGTAGAGTTACGAGGATTAATCCAATCCTCCTTCGAGATCTCTTTTAAGAATCTCTTTTCTCATGTCATAAGTAATGGACCATTTATTTCAGGTCATATTAAAATCAGAAACCTATTGCTCTCTCTTGTGGATTCGGACGTGGAACCAGAAGTTGATATTGTTAAACTTGGAAATTACAACTTTCTTAGATTTAAGCAAACTTTCTCTGAGCTTGAGAATTTGAATAAGGGAATGACTGAAACTTACATACCAGTGGAGACTTTAAACTCTGTTGTTTTAGAAATGAACTGGGGCAAGTCTCGTAAAGATGCCTTCACTAGAAATAATTTTAAAAAGAAGTTTCTAAGCTCTAGTCAGTGGTTCTTCGATTACAGTAAGGTTTTTTCTCCTCCTCTTAAGTATGAAAGGTTTAACGCTTTTACTCTATTAGACTATTTTACAATAAAAGGTCTAGGTACTCCATTTATCAGATCTCTTGAGAAATTCTCTTTTAATTACTTATTTGATCTCTCAGTCATTGCTATGAAGAATGATGACACTCTTTTAAAAGATTCTCTAATCGCAACTAGTAATCGACTTCTTCTTCTTATTAAATACAGAAAGTCTGCACTAACTGAAGACCGCTATAGTCAAAAGTTCACTCGTCTTATTAGCAATTTAAAAGAAGCGCTTGTCGCCAATAATAAACCATTTTTTGAGATCACTAAATGAACTATTTCACATCTTCCATTTATGGTTTAATTCAGGGATTAACAGAGTTCCTTCCTGTATCAAGTAGTGGCCATCTCGCACTTCTTCCCAAACTACTCACTATACAGGATCCAGGTCTTGCTTTTGATTTGGCAATGCATGTAGGGACGGCCCTTGCAATAATTTGTTATTTTCATAAAGAAGTCATAACAATAATTAAGGAAGCTCTCTTTCTAGTGATTAAGAGAGAAGCTCTCAGTGCTAAGAGATTAAATGCCTTATATATGGTGATTGCGACTTTTACTACAGGAGTGGTGGCCTTAAGTATAAAAGGTTTTGCCGAGACTAATGGCAGAAGCTCCAATCTCATTGCTATCAATCTCATTGTATTTGGACTTATTATGTGGATTGCGGATGCAAAGTTTAAGCAATCTTCCTTTGAAGTTATGAATACGAAAGGACAGTGGAAGAAGGCCTTTCTTATAGGATTTTTTCAATCATTCGCGCTCTTTCCCGGTGTTTCACGCTCGGGAATTACACTTACTATTTCAAGATTTCTTGGGCTCTCGAGAGAAGAAGCTTCTAAGTTTTCCTTTCTCTTGTCTCTTCCTTTAATACTAGGAGGGGCCCTTTTAAAGTTACCTGAACTAATGAAGGGAAGTGAAGCCTTTGATGTGGGAAGTTGCTTATTTGGGATACTGGTGAGCTTTATCGTGGGGATTATAACGATTCATTTCTTTTTGAAATTTATTAAGAGAATTGGGCTCGTGCCTTTTGCTATTTACCGAGTACTTCTAGGTGTGACTATTTATTTAACTCTCTAAGGATTTGTTCCGCAGTTAAAGATTTGCAGGACGTCTCCACTAGACTGGGCAAGTTCCTGTGGAACACAGTAAACTTGGTTATTCCATCTTAACCCTTCATTGAAGATCTTGGCCTTACCACTGAAGTCATTACTTAAATCATCACCATCAATAAAACGTTTTACTTGTTTATCACTTGCTTCATGACCTGGTACTTTTAAATCTGTGTGAGCAATTCCATAACCTACAAAACCAGAGGCACAGGCTTCTTTAGCGCAGGCGAGTTGTTGTACAGTTGATGCGTTCTTTATATAACCTGTTTCAGGATCAATTAAGCTCTCTGATAGGTCTTTCGCCTCTGATGAGACATATTTATTAAAGTAAACAGAGAGGTTAGTGTAGTTCTTAAGGGCACACTTATTAGTGTCTGGATTGATATTTCCTGAACAACAGAAACCTGGATCGTCACCCGCTACCATTTGTGTTCCAACTGGCTGACAACAAGTAAATTCAGAGTCAGAGAAAACTTGTTTCTTACTATCAAAATTACTCATATCATTTGCGGAGTAGTGACCACCTTCATATTCGTAGGCGGGAGTTCCCCCTCCAATGTAGCCAGGAATTGTGACTGCAGTTCCTGAGACGGCCCAGTTGCCAGGAGTTACTGAACATCTTAAAGATGTATCGGCTTTACCTTCAATAGGCACTTGAGCAATTCCTGTTAATTCAAACTTAGCAAACCATGCAAGATAAATATTGGCCTCAGAAGTTGAGATAGATCTCATGTTACAAGCAGGATCGTCTGGTTCAGCAGTTCCAGAGCAGCTAAAGTTACTTGCCGAGGGCATTTCTGGAGAGATGACTGATTCGGCCCAGTTTAAACACTGAAAGTTTGTCTTATCGACTAATTGCATTTTAGAAGGGGACCATGTATGTCCACCACCAGTATTACTTGAGTCAAAATTTCTAACCCAATTTCCTGTACAGCAAGTTTTAGCCGCTACTTCATTGAGAGTATTATATTGCTTTATTAATTCTGTTAAAGGTCTTTGCTCAGTAGCGGGACAACTTGTTAGAGGACATCTATCGTTGTCTCCAACTTTAAGCTGAGGATACTCTGAAGGTGTATCTTTCATTTTTGCGTAAGCTGGGGTGATTGCTGTATATCTTCTCGCGTTTGTGAACTCTATATCAATCCCAGGAACCTTACTGGTCTCTGGAGATAAGACATCATCGTGTATTTCATTTGAAATGATAATTTTATTACCCATTAGACGACAACATCTATTATTTTTAGCATCAAAATCAGGGTCAATTTTAGATACCTCTTGCGAACAAACTAGGGTACTTTGCCAAAATTCAAGCTCTGCATTTAGCATTCCAATAGAAGGACCATTAGAGACAGACTTTGTTTTATCTGTAATAAACTTATTGGCCGCACATTCAAAGTTAGTATGACAAGTTGCTCCTGGAGCTCTTAGACATCTATTTGGTTGTAGCATCTTTGTATTTACATAACCTAGGTCAAAGTCTTGTGTAAGTTGACCTGTATTATTAAATGGTAGCAGCGAATTTGTTGAAACATTTTGTGAACCAGCTAAGCTGGTAATTAAAACATCATCGTTTAATGTAGTTGATAGAGTTAATGAATTTTGAACATATGTTCCTGAACTATCAAAAGTAGGGCATGAACTTAAGTAACTTGGCTCAATTGAAGAGAGAGAAGTTCTAGTCATCCCTAGATTATTAACTTTGTCTCCAAAGTGCATTGTATCGGGAACAGTATAGTTTTGGAATTCAGGTGTCTGAGGTTCTACGTTCTTCCCAGGAAGGCATATGGCCGAGACATTTACTTGAGTGGCATTTGATAAGACTTGGTTGGGGATAACTCCCGTTCCATTATAGTCATAGGGTCTACCTAGAACTTTTGCAGAGAGACCAAAAGAATCTTCATCCGAACTAGAGAGTGTTCCCTGTGCTATTAAAGTTTTTATAGATTTTGCATATCTAGAAATTTTAGTATTAAAAGCAGGAACTTTTCCTGGAGAGTTAAAAGCTTGGCAATAACTATTAGACGCACAAGAAAATAACTTTGCATCATCCGTTTGATTGAACGTATCAGATGGATTTGAAATGGTATTAAAGTTTGCTAAACAAGCAGCGCCTCTACCTCTGTAGACACATCTCTTACTAGGCCCACTACTTCCACCATTCATGGAAATAAGTCTAAGGAATTTACTTTGTCCTGGAATTTCTTTTCCATTTTGGTCAAAGACAGGCCAGGCTGATTGTAAACTAGAAACACTAGCACAAGAATATTCCCAACCAAGTTTTGCTGCACAATCCCGGTCTGTATCACAAGAATGATACTTCTGACATTGGGCCCCATCACTATCATAATCCAACTGTACAAATGCTCCTGAGTTGGGAGTAGTTGAAGCTTCATTAACGTCAATTGAAAATGAATTCTCTATTGTTTGATCACCGTAATAAGCATTTATCGCTAAGTAGAGTCTATTTGTAACCGCCTTAATTCTTCTTTGATTACCAACGGAGAACCAAGTCACTCCATCAAATGAACCAATAACAGATCCATAATCAAAACCAAACCAATCTCTTTGATAGCCGTTAGCAAAGTAGAAATGTTGCAATGACATTCTGTCTTTTCTTTGATCTTGGCGATTGGCCTTAGCCACATGGGAGAAGGGAAGCATTGTCGCTGGGACAAAACAAGCTCTACCAAATATAAGATCATGCGATCTCATTTCACTAGTGGTTACATCTGTTGAAGATGGATGTGGAAAGTATCCACCACCTTTGAAAATAAAGTTACTTGGAAAGATTTTTGCGAGATTACTGAAGTAATCTGTTCCACAGTAAAAACAACTAGAGAAAGTTCCAGTGTTTACGAAAATATCGTAAGTTTTACCTTTTACTATAACAACTTCTTTTGCTTCTGTAGCAGCACCGGGCTGACCACTAATACTTCCGTTGATTTCATTAAATCCAATATCTGATGCAACATTATTTGGTTTTGTTAAATCACCACTGGTGTATTCAAAAGCAAGTCCTTCTTGTACAGGAGTTGTTAGGTTGACGTTTTGATGTTCAACTCCGTTGTCATTATCATAGAATCTCATAGGAACTGTTTTAGAACTCAGGAGAACTGTTTGTTGGAGTGGAGCTGGTGGTAGATTTGGTTGTGGATATTCGCACACAAAATCTGAAGCGATTAGTGAATTGCCTACATAAACAGGTTTAAGTGAACATGTTAAATCAGGACAATCACACTTTATGGCAATCTCTTGTTGCGCTATTAATTTACTATCAATAATGGCATGAACAGTTGTATCTACATAGAAAGTAATTTTTATAATTTGTGTATCAAACACTTGAAAAGAAGATTGAAATTCTACATAGGAAGGAGCTGAATTATTCGCGGTCCAGTCTGCACCATTTTGCACAATCGCATCATCAACTGTCACACTTATCGTTTTACTAGCGTCGGCATAGTAAGGTAGATTGAATATTTGCGAAGCTGGATAATGATCAGACGCCTTTCCAAGGTTTTGCCCTTGGACAAAGTACTTGTCACATTTTGCGAGTGTCGTTCCCACTTGTCTACAACTTCCGTCTACTTTATAGGTGACTTTTAAAGTGTCATCAGCAAGAGTTGGAGTGACTCCAAATGTTAGTTCTTGTGGATCTGTTAATGTGTCATTTCCTGATAAATTTCCACCAGGACCAATGGTGATTCCAGCTAATAGAAAATTGTCATTTTCAAAGTAAACTTGTCCACCATAAGTAATAGTATGGATCGAGTGATTGGGGATAGCGGCCGTACCCGAATAATAAGTATTAAAGTTTCTATCATCTACTGGAGTAAATACTGTTGCACTTAGATTTGAGATATTTTCAACAGTCGTAGTACAGTAGGAAACTTCTCCGTCCTGAGGAGTTGTACACAGGTAGAGTTCATATAATTCTTCAAGTCTTTGTTGTGCAGTAAGTGCAGGGTTAGTAATAGGTGGAACTGTAGGCTCTGGAGTAATAATAATTGGACACAAATTATAGTACTGAGGGTAACTTGAGTAGAGTGTAGGATCTAAACTAATTGCTGCAAGAGCATCTTGATAGGCACTTAAAGAAGTGTCTACACCAGTTTTAAGTGATTGATCATTTACACACTGTCCACTTACGCAGCAGTCATATCCCTGAGTTTTACAGACAGCTGAACTTGTACAAATAATTCCTGGGCTTCCTGGATTACTGATAGTATTTGAAAAAGTTAAACTCAGCTGATTCACATCAGCATCAGTCACTTCGTTTCCAGCATCTGAATAGAGAGTTGTCGTAGAACTATTAAACAAGCCTGAAGAACATGTAGGACAAACACTTAATAGTGAATAAGTGATGTTGTAAGTAGGATTTTGTGCCGACAGAGTTGCTTGCACTCCTGGAGTTTGACAGAAAGTTTTATTTTTAACTTCATCCCCTGGACTAATTAAGTAGTAATACTCTTGTGTATTAGTAGAGAAGTTATAAAAGTACTGTGGTGTAGCCGTGGCCACTAGGTAAGAAGTAGTCCCGCTGGTATAAGAAAAGACTAAACACTTACTACTCGTTGTATTGCCATTGCTTATATAAAAATCAATTTGTTTTCCACGTAAATAGAATCGATCATTAAATGAGACAGGAATAGTAATTCCCGAAGTTGATTGAGTAGAACCTTCTTGAAAGAAATTTAATGATGATTCAAAAGTTGGAGTTTCAGGAACATCAGATGAGCCACCTGAACTAGATGAACTGGAAGCAGAAGATTTCTTCTTATTTCCACTTCCTGATTCGACACAACTAGCTAGCGTTACGAGAAAACTCATAACCATTAGAAGTTTTAAATTGTACCAAATTCCGTTTTGTTTCATGTTCTTTAAATTCCTACGACTTACGTTTCGGTATAAATTAAGCTGACCTAAAGGGAGGAAGCGAAAAATCCTTTGTACTAGGTAAGTTTTGACTCTATTTTAAATGAAGCTGTAGGAATTCTTTAATGAAGTTTAGAATAATGTAATTACAGTACGTTAGAAGGGGAGTTTTTTTTGGGACTGCCCTATATCCAAGTCAGAAACTCGGATAAATGAAAGGGCAGAGGGAATTTGTTAATACTTCTTAATTAGATCGAGTAAGAGGAAGAGCCCCATTCTTGAGAATCTTTCTTTTAGTCCCACGCGGTCACCTCTAAAGTTAAAGATGTCACTGCCTGAAGTCTCTTTTGTACTCCAGCCAATTCCCACTGTTCCCACTGGTTTTTCTTCGCTGCCACCAGTTGGGCCGGCGATTCCGGTATAGGAAATCGAGATGTCACAACCAATGGCCACACGTGCGCCATTTGCCATTTCATGGGCGCACTCTTTACTAACAGCACCATGATTCTCCAAAGTCACTCTACTGACGTTCAGCATATTTTCCTTGATAGAGTTTGCATAACTAATAATTGAACCTAAGAGAACTCTTGAACTTCCACTGATATTGGTAATTTTTGAAGAAGTTAGTCCTCCTGTGCAAGACTCTGCAAAACCTATCGTGAGATTTTTCTCTGTTGCAAGTTTTACAACTAACTCTTCTAATTCTAGATTTCCAAATTGCCACACATATTCTTTTAAGGGAGAAGAGTTGATAAGCTCAATAACCTCTTTCTTAATTTCTTCTGATTTTGATTTATCCATATATAGAACTATATCTACACCTAGAAGATGGGGAAGTGAGCTCACTTTGGCCATCTTTGAAAGGTCTTCCCAGAGAGTTGGACAGAGAGTTGTAAATATTTTCTCTTCCGGCATTCCCTTTGTTCTTATAGAGAAGAGCTCTGTGGGTTTAAAGACTTCCGTACCATAGAGAGAGATGAGCTTTGGTGTAAATACCTCTTCCACCATAGAGCTAAATTCTCTAGGTACTCCAGGAGCACAGAGAATGGTCTTTTCATTTTCGTGGTAAAAAAGCCCTGGGGCCAGTCCATTTATATTATCTGTGAGTTCAAAATCTTGTGGATAGAAGTGATAATCATTGGTTTCTGTTGTCCACTCTTTATCAATTTTCTTATAGAGATTTTCAATGTGTGAAATTGATTTTGCGTCAGATATAAGCTCTTTATTAAAGTAGTCGGCCATCACATTCTTGGTAATATCATCTTTGGTAGGACCTAATCCGCCACTACAAAAAACAATATCGTGATCTTTAAATAAGATATCTAATGAAGCTTGAATTTCTTCTTTACCATCATGAACTATTTTTATTTGATTTAAACTCAGACCTAATTTTGGTAAATAGGTAGATAGCCAGTGGCCATTTAGGTCTCTGGTATTCCCGGCCAAGATTTCGTCACCAATTATGAGTAGTGCAGTTTTCATATATTCCTTAAAATTAAAGCTCTTTTCCTATAAATTATACCTTTCTACCGACAGTTAGCAAAGTTAATGATATGAAAGAGCATGTCTAAAAAAGTACAATTTGTTCTCGATTTTGAAGGGGATGTTGAAGAATATCTACAGAAGAAATATCAGAAAATGGTAGATTTTCGCATTTTATCTCAGGCGCTAGATGCCAGAGGATCTAACCGCGGAAAAAGACCTCGTTATAATTACAATATAGAAATTGTTGAAGCGGGGGAAAAGTTCTCTGGTGTGGTTGAACAATTTCATGAGCTGGGAGCTTTCAAGCAAACACCAATTATAATTGGAGCTGGGCCCGGTGGACTTTTCTGTGCCCTTAGACTTGCTGAATATGGCATCCCTTCAATAGTTATTGAAAGAGGTGAGAGAGCGCATAAACGAATGAAGTTTATTGCAAGGTTTTGGCGCTACGGAGAGTTCAATACAGAAAATAATGTATGCTACGGAGAGGGCGGAGCTGGACTCTTCAGTGATGGAAAATTAATCACGCGAATAAAATCACCTTACGTTCAATATGTCATGAATCGTCTTGTCGATTTTGGCGCCCCAAAAGATACAGCCTATGTGACTAATCCTCATTTAGGATCTAATAAGATTAGAGGTCTGATTAATAAAATAAGTGATTTCTTAGTCTCTAGGGGAAGTCAGATTCTCTATAATACACGAGTGGACGAATTAATTTATAAAGATGACCAAGTGGTTGGAGTAAGGTTAGATAACGGCAAAGAGCTTTTTTCTAATAATATAGTTTTGGCCACTGGACACTCAGCTAAAGAAGTTTATAAGCATCTTGAAGAAAATAAAGTGAGCATGAGTCCAAAAGATTTTGCAGTGGGAGTTAGAATAGAGCACCCCCGTGAACTCATTGATAAAATGCAGTACGGTGATTTTGCGAAAAGTCACTTAGGTGCTGCTAGATATAGATTAAGTTTTGAAAATAAGAAAACAGACAAAGGAACTTACAGTTTTTGTATGTGTCCTGGTGGATATGTTCTTTCTTCAGGAACTGAAGCTGATGGAATTGTTGTTAATGGTATGAGTAACTATGCTAGGAATTCTAGATGGTCCAACTCTGCGCTCGTTGTTTCTGTTAAGGCCAATCAAGACTTTTCAACAGAAAATGTTCTAGGTGGATTAGACTTTCAACACGGTATTGAAAAGAAGGCCTTTGAAGTTTCTAGTGAGCTGGCCTCTGGTAAAGAGTTGCCATCGCAAACTTTAAAAGACTTTTTAGATGGGAGTGTAGGTAAATCTACTATGCCTAAAACCTCCACACCTTCTGGTATAGTAGAAGCGCAAATTAGTGAAATACTTCCAGATTTTGTAACTAATCACCTAAGAGATGCTCTCACACAATTTGATCAGAGAATGAATGGTTTTGTTTCTAAGAATGCTCTGCTCTTGGCGCCTGAGACGAGAACTTCTGCCCCAGTAACAATTAGCCGCGACAAAGTGACTCTTGAATCTACTACTCATAGAGGACTCTTTCCTTGTGGAGAGGGAGCTGGACACGCTGGTGGGATTACTTCTGCGGCCGTAGATGGTGTTCGCATTGCTATGAGTATGATTCAGACCGAAAAAGGTCATGAAACCCTTTAATATCAAATATCTAGATTAGGTTAAAATCCTGTAAATTCTCTACAGACGATTGCAATAAATACAACTTATTGCTAGAAAGTAGTGGGAGTTTCCATGAAAAAAATAATTGAATACTTTGTTGATAATAGCTTTGTCGTGAACACTTTGAGTTTGGGAATAGTTATTCTAGGTCTCATATCAATATCTTCTATGAAGAGAGATCTCATTCCTCAGTGGAAGGAAAAGAGAATTTCCGTTTCAGCTTCACTTCCCGGAGCGACTCCTTATCAAGTTGAGCAATTTCTCACAACTCCCTTAGAAGAATCAATTAAGGCCTTTGCTGGAATTGAGAAGTTAGTCTCAACATCGGGTCCAGGTTATGTAAATATTAATCTACAAATAAAAGATTCTTTTAAAGATGTAGAAGATCTCTTTGAAAAAGTAGACGCCTCAGTTAAGAACTTAAGTTCAACCCTTCCTGATGAAGTTGAAAATCTGAAAGTGGTTAATCACAAAATGACTTCATTCTGGTTTTCATCTCTCTCTGTTTTAAATTTTAATGAGAATAATCCTATTCACCAAAAGTGGGTGAGTGGTGCAGAGAAGAAATTACGTCGAATTCCTGGAATTGTTGAAGTAGGGAATTGGTCTGCAAAACCTCAGATTTATGTGAAGTTTGATGCAGATAAACTTTCTAAGTATGAAATTGAACTCTCAAGACTTGTAAATACCATGATTAGAAGGTTCGCCTTTCTTCCTCTTGGGACAATTAAGAAAAATGGTAATGTGGTAAGTGTTGAAATAGAGAACGATGTTAAAGACATGAGTGATCTTGAAAATGTCATAGTGAAAGGGAATGCCAGCGGTAACCTTATTCGCTTAAAAGATGTGGCGAAAGTTGAATATAAAATAGCTGAAGCAGAAACGGCAAACTTTACCAATGGTGTACCCGCCATGACACTTGTTCTTTTTAAAGACTTAGACTCAGATATTATCGATATGAAGACTGATCTAGAAAAGGTCTTGGTAAAACTTAATAAAAATATCCCTGAAGAATTAGAAATCATTATTACAGGAGATGGTCCTTCTTTTATTGAAAGGCAATTAAATGTTCTCAATGTAAATGGATTCATGGGAGGTACACTAGTACTTCTTATTCTATTTTCTTTCTTTGGAATAAAATCTGCCCTGATGACAAGCTTTGGACTACCTCTTGCTTACTTGGCAACTTTCACAGTTCTTAGTCTTTTAAATATCAACATAGATCTTATTTCTGTTGTAGGAATGTTACTCATAGTAGGGATACTTGTAGATGATGCGATCATTGTCTCTGAGCTCTACATGCAAAAACTAGAGCTGGGGCTCTCTCCTAGAGAATCTGCAATTAAAGCTGTCAGTGAGACGATGATTCCTATTACTGGAACGGTTCTTACTACGATCATAGCTTTTGCACCCATACTTTTCACTGAATCAGGACTCTCTGATATATTAAAAGCGATTCCATGGGTTGTGATAGCGGCCTTATCAATGAGTTTATTTGAATGTTTCTTTCTACTGCCAAATCATCTCGCTCACTTTGTGAAAAAACCAAAGATTGAAAAAAAGAACTCTCTATTTTCAAAGTTGAGTCGAGTTTATTCTCGCGCACTCTCTTTTTCTTTAAAGTGGCGCTATATTGTTTCAGTTCTACTTGTAGTTTCTCTTGTTGGAACATTTGTTCTTACAAAAGAAAAGGTTCCTTTTAAATTTAATTTAAGAATAGGTAGTGAGAAAATAAAAATTGACGTTGTTTTAAAGAAATCTAATTCTCTCTTAGAAACACAGCAGTTACTAAAACCAATTGATACCTTATTAGCTAAAATTGATAAGAAGAAATACACTTATATGACGACAAAAATTGGTCGTAATTGGTTTAATGGAGAACGAAAGGAAGGCTATCGTTACGCTGGTATCAATATTAGATTCTCTCAAACTCATGAAAATATCGAAGCAGATAAGACATTTATTTTAAATTTAATTGAGAAAGAATTAGTAAAACTTAAAACTAGTGACTTTGAAGTTCTAAGCATTAGAAAAGCAAAAGATGGTTACGACGATAAGAAAGAAAATATCTTTAAATTATCTGCTTTCGTAGAGGGAAATCTTAGAGATCAATTCGTTATTGACGAAGTTAAGTCTGTTTTTTCTAAAGTTAAAGGTATTAAAGATGTCTATATTGATCCTGATCTCATTGGTAATACTTGGATGTTTGTACCCAATAAAGAAGCTCTCTATACTTATGGACTAAGTCCGATTGATTTGAGTGCAAGAGTTCAGGGTTATGTGCGTAAGAGAAAAATTAAAGAATATCGCTACAATGGTGAAATCGTAAATATTTACGGCTACTTTGAAGATGGTAAAGATCTAACTTACGATAAACTCAACAACCTTAAAATAAATGTAGATAATGGTTCAAGTGTCATTTTAGCTAAGCTTGGACAGTGGCAACAAGTAAAGTCGTTAAAATCAATATCACACGAGGATTTAAAGAGATCTTTGAATTTTGATTTAAGTTATGATGAAACAATACTTAAGAAAGAGAAAATTGGAGAAATTTTAAAAGCTCAGTTTCCTCTTTTAAAGAAGAAGATTCCACAACTTAGCTTTGCATTAGAAGATGCTGATATTCAAGAGGCCAAAAATTCTAAGGCGATGAATAAGATGATGATCTCCTGTGTGCTTTTGATTCTCTTTGTTTTAGCTCTCATATTAAAATCTTTTATACAACCTGTTATCATTGGTATGGCCATTCCCTTTGGTCTCATAGGTGTTGTATGGGCCTTCTACTTTCATGGTCAAGCGATTGATGTCATGGCGATGGTGGGAATTATGGGGATGGCAGGAGTTGTTGTTAATGACTCTCTCATTATGGTTGATACGATTAATAGAAAGAAATCCAAAGTATGGCAGCTCACTAGGGAAGATATTCACGAGGGTGCCGTAAGCCGATTTAGGGCAATTATCCTCACATCTATTACCACTTTAGGTGGTGTGTTCCCTATGGCCTACGGACTTGGAGGCGATAGTGGTTTCACTAAACCTCTAGCTCTTTCTATGGGGTGGGGATTATTGTTTGCTACGACTTTAACGCTCTTTGCTCTGCCTTCATTACTTGAGATACAAAGAGATTCTTGGAAACTTATAAATAGGATTCCAGGCCTTAAAGGTAAGTTTAATAATTTCGTAGCTCCAGTCGTGGAAGCTTCTGAGTACATTGGGTCTAATATATCTGCTGATTTACTTGTAAAAGAAGAAGTCTCTACAGATGGTGATCAATTACAATAGAACTCTTATAAATAAAATTTTAATCAGCGCTCTTTTTGAGCGCTTTTTTTGGTTTTATTTTACAACTTTTTCTATGTTATAATTTTTTATTTACTACTATAAATAGAGAATTCACAATGAAAGAACTCATTCTCCCCAAATTTTTAAAACCTGGAGACACTATTGGTGTTTTTACACCTTCTTCTCCCTCATACAAGGTTAATCCAGAGCTCTTTGATAATGGAATAAAGAACTTAGAAGAGATGGGTTTTAAAGTTAAATTAGGTACTCTAACAAGCTCTCGTAGTCACGAGGGTTACCGAAGCGCTTCTGGAGAGGAACGAGCCCGTGAATTTATGGAACTCATCAATGATCCCAAAGTCAGGGGACTCATTTCTACTATTGGCGGCTACAATTCTAATAGTATGATCGAATACTTAGATTTTGATCTCATTGCAAAGTCGCGAAAAGTTATTTGCGGTTATTCCGATGTGACTTCTCTACATCTTGCTATTTTAAAATATTCACGCCTTCGTACTTTCTATGGACCAGCGGTAATGTGCTGGCTTGGAGAGTGGCCCAATGGAATTAGTGAATCCACTGATTGGTTCTTACAAGCAGTTATGAATCATACTAGTGGAGAGCGTGAAGTTAAATGTCCAAAAAAGTGGTCAAATCATATGCGTGACTGGCGTAATGGTGACTGGAAGAATGTCAAAAGAGAATGGCAGGAAAATACAGGTTGGACTTCTCTCAGTAGTGGGACAGCTCGTGCACCAATAATAGCTGCCAACTTAAACACCCTTATGAGTGCTGCTGGTACTGATTATTGGCCAGAATTAAAGGGGAGAATTTTACTCATAGAAGAAATGGATGCCCCTTTATCTAAGGAAGAAAGGCATCTGACTCAGTTAAAACTTATGGGAGTATTTGATCAAATAGCAGGGCTTATTATTTCAAAACCTGAAGTATATAGTAGTGAAGGAGCTCCCTTTACCTATGATGAGTTGATTGTAGAAGTTGTGGGGGAGCGTGATTATCCCATAATCACAAACTTTGATTGTGGACATATTGTACCCATGGTTACTATCCCTTCTGAGACTCTAGTGGAGATCATCTCTTCCAGAGAGAAAGTTACTTTTAAATTTTTAGAAGAGAGCTGTTCCGAATAAAAAAAGGCCCAACTTTCGCTGGGCCTTTAGGTCATTTACTTCAAGTGTTAAATCGAAGGTTAGGGGATTAGTTTGAGTCTTGATCTTGTGGTGCTCTTTCCTCTTCTTTTGGGGCCTTAAAAATTCTTGGTCCCTTAGCGGCCTTGATAGAGAAGACAAATTCAATCTCTTCTGGGTAGAAAATTTCACCATTTTTCATTTCGATGAAATCTCCCTTTATAACTTTTTCAGCTTGAATAACTCTTCTTCTGGCTATTTCTAAGTCACCTGTTCTTAAAATTTGACCAGCAAAAGTTTGAAAACCAGCCGCTCTAGTCGTTGGTTTTACATTCTTTACTGAGATCTTTTGAATTTTAGCATTCGCAACTTCCATTCCGAGAAATACAACGAAAGCAGCAATTAACATAGTCTTTAACATTTCCATAGCGAACTCCTTAGGTCCTCACTCATTGAGGTTTTCCTGCGAACATCCTTTTTCGCTACAATCGTCATATCCTTATGACTTTCTTTGTCTTATCTATTACAAGTGTCGTGCCAAAGATTATGCTCCTAACTCGTGGTAATTACGTTTGCTAAATAGTATCACTTTGAACTGGTGTCATTGGGATACTGCGTTAGGTGCTTAAGTGCTACTAGTTCTATGTTGTTGAAATAAGGTAAAGGGCATAGGCCCTCTACTTTATCTCTTGTGACTCATTCTGACTTTAGCATCTCTGGAAATCTTGGCCCACTTCTTTCGTTCCAATTTTAAAAGTCCTTGATCCCTTCTCACTTTTTGAATTCTCTCCATATTTTTGAGCTTCAAGTAACTATTATAGCGATCACTTTCTAATTCTCCTGTGTCTAAGGCCTTGTTAACTGCACAACCAAGATCGTCCTTGTGGCTACAATTATGAAATCTACACTGCTTCATCAAGCTAAGAACATCACTAAAAGATTGATCTAGTCCCTCACTCGAGAGCCAGAGTGCAAAACCTCTCATCCCTGGTGTATCCAGTAGAATACTTCCATTATCCAAGAAATGCAGTGATCTAGTAACTGTTGTGTGGCGACCCTTATCATCGTCGTCCCTGATTTCTTGAATCTTTTGAACATCAGAACCTAAGAGGTGATTTACTAATGTCGATTTTCCAACGCCTGATGAGCCAATCAATATTGCTGTGATTCCAGGAGTTAAGTACTTCTCCAACTGTTCTAATCCCTCATCTTGACTGGCACTAAGTGCTATGACTTCATGAGAGTTTAAGATGACTTGGTATTCTTCTAAAACCTGTTCTACAGTTTGTTGATCAACTAGATCTGACTTGGTTAAAATGATAACTGGTTTAATGTTATTATCTCTTACTTGGGCCAAGTATCTCTCTAGTCGCCTGACATTTAGATTTCCATTTAAAGAAAATACTATAAATGCCAAGTCAATATTTACGCCTAAGACTTGTTCATTAACTCCTCCTGCTTCTTTTCTTCCAAAAGTATTTCTTCGTTCAAGAATCTTTTCAATCATGACAAAACTTGCATTTGGATTCTCTTTAATTAAGACTCTATCTCCTACAGCTGGAATGTTACCTTGTTCATAGAACTTTCCCGGGATTCTTGCTCTCACTTCATCATCTGCTGTTATTAAAATATAGGAATCTTTGTGTACTTGGGCGACCAGCGCCACAGTTAAATTGTTATCTGTTAATTGTTCTTTAAAAAATGGGCACAGGGCCGCAGTAAAATGTTTGTTCATTCATTTCCTTAAATACCTAAATAGGTATTTGAATAATCTCGCTATAGAACGCAGTAGTGCTTCTTTAGGGATTAAAGTTAAATTTTGTTTTTAATTTTTTTGACGTGATAGAGCTTTTGGAATTAAAGAATTGCAAAAGGAGTATCTGTCATATTTCTTTTTGAATCAATCATAAGGACCTCCTATATTTTGAGTTGTTTTGTTTAATATACTAAAACTTGAAAAAATGTCAAGCTGTGTGTAATTCAGGCACTCCTTAAAAGTACCTGAATAAATTTTCTTAGTTGCAGTAAGCGTAAGTATTAACCCACTGACCGTAAGAATTGTAACCGTTACATTCAACATACTGAGCTTGTTGAACAAAGAAAGTACAACCTTGACCGTAAGTCTGACATTGAATTCTTCTTCCGCCCCAGCATTGAGTGTATGCGTAACAGTTGTTTCTCTTGTTGTCTTTTAACACTTGTACTTCTTCTAAAGAGATTGATTCAACACTGTGATCAATTTCTTGAGAGAAAGAAAAGTCTCTTTCAGTAGCTGTAGTAGCGAAAGTTAAAAGTAATGTAGTAGCAATTAAAAGCAATTTCTTCATGTGTATTCTCCAATAATTAAAATTTACAACAAGATATAGATAGAAATTATTTAAGTCAAAGAGATTTTATAGTTCTAAAGAAAACTTTAGTTAGAAACTTTGCCAAAAAAAAGGGCCCTTAAAGGACCCTGACATTTTCTATTTAATTGCTTCTCTAATTTTTGATGAGAGGTAATCCATAATCCAAACAATAGCAGCAATAATAATAACGAGTAATCCAACTTCATTCCACTTTGCTAGACCTTGGTATTGCATAAGTAGCGTACCAATACCACCACCACCAACAAGTCCAATTACAGTTGCCATACGAACATTGATGTCCCAACGATAAATTGTAAATGATAGGTAAGGCAGAACTATTTGTGGAACAACTCCGTACCAGATAATTTGAATAGGGTGAGCTCCTGTTGCTGTCATCGCTTCAATTGGGCCGTCAGAAATATTTTCAATTTGCTCTGAGTAAAGCTTTGAAAGAGATGAAACAGAGTGAAGTGAAAGGGCCAACATTCCAGCGAATGGTCCAATTCCTACCCATACTGAGAAGATAATTGCCCAAACTAGTGGCTCAATTGATCTTGAAACATTTAGAAGAAATCTCACAACTGAATAAATTGTCATTGTTAATCTAGAGCCATTCATTAAGTTTCTAGCTGCAAAGAAAGCTAGAATAAAGGCAACTGGAAGAGCTACCGCAGTGGCAATGAAGGCCATGTAGATAGTTTCTACTCCAGCAAAAAGAGCATCTTGGATAATAGCGAAGTTAGGGTTAAAGAGAGCTAGAAAAATTCTCTTAGCACCGTGAAGTCCACTTTCAGAAAGGAACTCTCTTATACTCACTTGAGAAATAAGTAGTCCTGAAACAAATGTAATAGCAAAGATTACATAACCTAGGATTGTAAAAGGCTCAGAGAGAACTGTTTTCTCTGGATTTCTTTCATATAGACCATTCACTGCTTTACCAATAGAGACTCTAGTAAAAAAGAGAACTAGTGCAATGACAAATCCAAGTCCTAAGGACAATAGTGGTTGATCCCAAGAAAAATTTGAGTATCTTGCACCAATAATAGCTTTTTCATAAACGATTTTCCAACCGGCCAGAACGATATAAGACCAAAGTAGAACATCAATAATGTAGGCTTTTATGTGAGCTTTAACTTTCTTTAAAGCAGCACCTTTATTTTCACCAGGTAATATATCTTGTGTCATAGTATTCATAGCATCCAACCTTAATCTATTGTCACTTCTACAGCTTCTTCACCGTAGATAGTTTTAAACCAATTTTCATCGATATCTAGAGGTTGACCCTCATAAATTAACTTTCCACCTTTAAGAGCAATTACTCTTGAGGCGTACTGTCTTACTAGCGATAAAAAGTGGAGGTTACAAATTATAGTAACTCCAAGTTCTTCATTAACCTTTTTAAGGTATTGCATAACAGAGTGAGAAGTTGCTGGGTCAAGAGACGCAACAGGTTCATCTGCTAGAAGAACTTTAGGGTTTTGCATTAGGGCCCTAGCGATGGAAACTCTTTGTTGCTGTCCACCTGAGAGGTTATCAGCTCTTTGATTTTCTTTGCCAGCAAGACCTACGATCTTAATAAATCTCTTAGCTTTTTCTCGTTCTTCATCTGAGAACATTCCAAGAATTGACTTGAATATACTTGTTCTAGAAAGAGATCCAGCAAGAACATTTGTCATAACTGTCTTTCTAGGGATTAGGTTGAAGTGTTGAAAAATCATCCCAATTTTCGATCTAAGTGTTCTTAGAGGTTGTCCCTTGATATTTGTAATATCACTTCCTTCGAAGTTAATAGTTCCATGACTTGGTTCGTGGAGTCTATTAATACATCTAAGCAGAGTGGACTTTCCTGAACCAGAGAGTCCAATAACAACTAAGAATTCACCTTGTTTAACGTCAAATGAAACTCCCTTTAGGGCATGTGTTCCATTTGGATACTTCTTGTGTAGTTCTGTAACTTTGAGCATTCTAATGACTTCCGTTAGTTATTTTAAGTTTTCTTCAATGTTAATTCCAACAGATTTGATCATCGATCTTAGACCATCATAATCTGCATCAGTAGTATCAACGATACCTTCAACACTGTAGATATTTTTAAAGTTCTTTTTACCTGCTTCTGTTGAAAGAAATTTCTTAACAGCAGCGATGAATTTAGATGTAATTTCTTTGTCTAGATCTTTTCTAAAAACAAACGGATCATTTGGAATTTTTTCCGTAATTGTAATAATTTTTACTTTGTCTTCAACATCTGGGAACTGAGTCTTTACTCTTGCTCTTGCGTCTCTGATTTTTCCAGATTTAGAAGGAGCTGAGTAATAAGTTGCACCAGCATCTACTTGCTTTTGGTAAACCATTGTTACAACGTTGTCGTGCTTAATACCAAAAGTATGGTTAGAAACTTCAACATTAGCATCTTTTAATATTTTTAAAGGAAACATATATCCTGAAGTAGACGAAGGATCAGTGAAAGCAAATTTCTTTCCTTGAATATCTTTTACAGAGTTAATTCCACTATCAACGTGTGCAATAATTTGACCTTGGTAGTAGTCATGTCCGTATCTAAGAACTCTAAGTTTTGCAGTCGCTCCATACTTACTATGAGCTAGGATATATCCAAAAGAATTCATCACACCAATGTCAGCTCTCTTTGAACCAAAGGCCTCAACAACAGCAATGTAATTTGTAGGGATACCTGTTTTAAAAATTAGACCGGTCTCTTTTTCAAGAAACTTGATGAAGTCTTGAGAGTTTGTAGCGATCGTTTCTGCATCAACCGACGGAGTAAAGTAGAGCTTTACTGGATTGTTTACAGTTCCTAGTTTGTCTTCATTTTTGCATCCTACGAAAAGTGTCGCAAGTGTAACAAGAAGAAGTGCTGAATTCTTCATCGTGAACATGTGTAGTCTCCTAGTTTTTTTATTTAAAACAAATCAAATGGTTATCAATTATTTTTGTAAGGCCTATTTATCATGGAAAACTTGATAATGTCAGTTAGGTTTTACTAAAAAAGTGCAAATATTTAAGAATCTGTAATATTTTCTAGAATTTTGACCTTATAGTCGCGCTGCGCAATACAGTTCTTTCACATATAGGGAATATTCTTCCACAAATTTTCACAAACCTAATGTTTTTCATCAAATCCTTATGGCCAGTCGATAAGAAGTAATAATTCTATCTACAAGGATATAAAAAATGACAAAATGGTTTTGGCCCTTAATCATGCTTATATTTTCGCAAAGCCTCTTTGCTGGAAATCTTGTTAAACACAGCTTTAACTCCACTGGAGATGCTCTAGAGGTCTCTTGGACGATAGGTAAGCAACTTCTCTCTATCACTGAAAGTGAAAACCAGGGGCCTATGGTCTTTAGTAATATTGAACTTTCGGGATGGAGCAATACTAAGACGGTTGGACTTCCTTCTCTTCCTTTTAAATCAGTTTTATTGAAAGGATATCCCAGTGATTTTCAAGCAGAATTATCAGCCAAGAAGGTATTTGAACTTGATAGAGTTGCACCTTCTCCAGCGCAGGAAATGCCTTGTCGTTGTGATGTTATTCCTTGGAAATTCAATGTGGACTTTAGTGAAGAAGCCTATAATGCTGAGAATAGAGAACATGTATTTATTGAATATATAGGAAAGTTTCGAGGAACACCTATTACCCGTGTGAGGTTTTCACCTCTTGCTTATAACAATAAAGCAGGTCTTCGTTTTGTAGATATTGGTTCCGTCATTATACGCTCAAAATCTAAAATTAGAAAATTTACTATGAGTTCAAAAGGAAAAGGATATTATATCTTTGCCCCAAGTAAGTTTAAAGAGGCGCTAGCGCCATTACTTGCCAGAAGAAGGTCCGAAGGTTTGGATGCAAAATTTATGTCCCTTGAAAAACTAGGGACTGACTTCGAAGAAATTAAAAACTCTATTCACAATTTGTATAAGGCGTCTAAGTTCACTTATGCCCTTATTATTGGACACGAAGAAATCTTTCCAACTGAATACGTTGAAACACGTTTTGATGGAAGTACTCCAACCGATATGCATTATTACACAATGGATGGGGAAGATGATGTGATTCCAGATGTGCTTTATGGAAGATTATCTGTGGATACAAGCGAAGAACTTGAAAAAGTTATTTTGAAAACTCTGGAATTTGAAGATCGTTCATGGAAAAGTAGTAAGGGAGCAAGTCGTATGATTGCTATCGCATCTGATGAAGGAAGTGCTCCTTCTGATGTGGATTACGTAAGAAGTATGCAGGCTCCAATGAAGGATAAGTTTAATTGGATTTCTTCTGAGTTTCTTCAATACAACAACAACTCCACACCTGAGAATATTGTTAGTAAAATCAGTGATGGAAGTATTTGGTTGAATTATATTGGTCATGGTTCAGGTTTTTCATGGCCTTCAATTAATAGTGAAGAATTCACAACTCAGCATTTACAAGATTTAACTGCAGGTGCAGTGAAACCTATTGTTATAGATGTAGCCTGCCAAAATGGTCGTTATAGTAACGAAGGTAGAATGGGAGAAACTTTCATTCGAGGTGGCGATTCTGCAGGGATTAATGGCGCCGTGGCCTATTATGGCGGAAGTGTCGACATTAGTTGGGACCCTCCAGCTGTCATGGCAATTGGTATTTCTAAAGCACTAGGTGAGAATAATAATAGGCGCTTAATTGACGTAATTTGGCAGGGACAGCTCTATCTACTTGAAAATTATGATGATAGGGAAGGTGCACTGGAAAACTTCGTTTGGTATCATCTTCAGGGTGATCCGCTTTTAAACCTCTCAAAACTTAAGTAACTATCTAAAATCATTTGATACTGGGCAACACCTTTAGATTCTTTGAATCTAGGGGTGTATAATGACCTATGGCTTTAAATGTTAAAATCCTATTCACCTTAGATCATCCCCCGGTCAGCTTTCCGGATAAACCTGTTGAGCTGAGTGCATCTTCGAGTGAGCTAAATTTAGCAAAGGAAAATCTTCAAAAACACCATCTTCTCGAAAGCGAAGAGGACGAGCTCTATCACAATGAAGATGTCATTAAAGAAAAGATTAGTGTTTCAAGGAGATTGAACTCTTTAGAATAAACGGGGGAGTTATGAAAACGTTATTGTTATGTCTTTCACTTTTTCTGGCCAGTGGAGGAGCTTCTGCTCTTGAATGGGAAGATCTCAAGGGTTGTTATTTCACCGTAAAGTACAATGATAACTTTCTGGAAAATAGTAAAGATAACTACTCAGTTATAAATTTGAATGAAAATCCTTTGTTCTTCTTAGACTCAAATGAGGGAGAGTTCTTAGTCCACTCTATTGTCCTCTATAAAGGCCCCGATAAGTTATATCATTATCAGGATATATATATTGAAGATGGAGCTAATTCTAGGTCATATGGTGTTCTCATCAACAACTTTCGATCTTTTGTCCGTTATCGCTTTTCCCCTGAAAAAATTCTCTACTTAACAAATGAGTTACGTGCCAGAGAAATTGAATTGGATATTTATGAGGTTATTGCTTTTAATAAATACCGACATGGTAGCGACGTTTTTATTGAATCTGGAAGATTCATTCTGGAAAGAACAGAATGTTATGGAGAAATTGAAACTGAAGAGATCTTGACCAAAGGGTTAAAACTTCCTCTTAATCTAAAGTTATAATTTCACTCCGTAACGTTGTAAAATGGGGAATGAAAAAAATAATTTTAGTTGCAGCATTTCTTTTCTTTTCTCATTCTCATGGGCAGACAGCTCTTGGTACTTTTAAACTGGGGGATAACTCTGGTAAAAATAAACTAGAAAGAATTGAATCCCTAGAGAAACACCTTGTACAAATGAATACAATGCTAAGAGAATTAAAGCAAAATGTAGATAACTCAGGGAAAGATAAAGATCTTAAAAAGAAGGTAGATGATTTAACTCAGAAACAAAAACAAATCCTTGTTGATGTTGAAGATTTAAAAAGTAACCAAGTTCCGAATTTAAAGAAGAAAGTAGAATTCATTGATGTTGAGAAAGTAGAAAAAATAATTGAGAAATTTAATCTATACAAAGAAGAAACCGATAAAAAGTTAAAGGTTCTACAGGACTCATTAAAAGAAATCGATGAACAATTAAAGTCTGTAGGTTCTCCCATTAAAACTTAGAGAGTTATATTTGAAAATTATTCGAAAAATTCTAATCGCTTCACAAAACTCTCTATGGGCAGGAGAGTTAAAGAAAGCACTTATGCTTTCTAAGAAAATTGATTGTGAAATTTGTTCAGAGAGAGCAAGTGTTGTTAAGAAAATTTTAGAATATGATTATTCTTTAGTTATTTTTGAAAATAGTTTTGAGATAAAGAATATAGAATTTATTTTACGTTTGTTCACTAATCCTGATCAGACTAAACCAAACCAGATAATCTTTTGTATTAATGATTTTCAAGATTTAAAAAAAATAGATATTCCAATTGAATTACTAGAGATAATTTCAACCTATTCAATGCCATTACCAATTCATATATTAAATGAAATTATTACCAATGTGGCGTTACCTATATCCGCTCTCAACGCCAATGTCGATTCTTTAGACAAAGAATTTGTACAAGTTCTTATACGCTCTACTAAAGAAGTCTTAGAAGAAATGGTTCCAGAAGAATTAAAAGTTCAAAAGCCATGTCTACTTAGTTCTATGGAGGACTACCCTGAAATAAGTATTCGAGGAAAAGTTCTTATCAAATCAGAGTTTTTTACAGGATCTCTTTTTATATCTTTTCCAAAGAAAAGTTTTCTTAATATCTATGCAGTCGTAGTTGGTGAAAAAGTTTCTGAAATTTCTAGTGAAGAAGAAGATTTTGCGAGTTCAATGGCAAATATGATCTATGGAAGAGTAAAGAGAATTCTAGCAGATCAAGGGGTCGAACTAAATATGGCGATTCCTTCAGTTGAGCGTTGTGAAAAGTTAGATCAAGCTAAGGGGCCAATTTTTGTGATCCCTTTTTCCAGTGGCCATGGAGTCATTTATATTAAAATCGCTAAAGATTATATCTAAGATAAAGGATAGATCACTTCTACTAGATCTAGCCTTGGAGTCATAAGGAGAGTTGTCGCCTTATGCAAGAGTACATTAGGTATTTTCATTTCCATTTCAAAGACTTTCTTGAGCGCTGGGTGCTGAATGTCTTTAGTTGTGACTCTTGTACTCTTATGTAAAATTCTTTCTAACCTAGCAATAAATAGCCAAGCATGATCTTTGAGCACTGGCGGTAAATCTGGTAGCAAGACTTGAAACTCTTCGAGCAGACTTGATCTGATTTTGCTATGACTCTCTTTCATAAATTGAAAAACTAGAAAGAAGAATTGGCTAATCGCTTCCCACTTTGTGCCCTTAAGTTCGTCGTGTGACATTTGTATATGATGGTAGGCTAAGACTATATCTTTATGATCAAAGGCCACTTGAGCTAGCGCATAATGTCTCAGGCCTGTTTGAAATTGAATAGGGATGTTAGAAGACTTTGCAGATTTTTCTTCAATAGTACAATTGTCCCAAATGTTTTTGTGAATATGAAATTTTCCCATAAATAGTTTGGGAGCATTTCCTGCAATTGATAAGGCCCTACCTTTTGTAGGCATCATGGTCACTATATGAACTGAGCTGGGAGTTAGAGTGTCAAGATTCCAAACTTCATCATTTTTTAGATTAGACTTATTTGGAGTTCCCATAGATTTTAAGACATCTAAATCTGTAAGTTGTTTTTTCTTTAAAAGTTTTCTTATTTTTTCTTGGGCGCTATATGTTCTCATTTTATTATGAGGACCAATGGCGTAAGGAAAGTAGTCTTCCGTTTTGTAGGACTCACTTATTATATCATTGTTGAAATAAGTAATTTCCCCTTTTGTTATAACTCCAGTCCTGTAGACGAGTTTATCTCCCATGAGGTCTGCACTTAACCAAGTGCCATCTGGAAATGTCATATTAAAACACCAAGTCGTAAAGGAGGTCGTGTTTTGTAATATATTGAGGGCCGACTCTAAATCTTTTGATTCAAAAATGAGTTGATTACCAATATCAAAAACTGATCTTCCATGAATGTTTAATATATCTGTAAATTTCTGATGAAGCGCTAATGTTACACCATACTCATTCATTGAGGTGATACTTGGAAAGGGAAAACCAATTGAACCAAAACTATAAACTTTGGGAAGACCTGGAAAATCATAGAGAATAGTTCTCTCTCCAGAATCAAAGGTTTTTACAAGTGGAAAATCTAGAACTCTACCATGAACTGGTGCTTCTTCTTTGTCGTCCCAAAAAAAGAAGGAAGAACAACCAAGCATGGAACTACTAACAGAGGGTAACCACTTGCTAAGGCATGAACTTAATTCAGGTAACAATAGTGCGAAAATTAACTCTTTGGAAGAGATGTCGAGACCTGATGAGTAATTTTCAAGCCATTTTTTAAAAAATGTTTTTTGCTCCAATTGTCCGCTAAAGAAAGACCCTGCTAACTCTTGAAGAATTTTGTCAACTTTAGGGATGCCTAGTGAGAGAACAGTTTTCATGTGCTCAAGAAGCAAAGTATGCCCTTCACGGTCTTTTAGACCCAATTGGTAAAAGCTTTCACTTGGGTCGCCGATGAGATTAATAAGTTTAGGTTCTTCCATCTATGTCCTGGAGTATTAAATGGATATTTTAACTGTTTTTAACGATCCAAGCAATCACACTATGCAAATAGTTTTTCTCTGCTTAGCTGTATTTAGACTGTACTTGGAAGTTGTAGGCTTTAATTTTGAAAGGCTTCCTATTACATCAAAAATGTCCAATGGGCGTGGTTTCCATAGGACTGGATTATTCTTCAGCATAGGTTATATAGTTTTTACTGCACCTAGTTTTCTTCTGGCCCAGTGATCATTAAAGTATTGCCATCATATAGTTCAATTAAATTTTTCGAAAACTTATAATCAGTTGTTAAATTTAACTCTTGTTCGTCAGTTTTCTTTCTAATATATATTTTGACCTGAGTTTTATTAGCTTTTGCCTTAATCATCGAACCAAGCTGATAGAACTTACTGAGTACTTGACTGTTTTGTTTCTTGTTGAACTGAAAAGCTGGATTTTCTTGTAGAGTTCTCCAAAGTTTCCAAGGATCGACTTCTTTTGAGAGAACTTGTGCCAATGTTAAATATATCACTGGATCAGATTCAAAATTATCGCCCATAAGAACCAATTCATCTGGGATTCCCGTCATCATGAGAATATCCAATAAGTGATTGAGTTTATATAGACCTTGAATTTTTAAGTCTTTTGGAGTGAGTTCGCCTTCAAATAGTGAGAAAATTCTTCGATAATCTTTTAGAAAGATACCTGCTGTAAATATTTTATTCTGATAGAGCCAATCTCGCATGGAGTCTTCATAGAAGTGTGGAGAGGCGGAGAGAATAAATGGATGAAAATCTTTTCTAATATATGAGCGAATAATAGAGACGCTATTTTTTACTGTTGGAAAAGATGACATTGGCTTTGTCAGTGAATTATAGACATCTTTAGTACTAGAATATTTTGTGTCCACTAGCGTTTTATCAAAATCACAGATAATTAATTTCTTCTTGTTGCTTTCTATGACTAAGGGAATGAATGAGCCAAGGTGAAGCTCAAGACCTTTTCTTTTCTTTATTTCATAGGCCTGCAAAATTTTAATTTTCTTTGTTTTGTCATCGAGAGGTATTTTAAATGAATAATTTCCAAAACTATCAGAATCATATGTCTTTTTAAAAACTTCATTCTGTTGTTCATCGAGGCCAATGAGTTTCAATCCAAATTGACTAGATTTGAGCAATCTAAATTCTTGAATAGGAAATTTTGGAGTAATGAGTGATAAATCAACTGATCCTGGACCTTTCCATTCTTTCATGGTGCAGGAAGCCCGTACTGCAATATAGTCGTCAGTTTTAATGGCTAAAAAATGAACAAGGTTAGGTCTTTTCATAATCAAAGTTCTCAGGAATAATAATAACCTATTATATTTTAAAGAAAAGGTTTAAAAATGAAAACACCAGGAATGATAGATTTAGAATTAATTGGGCCAGTGAATTTTTATTTGGGCATGGGGATTGAAATCATCACTGCGTTAATTCTCGGAGGCCTTGTAGGTATTGACCGAGAAAGGAAAATGAAGTCTGCTGGTATTAAAACAAATATCCTCATTTGCCTTGGCGCTACTTTATATACTGCCATTTCTTTCATAAATATTCCTGATAATTCCATGGCCGATCCTAACCGTATTGCAGCACAAATCGTGACAGGAATTGGTTTTCTTGGTGCAGGGGCAATTATTCAGAGTCGAGGTCATGTGATAGGTCTGACAACTGCTGCTACTATTTGGGTTGTTGCAGCAATTGGAATGACTATTGGTTCCGGTTATCCAGTTGTGGCCATTCTCTTCACTTTAACCATTCTCGTGGTCTTAAAGCTTTTAAATCCAATCTACAACCTTATTATTCAGGACAAGGATAACAAGACATATCATGTTGAGATACTCTCACACGGAAGAGTAAAGCAACAAGTGAAGCAAATGCTTTTAACTGAAGTTAACGATATTAATGAACTTAGTGAAGAAGTTATTAATATTGATAGTGATGAACGAATTTTAAGTGCTTTTGTGACTCTTCACCCCACTAGAATGAAATTTCTAGGGCAAGAGCTCAAAAGTATTTTAAAGGTTGAGAAAGTAAATTTCTACGTTTCTGATTACGATAATAGCGAAGACAGTTAGAGCTTCGCTACTTTGAAGGTAAGAATTCCTTCATGGTAACTTTGAGTAATTTGTCTAGGGTTTAGAATTTGAGATGTTTCCATTTTCTTAGTGAAGATTTCACTTCTTTTTGACTTGCTAGTTGAACCATCTTCACTCGTTAGTTCATCTTGAAATCTTCGAGTTAAGGAAACTGTGACTTTCCTTCCATGAGCAGTAAGTCTAACATTTTCTTTTTCATGCTCAGGAACTTTTATTGAAACTTCATAATCCGTAATACCTTCTTTAATTGAAGGATTGATAGAAGAGACTTTATAAAAATCATCTCCTGCTTTTTCTGAAATATTTTTCTTGTACTTCATTTGATTTTTAACAATAGAATTGACTTGATTATTAAATCTCTCTTTAACTCTATCTAGTATTGATTGATGACTCTTGGCCATTAAATTATATTTTTGCTTGAAACTCTTATCTTCTTGTAGAAGAAGCTCTTTGTGATGCTCTTCTTTTGCTTTCATTTCAAAATTGTGAAATTTATGTCTTTCATTTCTTTCAACTAATTGCTTATGATTTTGATCTGAAAGTTTATTTTCATGATCTATAACAGCAGCTGCAACCTTTCTTTCATAACTGTCATCTGTTCTCTTGGCCATTTTTACATGTTGCTGCTCTTGCGCCGAAATTTTCTTATTATTTTCTCTTTCTTTAACATCAGAGTGGATTTTACTTTTAAAGTTTAAATCTAGAATAATTCTGTCAGACTCATCTTGTAATTTATGAATAGTTTCTGTTGTCTCTAAATTGATATCTTTAGCTTTAGTGTTGGCAATATCATATGAGTCTCTATACTTATAATCATAAATATTATTAATATCGTGTATTTTTTCTTGATGAGAGTCGGTAAGAAGCTTTTTTTCCTTCTCAAGCTTTGTCTGCTCATTAGCAAAATTAGACTTTATTGAATCAAGCCTTTGTTGTTTCGAGAGGATTTGTTCGCTTATATCGTTTTGATGGCGATCTTTGATATTGATGAGATCAATATCGCCTGTTAATTTAGTGTCAGCTTTTTTTAAATCGTAGAATTTATCTAAGTTCTCAATCTCTTGTTCTTTGGCCACAACAAGATCCGCTTGAGCATCATTAAGTTTTATAAGATAATTTTTAGACGTTAAATCATCAGTTACTTTCATTTTGAGCAAATACTCCAGCATTTTCTTCAGGACCACGACAAAGTTCTTGGTAATTTCCTGTGTGACCTTTACATGTCCAAGATCTTAATAGATCGACTTTTAAAGAGGTGTTACCTCCATGATAGCTCAAATAGCTAACAGGGTCTAATGTTGAGGTTACTAGGTAGCCTCTTTGATCAGTTGGTAGTTTCAGTCTAGATTTTACATAGTATTGAAACACTCTATATTCAGCCTTAGCAATATTGATAAAATTCATAGATAAGAATGTAATTAGAGATAACTTCTTAATGAAGGTGAGGCTTTTCATCCAGTATTCTCCCTTCTACTAAGTTCATAAAAGCTTTTATAAAGAGAGATCTCTCTTTTTCACTCATTGAAAAAATAACAGTTTTCTGTCGTTCCAATGATCTATGTTCTGATACTCGTTTAAGTATTTTTTGAGCCTTCTTCTTATCGGATTCACTTAATCTCTTACCTTTTGCAATGATAGTATTGATCCACTCATTTTCTAAGATGGGGTAGTGTCCATGGGTTGCCATTTCGATAAGGGAATTCATTGATGGTGATTTTCTTTGGGTTAAATTGTTCAATTAAGTCTCCTGTTAACAATCCTCATATTGATCTTATTCAATTCTGGCCCGTAGCTTTAGCGGGTAAGATTTTCTGACCAATCAAATTGTCGAAATTACAGGGACTTATAAATAAAATATTTAATTAAGTGTGAAAAATAGTCAGATTTAGCACAATTAGTTGAAAGGCCTAGCTAAATATGTGTAAAATATCTATGGACTCAAGAGGAGTCTGTATTTTTTAGAATCAAGGAAGAAGTAATGCTCAAAATATTAGCATCTTTATTTACCCTATCAATATCATTTCAATGTTTTGCTCTTGTTGACTACTCTGAAGTCGAAGATGTTAAGTCTTCCAGAAGAGCAGCACCTAATAGAAACCAACCGGCCATTATAAGAAAGGCCCCTGCTCAAAAAGCCAGTTCCAATAATTCTGGTGGTGGTGGAAATTTTGAACTTTCTACTCTTTATGAGCAGCAGCAAGTTAGCGCTCAAACTGATGATGGTGACTTAAGTAAGGTTTCCTTTGTAGGACATTTTCAAACAGATTATAACCTCTACTTAGATGTTTCTTATTGGATGGCAAACGCCACTTTAAATAGTTCTGAAACTTCTGGTGATTACGAACAGGGAAGACCTAAAGTCATTCTAGGTTTTAATTGGCTACGCTTTGGTAAAGCACAAGAGATGTCCACTGTTGATCTTTTTGCTGGTGGAGTTTGGAAGGGTAGCGACAGTGTTGCCAGTACTAGAACAGATAAAATAATAGGAATTGAAACTTCTAAGAGGTTTTACATTTTTGCTCTGGCACTTGGTTATGAGTATCACTTAACAGGAACTCCTGAGTCCGAATCAGAAACTGCGATTGGAAATATTGGTATATTGAAAACATCTTTAGGTTGGATGGTGTCAGGAGACATTAGTTTTGTCCTTGAAGCAGGTATGGTGAAGATTGATAGTGATTCAAATCTAGATCGTGCTAATCGTTTAACGGAAAGTACTCAGTTTTCATATTTAAGGCCTTCGGCGTTACTAGGTCTCTCCAGATCAGTATCTTTAGAGATTGGGGGAGTTTTTAGAACCAGAAGAGCTAGAGATGTAGATACACTATTAGGTGCTAAACTCTGGAATGTTCCCGGTGCTTATGGAAATTCTTTATTTGCAGGAATCAGGCTGTCTATTTAGGAGCTTCTATGTCATTTAAAAAAGATTTTTATTTTTGCTACGAATGCAAGAAGCCAGTTTCGAAGTTGGAAGACTTACTCTTTGTTGAATCTGGATCAACTCGATCTTTCTGTGGTGAAAAATGTATTGAAACTTTTTTTAAACCCATTACGAGTCACTTTGAATCAATTGAAAAGATATTACGAAAGAAATATGCTGTTGAGTCGGAAGAGTGTTTAAACTATCTCTCTGATGTGACTATCATGGAGAAGTCTATGACTGATCCTGATGAAATTTGGTGCCATGAGAATGGAATAAAAGAAGAAATTTATTCTTTTATTAAAAAAGTAGAAATAGAAAAAAATGATCCTTTCTATGTCATTATACTTTGTACAATCTTTGATACCTACCCAGGCTATGTACTGCTTTCTACAATTACTAGAAGTAAGTACTTAATGGAAGAGTTTCGAATAGGTGAAGAAGTAGATCTACAAGATCATTTCAGTTTGACTGCGGATGAAGGTGAGATTGAAGTTGATCATGCCGAACTTCAGGGCATCGAGCAAAAAAAATCTGAGCTGCTAGCTAATCATATTGACCTTCTCTCAGATGCAGACATTCCAATTGATAAGTATCCTTTGTATGACAACTACATTGAATCTACTATGGATGCTCCTGACGAAACTTTCAAAAGCCAAGACCATTCTGGAGATACAATTTATACTTATATAAAGGCCTTTGATAAACAGGGTGTATCTTTTTATTATTTTGTACTCTGTATGAAGTTGGATATGGGAGATGATATTGGTGAAGAGGTTATAGTGCCTGTTTTAACATTTCCTTCAGTTGATGGAGACCTGTATCGAAATTACCATAAAGGTGAACAGGTCTCAGGAAGTCTCAAAAACTAAAAAGCTTTATAGATATATTGTCCCACCTTTTTAAAGGCTTCGCAGTAAGTAGGATCTTTATATTGATCTAGGAATTGAGAACAATAGATATAGGCATCTGGAGTAAGTACATACTGATAAAAAGGTGCTGGATAAAAGTAAGACTTATCCTTCATCACCATGGCACCTGTTATAGAAAAATTCTGGTAGCCACTTCTATTTGCGTATAAAGTCACTTTGTAAATTTTCTTCGAGTTTGTAATCATTAAACATCTTGGTTCTCCAATATAAACTGAAGATGTACCACTATTATGTGTTGGTATTACACAGACTTGTCCGTCTGAAGAAGGTGACTTCACTTGAATCCATACATCTTTCTTATTAGTACTTAAGCAAATCGTGTGCTCACCCAAGTGAGGATGTGACTCGTCAAAGTTACTCTCTCCATCAGCAGACCATTTACAATGTTTGATCTCGTCAGGGACGGTGTTTGGAGTGTCTGTCGTTGTGTCACCACCTGTTGAGGTTCCGGTGGAGTCATCACTATTTGAATCATTATTACCAAAGGCGGAACCTGAAGTAGATGTGTTACTTTGATTGTCATTAAATGTTTTATTGTAAGCACTCCTACGATCTCTGGGTGCATCACATGAAGCTATGAGGAGTGATAATAAAATAAAAACTGAAACATTTTTCATATACTTTTCCTAAGATAAAACTAATCTCATCTACTTATCGAATATTTTACCTAATATTTTAGCTTTTTTCTTCAGTTTCCAGCTAAGTTGCCGAAAAGTGGTGTATGAAGGCAATAATTTTCTTCCTTTTAATCATAATCACCAGTGTAACAGGGGTTTTTCTACTCTGTTTCGCTCCCTATCACCTCTATAATGAGGTGCTCTCTAACGGTATTAAGTCGTCTATTTATGAAAGAGAGAAAACATCTACTTATCTGCATTCTGGAAGTTATTACAATATTCGAAAGATGCAAGGGATTAGTGGAGAGGCCGAGAACTTGTGGGAAACATTTCACTTTTCTGAATTTGAAATACCACTTCCGGTTAGACATCCTATGTTTGTTCTTATTCCGATTATTCATAGGAGAAAAGTTCGCCCCGAGATTGGTGCGAAGTTTAAAACTAGGGGAAAGTTAGATGTGGGAAGTTTTACTGTCTTAAAGTCCTTTAAATTTGATAGGAGAATTGAACATCATAAAATATTTGAGTTACCTTTTTTCAAAAACCATATTTTAAAAAAGAATGATAAGACAGTTTGGAAAGATTTATTTACAAAGAGTTTTTCTCTTCCAAAAGGAGAGCTTACAGAAAAATCGTATTGGATGAATCTTTGGAATATTTCCTATAAAGAACTTGTTTATAACCTCTATCTACTAGAGCTACGTTCTAAGTTCTTACCGGAAAATGCTAGGAAATTATCTTATTACAATAATAAATCATTTGGTATTATCGAGCTCATCAATATAGAAAGCCAAAAACAAGGATTAGAAGACTTATTTAGAAAAGAACTCATTTATGTTTATCATAATGGTTACATATATAAACTTTTACTGAAGTCTAGATATGAAAATCAGATTTCTGAGTCAATTAGAAAGAGAATCATGAAGGCCTTAAAATATAGGACAAGTGATGAGTCTTCCGCGATAGAAATCTATGCTAGATATAAAGAATTACCTTATTATAAGAGAATATCGCAGGAAGGAATGACTTATCTCTATGCTGGATGGAGCCACGTCACTGAGAAGAAGGAATTCATTAAAGAGATGATTCAATTTCTTGAACGTGGAAGAAATTCATACGACTATCTAGAGCCTCTTTACGAATATTCTTATAAGGAGTTCGGAACAAACTATTCTATTTTAAAAGATAATCTGAAAGAAAGTGCCAGTGAACAACTGAAAAGAAAGATAATAGAAGAGGAACAACTTCAAGATCAAAAAATAATAAATGAAATAAATACAGATGTAGAAGGTGAGTTTGAAACCGAAGATCAAAAGGTTGATTACTTTTTAAAAAAGGCCAAGGGTAACCAGTCAGATGAAGAATCAAATATTCTGTTTAAAGATTAATTGACTAAAGTAGTTAAGTAATTCTTCCGATACATATTCTATGTTAAAGAAATACTTAGAATTTACAGCTTATCCAGCTGTGATGATAGCGACCTATTCCATATATATGGTTTTACAATCTGTAGGACTACCTCAGATCGTCGCAGTATATGCTTGCTTAGTATGTGGTATATCTCTAATTCTATCCCTTGAATATTACAATCCTTATAGAGAGTCATGGACTCCAAATATAGGTAACTATAAACAGGATTTAACTTATCTAGTTTTTGTGCAAGTTTTCATGACGCTCATTATACGTTTTAGCATGATTGCAATTCTTGTAAATTATGGATTTGAGAAAGGAGTCATATTGGATGTGTGGCCAAGGCAATGGCCCATTTTTGTACAAGTCTTTATGATTATAGTTATTGGAGAGTTCTTTCAGTACTGGTGGCATAGACTTTCGCATAAGATATCATTTCTCTGGTCAGTTCACTCCGTTCACCATTTTGTTAAAGTTCTTTATTCTATCAATACTGCAAGATTTCATCCTTTTGATAAATTTGTTGAATATTTCATTGATGTATTTCTCTTTATTGCTCTTGGAGCAGATTTAAGTGTGATTTATCTCTACTACATTTACTTTTCAGTGAATGGTCTTTTTCAACATTGTAATACAAAAATTTCCATGGGTCCTTTGAACTATGTGATCGCCACAGCTGAACTTCATCGACTTCATCATGATATAGATTCTAAAAGGGCCATGCACAATTTTGGAAATAATACGATTATTTGGGACATTATTTTTGGAACCTACTTAGATCCTAAATTAGAGGTAAATGATATTGGAGTTGAGGGGAATGACGACCCAAAATCTTTTAAAGCTCAAATGTTTCATCCTTTTGGAAAAACTCTAAAGAAATATCTCATGCGTTTACTTATGCTTATTAAATATAAGAGACATTGGAAGAAGTATGTCTCACAGACTCATTCTCCCAATGAGCAGCAGGAGAGTTTACTGCTCTCAATTTTAAAGAAAAATAGTTCAACGGCCTTTGGGGTAGAGAAATCTTTTTCTAAGATTTCTAGCTATGAAGAATATAAGTTGGCATTAGATGTAAATGAATATGAATTTTTTAGGCCTTGGATTGATCGAATTATTCAAGGAGAGAAACAGGTTCTCACTAGTGATGATGTACATTACTTTGTATCGACAAGTGGGACAACGGGGCTTTCTAAGTATATTCCCATGACTGAAAAAGTTGAAAATGATTTAAAAGAAATGCAAAATGTTCTTATTTATTCCGCCTTTAAAAATAAAGAAGAAGCTTTTTCAGGTTTGCTCTTTACTGTCGTTGGTAGTGCAGTGGAGGAAAGAGTAGGAGAGAAATTTGATTGTGGCTCTATGTCTGGAAAACTTTATGCTAAAACATCCAAAATTATCACAAAGTTTCAAGCAGTCCCTGTACAAATTTATGAAATAGAAAGTTATGAATTAAAGTATCTTCTACTTTCTACTCTCGTCGTTCTTTCTCCTTCTACCACTCTCTTTTCTACGGCAAATCCCTCTACTCTCATTAAACTCAATGATATTATCAACGAGAGAAGATTTGATCTCATTCAAATGATTGAGAGTTGGAAATTCGAAATCTTTTGTAAAAGTGATCACGATAGAGAAATCATAGCGTCTATTTGTTGGAAGCGTTATAGAGAAAATCAAGAAGGGGCCATAGAAGTTTTAAAAAACAAGGGGACTCTATGTTTCTCTGATTACTGGCCAAATTTGCAATCAATTATCACTTGGACAAAGGGGAGTTGTGAGTACCTAGTCTCGACTTTAAAAAATATTACTCCAAATGATACTTCCATAATTGAATTAGGCTACTTAAGTAGCGAGTTCAGAGGAACAGTGAATGTTAATGGAGAAGACTCTAGATCACTTTCTACTCTAGGCTATAACTTTTTTGAATTTATGTTAGTAAGAGATTTTGAAAACGGTATTTATGATCCAATTCTCATAGGTGATTTAGTTCTCAAAGAGCAGTACTATATAATTGTCACTACTGAAGCTGGTCTTTATCGCTATTTTATCAATGATATTATTGTAGCGACAGAAGGGGTGGGAAACACTCCGTGTATTGAATTTGTTCAAAAAGGAAAAGGTGTTACCAACATTACAGGAGAGAAACTTTGTGAATCACAAATTCTAAGTTATTTCTCTGCAAGTAACGTACAAGTGAAGTTCTTTATCTGTTTGGCAGATCCCTTGAAAATGGAATATCGCCTCTACTATGAAGGGGAGCTTGAGGACTTTAGTGAACACCTCCATGAATATCTTTGTTCAGTAAATGTTGAATACCTTGCAAAGACCGCTAGTGGAAGATTAAAGAAAATTCAAACAGTAAGGTTAAAAGAGAATACAGGAGAGTTCTTTAAAGTGACTCAAGTCGCCAATGGACAAAGGGACTCACAACTTAAACATATGCATCTAGATTACTTGGATAACGTTAAATTTGTTTTCGAGGCTTATAAGAGATGAAAATAGCCAGTATAAGTGAAATAGACATAAGTATAAACTTTAAATTGAAGTTTAAACATAATACGAAATCAAGAGATAAGACGGAGTCATTCTTTGTTAAAATCGTTACTGATTCAGGAATGATCGGCTACGGTGAAGGCTGTCCTCGTTCCTACGTAACTGGTGAAGATCTTAAAAGTTGTCGCAAGTTTTTATCTGAATATGAGAATAGTATTGCTAAGCTAACAAATCTTGATGAATTAAAAATCTTTGTTGAACTTAATAATAAAGCAATATCTAAGAGTCCATCCGCATGGTGTGCCATTGAAATTGCCCTTTTGGATCTCTTAGCCAAGGAGAAGAGTATTTCCGTTGAGGAGATGTTCGAATTAAATCCCCCTATTCAAAATCACTCCATCACGGCTGTCATAGGAATTGATTCTCCTTTTTTATTTTTAAAGAAGCTCATGAAGTATCGTTTTTTTGGATTGAGTGATTTTAAATTAAAGCTCACGGGGGTAAAGAAAATAGACAAAAGAATTCTATCCTGGGTGAAATTTAGTGGAATTCCAAGTAAGCATGTGCGGGTTGACGCAAATAATATATGGAGTGATGAATCAGAATGTATAGCTGCCTTAAAAGAGTTAGATAACTTGATTTGGGCAATTGAAGAACCTTTACAAGAGCGAGATATTAAAAAGTTTATAAAGATCAGTAAAGAAACCGGTAAGAAAATTATTCTTGATGAGAGTTTTCTAAAAGTTGAAGACTTTGAAGAAATTAAAAGTCACCCTGATATCTTTTTAGTGAATCTTAGAATTTCTAAAATGGGAGGGATTATAAGATCGTTGGGGATTATTTCGGCTTTTAAAAAGCATGGTTTTAAATTTATTTTAGGTACCCATGTAGGGGAGACGAGCCTATTAGGTCGTGTTTCACTTTTTATTGCTGAAAATTTTAAAGAAAGTATCTACGCTATGGAAGGATCCTATAGTACCCATTTATTAGAAGTTGATCCCGCAAATCCTAATATTAAATTTGGTAAGAAGGGTCTTGTTAAAGTGAATGATTTACATTTAAAGAAAAGTGGATGGGGGATAGATTTTAATGAGTAAAATATTTTGTCTAGTACTTATTCTCTTTTCAATTTTCCAATTGAAAAATATTAATATTGGTACAGATTATAGACTTTTCTTTGGTGAAGATAATATTGATCTAGCGGCCTTTAATAAATTAGAGCGAAAATTTGGTAAGAACGATACGATTCTATTAGTGGTAGCACCAAAAAATAAAAAGATCTTTAATTTAAAAACTTTGCAGCTCATTGAAAAGATCACAGAGGACGTTTATAAAACACCGTATTCAACAAGGGTAGATTCACTTACAAACTTTTTACATATTGAGGCAAAAGAAGATGAAGTTGCTGTAGCACCATTGTTTGAATCTGAAGTTCATTTTACACCTGACCAAATTGAAATCATAAGAAGTAAGGCCTTGGCCCAGAATCAATTGGTTGGTAAAATTATTAATAAACAGGGATCTATCACTGGTATAAATATAACTGTTCATATTCCCAATGAAAAACCTAATGCTGTCTTAGAATCAGCTGACTTTATAAAGAAACATGTTGAGAAGTTGAGAGAAGAATATCCCGAAATTGAATTTCATCTCTCTGGAATCATAATTATGAATGATGCCTTTGCCACTTATATGCTAAAGGATCTTTTGTCTCTGACACCTCTTAGTAATCTGATTATATTTTTCATTATAGCTCTTTTCTTTAGATCATTCTATGTTGCTGGTCTTGTGATGTTTATATCAGTTTTAGCGAACATCACGGGGATGGGATTTGCGGGACTCACGGGGATTAAACTTACACCTCCATCAGGAATGTCTACAATCGTCATTCTTACTCTCTCTATTGCAGATTGTATTCATATCTTAACAAGTTTAAGTATGAACAATGAAGAAGGTCTTTCTTGGAAAGAGAGAGTGAAACTAGCGCTTAAAAAGAATTTTAAGTCAATTTTTCTTACTAGTCTAACTACTGCGATTGGTTTTCTGTGTTTAAATTTTAGTGATGCTCCTCCTTATCATGATCTCGGAAATATTTCAGCAGTGGGTGTCATCGCGGCACTTCTATATTCAGTTATCCTCTTTCCGTATCTTCTCTCTCTGAGAGAAGTCAAAGTTAAGTATCTCATAACAACTTCAATGCATTATTTGAGTGATTTTATTTACGCAAAGAAAAATATCATCTTAGTTGTAAGTACTCTTTTGACTCTTCTTCTTGGATACTTTTCAAGTCAACTTGTCATTAATGATACTTTTGCCAATTGGTTTAGCAAGAGCACTGAGTTTAGAAAGAGTATTGATTATGTAAATCGAAATCTCACAGGACTTTATACTTTTGAATTTGAACTTGAGACTAAGGATGATAAGAGCGTTTTTGATCCAGGATATTTAAAAGATTTAGAAAAGTTTAATGATTGGTGGATGAGTAAAGGCTATGTTTGGCACGTTGAATCTATAAATAACATCATGAAAGATATTAACAAGGCCTTTAATGGTAATGCTGAGAGTTTCTATAAACTTCCTGCCAAGCAAGAACTAGCAGCGCAGTTATTTCTCTTCTATGAAATGGGACTACCGCAGGGGTTTGATTTAAATAATAGAGTGAGTCTTTCTAAGAAATCAACTCGAATGACTGTGACTTTCCAAGATTTAAATTCAACTAAGGCCGAGAAACTAACCTTAGAAGCTTATGAGTGGTTAAAGAAGAACACAACTCACCTCAAACCTGTTCAAGCACAGGGTCCATCAATAATGTTCTCAAATATTTCTAGACGAAATTTAGACAGTATGGTGCATGGTACAGTGATTGCTTTTTTACTTATTACTCTACTTTTAATTTTCTCACTTAAAAGTTTAAAATTAGGGCTCATTAGTATATTGCCCAATGTTCTCCCTTTTATTATTACTTTTGGTATTTGGCAGATTCTCTATCAAGAAGTAGGACTTGCTATTTCTATTGTGACTTCGGCAACACTTGGTATAATTATTGATGACACTATTCATATTATGACTACCTACGCTAGGGAAATTAAGCTTGGTCGTGATGACAAAACCGCTCTTAGAAAAATGTTAGACACTTCTGGTGTGGCTTCTATTACAACTTCGGTAATTTTATCACTGGGCTTTTCTGTAATGTTATTTTCAGACTTTCTCATTAATTTTACATTTGGTCTTTTGGCCATCATAAGTATTACCATTGCTATTACCTTTGATATTTTAGTACTTCCAGCAATATTACTGACATTTATACATAAGGATAAGAAATGAAAAAAGGATTCTTAGGTTTAATTTTAGCCCTCATCTTTGTGGGGGCCTTCTCATTGATAGAGTCTTCCATTTGGACGAATAGTAAAATACATGTGCTCATTGCAATTGCTGTGATGGCCTCTGTTTATCAGCCAAGTTATAGCCCATTTAAAAAAGCGGCCAATGATAAAGATCAGGGAACGGCATTACAGATTATTTGGTCAATCTATATCTCTCAATTTCTATGTCTATTTGAGGCCATCTATTTTAAGTACCCTTCTTCCATGGAATGGTCTCCCTATGCCATTGCGGCTACTGTATTGGCAGTCTTTGGGTTAATTCTAAGAAGTTGGGCCTATAAAGAACTCGGTGATTTCTTCACCTGGCATATTAATGTGGAGTCAGATCAAAAAGTTGTAAAGTCTGGTCCCTACAAAGTTGTTTGTCATCCTAGCTATACCGGAGCTTTTATGACTTACTTCTTCACTTGTATCATGCTTCATTCTTTCTTTGCAGCAGGGGCGAGCTTTATTCTGATGTTCTTTTGTTTCTATAGGAGAATTTCTTATGAGGAAAAGGAGATGATTAAAGAACTTGGTGAGGAGTATGAGAGTTTCTGTAATTCTAGATCTAAATTGATTCCGTTCATTTGGTAAAGTTAGGTACCCCATTAAAGGGTACCTGATATCTTTCTTAAATTAATGACCGCAAGATTCACCGTGGGCATGTAAGTGTCCATGGCTTATTTCATCTTCAGTAGCGACGCGAATAGAAGCGACCTCTACGTCAAATTTCAGGTCTAGACCTGCTAGTGGATGGTTGCCATCTAATACAATACTTTCGGATTGAATTTCTTTAACCATAACTGGAATAGGCTCTCCGCTTTCAGTTTGAACTTGAAATTGCATTCCCACTTGTATTTTATCCACATCAGGAAATTCTGTCTTTGGAATTGTTTGAACCATTTGATCATGGTATTCACCGTAGGCGTCTTCTGCTTTTAATTCTAATTTAAAGCTATCCCCAACTGATTTTCCCGCAAGTTCACTTTCAAGTTTTGGAAGGATATTTTCATGTCCATGAATATAGACCATAGGCCCTCCCGCTTGATCAGAAGAATCAATTAATTGTCCTTCACCGTCTTTTAAGGTGTAGTTGATTTCAACGACATGGTTGTCTTTTACTGTATCTGCACTCATATGAATCTCCTATAATTATGATTTAATCTATTTTCTTTATATCATAATTCCCTTACTACTAAAAGGGTTCGAGCTCTTTGAAGCGAGTTTATTCAATATTAGGGAAGGGATGAGGGGAACTTTCCCATGTTTCCTGAATTATAGTCATCTATCGCCTGTAGGATCTCTTGTTTTGAGTTCATTACAAAGGGTCCATAACTAAAAATAGGCTCATTAATTGGTTCACCGTTAAGCATTAATAATTCACTACTTTGCATCGCTTCTAAGGCAATCAAGTCTCCATCTCTCTCAAAAATTGCCAATTCTCCAGCTTTAATTTCCTTTTGACCAACCTTAATAGAACCTCTTCTTACTAGAATTAAGCTATTAGTCATTTTGGGTAATTGTATCTCTGCGCAACTAGCGTTTTTAAGACATAAATCGTAGATATTTATAGGTGAGTAGGTTTTAAAAGAACCTTGATGAGTTTTATAACTGCCTGCAATGATTTTCATATCAACGCCATCTGAAAGTTCTATTCTTTCAAACTGAGTTTCTTTAACTCCCTGATAACGTGGTTCAGTCATTTTAAATTGCTTGGGAAGATTGACCCAAAGCTGTACCATTTCAAAATCACCTCCCTGGTTGGAAAATTCTTTAGAATGAAATTCTTCATGTACAAGTCCACTTCCGGCCGTCATCCACTGAACATCACCTTCTTTTATAATTCCTCCACCTCCCGATGAATCCCTATGCTCAACTTCTCCTTTATAAGCTAGAGTAACAGTTTCAAAACCGCGATGGGGATGAACTCCCACTCCTCTTCTTAAATTAGTTTTTGAAAACTCTTTAGGTGAGGCGTAGTCTAATAAGAGAAAGGGGCTTAAATATTCGCTTAGTCTATGATTAGGAGAGAACATGGAGCTGACTAAGAATCCATCTCCTACCCAGTGCTGTTCTTCTTTTTTTAGAATTTCTATCACTTCTTTTCTACTCATAAAATCTCCGCGTCCTAGAATAACTTCTCTGGACCACAAGGAATAATTCTATAAGGATTAATATCTTTATGACTATAATAGTAATGTCGCTTGATATGATCAAAGTTCGTGGATTCTTTAATTTCTTTTATTTCATATAGCTCTTTTGTGTACCTTGAAAGATTTTTATAATCAGAAATTCTTCTTATATTACATTTGAAGTGAACATAGTACACAAGGTCAAATCTTAAGAGGGTAGGAATTAGACGAAGATCAGCCTCCGTCATTTCATCTCCTGTGAGAAATTTTTTATTTTCTAAAATAATTTCTAATTCATCTAGACAAGAAAATAGTTTTGTCACTGCTTGCTCATAGGTCTCTTGAGTTTTTGCAAAACCGGCCCTGTAAACACCATTATTTACTGCATGATAAATCTGCTCATTAAGTTTATCAATCTCTTCTCTCTTTTCTTGAGGATAGAAATCTAGATCATTCCCTGTGAGATCGTTAAAAGATGAATTAAACATTCTAATTATTTCAGATGATTCATTATTTACAATTGTGCTAGTTAATTTATCCCAAAGAACTGGAACGGTAACACTTGTAGAAGCTAATGAATCTGCATTTTGATAAACTTCATAGAGATATTTGGCCTTATTCACTTCATCGCTTGTCGCATCTTTGTAATTAGTATTAAACTCCCATCCATTTTCCAGTAGATCAGGATGAACAACACTCACTGTAATATGTTCTTCTAGGCCTTTTAGTTTCCTGTAAATAAGGGCCCTGGTGGCCCAGGGACAAGCGTAACTAACATAGAGGTGATAGCGTCCTGAATCGGGTGTAAAGACCTCATTGGTAGAGCTAATAAACTCTCTAAAGGACCTAGGCTCTCTAGCGTAAGCTCCAGTCTTATCACTACTAATGATTGTTCCTTTTATCCATTTTCCGTCTACTAATTTACTCATGATACTATCCTCTATATTTTGATTATTTTGTAACTAATTTAATTTTTAAATGAACTAAATCTTTAATGACTTTATCGCCAAGTCCCTTAAAGAAATTTCCAGAACCATAAATCATGTCAAATTTTGTTCGGTCAAACTCAAATTCAGCAACATAAGCTTTTCCCGTTTTCTTATAGGGCATAGAAACATTTTGTGACTTTCCTTTAATAGTTAAGATTCCATATAGGTAGCCATCTCTTACTTGCGTGATTTTAAAAGTTGCCGTTGGAAATTTCTGTACATTGAAGAAATCAGCACTTTTAATATGTCCTAAGAACTTGTCTCTCCATTCTCCACTTAGATCAGTAACATTTATGGAGTTTATATCGGCCACAAAATTTCCCGACGTGAGTATTCCTTTGGAAACGTTAATGTTGGCTTCTTTCAATTTTATAACGCCTGTGTGTCCGGATCCGACTTTCTTAGTCGCCGTCCAAGTAAATGAACTCTTCTCCAAGTTCACACCAGTGGCCATAGTATTATTTATTGATAGTAGTAATAGAATTGTACTTAGTAATTTCATTTCGTTCTCCTTAATTTATGTCCAATTCTTTGTTTGGACTTAGTTTTCTTACCCTTACTCTACGGCAGAATAGGTTAGGAAAAAAGTACATTAATTTGATAAACTTGTGCTATAATTAGAACATGATTATAACTATAGATCAGATCATTTGTTTAAAGACTGTGTATGAAGAAGGTAGTATCTCAAAAGCTGCTGATAAGCTCTTTCGTGCCAAATCGGCGATTAATTACTCACTAAATAACCTTGAAGAGCAATTGGGCTTTAAGGTTTTAGATAAGAGTGCGTATCGACCAAAGCTAACTCCTAAGGGGGAAGAATTTCTTTTTAAATCGAAAAGCCTTACTAAAGAATACGATTTATTTTTAGAAAATTGCCAGAATATATTCTCAGGTGTTGAAATGAAGCTCTCTCTGAGCGCCAGTAGTATGTGCTCTTTAGAAGAGCTGTATAAAGTTATTAAGTCTGCCATGAACAAGTACCCTACAACAGAAATAGTCATGCATAGAGAAGTTTTAAGTGGTGAGAAGATGTTGGAGGAGGACCTCGTTGATTTGGCCCTGTTTGAAAATTTGAATAATAAAGAAAGTTATGAGTATAAGAAATTAGAAACATTTAAACTCCCCTTAGTTATTGCCAGTGATCATCCTTTCTTAAAGCTTAATAAGAAAGACCAAACTAGAAAAAACCTTATTAAACATCCTCATATTATTCAAAGAAGTACCATGAGAGATTTTGCACTAAATCGTTCAATTGAAGATGAAGAATTAAAGTGGGAAGTTACTGATATTCTCTCTAAGAAAGAACTTATTGAACAAGGGCTTGGTTGGGGAAGGCTCTCTGACCATATGATTACGGGTCTGCTTAAGAAAAAGAAGCTCACTCATTTAAAGCACTTAGATGTGGAACCTAAGATGGAAGTTTTCCTCTGCAGGAAGAGACATAAAGTTCACGGTGAAGTGAATAATTTTATTTGGAATTGTTTTTAAAGTATTTGCAGTCTTTCATATCGTACAGCTTTAAAATTTCTTTAATTGACCACTTCTTTGAAGTTTTCTATTTCCTGCTGTTTATATTGAAATAGTTTTAATTGTTTTAAAACTTGTAAGAGACACCTGCAAATATATTAACTCCTGATAGGGAGTTTAGGTAAACATCATTTTCATTTGCGTCTTCGATGGGTTCCAGATCTTTAATGATTAGCTTCTTCAAGGCCACACCTGCAAAAAATCCTAATTTTGAGTAAGGAAGTACTCTCGCAATTCCTCCAAAATTATAACCGTAGGCGATACCTTTAGTTTTTTGTACATCATCTCCCTGAATCAACTGGAAATCTCCAGAGAACGAGAGTCCTCCAAAGCCTTCAATAGTCAAATAGTGAAAGTGGAATAGGGCATAGTAGAGATTGCCATCTATAGTTAGTGTTTTCGCTTTTAACTCGCTTTGAGTTACAGAAATATAACTAAGTCCAAATCCCCAAGAAACTCTTTGAATCGGGTTTCTATGTTCCATATGAAGAGAGAAAATTTTAAAATTTGAAACGTCATCATTTGAACTATCTGAAATCGACTTCCATTCGTTTCCACCGGAGAAGGAGCCGAGTGATAGTGAGGCAAAATTATTCTCAGACAATTTGTCCTGATCTGTCTGAAACGTTAAGGCAACATCGTGTTCAGTAATTTTAGGGTTCTTGTAACCTTCTTCTTCATTGAAGGACTTTATGGAGATATCTTTTATCTGGATATAGGCAATTCTTCCCGATATTACGATAGGAAGTACTGTCCCATCCTTCCTTTCAACTTCTCCCACTCTTACTTTCTTTCCATAAGCGATGTAGCCAAGCGGAGTTGTAAGGTTTTGATCTGAAAAAATAACGGCCTTAGGAACGGATACCACTGCTATTTGAGCAGCTTGTACGCAGATCATGGAGATTACAAAGGCGATTGTGATTCTAAATAAATTTTTTATAATTGAGTTCATTAATATAATTATATTCTTATTCTCACCTGATTTCAAACCCTTGTATAAGGAAACTTCTTCTCCTTTTTTAAGTCATGAAAAAATGACTATCGTTGTTGAGGGCCAGTAGAATTAGGTATAAGTTAGCTTAAATTTACATATTTGAGGTTATAATGAGATTTCCAGGTAAGAGAAAAACGAAGCACTATTTCCCTGTTGCTGATGGGGGCAGACTATCGTTTGATACTGACTTTTCACGTAAAGAGAATATCTATATCGTAGGTATAGACCAGCTCTTAGTAGATATTGAAGTGGAAGTTAGTGATGAATTCTTAGAAAAGTTTGGACTCATAAAAGGTGAATCCAGCGTCCTCGACAATGATATTGTTGAGAGTATTTATCAAGAACTCCTAGGAGATGATAGAATTGTCGGAGAGTATGCTGGTGGGGCCATTGGCAATACACTACATAATTATTCTATCCTCGCTGATGACAAATCTGTGGCGCTTGGAACAATTTGTAAAAATATTCATGTAGGTGACTATGCCTTTAAGTATATATGTACAACTAGTTCAAAAGTTGATTTTTCTCACTTAGAACCAAAAAGTGGAAAAATGGCCCGTGCCATGTGTTTTCTTACTCCCGACAAAGAAAGAACATTCGGTATCGGTAAGGGAATCATGAACGAGTTAACTCCTGAATTTATCCCCACTGATATAGTCGCTGGAGCAAGTGCTCTACTTGTTTCAACTTATCTCTTACGTGATGAGAATTCACCCATTTTCGCTGCAACTATCAAAGCATTAACAATTGCTAAAGCTAACGATGTTCCAGTTATTCTTTCACTTGGAACATCCAGTTTAGTGAGTGAAAAAAGAGAATTCTTCTTAGGTATTATTGAAGAGTTTGTTTCGATTCTTGCTATGAATGATCAAGAAGCCAAAGCGTTATTTAACGAAGAAGATCCTCTATTAGCGGGGGAGAAGTCTTTGGATTATGTTGATATGACTCTTCTCACCGTAGGTAAAAGAGGTCTCTATATTTGTGCTTTTGTTGAAAAAGAGCTAGCGAGGCAAACTAAGGACATGATCCATACCAAAAGCTTGGCCGAATATAATGAATATGAGTACTCAAGAGCGATGGTGAAAGATAGATGTGATAATCCCATAAAAATTTATACTCATATCAACCCTTACATGGGTGGACCTGGTGAGATTAAGAATACAAATGGGGCGGGAGATGCTGCTCTAGCTGCCGTTCTTCACGATATTGCAGCAAATTGTTACCACAGAGAAGTTCTACCAAATTCTCCAAAACATAAGGATCAATTCTTAACTTACTCATCTATTCATCAAGTTTGTAAATATGCAAATAGAGTAAGTTACGAGGTCTTAAAGCAAAATTCACCAAGGCTATATCACGGACTTCCAGTTAAAGAGCAAAGCCTTGAGGAAAGTTACTGGGAAAATTAATTTTCAAGGACCTGGTTTAGATCTTCTACATTAAATTTTTGTCTTTTAAGTTTTGTAGGAGGCTTACCCAATTTTTCTTTTTTTACAGGCTTCTTTTTCTTAAGTAAATTTTTACTTTCGTCCTCTGAGGCCACATTTCTCTTGTTGATAGATTCAATATAGCCTTTACATATTTGATCTAGTTCTTCTCTATTTGTTTCATTAAGCTTTTGGTCAGAAAATTTACAAATCATTTCTCCATCTTCAGAAACAGCTAGTTCAAGTTGGAATTTTTCATTATTAAAACTTATTTCTACACTCTCTTTTGAACCTGACTTACTTAGAATTTCATCAAATTGCTCATTAAGGCTTAGACTTACGTTTGAATTTGCTGTTGAGTTTGAGTTGGCACTTGTTCCTGGATTAGCGTTTACTTGACTAGCAGTTGTAGGCGCTACTGTTTGCACCTGCTCTTGCTCTGAAAACTCCTCAGGTGCACTTGCCGCAACTGTACCTTGATTAGATGAAGGAACTCCAAATACATTAGTTCTTGAACTTGAACTAGCGGTAGGAGAGGCTTTCTTCTTATCTGAGGCAATCGCCTTGGACTTTTCTTTATATTGTTTTTTTACTTCAGCAGTTTTTACTCTGAGTTTATCAATTTCTTTTCTTAGCTCATCTAACTCCGTAATAGGAGCATCTTTATTCTCTCTTTCTGTGAAGTTTTCCTCTTGTTTGGTAATTTTTTCTTCAAGTTGTTTAATGTAATCAAGTAAATCTTGGTTCGACTGATCTATCTTTTGACTATTCACTTTCTTTTGAGCTATTTGGTTATTTTTAAGAGGTTTAGATGCTGTTTGTTTTACTCCATTAAAAATACTTGTAGAATTAGAGTTGGTTATATCGTTTGCTCTAACGAGATCTGTGGTAGTACTTTTATTTGAAAAAACGTTGGTCGAAAAATTTGTTCCAAGGTCAGAAAAAATAGAAGAACTTTCCTCTTTAGTATTTGTGGCGATACCACTTGTTGATTTTCTCATTGTATCAATAAAACGTTCTCCAATACCTCTGCTACTGTCATTGAAGTGGTGACTGTCTCTACCAATATCAAAGTCTTTTGCCATATTTTCTGCGAAAGAATCATAATCTTGTGAGCTACAAAATTTGGGCTCTTTTATTTTATCTTTAATGAACTGAGATACTTTACTTGTGATTTCTGCGGACATCTTTTGATTAGGAATTCTAATATCACAAAAACTTTGATGGTAATCTTTTTTGCCAATAGTTTTAGTTATGAAATCAACAGCGGCCCCCGATAATTTTGCAGGAGAACAGTTGATTTTCTTAAAATCTATTCCTTGTAGACCAGTGATAGTATTACAATACATATTGCTAAAGCCTGCAGCACATTTTGGCACTTTTGAATTAAAGTGTTTAGGGGTATCAAAGTGTCCCATATATTCAGTTATGCCATTTGTGTAATCTCTGTCTTTATAGTTTTTTACAAACTTCTTGGCGAAGGCCTTCTTGCTGATATTAGAATTATTTCCAATGTCATGTATTTGATAACTTAATTGTTCGACGCTTTTTACTTTTTTATTTTCGAGCTTCTCTCTTAGCTTTAGTAATGAGTTAACAAAATCATTTCTCTTGTTTTTTGATATCTTTAGCTTTTGACCATCTACATTTGATTTATTTCTCTTTATAGTAAAATAGTCAATGAAATGATTTAGTCTTCCAAGTTTTCTATGTGTTACAACTTCATCACGAACTTCTTCTTCAGTGATTTTATCTCCAGATTTACTAATAGCAATTTGATCATTAAGGTCTAGCATTAAATGATTCATTGCTTCTTTAGCAGAACCTTTATCTAGAATAGAAATTGATTTATCAAAATCTTGAGTTTTTAATCTACGAGTTTTGATCTTACTTTCTTGTAATTGAGAAAATTTTTCTTTTAATAAGAGTATCTTTCCATCTTTATCAATAGAGTGAAGATCATTTTGTTCACAGTAGAGAGCTTTTAGATTGAGTATATTTGATTTTTTGAACTTCTCTAAATCTGAATTTTCTCTAGAATTAGTCGAAGAAAAAATAGAGTCAATTAGCTTGGGGTCATCAAAAGCTAAGTCTGCCTTTGGGCAAAGAACATTTGTCATATCTCCGAAAGCGTAGGCACACATCATTTTTGACGATTCAAGAGCTAGTTTTTGGTTTTCACCCTTGTTTGATCTTAAGAAGTCATCCAGAGTCATGCCTGCTTTAGTTCTAGCTTGAATATTTTTAAGTAGTCCTCGAAGATCATTATGGGCCATCGATTGCAAGATGGGGTGAAGTTGAATGTTCTTATCTTTGAAATACTTGTAAAAATCATCCTTCAAGTTTCCAGCATTTGGATTTGAGTATTTTAGATTTCTGTGTTTTAAGAAACCATCAAAAGTCTCATCCATTTGAACGAAGCGGGGCTGATTTACTGACTTTATAAAAAGTTTTTTAAAATTTGGAGAATCTTTTAAACAAGAATCAGCAGAAACCTTTCCATAAGCACTTTTATTAGTGTTATTTAAGGCATTTTTAAATTTAGCAATGATAGCTTCATTAGTGTCTTCATCTGCAATATCTAGGTCAAGAGAATCTCCAAAGAGAGCTTTCATTCTCTTTCCTAAGTTTTCTCTATGGCCATCACAGCTTTTAGAATTAATGAAGTTCATTAATTTTGTTGGAAATTTTTTATTAAAGCAATGTCTCTTCTTTTTGTCAGTACCTAGAATGATATCTGTCTTAATAATATTTTTAAACTTTCCAACTAATTTTGCACCAATTTTTGCGTTCGCTTTAACTGTAAGATCTTTCTTAAATTGTTTTAGTCTATCTTTTAGAAGTTGTTCTTGTTTCTCTTCATTTCCTTTAAAATCACCTTTAAGAGTTTCTCTAACACAAGCACAGTTCACATTTTCGTAAATGTTCGTTGTTTTATTTCGGTCAGATCTAAGGCAATTATTTTGATATTTATGAGAATAACCCCTTGTAAAGAAACCTTCAAATACAGGATCATTAGGACAATTTAAATTCGTAATCTCACCATCTTTTGATACTTGTGCCTTTTGCGAACAGTTCATTTTTTCTACAATTGCGGAACTCTTGGCCCCATTAATATCAATGCCATATTGCTTTTGTAAGCACTTGATACCTTCTTGTAGATGAACTTTCTCGACTGAAAAATTCAGTGCATTTGAATGAGCAGAAATTAATAGAATCAATGTAAGTAAGATTTTTTTCATTTAGTTTCCTCTTCTCCAGACTAATTATCGGATAAGTTGAGGAAAATACTTAAGTATTTTTGTAATAGCTTGAAAATACGGAGATTTGTTGAAAATGCTTGCCCTAATTAATGGGCAAGTTTTGGAGATTCTGTATTCTTTCTTTTAAATCTAGTGCCTTAGTGAGAGACCTACCCATGACGAGATAACTTGCTCCATTTTGGAAGGCCTCTTTAGGAGAGAGAACTCTCTTTTGATCGCCAGTATTCCCAAGAGCAATTTCATCACTAAAGCGTATTCCAGGACAAACGGTGATGAGGGAATTTTCAAAAGATTTTACTAGCTCAAGTTCTTTTGCAGAACAAACTACACCATCAATCTTACAATCACTCGCTAGTTTAAATAGATTAATAAAAGCCTGATTCATATCAGTCACAGACCATATCTCTTTTAAATCAGCTTCATCTAATGAAGTGAGTATACTTACTCCGAGAAGTTTACATCCCGGTAAGTACTTATCTTTTGCAATCATTGCCTGTTTTAACATTTCTCTTCCGCCACTTAGGTGAACAGTAAGAAACTTAATTGGCAATCCTTCTAGTGAAGCGATGGCCTTTTTTACTGTGTTTGGAATATCGTGCAGCTTTAAATCAAGAAAGATATCAATTGGATAGAGCTTGTAAATTTCTTCTACAATACTAGGCCCAAATTTATTAAATACCTCTAATCCTATTTTTATATGAGTTATACCTGGATAACATACGCTTAAAAATGAAAAGATTTCTTCTTTAGTCATATTATCAAGTGCAACAAATACTCTTTCAGAGGCCTTAATCACGAGTGCATCTCCTGAAGGTTAACAGGAGTAATATTTTCAATATGACTTCCTGTAATTGATTCAACTACAGAAACAATATTCTCGGGTCTAGTAAAGCAAGGTATTCCGTACTGTATAGCAGAGTTTCTTATGTGTTCACCATCTGACTTTGAAGAACCTTTATCCATTGGAGTATTAAAGACCATGACAATATCTTCGCGCTTTAAAACTTCTAAGAGTGAAGTCCCACCTTTTTCTTCAATTTTTGCTATTAACTCACAACCAATTCCTTGGTTCTTTATGAATTCGTAAGTTCCTTTTGTGGCACAAAAACTATATCCCTTGAGATGGAGCTGTTTCAAATAAGGCATAACGGCATCTTTACTGTGATCAGCAAGAGACATGAGAATTTTTCCTGGCTTATCAATATTGGGATAGTTCCCAAGATAAGATTTTAATATTGCATGATCTTTATCTTGGTCAATACCGAGGGTTTCTCCCGTAGACCTCATTTTTGGTCCTAGGATAATATTATCTTGGATGAATCTATCGAAGGGAAATGTTGATTGTTTTACACAAAAGTAAGAGGGATTTTCTAATCTCCAAGGTTTTATCTTTAAACCTAACATGGCCTGAGTAGCAATTTGTGGTAGTGAAATATTAGCAGCTTTTGATAGGAATGGCAGTGTTCTAGATCCTCTTGGATTAGCTTCTATACAGTATATTTTGTCTTCCTTAATAGCATATTGAAAATTAATAGGTCCAATAATGTTAAGCTCTTTTGCAAGTTCAATTGAAATACTTTCCATTTTATCTTTTAGTTTTCTTGTTAACCTAATAGGAGGACTAATCATTCCTGAGTCACCAGAGTGAACCCCGGCGTATTCAATATGTTCACAAACTGTAAAAACACAATTTCCAGACTCATCTCTAATAAGGTCTACGTCGTACTCAATGGCCTGCTCTAGGTAAGTTTCAACTTGAAAAATAGTGTTGCTTGTTTTTAGTTGATCCAAAAGAGCGGGAGGTAAGTTCTCAACATCTTCGTGGGAGTGGAAGATGTACATACTCTCTCCACCGATAACGTAACTAGGTCTAATTATAACTGGTAGTCCAATTTCCGTTAAAGCATTGATAAGACTCTTATAACCTTGAACTTCCTTGGCCTTAGTGTGGGCAAGGGGAACCTTCTTAGTGATTTGGCTAAAGAGTTTCCTATCTTCAGTTAATTCTAATGTCTCTAAGCTTGGGCCTAAGAAATTAAAAGTTCTAAACTCATTTCTAAAGCTGTCTTCTATGTAGGAACGAATATTAATTCCTGTTTGTCCAGAGAATGAAGTAATCACACCAAAAGGATTTTCGTTCATTAAAATATCAAATAGATCTTCAGAGTAGAGAGCAGAGAGGTATAGCCTGTCTGAACTATCATAATCAGTACTCACAGTTTCAGGATTAGAGTTGATCATGATTGATTGAATGTTTTCTTTTTCCAATTGTTGGCAAGACTTTACACAGGAGTAATCAAATTCAATTCCTTGTCCAATTCTATTTGGGCCAGATCCTAAAATGACTACTGACTTGCCATTTTCTGAAAGAGACTCGGCTTCATTTTCATCCCAGTAAGTTGAATAGAAGTAGGGAGTTCTAGCATTGAATTCGCCAGAACAAGTATCAACAGCTTTGTACACAGGAAAGATCTTGTGTTCAAATCTCTTGGTTAAAATTTTCTGCTGACCTTGATTAGTTAAAAGCGCCAAGTATTTATCTGAAAGACCTAGACGTTTGTACTCTAATAGATGTTGTTTATCATCTATTAGTGTCTTGTCTTTTTTCAACTTAACTTCTGTGTCGTGAACAAGGGCCATTTGTTCTATAAACCACTTTGTGATTTTAGTTTTCTCAAAAACTTCATCGACAGAAAAGCCAAGTCTAAGGGCCTCAAGGGCACTCAATAGGCTAAGTTGTAGAGGGCTTTCTAAGCGATTTGTAATATAATCTTTACTTATACTAACAGGAGCCGTTTTTAGTTGGCTTAAGCTTGGTATTTCAAGACCTATTTCTAATGATCTAAGAGCTTTAAAGAAAGCTTCATTTAAAGAAGAACCAAGTGCTAAGACTTCTCCTACGGAACGCATTGATGGTCCTAGCTCCTGCGAAGAAGATGGAAACTTACTAAATGGAAAAATGGGAATTTTTATCGCTACATAATCAAGAGAAGGTTCAAAGGCCACTGGAGAAGCTTTTGTAATATCGTTTAGAATCTCTCTGAGGGTATATCCTACTGCTAGTAATGCAGATATTTTAGCAATGGGATAACCAGTCGCTTTTGAAGCAAGGGCAGATGATCTTGATACTCTTGGATTCATTTCGATGACAACAATATCATCTTCATTTTCTGGGTTTATAGCAAATTGAACATTCGCACCACCTGCTACGACTCCCATATGTTTTGCAATCGTCAGAGACATAGTTCTAAGTTGCTGATAGCAGCGGTCTGAAATTGTTTGAGCTGGAGCTACCGTTATTGAGTCTCCAGTATGTATTCCACAAGGATCAATATTTTCAATAGCACAAATGATGACACCATTCTTATTCTTATCCACCATGACTTCAAGTTCAATTTCTTTCCATCCAAGAAGTGACTTTTCCATCGTTATGGGAAACTTTAAATCTGTTGTAAAAACTTCATTTAAGTCATCTATGTTGTGAACGAGTGCAGCTCCCTTTCCTCCAAGAGCAAAATCTCTTCTGATGATTAAGGGATACTCAACACTTTTTTCAGCTAACTCTATGGCCTCTTCTTTTGAATGACCCCTAAATCTCTTTCCTGTTTGATAGCCTAAGGTATCAAGCTCTTTTGCGAATAGGCCTCTATCTTCAGTTTTATTAATTGTGTCTACGTTGGCACCAAGTAGAGCTACGCCATTATCTTTTAAATAACTCTCTTCTTCTAACTCAATACAGATATTCAGAGCTGTTTGGCCTCCCATGGTGGAGAGGACAGCATCAACATTTTCTTTCTGTATGATTTTTTTGATTGTCTCTTTCGTAATAGGCTCAATAAAAGTCCTATAGGCCATGTCTGGGTCTGTCATGATTGTTGCGGGATTTGAATTCAAGAGAATGACATCTACACCAAGATCTTTTAAGGCCTTACATGCTTGAGTTCCCGAGTAGTCAAATTCACTAGCTTGGCCAATCTTTATGGGTCCTGATCCTATTAAAAGAATCTTCTTATAAGGAATTTCTTTTTCTACACCTTTATGAACATCAATCATATCGTGTAAATCATTTACTTTAATGTCTGGTTCTACAACGCCGGTTAAGTATGATTTGATTTCTTCAAAAAATATTGAAGCGTCCGTAGGACCCGGAAGTGCTTCTGGATGAAACTGAACACTCTTAACAAAGTGATCAGTAGAGGATATTCCTTCAATTGATAAATCGAACAGTGACTTATAGTGAACAAAGTAATTTCTATTTGAGATATTCTCTTTAGCAATAGAGTCAAAACTTACTTCATCTGTGGCGTAACCATGGTTTTGACTGGTGATGATAATATTTCCCTCAATGTGATCAAAACATGGATGATTAACACCACGTTGACCAAATGGGAGTTTTATAATTTCGGCTTTTAGTCCTAGGCAAATAAGTTGGTGGCCAAGACATATCCCTCTTATGGGGACTTTGGTTTGCAAGAGTTCACTAACAACTTTGATTTCATCTGTATAATCTCTTGGGTCACCAGGACCATTTGAAAGAAAGATCATTCTTGGATCGAAATTTAAAACTTCTTTACTGGTTGAATTATAAGGAAGAGAAACTAGAGGAAGGTTTAGTGATTTTAAATTGTCTATTATAGAGGATTTTATTCCATAATTCATGACAACTATTGGATTTTTTCCTTCAATTAAAACTTCAGCTCTTTCCTGTGAGACCCTTTTTAAATCACTACAATGTAGCTCACCCTTTTCAAATTCTTCTTTTGAAGGAGCTTGCTCAGTTGTTGTAATGACTGATTTATGACTACCTTTTTTATTCACGATAAATTTTACTAACTGTCTCGTATCAAGGGAACTTATGAGAGGCACATCAATATTGTTGAGAAATTTGTTTGGTGAAAAGTTTCTGGCGATAATTGTTGTTGCATGAACTGAGCTGGACTGGCTAACTCTTTCATCAAATTCATAATTTCCAATGTGGGAGTTCGAGAAAATTATATGCTGTCCTAAGAAGGAAGGATCAGTCATCGTTTCTTGGTAACCACTCATTCCTGTTGTGAAAGCGGCTTCTCCCCAAATTCCTTTCTCTAATTGTTTGTCGTCCTTAGGTCTGTTAACTTTCGCTTTGAAAGTTGTTCCATCATCAAAGTGAATGAAAACGTTAGATTGTTGTAATGAATTATTAAAATCGATAACATTAGACATAGGTGTGTCTCTCCCAAATTTTAAAGGTAACAGTGCTGTATATTTGAATAATATAATTTTTAGTGAAAGCGAATTTAGTTTTTGAAGAAATCATTTTCTTTGAAACCAATGTTCTTTGCTCCGTTTTGTAGAATCGCCTCGATTAGAGACATTCTTAGATAAATTGAATTTCTTACTTGTTCATGCCCTAGGTAATAAGGAGAACAAATGAGATCTTTACTTATTTCAATACCAATATTGGCAGGGCCTGGATGCATGACAGGCACTTTTCTATTAAGAGATTCTATCGTTTTAAGATCGAAACCATATTCATTGTGGTAGTTATCAAAGTCGATATTTAGCTCTTTACCGTGACGTTCCTTTTGAGCTCTTAGAAGATAGAGTATGTCCATTTTTTCAAGAGCTTCTTGGCGTTCATGAGTTACAGTCACTGAATCACTTTGTAGGTTTTCAGGAACAAATCCTTTTGGCCCAAAGAGTATTATTTTGGCACCAAACATTGGAAGTAAATCAATTAGGGAATGACCCACTCTTGAGTGAATCACGTCTCCTGCAATACAGATTGTCTTTCCCTCTATACTTATATCATTCTCAAATAAAGTGAAGAGATCTAATAAAGCCTGTGTGGGGTGTTGATGAGTACCATCTCCTCCATTAATAATTTTTATTGGAGGATTTTCTTTAAATTTTGTAAGTTCATTTGAAACCGATGTTCTTATGATACATAGTTCAACACCTTGACCAAACAATGTCAGTAGAGTTTGTTCAAGAGTTTCGCCTTTCTTTAAAGAAGATTTTTCAGCTTCAAAATTTACGTAAGTACAACCAAGTTTTGCTATGGCCACTTCAAATGAATGTTTTGTTCTTGTTGAATTTTCTAGAAAAGATGTGGCGATGATTGGAGTTTTATTTGAAAAAGAGAAAGGGGTGTCTTGGCGATGCTTTAATTTCTGGGCCAATTCTAGGACTCCATCAATTTGTCGCTTATTTAAGTCTTTTATTGACTCTAAAACAGAGGGGAACATCTCCATTTCGCTTCCTTTTCAACTCTCGCTGAATTTGATCTTTCGATCCCAAGTCTAGTGGACTATACTGAATATGAAAACTCCTTTTTTTGGTTAAGTTGAAAAATTATGAAAGAATATCAACCCATTGACACGCCCGCCCAGAAAGAGGCCCTAATAAATGAATTTAAGGGAAATCTCTTTGAGTATCTTGTTGGTCAATTACTTTCAAGGCACTACAAAATTGAGGCCGACTTTACTCGCTCCTTTGGGGGAGAAATACGCTCGCAACTTACTCATTACGATCACTGGTTAAGAGTTCACGAACCTGATCTCGTTAGGCAACTTCCTATACTCGCTCAAACAGTTATTAAGTCTCTAATTGATTTTCTTCCAGAGAAAGTGTCAAAAATTTTTGTGATTGGTAAGTCTGCTGGAGGTTCACATAATAAGAGTTGGGACGAGGCAGACCTTCTTGTTCAGTCCTTTGATTTACTTATTCCTATTTCTATAAAACTTTGTAAGTCTCACGCTTTTGTGAATACAAAAAGTGCAGGAATAAAGAGTTTTATCTCAAATTATTTCTCTTCATTTTCAGAAGCAACTTACTTTCAAAATATAATTAATGAAGGCGTAGAAAGACGCTTCGAAAATATGGCCCTAGAGTTACACGAAAAAGCTGGTATAGAATTCTTTGGACGATTTGATCATAGATGGACTGACGCTGGTCATAGTGAACTACCTGGACAACTGCCTAGAGATTATAATGAAATAGTTGTTAAAACTTACTATGAATGTATTAAAGATATTTACGAATCTTTCTTGAATTTTAAGAAATCTAATGAAGTAGAGTTTATAAAGTCATTATTACCTTTAATAGGATTGAGTAATCCTGAAATCATTCAGGTTACTTGTTTTCACTCTGAAAGTGGTGGTAAAAAGTATATTCCTAAAGGGGTTCACCTCCTAGATGGGAAGTCCTTAGATGGTAAGAATACTAGTATTGAAATTTTAAAACTAAAAGATAATATAAGTTCTTTTGAGATGCAGCTCTTTGGACTTAGGTTGCAAGTCCGAGTTAAACCCATGAACAAATTTACAAGCGCTGCTTTTAAAGTAAATTGTTCCATTAAAGAAATCACATGAAAGAAATAAATATATTTATAGAAAATCAATCTGAAAATACTACTTCATTAATAAATCAAATGAAAAAGCATTTTAATCCCAAGGAAGTGAACAAATTAGGGCCTAATTGCTTAGTCCTTAAAGAAGGCGTCTTTGTCGATTGGAAATATCTACTTGAATTGATTCAATTAAATGCTGGTAAGAACCTTAAGTTTAATTTCTTAGAGAGTTATCTTGAAAATGGTATAGAGCTCGTTCGTTATATTGATAGTGGAATAAGTTATTTCTTCGAAACTGACGCAGCAGAAGTTGAGTTGCCCATAGTTAAGTACGAACAAGAAATTACAAAACAAAACCCTGTTCTCTTTCTAGATCGAGATGGGATTATTAATGTTGATCATGGATACGTTCACATTTTTTCTGAAATAGACATTTTTGACGACATGATCGAAGTGATTAAAGCGGCCAATCATTTATCTATTCCCGTTGTCATTACAACGAACCAGGCGGGAATTGCTCGAGGACTTTATACTCATAAAGAGGTCGATTTATTTCATAGAGAATTGAAGTCTTATTTACTAGAGCGTGGTGCTCATATTGATCATATTGAAATTAGCCCCTTCCATGAAAAATCTGGAAATCCTCCCTGGAATAGAGAATCATTACTCAGAAAACCTAATCCTGGAATGCATCTTAAAGGGTGGGCAAGAGTTCAAGGGACAGTGGCCGGCAGTTTGATGCTCGGCGACAAAGAAAGTGATCGAATTTCGATTTCCGGTCTTGAGACTTATCTTATAGATGATGGTTATAAAATTGAATCTGGAGAAAACGTATTTGACTCTAGGACTCAACTTTGTAGCGAAAGTGTAAGATACTTGAACAAAATGCTTGATTTTTCATAACTTAATGCCCAGTATTGTCTGTAAGAATTATTTATTGACGGAGTAATAAATGAAATTTGCATTCGTAATTGTCTTTGCGTTCTTTGTGTCTATTGCAGCGCGTTCCAGAGACCTATCATATAAAGAAAAAATGTCTGTTCTCGCAGTTAAAAATCATCTTAATCTAAAGGATTACTTTGTAGGTCAAATTGATCCAAATACTCTTCCTTTGAAAGACTATATCTCCTTTAAAGTTTTAGAACAATCTTGTGTGCCAGTTGCAAGTGCTCTTGAGAATATTTCTGAAGCTGAGGAAGAGCTTAAAGATCAGTCTAAGAAATTAAGAGTTTTCTATGAAGGTTGTATGGAAGGTACGTTAGGCCTTGGTTATCTTTATCAAAAATATTCGAAATAAGATTTTTAAAAATGTAATGAAGCGCCAAGAGTAAGGATATTCTGTCTAAACTTTTGGTTCTTGTTTTCAGAATTAAATTTATTAAATTCATGAGAGAAATAATACTCAGTAAAAGGCCCCTTTCTTCTGGAAAGCTTTATAAGAGTACCTATCTTTTCTTGATTCTTTAAAAGAGAATTCTTGAAGTCCCAGTAGGAGAGTTCAAATCCGGCACTTAAATAAGTCTTTCTTAAAATTTTCTTTGCTAGGAAATTAAATTTATTTTGATAGATAAGAGCAAATTCATTCGAGTTTTTCAGCTTTCTCTTCCCGTAGTCAAAGAAGTAACCAAGATTATACCTTCTACCTAAATTCACATTCTGGTGAAAGAATGTTTGTAGATAATTTCCTGACTTCTCATTTTCTTTCATATGAAAATCTGTGAATCTAAGACCTAGACTTGAAAAATACTTCCTGTGAACGGAAAAGTTTTCAGAAACAATAATTCTTAAATCTTTTGCGTAATGATCAAGTTGATTTTTGTTTCTATAATCTTTATAAGTGGCCTTATACTGTAAATCAATTAAGAGATGAGCAGGTAAGTGTAGGACTTTGTGTTTTCTTTTAAACTCTAGAGCGCCACCAAAGAGACCTTCGTTATTTCTTTTAACAAGAGCATCTTTTGTACGATTATGATGGGTGTAATTAGCAAATAATCTTGGTCTTAAGAGATATCTTCTATTATTAAAAGTTTCATGGTTGATACTACCATCGATCTTTAGTTTCATTGAATCAGCGTTCGAGATACTTGTAGGAACATCATAGAGCAATTCATGGACATTTGTATCGTATTCATATTTAAAGTCGGCATTGACTTCAATATTTGTAATTTCTGAAAAGCGGTAGAGTTTGTGTTCAATCTTTCTATTTAATTTATCTCTTATAAGTTTTAACTTTCCAATTTCCGCTCCTACCTTTGCTATAAAACCTTGAGTGGCATGTAAGTGCACTCCCTCTGGTGGAATGTAGTCACCTGTTTCACTGTCAACACCTCCAAAGTCTTTTGGGAAGTGATAAGTCTGGGTGGTATGGTCAAATGTTGAACCTTTTGGAGGAGAGATATAAAGTGCTGTATCAAAGTCTAGCTTTCCTCCAGGAAGTCCATGAGTATTGGCCACAAACTCTTCTTTCTTACTTCCTATAGGAGTAGGAGAGAGATTAGCATTTTCTGGCTTTTGAAAGCTCTCATTGCTTTTGTGAAAGATGGTTTTTGATTTCTTTGATGCGATAAAATTTTCGTTACTTTTTAATAGTTTAAATTGCACAGGAGATATTTTGATTTTCTCTGCTGTTTCATCAGTTCCTATGTGTGTTGATAGTAAATATCCAGCACTTATATCCTCTTTTACTTCATGTTCGAAATCTCTTTTTAAGGTCATGACTGAAGAGGAGTGGTTATCTTTATGTAATTCATAATTTGATCTCATCCCTTCTTTTACTTCACGTTCAGGTCTCTGTCTTACATGAACGCTTCCTTTGAGTGTCACTAGAGATGAAATGAAGTTTTCTTCATTGGCCACTAAGATGAGCTCTGTTCCCCTCACTCCTAGTGCAGCGGTTTTAGTTTTTAAGTAGAGTTTGTACTCATGGTCTTTGTAGGGAGAAGCATTCTTGTCTACTTGGGCCCTTATTCTTCCTTTTAATAGATTTAGAAAAGTTGGGTGATGTTCTTCTTTTGAAATTTTAGAAATTGTCTTGGGTCCAATTACTATTGTGGTCGTTTTATCGACCAATAATTTAACAAAACTTTTTTCCATTGTTTTTATAATTGTTTTTGTCGGAAGTTGTGTTTGCATACTAAGTGGTAAGAACTTTGAATGACCCCCTTCTTTGGGAGTGGCAAAGAAGATATGACCTCTTTTCTTTAGAACTTGAATGTTTGCGAGAGTATTTATCGAGAAAAGAAATATTAAAAGAGAAGTATAAATTTTTATCATTTAATAATTATAACAAAATTTTGAAATTCAGGGAGAGAAACGCATCTGTTGTGCATTGCGCGTTTTGGTTTTTTCTTCATGGTGCCCTTAACAAAGGGCCTATTAAACTTTAGAATTTAGCAAAGGAATAATTTATGAGTAAATGTGTTTTTTGTGAAATTCTTGAAGGAAATATCCCTGCTAGTTTTGTCTACAAAGATGAATTCGTTACTAGCTTCATGGATTTAAACCCAATCAATAAAGGACATCTCCTTATCGTTCCAAATATCCATGCGTCTAAATTTACTGACGTAGCTGTATCCATAGTTCCTAAGATGTTTGAGGCCGCTCAGCAAATATTAAAGGCGATAGAGTCGAGTGACATACCTTGTTCTGGCGCTAATCTCTTCCTCTCTGATGGAGAAGTTGCTGGGCAAGAGGTTCCTCACTCTCATCTTCATATAGCTCCTCGCTTTGAAGGTGATACTCATCGCATGGGATTTAGTGGAAATAAGGAAATTGAGTCTAATAGAGCTAGTCTTGATCAAACGGCCGAAATGATTAAAATTCAGCTCTAGCAGATATCTTAGAAGTGTCTAATATTTAAACAGTGTATAAAACTTAGCTCTTTATCTAGTCAGTAACATAGTGATTCTACTCATATATACTTGGTACAGGTTTTGCTCTTAGATTAGGAAAATACTTAAACTTGGAGTCACTCGTGAATCGAAAGATGCTAGCTTTTTCTTTATTACTATCATTATCTCCCTCAATGGTTTTGGCCTCTAATGATCTTGCAGATTCAGTAGAGTTCTTAAAGAATTCGAATGTAGATGAGGCGATTGTAAAAGAAATTAAACTCCTACAAAATAGAAATATAGTTCTCTCTACGAGACCAGCTTTTTGTCCTCTGAACTCTTCACGAAATGATGCTATTTTAAGCAGCGTAAAAAATATTGAAGCAATATTTAAAGATGATTGTCTTGATGGAAATCAAGGAACCCTTGATCAAGTGTTAGCAGGTGCTGCAGATGTTCAAGATAATATAAACTCTTCAAGAGCTAATAGTGGAGAAGATCCCGTTGAGACACCAAGCAACCCTTTAGGGGATAGTGTGGATGGACAACAAATGGCCTCTCTAGTTAACGGATTAAACACACTCTTTAATAAAAATAAATGTACAAGTTTTGATGACACAAGCTTTCTCGAACATTCGGCAAATGTAATTCAAGACTTTTCTCAATTTGGCTTATATTCTCCTTCTCCCACTGGCGTATCAGTGGCCTATGGAGGCCTAGTTGTAGGTTCAATTTTAAAATTTATTAATAACCTTTTTGAAGGACGCTTTGAATTTAAAAAAGATTCCGATAGAGTGACTTTTATAAAGCTTAATTGTTCCTTCTATGATGTTCGTATAAAAATGCAACAAGCAGGGATTCTTGATATTTCAACAGATCAGCATTATAAAGATTTAGCTGCAGTTAAGAAACTGATTAAGATTTTAAATGATTTAAGAAGTGGTGTTGCTGCTAATAAGAAATCAGCGATGGCAGAACTCTCAAAAGTTCAAGCAGCTTTTGTTGATACAATTGGTAGTGAAAAAGTTAAATTTTTAAACCCTCTTATAGCTTCACTAGAGCCTCTTGCTACGAAGCCAGGTTTTCCAATAGAAGCCCAAAGAGATGTTATCTTAGATATATTAATAACTAAATTTGAAAAACTAACTTCTGAATTAGAAAGTTATATTACTCCAAAAGCAGGAGCTAGACTCTCTAGAAAGAATAGATCATTAAGCCGATTGGTAAACTCATTAGATGAAATCAATCAATCTGAAAAATTAGAAAAACTTGAAACTTCATCTATAGTACAATTTAATTCATACGTAGCGAATTTAAAATACCATTTGGTAAGAGTTACCAATGATATCCAGGCCAAAAAAGATCAGGCGTTAAAAGATCTAAGCAAAGTTGAAATAAGTATTAATGAAGAAAGCACAGTTAAATACGAAGAAATCATAAAAACTTTAGAAAGTGGAAATGGGGCCAAAGTTGATTCAGAGATTGAAAGATTATTAACTGATCTTGCTGCCTTGAAAACTAAACTACTTTCTATCACTGGAAAGAGAGAATTTACAAGTCAAGATGGAGCCGATGGAGCTGATCTTAGAATTCTTGAGGCCAATGATCAAATTGTTGGTCATATTTATGGAACTTACGGTGAAAAATTTGTGAGTCACATGAGAAAGAAAAGTCACAAGGTAAATAATTTATTTAAAAAAGACTTCAAGAGTTTCGCTCAGAAAAACCTTGAAAAAGATGATGGAGTTTACAGAATTAAAGATGAGTCTGAGCTTAGCAGTGATCAAGTAGATAAGGCCTGTGTTTCAGCTAAGAACTTAAGAGGAACATGGAAATATTCTCAAAAATGGGCTGAAATGGGATATGACTTCCTATCAACTAATAAAGACATCTTTGGTGAAACAGACTCTGGATTTTGGAGTAATGATAGAGACACAATCTTTAAAAATTCTCAAAGTGCAATTTTAGCCAGAAGAATTATATCCGCCATAAAGATTACTAAGAAGAACTTAATAGAGAAAAATGACGCTGCAGTCTTCGTAAGTTGGCAAGGTAAGAAGCTGACGATAAAAGAAGCTAAGAATGTTATAAATGAGAAGTTTGACTATACACTTGGTCAAAGTATGTTAGAAATTCAGAATACAAGACCTCACAACGGTCTATTACAGACCCTTTATGGTCAATATAGATGTGATCTTCGAGCAAATTACGAAAAATAAGTTATTTGGCCGCTTTAGCGGCCATTTTTTTTGCCTATATACATAATCCCTCGCCCATAAATCTAGTCACTTATATCCATATATTAACCAGTTAGACGAAATCTACACCCCCTGATAGAATTCATTACAATAGGATTATGTTTTAGGGGTTAGGAATGAAAGAATATGACTTTGTCATTGTAGGTAGTGGGTTTGGCGGTTCTGTCAGCGCCTGTAGGCTAGCTCAAAAGGGTTATTCAGTTGCTATTCTAGAAAAGGGGCGACACTACTCTAAACAAGATTTTCCTAAAACAAATTGGGATATTAAAAAGTATCTATGGGCTCCAATCATTAGATGTTTTGGAATTCAATCCATTACTGTATTAAAAAATCTCATGGTTCTTCACGGTGTTGGTGTGGGAGGCGGAAGTCTTGTTTATGCCAATACACTCCTAAGACCACTTGCTAAAATCTTTAAGAGCACCGCTTGGCCTAGTAGTATTAACTGGGAAGAAGAATTAGAACCTTATTATTCTAAAGCTGAGAAGATGCTTGGAGTTTGTCAGAATCCCCATCTTGATGAAGGTGAAGAAGTCATAGAACAACTCTCTATTGACCTTGGTTGCCATGAAACTTTTGAAAGAACAAATGTTGGAGTCTTCTTCAATGATAAGCCAGGATTTGAGGTTGAGGATCCTTATTTTAATGGATCTGGTCCAAAGAGAACGGGATGCACCGTCTGCGGTAGCTGCATGATTGGATGTCCTGTAGGCGCTAAAAACACGCTAGACTTGAATTACCTCTTCTTTGCTAAGAAATGGGGGAGTGAGATCTTTGCAGAAACTACAGTTGATAAAATTGAGCCCACTTCATCTGGTTATTTAGTTCATACTATTTGTACTACTTCACTATTTCGTAAAAAGAAAACAACTTTTAAAGCTAAGAAAGTGATCTTAAGTGCTGGCGTCATGGGGACAATGGATATCCTCTTTAAAAATAAAATTAAACATAGAACATTAAATAACTTATCTAATCGATTAGGTGAAACTATTAGAACTAATGGAGAGAGTCTTTTAGGTGTGACAAGTTTTGACACTCATAGACAACTCTCGAAAGGGATCGCTATCGGGGCACAAATAAAACCTGATGAACATACAAAGATTGAAGGCGTTCGCTATCCTAGTGGAAGTGATTTTATGAAACTTCTTACTATTCCTCTTACCGGTGGAGCTAACAGGTTTTTTAGACCTTTTATGTTATTGGCACAAATGGTTAGAAGATTTATTCCTTATATGAAGGCCATGTTTAAAAAAGACTGGGCCAATAGTTCGATAATTCTACTTGTTATGCAGTCCTTAGAAACCAATATGACCTTCACTTATGGACGGACATTCTTTAAGGGATTTTCTTTTGGTCTCATAGGTGAAATGAAAGACGAGAAAATGAAAACTTATATTCCTATTGCCCAAGAGTCTGCAAAATTAGTCGCCAAAAATATAAACGGTGAAGCTTTAAACTGCAGTGCTGAAGTTGTACTGGGCTCTATAACCACAGCTCACGTATTGGGAGGAGCTGTTTTGGCAATTGATTCCAATTCAGGTTTGGTTGATACGAATCATGAAGTCTTTGGTCACAAGGGCCTATACATTTGTGATGCTAGTGTTATACCCGCAAATTTAGCAGTGAATCCTTCGCTTACAATTTCTGCTTTGGCCGAAAGATTTAGCGACCAATTTCCTATAAAAGAAAATTTTCAAGAGTTAGTTTTTACAAACTAAGGACGAGACTATGAAACATAAACGAAAGAAAATTGCAGTTTTACTATCCTTATTCATTTTATTCACTTTCATTTTCATGTTGGGCAGTATTCCTATTTTTGAAATTAACAAACTGCAAAACCAATTTGTTGATTTCAAGGTTAATAAGAAAGGAATCGTTGAGTACCACATTGTAAAAAAGAAACCTAAAAGTTGGGTTCAGTTAAAAGATATTTCTAAGCCAGCTGTCCAGGCCATTATGTTAAGTGAGGATTGGTTCTTCTATGGACACCATGGTGTTGATCTCTCTCAGCTAAAAGAAGCTGCAATTGATAGTATGAATGGTAAGAAGCTTCGAGGCGCTAGTACCATTTCACAACAGGTGACTAAGAATATATTCTTTACTCACGATCGAACCATAAAGCGAAAACTTAAAGAATTGGCCTCTACAATTTACCTTGAGAATAAAGTTTCAAAAGATAAGATACTGGAAATATATTTAAATATCATACAATATGGTAAGAATTTATATGGAATTAGAAAGGCCTCTAAGTATTATTTCAAAAAATCACCTAAGAAATTGAATGCTAAAGAAGGTGCATTCTTGGCCATGCTTCTTCCTAGTCCAGTTCGTTATGCTCAATCTTTTAAAGAAAGAAAGCTCACTGATTTTGCAAAGACTACTGTTCATAATATTTTAGATAAGATGGTTCTAGCAAAAGTCATGACAGCTAAAGAAGCTGCGCGCGAGAAGAAGAGAAAACTATCTTTTGAAAAGACACGACGTTCTCTTAAGGGGCATGGAAATATGCAAAGGATAAAAAAACTCTCTGATGGTAGAGACTGGGAGGAACGTTATAAGTACGATCCCGATTTATCACTTGCTGAAGACGTAGAGTATGATCCCGATGCCATAAATGATGACGACTTAAATATTAAAGAAGAATTTGCTGTTGATTAGTATATCTCTAGTTTTTTTTGAATATTTGATTTATCGCCTGTCCTATTTCAGAGAAAATATATCGGTGTCCTAGCTTTTCTAACTTTCTAGGATAAACCTCTACGCTATCGAGCATGAGACAAGAAAGTTCTCCAAAAACGATTTTTAAGATTACTGGAGGGACTGGGAATAAGTCTGGTAGCCCTATAGCTCTAGCCATTGCATGTGAGAACTCTGTACTACTCGTGGGATAAGGTGCCGTAGCATTTACTACACCTTCGTATTTTTCATTTTTTATCGCCATGAGATATATATTTACAAGGTCATCTATATGTATCCAACTAATAATTCTATGACCAAACCCAATTGGTCCTCCAAGCGCCAGTTTATATATGGGGGAGAGTTTCTTAATCATTCCTCCATTTATATCTAAAACTACTCCTAAGCGAGTTATTAGGTTTCTCTTAGATTTTCGAAGTAAGCTTGCTTCTTTCTCCCAATCTTGGCAAACCTTTGATAGAAAACTATCTGCCTTCTCTGACAATTCATCTAATCGTATATTAGTATTGGATTTATAATAACCAATTGCCGAAGTAGATATGAATAAATCTAAATCTCTTTCTAAGAATTTATTTAGCCCTTCTACTAAGAACTTTGTCCCTTGAACACGGGAGCGATGGATCTCAGCTCTTTGTAGTTTACTCCATCTCTTTTGTGCAATATTTTCACCCATGAGATTTATAACTATATCTGTACCTTGAATGGATTCTTTAGGGGGAAGTGAAGCAGTATCCCACTCGTAGAATGTACAAGGAACTTTCACTTTTTCTTCTGCTCGTTTAATATTTCTTGTTAGGACTTTTAGAGTGTAACCATCTGCGACTAGCTTTATACATAGCTTCTGACCCACAAGTCCTGTCGCTCCCGTTATTAGTACTGTCTTCATTTTCTAGTCCTTAAAATGGATACTTTTTTTCAAATTCTACTATTTAATTATCCTGAAACGATGAAGGAATGGGTTCTATTTATTGTTATAAAAAAGTTGTTAAACCTTTAACTTATTTCAGCTAGTTAGGGTAAGTCAATTTACCTTGAAAAATAAGGCCTAGTTGCATAATGAACCACATTTTAGTGTCACAATGTTAGTCAGTGTCAAGAAATGGACTCCTCTAAAACATGATTTTAGATAGTTATAATGGCCTAATTCTTGCTATATATTCTATGAAATATAATTTTTTGGAGGATGCTGTGCTTAAGCTTAAATGGGTTTCTACAGTTATTATGGCTAGTTTTTTATTATTCTCTTCTGCTTGTACAGATAAGTCAGGACTTGATAATTCGAGATCACTATCGAATGTTAATAATAAATCTAGTCCTAAAGATGAGACAACAGCTACTACCACAAATATTGAAACAACGGATTCAAATGATGAGTCTGGAGATGATCTTAATGGACTTGGATTAGAGGACTATGAAAAGGTTGCTAAGCAAATCTTCCTAGTTAAAGAGGCCATGAGCGATGAATTTCCTGTAGGTGATGGACTCACTTTTACTCTATATATTCTAAGATATCTTGCTGAAGTGGGAGAGTATGAACTTCCGAATGCTGATATTGTAAAACTTGTTTCTGCCTTTGAAACAATCTCAGGTGAGAAGTTAAATACAACAGTTCATGAAACTATTGCTCAAATAAGCAAACTAGAGTTTGGAAAGAAAAATAATAGATACTTCGTAAAAATATTTTCTAAAGATAGAAAAAAGGGAATCGTCATTGGTATAAATGAATTAAGCGAAGATGATCAGATTGAAGAAATTAAATATGCTAAGATAAAGAACAAAGCAAAAATTACTTTCACTAATGTAGATTCAACTCTAGAAAGAGCAGAAATTACAAGATTTCTAACGGAGAAGATTTCACTACCACTTATCTCTGAATCTTGGCTACCTCCACTTAATCAAATGCATTCTGATATAGAGCATGACATCAAAAATTACTTAAAAGAGACAAAAATAATCCCACTAAAAATTAGAATGAAAGGGATTTTTGTAAAAGTGAAAACTAATACAATTCTAAAGAATATGGATTTCTATTTACGTAAAGTTTATACATTACCTGGTAGAAAGAAAGATGATCTCGCTATACCATCATTTGTGATGCGAATGAGGTCTGGGGTTGTTAACGTTAAAATGACTATCGATCAATAAATCTTTTGCAGCTATTGAATTTTATCTATAGCTGCGATTCAACTTTCCTTGGTAAACTCTCTTTGCAAAATCTAAAGCAGTTATTCCTCCGGCCTTAATTTGTGAACTTTTATTTAATAGTAGGAAGGTATGCATTTTTGTATCTGCTACGAAACTAGCACAGTTCTCTTTATACTTTGTTGTTTCATGAATTCCTCTTGGTCCATAGACAAGCTCTCTATGTTTCGCAGGGGTGATGTTTCCAAAGAGAAGAGTCATTATTAAATCTTGGCTCCCCTGTAGAAAACCAATATTCCAATCGGGTAATTGATCACAAACTTTATCCATTTGATCAGCGACAAGTCCGTCATCGAAATCAATATGTACATTTATATTGTTAAATGCTTTTTGAAAGTTTTCTCTCATAGGATTTGTGAATTTCTTCCAAAACTTTTTTCCAAAGTGAAGACCTGGGCTATCTGCAATAATAACTTTCTTAGTCTTACTGCTGACTTCTCTTTCAAAAGTTTTGCTATGAATTAGTGTTCCTATAGCTCCTGCACTTGTTCCAAAGAGAATGAGTTCTTCTAGTTTTGAAAACTGAATGATTCCATTTTCTTTGAAAAATTTTACTGTTTTAACTATATTTGAATGACCTACGTGATTGGCCTTAATTCCTAAAAAATAAGAAAACTTGTGATCCCCCGCAAAGACATCACCTGTACAGTAAGGTAGATAGAGAGAGGAGTGTTTGGTAAAAGGTGATCTGTTGGAGTCATTTGAACTTAAAACCGAAAAACTTGGGAGTTCAATAATTGGGTGTAACCATGTTCGAATATTTCCACCGTAACAGCTCATTAAGTCCCAACAAGCACCACCCATCATAAATTCAACTAATAACTTTTTAGAATTTTGTGGATTGTAATAGACACTATAGTCTGTACCATCTCCACACTTGGCTTCCGGTATTTTAAACTTTACCCAGTCCCGGGCCATTGAAGTCAGAGAAAAGAGAAGAGGAAAGACGATAATCAAAAGTATCTTTTTATTCATATTCACCCCAGAAATTTGTCTATAGCTCATTGTATATATTCTTATTCGCATTTTTCTAGACGCAGGGGGTCGTTTGCAAGACAATATCAGAACATTCTGGTACGTTTCCCTTATAGGAGTAATAAAGTGACTAAATTAAGAGTTCTCATTTCTGATACATTCGACCCTTGGTTCAATCTCGCCACTGAAGATTGGATCTTTCGTGATATGGATCCACAAACCCACGTTCTCTATCTATGGAGAAATGAAAATACTGTGGTGATTGGGAAATTTCAAAATCCTTGGACTGAGTGTAATACTAAGAAAATGAAGGATGATGGAATTAAGCTAGCTAGGAGACAATCTGGTGGAGGAGCGGTCTTTCATGATTTAGGAAACACAAACTTTACTTTCATGAGTTCCAAAGAAAACTATGACAAATCTATTAATAACCAAATAATTATAAAAGCTTTAGAGAAGTTCAACGTTGAGGCCTATGCTTCAGGAAGAAATGATATTCTGGTTGAAGATTCTGAAGGTCCTAAGAAAATTAGTGGTTCAGCCTTTAAAGAAACTAAGGATAGGGCCTTCCATCATGGGACTTTATTAATTGATGCTGACCTCTCTAAGCTATCTAACTACCTTAACCCTGACAGAAAGAAATTAGAAAGTAAGGGCATTAAATCTGTGAGATCCAGAGTTTCGAATCTTACTACAATTAATCCAAGTATTTCTCATGAAGGCCTTTCAAAGGCCATCATTTCAGAATTTTTTGCTCACTATGGAGCAGAGTGTGAAATTGAAATATTGGACAATCAGTTTTTAAGTACAGTTGATAAACTAAATACATACTATAATACTTTAAAAGATTGGGATTGGTGCTTTGGACAAACTCCAAAATTTAATCACAAAATGGAAGAGCGTTTTTCTTGGGGAGGAATTGAAGTTCATATTGATTCCCACAAGGGTCTCATTACTGAGGCCAAGATCTACTCAGACTCCCTTCATCCAGATATGGTTGATCGTTTAACTCGGTCTCTGATTGGGAAGTTCTATACGCCTGATGGGGTGGAACTAGCTGTGAATAATGTCAAAGCTGAACTTCCAATGATTAGTGATGAATTATCAGAGTTTTGTCTATGGTTAAAGCAAGAAATTCACTAAGCTTTTCTTTTCATAAAGTCTAGATCACTATACCATTTTGGAATGGCGGAAAAGACAATTACGAATCCAATCAATATTTGGAAAACTTTCTTAAAACAAAATAAATTAATGTATTTAATTGGCACTCTAATGGTCGTGTTGACCAATGTGTGCCAAGTTTTTACTACAAGAATTATTGGATGGGTTATTGATTTCTTTAATCAAGATACAATACCTAGATTCTTTGTAAAAAATGAACAAGTGCAAACATTCTATACTCTATTCTTCTCGTTACTTGTATGTCGTATTCTTATCACTATTGGCCGAATGGGTTGGCGAGTCACTCTTGCGCGGCAAACTCATATGGCATCGGCTATGTTAAGAAAGAAAATCTGGGAAAATGCTAGGTATTTTAAGAAGAAAGATTTAGTTACTGGATTTACTAAGGGTAACCTTATGAATGCTGTAAATAGTGATGTAAACTCCTCTCGTTTTATTTTTGGATTCACCCTTGTTGCTCTTGTGGATGTTCTCTTTTTAGGAATATTTACTATTGGGACAATGATTCTTATTAACGTTAAAATGACGGTGATATCTCTAGTTGTACTTTCTATACTTCCCTTTTTTGTCAAAAAATTATCCTCTAGTGAAGTTAATCGATATAAGTTTTCTCAAAAATGTTTAGGTTACTTTAATGACCTCTCAACTCAAGTCATTAGCACCATTCGTCTTCAAAGACTTACTCAGACCGGAGAGTTTTGGGAGAAGAAACTCATTGATAGTGCGAACACTTTTAAAGAAAGTAGATTAAAGGCCTTGTTTACTTCACTAAATTATATCCCTGTTATGGGAGGTGCCTCTATTCTTAGTTATGTCGTCCTCTTTGCTGTGGGAATAGAGTTAGTGATCTCTAATCAAATGACTATTGGAGACTTTGTTTCAATGCAGGGACTCATTTTTTTACTGCAAGATCCTCTTATGGAAATAGGTTTTGTTATTTCTGATTGGAGAAAAGGGATGGCAAGTCTAGAGCGATTAAATGATATTTATATAAATCAAAAAGAAGATTATCTCTACAATGATGGTCACGGAGTTACTGATAGTGACTACGTTTTAAAGGTGCAAGACTTAAATTTCTCTTATCCTGAAAATAATATTAAATTAATAAATAATTTAAATCTCTCTCTTCTTCCAGGAGATAGGTTAGGAATTACTGGCATCATTGGTACAGGTAAGACAACTCTTTTAAGTATTCTTAGTGGTTTGGAAAGAAACTATGATGGAAAAATTTTCTTTCATGGGAAAGATTATAATACTTATTCTCACCAGGAACTTAGAGACTACATGAGTTTTGTTCAACAACGACCTTTCTTATTTGCCGACACTATAAAGAAAAATATAGAAATGGACTCAGAGCTAACTGATGATGAGGTTTGGTCTTTCTTGGAGCTCGCGGGTCTTAAAGAGGATGTAGAGAAGTTTCCAGGGAAATTAAATACTGCTCTTGGAGAGTGGGGAATCAATCTTTCAGGTGGTCAAAAGCAGCGACTAACTTTAGCTAGGGCATTGTCAAGAAAACCAAAATTGCTCTTTCTGGATGATTGTCTAAGTGCAGTTGATACTGTGACTGAAGAGAGGATATTACAAAACCTTGATAGGGAGCTTAGTGAAACGACTTTAGTGTGGGTCGCACATCGAAGTTCGACTCTAAAGTATTGTAATAAGTTTTTAGAGCTAACTCAAAATCAGGAGATAAGTGATGAGTAATAATCAATTTCTTCATAGCGATGAACAAGATGATAAAAACCTGAAAAAGAATGGTTTAAGTGATCTTTCATCTTTTAAATTTCTTGTAAGTTTTGGTTACAAGAGAAAGAAGAAGTTTCTATTTGCGCTTGTTCTCATGCTCTTTAGTTCGTTGATTGCCATTGTTTCATCACGCTCAATGGGACACTTAGTTGAATATGGACTCTTTCCAAAAGACTTTGATCTCTCTCTTTTTTGGGCGAGTTTAATTATTGGTTGTGAAGCCGTGGGCCTTGCTCTGCAGTGGTTTGGTCGAAGAATTCTCGTCTTGAACTCTTCTGAAACGATATTAGATATTAGAAAAAAACTCTTTTCTCACATTCAGAAATTGCCCCTAGGCTTCTATGATAAACAACCTCAGGGGAGAGTTATTACAAGAATCACACACGACGTAGAAGGCGTTGAAGAGTTCTTTACTTCTACTATTGGACGTTTTGTTAATGCATTCTTTATGGCCACTATTTCTGGTGCGGCCATGTGCTTAACAGATTTAAAATTAGGTCTTATTTTAATTGCATCTATGCTTCCGGCCGTTGTTCTCGTTTATACAACTAAGAACATGGTGAGGAAAGTTAATCGAAATATGTCTAAACTCTCAAGTGCTCTAAATTCTAAACTCAATGAATATCTTAATGGAATAGATGTCATACGCTCATATGGTCTAGAGAACTGGTCACATCAAAATTTTGATGAAGCTGTTAATGAACACAAAAATGCCCAGTTAAGTGCCAATCTTCTCTATTCCTGGACAAGACCACTAACTGCTTTCTTCTGTACTCTGCCTCTCATTGGTTTAGTCTTCTTTGGAGGACAGGAAGTTTTAAATAACACAATGTCAGTAGGGGTTTTTGTGGCGTTCATTAGATACTGTGAGAGATTTTTCTCTCCCATAATGATGCTGGCGAGAGAGATACATGTAATTCAACAGGCATTTACAAGCAGTGAAAGAGTTTCAAGTTTCTTTTCTCATGATACAGAAGATGTTGTATTAGGAGATGATGGTGAAGTGGCAGAGCACCAGTTTGAAGGAAAAATTTCTTTTAAGAATATATGGATGAGTTATGACGTTGATGACTGGGTTCTTAGAGATCTGAATTTTGAAATTCAACCAGGTGAAAAAATTGGATTAGTAGGTTCTACTGGATGTGGAAAAACTACCACAGTCAATTTACTTTCAAGGTTGTATGAATATCAAAAGGGAGATATTGAAATTGATGGAAAATCAATACGTTCATTCAATCGAAAATTTCTGAGATCTTCAATTGGCTTTGTGGCGCAAGACCCTATTATTTTTCATGGAAAACTAAGGGAAAACTTAAGCGCTGGAGAGAATCTCTCTGATGATGTTATATTAAATTGTTGTGACATTACTGGACTTTCTAAAGTGATGAAAGATTCAAAGATTGATCTAAATACCCAAGTATTAGAGGGGGGAGAGAATTTAAGTATTGGAGAGAGACAATTGGTCAGCCTCACTAGGATTCTCTTGGGAGATCCTAAAATTCTTATTCTAGATGAAGCTACAGCTAATATTGATCCTACTTATGAGAAAATAATCCATGAGGCCATAGAAAAGATTATGGCAAATAAGACTTGTTTGATTATCGCTCACCGCCTCGACACCATAATGAACTGTGATCGCCTACTTGTATTTGATCATGGAAGGCTTGTTGAAGAGGGAAGTCCTAAGGCGCTTTTGGACTCGAAGGGACAATTCTCTAAACTTCAAGTTGCTAGTCAGTTAAGCTAAATTAACTTTAACTTAATATCATTTTATCTTTTAAATATCCGATAAAGTAACTATGGCAACTGACGATGATAAGAAAATCTTTACATATATTAAAGATAACTTTTGTAAGAATGGAAATGTTTCTCTCACTCTTGATGAGTTAGATTCTATACAAGAGAAATTTCAAACAGAAGATTTACACTTTTATAAGAATATTTTTGATGAAGTTCCATGTACTATTTCGGTTGTAAATAGGGACCTTGAATATATAAAGGTTAATCAGACACTAGCTAATCTTTGTCATTTAGAGACAACTGACTTTATTGGAAAGGAAGTAGGCTTCTTTACTAATAATAAGTACTTTTATAATTTTGTTCATAAACTTTTTAAATCAGATGCTGGTAAACTTTCACAAGAAATTTCTACAACTTTTAACGACGAGAAAAAGGTTTTCTGGGTTTCTGGAAATATTATAAATGGTCATAAAGAAGCACTTCTTATTGGAGTGGATATAACAGGCATTAAACAATTAGAAGATCAGGCAGAATTCAATGAGAAATTAACGGCTCTTGGAGAAATGGTTGCAGGTATTATTCATGATATTAAAAATCCTCTAACAGTTATTATGGCCTCATCTAAATCTTTAAAAAGATCAGATAACCAAAGTGTTGAAAAAATATTAAAATTTTCTGAGCGTATTACTAATACTTCAAATAGAATTTTAAAAATTGTAAATAGTGTCAAAGTGTTTGTTAGAAATGCTGAAGATGATCCTTTCGTAAAGTCCGATCTTAAGGATCTTATTGAAGAAGCCAGTGATGTTTGTAATTCAAAAATTCATAAGAATAATATAGAAGTCATTATTATGAATCCAGAGAAGTCATTCTCAACTTCAATGAACACAACAAAGATTTTTCAAGTTTTTGTAAATCTTTTTAGCAATTCCTGTGATGCTATCTCTGATTTTTCAAATAGTGATAAAAGAGCATGGATTTCTTTAGAGTTTGACCAAGAAAATTTAATTGTTAAATTCAGGGATTGTGGCAAAGGTATTCCTGAAAGTGTGCAAGAGAGTATTTTTAAAGCTTTCTTTACGACTAAGTCTGTTGGCGTAGGTTCTGGGTTAGGTCTTTCCAATTGCAGAAGAATAATGAAAGAGCACGGTGGAGATATAGTCATTGATAACGATGACGAGAATACTTGTTTTGTTATTCAGTTTTCAAAAAATGAATAACATCATTTAAACTCTTATTGGGAATTTCTAATTGAGGAACATGCCCTACATCTTTGTAACTAATTAATTTTAAATTTTTAACATCTCTTTCCCATAGTTTTGCTTGATTGTGGGGGATCCATGCATCTTTTTCTCCCCACAGAAGTAAAGTTGGAGTTTTTAAGAGAGTTAGATTTGGTTCATGTTCTGCAATTTCAAGAATGTTTTGAAAGACTCCCATATAAGCATCATGATTTCCTTCTAAATTAAACAGTCTATAAAACCTTTCCTTATCCCATTCGCTCATTTTTTCTGGTTTGTTAAAAACAGATTCAGCTAAGTGATCAGAAATAGCTCTATTGTTAAAAGTCTTGGATAGCCATCTTGTAAAAGAGTTAGAGGCCATTTTTACAACGAATGGAGGATCGAGGGGGTAAGCTGCGGGAGATATTAATCCTAGCTTGTTCACTCGCTCAGGATGTGAGCTTGCAAAATTCCAAGCAAGATATCCTCCTAAGCTATTTCCAATTATATGAGTTTTTTTAATTTCTAACTTATCGAGGAATTCTTTTAAGAAAATAGTATAATTTTCAATGGTATAAGCTTTGTTCCATTTTCCGGTGAGTCCAAAACCGGGTATATCAACAGTGATGACATGGAAGCCTTGCTGAACAAGTTGATTTTTCCAGTATCTCCAAGTATGTAAACTATCACATATTCCATGGAGAAGAACTATAGTATCTCCTGTACCAATTTCTCTGTAATGTACTTTGAGATTATCTATTTTTAAGAACTTGCTACCAAGATTTTTATTTGCATAGTAGTTATAGTAATTCTTTTCGCTAGCACATCCATAAGAGAAAAATAACGATAGCAAAAGAAGATATTTTACCATGACTTCTCATCTAAAAATAAGCCGTGAGACATATTCACTTTTAGTGTCTCTACTTTTCGAACTCCTAGCGCTTCCATGAAACCTAGAACAAGTGCAATATTAGTAACTTCTGTCTTAGCGTACTTACCGCCAATCTTTCGATCGTTTAGTTTAGATCGTTTTTTTAAGGCGACTCTTAGTTGAGTTTGATTGTATATATGGCCCTTCTTTAAGGCCTGCTTTCTAAGTGAATAGTAGTGAACTCCACCAATTCCAAATACCCGTGCCTTTTCTATGTATTTTTTTATGTCTGAAGGAACATTTCCGTGAGCAAAAAAGCGGGAGAGTATCGTTGCTTTTTTGGATCTAGACTTACCAATAGGGTTAGGCGTATTAGTATCGTTAGGATAAAATCTTTCTAGGACTTTTTCTTTAAATGAAACACTGGCTAAAGTTCCTAAATAGTGGTGATATTTACCATCTTTGAAATACGTCATTTGCATACTTCCGCCACCAATATCCCAAACAAGAATTTTGTCTGATTCATCAAAAGGATGTTTGATCTTTGTTCCAAGGAATCCAAATCTGGCTTCTAAAGTTTGAGTGATGACATTAATTTCTATATCTGTTTCTTTTTCTAATTTACGTAGAGTTTCGCTTCCATTTTTTGCATCTCTAAATGCTTGAGTGGCCAAGGCGCTAAACTCTGTGGCGCCGATATCTATGGCATTCAGCTTTAGCTCCGTAAGCTCTTTTATTCCAAGTGAAATGACTTCATCTGAGAATGAATTAGCATTTTTATAAAGTGATTGCTTATAGGGGACAGCTGACTGGTCTTCAAATAAAATCTCTACTAGTTTATTTTCGCAAGAGTTTACTTTCGCAACGGTCATTTTAGTTGAGCCTGAACCAATATCAAAAGCTGCCCTAGTTACGATACATTCTTTTTTTGGAAGTAATGAACAACTTGTACTTAAAAAAAGTACAAGAAGTATTGCTAAATTATTTCTTGTAGACAAAAGCTTTCTCTCTAACATTTCTAATCTTTTGTTTAGTATTACTCTTAGTTATGGACTTTGAATCTCTTTTGTTCAAATAGATCTTATGCATATTGACCAATGTCTTTCCAATGGCACGTGCCATGAGTGGAGGGACAGCGTTTCCTATTTGTCTCCACTGAGCCGATAGTGGCCCCATGAACTGAAACGTATTTGGAAAACTTTGGAATGCGGCAGCTTCTCTTTGAGTGAGGTATCTGTCTTCAACAGGGTGGAAGTAGCTATGTCTATGGGTCATAATAGTAGGACTTGGTTTATTTCTGTCCAACCTTTGATACTTAGTTTGTCTAAAACGGTTCTCTCTTAGATTTACCCAGTCTACACCTAGCTTTAAAGAAGGAGTGAAGTATTTCTTTTCATCAGCTTCGTAACGAATTCCTTTTCCTTCTGGAATTCGTGCCAGCCTTCTTTTTTCAATTTTTGATTTTAATTGAGCAAGCTCTAGATCATGATTATAAGTGATTCCATTCTTAGTTGCTAAATTCTCTAGGGCGTCTCCTACAGTTACTGCATTACGAAAAGTCTTTGCAATAATGGTATCGTGAGTGAGTTTAGGAAAATTTATATCCGTCTGCACACGAGTACCAATGAGAATTGTTCTTCTTCTCTTTTCTGGTACTCCATAGTTTTGTGAGGACATAACCTGTACATCCATATCATAACCAAGTGTTTTAAATTTCTTAAATATATTTTGAAGCGTTTTTTCATTCTTCTTTGCTAAGAGTCCTGTGACATTTTCTACCACAACAAAGTAGGGTTGAGTCGTTTTCACGATACGAATAAATTCTAAGAAGAGAGCATTTCTCATGTCATCGGGGTTACCAAGACCTACGGTAGAAAAACCTTGGCAAGGTGGACCACCAACAACTACGTGCACAGGATTGCCATCTAATTTTTCAAGAAGGACTTTCTTGGTTAATTTTCTAATATCACCACAGTAAGTTTGGGCATACTTGTGATTCTTGGCAAAGGTTTCCATGGCATATTTGTCATGATCTACGCCGAGTAAACATTTTAGACCGGCCATTTCAAGACCACATGATAGTCCGCCTGCTCCAGCGAAGACATCGATGAAATTTAGTGTGTTTTTACTCATTTTTTCTCTATGGATGTGGGTTAAATATCTATTAATTATAAGATATTATCCGATTAGCTGTGCGATTCTGTCAAATTTTGAAGTTGAATTAAGCGGCTTTTTTGTGACTAAATAGGGGTCCTTCGAATTCTAAGTGTCCTTTATTTATAACTTCACTTTGACTGATAACAGCATCAAGTGAAAAGTGGCTATTTTTTGATCTAGTAACAACTTTTGTAACGTGTTGCAGCCACATATTTCGTTGATCACTTGTGAGTAATAGAATCTGCCCCTTCTGTGTTAGAGACTGAAATAGCGCCGAAATAAACAAGTCCTGTGTAGATTTTGAAAGATATTTTTCAGGTCTTTCAAGAAATAGGTAATCTGCACTTGAAAAGAGAACTTTAATGAGTGATGTAATTTTCTTAGCTTCAATATCAACTTGATTAGGGTAGAGGTTTTCGTCATCGAGTTTCTTCGCTAGTAAAGAAAGGTAGGTTAAACCTTTTTCGGCCAATAGTTTTACGAGACTTTTGTCTTCGTTTCTCTTCATTCCTGAATCTAGTAGTATATTTTCTTTAAGAGTTAAATTTTTAAGAAGCGTAGCTTTTTCTTCTACGTGATTAAATTTAATAGCACCACGTTTCCCACAATACTTTAAAAAGTAAATGAAGTCTTTTAACTGACTTTGATTGTGCTTTTGATTTTCAGTTTCAAAGAGAAGTATATCTCCCTTTGTAATTTCTGGGGCATTTCTAGATATCATATAGATCTTTTCGGAATTCGAGCATCTAGCTTTAGATATATTATGTCGGAGTTAGAGGCTCGGGTATAATGTGCTCTTTATTCCCTTGTTAAATAGTCTCTTATTGCCTCCATGCTGTTAAAGTATTGAAAATTTGTTATAATGTTCTCATGAATCAAGTTGGAAAAAATAAACGTGAAACAGTTCTTGTGGGAATGGATGGTGGAATCGAATCCACTGTTGCGGCTTATTTATTAAAAAAACAAGGTATGAATGTAATAGGTCTAGGGATTGTTTTTCATGAATATGATTATGAAAGTTTTAAAGTATGGAACCCTACTAACTTAGATGATATCAAGGCCATGTGTGATCAGATGGAGATTCCATTTTATGGAACAAATGTTTCGAGTTTATTTTATTCAAGACTTGTGGAGCCTGTAGTCTCAACTAGACTAGCAGGAGAAAAGTTTGAACCTATCATTGCTTGGAATAAAGTTCTTGTAGAAACCCTTTTAGAGAAGGGAAAGAAACTTAAAGTGGATCTAATTGCTACTGGACATAAGGCGAAGATTTTTAAAAATCAAAAAAGTGGAATTTTTAGCTTACTTGTTCCCAACGATATCACTTGTGATGAGACTTACGGACTAAGTAGGCTCTCTCAAGAAGAACTTTCTAAACTTATTTTTCCATTGGCAGAAATAAAATCTAATGAAGTGGACAAAATCTCTAGTCTTCTTGGTTTAAAATTCTCAAAGAATGACAAAGAAAATAAGCTAAAGAGAAGGACCTTTCTTTCAAGTCCTGACTTTATTTCTGCTGTTGAGAAGTTTACTGCTCCTAGTTTACGAAAAGAAGGAAGTATAATTAATTTCAAAGATGAAACAACTCTTTGTGAACACCTTGGTGTTCACTTGTATGAACTAAATCAAAGCAATATACCTTCAAAGGGGAGTTCTCTTGTTGATAAGAATTTACATGTTGTAAAAATCTTTCCTGGTAAACAATTGGTTTACGTTGATTTTATAGATAAACACTTTTTCACTCATTGTCGTTTAATGAGATTTTCTCACGATCCTGCTATGGATTTATCTAAGCCTCTAAAATGTTTTGTGCAGCTTGCAGCAGCAGGTGAAAAATTTCCCTGTATTTTGTATTTTAAGAATAATCGTTCGGTAGTTGTTGAGTTTGTAGAAAAACAAGATGGGCAATGTCCGAGAGGTGGTTACCAAGTTTTTTATAACAAGAAAGGCATGGGTGCTAAAGTCTTAGGTTCTGGAGTAGTGAGACACGCTGGATATTTTGATGAAGGCGAGTATAGAACTTTTCCAAAAAACCGTGATGAAGAAGAAGTCATCATAGATGAAAGTGAAAAGAAACCAAAAATTAACTTCGAGTTTTAAATTATGAAAAAAATATTGTTTTTAATTTTGATTACTTTTCAATTGAATACTCTGGCGATGGATAAGTTTGTCCTAAGATCTTACGATAAGAAAATTACAAATCTCTCTTCCGTAAAAAGAGTATTTAAGAAATATGATAAGAAACTTTTAATTTCTAACCTGAGAAGTTTTGTTTCTTGCTGTCGCCCCTCGAGAATGGTGGGGAGCAAGGGACATGAAAAAACGGCGAAATGGATTTTTGATAGGATTAAAAAAATAGATGGAAATTCTAACGTTATTATCGATGAATTCTCTCCCGATATTGATCATGCCATTTCTCTATACAGAAAAGATTTTCAAAAAGAAATCGCTGGAAACTATTCAAAGACATCTAAAACCTACAAAAAATGGAACAGTTTTACAAATTCAATGATTGGTCATTTAGGTAAACTTAGAAACGTTAAGGGGAGTAATGTCATTTGGGAAAAAAAAGGAACAATTAACCCTGATGAAGTCATAGTCCTTGGTGCACACTTTGATACAATAACATTTAATAAAGAAAATTTAAAAATTGACTTTGAATCTGCTCAACCCGGTGCAGATAATAATGGAACTGGAGTTTCTGTTCTTCTTTCTATGATCGAAGTTCTCTCTGAAGTTGATTTACCTAAAACAGTTAGAGTTGTCTTCTTTGATTATCAAGAATTTGGTTTTCTTGGAGCTAGGGCCTTTGTTTCTAAATATAAACAATCATTGAAAAAAGAAAAATTTGCAGGATTTGTAAATGTTCTCATGCTTGGTCATGATACTAAAAGCAAAGATAAAAAAAAGAAGTTTAATAATTTCAAAATTTATATAAGAAAAGAAAATGAAGCTCTACATGGTAAAGATCTGAAACTTGTTAAATCTCTTAAATCCGTTGGGGATAAAGCTCAATCAGGAGTAAAGTTTGATATTGAGTCCAATGGCTTTAACTCTGGAGATCATGTGAATTTCTGGGATGCTGGCTTTGCTGCTTGCACATTCTCTCAAAATTGGGAGGATGACTTTAACTTTAAAAATCATCATACCTCAAATGATTTTGTTGAAACCCTTAATTTCAAGACCTTATACAACTCTTTTCTCTACTTAGGCCCTAGTGTCTTGGCCTGGAGCTACGATATAATTTAACCCGGTCCCTTTCCCAAACGCAGATTTCTTGTTACAAGATTCTCATGAGTTTTACAGCACCAAACCAAATTAAACCTAATGAAGAAACCACTGTCATCGTTGGTATGTCCGGTGGAGTTGATAGTTCCGTATGCGCGGCCCTTTTAAAAGAACAAGGGTATAACGTCATAGGAATGTTCATGAAGAATTGGGAAGAAGAGGATGAGTTTGGCGTATGTCAGGCCTCTAAAGAATATGCTGATGTTATAAGTGTATGTGAAAAATTAGATATTCCTTATTATTCAGTTGAGTTTGTTAAAGAGTATAAAGAAAATGTCTTTAAACATTTTCTCAGTGAGTATGAAGCCGGTTTTACACCCAATCCAGATATTCTCTGTAATAGAGAAATTAAATTTAAGGTCTTCTTAGATAAGGCGATTGAACTTGGTGCCGATTATCTAGCGACTGGGCATTACTGTCAAAATACGAATCTTTCTGGTGAGAATAGACTCGTAAAAGGAAATGATCCAGGTAAAGACCAGACATACTTTCTCTATACAATGAAAGAAGAGAAACTTAATAGAATAATATTTCCTATAGGCCATCTACCAAAATCAGAAGTTAGAGCTCTTGCCACTAAGTATGATCTGGCCACGAAAGATAAGAAAGACTCTACAGGAATATGTTTTATAGGAGAGAGAAACTTTAAGAATTTTCTTTCAAACTATATCGCCCTAAAACCTGGAAAGTTTGAAAATTTAAAAGGTGAAGTCGTAGGATCTCATACAGGTTCTGTCTATTATACTATGGGACAGCGAAAAGGCTTAGGTCTCGGTGGACCAGGTGAGCCATGGTTTGTCGTTGGAAAAGACATAGAAAGAAATGTCATCATAGTAGAGCGTGGAGGAGAACATCCTGCTCTGTATTGTGATGAACTTTGGGCAGATGAAATTTCTTGGGTTTCAGCTGACTTTAAGTTTGAGTTGCCACTAAAGTGTCGTGCCAAGGTTAGATATCGTCAGGCAGATCAAGATTGTACCATTGAAAGTATTGATGGTGATTTGATTCATGTGACTTTTGCTGAATCTCAAAGAGCAGTGGCGGTTAGACAATCGATAGTTTTTTACCTAACGATTGATGAACAAGAGGTATGCTTAGGAGGGGCCATGATTTCTAAATCAGGACCCACTCATTATGAGCAATCACTCTAAGTAATAAGTTCTTCTATTTTATAACACTCTTAAATTCTTTTTTAAGACCTAGTGCTTTAAATGTTTTTCTTCCAACTTCTGTAGAGTGCATCATTCCATCAAATTCTTTAGTCAAGCTAGCTGGACCCACTGTTACCATCGTTACAGGAGTCGAAGTGTGAGTCGCTGTGGCCCAAACTGTATTTTGCTGATGGGCCAGAACCCTCGCTACGATATTTGATCTAATTCTTTCACCATAAATATAGAAAGAAGAAAAATCAGTAATAGTTGGAAACTTTTCAGCACCTAAGTATGAGTGACCTTTTTTAAAGAATTTGTTCTTAGAAGAATGCATGATTTCTGAAATATCTTTTGAAGAATATTTGTATTGAGTATACGATTCGAATAGATTTTTTATGTTTGGAATTGTTCTCTTTTCAGGAGACCACTTTGAAACTTCCCTTAAAATATTCGCGTTTGATTTAGTTTGTTTATACAATTTGTCCAGAGTTGAAAAATCTCCATAATTAAATTTAGATTTATAAACTCCATCTTTAAACATTTTGTTTGATACTTTTTCAGCACGTTCAACATTGAAACCATTGTAAGAGAAACCAAAACCACCCGTTTCGTGATCAGCAGTTACTATAACGAGTGTGTCATCTCTATCTTTTACCCAGTTCAAAACAACTCCTAACATTTCATCGGCCCTAAGCATTTCGTGAAGCATGAGACCAGTATCATTTGCATGACCGGCCCAATCTATTTGTCCTGCTTCTACCATGAGAAAAAATCCGTTGGATGAGTTTTCTAAATTCTTAAGGGCAAAGCTTGTCATTTCAGAAAGGGTTGGGATAACTCTATCTGCTTTGTCTTTATTTTGGGTATGCCAGATTCCATTAGGCATTGCTGAATTCGTAAACAGCCCTAGCACTTTCTTAGAAGTACTCTTATTAAGAGATAGCTTATCAAAGAGAACTTCGTATCCATCTTTTTGTGCTTTATTTATAAGATTCACATCATCTTTTCTCTTTGATTTCAATTTTATATGACTAGGAACTTGGCTTCTAAGTGATTTGTTACTTAGGGCACTTTTTGGAATAAAGTGTCTAAGCCCACCTGAGAGCATTACGTCTGGTCCAACACTTAGCATTTCCTGTGCAATATCATTTTCATTTCCACGACTAATATTATGTGCTGCATATGAAGCTGGGGTCGCGTGAGTAATTCTAACGTCTGAAACTAGTCCTGTTCTAAGGCCAGCTTTTTTTGCTGCTTCTAGAATTGTTTCTGTAGATTCTCCGTTGTCATCTATTCCCACAACCTCTGGCAAGGAGTACTCACCAGTTGCGTATTGAGTAGCAGAACAAGAAGAGTCGACAACAAGTTTCTTTCCAGGGTTTGTCATCACTAATCCTGTTTCTCCAATTGCCATGAGTTTTTCAAGATTTGTTTTTTGTCCATTGTAGAGAGACTCTTTGGCGTGTTTAGCATAGAGTTGTAGAAGAGAGATTTGTTGTGGACCCATTCCATCTCCAATAATAAAAACTACATTTTTAATTTTGTTATTCTTTTGATAGTAGTCCTTACCTTGTCCACAACTCGCTAAGAGTAATAGAGTGAGTGATAGTAATAAATTTCTTCTCATGTAATAGTCCTTATATTTCTAGTCTTCATTGGTTTTAAAGTGGTTGTTTCTTGAGTAATGATTAAACAAAGCTTTAGGTTTAATTATATACAAACAATACTGATTTTATAGAATAATCTTTAACAGAGTTACTTGATTATTAATCAAGAACGACTAGGAAATGGGTTTTCTAGTCATATATATTTTTAATATATATTCTAATTCTTCCTCGGTGCCGCCTGTATGTTGTCTCTGCCTAAAAAACAACTGTTCACCGAGGGAGATTTATTTACATTGAGTCAAACTTGATCAGAAAGTTCTGATACTCTATCTTCTTTATCTATTAACTAGAATTCACCATTTAAGTCAATTTGCCAATCTTTAAAGACTGGTTCAAGTCCAACTTTTTCTAGATCATTGACTAATGTTGTTAGAGAGCGAGTGTCGTCTATTGAGAATTGTTCTAACTCCTCATTTGATTGGACATATCCCCCTGGTGTAGTCTTGGATTCACAGCTTAAACTAGTCACACAAATCTGTGTAAGACCATCACGAAGCTCTTTACTCTCTCTGGTTGATAGAAGTATGGGCATCTCGGGAAAGCTAATTCTAAAGGCAGATAATAACTTGGTTAAAGTTAAATCACTCACAGGATATGAACTCTTTATTGCACCCTCTGCGTCATTTAGGCGAGGAATTGAGAGACTAAATTGAACATCCCAGTGATTGAGCTGTAGATATTTAAAGTGTCGATATAAGCTTAGTGCCTCAAATTGGTAATCTGCAAGGCCTCCTAAAAAGCCAAGAGTGACTTTTTGGAAACCGCCCTCTATCGCCCTAGTTACTCCATCCAATCTATGTTGATATTCTTTCTTTAAACCAAAGAGATGAACTCTATTATAAGTTTCAACATGAAATGTTTCTTGGTAGAGAACAAATGAATCTGAACCAGCTCTTTTGAGTTTACTCGCCTGTTCAGTGTCTACTGCACCAAACTCTGAAGCAATGGACTGAAAACCAATCTTTTTTGCTAGGGCCACAGCGCTTTTAAGATAGTCTATATCACTAAAACCATTCCTCTCTGCTGAGACGAGTAGAATGTTTCTATAACCTCTATTATATATATTGGTTAACTCTATGGATATTTCTTCAGCAGTGAGCGCCTTCCTTCTCACTTTATTCTTAATACTAAAACCACAATAGGTGCAGTCGTTATGACAGATATTTGAGAGGTATAAAGGAATATAAATACCCTTAACTAGTCCATGTCTAAGTTCTGTTAATTGTTTTGCTCTTAGAGCAATTTTTTCAATATAAGGATTGGCCTCCTCACTAATTAGAGTAAGGAATTCTTCTTCACTTATTGAGTGTTTCTTTGAATTTAGTATGTGCGAAATATTTGTATTACCTTTGTTCACACTTTTAATTCTAGCTTCAATATCTTCGGTAAAAATTTTGAAAGTCATAAGAAAAACCCTATTAATTGTTAGAGAGAAAACCTGTTAAGTGACTATCTATAGGGCTAGAAGGAGTGGCCTGTGTATTTGTTTTTGGTAAACCTGCAACGTAGGCAATTCTACCGGCCCTTACCGCCAACTCGAATCCTTTTGCCATTTCTAATGGATTGTTTGAAACGGCCATTGCTGTGTTTACGAGAACAGCATCTGCTCCTAATTCCATGGCCATTGCCGCGTCCGAGGGTCTACCCAAACCTGCATCAACCACAACAGGAACTCTTGCTTGTTCAATAATAATTTTCAACATTTCCAGTGTCTTTATTCCCCGGTTCGTTCCTATGGGGGAGCCTAGAGGCATAACAGTTGCGGCCCCAACGTCTTCTAATCTCTTTGCCAAAACTGGGTCTGCATTAATATAAGGAAGCACAGTGAAGCCATCTTTCACGAGGGCCTCCGTCGCTCTTAATGTATCAATTGGATCAGGTAATAAGTAATGTGGATCGGGGACTACTTCAATTTTTATCCAATTTGTTCCCGTGGCCGCTCTGGCTAGTTTCGCTAATTTTATCGCCTCGTCCGCATTTCTGGCCCCAGAAGTGTTGGGTAATAATTGAACCCCACTAGGAATGAAGTCTAAGATATTTCTTCTATCGCCTTGGCTTAAGTCTATTCTTCTTAATGACACCGTAATAATTTCAGATTTAGATTCTATTAAGGTTTTTCCCATTAATTCTAGTGAACTAAACTTTCCTGTTCCCACCATTAAACGACTTTTAAAAGTCTTATTTCCAATTTTAAGCATAGTTATTCCCCGCTAATGAAATTAGTTGTTTAAAAATTGTCTTACTGAAATGGGAGAGTTGGAAAGAACTCTAATCCTAGAGAGGATATAGATATATCCGACTAAAATTAAAGAGTAATTCTTTCCTACGCTGGCATTATCCAGATCAGGTCCAAGGGTTTTATCTTCTCAGCTTTATTCAAATGAATAGAGCGCCCCTAGAATTAACTATTTCTTGAAAACTAACATAGGAAATTAGCGATTGTATAGACATTAAAGAAGATGAATTTAACCTTAATTTGTCTTCTTCATATTGATTCAAAACGAATATGTGAAATAATTATCAATTCTTAGCATTTTGTTACTTGTTTTCAGGAAATCGGTTATGGCCTTAAAGGATGATATCGCAGTACAAGAAAAACTTCCTAGCTGGATTGTTTATTCTGTCATTCTCCTTTGTATATTGCCGTGGGTTCTTAACCAATTTGGTATTACTTTTGAAAGTGCAAACATTCCTTTTGATTTTCATGCTAATCAAAATAGTCTGATAGACCATAGATTTCTTACTTTTAAAGGTCCCTTTACCCATGCTCTTTTAGAGTGGGGTGCCTTCTCTTTGGCCATTTTAACTTGCTTTATGGCCTTTACCAATTATGCCATTAAAAAAGATCCTGCAACACCAATCATAGGGGTTGCACTTCTCTGTGCAGGTCTTATGGATGCGTTCCATACGCTTGCCGCCATTAGACTAATTGAAGCCTCTGCTCCCAATAAAGACCTTATTCCATTTACGTGGGCCCTTTGTAGATTATTTAATTCAATCATCTGCGTCATCGGAGTAGGGATTTTTCTAAATCGAAAGAAGAGTGAAATCACCAATCACGGACCTAAGTTTATTATGTCAATTTCTTTGGTCTTTTTAGTTATTGCTTATTCAACCATTACTATTTGTGCAACAAGTTCTAGTCTTCCTCAAACTCAATTTCCTGGGGCGATGATTACAAGACCTTGGGATGTTTATCCATTTTTTATTTTTATAGTAGGAGCTTTTTTCTTTTACAAATTTTATAGAAAATTTCCAAGTTCTTTTTCACATGCCTTAATTGTTTCAACCGTTCCTGATCTTGCCACTCAAGTCTATATGGCGCTGGGTTCTTCTGCTCTTTTTGATAACGCTTTTAATATTGCTCATTTTTTAAAAATAATTGCCTATGCAGTACCATTTACAGGACTTTGTTATGACTATATTTATACTAATAAACGCGCAGTAGAGGCCGATCGTATTAAGTCAGAGTTTCTGGCCTCAATGAGTCACGAAATACGAACACCTATGAATGCTATTATCGGTTTTTCAAATGAGCTTTCAGAAAAACAATTAAAACAAGATGAACAAGAAGAGATGATTGAATTAATCAAAGATTCTTCCTTGGGACTTCTTCGTATTATAAATGACGTACTAGATTTTTCTAAAATTGAATCAGATAAACTCACATTGGAAGTTATTCAATTCGAACTTAGGAGGACAATTGAACAAACTATGTTCATTATTGATCATCAACTCTCTAGTCGAAAAATTACATTAAAACTCAACTTTGATGAAAGTACACCACAAGCAATTGAAGGTGATCCCGGTCGTATTAGGCAAGTGCTTCTTAACTTATTGAGCAACTCTGCAAAATTCACTCGAAATGGTGAAATTTCTGTATCTGTTTATCCTGAAACTAGGGGCAATGAATTATATATCCACTTTAAAGTAAAAGACACTGGCATAGGTATGTCTGAGGCAGAACAAAAAACTATCTTTCAACGTTTCACACAAGCAGATCAATCAACTACAAGAAAATATGGAGGCACTGGACTTGGTCTTGCCATTAGTAAGAATATTTCTTTAATGATGGGTGGAGATATTAAAGTTCATAGTGAAAAGGGTGTAGGTTCTACTTTTCATTTTTGGATTAAGACAAAGGAAGTGAATTATAATGACCTATTAGAGCAGGTTGATGAAATTAAGCAAGAAGAAGAAAGTTTTAAATTGTCTCCAATCAATATTCTCTTAGTGGAAGATAATGTTGTTAACCAAAAACTTGCCATGAGAATACTCAAAAGAATGGGGCACGAACCTGACCTTGCTGAAAATGGTTTTGAGGCGATAGAAGCTGTTCATAAGAAAAAATACGATATCATTTTTATGGATTTACAAATGCCTGAAATGGGTGGATTAGAGGCCACTGCTAAAATATTGGATAGTCAAGAGTTAGACTCTTTTCCTACAATTGTGGCCATGAGTGCTAATGTTTTCAAAGAAGATATAGATGCTTGTGTTGCTGTTGGCATGAAGGGATTTATTCCTAAGCCCATCATGAAAGAGAAAATTTTAGAAGTTTTAACTCGAATACATCACAATAAAATGGGAATTGCTTCTTAGTTATTGAGCTTTCTATATACCAACATCTTTTATTTTTATAAAAAATGTATAAAATTTACTTTTATTTAATTATGGTATTGTGAACGTGTTCATATTTTGAGAGAGTGAACTATCTCTTTCATGGAACAAATATGAACAAAATTCTAATCTTTCTTTTTCTTCTTAGCCTTTCTGGAAAGTCTCTTAGTTCTGAGATTGATAATTTTGCTCATTTTAACCATCAAACTCCAGATGTAACACAAGACTTAAATGAACTAACGAATAATTTAATGTTAAAGGCGATCTCTAAGGCCAATAGTAAACACATTGTAGGTGAGTTCTGTTCTAAGAGTATTTTATATAAGTCTCTGAAAGGATCCTTTGCTAAACCTTTAAGAGGTCAAATTGAAGAGTATATTTTAAAAAAACCCGAGACAATACCGCAATTGAGAATACCACTTGAGCACTCAATCTATAATGGATTTAGAGGCATTGATTTCATCACAAGACTTCCTTATGGAAAACTTGGATCTATTGTAAATATTAATGGAGTGTATGTTGGTAGTGATAAATTTGGTCATTTTCATACAGAGGGCCTTGAATACTTTTTTAAGGCCTATAAAGATAAGTCTATTCCCGAGGTCCTAGGCGCCATGAAGTGGGGAATTAAAACTGAAGAGAGTTACTTTGGAAGGTGGACTACTGGTGTTATTTCTTATGCTGATCTAGCAGCAAACTTTAACGGCATGAGATTTTGGAATAATGTCTTAGCTTTAAAACCTGATATTCTAGAACAAAGTAACGGGCCCTATGTTGAGTGCTCAGATGAAAAATGGATACAAATAAAGCGCTTTGATTGGGGAAGGTATATTGACGAGACTTTTGATGAAACCATTAATTGTAATAAATTCTCTTCAAATAAATTAAGAACTCTTCATGACGCTAATGTAAAAAGAATTTATGGTGAAGATGTTTTCTGTGGTGCCAGTGAAGAATTGATTTATAGATTAAAAGAGAAATATAGTGAGTACTTTAGTTTACTCTCTAATATGACCTTGATCCCCTAGTGCAGTTTATTTAAAAGGAAGTTCAGGTCCCAGCATATGGCACATATAACCACCAGGGTTTTTTATAAGGTAATTTTGGTGGAGTTCTGAAGCTGGAAAGTAACCTTGGTTGGACTCAATACTAGTGACAACTTTATTAGTAAAAACTTTGAGTTCTTCGAGTTTTGAAATAATATCTTTTATAGTTTTAATTTCAGAGTCTGTATTAGTGAAGATGGCACTACGGTACTGAGTACCTTTATCGTTATGTTGTTGGTTTAAAGTTGTAGGGTCATGCATTCTAAATAGAAAAATGACGAGCTCACGATAAGTCACTTCAAGTTCATTGTATTCAACAAGAACAACTTCCGCATGTCCTGTGTCACCTTTGCAGATATCTTCATAAGTTGGGGCTTCAGTACTTCCCCCCATGAAACCTACCGAGGTTTTCTTAACACCGGTATGCTTTTGAAAATACTTTTCAACTCCCCAAAAACAACCTGCAGCGAAATAAGCACTTTTTAAATTTAAACTTGTTTCACTCATGTTTAAGGCCTTTAGAATTTCTTTAGTAGGTCGCGTAGCTTAACCATATCTGCTTTTCTGGAATGTCTATCGATGAAAATTCGATCATCTTGATTATTAGTTGCGTAGAGCTCGTAATAACCCTTGTTTTCAAACCCTTTCATAGTACTATCACTTTTCATTTTAGCGACATTTGGACTATCCATAAAATGATTGAGTTCAATTGAGTGACTATCTTTTAAAACTATTTTCTTCTTCCAAACAGCTATCCAAAAAACTTTATGAACCAAGCTCAATTCAGAACCTTGTTTAACAATAGATTTTTCGTAGAAATACAAACAAACTAAAGTTAAAGGAAGTCCTATTAGGACAAAAAGAACGGCAATGGAGAGTGCTACATTTATAGGATCTCCCGTTGCAAGTAATTTTTGAATAGGCGTATTCACTGCTAAGAACATAAAACCCATCACTACTAGTATGGCCGTTAAATAGCCCCAGAAGATGAGCGGAAGCCCATAAGACTTAACAACTATCGCTTTACCAGCTGAACTTTCAATAAAATCTATTCTATCAGTTTCTTCTTCAGAAACTGGAAACATATACATTAATCCCATGGGCGAAGATTATTAAAAGGTTGAGTTATTGGCAAGTAAAAAGGCTAAATTAGGGATAGACAGAAGTCTTCATCTCTAATCATTTCATCTATTTCACTTTGATCAAGGCTTAGAAAACATTTTGAAATCTCATTGAATATTGTTTGATCTTCCGTGAAGAACCTCTTCATGGGAGTAATATCAAGCTTAAAAATTTCACAGAACTTTAGCCAAAACTTTTCTTCAACAGCCGCCAAGGCCACATATTTACCATCTCTAGTCTTGTAGAGGCCATAGCAAGGATAGAGTCCATTATGGAGAAATTTACTGCGTGTTCTCGATTTCTTTGGCCAAAAGGCACTAAATATTTCATCGGTTGATTCAAAGAGGTAAGTTTGATGAACAACTGTCACTTCCTTCCTTTTAACATCTAACATTGCGGCGAGTAGGTCTGTAGCCGCTTTATGACCGAAGGCTATCCCTGCAATGGGAAGAAAGGGAGGAGAGATGATGGGCTCAGTTCTACCTTCTATGTGTAGCGCCAAGAGTCCAGTCATCGCTAGAGCATTGAGATCATGCATCGCATTTTTATGCTCTTTGGACGCCAGCATTTCTATCACCGCAATGGCGAGGTTCTTTTCTTTAAGCGATGTTTCATCAATTCCAAGTATCTTTTGAACTTTTGGAGGAAGGCCCGTAAGAATTCCATCAGCATTCTTTAAAAGATCATGAATTTCATCTTTTATTTTGTCTGATTTAAAGTCTAAACGTACGAGCTCTTTTTGATTATTTAACTCCTCATACCAGTGGGGAAAACTCTCATCAAATTCACAAAAGAGACCTTCAATAAAGGGATCTTTGAATACAATATCCTCTACTTTTATGACCTTCGCTCCAAGGCCCACAAGTATTTTTCCTGCAAGTGGACCTGGTAGTCTGTGAGTAAAGTCTAGAACTGTGAATCCTTCTAAGAGTTTAGTCATTTATTCTTCACTCTTTTGTTCTTCAGCTTCAGCTTCTTCTTCATCTGTTGGCGGTCTTAGAGTTTTAATAAATTCTTCTAATCCTTCTCCACTAAGTTCGCATTCTGTTTGTGTACAAATTTGCCATGAATCTCCACCGTCTCGAGTGTAGTCCAGTACAAAGCGGCTTAAGAAGTAAGGCATAAAGTTTAAGTATTGCGGGTTTTCAAGCCACTCATAAGGAATCTTAACGACTCTGTAAGCATTATCTGGGTAAGTTAAAGCTCTTAGTGCTTCTCCACAACTAAGTGGATTTTTTAAAGATTCATGAATGAAATCTTCTTGGACATCTTTAATCTTATCAAGATATTCCTTGTCAGAAAATAAAGTGGCAGCTCTTCTCGTGAGAGCAATCAATGTTGAAGCTGGAGACTTATAAGATTGATCTAGTGAGTTTACGCTCTGATTAGGATAGAGTTCGAAGTCTTCAGCTGTTTTTGCTCTCGTTAATATTCTATCGCCATCAATAAATTCTTTTAGAGTAAATTCTAAAGTGTCACAAAAATTTTGTTTGAAAACAGGATTTCCTGTAATTTCGTAGACTCGAAGTTGGGCCTCAGCAAAACAAACATAATCATCTAAGTAGGGAAGGCTCTGGTTTCTCGTAGTGGTATGGCGAATCTTCATTCCTTCTTCATCTTTAGATACAAGAAAGTTCTTATACATTCCTTCCATAGCAGTGTTAAAAAGAGCTGAAGCTTTTTGTCTTATAATATCAATCTGACAATATTGCATGACATCTACAAGAGCCGAAACAACCATGAAGTTCCAACTTGCAACTCCCTTATTGTCAGTAATAGGTGGAATTCTTTGTTTTCTTTCATCGAGTAGGCTCTTCTTCACTTTTCTGACGGTATTCCATCCTTCTTGAGTAAAGAAATCTGCCCTCTTTTCATACTTTAATGAGATGACGTTTAAGCCATTTTCAAAATTTCCTTCTTTAGTTATGCCAAACCATTCTTTTATAGTGTCGCTTTGATCTAGAAGGTTTTCATTTTCATCGGTAAAGTTCTTTAAAGCATCTTCAAACTCTTCGATTGTGAAAGAGTGATATAGACCTTCAACGCCTTCACTGTCGGCATCTTGTGCACTGAAAAAGTGTCCGTCTTCTCCCAACATTTCTGATTCGAGGTAATCAAGTGTTTGAATCAGACCATCAAAAATTAGAGGAGATGGGTAGACGATACTCGCCTTAGCTAAGAGGCGTAATAGACCAGCTTGGTCATAAATCATTTTTTCAAAGTGTGGGACTAGCCATTGTTGGTCAGTGGAATATCTATGAATTCCCCCTTTAGCATGATCGTAGATACCACCCATTAACATTTTCTCTAATGAAGATATTATATGTTCACCTTGATCTTTTTGAATCATACCTTCAAGCATTTGCTCAATGGCCCATTCATAGAAAGAAAACTGTGGAAATTTTGGAGATTGACCATAACCACCAAACTCAGGGTCTTCAAATTGTTTAACAGCATCCATGACCGCTGCTGGAGGTGGGTAATGACCCTGGTATTCGACCTTGTCTTTTGGAATGAGACCCTTGGCAATCGCTTCGGTCACATTTGTAGCATTTGTTTCAATTTGAGGTTTTTCTTCGCTATAGGCCCTATGAAGTTCTCTAGTTAGTTCACCAAAACTCGTTTGCCCTTCAACTGAATTTTTTGGAAAGTAAGTTCCTACAAAGTAAGGTCTCATGTCTGGTAATAAGAAAGCTGAAAGAGGCCATCCCCCTGACTGAGTGAAGAGGTGGCAAGCTTGTTGATAATAAGTATCAATATCTGGATGCTCTTCTTTATCAACTTTTATACAAATGAAATTCTGATTTAAGAATTCGGCAGTTTCACTATCTGTGAAAGATTCTTCGGCCATAACATGGCACCAGTGACAGGTGGAATACCCAATTGAGAGAAAGATAGGTTTATTGTCATCCTTGGCCTTCTGGATGGCCTCTGGGCCGTAACTATACCAGTGAACAAGGTTATCCTTGTGTTGTAGTAGGTAAGCAGATTTCTCTTCTGAGAGTCTATTATAAGTAGTATCTTGCGTCATTTGTTCTCCAAATTATTTCAATAGAAGATTATTCTAATTGAAGTTAAGCCCCAAAACTATCGAAATTAAAGAAAATTGCTTAGCAAGGTGCGTTTTAAATAACTCTGTGCATGGTAAATCTTTTCACAGGCCCTAGACAGACCAATTTTACAGGGGGTACAAGCCTTCTCGTATGTATAAACTAGTTAAAAAAGAACATTTCACCGTTTCTAACGGAGTACGGGTAATTGCCCACTCTCTTCAATCGAACAAGATGCGAGCGCTTTTGCGTTACGGTAATACTTTGATCATTTTCATGGTCATTGGACTTATTTTTTCTAAAGAACTTCAAAGTCTCCAATTTTTTGATAATGAGACACAGAAGATAGAAAGATCAGATTCAGCATATCTTTTAGATGAGAATTCTTTCTATCAATTTTCTTCAGTGGGTAAGTCGTTTGGTAATATCGAGCTACTCCACATGAAGAATCACTCTAAGAAAGAAATTAGAAGCCTTATTCTTCAATCTGTTCCTGGGAAATTAAAAATTCGTCTAGGAAGATACCTAAGGAAGACTATGGAGCTGTGTGAGCAGTATCAAGTTGATCCTTTTTGGGCGCTAAGTGTAATGTGGACGGAGAGTCACTTTAACTTCCAAGCAAGAAGTTCAGTTTCTGCCACAGGACTTATGCAGATAATGCCTGCAACGGGAAAATTCTTAAGCCGCTTATTAAAATTTACCACTGATGAAACCTTTGTTTATGAACAAATTGAAGATCCTTATGTAAATATTGAAATGGGTGTTTTCTATCTCAAAAGACTTTTAAAAATCTTTCGTGGAAATTATAAACTCGCTACAGTAGCTTACAATATGGGACCTGGTGGAGTTTATAGAAGACTTAGGCTTAAACTACCTGTTGGCGTTAAAAATCTTTACTTAGATAAGGTTCGTCGTCATTACAAGTTGGTTTCTGAGCACTTTAAGAAGTCTACTTCTTCAAGAATCCTTGCATTGCGTTCTACGTTAGTGGGTAAGAATCCAAGAAATAACTATCTTTATACTCGTCTAGAAAGCCTAGATGAAGTCTTTCACTTTGTTGAATTTAAGCCATTTGGTTATCGTTTAGCCTTTAACGGGTTGAGTCACCAAAAAAAATCTCTCTAATATCTCATAGCGTCTAGTTTTGCAGAGACTAAAATGGTAAATTATTGTCCCATTGAGTCTAAAATTTTCAAGGAAGTGAGAAGAAATGTCTTTATCGAAAGTCATTGCTATAGATGGACCATCTGGAAGTGGAAAATCAACTATAGCCAAAAAGTTAGCTGAAACTCTTGGAGTTCTTTATATTGACACAGGTGCCATGTTTAGATCATTGGCCTATACTTGTGATCAAAGAAACATTCCAATGGTTAGTGGCCCAGAAATTCAAAATTTTTTAAATTCTATACAACTTGATTACGGAAAATCATCTGATTTCTTAATTGGAATTGATGGAGTAAATTTAACAGACAAAATTCGTGAGCACAGTGTTTCTAAACTGGCTTCCATTGTTTCACAAGTTCCTGAAGTGAGGGAGTATCTCCTACATTTTCAAAGAGAACTGGCCAGTCGAGTGGTTTGCGTAATGGAAGGAAGAGATATTGGAACTGTTGTTTTTCCAGATGCTTTTTGCAAATTCTTTGTTACAGCTTCAGTTGAAATTCGCTCAGAAAGAAGACTCAATCAACTTAAGGAAGCTGGCACGGGTGATATGACACTTGAGCAAGTTATGAAAGATGTCCAGAAACGTGATGATAGCGATATGAACCGTGAAGTTGCACCTCTCAAGCAAGCTGAAGATGCAGCTCTCGTCGATACTAGTGATATGGAACTCAATGAAGTTTTAAAAGAACTTACAGGGACTGTGCAAAGTAAAGCAGAAGGGAATGGAATTCATTTGTGAAAATTCTTATTAATAGAACAGATGCTCTAGGGGATACAATTCTGACTGAGCCTATAGCTGCTCTACTTAGAAAGAAATTCCCTGAAGCTGATATTCGTTTTTTGGTTTCGCCCATTACAATACCGCTCTTTGAGAACCACCCATACGTAAATGGATGTTTCTCTTACAATAAGAAGCTCTCATTCTTAGCCAAAATAAAAAGGCTTAGAAGCATTTTCAAAGAATTTCATCCTGATATTTATCTCTATGCAGGTGGTGATCATCTTCCTAGTTATTACTCGTGGTTTAAACGGGTAGGTATTCGAGGTGGACTCGTTTCTAAATGGCCTAGTTTTCTCTTTTTAAATAATGGAATAAGACAAAAGCGCTCGCTAGTGACTATGCATGAGAGCGATTACAACTTGAATCTCTTAAAAGGCATTGGAATAAAGTATAATTCTAAAGAAAGAGCTGAATTTGCTCCGAAAATCCACCTAGAAGAATCAAAGAAGTTACAGGGCATAAACGATTTTAAAGTTACATTAAAAGACGCAGGCTTAAACTCTGAACTTCCCTATATTTTTATTCACCCAGGAATGACTGGTCATACGCTTAATTGGTCATCTAGGAACTATGGAAGATTGATCGATAAAATGGAGTTACTGCATCCTAATAAATATAATTGGATAATTTCCCATACTCCTGCCGATGAATCTTACTTAGTGGGAATTAGGGATCATGTTGGCAATAAAGAACACCTAAAAGATCGCTTCTTCTTTTTTGATGGATCTATAAAAGGACTTAGCAATTATATGTTAGTTCTTTCTGGAGCCAGTGCTTTTATTGGTCCCAGTACTGGTACGACTCATATTGCAAATACTTTAGAGGTGCCGATTGTAGGGATATTCTCCCCAATTAAAGTTCAAAGCTCCCTTCGTTGGGGACCATTTATTCGTGAGAAGGACAAAACACGCTTGGTCATTCCTGATGTAGTGTGTGGAGAGCGATTTAAATGTGCTGGTGCGTCGTGTCCCTATTATGAATGTATGTCAAAAATAGAAGTTCAGGATATAATAAATGAATTGGAAGATATCCTAAGTTTGGAGAAAAAGTGAAATCAATAATTTCAAATGAAAATTTTAAAAAAATAATTTCAAAATTTAACGAATTAGAACCTGTTCTAGTTGTCGGTGATTTAGGGCTTGATAAATATACTTACGGAGAAGTTAAGAGAATTTCTCCTGAGGCCCCTGTGCCTGTACTTGAAGTGACTAAGGAATGGACGACTCTAGGTCTTGCTTCCAATATCTCTAATAATTTCTCTTGTCTTGGTATTGCCTCGACTATTTGTGGAGTTGTTGGTGAGGATTCCCATGCCAGCACTTTAGAATCTCTCCTTGAGGAAAATGAACTTTCTACTTGGGGGGTCGTAAGGTGCTCTGAGAGACCTACAATTTTTAAAGAGAGAATCACCACTTCTACGCAACAAATTTGTCGTGTGGATTACGAATCAAGTGCCCCTTTGGTTGAGGCCACTGAGGAGCGTCTATTTAGTCGTATTAGTGAATTTGTTCCAAGCCATAGTGCTATTATCGTAGAGGATTACGGAAAGGGGACTTTGTCAGAAGAAACCATTTCTAAATTAATTAAACTCGCTAAAGAACACGGTAAGAAAGTTTTAGTAGACCCCGCAAGAACTACACCCCCTCACTTTTATAAGGGAGTTGACCTCTTAAAGCCCAATAGGGCCGAAGCGGAAATCATGGTTTCGCTACTTGGGAGTCAAACTACTGATGTTCTTGAAATGGCTAAAATTCTATCTGACAAACTCTCAATTCAACAAATTGTTATTACTCTAGGTGGCGAGGGAATGGCCCTTTATACTAAGGGAGATAAGGATGTTAAAATTATCCCCACGGTGGCCAATGAAGTATTTGATGTCTCTGGAGCGGGAGATACTGCTATATCCCTTCTAAGTGCTTCGCTCATCGCTGGTGGTAGTCTTGAAGATGCCTGTTGGTTAGGAAATTGTGGTTCTGGTGTTGTAGTGGCCAAGAAAGGGACAGCGACAGTAAATACACAGGAATTAACTGATTTCTATCATAAAATTTACTCAGAATATCACGACTAAAATTCATCTTGCTCCCAGTTCTTCTTCTACTGGGAGAGTATTAATCTGTTTATATTCTTTTAATCAATGGTAAATATTTACTAGAAAACCTCTCTTCTTCTTTCGTATATTATTGTTAAATTACATCTCTCTTGAATGTTGCTACGTGTTATACTGGGTTATAGCTCTTGGCCATGCCAATCTATTATAACCTTCTTAGGAGGCTTAGCAGAGACTAGGATAATCATTGAGAATTTTAAATTCATGATTAGGTAACCATTCGTTCATGTGTATCCCATGGTTAAGTGGGTGTCAGGAAACGACTCATAATTGCATGTTGGTTGCTACTATGCAGTTTTGAACTGCTTCGAAACGTTAGTCCTGCGGGGGGGATCGCCCCCGCATATTTTTTCCTCATTTTTACTACCCACATCGTCTTGATCAATTCGGTTTCATATGACAAAATGCGACGTTAAATACTGTTCTATAATTACATGAACTCTAAGGAAGACGTTGTATGATTGAAAAACTAGACTCTCTTTACAAAGAATTTGAAGAGAAGATCACAGGTCTTGGTAACCAGGCCGACATTTTAAACCTAAAATCTGAATACCTAGGTAAGAAGGGGCATATTTCTGAGGTTCTTAAATCTCTAAAAAATGCCACAAACGAAGAGAGAAAGCTGATTGGTCCTAAGGCCAATGAGATTAAAAATGAAATCACAAATTCCGTTGCTAAGAAACTCACTTTCATTGAGACAGAAGAGATTAATAAAAAACTAGCGAATGAGAAGATAGATATCACTCTAACTGATGCTGTGAGATCTAATAATAATTACTCTGGTGGTTTTCATCCAAGAACTCTCATTCAAAGAGAAATTGAAGATATTTTCCTCTCAATGGGGTTTGATATATTAGATGGTCCTCATATTGAAGACGAATTTCATAATTTCGAAGCACTAAATATTCCAGGAGACCATCCTGCTAGAGATATGCAAGATACTTTCTGGTTCCACGATCCAAATGTCGAGTGCGACGAAAAGAAGCATCTTCTTAGAACTCACACCTCAACGGTTCAAGTTCATGGAATGCAAGCGAGAAAACCTCCTTTTAAATTCATCGCACCTGGAACAGTATTCAGATGTGAAAGAACTGATGCTTCCCATGAAATGGTTTTCAATCAATTAGAGGGAATGATGGTAGGAGAGAATATTTCCGTCAGCCATCTTATCTATTTTATGAAAACAATCTTAAAAGAAATCTTCAAAAAAGAAGTTGAAGTTAGACTTCGTCCAGGTTTCTTCCCTTTTGTTGAGCCAGGTTTTGAGCTTGATATCAAATGTCTCATTTGTTCAGGAAAGGGATGTTCAGTTTGTAAGCAAGTTGGTTGGTTAGAACTACTTCCTTGTGGAATGGTACATCCAAATGTTCTTAAGGCCGGAGGAATTGATCCAGAGAAATATAATGGATTTGCTTTTGGGCTAGGACTTGATCGTCTTGTGATGATGAAGTACGGGATTGACGACATTAGACACCTGCAGAGTGGGGATCTTAGATTCAACTCACAATTTAGAACATTTTAGTTAGAGGAATATTATATGTTAATAAGTATTGATTGGATTAAAGACTTTGTTGCTCTCCCAACAGATATGTCTCCAAAAGAATTAGGAATTAAGTTCACTTTGGCCACTGCTGAAGTTGAAGAAGTTATAACAATCGGTGATCACTTAGAAAAAATTCGTGTCGCTGAAATTGTATCCATTGAAAAACATCCTGAAGCGGACAAGTTAAACCTTGTGACGTTTAATTTTGGAGATAAAGAAACTAAACGAGTCGTCTGTGGAGCTGCCAATGTTAAAGTTGGTCTAAAAACTCCCTATGCTCCTCTTGGGGTGAGTTTACCTAATGGTCTTACGCTCGAGCCTAAGAAAATTAGAGGAGTGCTCTCTGAAGGAATGCTTTGCTCTGAAGAAGAACTTGGATTTGCTGAAGATTCCGCTGGGATTTTAGAACTTCCTAGTGATGCTCCTATCGGGCAAAATATGATTGATTATTTCAACGAAACAAAAGATGTACTTTTAGACGTTGATAATAAATCTCTGACTCACAGACCTGATCTTTGGGGGCACTACGGATTAGCAAGAGAGTTTGGTGCAATCTTTGAAAATGAGTTAAAAGTTCCTTACAATTCAGCATGGGCCTCTAAATTAAAAGAAAAATTTAATGACGCTGATTCTCCAATTATACCAAAGCTAGAAGGTAAGAGTGCCTGTCTTGCATATTTTGGTTTATCTCTTGATAACGTAACGGTTACAGAATCTCCTACATGGTTGAAGAAGCGTTTAACTGCTGTTGGTCTTCGTCCAATCAATAATATCGTTGATATTAGTAACTACGTTATGGTTGAGCTGGGAATGCCTCTTCATATTTTTGACAGAGACTTGATTGCTGACAATACAATCACGATTAAGAGTCTTGAGTCCGAACAAGAGTTTACGACTCTAGATGAAGAAAAGAGACAACTTATTGCTGGAGACACTGTCATTTGTGATAGCGAAAAATCTTTAGTTATTGGAGGTCTCATGGGAGGTCTTAATAGCGGAGTAAGTGATAAGACTTCTAAAATCTTTATCGAAGTAGCGAACTGGCAAGCCGCCATGGTGAGAAGTACTTCTACTCGTCTTGGTTTACGAACAGATTCTTCTCAGAGGTATGAGAAAACCCTCGATAGTAAATTATGTGAGAGAACTCTTCTAAGGACACTTGATCTTATTTTACAACTCTGTCCAGAAGCGAAAGTTATTGGAAAGATAGAATATGATGGAATGGATTTAGACACTATCGAGAAATTAGTTCTAGATACATCAGTAAAGAGAATTAATACAGTACTTGGACTTGAAGTGAGTGAGGAGAAAATCCTCTCAATTTTTAAAGCACTTGATTTTGGTATCGAAAAAAATGGTGATGATTTAAAAATTGCTATTCCTAGTTATAGATCTACTAAGGACATTGATTGTGAAGCTGACCTCGTTGAGGAAGTAGGACGTATCATTGGGTATGATAATATTATTCCAACTTCTCCTAAGCTAACTATAGAGCCTGTAAGGTTAACTGCTGCTCAAGCACTTCACAGAAATATTCGAGACTTCATGGTTTATAATGGAAACTCTTTTGAAGTAAACTCTTATCCTCTAGTGGGCGAAAAGCTCTTGGAGAAATGTTCATGGCCAACTCGTTCAGGACTTAATCTCTTAAATTCTATTTCAAAAGATCACTCAATTATGCGTGACTCTATTGTTCCAAACGCTCTTGCTATAACAGCAACAAACGCCAAGAACAGTTCTGAATTTTCTTTCTTTGAACTGGGAAGAAGTTATCATAGAGGAGAGAAGAGTTTTGCTAAAGAAAAGAGTGAACTTATCATTGCAATGTACTCTAAAGAGAAAACTCCTTTCATGGACTTAGTGAATACGACTTCAAGAATGTTATCTTCAGTGAATATTCCCTATGATCTCTCTGAGAAGCACCCTAAGTTTAAAAATGAACTCATCAGTGAAGAATGGGCAGGAGTTCATCCTTTTGAATTTTTAAATATTAGAGTCATGGGTAAAATGCAAGGTGTGATCACTAGTATACACCCTCTAATACTAAGACAGTATAAAGTTAAGGGACACCTAAGTATCGCTGTAATAGACCTTACTCAGGTAGAGAGCCGTCCTTTAAAGGACAAGGTTAAGTATAAACCCCTCGCTAAGTTCCCAGGTTCTACTTTTGATTGCACAGTAGTTACTGATATCCACACTTCGGTGGCAAAAATACTCGCCTCTTTAAAGAAAGTTAAAATTAAAGAGCTGCAAAGTACTAAAGTCGTCGATATTTATGGCCCGGAAGACGATAAATTGGCCATTACGCTTCGATCGATCTTTATTGACCCCGAAAAAACCCTTAGTGGTGAATTTATTACAGACTCTTCGAATAAAATCGTAGCAGCACTGGAAAAAGCGGGATTTCCGCTAAAGTCTTAAAATCACGTAAAACAAGGGTCGCTTCTGCGGCCCTTTTTAATTGGTACTAATAAGTAGTATTAATCCTCCTTAAAAAGCCGCAAGCTATTGAAATAGTTTTTGTTTTATCAAAAAAAAAGATGAATATAATAAAAAAAATGGTTGCTTTTTTTGGAGAGCGTGCGTAGTATCCGTTCTGTTCCCAAGACAAAACAACTGACAAGCAAAGCGAACGTCGCTTTACTAGGCTCTTTTGTCTGTTTTTGGAAGCTCTTTAAAATTCGAATAATAGTTAATAGATATGAAGCTTCGGCTGATTATCAAGATGA